>Ga0213832_1000074_pt1 | contig 192456 bp, 189 predicted proteins | sample SWATP13_FD_161660 | JGI IMG/M metagenome (GOLD analysis project Ga0213832, IMG submission 161660) | Coastal seawater microbial communities from Marineland, Florida, United States - SWA TP1 #3 | ecosystem: Environmental > Aquatic > Marine > Coastal | place: USA: Florida | collected 2016-08-06 | reverse complement strand
TCCCGAACTCAGAAGTGAAACGCGATTGCGCCGATGGTAGTGTGGGGCTTCCCCATGTGAGAGTAGGGCATCGCCAAGCACCTAATACGAGAAACCCCTAGCACGCTGTGCTAGGGGTTTTTTCGTTATTGAGCCCGTTGTTCTACTGTGCACGGAATAGGGTGCCATGTGAAAACCTCTGTTCCGCAGGAACGAGGATTAGGCGCCAAGGGCGTCGCGTAGCGATTTAAAGCATCGCTTTAAACCTATTGTAGGGCATCACTATCGGTGAGATTTGCGCCACTGGTTTATCTCCGCGTTTAACGAAACGTTGCTTCTCAGATGGGGAACCCATGTGACAAAAGCGCTTCGCGCGTTGAACGCCGGAGGGACGACGGCAGCCCCGAAGGGCTTGTCCCCGGTGGGTGAGGGCGTAGCCCGGCATACCCAGAGCAATCACGCTGCTCATCATGGGGGGGGCGCTAAGAGGCGGTTAAAGGCATTTATTAGTAGTGTTCAGGCCGCAGTGGTGAGTCGTTTTTGTAAGAGAAAGAGTTTTTAAAGCAGTTTCTTACCGGAGTTTGTCTGTTTTAGTCACTGCCGAGAGTAGGCGAATTGAGCCTCTTTTCCGCCTAAATCGACCGAAGTATATATTCATAATAAATAGGTTGATCCGGTTAGGGTTTTAGTCGCTATAAGTCTTTCGTCTCTTTCACCTTCTGTTCGATTCTGGTAAAACCGTCTCATACGTATATGCTCTGAGAACAACGATGTATAGTGCTGAAGATATACGCCGCTTGGCGTGGCAAAGTAGAAGAGGAATGTTGGAACTGGATGTTCTTCTTGTACCTTTCGTAAAAGAAGCGTTTCAAGGTCTGGATGGTGCAGATCAGGATCGTTTTGTGAAATTGCTTGATGAAGAAGATCAGGACCTGTTTGTGTGGTTTATGCAGCGTGCTGAACCGGAAGATCCTGATCTCGCTCGTATAGTTAAAATCATTCTGGATCGTGTTCAGCCTGACTGAGGTCTCGTTGTTAGAATCGGTCGTGCCGAGATGGCTGAACCTGTTTGGTCATCTCGTTGTTCTTGTCGTCATCGCAGTGAGTGCTGGCGAGCTTACCTCTCTACAAGTTTGTCTCTGTTACGCTTTTGCCCTTCTAAGTTGTTGCTGTTGTCAGCTCTGTTTCGTGCCCCTATATCGCAGTCCGTTCCGCGCGATGAGCTGGGATATGCACCGAAGGGTGGTTTATTTCAAGGGGGATGATGGCGAGCTACATAGTGTCTCTGAATTCTCAGAGCTTTATGACTCATGGTTTATGTTGCGTATTGGTTATCAGCTTGAAGCGGGTACTAGAGTGCGATATTTATACTGTTTTCGTGACAGCTTGAGCAGCCGGGACTTTCGCCGGCTGCGTGTGCTGGTTCGGTATTGCCCGCTTAAATTCAGTCGCCAAGCGTCCAGTGGAAATTCACCGGAGTGAGAACTGTGTCTCGTGCTTCTGGTAGCGGTTCCGGGTAGTCGAGAGTGTAATGAAGGCCTCGGCTTTCTTTTCGGAGCATCGCAGAGCGAATAATCAGTTCGGCTACCAGGGCTAAGTTACGTAGCTCAAGTAAGTCCTTGCTTACTTTGTAGTTCGAGTAGTATTCAGTGATCTCTTGTTGAAGCATCTCGACACGATGCTTCGCTCGCTGGAGGCGTTTTGTCGTTCTTACAATCCCTACATAGTCCCACATGAACCTTCTTAGTTCGTCCCAGTTATGCGAGATAATAACGTCTTCGTCTGAATCTGTGACTTGAGACTCATCCCAAGGAGGGAGGTCATCTGGAATCTCATCACCTTTTAAATTGCTTTCGATAATTGCCTTCGCGGCTGATGTGCCGTAAACAACACATTCTAGTAGAGAATTCGAAGCAAGGCGGTTGGCGCCATGTAGTCCAGTAAAGGCCGCTTCTCCGATAGCATAAAGGCCAGGTATATCACTTTGGCCTGTTTCGTCGGTGACTATGCCGCCGCAGGTGTAGTGAGCGGCCGGAACCACTGGGATGGGTTCTTTGGTAATGTCTATGCCGAAACCCAGACACTTCTTATAGATAGTAGGGAAGTGGCTGGTGACAAATTCAGCTGGCTTATGTGATATATCAAGGAAGAGACAGTCACAGCCCAACCGTTTCATCTCATGGTCAATTGCACGTGCGACTATATCCCTTGGGGCTAGTTCTAGTCTTTCATCAAACCTGTGCATGAATCTTTCGCCATCAGGGAGCAGTAGGTGTCCACCTTCCCCCCGAACGGCTTCGGTGATCAAGAAAGATTTTGCCTGAGGGTGGTATAGGCACGTTGGATGAAATTGGTTGAACTCAAGGTTTGCGACCCTGCAGCCGGAACGCCAGGCCATTGCAATGCCATCGCCACTGGCCCCATCTGAATTCGATGTGTAAAGGTATGCTTTTGATACACCGCCTGTCGCAAGTACTACGTTGCTGGCAGCAAATGCTTCGACGTGACCGTTCAATTGGTTTAACACGTATGCGCCAATACAACGGTTTTCAGGAAGTCTCAGCTTGGTTCTTGTGATCAGGTCGACAGCTGTTCTGTTCTCAAGCAGGTCTATATTGCTTGCCTCACGAGCACGTTGCAGTAGTGTTTTCTGCATCGCTTTGCCGGTAGCATCCGCCGCATGGAGAATTCTGCGGTGTGAGTGTCCACCCTCTTTTGTAAGGTGGTAATCCCCTTCCTTTTGATCGAAGGGAACACCCTGTTGGATCAGCCAGTCGACAGACTCTTTACCATTCTTAACTGTAAATTCAACAGCATTTCGGTGGCTAAGGTTGGCACCGGCTGTCATGGTGTCATGGACATGGTCGCGAATATTATCATCCTGATCGTAGACCGCAGCGATTCCTCCTTGAGCAAGCCATGTAGAACCGCATGTCAGGTCGCCCTTGCTGATAACTGCAACACGGTAGTTATCCGGTAACTGCAATGCCAGGGATAATCCTGCGGCACCGCTACCAATCACCAAAACGTCGTAGTAATGCTGTATCGCCATCTATTTATTCTGATCAGGTTAAAAAGGCTTCGGTATTATGCCGTTATATTACGACTAAAGTCATTTTCTGCCACTGTAAAATTCTTTTTTGCGTTGGGAACTAAGTGGCCGGGGCAGGTTCTTATTCTGTAGCTTGAATCTCTGCGACGGATGAGGTTGCAATGTACTGAAATAGCACTACATACTGGATTAGGGTTATTACTTTTGTAATAGCATTCATTTGCCTCAACTTACGTAAGGAATCGAGGTGTCGAGCGAGAGTCAAGCCAGCATAGATCAGAAACTCGTTGAGCGTGTTAAGGCGGGCGATAAAAGGGCGTTTGACCTGTTGGTGCAAAAATACCAGCACAAAATTATTGGTCTCATAGGTCGGTATGTCTACGACCAGCATGAGGCGCTGGATGTGGCCCAGGAAGCTTTTATTAAAGCGTATCGAGCTATCCCTAACTTCAGAGGGGAGAGCGCTTTTTATACGTGGATGTATCGTATCGCGATTAATACGGCGAAAAACCATCTGGTTGCCAAGGGGAGAAGGCCTCCGGATGTCGATGTTGACGTTGAGGACGCTCAGCATTTTGAGGGGGCAAGTGATTTGAAGGATATTGCAAATCCTGAAAACAGTTTGTACCGAGATGAACTGGAACGTGTAGTTAAACAGGCGTTGGACGCTTTACCCGAAGACCTCCGTGTTGCGCTAACACTGCGAGAGTTCGAGGGATTAAGTTACGAAGACATTGCTCAGGTCATGGATTGCCCTGTAGGGACGGTAAGATCCCGTATTTTTAGGGCTCGTGAGGCTATTGATAAAGAGGTTGTACCTCTAATGGCTAGTTGATAATGATTATTCGGGAGTGTGTGTGAAGATGTCTAAGAGTGATCAATCATCAGAAACAGTCTCTGCTCTGATGGATGGAGAAGTCACCGATTTTGAACTTAGAAGGATTCTTGAGCGACTGGATGAAGACCCTTTGCTGGCAGCGAAGTGGCGTCGTTATCATCTGGTCCGTTCGGCGCTGCATTCTGAGCAGGTTGGGGAGCCTGAGCTGGATATTAGTAGCGCGGTATCAGCAGCGATAGCTGATGAACCGGTGTTTGACGAAGTGGAGGAAATCGCCGCTGCTAGTGATGTATCTGGTGGTGCGTCAGTCATTTCGCGGCGAGGAAGGGCTTGGCGATCATTGGCTAGTATGGCTATGGCTGCGTCGGTTACCGCTGTGGCCATTTTTGGCATTCAAAACTTCAACTTGTCGCAATCTGATAATTCTGCGCAATTTGCTGATCTGCGTCCTTCCTATCAGTTGCCGGCGTTGGCGGACGATTCTTTGTATCAGCGAGCGCGCTTTGGAGACCTGCAGTCTGGTCAGGATGCGAATTTCAGTCAACCAGATGTCATCAGGTTGTCTCAGGGATTATCACGTTATATCGATCAGCACCGTCATATGATGGATTCAGAGGCTCCACAATGGCAAACCGAATGGGTTCCTGAAGGTTTTCAGACGGTGCGTCATGAAGTCTTACCTGGTGGTGAGGTGATGGTCTTTTCCAATGGACGCCACAGTTTCTCTGTTTCGGTGGAACCCTTTGGTCGCGATAGTGCGTCAGAAGGAGCAGTGCAGTCCGGTGATTTGATAGCGCTTGGTGTACGCAGCGGCGATCAGTTTGTCACTGTGGTGGGCGATATCCCGCTGATGCTGGCGGATCGAATTGCCAGTTCGGTTCGTACCCGGTTATAGCGATGATTGAAGAAACAGGACGTGTCATCCGCGTCGATCAGAATACGGTCTGGGTATCATCAGTTCGCTCGAATGCTTGTGAATCCTGTTCTGCCAGAAAGGGATGTGGTCAGGCTGTCTTAGCAGAGGCTGCATCCAAGACTGTCGAATTAGAGCTGAAACGCCCACAAGACATGGATATTCATTGTGACGATCAGGTTGTGGTCGGAATCGAAGAGAGCAGTTTTTTGCAGGCAACACTGCTGGTCTATTTGCTGCCGATTGGGTTGCTTCTCATCGGTGGCGGAGTTGGACATTCCCTTGGCGGAGAGTTAGGTAGTATCTCTGGAGCAGGGATTGGCTTTAGTTTGGGGCTGCTGTGTTCCAAGATATTCGGTAACCGTATAGCTCCATCTTGTCGCTATCAACCTGAAATACTGAAAGTAGTTTCTAACCGTTCTGAAGGGCTTGTTTAGATGTCTGCAATAAGGAAACTAGTTGTTTGGCCAATCGCAGCCATTTTGCTTTTACCGACACTTGTATTTGCATCGCTACCTGATTTTAAACGTCTGGTTAAGCAGGCCTCTCCTGCGGTGGTGAATATCAGTACCGTGCAGTCAGAAAGCAGGGCGAGGAACCTATTGCCTGGTCCCCAAGGAGAGGACGTGCCGGAAATCTTTCGGCATTTCTTTCAGTTCCCTGATCAAAAGCCTCAACGTCGTGCGCCGCAATCATTGGGCTCTGGTTTTATTATCAGCGACGATGGCTATATTCTGACTAATCATCACGTGATCAATGAAGCGGAACAGGTAATAGTCCGTTTGAGCGACCGGCGGGAACTTGAAGCGCGTGTGATAGGCTCGGATAAACGTTCAGACGTTGCCTTGTTAAAAATTGATGCGCGCAATCTACCTACCGTTAAGGTTGGCCGCTCTGAACGGTTGGAGGTTGGTGAGTGGGTGCTCGCTATTGGTTCTCCTTTCGGCTTCGATCATAGTGTAACTGCAGGCATTGTCAGCGCGACTGAGCGGGCGTTGTCGAATGAAACCTACGTGCCTTTTATCCAAACCGACGTTGCGATCAATCCGGGTAACTCTGGTGGTCCGTTGTTTAATCTTGACGGTGAAGTTGTCGGTATTAACTCGCAAATCTATACCCGTTCCGGTGGGTTTATGGGGCTGTCATTCGCCATCCCTATTGATGTTGCGATGGAAGTATCGGATCAGCTGCGTGGGCAGGGGTTTGTTAGCCGTGGCTGGTTGGGTGTCATTATTCAGGAGGTGAATAAGGATCTAGCAGAATCTTTTGGACTTGATAAACCGTCCGGCGCACTAGTAGCTAAGGTGTTGCCTGAAAGCCCAGCGCTTGCCGGTGGTTTGCTTGAAGGGGATGTTATCATTCGTTTCAACGGGCGAGAGATTCAGCGCTCATCTGATCTGCCCCATCACGTAGGACGCGTCCGTCCTGGTGAAGTGGCAAAAGTTCAGGTTGTACGTGGTAGTCGGAAACAGGTTTTGAACGTACGTATTGGTGAGCTTCCTGATACCAACAAAGCATTGGCAAGTCATCAGGCAGATAGTGTTCCGAAGCATAACCGGTTGAATCTTGTTGTTGCGGAGCTTGATGACGAGCGCAGGGCAAAATGGAACGTAAGCAATGGCGTCGTGATTAAGCGGGTAATGCGTGGAGCAGCGGCGGATGCTGGTTTGGTTGTTGGTGACGTCATCACGATGCTGAATGGGCAACGAATTGAGTCGGTATCCCAGTTTTCTGAGATGGTATCAAACTTGCCGTCAGGCAGGGCTGTTCCGATGAGGATAGTCCGGCGGGGAAGTCCAATGTTCATACCACTTAAAATTAAGTGATTCATGATGAAAAAAGGAGCTGCTGACAGCTCCTTTTTTCATTCGCTTTAGGATATGCGCACAGGGCGATTTGCTGTAAAATCTGGCCTTTTGCGTATGTATTATCGCCAGTGCACGCCAGCTTCAGAGATTTAAAGACGTGAGTAAACTTGATCATATCCGTAACTTTTCCATTATCGCCCATATTGACCACGGTAAATCGACCCTAGCGGATCGTTTTATTCAGGTTTGTGGCGGATTGTCTGAACGGGAAATGGAAGCTCAGGTGCTCGATTCAATGGATCTGGAACGAGAGCGTGGGATTACCATCAAAGCCCAGAGTGTAACCCTGGATTATACGGCTAAAGACGGTAACACCTACCAGCTGAATTTTATTGATACCCCGGGACACGTGGATTTCTCGTATGAAGTATCTCGATCTCTGGCTGCATGTGAAGGGGCTCTGCTTGTTGTAGATGCTGCACAAGGTGTGGAAGCTCAGTCTGTCGCGAACTGCTATACAGCGATTGAACAGGGGCTGGAAGTTCTACCGATTCTGAATAAGATGGATCTGCCCCAGGCTGAGCCAGATCGTGTCCGTGTTGAGATTGAAGAGGTTATCGGTATCGATGCGACAGATGCCGTGCCATGTTCCGCTAAAAGTGGCCTGGGTGTCGAAGACGTTCTTGAAGCATTGATCGAAACTATACCAGCGCCTGAAGGTGATTTAGACGGTCCTTTGCAGGCGCTGATCATTGACTCATGGTTTGATAATTACCTCGGTGTGGTATCGCTTGTACGTGTTAAGCATGGCGTGCTGCGTAAGAAAGACAAGATTCTGGTGAAGTCCACTGGTCAGACATACCCAGTGGATCAGGTGGGTATATTTACCCCGAAACGTACACCGACCGGCGAACTTAAAGCAGGTGAAGTAGGTTTTGTTGTCGCCGGTATTAAAGATATTCACGGCGCTCCGGTAGGCGACACGCTGACACACGTAAAAACCAATGAAGTTGAGAGTTTACCTGGATTCCAGAAGGTTCAGCCTCAGGTCTACGCTGGTTTATTCCCGACCAGTTCTGATGATTACGAAGATTTCCGTGAAGCCTTGGATAAGCTGACGCTGAACGATGCATCGCTGTTCTTCGAACCTGAAACTTCAGATGCATTAGGTTTTGGTTTTCGCTGTGGTTTCCTGGGAATGCTCCACATGGAGATCATTCAGGAACGTCTGGAACGTGAATACAACCTTGATCTGGTAACAACTGCGCCTACCGTAGTATACGAGCTGGAGATGAATAACGGTGATGTTATCCATATCGACAGTCCTTCAAAACTGCCGGATCCTGGTTCTATTAATGAGATGCGTGAGCCTATAGTGAAGGCGAATATTCTGGTTCCTCAGGAATATTTGGGTCAGGTAATTGGGCTCTGTGTCGAAAAACGTGGTATCCAGACGCATATGCAATATGTGGGTAACCAGGTTCAGGTCTCTTATGAATTGCCAATGGCTGAGGTTGTGTTGGACTTCTTCGACCGTCTGAAATCGGTAAGCCGTGGTTATGCATCGCTTGAGTATAACTTTGTTCGCTTTGAACCGGCCAAGTTGGTGCGGATGGATATCCTGATCAATGGTGAAAAAGTGGATGCGCTTGCCGTGATTTTGCATCGTGATAATGCCCAGTATAAAGGGCGTCAACTTTGTGAAAAGATGAAAGAGCTGATCCCCCGCCAGATGTTCGATGTCGCTATTCAGGCAGCGCTGGGTGGTAAAATTATTGCACGTACCACCGTTAAGGCTCTGCGTAAGAACGTATTGGCGAAATGCTACGGTGGTGACGTCAGCCGTAAGAAAAAACTGCTCTCCAAGCAGAAAGAAGGTAAGAAACGAATGAAACAGGTTGGTAAGGTAGAGATCCCACAGGATGCCTTCCTTGCAGTACTGAAAGTCGATGGCTAAGGACAGACGATGAACTTTGATTTTGCTCTGGTGCTGGTTATTGCTACAGCAGTAACGGGACTTGGATACCTGGTAGATCAACTCTTTTTTGCGACGGCACGCAAAGAAAGTGTTGCTCAGGCATTAGCCGCCGCAGGAGGAGACCTTCCGGAAGAGGCGGTTGAGGAACTGGCAAAACCAGCGGGCTGGGCTGAACTGTCACGCTCAATGTTTCCAGTTTTACTGGTGGTATTGTTGCTCCGTTCATTTTTGGTTGAACCGTTCAAAATACCATCGGGCTCGATGCTGCCGACCTTAAAGGTAGGTGATTTCATTCTGGTTAATAAGTACCACTATGGCCTGCGTCTGCCTGTCCTCGGCACCAAAATTCTGCCGATCAATGATCCTCAACGGGGCGACGTTGCTGTCTTTAAGTATCCGGAACAGCCAACCGTTAACTATATTAAAAGGGTGGTTGGTCTTCCGGGAGATGTGATTCGATACCACAATAAGACTTTGTATGTGAACGGCAAAGTTCAACAAGCAACTTTCCTTCAGCAATATCCTATGCCGCTTGCAGATCAGCCTTATGCTACGCTGTGGGAAGAACAACTGGGTGATGTGCCTCATCAAATTCATAAGGATACAAACCGACCTTCGATCTCTGGTGAGTGGGTTGTGCCTCAAGGCCAGTATTTCGTGATGGGCGATAATCGGGATAATAGTAACGACAGTCGCCGTTGGGGTTTTGTAAAGGATGAACTATTGGTCGGTAAGGCGTTTGCCGTATGGATGTACTGGCCAGACTGGTTCACCATCTCATTCAGTGATGTGCGTACAATTCAATAACAGGAGGTTTGTATGGGCAGTTCATGGAAAAAACAGCGCGGTGCGTCTTTTTACTCGATTTTGTTGTTCTTGATTGTATTGGGAACCGTGGTGAGCGTAGGGTTGAAGCTCTGGAGTCCGTATATGGATCATCGTGCAATCGACACGGTTATCAGGGATGTTAGCCTTAATCCGGCCGAGTTAGCGAAAAAACCGAAGGATTTGCGTCGCGATATAGATAAGAAGATTGGCATTAACTACGTTTCTCTTCCCGATCGTGACGCCCTTAAAATTTCCCGAGAGAAAGGGATCATCTACTTTGATCTGAAGTACGAAGTGCGTGTACCGATGTTTTTTAATGTCGATGCCGTGGTTATGTTTGAAGAGCATTACGAAGCAACAGCACCTTGATTAAACCAGTATCCGAATTTATCCGCCGTGTGGGTTATGAGTTCAGTGATCCAGAGATCTGTGAACTGGCTCTGACGCACCGTAGTTGCGGCAAGAAAAACAATGAGCGCCTGGAGTTTCTCGGCGACTCAATCGTCAATTTTGTGATAGCTGAAGCGCTATTCGCAAAGTTTCCAGAAGCACGGGAAGGGCAGCTGAGCCGTTTGCGCGCCCAGCTTGTTAAAGGCGAAACCCTTGCTGAGATCGCTCGTGAACTCAATATCGGTGATTACCTTCGTCTCGGTTCCGGCGAAATGAAGAGTGGTGGCTATCGCCGCGATTCAATTCTCGCAGATGCAACTGAAGCCCTGATCGGTGCTATCTATCTGGACAGTGAGATGGATACCTGCCGTCGCTACATCCTGCAATGGTTTGAGCAAAGACTGGCGGATATCAATCTGACTGAATCCCTGAAAGATTCTAAGACTAAGCTCCAGGAGTATTTGCAGTCACGGAAAATGTCCCTTCCTAGCTACGAACTGGTAGCTGTGGATGGTGAAGCCCATGCGCAGACTTTCCATATTCGTTGCTCGGTTGAACTGCTTGAGCAGCCGACGGATGGTGTTGGCAGCAGCCGTAGACAGGCCGAACAAAATGCCGCAAGAAACGCGCTTGTTTCGTTGGATCTGGAGAAAGCCTGATGAGTACCGACCTGTCACACTGGCTGGACGACAATAGTTCAGGTGGTGACGATCAACGTTGTGGTTTCGTTGCCATTGTAGGGCGTCCAAACGTCGGTAAATCGACGCTGATGAATCATATCCTTGGTCAGAAGCTCAGTATTACTTCCCGTAAGCCTCAGACTACCCGGCATCAAATTCACGGTATCAAGACCGAAGATGGCCGTCAGGTTGTCTATGTTGATACACCGGGGTTGCATAAGGATGACGGCAAGAAAGCGTTGAACCGCTATATGAACAAAGCCGCATCAGATGCTTTGCGAGATGTGGATCTGGTGGTCTTCCTGGTTGATCGCACAGCTTGGACTGAGGAAGATGAGATCGTCTTGGGCAAGGTTAAACATGCCCGTTGCCCGGTAATTCTGGCGGTGAACAAAGTTGACCAGCTAGACGACAAAGCCGCTCTGCTGCCTCAGCTTGAATCCTTAACCAATAAAATGGAATTTGCGGATATCGTACCGATCTCGGCAAAACATGGCCACAACGTTGAGCAGCTTGAGACGCTGATTAACAGCCATATACCGGAAGGCGTCCATTACTTCCCTGACGACCAGATTACCGATCGTAGCTCGCGTTTTATTGCATCTGAGATAGTCCGTGAAAAACTGATGCGCAATCTGGGCGACGAGATACCTTACGGTACAACCGTAGAGATTGAGGAGTTCATGGTCGATGACGATGGTCTTATCGTTATTAGCGCTTTGATCCTTGTGGAGCGCGAAGGTCAGAAGCGAATTATCATTGGTGATAAAGGCAGCAAGCTAAAAGGAATTGGACGTGATGCCCGAAAGGACATGGAAAGCATGTTCGAAGGAAAAGTGATGCTGCGTTTATGGGTCAAAGTACGTCGTGGTTGGTCGGACGATGAGCGAGCGTTGCGCAGTTTGGGTTACGGTGAGCAGTGAGCGAAAACCGTAGCGATGGTGAGGCTGCTTATGTATTACATACCAGACCCTATCGGGATAGCAGCCTCCTGGTAGATTTCCTGACACTCGAACACGGTAAAATGAGCACCGTTGTGCGTGGAGCACGGCGACCAAACTCCCGTTATCGCGCGACCTTGCAACCTTTCTCCCCGTTAATGATCAGCTGGCAGGGACGTCAGGAATTGAAAACCCTGAAGGTTGCAGAGCCTGTTGATGCCACTGTATTGCTAACAGGTAAAAACCTGCTTTGTGGTTTATACCTGAACGAGCTGCTGAGTCGCCTTCTCAGTCCATTTGAATCATTCCCGAAACTCTATCTCTATTATCAATACGTACTCAATGAGTTACGTAGTGGCGAAGATATTGAAGGCGCGTTGAGGACATTTGAACAGCAGTTGCTGCGAGAACTTGGATATTGGCCAGATCTCACTGCAGCGGAGATAGGGCAATATTACGCTTATCATGTTAAAAATGGCCTACGGCCTGTTGCACCGGGGACACGACAGGCATACAGCGGTGAGATGCTTCAGGCGATTGAACAATCAGATTTTAGCGATGGTCTGAATCGTCGAGCTGCTAAAGTGTTTATGCGAACAGCCTTAGATGGCTTGTTAGGTGACCGGCCTCTGCGCAGCCGGGAACTCTTTCAGAATATGAGGAAAAAAGCGTGATCGAACCAAAACGACTGCTGTTGGGTGTGAACATTGACCATGTAGCAACCTTACGTCAGGCCCGTGGCACTAAATACCCAGACCCGGTTCAGGCAGCAGCGATAGCGGAAGATGCTGGCGCTGATGGCATCACTGTGCATCTTCGAGAAGATCGTCGTCATATTATCGATCGGGATATCTATCTGTTACGTGAAACTCTGCAGACACGAATGAATCTTGAGATGGCGGTGACCGAAGAGATGATCGGTATCGCTCTTGAGGTGAAGCCTCAACATAGTTGCCTGGTTCCAGAGAAGCGTGAGGAACTGACCACTGAAGGTGGATTAGACGTTATTGGTCAGGAAACCAAAATCAAAGATGCCTGTCAGCGACTAGCAGATGCTGGAGTTGAGGTATCGCTGTTTATCGATCCAGATGAAGCTCAAATCGACGCAACTATTCGGTGTGGTGCTCCGGTGATTGAACTGCATACAGGTGCTTATGCGGATGCCGAAACAACGGCAGAGCAGGTTGCTGAGCTGGAACGTATCCGTAAGGCTGCCGCTTATGCTCATAGCAAAGGCTTGATCGTTAATGCGGGTCACGGTCTGCACTATCACAATGTTGAGCCAATCGCTGAAATTCCTGAACTGAATGAACTGAATATAGGTCACGGCCTGATCGCTCGAGCAGTGCTGGTCGGCCTGAAAGAAGCTGTGATTGAAATGCGCAAACTAATGATGGAAGCGCAGGCACGTGTCCAGAGTAAGCGGGACGCTATCGGTCAATGATTGTTGGCACTGGCACCGACATCTTACAAGTCTCTCGGGTCAGCGCTGCGTTGGCCCGAACTCCTCGTCTTGCTCGGCGGATCTTAACAGAAAGCGAGTTTGTTGATTGGCAGCAGTCGAAGCAGCAAGCCAGATTTCTGGCAAAGCGGTTTGCCGCGAAAGAGGCTTTAGTAAAAGCGTTGGGGACTGGAATAGGACGGGGTGTCAGCTGGCAGCACTTTGAGATCGCAAAAGACCCCGCTGGGCGCCCAATCGTAATTGTGACTGCGGGAGCTGAGAAGATTGCTCAGGAGATGGGAATTCGTCGTTTTCATCTAAGTTATAGTGATGAGCAGGAATATATTGTGGCCTTTGCGATCGCTGAAGGGTAATTCTGCATTAGTAACATGCAACTTTACGCGTTGACCGCTCGAGCAGCGCTTCGTTAATATTCCTTTCAGAATATAAAATACCTATTTTAATAAGCTAATCGAATAAGCTTGTAACTTTACTGGTGTATCAATGACTGTTCGTTATCCAACGATTGCTGATTATGTGGGCAATACGCCGCTGGTTAGATTGCAGCGCCTGCCAGGTCAGACTTCGAATATCATCCTCTGTAAGCTGGAAGGTAACAATCCGGCTGGATCAGTGAAGGATCGTCCAGCGTTAAGTATGATCGAGCGTGCAGAAAGCCGCGGCGATATTCGACCAGGAGATACACTGATCGAAGCGACTTCTGGCAATACCGGTATCGCTTTGGCTATGGCGGCGGCGATTAAAGGTTATCGGATGAAACTAATCATGCCGGATAACATGAGTGAGGAACGTAAAGCTTCGATGTCAGCTTACGGCGCGGAGTTGATTACTGTTACTCAGGAAGAGGGGATGGAGCGGGCGCGTGATCTGGCGCTGGAAATGCAGGCTGCTGGAGAAGGTATCGTACTCGATCAGTTCTCCAATCAGGATAACCCGGTGGCGCACTATCAGGGCACAGGGCCTGAAATCTGGCAGCAGACTGAAGGTGGGATTACACACTTTGTCTCTTCAATGGGCACGACCGGTACTATCATGGGAACCTCTCGATATTTGAAAGAGCAAAACCCGGATGTACAGATAGTGGGCCTTCAGCCTAGCGAAGGATCTCAGATCCCGGGCATTCGTCGTTGGCCAGAGGAATATCTGCCAAAAATTTACGATGCGACCCGTGTTGATCAGGTGATCGATATTGATCAGCAGGCGGCAGAAGATACGATGCGTGCTCTGGCTAGAGAAGAGGGAATCTTCTGCGGTGTGTCATCAGGTGGCAGTGTCGCTGGGGCTTTGCAATTGTCACAGAAAGTTGAAAATGCAGTGATTGTTTGCATCATTTGCGACCGAGGTGACCGATATCTCTCGACCGGGGTGTTTAGCTGAATACCTAATCAGTTACCAATTTAAGAAAAAGAGTGCGACTTTGGTCGCGCTCTTTTTTTTGGCTGGCGTAAAATATGCGAAAAATCATGTCTGTATCAAAAGACAGTATGGAAACTCGCTCGCGATTCGGTGTCTTAACGACTAGAATGTGCGCTTTGCCAGCTGTGTCATACTGAATTTCGGTAGATTTGGGTTGTTTTGTCGCTATCTAATGGGTTTTGGCGATACCGGAAGGCACAGGATAAAAATAATAATTACGCGAAGCGTTAAGGGCATAAGCGGGAGTATCAGGGTGCCATGGTAAAGGTACGTGAAGACCATCCGGTTAGAGAGGATGGCTCTGTAGATCTGGACATGTGGCTGGAAAGGCTACAGGAACAGGTTGAAGTAGAAAATCTGGATCAAATTCGGGAAGCCTGCGAAGTCGCCAGGCAAGCCCAGCAAAATTCAACGCCTCAGGATGATGTCTGGGCGCAAAACTCTGCCAGCAGTTTTATTACTGGCCTGGAGATGACGCATATTTTGGCGGATCTCCAGCAGGATCAGGAGACTCTGATCGCATCTGTACTCTATCGTGCGGTGCGGGAAGGAAAGCTCAAGATTGAAACTGTGCGCAAGCAATTTGGGGACGAAGTCGCCAAATTGATCAACGGTGTGCTGCAAATGGCAGCAATCGGCAGCCGTAAGAATCCTCGTGCGGAAGAAGGTGTACTGGGCATTAACTCCAGTCAGACTGATAATGTCCGCAAGATGCTGGTCGCGATGATTGATGATGTACGGGTTGCATTGATCAAAATCGCTGAGAGAACCTGCGCCATTCGAGGTGTTAAAGACGGCAGTCGACGCAAGCGTTATCTGGTGGCCCGGGAAGTCTTCGACATCTATGCTCCGTTGGCCCATCGTCTCGGTATTGGCCATATTAAATGGGAGCTGGAAGACCTCTCCTTCCGCTATCTCAAGCCAAACGATTACAAGACGATCGCTAAGCTGCTCGATGAGAAACGATTGGATCGTCAGGACTATATCGATAACGTTGTAGAGTTGATGCGCTCTGAGTTGGCTAAAATCGGCATTGATGCTGATGTAAACGGCAGAGCCAAGCATATCTATAGCATCTGGCGAAAAATGCAGCGCAAGAATATCGATTTTGCACAGGTGTATGACGTACGTGCAGTCCGTATTCTAGTGCCGGAGCTGCGTCATTGTTATGCGGTGTTGGGCATCGTACATGGCTTGTGGCGGAACATTCCCCATGAGTTTGATGACTATATAGCTTCGCCAAAACCAAACGGATATCGCTCACTTCATACTGCTGTATTCGGGCCTGATCGCAAGGTTCTGGAAATTCAGATCCGTACCCATGAGATGCATGAGGAAGCAGAGCTGGGCGTTTGCGCGCACCACCTCTACAAAGGCACTGATACTCGCAGTAAAGGGGATGCTTACGAAGATAAGATCGCCTGGCTGAGACAGGTTCTCGAGTGGCATGAAGACCTGGGTGAAAGTGAAGGTTTTGGCGATATGCTACGTGGCGACGTTGCGCAGGATCGAGTCTATGTCTTCACACCTGATGGCCATGTCATAGATATGCCGGTAGGTTCAACGGCAATTGACTTTGCTTACCGGGTACATACTGAGATCGGCCATCGTTGCCGTGGCGCTAAGGTCAACGGTCGCATCATTCCGTTATCGCGTGCGCTGAAAACAGGTGATCAGGTCGAAGTGTTGACGGGTTCTGAAGAGCGCCCACGTCGTGATTGGCTCAACGCCAACCTGGGGTATGTAACTACTTCCAGAGCCCGCGCAAAAATCGCGCATTGGTTTAAAGAACAGGCGAAAGATCAGAACCTTGATGCTGGCCGTCAGTTTGTCGAACGTGAGTTCAAGCGTATGGCGATTGATCTGGCCGAGATTGATCTGGCAAAAGTGGCCGATGAGGTTAACTACAAAACGCCGGATGATATGTTCGCTGCTCTGGGTGCGGGTGATCTCAGGCTGGCACAAATTATTAACGCTGCTCAGAAGCAGGTTGATAATAGTCCTCATGATGAGCAGTTGGATCTGGAGTTGCCGGTCAGCTCTGGTGGCACAGAAATTCAGGGCGATGAAGGTATAAGGATTCGTGGTGTTGGCCATCTGTTGACCAATATCGCTACTTGTTGCCGTCCGGTACCTGGGGATCCAATCGTTGGCTACATTACTCAGGGTCGCGGAGTATCCATTCACCGTGAAGACTGTAATAACGCCTTAGCGCTACGTCAGCAGGACCCTCGTCGAATGATCGAGGTTGATTGGGGCGAAGAGGGCGAACGCACTTATCCGGTCGATATCGTTGTTGATGCTTATGACCGTTCGGGTTTGCTGCGGGATGTCATCATGGTATTGGCGAATGAGAATCTGAATGTTGTGGCTGCAACCACTCTGACCGATCGTAAGAACAATACCGCACGGTTGTCGATGACTGTTGAAATTTCTCGTCTTGAGCTACTTGGACGGGTGATGGATAAAATCAATCAAGTGCCAAACGTGGTGGATGTTCATCGTCAGCGCTCAGGGTATAACAGCTGATGGCAAAGTATGAACTGCAGGATCTGCTCTATTTGATGGACCGCCTGCGCGATCCGGAAACCGGGTGTCCCTGGGATCTGAAACAGGACTTCGCCAGTATTGTGCCTCATACCCTAGAAGAGGCGTATGAGGTCGCTGATACCATCGAACGTCAGGACTGGGCTCATCTGAAAGATGAGCTGGGTGACCTGCTGTTCCAAGTGGTCTTCTACGCCCGCCTGGGTAAAGAACAGGACGATTTCGAGTTCTCAGATGTTATCGATAACCTAGTTGCGAAGTTGATCAGACGGCATCCCCATGTGTTCCCAGAGGGAACGCTGGCTTCCAATCGAAAAGATAGCTCTGTTAGCGAAGAACAGATTAAGCAGAATTGGGAACTGATTAAGCAGCAGGAGCGAGAAGGCAAAGAGCAGCAGAGAATACTGGACGATATTCCTGCAGCGCTGCCAGCGCTCACCAGAGCAGCCAAATTGCAAAAACGTGCAGCTCAGGTTGGTTTCGACTGGCCAGAAGCGATTCAGGTGCTGGATAAGATCGAAGAGGAAATAGCCGAATTACGTGAAGCTATTGCGATTGGCAATGAAGAACATGTGCGCGACGAGATGGGAGATATCTTGTTTGCGCAGGTGAATCTTGCTCGTCACCTTGGTTTATCACCAGAGACGGCATTGCGTTCGACTAATCAAAAATTTGAGCGCCGTTTTGGTTACGTGGAACAGCAGGTAGAAAGCAGTGACCGGGAATGGCAGCAGTTTACGCTGGATGAGCTGGATCAGTTCTGGGATCAGGCTAAGAACAAAGGTCTCTAAACCGGAAAATGCTGTATTAAGGCCCGCTAATTTAAGCGGGCTTTTTTGTATCTGTGCTTCACACTTTGGTCGTTTGGATCCGTTTATCTTCGGTTGTGCACCTGTTTTGTGCGTTGCACAATCGGGTTTGGGACGGTATGTTCGTTAGTATGCGTCGATATTCTCAAGTTATCGGGAATGAACTGAGTACAAGCATTCAGGAGGCTGTAATGACGGATCCGCAGGCTGCGTTACGTGATGATGTTCGCATGTTAGGTGATTATCTTGGGCAAACGATGGAGGCCCATCTGGGGCCTGATTTCCTAGAACGGGTAGAGCTAATACGCCAGCTGGCAAAGGCTGGTCGTAATGCTGAAGTGCCGGAGCACGAACAGTTATTAGCTGCCTTAGGCGAATTGAGTGAAGATGAAGTACTGCCTGTCGCACGTGCTTTCACTCAGTTTCTGAATCTGGCTAATATCGCTGAAGAACATCACAGGGTTCGTCGCAGGAATCAAAGCCAGGACACTAATGAAGACTCCTTCGCACTCTTGATTCAGCGGCTGCGTGAACAGGGTTGTAGTAATCAAGAGATTATAGAGACCTTGTGCCAGATGGATGTTGAACTGGTTTTGACCGCGCATCCAACTGAAGTTAACCGCCGTACCTTAATCCAGAAATTTGACGCGATCACAGAAAGCCTGGGTAGGCGAGATCTGGGAGAAAACGTCGATCATCGCCTGAAGCAACTGATCAGCCAGATCTGGCATACGGAAGAGATCCGTACGGTGCGTCCAACACCGGTCGATGAAGCTAAGTGGGGCTTTACTGCGATCGAAAACTCACTCTGGCAAGCAGTGCCTGATTTCCTGCGCAGTATCAGTACTCAGCTGGAAGCGGAAACAGGCGAGCCATTGCCTCTGGAATGTTCACCTGTGCGCTTCGCATCATGGATGGGTGGTGATCGAGATGGCAATCCGAATGTGACTGCCACTGTGACAGAAGAGGTGTTGCTGCTGGCTCGCTGGATGGCTGCGGATCTTTATCTTCGCGATGTTGAACAGTTGCGTTCCGAGCTTTCTGTATCCCAGTGCACACAAGAGTTCCGCATGCAGGCGGGCGCCGTTAGCGAACCATATCGGGCGTTGCTGACCGATGTACGTGATCGCCTGTTACGAACCCAGAAATGGATTAAGCAGCAGTTGGATGGCGAGCCGGTCAGCGTGTTTGACGTGTACCTGCACGAATCAGAGCTGTTGGAACCTTTGATGTTATGTCACCGCTCGTTGACTGAAAGCGGCATGGAAGTGATCGCTTCCGGTTTGTTGGAGGATACGGTTCGACGTGTTGCCTGCTTCGGCATGACACTACTGCGATTGGACATCCGTCAGAACTCAGATCGCCATGCTGAAGTGATGGAAGAGATCTCTCAGTACTATGGTCTGGGGTCCTATAGTCAGTGGACCGAAGAAGGACGTCAGGCTTTTCTGGTAAAAGAGCTGCAGAGCAGGCGTCCGCTGCTGCCTAAACAGTGGCAACCATCTGAGAGCGTGCAGGAAGTCCTTGATACTTGTCGTGTGGTTGCCAACGCTGAGCAGAATTCACTGGGTAGTTATGTGATCTCAATGGCCAGTCAGCCATCTGATGTCCTTGCTGTGATTTTGTTACTACGTGAGATGGGGATCGGGCATGATATCCGTGTGGTGCCGCTGTTTGAGACACTTGCGGATCTGGAAAATGCCAGCAGCTGTATTGAAGCCCTGTTGAGCAATGATTGGTATAAGCAGTACGCCAACGGCCATCAGGAAGTGATGATAGGCTATTCCGATTCCTCAAAAGATGCTGGCCAGCTAGCTGCTGCCTGGGGGCAGTATCAGGCACAGGAAGCACTGACGGATGTTTGCCGTGAGCACGGTGTTCACCTGACGCTCTTTCATGGTCGTGGAGGCACAGTGGGACGAGGTGGTGGCCCAAGCCATACCGCGATACTGGCTCAACCACCGGGATCAGTTTCTGGTAGTCTCAGGGTGACAGAACAGGGCGAGATGATCCGCTTTAAGTTTGGTCAGCCTGCAACAGCTGTCAGGAATCTGGAGCTTTATGCAGCAGCTGTTCTGGAAGCGACGCTGAGGCCTGTCAGGGTGCCAGAAAATGCATGGCGCCAGCAGATGGATCAAATGGCGGCGAAGGGATTCGAACATTATCGTGCAGTTGTTCGCCATGATGATCAGTTTGTGCCTTACTTCAGAGCCGCAACGCCAGAGCAGGAGCTTGCGAAACTGCCGTTAGGTTCGAGACCAGCAAAACGTAAAGCGGATGGCGGTGTTGAAAGTCTGAGGGCAATTCCATGGATTTTCGCATGGACACAGATTCGCTTGATGTTACCGGCATGGCTTGGTTCTGACAGCGCGCTGCGGGATAGCATTGAGGCCGATCAGCTGCAACTGCTGCATATTATGTATCGTGACTGGCCATTCTTCCGCAGCTATATAGACATGCTGGAGATGGTGTTGGCGAAAAGCGATGTCAATATCACCGCTTATTATGATGAGCGACTAGTATCGGAAGAGTTGGGGGTATTGGGTTCTAGTTTAAGGGATCGCCTGAAAGATACCGTCGCTCAGGTGCTGAAAATCAAACAGCAGGAAGAGTTGCTGCAGGATAATCCGGTGATTCGTCAGTCGATTGATGTCAGAAACCCATACATTGATCCGCTGCACTTCTTGCAGGCCGAACTGTTGAATCGTGACCGGACTCAACCTGATGATCGCCTGGAGAGGGCCTTGATGGTGACTATGTCAGGAATCTCTGCCGGGATGCGCAATACCGGTTAAATGTAGGGGAAAATACTAATATTTGTTGTTTTGGGCAAAGGGGGTTGAGCCTGACGTGGCTTTGGCTTAACCTTCTTGGCCTTGGTGTCACAGGCTAAGTTGTTCGGTTTCCGGACGCCTTAACCAGTGGCATCTGGTAGCCCTGAATCAGGGTTATCGGCAACTTTCTTAGCACGAGAGTGTTTGTGCTAATGTCGTATGTCCCGCTTTGATGTGCTCCGGTAAGGTGATGTGCATCAAATGGCCTTACAGCTGTCAAACAATTATCTACCTTTGATGGCCGCGTTGATTGACGCGCCGCGCAAGGGAACAAGCTTTTTAGATTTATTGGGAGTATTAATCCAATGCGTATTATTCTGCTCGGCGCTCCGGGTGCTGGTAAAGGCACTCAGGCTCAGTACATTACTGAAAAATACAACATCCCGCAGATCTCTACTGGCGACATGCTGCGTGCAGCAGTGAAAGCTGGTACTCCACTGGGTGTTAAAGCGAAAGAAGTAATGGACGCAGGTCAGCTGGTATCTGACGATATCATTATCGGTCTGGTAAAAGAGCGTATCGCTGAAGCAGATTGCGCGAACGGTTTCCTGTTTGATGGTTTCCCACGTACTATCCCTCAGGCTGACGCCCTGAAAGACGCTGGCGTAGCAATCGATGCAGTTGTTGAGATTGATGTTGCTGATGAAGAGATCATCAAGCGCATGAGCGGTCGTCGTGTTCACCCAGGTTCTGGCCGTACTTACCACGTTGTTTTCAATCCGCCTAAAACGGAAGGTAAGGACGACGTGACAGGTGAAGATCTGGTTCAGCGTGAAGACGATCAGGAAGATACAGTACGTGCACGTCTGAAGGTTTATCACGACCAGACAGCTCCACTGGTAACCTACTACAAAGGCTGGGCTGAAGAAGCTGCAGCTGAAGCACCTAAATACGTCTATGTACCAGGTGTAGGTTCCGTTCAGGATATCCGTGACAAGGTATTCTCAGCACTGGAAGGTTAATCTGGTCCAGTGTGAAAAAGCCGCATCTTAAAGATGCGGCTTTTTTGTTTTCAGGGACAAAGAGTTGAAAAAAATGACGCTCTGATCCTGTTTACGTTAGTACTAAATGTTATTAGAATTTGCTTTTCTTATAATATAATCGAGTGCGAAGAGTGTAGGTTAACTTTCTCTGGTTAGCAGACTACCCACGCACTTGTCGAATACTCAAACTAAGAGCTGACTATATGCGACAGAGTAACTGGATTGCATTAACGCTGATGCTGGCCGTCACTGGGAGTGCCCAAGCCGATAGCTCCGTCGAAGAGGGACGGAAGCTGGCGAATGAGCGCAAGAAAGGTAACTGCCTGGCTTGCCACCAGATGGATCAGGGGGCTGATCCGGGTAATATAGGTCCACCGCTGATTATGATGAAGCAGCGCTTTCCAGACAAAACGAAGCTACGTGCCCAGATTTGGGATGCTGCAGAGCGCAACCCACATACGATCATGCCTCGATTCGGTCGTTACGACATCATGACCGACGAAGAGATCGATAAAGTAACTGATTACATCTACACCCTTTAAGGAGTTAGCGAAATGAATCGTCGACAGCTGATAAAACGGCTTGCTTTGGGTGCGGCAGCGCTGACCCTGATGCCTTTAAAAGCACTGGCTGCATGGAACCAGAAAGCCTTTCACAGCGAATTCGTTGATCCGGCAGTTGAAGGCCTGTTTGGCAGTAAAGATGCTAAACCGTCTGTAGAGATAGAACTTAAGGCACCAACAATCGCTGAGAACGGCGCATTGGTTCCTATCACTGTGCGCACTGATCTGCCGAATGTCACTCGTATCGCGATCGCAGTGCATGAAAACCCACGCCCGCTGGCGGCTGCATTTGAGCTGAGCCCGCTTTCTGTTGCTGATGTCGCTACACGTGTGCGTATGGCGAAAACAACTGACGTAACGGCGTATGTAGAATCTGATGGCCAGCTGTACTCTGTCACTCAGCAGGTCAAAGTGACAATCGGCGGCTGCGGCGGCTAACGGATCGGGAGACAGGCAAATGAAAGTTAAAGCAAAAGAAAAGAATGGTGTTGTAACGGTCAAAGTATTGATCAAGCACCCGATGCATACCGGTCTGCAGCGTGACAAAAAGGGTGAAGTAGTTCCCGCACATTTCATCCAGTTCCTTAGCGCGAGCTATGAAGGACAGCAGGTATTTAAAGGTGAACTGTCCGGTTCTCTTTCCCGCGATCCTTTCTTCCGCTTCAGTTTCCGTGGAGAGAAAGGTAAGAAGGTAGAGCTGAGCTGGGTAGATAACCTGGAAAAAGGCGAATCTAAAGCTGTTGATATCAAGTGAGGATGACCATGAAACCAGTGATCGCACTTGCGGCTGCACTGCTGGCGACAGCGGTTCAGGCTTCACCGGAACAGGATATCAGCGAGTTCCAGGCTTACTATGAGAAGCGCTTTCCAGCATTTTCACTGAATGAGTACGTCGACGGCGCATACATCTTACCGGTGTATGCTGATGGTCGAGCGCAGTGGGAAGAGGTGGAAGAGTTTCCGCCATATGAAGCGAACGTAGAGGCGGGTGAAACACTTTGGAATCAGTCATTTGCCAACGGCAAAATGTATGCTGACTGCTTCACCGCACCGCTGGAAAAAATTCGCGCGTCACACCCTTACTTTGACGAAGCGACTCAGCAGGTTGTTACTCTGGAATACGCACTGAATAACTGCCGAAAAGAGAATGGCGAGAAGCCGCTGAAGTGGAAAAAAGGGCCAATTGCTGACCTGTCAGCGTTTCTGGCCTGGCAGTCCCGTGGCCAGAAAATCGATGTCAAAATTGAGTCAGAAGGTGCTCGTAAGGCATATGAAGAAGGTAAACAGTTCTTCTATGCGAAGCGCGGTCAGCTGAACATGAGCTGTGCTGATTGCCATGTTTATAATGCCGGCAATAAAGCCCGCTCTGAAGTACTTTCACCGGCATTAGGTCATGTCTCTCACTGGCCGGTTTACCGTGCTAAATGGAGCGAACTCGGTACTCTGCATCGTCGTTATGGCGGTTGTAACAAGAATATCCGTGCTACTCCTCAGAAAGCACAGTCAGAGGCTTACCGAAACCTTGAGTTTTTCCATACCGCGATGAGCAACGGTCTTGAGTTTAACGGCCCGGGTTACCGTAAGTGAGGATGACTATGAAAAATAGAATTTTCGCGACGATCGCTTTGTCGTTTCTAGCGGGTAGTGTGGTTGCGGCAACTGAAGCTGAATACAAAGCTGCTGTTGCTGATGCAAAAGCTGAGCAGAAGAAAGCTGCAGAATTACGTCATGAGTGGACCACTGTGGCTAAGTTTCTGAAGTCTGCAGATAAGGCTGCTAAAGCCGGTAAATTTGAGCAGGCGGTTAGCTTAGCTCAAAAAGCTAAACAGCATGCTGAGCTGGGGCAGTTTCAGGCACAGGAGCAGAAGGACGCAGGTCCACGTTTCTGAGTTTGTTCTTACCAACGTAAAAACGGCCCATCAGGGCCGTTTTTTTATGGTCTTTCCAGCAGGCTTTCAGCAACCTTGTAACGATAATGCCATTTACTTGGTTTGTTCATGAGCAGGGCAAAGCTCTGCCAGTGATTGTTGGAGTCGAGGTAATACCCGGCATAGGTACGAATACCGGACATTGTTCCAGTCTTGGCAAGGATGCGTTTTTTTCTCGGCGGGAGCAGATGAGCCCATGGGCGGAATCTATCCAGTACCTCAATGAGCTGGGTCGCGCTGAGACGGTTTTTACGAGACAGACCTGCGCCATCTGCAATCTGAAACTGCTGCCATTGAAACTGCAGTTTCAATTGTTCACTGACATATTGCTGTGAACGCTTCGGGCTTACTGGAAACTGCTCTGGCAGCAACAAATAGATCTGATTGGCAATATAGTTATTGGAATAACGAAGCATCCCTTTAACCATCTCGGCAAGGTTTTGACTGTTCTGATGTTGATAAACGGATTTGGCATCTGTTGGCGTTTTTGCGATTGAGATCGGCAGTTGTTGCTTAAACACAAGCTCGGAGAATACCTGAGCAAAATAGTGGGCAGACATATCGCGACCACCGGGTAGCGAGATCCGGCTGATTCCCGGTTTTAGCTTAGTAGCCAGTTTTTTAGCTAAGGGTGTTAGTGGTGTTTGAGACTCCGCTGAACGGATCTCTTTGCCAACCTCAATATTAATACTGTTAAAGTTCACTGCCAGTGCTGCATTTCCCGCGTCATAAGGATTATCACTCTGACCTTTACCGCTTAGCTTTAACTCAGGGAAAAGGCTGTGATCAACCGCAATACGTTCGATGCTGCTTAGTTCGGTTTGTGTCGCCAATTGATTGGCAATCAACAAAATCTCTTCTGATGTGAGATAGGGATCTCCCATCCCTTTTATCCACAGGGTGTTATTTTGTCGGAAAAAGTGAGTTTCAAAGCGATGATCCGGCCCCCATTTCTCCAATGCTAACCAGGCAGTAATGATCTTCATTGTTGATGCAGGTATCAGTTGCTGATCCGGATTCAGGTAGACGACGTATTTAGGATCACTTGATTCTGCAACCAGTGCAGCGGTCTGCATTTTAGTCAGTGTTTTGAGATGCGGGGCTAGCGGGTCAGCATAAGAATGGAGTGGCTGGAGTATGGTTGTTGCGATTAAAAAGGCTATAAAACGGATCTTTAACATAGGGATCAAGGTTAGCCTGAATGCAGCGGAATGTAACGGGAAATATATTGCAGAAGCTCCCCAATTTATAACCCGTAGCCACTGGGTTTTTAGTGGAGACTTCGGGATAATACAGCCTCTGTAGATAAGGATGAAAGTGCATGTCGGCAAATAAGACCGCTGTTCTGTTGGTCAATCTGGGAACGCCTGATGCGCCGGACAGTGCATCTGTGCGTCGTTACCTGAAAGAGTTCCTGTCAGATCCCCGGGTAGTAGAAGGTAAAGGGGCACGTAGGTTGCTCTGGTTAGCGGTACTAAATGGCATCATCCTGACCGTACGTCCGCCTAAAGTGGCTAAGCTGTATGCCAGTATCTGGCAGGAAGATTCGCCGATGCGGATGATCCTGAATCAGCAGGTGGCGAAACTGCAGTTTAATTTGCAGCAGCAGTTTGATCGTTCTCCCCAGGTATTTTCAGCCATGACCTATGGAACTCCTGGTCTGAGCTCCCGGTTACAGGAATTGGCTGGTAACGGCTTTGAGCAGATTCTGATTGTTCCGATGTATCCACAATATTCGGCAACGACCACAGCGCCTATCTACGATCAGGTAGCTAAGTTTCAGAGTGAAAGCAGAAAGGTGCTGGATATTCGGATTGTTCGTCAGTTTTACGATCATCCTCTCTACATTCGCGCTCTGGCAAATAGTGTCAGACAGTCGGAGACGGATCGTGATCTACTGTTGGTTTCTTATCATGGCATTCCGCAGGAATATGTTGATAAGGGTGATCCTTATCAACAGCAGTGCCTCAAGACCAGTGAACTCTTGGCAGAGGAGTTGGGGCTTCAGTCATCTCAGTTGATGAGCACTTTCCAGAGTCGTTTTGGGCCTAAGCAGTGGCTGACGCCTTATACCGATGAAACTCTGGAAGGCTTGCCTGATAAGGGTATCAAAAAGGTACAGGTACTCTGCCCGGCATTCACTGCTGATTGTCTTGAGACACTGGAAGAGATCGCGGTGGAAAACTGCGAAGTATTCGATAAAGCCGGGGGAGAGCAATACGACTATATCCCGGCGTTAAATGATAATGATGATTTTATAGAGATGTTGCAGGCGCTGGTGGAATCCCAGGCGGGTGACTGGCTGCAGGAGAAGATCTGATGGCTCATGATGTTTTGTTCGGTATCCATGCAGTGACCACTGCATTGAAGCATGATGCCTCAAGAATTCGTAACATGTGGCTACTGCATGGTCGACATGACCACAAAGTAATGAAGATAGTTGATCGGGCTGAAGCTGCTGGTATTCGTATCGAGCGTGTCAGTAAGCAGGATCTGGATAAGCTCTGTAGCAATGGTGTGCATCAGGGAGTTGCCGTTGCCTGTGAACAAATTGCAGCGAAGTCAGAGAAGTTTCTCTCCGAGTTACTCGAAGGCCTGGATCAACCTGCATTTCTACTGGTGTTAGATGGTGTGACTGACCCTCATAACCTGGGGGCTTGCCTTCGAACTGCCGATGCTGCGGGTGTCCATGCAGTGATTGCACCCAAAGATAAGTCTGCACCGCTGAACGCGACTGTGGCAAAAGTTGCCTGTGGTGCTGCTGAAGTGGTGCCGTACGTACAAGTTACAAATCTGGCTCGCACGCTTCAATCATTGCAGCAACAGGGTGTATGGATCACCGGTACGGCGGGTGAGACGGATCTGGATGTTTATCATGCTGATCTGAAAGGCCCTATGGCACTGGTTATGGGAGCGGAAGGAAAAGGCATGCGACGGCTTACTCGTGAACATTGTGATCAGTTAGTACGTATTCCTATGGCAGGGGAAGTCAGCAGTCTCAATGTTTCAGTAGCGACTGGCGTTTGTTTGTTTGAAGCGGTAAGACAGCGCGGTAACTAATTGACCTGCCTGGAATGGGTAGAAGACTTCTCCCCGTTCGACCATGAAAAATAGACAACTTAGCCTCAGGACTCCTTGTCTAAACTGCTGATGTGACCGGTAAACGGATATCGGTAGGACAGGAAAGACAAGGAGTCATGGTATGGCATGTTCTCAGCTTTGCATCGATTGCAGGACCCTGAAACAGGACGTGAAATCAGCCGGCGTCCACTCTCATTTGACGACGTACAATGCGATCCCAGGGTACACCATCTACAAGTGCCGTAATTGTGGTGCCTATGCGGCGCTTTCAGAAGCACCGAGGCGGTGGGCGGTATTTCAGGATAACCGCTGACGATCTGTTAAAGCGTGAACAGGAGATCCAGATGGCGGGGCAATCCCGCCATCTTTATTCGAGCACTTCGATTGCATGCTGAGCCAGCATCTGCTCTTCGTTGGTCGCGATCACCCGCACTCTCAACTTGCTATCGGAATCGCTTATCAACTGCACCGCACTGTTATTCGCGACCTTATCAAGTTTGGCGCCAAGCCAGCTGGTCCGTTGAATAATCCTATCGCGAATCTCTGCCGAGTTTTCGCCTATGCCCGCGGTGAATACGATTTGTTCGACTCCGTTCAGTGCAGCGCTTAAACGGCCAATTTCCAGCGCACAGCGGTAGCAAAACATTTCGACTGCTTCGGCTGCTTCCGAACTATTGTGATCCAACAATGTTTGCATATCTGGACTAATGCCTGATACGCCGAGCAGGCCGCTGCGTTGGTAAAGCAGTGCTGTCAGTTCTTCAGAGTTGTAACCCTGATCCATCAGGTAGAGTAATACCCCTGGATCGATAGACCCTGTTCGGGTTGCCATCGGCAGGCCCTCTACTGCGCTAAAGCCCATTGAAGATGCAACAGATAACCCATCTTGAACAGCGCACATACTGGCACCTGAACCCAGGTGGCAGATGATCGTTTTGCTCAGAGGTTGCTCATCGGCTGCCAGTTGTCGGCAGATAAACTCATATGAAAGACCATGGAAACCGTAGCGTTGAATGCCCGTCTGACTTAACTCCGCTGGCAGTGCGTAATGCCGCTCCAGTGGTGATTGAGACTGATGAAACATGGTATCAAAGCAGGCTATATGGCGGCTATCAGGGGAAGCCTGACGGCATACTTCAACCAATTCCAGATTATAAGGTTGGTGCAAAGGGGCAAGTGGTGCCAATGATTCGAGTTGTTTAACTACCTCATCACTGATCTCGGTCGGCACGGAAAACTGGTTGCCGCCATGAACGACGCGGTGACTAAAAACAGTAGGCTGTATAGGCTCTGGTAGTTGAATCAGCCAGCGCAGTATCTCTGCTATAGCGAGCCGAAAACGCTCTTCAGCGGGGGTATTTCTGGCATCTGAAGGGCCTTGGTGTAACGCGTTATTTTGAGCGTCGGAGATATGAAATTCTGCAGCACCGGTTAACCGCTTAATATGAAAACGATAACGCGGCTCTGCTGTTCCCGTTGCTACCTCATAAAGAGCACATTTCAGGCTGGAAGAGCCGCCGTTAACGGTCAGTAGGTATTGATCAGTTATGGGGTGCATGGTGAACCATATGAGAAGCCAGCGCGCAGGATGCTAAGCGACCAAGAGGCTTCTCTGCACGGCTGGTAAGGATGATAGGGACGCGAGCGCCAAGGGCGATACCTGCTGATTTAGCGTTGGCCAGATAGACCAGCTGCTTTGCCGTCATATTGGCTGCTTCAAGGTCTGGAGCCAGTAGGATGTCAGCGTCACCGGATACCTGCGACTGAATGTGTTTATCGATAGCGGCCTGTTGTGAGATCGCATTATCAAAGGCCAGCGGCCCATCAAGCAGACCTCCTGTGATTTGGCCGCGGTCAGCCATTTTACAAAGAGCGGCAGCATCGATGGTGCTTTGCAGATTAGGTTTCACCTTTTCTACAGCGGAGAGGATGGCGACCTTTGGTACAGTAATTCCCAGTGCACGGCAGAAGTCGATCGCGTTTTGTACGATATCTCGTTTAGTCATCAGGTCTGGAGCTATATTTATAGCCGCATCGGTGATGACCAGAGGTTTGTGATAGCTCGGGATATCGAAGACAAATACATGGCTGAGACGCCGTTCAGTGCGAACCCCATGGCTCTTATGAACAACAGCGCGTAACAACTCTGAGGTACCTAAGCTGCCCTTCATCAGGGCCTCTGCCTGAGCCTGTCGAATAATGTTGCAGCCTTCTTCAGCTGCGGCATGGCTGTGTGGCACATCGATTAACTGATAGTTGCTGATATCTAGATGCTCCTGATCAGCAACAGCGGCGATCTTGCTCTCAGGCCCAATCAGTATAGGCTCTATCAGTCCTTGCTCAGCCGCATGTATCGCACCGGCAAGACTGTTATGGTCCACTGGGTGTACCACTGCAGTACGAATCGCAGGGCTGTTCTTGGCCTGTTCAATGAAAAATTCCAGCTGGTTATGTAGTGGAGGTTGTTCACTGATGATCATGGCTTTTCCCTCAGGTTCAGACGCCTGTCAGGATATATTATGTTGCATTGCGGAAGTGTTGCAACGAACAATAAGTACAATAGCCTGAGGGCTAACAGATTTTATTCATGTGCTGCGTTGCAAATGTACCGTTTCCGGTTGTTTAAGGATCTTTGATGCGTAATTCACTAGTTGTGTCGTGAGTGCTTTGGCTGCAGGTGTTTTCAGGTTCCATACATGCCAGTAAAGAGGGATTTGGATCGTAAGATCGGGTACCAATTCAACCACTTCACCGCAGGCCCTAGCTTGGTGACTTTGTTGATCGGGCACCATACCGCCTCCGAACCCCGCTTTGATAAGTTCAAAAAATGCATCAACTGATGGCACCCGGTGGCAGAGATATTCCCCTGCATTGATACCGAAATATTGCTTCATATACTGGTTTTGAAGCTCATCTTTCTCATTAAACTCAACCGAAGTTAGTCCGCGTAGTTTTTCAGCAGTGACGCCATCTGAAAAATGTTGCTGATAGAACTCTGCTGATACCAGATATCGATAGGTCATGACGCCAAGGGGGATACAGTTACATCCCTGTAGAGGTTTTTCCGCAGCAGTAATACAACCGATTACTTCGCCATTTTTCAGTAGCTTGTGGGTTTGATCCTGGTCGTCTACTTTCAGGTCGAGTAATAACTGCTGTTGTTTTAGTAGTGGCGTCACTGCAGCAATGAACCAGGTTGAAAGGCTATCTGCATTGAGGCCGATTGGCAGCTTGCTGTATTCGCCCCTGTCACTTTCAGAAAGGGTGGCGATCAGATCATGCTGTAACAGGCTTACCTGGCGAAAATGTTTAAACAACTGCTTGCCTGTTTCTGTGGGCCGCACAGGAGAGGAGCGAATGAGCAGTGCCTGACCAAACTGCTCTTCAAGTTGTTTGATACGTTGCGATACTGCTGACTGGGTCAGGTGCAGCTGCATCGCTGCTTTTTCGAAGCTTCCCTGTTCGAGCACCGCTGCCAGAGCGGCCAGTTTGGAGTAATCGATCATATTAGTGATTTTAATGGAATATAAGAGTTATTAATTTAACTTAACTGAAAACTTAGTCCAGAATTTCAGGCAACTAAAGGGGATAGAGAAATTTCTCTTCCTTTATCTGAATGCGATTGTGTTAATTGAGGGATACAGATGTTGTCGCAAATGACTCTTACCGGAACGGGGTGGGTGTTACTACAAGGTTTTCTGACCGGGGCCGGGTTGATTATTGCTATAGGTGCGCAGAATGCGTTTCTGCTTGCTCAGGGCATTCGCCGTCGCTTTCACTGGCAGATCGCGCTGCTTTGTATGACGATCGACGCTGTATTAATTACTGCGGGTGTCATCGGTGTTGGTTTGCTGATCAGTCAGTCCGAATTGCTGCTAGAGCTGTTTCGTTGGGGCGGGATAGTGTTTTTGTCGGTTTACGGCATACAAGCTCTGAGATCTGCATGCCAGCAGCGTTCTTTGGAAGCAGAAGAATCTTCCGGGCCGCCAACTTTGGCAGCCGCAGTCGCGATGACTTTAGCTGTGAGTGTACTGAATCCTCACGTTTATCTGGACACTATGGTGTTGGTGGGGAGTATCAGTAACCAATTTGAGGGTGTGTTGAAGTATTGGTTTGGTGGCGGTGCAGTACTGGCGTCAATCTGCTGGTTTATGTCTTTAGCTCTTGCAGCGCCTAAGCTGGCGCCGGTGTTCCGCTCAGCGCTGTCGTGGCGGATTCTCGATCTGATCATTGCGGTCATCATGTTCAGTATCGCGCTGATGCTGCTGTTCTACTAGATGCTTTTGGGTAAGAGATAATGGCCGGTAGCTTGTACCGACCATAGAGATCAGACTGGGGTCTTTAGTGTTTCCTGATAAGGTGGCCAACCCATGGGTTTACCACCCAGTATATGCAGATGGATATGGAACACTGTCTGGCCGCCATGGCTGTTGCAGTTAAAGACTGTCCGGTAGCCATCTTCAGCAAAGCCATTATCTTTAGCAATCTTGCCTGCTACCTGAACCATATGACCAACCACTTCACGATCTTCATCAGCAATATCGTTCAGTGTAGCGATATGCTTACGTGGAATGACCAGAATGTGGGATGGGGCCTGCGGGTTGATATCGTTGAAAGCAACAACCTTATCATCTTCATAGATGAGTTCGGCCGGAATCTCCTGGGAGGCGATCTTACAGAACAGACAGTCCATTTCAGTGATCTCTTTTGGCGATTGTTTTGCTGGCAGTATAACCGTACGGCAACAAATTGCTATGAGGGCGCAGAGCAGAAAGCTGCAATGATAGTGATGAGTTTATAACGGGGTAGGGAGAAGCCTACCCCGTTTGGTCGGGGTTATACTGCTTCCTGAATCTCCTTTTCAGGGCAGTGATAGCTGGTGGTGACTGTGCCATCGGGCAGTACTGATTCCAGGTGTACGTTAAAGCCCCATAACCTGTGAAGGTGTTTGAGTACTTCGGATGAACTGTCGCCCAGAGGCTGTCCGTTATACATGTAATGGCGCAATGTTAGTGCACGATCTCCACGGACATTGACGTTATACACCTGGATATTAGGTTCCCGGTTACCAAGGTTATACTGCGCTGCGAGATCTTCCCTGATGCGCTGATAGCCACTTTCATTGTGGATAGATGTTACTTTGAGGTTTGGCTTGTCTGCATCATCGAGGATGGTGAATAACTTAAGATCTCGGATCATCTTGGGTGACAGGAACTGCAGGATGAAACTTTCGTCCTTATAGTTGTGCATCGCGTTGTGCAGTGTTGTCAGCCAGTCGCTCCCGGCAATATCGGGGAACCATTCGCGGTCTTCGTCGGTCGGATTCTCACAGATGCGCCGGATATCCTGCATCATGTTGTAACCGAGGGTGTAGGGGTTTATGCCGTTAAAATAAGGCACATCGAATGGCGGTTGATAGACCACACTGGTGTGACTGTGCAGGAACTCCACCATAAAGCCTTCAGTCACCAGGCCCTCGTTGTAAAGGTGATGAAGTAGGGTGTAGTGCCAGAAACAAGCCCAGCCTTCGTTCATCACCTGCGTTTGCTTCTGTGGATAAAAATACTGCGAGATTTTACGCACAATCCTGACAATCTCGCGTTGCCAGGGTTCCAGCAGCGGGGCGTTTTTCTCGATAAAGTAAAGTAGGTTCTCTTCCGGCTCTTTCGGGAATCTGAGATCCTCTTTCTCATCCGAGTCCTCTTTTTGAGGAATGGTGTTCCATAGCTCGTTGAGATGGCGTTGAATGTATTCTTCCCGTGCTTGCTGACGTTCCCGCTCTTCAGCCGGGGTCAGTGGTTGTGGGCGTTTATAGCGGTCGACACCGTAGTTCATTAGAGCATGGCATGAATCCAGCAGCTCCTCTACTGCTTCTACCCCGTACCGCTCTTCACAGTCGGAAATGTATTTTTTAGCGAACAGCAGGTAGTCGATAATGGCGCTAGCGTCTGTCCAGGTCTGGAACAGGTAATTACCCTTGAAAAATGAGTTATGGCCATAGCAGGCGTGAGCGATCACCAGCGCCTGCATCGTAATGGTGTTTTCTTCCATTAAATAGGCGATACAGGGGTTGGAATTAATTACTATCTCGTAAGCGAGCCCCATCGCACCACGCTTATAGTTCTGCTCTGTCTCGACAAACTGTTTACCGAACGACCAGTGGTTATAGTTGAGTGGCATACCGACTGATGCGTACGCATCCATCATCTGTTCGGAGGTGATTACTTCGATCTGATTGGGGTAGGTATCGAGCTGGTACTCGGCTGCTACCCGGGCAATCTCCCGGTCATAGGCTTCGATCAGCTCGAAGGTCCATTCTGATCCGGTCGATATCGGTGATTTTTTCTTTTCCGCTACTGTCATGCTGCACTCTCCGTTTTCTTCTCGAACAGCTTGCGGAAAACCGGATAGATATCCGCAGGCCCTTCGATCTGATGCATGGCAAATTCTTCGGGAAATTCCTCTCTCAGACGTTCATATTCCAACCAAAGGTTCTGATGGGGACCGGTGGTAATTTCGACATAGGCAAAATACTGGACACTTGGCAGAACTCGATTAGCCAGTAGTTGGCGACAGGTATCGGAATCGCCATCCCAGTTATCGCCGTCGGAGGCCTGGGCGACATATATGTTCCATTCCGACGCTGGATAGCGGTCATGAATGATATCCCCTGTCAGTGACAGGGCGCTTGATACTATGGTGCCACCGGTCTCTCGGGAGTAGAAAAACTCCTCCTCATCGACCTCTTTGGCGTGGGTGTGATGGCGGACGAAAACGACTTCAATCCGTTTATAGTTCCGTTTCAGGAACAGATAGAGCAGGATGAAAAATCGCTTGGCAATATCCTTAATGCTTTGTGTCATCGAGCCGGAAACGTCCATTACACAGAACATAACAGCCTTACTGGAGGGCACCGGCACTTTAACCATATTGTTGTACTTCAGATCGAAGTCATCGATAAATGGCAGCCGTTTAATTCGTGCTGTTAACTCGTCAATCTCTTCTTGCAGCAGATTTATCTTGTTTTGTGCATCCTGGTCCGGGAGTAGTTTTTCCAGCTCCCAGATCTGCTTTTTATTCTCTCGTATCTGTTTACGCTGGCTGCCGGAAAGGGCTATACGTCTGGCATGTGCAGCACGCAGTGAGCGAACTACGTGGAGTTTTTCAGGTGAACCTGAGTTGGTGAAACCCGCGCGTCTGGTTTCATACTGAGTGCTGTCTTTCAGCTGTTTTTTGACCAGAAACGGTAATTCCAGCCCGTCAAACATAAAGTCCAGGAACTCGTCCTGATCAATGTTGAAAGTAAACTCATCCATGCCTTCGCCGGAGTTGCTTGCCTGGCCTTTACCGCTGCCACCACCTCCGCCACCACTAGGACGACGAAATTCATCGCCCTCCATAAATTCCTTATTACCTGGAAATACGCGTTTCCTAACACCGCCTTCACCATGGTGGAAAACGGGTTCTGAGAGGTCTCGACGAGGGATCGTAACTGAGCCGCCCTGTTCAATCTCTTTGATTGAACGGGTGTTAACAGATTCTTCTACCGCACGCTTAATGTGTTTTTTGTAGCGTTTCAGAAAGCGCTGACGGTTAACCGTACTCTTCTTCTTTGAGTTCAGGCGTCGGTCTATGATGTAACTCATACCTCTGCTCCTTATCGTGCCTGACGGCTGGTGCCGTCAGGCTGCGATCATTAGCCAGCGCAATTACTGTGACTTACGAACCCGGATATACCATTCTGACAGCAGGCGTACCTGCTTCTCGGTATAGCCTCGTTCGATCATGCGCTTAACAAACTCACCATGTTTCTTCTGATCTTCGGAAGATGCTTTTGCATTAAATGAGATGACCGGCAACAGGTCCTCTGTATTCGAGAACATTTTTTTCTCGATCACAGTGCGCATCTTCTCGTAGCTCATCCACGATGGGTTTTTGCCATTGTTATTGGCTCGGGCACGAAGTACGAAGTTAACAATTTCATGGCGGAAGTCTTTTGGATTACTGATTCCCGCAGGTTTTTCAATTTTTTCCAGCTCTTCGCTGATCGCCTGGCGATCAAGGATGTCCCCGGTTTCCGGGTCTCGATATTCCTGATCCTGAATCCAGAAATCGGCGTAGGTGACGTAACGGTCAAAGATGTTCTGGCCATATTCAGAGTAGGACTCCAGATAGGCGGTCTGAATCTCTTTGCCGAGGAACTCGATGTATTTTGGTGCAATATACTCCTTCAGGAATCCGATATAGCGGTCCTGAGTTTCAGTTGGGAACTGCTGCTGTTCAATCTCTTTTTCCAGTACGTAGAGCAGGTGTACCGGGTTAGCTGCGATCTCTGTTGGATCAAAGTTAAATACCTTCGACAGAATCTTGAAGGCGAAACGTGTGGACAGGCCGTCCATACCTTCGTAAACCCCGGCTGCATCTTTGTATTCCTGCAGCGACTTAGCTTTTGGATCTGTATCTTTCAGGTTCTCGCCATCGTAGATCCGCATCTTGGAATAGATGGATGAGTTTTCTGGTTCTTTTACACGAGAGAGCACTGAAAACTGCGCCAGCATATTCAGGGTATCCGGTGCACATGGTGATTTTGCCAGTGAACTGTGCTCCAGCAATTTTGAGTAGATCTGTATCTCTTCGGTGACACGGGTGCAATAAGGAACCTTGACTATATAGACACGGTCGATGAAGGCTTCGTTGGTCTTGTTGTTCTTAAAGCTCTGCCATTCTGATTCGTTTGAATGTGCCAACAGGATACCGTCATAGGGAATTGCGCCCATCCCTTCGGTGCTGTTGTAGTTGCTCTCCTGAGTTGCGGTTAGCAGAGGGTGAAGCACCTTAATAGGGGCCTTAAACATCTCTACGAATTCCATTAGGCCCTGGTTGGCACGGCACAGTGCGCCGGAGAAACTGTAGGCATCCGGATCATGCTGTGGATACTCTTCCAGCTTACGGATATCGACTTTACCCACCAGGCTGGAGATATCCTGGTTGTTCTCATCACCAGGTTCTGTTTTAGCGAGTGCTACCTGGTTAAGAATAGATGGATAGAGTTTTACGACACGGAACTTACTGATATCGCCGCCGTACTCTTTCAGTCGTTTAGCAGCCCAGGGAGACATAATTCCTTTGAGGTAACGGCCTGGAATACCGTATTCCTGAGTCAGGATGTCGCCGTCTTCTTCCGGGCTAAATAGGCCCAGTGGAGATTCAAATACTGGGGAGCCTTTAATGGCGTAAAACGGGATCTTCTCCATCAGGTGCTTAAGGCGCTCCGCCAGGGAGGATTTACCGCCACCTACCGGACCAAGCAGGTAAAGAATTTGTTTCTTTTCTTCCAGTCCTTGAGCGGCATGTTTGAAGTACGCGACGATATTCTCAATCGCATCCTCCATGCCGTAGAATTCGCTAAATGCAGGATAGCGTTTAATCACTTTGTTGGAGAACACCCGGCTGTGACGTGGATCCCGGGCGGTATCTACCATTTCCGGCTCTCCAATAGCCAAAAGCATTCGTTCTGCTGCGTCGGAATAAACCATAGGGTCTTCTTTGCACAGGCTGAGGTATTCCTGCAGACTCATCTCTTCATCTTGTGTCGCGTCGTAGCGAGACTGAACATGGTCGAAAATACTCATGGTGATTACCTTCCTGTCTTTAGCTGATTGAATTTCCAGCACTTAATTAGGGACTCATGACGAAAAACTCATTCACTAGGGTTAATTTCAGTGTAGTTCACTTCGCCCGGTTGCAAGGGGCGTTTTCTCTTTGACAACAAAACTTTCTGTTCCGTTGTATAAAAAATAACCTATTGATTACGAAATAATTTCTTTCTCTAGATCCTGGATAAATGCCTGCAGGAAGCGTGCTGCCTCGCCTCCAGTGGCAACCCGGTGATCAAAGGTCAGTGACAATGGTAGGATTTTGCGGGCTTCAACTTTTTCAGCAATTATTTTTGCTTCGTCCCGAATTACACCGGCACCGATAATTGTTACCTGAGGGGGAACAACAATCGGACTGGCATAGCGTCCGGCAAGGGTACCGAAATTACTGAGAGTGATAGTCGCGCCCTGAAGCTCCGAAGGTGGGATGGTTCTATCCCTGACATCGTTACGAAGTCTGTTCAGGCCCTCCCGCAGATCGCTGCTGTCACGATTGCTGACATCCCTTAAGACAGGTACGAATAGTCCTTGCTCGGTATCTACTGCTATGCCGATATCGATCTGTTCGTGCTGTCTCAGGCTGAGACTATGGCTGTCGAACCAGCTGTTCATAATAGGTACGGCCTTACACGCCTGGGAAATAGCATGAATAAGGCGGATCGTGATATCGCTGCGGTCTGGCCAGGCTGAGATATCTGCATCGTCACAAAGGGTTACCGGAACAACCTCGGCATGTGACTGACTCATCGCTTTGCACATCTGTTTTCGGACACCCTTCAACGGTGTGGCCTGGCCGTGGCTTTGCAGTAGCTGCGCGGCCTGCTCAACATCTTTAACCGTGATATGTCCTTGTGCCTGGCTGGGCGTGACCATAGTCAGATCTACACCTAACCTGTTTGCCAGCGCACGTACCGCCGGTGTAGCACTGATTGCGCGGTGTTCCCTGCTGCTGGGGGCTGCGCCAACGATAAAGTGATCCTCACCTGATAGCTGGCTTTCCGTTGCGATGGTACCGACAACTGTGCCCTGATCCTCTTCACCTGCAAACTCGACTAATGGTTCTCCGGTGTGAATGGTATCGCCGGGTTGTCCAAAAAGATGTGCGACCACTCCGTTACAAGGAGAGGGGACTTCGATCACAGCCTTAGCGGTTTCAACGGATACCAGTATCTGATCCGTTTTTATTTTGTCTCCTTCATGGATATGCCACTCGAGAATCTCTGCATCCGGTAATCCTTCCCCCAGATCGGGGAGTTTGAAGTATTTCATGCGAACTCCATTGTCTGCTGAACGGCGCTGATGATGTCTTCTGTATTTGGCAGGTATAGCTGTTCAAGGCGGTAATAGGGCATTACCGTATCGAAACCTGCGACTCGTCCGATAGGAGCTTGAAGTTGCAATAAGCATTGCTCAGCCAGTACAGCGGAGATCTCTGAGCCTACCGAGCAATGGCGGGGCGCCTCATGAATGATCACAGCGCGACCTGTTTTGTTTACTGAGGCGATCAGGGTATCCCTATCAAGCGGGCTGAGAGTGACGACATCTATAACTTCTGCGTCAATTCCCTGCTGTGAGAGTTTGTGTGCTGCAATCAAGGTTTCCTGAACCAGGGCCCCCCAGGTGATAAGAGTGATATCGGAACCTTCGCGCAGCGTGTAACAGCGATCTAATGGTAATGCTTCTCCGTTGTCGGCTACCGGTTGGCGATTGCTGCGATAGATCCGTTTGGGTTCAAGGAATATAACCGGATCTGGATTACGAATAGCTGCCAGTAACAATCCGTATGCACGAGCAGGAGAGGAGGGGATGACTATACGTAAACCCGGAATATGGGCAAGTAATGCTTCAGTACTTTCTGAGTGATGCTCAGGTGCATGAATGCCGCCTCCAAATGGTGCTCGCAGGACCATTGGGCATGTCAGTCGACCTCTGGTTCTGGTCCGCATACGCGCGGCATGACAGATGATGTGCTCCAGTGCGGGAAATATAAATCCCATAAACTGCATCTCTGCAACGGGCTTAAGTCCCTGGCTCGCCATACCTATAGACATGCCTGCGATCATCGCTTCGGCTAGAGGTGTGTCCATAACCCGGCGGTTTCCGAATTGCTCTCTAAGGCCATCAGTAGCACGGAAAACCCCGCCATTTACACCGATGTCTTCGCCCAGAACCACGACAGACTCATCTTCCTGCATAGCTCTGTGCAGTGCCAGGTTCACAGCTTCCAGTAAGGTGATATCGTTATTCATGGTCATCACCTCCAGGTAAGGTCCGTTCTGCCAGTATTGCACGCTGATCGTAGAGGCTGTCGGGTAGTTCAGCGTAGAGGTAGTCAATGATCGTTGTTGCTGCTTGTGGTGGTGTATTGCGGTAGCGTTCCACCGCAATATCTATCTGTTGTTCACAGTCAGCGAGTAAAGCTTGCTCCTGCTCATCTCCCCACCAGTCTTGGGATACTAAAAACTCGCGCAGACGCTTAACAGGTTCATGTTGCCAGGCTTCCTGCAGTTCTTCGTCGGCTCGGTATCGGCTGGCATCGTCGGCAGTCGTGTGATCTGACAGACGGTAGCTAATGGCTTCAATTAGGCTTGGTCCTTTCCCTTCTCTGGCGCGTTCAAGTGCTACGGAGACAGATTCATGCATCGCGATTGGATCGTTGCCATCGACCTGTTCACCGCGAATTCCAGCGCCAATTGCCTTTTGCGCTAAAGTGGGGGCACCGCATTGAATGGCACGAGGAACTGAGATCGCCCACTGATTGTTATTCACAATGAAAACCACCGGGAGTTGCCAGGCGCCAGCGACGTTCAGGGCTTCAAGAAAGTCGCCTTTTGAGGTGGCACCGTCACCACAAAGGGTTACGGCGGCCCTGGCTTCCCCTTTAATCCGAAATGCCGAAGCAACGCCGCAGGCGTGTAACGCCTGAGTAGCAATAGGTACGCAATTGGGAAAGTCTTCTCCCATACCCGGCGTAGCACTGCCGATTTCGTCGCCGCCCCAATAGAGTAATATTTCACTCATGTCGACACCGCGAATCATCTGCATCGCTGCATTGCGATAATAAGGGATCAATACGTCATTGCTATGCATCAGGCTGGCCGTTACTACATCAATGGCTTCACTGCCAAGCAAAGAGGGGTAAGTGCCCAATTGGCCAGTTCGCTGCAAGCTCACTGCTTTGTAGTCGAACTGCCGGGAGAGCACCATTTGGCGGTAGTAATTCAGCAGTGTCGTGGGCTGTTCAGCCCAATCGGGCAGTTTTTTTTCGGGAGTACCCGACGAGTTAAGAAAGCGGCTGAACGCAATATCTCCCTGATAAACTATCGTCATAACCTTGCTCCTTTGTGAAAGAGGGCTGGTTTCAGCGCAGTGCCTCGGAATTCAGGGCACTGCCAGACCTTTAGGCGGCATCCGTGTGTTGCTGTGCCTGCTGTTCAGATTCTCGGATAACGCGCTCGGCACGTTGATCTGCGATATCGCTGGTGGCGATCTGTTGTTGTTCTGCTTGTCGGAATAGGTCCGACAGCTCCTGACCGATGCCATCAATCTTCTGACTGATCTCGGCCTTGCTGCTTCCTGCGTGTTGCATAGCTACAAAAACAAGGCCACCGGAATTAATAACGTAGTCGGGCGCGTAAAGAATTCCACGTTGTTTCAGCATTTCTCCATAATCTGGTGTGGCCAGTTGGTTGTTAGCAGAGCCGGCAATGACCTTGCAGCGAAGCAGCCCGAAAGTATTTTCATTAATAATGGCACCCAGCCCGCAAGGGCTAAATACATCGCAGTTCTGCTGATAGATAACTTCCGGAGCAACAGCTACCGCATCTAGCTCTTTTACTGCCTGAGCGACTTTGTCGTCACAGATGTCGCTGACAATCAGCTCGGCACCAGCTTTGTATAGCCTTTCAGCCAGACTGTAACCGACGTGGCCCAGCCCCTGGATGGCAACACTGACTCCATCAAGAGTGTCTTTTTTGAGGCGTTGACGCACTGCCGCTCGAATACCTTGATAGACCCCTTGTGCGGTATGTGGAGAGGGATCGCCTATATCACTTGTACAGGTTACCCAACGTGTTTGTTCTGCAATTGCGTCCATATCCGATATTTGGGTGCCGCTATCCATTGCGGTGATATAGCGTCCGCCCAGGGTATTCAGGAAACGGCCGAAACTGTGCATTAACTCACGTCGGTCAAAATCTCCTGCCGGTTGAATAATTACTGCTTTACCTCCGCCGTGAGGCAAACCCGCTAGCGCAGCTTTGAAACTCATGCCTTTAGCCAGGCGAAGGGCATCATTGATGGCTGCCTCGTCACTGTCATAGGGGATGAATCGGCATCCGCCGATTGCTGCTCCGCGAGCTGTTGAGTGGATGGCTACTATGGCGCGAAGTCCGGTCGCAGGATCACTGCCAAAATGCAGATCAGTTAGTCCTGCGTTTTCCATCTGTTTAAACATAACGGGTTCCTCCGTACGGTAAACCTTGGAAAACTCTCTGGTGTGTCTTTTGAACACTGTTCTTTTTTGGATAGCACAGGATTGGGGAAAGTTCAGGTTTTAGGGCCAAGAAAAAAGGCTTTGAAATTCCGTATGTTGCGTTTGCACATCCTTGGCACTTTATGACTTTTAAGCTGTCACAGGAGGCTGGCAACTGGTCTGCCTGCCGGTGGTTATGTGCGTTTGCGTAATGAATATCCGTTAATGCGAGTTAGGCTCTTGAATTGGGTATTTGGGCGATTTTTACAGCAGATGCTGTGTTGTAGTCAGTAAGGCAGGTATAATCTTCGAAACTTTTATCAGGTGAATTAGTTATATGCGTAAAGGCATATTCGCGTTGTCTCTTGCCATGCTGGTGCAGTCGATTCCTGCATCTGCTGAGAGCCGTTACGGTATATCCGAAGGGAATGAGGAGCTGTTGTTGCAGGGACTGGAAGAACTTGCCCGACAGCGACCGGAAGAAGCGCTGGAAAGCTTGCGTGAACTGACCAGCATTCGCCCCGATTTTAAATTGGCGCAGCTGGTTTATGCTGATCTGTTGGCTGCCCGGGTAGGCCAGAAGCCGCGTCTGGTTTCTGAGGACGACAAGGGTATCCAGGGCATGCTGGATGAAGCGCGTGTCAGAATGAAAATGGACCGGGATAGAATCGGCCCTGATATGATCCCTGCCAGCCTGGTGCAGATGAGCGCTGAGCAGAAACACCTGATACTGATCGATACTACTTATTCGCGGCTATTTCTGTTTGAGAATCGTAACGGCCAGCCTTACCTGATTAAAGATTATTACGCTTCCTATGGACGCGGTGGTGTTCGAAAAGAGAAAGAGGGTGATCTGAAAACTCCGCTGGGGGTTTATTTTGTCACCGGACGACTATTGGATAAAAACCTGCCGTCCCGCTATGGCTCTGGAGCTTTACCGATCAATTACCCGAACGCCTGGGATAAGCGTCATAAGCGCACGGGTTACGGTATCTGGGTCCATGGTTCTCCAGTTGAGACTTACAGCCGTCCGCCAAAGGCCAGTGAAGGTTGTATCTCTCTGACCAATCCCGACTTTCTTGAACTGGATCGATTGGTTGACTCTAAAACGACTCCGGTGCTGATCGGAGAGAATATCAATTGGTTGACCCGCTCTGAGTGGCAGCAGCAACAAAAGCAATACAGTGCGCTGGTTGAAAAGTGGCGTCAGGATTGGGAAAGCCTGGATCATCAAAAGTATATTGCTCATTACTCTGCTGAATTCAGTAATGGGAAGCAGAATTTCAATCAGTTCTCATCCCATAAACGTAGGGTCAATGCCAACAAAGAGTTCGTCGAGGTAGGGGTTCGGGATCTAAATATCTTTACTTACCCGGATAACCCTAATTTGATGGTCGCCTCATTTACCCAGCATTATCGCTCCAGTAACTATCATGGTGATTCTGTTAAGCGTCAGTATTGGATTCGAGAGCAAGGTAACTGGAAGATCGCATATGAAGGTAAGCCTTCTCCTGGACGGCCTTAACTGAAAAGTGTCTGAACTGCTTGATCTAAATTTGCTTGAGTATCAGCTCCAGACTCAGGGGCTTGTTAAAGCTGTTGCCGGAATTGAGCCTGATCCGCGATTGAGCGAGATCGAAAGACGTTTTATCAGGCTCCCGGAATCTTGTGATCTGGAAGACCTGGTAACGGTGACTTCAAAACATGAGTTACCTGAACTGAGAACACTTATTCAGAGTGGTCGTTTTCCATCTGACTTTGATCCTGTAACCCTGATAGTTCCTGCCAGCATCAGTGTTGAAGCGGCGCAGCAGCTGCTGAGATTGCATAAAGCGGCGGCTAGAGAAATATTTTCTATTCGGTTGTTCCTGGTTGATGCGTCAAATGGCAGTGCAGGTTATCGACTATTAGCGAAACAGGCTTACTCTTTCCCTGAAATATCTAAAAAGGTTGGAATTCGTCCCGTCCAGCTTATCGCATGGTCAATGGCTATAGGACTTCCCGCTGCTATTGTTTTTCAAACGAACTTATCTGCGACATTGATTGATGAGCAGACTGAACTTCTGTCTGTTCGTGAGTCCCAGGCTGCATCTCCTGTTACATCGATATCTGAGCAATTGGTGGCTGAAGAGACTGTCGTGGAATTGCACAAGCCCGCGATAAAGCCTCAACAGTCAGAAGCCGAACCAGAACCAGAACGGTTGGCACGATTGCTTGAGCAGTGGCGGTTGAGCTGGCAACAGCAACAGGCAGATAGCTATCTTGCCCATTATCAACAGGGATTTAGTTCACGAAAAAGTCTTTCGTCTGAAGAGTGGCAGCAATGGCGCAGAGGTCGGCTAAAGGCACCTGAGTGGATCCGGATCGATCTGGCGGACATTGATATTGAAGTGAATGGTAACGGTGAGGCGCGAGCAACTTTTGTGCAGTTATACCGTTCACCTGGATATAGCGATACCGTCAGAAAAACACTGTTCTTTACGAGTATCGAAGGGGAGTGGCTGATCAGTGATGAGCGGGTCTCAGATCACTGATCAGCGTAACTTTTGTACCTGTATTACTGTTAGAGGCTTCTTTCCCGACGGATTTTCCACTGACCGTCGATCTTCACCAGATCCAGAGCTTTCTGGCTGACATCACGGTAGCTGTCAGAGCGATATTTCTGACGGAACTGAACTCGCACCGACTCTGGTGAGCGAATATCCAACTGCATTTGCGACAGTTCTACACTGATGAATTTCGGCTTAGAGAGGCGCTGCTCACGCTGTTTTCGCCATGTAGAGTGACTGGTGCGGCTGTTGGGGCGATAGTCTGAAACATAGTGGCTGAGATAACTCTTTACGTCCTGTTTCGACCATGCGGATGCCCATGCATGGGTAATAGCGATTACCGATTCAGCAATGCTGTTGTTGTCATTTTCGACTTTCTCTACAACTGCTGCAGGTTGTTCTGACGCTGATGCTACTGGTTTTGCTGTTTTAACCGGTTGTGTTGCAGCAGCGACAGTTTTTGCCTCAGATGTTTCTGTTTCTGTTTCTGTTTCTGTTTCTGTTTCTGTTTCTGTTTCTGTTTCTGAAGGCTGAGTGGCTTCGACTGATGTCACAGTCGGTTGAACCGGTGACGTTGCGTTGTCTGCTAGAGAAACCACTGTTTGAACTGGCGACTCCTGACCGACATCAAGCATTGCCAGCTCGGGTAGCGTTTCTGCATTCTTGAGATCTAAAGCCTGACTGTAAGCGCTTGCTGCTGCTGAGTTATAGATAGCCTGAAGATTCTGGTGAATCTGGAAATAGCTTGGATGGGTTTTCATGCCATCAATCAAAATCTTGGTAGCTTTGTCCTGATCTCCGCGTGCTGCAAGAACCACGGCAAGATTATTATAGAGTTCCGGACGGGCTGGGTTCTCCTGCTGCAGGCGTTCAAGTAGCTGTTCAGCCTCTTTGAGGCGCTTCATCTGAAACAGTAAGCGTGCTTTCTTTTGCTGTGCTGCCAGATCTTCCGGATGTGTGCCAAGGTAAGTATTAAGCCCTGCCAGTGCTTTTCGGTGTTTTCCATCGGATGCGAGTTGGTCGATCCGCTCAGCTTCCTGCGTGTACTCACCAGAAACAGCTGAAACAGGTGCTGGTCCAGCCGCAGTGGCTCTAACCTCTCCTCTGAGGATTGCTTCGCGCTCTGCTTGTAGCCAGGCCTTCAATTCAGAAAGTTCATCATGCAGTACCTGATCACTAACCTGCGGTTGGACAACAGCAACTTCAGCAGCTGTTTTTTCGCTGTTGCAGTCGAAGCTATCCTTGCTGCCTCCGTTTAAGCAATACGGTGTTGCTGGTTTGGCGACATTTGGGCTGAAACTATTGCAGCCTGCAATGACAATTGCAGAAACAATAACGGCGAGTGGCTTGAAAGGTACTGGCATAAAATTCCGGATCTTACAGCTTTAAAAGCCGGTCATTATACCGTCTATTTGTTGAATTGTGGCGCTAAATGGTTGTGCTCATTACTATGACAAACCGGAATAGATCGATTACTGGGCTGTTTGTATCAGTCGTGCGAGTAGTTTTTCTGCCTCAACAGATCTTCCCATCTGCTGCAGTAACAAGACTTTTCGTAGCTGGGCGGTGGGATCGGCTGGATTACTGGCGAGATAGATATTCATTCCGGCTAGCGCCCGGCGATGATCACCGATGCTTTGTAGCTGACTGATCCTTTCAACCTCTGAAACAGAAGCTTGTGATAATCCTGGATTAGGCAATGAATCAGTGGTGTTGTGGGTTGAAGCTGACGCCGACGTAGTGGTAGCAAGGCTGTCTTCGCTAGTCTCATATTCTTGATGACTATTTGGTTCACTCAGAGTGGCTTCGTTCGGCAGCGCTTCCAACTGCTTGTCAGGCAAGGTCAGAGTTGCTGAGACCGTCGTAACCATCGGGCCCGCAGCTGTTGGCCGTGTTTCCCCATTCAGAATCGCTTCCCTTTCCTCTCTTAGCCAGGCTTTGATCTCTGCCAGCTCGAGTCGAAGCTGCTCGTCATTAAGAGTCGGGCCTTCATAAATAGTTGGCTTTGCTGTTTGTGTCAGAACTTCCGGGCTGCAGCTGTATTCGCCCGCTTTGCCACTGTTCAGACAATACCGCGAGACATCCGGCATAACCGGCTTGCTTGTTCCGCCGCAGGCAGTGAGTAGGAATACGAATAGCGTAGGTAACAGGAGTCTGATCATACTAACCTCATCCGAGATTCTGGCAGATCGAGTTGACGACTGATTGCGATCACAACTCAGAAGTTATGAATATAGTGTTCGATGGATCCCAGTAGAAAGTAGTATAGCCGAGGAGAGGAAAAAGGAAGGTTTAAGGCGGGAAATACGGCCGGCTTCACTGGGAAACCGGCCCGAACGCATTACTCGCCTTGTTCGCGAGCGATAGCGCGGTATGCGATATCTGTACGGAAGTATGCGTCTTTCCAGCTCACATGCTCCAGCAGCTCATATGCTCGTTTTTGAGCTTCAGTCACTGTATCGCCAAGAGCTGTTACACAGAGTACACGGCCGCCGGCGGTGACGATGTTGCCATCATCGACTTTGGTGCCAGCATGGAAAATTTTGCTGCCCTCAGGAGTTTGGTCAGGGAAGGTGATTACATCGCCTTTACCGTAACTGCCCGGGTAACCGCCCGCTGCCATTACTACGCCAACCGACTTGCGCTCATCCCATTCAGCAGTGGTCTGATCCAATTTTTTATCCAGTGCTGCCAGACACAGGTCTACCAAGCTGGATTTCAGACGTAGCATGATTGGCTGAGTTTCCGGATCACCAAAGCGGCAATTGTACTCGATAACCTTAGGTGTGCCGTCGGCCATGATCATCAGGCCTGCGTACAGGAAACCGGTGTATTCATTGCCTTCAGCTTTCATGCCGTTAACGGTTGGCATGATCACTTCATCCATAACGCGCTGGTGGATCTCAGCTGTTACAACAGGAGCAGGGGAGTAAGCACCCATGCCACCAGTGTTCAAACCAGTATCGCCGTTGCCGACACGTTTGTGATCCTGGCTGGTCGCCATGGTCAGGACATTGTCACCATCAACCATAACGATAAAGGAAGCTTCCTCACCATCAAGGAACTCTTCGATTACAACACGGCTGCCAGCGTCGCCGAACGCGTTGCCAGCAAGCATGTCGCGGATAGCTTCTTCTGCTTCTTCCAGAGTCATGGCTACGATTACGCCTTTACCGGCAGCCAGGCCGTCCGCTTTAACAACGATAGGGGCGCCTTTTTCACGTACGTAAGCGATAGCTGGATCGATTTCGGTGAAGTTCTGGTACTCAGCAGTCGGGATCTTGTGGCGATCAAGGAAGTCCTTGGTGAAAGCTTTTGAGCCTTCGAGCTGTGCAGCACCTTCAGTCGGGCCGAAGATAGGTAGATCCTTCGCACGGAAGTGATCTACTACGCCTGCAACCAGTGGCGCTTCAGGACCAACGATTGTCAGACCAATATTGTTCTCTGTCGCGAAAGTTGCCAGACCTTCAATGTCCATAACATCAATGGCAACATTCTGCATCTTAGCTTCAGTAGCGGTAGCAGCATTACCCGGAGCAACAAACACCTGCTCTACGGATTCATCTTTAGCTGCGGCCCATGCCAGCGCATGTTCGCGTCCGCCTGAACCAATAACCAGTACTTTCATTTTGTGACTACCTCTAAAACAACGGGCTGCGCAAGGCAGCCCGTAAACAGATCAGTAATTAGTGTCGGAAATGACGCATTCCGGTGAAGACCATTGCCATGCCATGTTCGTTGGCGGCGTCAATGACTTCCTGGTCTCGCATCGACCCACCTGGCTGGATCACTGAGGTGATGCCAGCTGCAGCAGCAGAATCAATACCGTCACGGAACGGGAAGAATGCATCGGATGCCATCACAGATCCTTTAACTTCCAGTCCTTCGTCTGCTGCTTTAATGCCAGCAATCTTAGCGCTGTATACACGGCTCATCTGGCCTGCACCGATACCGATCGTCTGACCGTTTTTGGCGTATACGATTGCGTTGGATTTAACAAACTTTGCAACTTCCCAGCAGAACAGCAGATCACGAATTTCCTGTTCGGTTGGCTGACGCTCAGTCACAACTTTAAGGTCCGCCGCGCTTACCATGCCAAGATCGCGGTCCTGAACCAGCAAGCCACCGTTAACGCGTTTGTAATCGAAGTTACGAGCACGTTCTGCAGACCATTCACCGCAGGCCAGTAGGCGTACGTTTGGTTTTGCCGATACAATCTCGGAAGCTTCCTGGCTGATAGCCGGTGCAATGATGACTTCAACGAATTGACGGTCGACGATTGCCTGAGCGGTTTTACCATCCAGCTCACGGTTGAAAGCGATGATGCCACCAAAAGCGGAAGTCGGATCTGTCTGGAAAGCCTGATTATAGGCTTCAAGAATATCGCCGCCGATCGCAACGCCACATGGGTTAGCGTGCTTGACGATTACGCATGCCGGCTCTTTAAATGGCTTAACACACTCCAACGCCGCGTCAGTATCAGCAACGTTATTGTAGGACAGCTCTTTACCTTGCAACTGCCGGGATGTCGCGATGCAGGCTTCTGAAGGGTTGCCTTCTACATAGAATGCTGCACGCTGGTGAGGGTTCTCACCGTAGCGCATATCCTGAGCTTTCACGAATTGGGTGTTGAAGGTACGCGGGAAGCTGGCAGGCTGCTCATCTTCACTCTCAACGATCATGCCAAGGTAGTTGGCGATCATGCCGTCGTATGCTGCAGTATGCTCGAAAGCCTTAACAGCGAGATCAAAGCGTGTCGCATGACTCAGGCCTTTAGCTTCGTCAAGCTCAGCTACGATAGAGTCGTAGTCAGATGCATTTACGACAATAGCGACATCTTTATGGTTTTTCGCTGCAGAACGAACCATGGTTGGCCCGCCAATATCGATGTTTTCGATTGCCATCGGCAGATCGCAATCCGGGCGTGCGATAGTCTGGGCGAATGGATACAGGTTCACAACGACCATATCGATCGGGTCGATACCGTGCTCTTCCATCACTGCATCATCAGTACCGCGACGGCCAAGTATGCCGCCGTGGACTTTTGGATGCAGGGTTTTTACACGGCCAGCCATCATCTCCGGGAATCCGGTGTAGTCAGATACTTCAACTGCTGGGATCTGGTTGTCCTGCAGCAGTTTGTAGGTTCCACCGGTCGAAAGAATTTCGACGCCGCGGCTCTGCAAGGCCTGCGCGAATTCTACGATTCCGGTTTTGTCTGACACGCTGATCAGTGCACGACGGATTGGTGTGCTTTTTTGCTCTGCCATTTGTCTATGTCGATCCAATTACTAAATAAGAAGGATTCTGTTAAAGCAGCCCGTATTGCTTGAGCTTCTTACGTAATGTGCCACGATTAAGGCCCAGAACCTGTGATGCTTTGGTCTGATTGTCTTTGGTATAGGCCATTACGCTCTCGAACAGCGGTGCTTCAATCTCAGACAGAACTAACTGATAAACATCTGTGACAGGCTGGCCGTCCAGTTGTTTAAAATAGTTGTTCAGCGACTGATGTACGCTGTCACGCAGGGTCTGGTCCTGGGTTTCAGTCGTCTGAGCTTTAGAAAGCTGAGGCTGTTTGGTTTCTTTAATGTCCACAGTACTTCTTTGCCTTATGCCATTAAGTCAGGCGGCTGCTTCTGATGAAGCCAGAGCAAAATATCGCTCAATAGCAGCCAGCTGACCTTCTGCTGATTCTAATTGGTTAAACTCTTTCCTGAATTCTGATCCGTTACGCCGTGCTTGCAGGTACCAGCCAACATGTTTACGGGCAATACGCAGCCCCATGTACTCACCATAAAAGGCATGCAATTCACGAACGTGACCTTCCAAGATCTCTCTGATTTCAGTTAACGATGGCTCCGGCAATAATGCGCCAGTGGCCAGGTAATGATTAATTTCTCGGAAGATCCAGGGTTTACCCTGAGCTGCCCGGCCAATCATCACAGCGTCTGCCCCGGTAATGTCCAGTACCTGAGATGCTTTTTCAGCGCTGACGATATCGCCATTGGCAAAAACCGGAATAGTGACGGCCTGCTTGACCGACTTGATGGTGTCGTATTCAGCTTCCCCGCGGTAGCCGCAGGCACGGGTTCTGCCATGTACAGCTAACGCCTGAATACCGCTCTCCTCAGCCATATGAGCAATACGAATCGCATTGCGAGACTGTGGATCCCATCCGGTTCTGATTTTTAGCGTAACCGGCACATCCACTGCCGATACGACTGATTCCAGAATACTCCTGACCAGCGGCTCATCTTTTAACAATGCAGACCCAGCGGCTTTATTGCAGACTTTCTTAGCCGGACAACCCATATTGATGTCGATGATCTGTGCACCGCGCTCGACATTCATCTGAGCGGCTTCAGCCATCATATCAGGGTCACCACCGGCAATTTGTACTGACCGGGGTTCTGCTTCATCGCTGTGATTAAGGCGATAGGATGATTTACGGGTATTCCAGAGACGGGTATCGCTTGTCACCATTTCGGAAACAACCAGTCCAGCTCCCATTTGCCGGCACAGTTTTCGAAACGGTTGATCGGTGACGCCAGCCATCGGGGCCAGAATAACCTGGCTATCAATGCTGTAAGGGCCGATCTTGAACATGGCGAACCTTTTTTCAGGGTAAAGAAATCACTACGTAGCTAAAACAGCCACGTAACGGATTAATTCAAGGGAGGCGGCTAATAATACCTTCTCAGCAGGAGGGGGAAAAGCAATTTGTGATGATTTTTTAACCAAATTTTGGCTTGAATTAACGCGGGACCGGTGCTAACGAAACGTTGTAATTAACCCCTCTCCGGCCTGGATTCAGGAGTGCAAATTCTATCTCAACTGGCTGATTTACTGGCATTTTATCTGGATCTATACGGTCAATATCCAGGTAGTCTGCTGGGGCAAAACGGCGGCTGGCGACTGCTCTACCTTTGAGGTCGTTGAACTCAAGATCAACGTAGGGGTATGGCTGTGCATAGTGAGCACGATTTTCGAGTCGCATGTGAACTGACATCGCCTCCTGAAAACCGCTATGTGGCCTGATTACCAGTTGGCTGGTGTAGATCTGTGAAACATCCTGTTGCATCGGCAGTTCACAAGGTACCAACTCACACACCTGAGTATAGATCGGCTGCCATAAAGGTTGATTAACGAGCTGCGAGCGTTCAAACCACATATATTGAGCCAGTAGAAGAATCGCCGCAATTAATGACGCTAGCTCCCATGTTGCTTGGTTTCGTTTTTGGGAACGGGTCGCGGTCAGGATTACTGGCTCTGCGTGGTAGCCTAGATGGTCCTGATCTGGATCTGCTGTTCCGAGTTGGCTCAGTGGGTCTTTAGCAGAGGGAGCGGGTTCAGTCGGAGCTTTCACGCCGGCCAGAATGTCAGGGTTTATAAGCTGCTCTGCTGTAGATTGAGAAACTGTGTCCGCCATCTGCGCGGGAGTATTTCCAGACACTTTAACCTGTTTAGGCTGTGCAGGCTTAGCTGGTTTCGGCTGAATAGGAGCCGTTTCTCTATACTCAGTTTGCGGCTGTGTTTCTACAGGCATTGAAGCCGGTTCAGTAGAGGGGGGGGGGGAAGCTTTGGCTTCCGATTCTCCCTCTAGGGTCTTAGGTTGTGGCTGAATTTGTTCCTGCTGAACAGGTTCAGAAGGTGGAGTGCCATTCTCGGAAGGAAGGTTTAGCTGGTGACGACGAGCATCAAAGACTGCCAGGCAGGCGCCGCAGCGTACCTGTCCTTCTGCCATTTTCAGTTGCCCTTCGCTGACTCTGAAACGAGATTTGCAGTCTGGGCACTCCGTTACCAGCTGGTTGCTCATTATCGTCGTGTACCCGAGATGCGGATCCACTCTTCACGTTGTGCTACCGGATCCAGATCAAACCACTCGGAATAACACTCTGTGATCTCTTTTGCCTGATGCTCCAGCAAACCGGAAAGAACAATTTTGCCGCCGCTGCGAACAAGGTCCGCTAAAGTCGGAGCCAGATCAGCCAGTGGTCCAGCCAGAATGTTGGCTACTACCAGATCCGCTTTTTGAGCTGGAACTTCGGGCGGGTAGTAAAGTTCAAGGCGCGCTTCTTCCAGTTTATTGCGTTGTAGATTATCCCGGCTCGCTTGAAGGGCTTGAGGATCGATATCGACGCCCGTTACTTTCTCTGCCCCCAGTAGCAGCGCTGCAATTCCAAGAATACCGGAGCCACATCCATAATCGACAACATTCGATCCTTCCAGTGGTTGGCTGTCGAGCCATTCGAGGCAAAGGGCTGTTGTCGGGTGGGTTCCTGTTCCGAAGGCGAGACCTGGATCGAGCATCATATTGACGGCGTTCGGTTCAGGGGCTTCCTTCCAGCTAGGGCATACCCACAGCCGTTGGCCAAATTGCATAGGCTCATAGTTGTCCATCCACTCGCGCTCCCAATCCTTATCTTCAAGGATCTCGGCCTTGAATGTCGGGATCTTTTCGTCGGGATATAGCTGAGAATGGGCTTGATGCAGGTACTCGCTTGTTGCCTTAAGGTCGTGCTCTGCTGCGAATAAACCGGTAATTACCGTGTTTTGCCATAGTGGTGTAGTGCCCAAATCAGGTTCGAATATTGGCTGATCGGCATTGTCCTGATAAGTGACAGCGGCGCAGCCCGCTGCCAGTAGCAGGTCTTCATATTGCTCGGCCTGATCAGGTTTTATTTCCAGTTTAATTTGCAGCCAGGGCATAAGGGCAGTATTCCGTTTTGACAAGAATTGGACTGATATCAGATAACTGCGGTTAGGCTAATTACACCGACTCAATATCAGCTATCTATGTGAAAGTATGTATGATTTTTTCTATTGCGTGAATACAAAAAAGCCTGCGACTGGTGTTTATGGCACCAGGCAGGCTTTTTCTAGTGGAGAGGTTAGATCAAAGACCCAGCTTCTTCTCCAGGTAGTGGATGTTCACGCCGCCTTCTGCGAAGTGAGGATCGCGACAGATATCCTGGTGTAGAGGAATGTTGGTACGAATACCTTCTACCAGAGTTTCTTCCAGTGCGCCGCGCATACGGATCAATGCTGTTTCGCGGTCTTCCCCGTAAGTAATCAGCTTAGCAACCAGTGAATCGTAGTGTGGAGGCACTGTGTAGCCGTTATACAGGTGAGAGTCGACACGAATACCAAAGCCACCTGGCGGATGCCACAGAGTTACTTTACCTGGGCTAGGCATGAAGGTCTTTGGATCTTCCGCATTGATACGGCACTCAAACGCGTGGCCCGTTGCAACGATATCTTCCTGCTTCAGAGACAGAGGTTCGCCAGCAGCGATGCGCAACTGTTCTTTCACGATATCAACACCTGTAACCATCTCAGTTACCGGGTGCTCAACCTGAACACGGGTGTTCATCTCAATAAAGAAGAAACGACCGTTCTCGTACAGGAATTCGAAGGTGCCGGCACCGCGATAACCGATAGAGATACAAGCATCTACACAAGACTGCAGTACTTGAGCTCGAGCATCTGGATCGATGTGAGGTGCAGGCGCTTCTTCAACAACCTTCTGGTGACGGCGCTGCATGGAGCAATCGCGATCGTACAGATGGATGGCATTACCCTGACCGTCGGCCAGTACCTGTACTTCAACGTGGCGAGGGTTCTCAAGGAATTTTTCCATGTAAACCGTATCGTCGCCGAACGCTGCAGCGGCTTCAGCCTGTGTAACGTGAATGGAGTTAAGCAGTGCAGCTTCACCATGTACAACACGCATGCCACGGCCACCGCCACCGGCGGCAGCTTTAATGATTACCGGATAGCCAATTCGCTTAGCAATCTCGTGAACCTTCGCAGGGTCGGTTGGCAACGGGCCATCAGAACCCGGAACCGTTGGCACGCCTGCTTTTTTCATCGCATCGATAGCGGAGACTTTGTCACCCATCAGGCGAATGACATCGGCAGTTGGGCCAATGAAACGGAAACCTGAGCGTTCTACCTGCTCTGCAAAGTCTGCGTTTTCAGCCAGGAACCCGTAACCAGGGTGGATGGCAGATGCGTCAGTGACTTCAGCTGCAGCAATAATCTGCGGGATGTTCAGGTAACTCTTTGGTGACGGAGCAGGGCCGATGCAGACTGCTTCATCAGCCAGTCGTACGTGCATCAGGTCGCGGTCAGCCTGAGAGTGGATTGCTACGGTTTTAATGCCCAGCTCTTTACAAGCTCGCAACACACGAAGAGCAATCTCACCCCGGTTGGCAATGACTACTTTTTCCAGCATCTGGTGTAATCCTTTGCTAATAGTTGGGGTGAATTAAACAATAGTTACCAGCGGCTGATCGAACTCGACCGGCTGACCATCTTCAACCAGGATGGCTTCAACAACACCTGACTTGTCAGCTTCGATCTGGTTCATCATCTTCATTGCTTCAACGATGCACAGAACGTCGCCAGCTTTAACGCTTTGACCAACTTCAATGAAGGAAGGGGAGCTTGGTGATGGAGAACGGTAGAAAGTACCAACCATTGGAGAGCGTACAACGTGACCTGCAGGCTCAGCTGCTTTCTCTTCAACAGGCGCAGCTGCTGGTGCTGCTGCAGGAGCTACAGGAGCTGCTGCCGGAGCCATTGGAGCAACGGCCGGAGCTGCATATGCGGCTGGAGCAGCAAAAACAGGCGCGTTGCTGGAAGTGCGGCTGATGCGTACAGACTCTTCGCCTTCCTTAATTTCGATTTCGTTGATGTTGGATTCTTCCAGCAGCTCAATCAGTTTTTTGACTTTGCGGATATCCATTTGGTGTCTCTTATCTCTTATATGTATCGATGATTAGGATCGTGCCAGACGGGCAAAAGCCGCCTGTAATGCAAACTGGTAACCCTGACTGCCGAGCCCGCAAATGACGCCAACCGCAACATCAGACAAGTACGAATGATGACGAAACGGTTCACGGCTATGGACATTGGAAAGGTGGACTTCGATAAAAGGGATATCGACACCTAACAATGCATCGCGAATGGCGACACTGGTGTGGGTAAATGCAGCAGGGTTTATAACAATAAAATCTATGCCTTCATCACGTGCACTATGTATGCGCTCAATCAGTTGGTATTCGGCATTACTCTGGAAACATGCCAGTTGGTGGCCGGCCGTGCTGGCTTCGCGGATCAGCTTATTATCAATGTCGGCAAGTGTTTCTGTGCCATAGACCTCTGGTTCCCGTGTGCCGAGAAGGTTGAGGTTTGGCCCGTTTAACACAAGGATTTTCGCCATTGGCGTGCCTCAGATACAGCTGATTACATGTGAAATGATGAAATTGGTGGCCTAGTTTGCATCAATATTTCTGCATAGTCTAGAGAAATGCATTTTTTTCGGCTGTTAGCAGCGAGTTCAGCGAAGTTGTCCGCTTGTTGTTTGTCGATTTCTACTAAAGTGGATGCCTTTTTAGGTATTTTGCAGGGCGGAAAACAGGTGGTTAGATGACGCGCCTTTCCGAGGCCTGAAAAGCGTGTAATAAACCGGCTTAAGTTCAGTTGACCATAGTGGGTAAATAAGTGATAGTGCGATGCAACATAAGGCACTATTCTGCGCATGATTTAAGGAGTTATTTTGCTGGACAGTATCCAACGCATCTGGTTTTCATTCTGGGATCGTCTGGTTGAAGGATCAGGGATTTTTCGCATTGGTCGCTGGTTTGCTACCGGTCTTGTTGCATATCTGGTCGTAGCTGCCGGAGTAGGTGTTTACTGGAGTCAGACACCAGAACCGCTGAATGTCAGCGAGAAGGCGGGCGTTATTGCTGCTGAACAGCAGCGTAGTGTAGTTGTTGGTTCAGCGACGACAGCGGCGTTGATTGGTGTGACCGAGACGTTACTGCAGAAACCAGGTGGCTACCTGTCGAACGATATGACTCCGCCAGGTTTATGGCTCGATAATGTTCCGAACTGGGAGTTTGGTGTGTTGGTTCAGGCGCGTGACCTGATGCGCGCTTTTCGCAAAGATTTTAGTCGCTCCCAGTCTCAGTCTCAAGAAGACGTTGATCTGGCAAAGGCTGAGCCTCTACTTAACTTCAATAATAAAAGCTGGTTACTTCCAGCGACTGAAGGTGAGTATCGTAAGGCGATTGACCATCTTTATGCTTACCACCTGAGATTATCTGACCCAGCAAAAACTCAGGCTCAGTTCTACGCTAGAGCCGATAACCTGAATAACTGGTTAGGGGACGTATCCACTCGGCTAGGAAGCTTGTCGCAACGTCTCAGTGCGAGTGTTGGTCAGGTCCGGGTAAATACCGATTTGGCGGGTGAGGCGGCAGCTGAACAAGCTACTGCTAATGCGGATGAACTCACAGTTCAGACACCGTGGTCTGAAATTGACGATGTGTTTTATGAGGCGCGCGGCACTTCTTGGGCGCTGATTCAGATTCTGAACGGTATTGAGCAGGACTTCTCCGGCGCGTTGGAGAAGAAAAATGCACTGATCAGCCTCCGTCAGATTATTCGCGAGCTAGAAGCCACTCAGTCCACTATATGGAGCCCAATGATCATGAACGGCACTGAGTTTGGTTTGTGGGCGAATCACTCTCTGGTGATGGCTTCTTATATTTCACGAGCGAATGCCGCGATTATTGATCTGCGAGAGCTGTTGTCGCAGGGATAGAGAAGGAAGGGGGTGAATAGTTCACAGGCTTTATTCACTCCTTACCCAGCACAACGAGGACAGTAGATGAAGCGGGTTGTTTTTAATCAAAAAGGCGGAGTAGGTAAATCCAGTATTGCGACGAACCTGGCGGCTATCAGTGCTAGTCGTGGTAAGCAGACGTTGCTGATAGACCTCGATCCTCAGGGGAACTCTACCCAATATTTATTAGGGAATGATGGTTCTGCTGAGGTAGATATCAGAGGTTTCTATGAGCAGACCCTGAGTTTTCAATTAAAGCCAGAGGGGCCTGAGAAGTTTATTTCGGAGACTCCCTATGAGGGTTTGGATCTGATCGCTTCAAATCCGGATCTCGCGGACTTGCAGGCAAAGCTGGAAACTAAGCATAAGATCTATAAGTTGCGTGATGCGCTGCAGAAGCTGGATCAGTACGACGCCATCTATATAGATACTCCGCCTGCGTTTAACTTTTTTACTCTTTCTGCTCTGGTAGCTGCCGAACGTTGCCTGATTCCATTTGATTGCGATGAGTTCTCACGGAAGGCGCTATATAACCTGTTGGATAATGTGCATGAAACCCGAATGGATCATAACGATGATTTATCGGTGGAGGGAATTGTCGTCAATCAATACCAACCGCGTGCGACCCTGCCACAGAAGATTGTTGCTGAGCTGAAGGCTGATGATCTGCCGGTCCTGCAGAGCCACATATCGGCTTCAGTTAAGATGAAAGAATCTCACAACGAATCAAAGCCACTGATCGATTTTGCACCGAAGCACAAGCTAACACAGGAGTTTGTTGCTTTGTACGATGAACTGCACGACTAGTTAGAAAACAAAAAAGGCACTCAATTGAGTGCCTTTTCTTTTTCCGGGTATTGCGACTTACATCCCTTTAACGGCGAAGATGCCAGGGGCGTTACGCCAATAACCGTGGTAATCCATGCCGTAACCGAAGATGTAACGATCTTCGATCTCCAGGCCTGCTACGTCGGCTTTCAGGTCTGGACGTGCTTTACGATCATGCTGCTTGTCAGTCAGGACTGCAGTTAGTACTTCAGAAGCACCCTGCTCTTTACAGTAATCAATGATTGCTGCCAGAGTGTGACCTTCGTCAAGGATATCATCGACGATTACGACCGGGCGGTCTTTAAAGTCGATCATCGGGCGAACTTTCCACTCCAGTTCATGGCCGGAGGTGGTGTTACGGTAGCGGGTTGCGTGCATATAGCCAGCTTCCAGTGGGAAGTTCAGCTTAGTCAGCAGTTTGCCGCCAATCACCAGGCCGCCATTCATGATGCTGAATACGACCGGGTTTTTATCTTCCAGTAGTTCGGTTAGTTTCACTGCCATTGAATCGATCGCAGCTTCCACTTCGCTTTCACTGTAGAGCAGGTCTGCTTCCAGATAGACTTGCTTGATATGTTCCAGATCGGTATTTGCCATAGTGTTTAAGTCTGTTGGTTTGCCAGGATACGAGCTAACATTCCACAAGGGATTTTACCCTTTGGAAAGGGAAGTCGCTGGTAAAAAACGGGACACATTACCGACGTTTGCTGCTAAGAGCAAGACGATTTGATCACAATTAATGACTTTCAACTGCTCTTTGGTTTAGTCTTGCCGCGTCGAGAATTCATGCTCCCCTGATTCGAAGGGAAAATAGATAGCCGGAGTCGGTTCAACTGCCTGTCCGGGCGCACTTTTTTGAGGTTAAGAATGAGTGTTCACGAAATAAACCATCCACTGGTTAAGCATAAAATTGGCCTGATGCGGGCGAAAGAGATGAGTACGCGTAGCTTCCGCCAGCTGGCGGCAGAAGTCGGCTGTCTGCTGACGTATGAAGCTACTAAGGATCTGGATGTTGAAGAATATCAGCTGGAGGGCTGGTGCGGCACCGTAACTGCTGAACGTATTCGAGGCAAGAAAATCACTGTTGTGCCTATCCTGCGCGCTGGCTTGGGTATGCTGGACGGTGTTCTTGAGTTGGTACCAAGCGCTAAAATTTCGGTTGTAGGCCTGTATCGCGATGAAGAAACTCTGGAGCCGGTTGCTTACTTTGAAAAACTGGCGCACGACATCGACGAGCGTATGTCGCTGATTATCGATCCGATGCTGGCAACAGGTGGCTCTATGATAGCTACAATCGACATGCTGAAAAAAGCCGGTTGTACCACCATTCGTGCACTGGTACTGGTTGCAGCGCCTGAAGGGATCAAGAAAGTTCAGGAAGCTCATCCAGACGTTGAGCTGTTCACCGCTTCCGTTGACAGTCATCTTAACGAACAGGGTTACATCATCCCTGGTCTGGGCGATGCTGGCGATAAGATCTTCGGCACTAAGTAACGGGCGTTTGATCAATGGGAACGAATTCAACAAATAGTCCGGTTTGGCGCGACGCGCTTGCCGGCTCTCAGATGCTCTTTGTCGCCTTTGGTGCGTTGGTATTAATGCCGCTGCTGACTGGCCTGAATCCAAGTGTTGCACTGTTTACGGCTGGTGCTGGTACGCTGTTGTTTCAGTTGATTACAGGACGCACTGTGCCTGTATTCCTGGCTTCCTCCTTTGTCTTTATTGCGCCTATCGCATATGGCGTACAGACCTGGGGGCTTGCGGCTACTATGGGTGGCTTGTTTGCGGCCGGTATTGTGTACATGCTGCTGGCTGCGATCGTTAAAGTACGTGGATCCGGCTTTTTACATCGCCTGATGCCTCCGGTCGTAACCGGTCCGGTTATCATGGTCATTGGCCTGGGGCTTGCGCCTATCGCCGTGAACATGGCGATGGGTAAGACAGGCGATGCATCGGCAGAGCTATTCCCTTATGAAGATGCATTGCTGGTATCTATGGCGGCTTTGGGTACTACTCTGATTGTAGCGACCTTTGCTCGCGGGATTTTCCGTTTGGTGCCGATCCTCAGTGGTGTTTTAGTGGGTTACATCGTTGCCAATGTGATGGGAATGGTTGATTACTCACCGGTAGCCAGCGCTGCCTGGTTTGCTGTTCCAGACTTTGTTATGCCAGAGTTTCACTGGCAGGCAATTCTGTTCATGATTCCGGTGGCAATAGCACCTGCAATCGAACACGTTGGTGATGTTCTGGCAATCAGTAATGTCACTGGTCGTGATTACCTGAAGAAACCAGGTTTGCACCGCACTTTGTTTGGTGATGGTGCTGCTACATCTCTGGCATCTATGTTCGGCGGTCCGCCGAATACCACCTACTCTGAGGTGACTGGCGCGGTGATGCTGACTAAATCCTATAATCCGATCATCATGGTTTGGGCTGCTGTGTTTGCGATCTTGTTGGCCTTTGTTGGCAAGTTCGGTGTTCTGCTGCAGACAATTCCGACCCCGGTGATGGGGGGGATCCTGATTCTGCTGTTTGGTTCGATCGCTGCGGTTGGCATGAATACACTTATTAAGGCTCGCGTTGATATGGCGCAGCAGCGTAATCTGGTGATTGTGGCTACAACTCTGGTATTCGGCATCGGTGGTATGGCGATAGGCAGTGGTGACTTGAATCTTCAGGGCGTTAGCCTCTGTGGTCTGGTTGCGATTGTGCTCAATTTACTACTGCCGCAGGCAGAACCTGAGCAAGATGACCTATCACAGGAAAAACAGGTTATCGATGATCTGATTGATCACAGTCGTTGATCAAAAAAAGGGAGCTTAGGCTCCCTTTTTTAATGCTTTGCATAAGCATTCTGACAGTTTGTCTCCAAAGCCTGATATTCCCAGCTAATCTTGTATGTAGTTGAAGCAATTGGATGCAGCTTTTTATGGCAAGCGTGCAGGGGATCAGGCGTTCAATCATTAGCCGGATATTGCTGCTTTTTGTGCTGGTGTTTATGGTTCTGGCTGGCTTGATAGTCACGGCCAGTGGGATCTATTTACAACATCAATCTCAGCAGCTGATCTCCGGTCAGTTACTGCAATACATTCGGGAGCGGGGTGAGCGCGAGCGAGACCTGTTTCTCCAGGCCGCAGATAACCTGCATAAAGTCGCTGATCGCTTTAACAAAGATACTCTCTCCGGGCTTCAGCCATCGGATATGCAATTCGACCTGCTGTTTTCTCAGCGGGATGATGGTTCTTGGCGCAGTCGGGCCGGAGGCTTTGATCCTGAGCTGCATGCGGGGGTCTTTGTTGATGATGATACACCGCTTTCTGAAGAGGTTCGTGTCCGAATCTCTCACTTCTACCGGTTGACCAGTAATTTTGGTGCTGCAATGGTTGGGCGTTTTGCCAATCTTTACATGATTGGTAAGGAAAACTATCTGGCTGTTTATTGGCCTGAGGTTAATTGGGCAGAGCAGGTGACTACCGCAATCAGGATGCCGCAGGAACCCTATTACTCGGTTGGTAATAAGGTCAATAATCCTGAGCGAAAAGTGGTTTGGACGCCGGTGTACTACGATGCAGTGGCGAAGCGATGGATGATCAGTGCGGTATACCCGCTGGACTATCAGGGGCGTCAAATTGCGAGTATTGGTCAGGATCTGTTATTGGATGATCTGATAGCGCGGGTAACTGATCAGGTATTTCCGGGTTCCTATAATCTGATTGTACATAGGGACGGAACTTTGCTGGCGCACCCTCTGTACATGGATCGGGTTAAAGAGATGAAAGGCAGTTTCAATGTGGCTGAAGCTGCCGACGCAGCGTTATCAGACCTCTATCGCAAGGTTCTGCCTATGACTGCCAATTCAATGATCATTGAGGATGAGCAGAGTGGGAGATTATTGGCAGTATCCTATCTTCCTGAAACCCAATGGTTTTTCGTCACAGTGTACCCGCTTCAGTATATCCCCGGTGGATTTGACCGACCAGTTATGCTGCTGACTGCATTGCTGATCATTGCGATGTTATGCCTGTGTGCGCTGCTTTATTGGCGGTTAAAGAAACAGGTTTCTTTGCCGCTGACACATGTTGCAGCTCATCTTAGCGAGCAGTCAGTGTTTCAGCCGGTAGCCATTCGAATTGATCAGGGGCTGGATGAAGAGTTGTATCGTTTGGCTACTATCATCAACGAGATTCAGCAGCAGTTTTCGGTCAGTCTGGGTAAAGCAAGTGAAGAGCTGGGCGAGCAAAGGGAGCGGTTACTGAAGAAAGAGCATGAAGTGCGCGATATCGAGCAAAAGGCTGAACTGAGAAATCGTGAATACTTACAGCTGAATAGCAGAATGAAACGGGTCAGTGAGGAGTTGCAGCAACTGAGGGAACAGCTTGTTGAGTCTGAAAAAATGACTGTATTGGCAAGGCTTGTGGCGAGTGTAGCCCATGACGTTAATACCCCTGTTGGGGTCAGCGTCACCGCCGTTTCAACGCTGACTGAAGAGTTGCAAGAGATAAAAGGGAAGCTCGAGGACGGCAATCTGAGTAAATCAGACTTCAAAATGTTTATTGAAAATGCGGATGAAGTCGGTCGGATTCTTCAGGTAAACCTTAAGCGAGCCGCTGAGTTGATACGTGGCTTCAAGCAGATTGCTGTGGATCAGTCGAGTGATACGTTACGTCAGTTTGATCTAAGAGATTATCTTAGTGAAGTGTTGATGTCACTGGCACCACGTTTGAAGCGTTTGCCGCATCAGATTCTGCTGGAATGTGATGAAGGTATTGTCATGAATAGCTATCCGGGGGCCTTGTCTCAGGTTATCACTAATATGGTGATGAATTCGGTAATTCATGGTTTTGACGATCAGCAGGCTGGCGAGATTCTGATCAGGGCAAAAGCGGAACAAACAACGGTTCTGCTGGAGTACAGTGACGATGGCTGTGGGCTTGACGAAGAGCAGTTGTTACGAATTTTCGAACCCTTTTACACCACGCGTAGGGAGCAGGGCGGGAGTGGATTGGGTACTCATATCATCTATTCCCTTGTTACGGGAATACTTCAGGGCAAGATAGACTGTAACAGTGAGCCGGCAAAGGGTATTACCTACCTTATTGAGATTCCGTTGGAGATCGATATGGAGCTGGAGCAGGCGCGGGCTGCAACTGAGCGTCTCTAAGTGATGCTTGAGGATGGATTGTCGCGTACCAGATAAGATCTGTGCATTGATAGTTAGCGCCACTATTTAGCAGCAATGTGTGGCGCTAGTATGAGTGTCTGAAGCTAGCAGGTGATTGTCTGAGTGCTGTTAACTATCAGGATAACGATGGTTCACTAAGGTGACATCGTCGAGGTTTTTAAGCAGAAGATCGACTACTTTGGGGTCGAAATGGCGGCCCTTATGGTCGAGGAAGTATTCGACAACTTTTTCAATCGGCCATGGATCTTTGTAGCAGCGGGCGTGCGTCAACGCATCAAAAACATCTGCTACTGCGACAATTCTGGCCCAGATGGATATCTCTTCCCCTTTTAGTTGGCGTGGATAGCCTGTGCCATCAAATTTCTCATGGTGTTCGTAGGCGATATCTGCAGCGGTACGGAGGATAGGGCGCTTGGAGCGTTCCAGTATTCGGTAGCCGATCTCCGCGTGCTGTTTCATAATTTCGAACTCTTCGGTATCGAGCTTGCCAGGTTTTAACAGGATCTTATCTGCAATACCGATCTTGCCGATGTCATGCATCGGTGCGGCCCGCCGCAGTAGTTCACAATCTTCGGCAGGCATGCCATATTTTTCAGCCAATATGTAGCAAACCTCGGCCATCCGCTTAACATGGTTTGCAGCTTCCATGGAGCGGTTTTCCACAACGTCACTCAGTAGGTTGATCAGTTCGGTCTGGGTATCCTGAATTTCGCTGTTCAGCATCAGGTTTTCAAATGCAATGGTAACGTTGGTGGAGAATATCTCGATCAATTTGTGATCAATATCATCGAGGTCCTCAACGCCTTCGATATACAGCAGACTGATTTTCTTCTTGCTATAGCCGAAATAACCTACAAAGCAGTTGTTCTCTAGCAGGCTGTGTTTCTCGTCGATCGCTTTCTGCATCAGTTTCATGACATGCAGTGGTACATCCCTGCAATCTTTCAAAGTACCTGTGCCGGCCAGCACTTCGAGCGATCCTTGTTCGATATCTTCCAGGGCGGCCAGTGTGGGTGTTTGAATAAGCAGGGTGTCCTGATCGATATGCAGTAACGATGACAGTTGGGAGAGTAACCCCTGAATAAACTCACGCAGTGAGCGTTTCTCGAATACTTTGGTAGAGGACTGGATAACGGTTTCCAGGCCGATGCGGCTGCGTTCCTGAAACTTTCGGGCATCCTCCACACGCAGCAGATCACGATAGCCTCGGAGTGCGGATAGGGTTGTAGTGAACAGTTTGCTTTTGACCAGTTCGGTCTTCTCTTTGTAATCGTTGATATCGTATTCAACGATTACTTTCTCTTCAGGTGCCTGCCCAGGCTGGCCAGTTCGAAGAATAATTCGAACCAGTTGATTACCCAGCTCTTCGCGCACCCATTTTGCGAAGAGTAGGCCTGCGTCATCCGTTTCCATTACGACATCAAGGAATACCACGGCTATATCGCTATGCTCAGCCATGATCTCGCGGGCTTCAGCACCGCTGTATGCGTTAAGGAAATTGAGTTTCTGTCCTTCAAACTCAATATTACGTAACGCCATCTCGGTGATGGTGTGGACGTCTGGTTCATCATCAACCAGCAGAACGTTCCAGCGCTCTGCTGATGTGGGTGTGTTTTCCTGCTCAAGTGATTCTGCAGACTGCTTCAGAAACATAGCGACCCCTGAGTATCGATACACTGCTAAGTAATATATGGCAGAATCCGAACAGAATTGCCATAACTGATGTAGCTATATTGCGACCGGCTATAGCTTTGAGGGTGGTAGCCACAAAGCGCTGGCGGTGAGATTAGGTAAGCGCTTGATCCGATCCAATAGAAACCTCATAACGAATTGAAAACGAAAGGTTTCTAAAAGTTTAGACAGTATTTTGGGAAGTTGTACCGCTGGGTGAGAAATAAATGAGAGGCTGAGGCTGGAAATAAAAAAGGCCATCGAAAGATGGCCTTTGGGGTATCTAATTCGAATTACTTGTTTGCTGCTTCGTAAGCTGCAGCAGAGGCTTCGATTGCAGCGCGGGCAGCGTCAGCGTTATCCCAGCCTTCAACCTTAACCCACTTACCTTCTTCCAGGCCTTTGTAGTTTTCGAAGAAGTGTTTGATGCGGTCACGCAGCAGTTGTGGCAGGTCTTCAACGTCCTGAACGTCACGGTAAGCTTTAGTCAGCTTGTCGTGTGGTACAGCAACCAGCTTAGCGTCTTCTCCCGCTTCGTCGGTCATGTTCAGAATACCAACAGGGCGGCAGCGGATTACGGAGCCAGGGATCACTGGGTAAGGAGTCACAACCAGTACGTCCAGCGCGTCGCCGTCGTCAGCCAGAGTGTTGTTGATATAACCGTAGTTTGCCGGGTAGAACATTGGCGCCGCCATGAAGCGGTCAACGAAGATCGCGTCTTCTTCTTTCTCGATCTCGTATTTAACCGGTGAACTTTCAGCCGGAATTTCTACAACTACGTAGATGTCGTTTGGCAGCTCTTTGCCAGCAGGCACTTTAGCGAAGCTCATGTTCTCTATTCCTGTTAACTGTTATCAAATCTGATATCGCAAAGAGGCGATTATAGCCAGCTCTGCAGCTTAGGTAGAATAAGACTTAAGGCAGCCATCAGTTAAAAGCTGACGGCTGAGGGCGGTTGCCGTGATTATTCAGGCTTACGCTTGTGGTATTCGAGTACTGTTTCTACTTCTTCAGTAGAACCCAGGGCTACCGCAACGCGCTGATGAATTTTTTCCGGCTGCACATCCATGATGTGGTCGTAGCAGGTAGTGGATAAGCCGCCAGCCTGTTCAATCAACATGCTCATTGGGTTGCCTTCGTACATCAGGCGTAGCTTGCCTGGTTTGGCAGGATCGCGTGAGTCCCACGGATAAGTGAATACGCCACCGCGGGTCAGGATACGGTGTACTTCTGCGACCATGGATGCGATCCAGCGCATGTTGAAGTTTTTACCGCGTGGCCCTTCTACACCCAACAGCAAGTCGTCGATGTATTGGTTCATCGGTTTTTCCCAGAATCTCTGGTTAGACATGTTGATAGCGAACTCAGAGGTCTGGGTCGGAATGCTGACCTGTTCACGGGTAAGAATGAAATCACCGGTATGAGCCAGAGTGAAGAAATTCACGCCATGACCTGTGGTCAGTGCCAGTACCGCTGATTGGCCATAGAGGACATAGCCTGCTGCAACCTGCTTTCGGCCAGCCTGAAGGTACGCCGCTTCATCACCAGGTGAAGCACCTTCCGGCTGTTCCAGAATAGAAAAAATAGTACCAACAGATACGTTGATGTCGATGTTGGATGAGCCGTCCAGAGGATCGAAAATCACCAGATAACGGCCATCTGCGTTACCAGGAACTGGGTGATCTTCCTCTTCTGACGCCAGGCCTGCTACCAGTGGGTTGTCGAGCAGGAATTTCTTCAGCAGGTCATTCGCGATCACGTCCATTTTCTTCTGGGTTTCGCCCTGCACATTGGTGCTTTCGGTGGTACCCAGAACTCCCGCCAGTGCGCCTTCACGCAGCTGGATCGCGACTTCTTTACAGGCAAGCATCAGCGTGCCGATCAGGTCTACTAGATTATCTTCAGTATTTTGCTGTTTCAGAAACTGGTTCAGAAGCTGCATTTTGGCTCTCTAACCTTTTAAGGTCGTTATGGCTGGGAGGTTTTTGACGCCGCGAATTGTACGTGAAAGAAGTGCTTTTTGCATAAGTTTTACAGTGAAAACTTGTAATAATTAATTTAGCTTCAGGCAGACAGTGCGCTGCTTGCAGGTGTTTTCGCCAGATACGGTCAGCATAGGTTTAGCTAAGCCGAGGATTTTGCACTATTTAAATGGGAAGCTGGTATGATCCACAGGCGAATTCCCGGGCCTAGGTTGTCACGGGCTTTCAATTGGAGCGGATTTGTTCGTGGTGCTGCAGGAGAGTAATTTTGCATATTCATATTTTGGGTATTTGCGGGACATTTATGGGTTCCCTGGCAGTGCTGGCAAAGCAGTTGGGGCACCGTGTTACCGGATCGGACGCAAATGTATATCCTCCGATGAGTACTCAGTTAGAGCAGCAAGGGATCGAGCTGATCCAGGGTTATGATCCTGCTCAATTAGAGCCCGCACCGGATCTGGTTGTAATCGGGAATGCTATGTCACGTGGTAATCCATGTGTAGAGTACGTCCTTGATCGAGGGCTGGCTTATACCTCTGGACCGCAATGGTTATCCGATCATCTGCTGAGAGATCGCTGGGTACTGGCTGTTGCAGGTACTCATGGTAAAACGACAACGGCAACGATGCTGGCCTGGCTGCTGGAATTTAACCAGATGAAACCGGGTTACCTGATTGGCGGTGTACCGAAGAATTTCTCCCGTTCGGCCGAATTAGGAGATTCTCCGTTTTTCGTTATTGAAGCCGATGAATATGATACGGCCTTCTTCGATAAGCGCTCTAAGTTTGTTCATTACCATCCGCGTACGCTGGTGATGAACAACCTGGAATTTGATCATGCTGATATTTTTCCCGATCTGGAAGCGATTCAACGTCAATTTCACCATCTGATGCGTATTGTGCCAGGGAATGGTCAGGTGATTGTGCCAACCGGTGAAGAGGCGTTGGAGGAGGTTTTAGAGCAAGGATGTTGGAGCGAGGTTGTCCGGACCGGGAATGCTGAAAACACTGATTGGAAAGCTGAACTGCTAAATAAAGATGGCAGCCGTTTTGAGGTGTTTCATCAAGGCGAGTCAGCCGGCGTTGTAGAATGGTCGATGACGGGTGACCATAGCGTCAGTAATGCATTAGTGGCTTTGGCGGCAGCTCATCATGTCGGCGTTTTGCCGCATCACGGTGTCGAAGCACTGTGCCAGTTTGGCGGCGTTAAGCGCCGTATGGAATTGATCTGTGATGTTGCGGGAATTGCTGTCTATGATGACTTTGCTCATCACCCGACTGCCATTGAGACGACGCTTGAGGGTGCTCGTGCATCTGCAGGAGAGGGGCGTGTAATCGCAGTAATTGAACCCCGCTCGAATACTATGCGTATGGGTATGCATAAAGATGCTTTGGCTGAATCCGTTGCCGCAGCAGATTCGGTATACTGGTATCAGCCACCCGGAATGGATTGGTCACTGGACGAGGTCGCTGAAACTTGCACTGTACCAGCGTCTGTCGCTACCGAAACCGCAGGATTGATTGAACAAGTTCTGGATGAGGCTATCGCAGCCGGAGAGGGTACCCGGATTGTGATTATGAGCAATGGTGGCTTCGATGGTATTCATCAGAAAATGTCGCTGCAATTGCAGGAGTTGCTGAATGGCTGAAACCGACAAACGGGTAATATTGGCACTGACCGGAGCGTCCGGGGTGCAGTATGGTTTGAGGCTGCTGCAATGCCTTGTTGAGGCTGACTATCAGGTAATGGTGCTCATCTCGAAAGCAGCTCAGGTTGTTATCGCGACAGAAACAGATGTTGCATTACCAGGGAGAAGTGATGCACAGGAGTCGTTTCTCACTGCGTTGTATGGTGCCCGCGTTGGGCAGATTAAGGTTTTTGGCCGGGAACAATGGATGGCACCAGTGGCTTCCGGGTCAGGTGCTCCGTCAGCGATGGTGGTTTGTCCTTGTAGCACTGGTTCGTTATCAGCGATTGCTACCGGCGCCAGTAATAATCTGATTGAACGCGCAGCTGATGTTGCGCTGAAAGAGCGTCGGAAGCTGATACTTGTGCCGAGGGAAGCGCCTTACTCTGAGATTCATCTGGAGCACATGCTGAAGCTGACCCGGATGGGGGCGGTGATGATTCCCGCCAGTCCGGGGTTTTATAATAGACCGGAAACGGTCGAAGATATGATTGATTTTGTGGTTGCCAGAATCCTGAATCAGTTGGGCATCGAACAGACACTGATGCCTCGTTGGGGCGATGATCAACTGACGGATTGATGACCGGCGGCCAATCGGCTGCGAATAGATAAGGTTTGATACGAATGAGCAAAATTTTAGCACTCGATACTTCTACTGATGCCTGTTCCGTAGCGCTATGGCTTGATGGCGAACAGAAAGTGGATTTTCGGGTTATTCCGCGTCAGCACACCAAAGAGTTATTGCCTATGGCTGATCGCATTCTGTCTGAGGCGGGTTTAACGGTGTCGCAGCTTGATGCGATCGCTTTTGGCCGGGGGCCTGGGTCTTTTACAGGTATTCGTATCGCTACCGGTGTTGCTCAGGGCATGGGGTTTGCTGCAGATCTGCCGTTACTGCCGGTGTCGACTCTGGCGGCGATGGCTCAGAACGCTATTACTGAACGTCAGGCAGAGTATGTGCTGAGTACGCTTGATGCACGAATGAACGAGCTTTACTGGGCAGCGTATCGGGCGGAAGATGGCTTGGCGGTTGAAATAGCTGCTGAGCGTGTTTGTGCACCTCAACAGGTTGTACTGCCTGAGCTTAATGAGCGGTGGACCGCTTTGGGGCGTGGCTGGGTCTATCTGGATCAGATGTCAGAGTCTGTGCAGGAAGTTGTTCAGCAGCCTGAGACCGATTATTACCCTTCAGCCGGCGATATGCTGCCACTTGCCGCTGCGATGTTCGAGGCTAATGAAGGTATTGCGGCGGAGGATGCCGCTCCCGTTTATCTAAGGGATGAAGTCGCCTGGAAGAAAAAGGACCAGCAATAACATGGATTGGCTTCACGCTACCGGATTAGCGTTGATACAGGGCATTACTGAATTTCTTCCGATCTCCAGTTCAGCACATTTGATTTTGCCGTCTCAATTGCTGTCATGGCCGGATCAGGGGTTAGGTTTTGATGTAGCGGTGCATGTAGGTTCACTGCTTGCTGTGGTGCTATATCTTCGATCTGATGTTAAACGTCTGTTTTACGGTTGGTTGCAATCGCTCAGTGGTCAACGTAGTGCTGAATCGAAACTGGCGTGGCAGCTTATTGTCGCTACATTGCCTGCAGTTGCAGCGGGTTTTCTGTTTCATCAGTGGGTTGAGATATATGGACGATCGATCTTAGTTATCGCCTCGACGACACTGCTGTTTGGGGTGTTGTTGTGGTGGGCAGATATAAAAAGTCGGGGCCAGCGTGATCTGGCGGCGATGAGTAATAGTCATGCGGTAGTGATCGGTGGTTTTCAGGCGCTGGCTCTGATACCTGGAACTTCGCGTTCTGGTTCCACGATGACAGCGGCTTTGCTGATGGGGTTTGATCGTCTATCTGCCGCGCGATTTTCATTTTTGTTGTCTATACCAACCATTCTGGGCGCGGGCGCTTACAAAGGACTGGAGCTTGCGCAGCAGAGTAGCGCTGTTGACTGGTCAATGATTTCGACCGGTTTTGTTTTGTCATTTATCAGTGCCTGGACCTGCATTCATCTGTTTCTGAAATGGATTGAGCGTATTGGCATGCTGCCTTTCGTGGTATATCGTTTGGCTCTGGCGTTAGTACTGTTTGGGATCTATCTGGCAGGTTGAGAGTTCGCTCTCTACACTGATGTAATATCAACATTGGCGGAGCTTTAATGCAGATTCAGTCGCAACAATGGAAGTTACCTCCCTCCCGGCGGATCTCCGTTGTTAAACCTGCTGACAAGTCCCAGCATCGGGAACAGCCCACTCGCGCTGTTTCCGAAGGTGAGTATCAAGCCCGCCATGAGTATGACAGTGGTCAGTTGGGCCTCAATGCTCAGATCCTGAATGATATTGAAAACAGCGATATGAGCTACAGCGATAAGCGAGCTCTTTCCTCCTATCTTCAGACAGCCGCGATGCGCCCAAACCAGGCAGGTGGGCAGCTGATTGGTGTCGATATCTACGTATAAACAATGCTTAATGACCTGATAGCTGTTTCTGCAGCTGATCTCTCCGTGGAAGGTATTGCCCGGGAACTGGCTGAACGTATTGGCCTCGATTATGTCGCGGATGATCTCTCCGCAGAACAGTGGCTGGCATTACTCCGAGTCACTGCCCAAGGATTGCAGTTGCAGCAGACGGGGCGTAAGGCTCCAGGACCTGTGTGGGCTGATTTTGTATCAGGAGCGGTTGCTCACCGACGAAAGTTTGGCGGTGGAAAGGGGCAGATGATCGCCAAAGCTGTTGGTGTGAAAGGTTCTGTCCGTCCTACGGTTGCAGATGTCACCGCAGGCTTGGGCAAAGATAGCTTTGTACTGGCAACACTGGGGTGTGAAGTCACGCTGGTTGAGCGGTCTCCAATAATCCATGCGTTACTGCAAGATGGTCTGCAGCGGGCTTCTGCGGATGCAGAAGTGGCTGACATTGCTGATCGTATGTCGCTGTTACACAGCGATAGCATCAGCTGGCTTAATCAGCTGACAGAGAGCGGTGAGCGGCCTCAGGTTGTTTATGTCGACCCTATGTTCCCTCACCGGGATAAGTCATCCCAGGTCAAAAAAGAGATGAAACTGTTTCAGCCAATTGTCGGTGATGATAGTGATGCTTCAGCACTGCTTGAAGCGGCCCTTGCAGCGGCTCAGAACAGAGTTGTAGTGAAGCGCCCGCGTAAAGCCCCTTGCATTGACGGGCCTAAGCCCGGGTTGGTTTTTGAAGGAAAGTCATGTCGATATGACGTTTATCCGCTTAAGAAGATGGAGTAACACTCTTCTGCTTTCAATTAAGGGCGATTTAGCTGTTGGTTAATTAGCTCGATATGAGCGGGGTTTAACAGCCGCTCTGCATGAACCAGAACCTTGTCAAAAATCTTCGGATATTCCAACTCCACTTGTTCCGGATCCAACAGTTGCTGAACTTGCAGCTGCTCAACAAACTGCATTAGTACCTCTTTGTCACTGTACTCTGGCGAATGAAAACCAAAGCTCTGGTGCAGTGAGCGGGCAATACGCTGGGTGTGTTCTATCAACAGCTCCCGTTCCATTTTTCGGTAGAGCTGCAAGACTTTAAGGACAATTACGTAGCGCACCAGTACCCGCTCAGTATGGCGCATCAGGGCAATGGACAGATCGGTTTTCTGGCTGCTGTAGTGGGTACCATCTGAAACAAGTAGCCCTTTGTTACAGAGTAGGTTGCGAATCTGTTTCAGAATCTCTGGCAGTTGTTTGTCGTCCCATGGCAGATGCAGTTCTGCTGCAAGAAACGGGTAAAGTGGCCGAATAATGCGGGTTAGCGTCGAAGCAGTTGTTTTCTGGCTGCGATAGCAAAGCAGTAGCAGTAGGCCCGGGATGATCAGCATGTGCTGGATGTTGTTCCGATAGAAGGTCAGTTCCTGAGCCTGTTTATCTGTGACCGAAATAAACTCTGATGTTTGATTTAACTGTCCTCTGGACAGCATTGCATCAAGCCAGTCTTGTGGGCAGTCGTCACTACTGAGTTGTGGTGCTTCAGGTAATTCGAGTATCAGTTGCTTTAAGCTTTGAGCTGTCTGGCGTAGCTGGTCATTGGGCCAGTTTTCGGCTGAACGGGACAGCATTAGCGTAGCGTATACCGCAGGCCCATGCAGGATGGTGCTGCGGTTCATATTCTGCATCACCTGTCTAGCAAGTGCGCGGGTATCTGGTAGTACCTGCTTATTAATGATGATCGGTTGAGCAAAGCTTAGTGCCGCGTTGCCGTAGTTTCGTGTCAGGCATTTGATCGCTGACCAGAGAGTATTGCCAAGGGATTCTGAGCGCTTTCCGGCGCCATCGAGTTGCTGGAGATAGCTTTCAATCTCGACCAGTCGGTCGTAGCTCACGGTAACTGGCACTATTGCCAGTGGCTTGTCGGCTTCAATAAATTGCTCGTTGTTCAATATGATATCGAGCATACCTGTGCGAGCTTGTTTTAGACGTCCGGTGCGACTGCGCCCTCCCTCAGGATAGAACTCAAGTGTAAAGCCTCGTTCAGACAGTTGCTTCAGGTAGTGTCGGAATAAGGTGCTGTAGAGCGGATCGCCTTTGAAAGTACGGCGCATGAAGATCGCACCAGAGCGTTTCAGGATTCGTCCGACAATCGGAATATTCAGGTTGTCGCCTGCTGCAACATGGGGAGGAATCAGACCGTGCTGGTAAAGGCCATATGACAACAACATGTAGTCCAGATGGCTACGGTGACATGGAAGAAGCAAAATACGATGATTGAGTGCCAGCTCTCGCATTGAATCGGCATTAAAGATAAATACATTGCGATAGAGCCTGCGCCATAGCCAGGCTAAAGCTTTATCCAATCGCTTAATGATCAATGGGTCATAATCTGCAGAGATCTGCTCTAGCAGATCACGTGCGTGCTGTTCGGCATACTCAGTTGTCTGTTCTGTCCAGCTGGTGTGGCCGGTCATCTGCTGACGTACTTCGGGTGTTTGCAGAATGTCGTCGATTAAACGATCTCTGTCCGGGAGCGTTGGACCGGTAACCGCCGTCTGTCGGCTCGTTACCAAGGCCTGATACCAGTTAGCTATACGTGATGCAGGATCTGGCTCCGCTGGCATATCACCGAATCTGAGCGGTTGTTCGATAATTTGTGCAGGGCGTTCACTATAAACCGGGTCAAACCCTGAGTTCCGGGCAGGCAATCGTTCTGGAACGGAACTGACAGCTACGAAACAGGTGGCCTCGTTGACGGTTTCAGCTCGACTTGCCAGCCAGTGTCGGATTTGCTGGCTTAGATCAGCCTCATCATCCAGTAACAGTAACTGCCAGCTGGTGGGAATGCCGTTTTGTCGAATGCCGCTGCTCCGAGAAGCGATACAGATAGCGGGTTGGCTCAACTGAGGCCAGTTACCAATCAGTTCCGGTTGATTTGGCATGGGAACAGAATTCCAGATTAATAGTGTGGCGGTGGAGTCTCATCTTCGGGACGTTTAAAGTAGCCGTTATCGAACTGTTTCAGCTGACCGTTGATCAGCTTAACCATCCGTGTCAGGCGTTCTATTTCCAGTTCTTGTCTCCCGACAACCTCATTAAGTTTATCCAGTGTTTCTTCCTGGAAAGCAACACGGGTTTCGAGCTCAGTAATTCTGTCCAGATCTGACATTTATTTTTCTCAATAGCAGCACAAAATGTAGTGCGAATGTATTTTCCGTAGCCAGCCTGTCTGGTTTGTTTTCGACACTTTGCTAGCGAATACAGTCAAAAAAATCGGTTCGTGGCATAAGGATAGTCAGTGGCGAGCTGAAATGAAATATTCATCTATTTACTTAAGGTGTTGAATAAAAGCGTGAAAAACGTTATATGTGGCGGTTTGTTGCGCCTTATTTATTCGGGTGTGGCAGGGGGAAAACGAAATAACTAGATAACGACAAGAGAAATTATAGATGAGTGGTAACCAGCTGATACGTAGTATTGTTGTCAGTGTTTTGGCTGCAGTTTTGATTCCGATGCTACTGGAATCTGTCGCCAAAATTCAGATCGAGCCTGGTGTTGCCGTGTATGCGGTTGTTTTTGTTGTAGTTTTCGCTAGCTGTATGATTTCAGCTATGGGTGCAGGCAGTACTGCATCAGCATCGGCGAGCGCCGTTGCCGATGCTGATGATGAGCCTTTACCAGAAAACGATGACCGTGAAGTCGGCACTGTAAAGTGGTTTAACGTTTCTAAAGGGTTTGGTTTTATTACCCGAAATAATGGAGACGATGTGTTTGTTCATTTTCGCAATATCCGCGGTCGTGGACATCGTTCGCTGTCCGAAGGTCAGCAAGTGCGCTTTAATGTTCGTGAAAGTGACAAAGGGCTTCAGGCAGAAGACGTTTCTGTCGTTCGGGCCTGATCCCACCGCCGCAGGAGGCTCCTCCTGCGGCTACTTACTTCTCGTCTAATTCAGTAGTTTTTTCAGCCTTGGCGATAGTTCCTGCCAGCTACAATAACCATTGCTCAACCGATAAGTCGTATCTTCCTTGGCCAGCAATATCGTTGGGAAACCGTTTGCGTTCAACAGTTGTGCTTGCCTCAGATCCTGTCTCAGCTTCTTATCAATCATTTCAGAGCTAAGTAATGCGGAAAACTGATCTGCATTAAGGCCTATTGCTGCAGCGCAATCTGTTAGTGTTTCGGTATCCGATGGGTTTTTTGCTTGTTGATAGTATGCCTGCTGTATAGCGGACGTCATCTTAGCGGCAGTACCTGCTTGGAGGTGCTCAGCAGCGATCACAGCTCTGCAGGCAGGGTATGTCGATCGTCTTGGGGTATTTTGCTGCCAATAATCGAAGTTAAATCTGACTTCGCTGACGCCTTCTATCTGGTGCCAGATAAACTGCAGTTTTTGCTGCATCTCTTCCGCCATTGGTTTGTCTGAGTCGGGAGCTAGTCCCCCCATAATGTATTCGATTTTCAAATCTGGATGTTCTTCGATCAGACTTTCTAGCGTGGGCGAAAAGGCATAGCACCAGCTACACATTGGGTCCATTACGTAAATCAGTCGGCTCATCAGTGCTCCGTCTATCGTTTCAGAACAGGGTTTCTTGTTGATTACTTGCCACAGGCCATTCCGGTATTACATCTGCTGTGGACAGCTGCTGCTGCAGTTTGAGGCTAAAATGACGGGCAAGTTCCGGAGCTTGGTTGTTATCAGGGGTGTGGAAGAATAGGTATGGTTTTTTGCCCTGAGCTATCCATTGGGTGACTTTTCTATACCAGGGGTTAAGCCAATCGAGGCTATCCTTAAATGGCATTGATGTTATAAACCGCAGTACTGGAGCATCGGCTGTATCAATAACGTGCAATGGAAGGTTAGGTTTGTGTTTGCGCGCTTCAATAGCTGCAGGGTCAAGGGCCGGAAGGTTGAATAAGGCGCGAGTATCAAACATTGTACGATTTACTTTCTGTTCTATAAGGAGTTGATTCAGTCGTATTTCGTTATCGCCTTTATCAAAGAAGCCAGGGTGGCGGACTTCAAGTGTGTAAATGTATTGAGATGATAGCTGGGTTATAAAATGCTCTAGGACCGGAAGGCTGTCTGGTCCGAAAGAGGCGGGTAATTGAATGGTAATTTGCCCTAGCTTTTCATTAAGTTGTTCAAAAATTTGATAAAACTCAGTCAGTTGTTCAGCGCAGTCTGTTAATCTGCTCTGGTGGCTGATGGATTGCGGCAGCTTTAGGCAGAATTTGAACTCTTCGGTGGTCTGGTGATACCAACTCTGCACTGTTGATCTCTTAGGAAGGCCATAGAAAGTGTTGTTGCCCTCGACAGAGTTAAAAAATGAACTATAGCGTGCTAGTTCAGTTTCGGGTGAACCGGTGTCGACGTGGACGGTATTGTTCCAAGCCGGATGGTTCCACTGTGGTAGTCCGATATAGTACAGGGGCAAATTCGGTACCTGCTGGTTCACGTTGAGCCGGGACATTTACCGAGTATACCTGAATGAATTCGTTTCTTTATTGTAGGTAGTATCGTTTATGGATTTTGCGTCTCTGATAGGTATTTTATCTGGTCTGGCGTTGATCGTGTCAGCGATCCTGATCGGTGGTAATGCTGACGTTTTTGTTAATGTCCCCGGTATTATGATTGTGTTCGGCGGCACTATGGCTGCCACTCTCCTGACTGTGCCATTTAAAGACGTCCTTAATGCCTTTAAAGGGGCGTTCATTGTTTTCTCCCGTGATAAGACCAACTCCCAGGAGATGATTGATACCATGCTTGAGCTGGCGCGAGTCAGTCATCGCCATGGTCTGCTTAAACTGGGGGATGTTGAAAGCGATTCCCATGTGTTGAAAAGAGCCTGCAACATGTTGTCAGAGGCGGCCTCTGAGCATGTTATCCGTGCAACTCTTCAGAATGAGATCGACTCACTGATCGCGCGGCACCATTCTGTACAGGAAGTGTTTAAGAAGATGGCTGCTTATGCGCCGGCATTCGGCATGATGGGGACGTTGATCGGTTTGATTCAGATGCTAAGTGAGCTGAGTAGCCCTGATAGTATTGGGCCCTCAATGGCAGTCGCTTTGTTGACTACATTCTATGGCTCTTTGCTCTCTACAATGGTTTTTCTGCCAATTGCCGGCAAACTACGGTCACGTACTTTGACAGAAGTGACCAATTTGGAAATTATCAGGGAAGGTTGTATCGGCATTCTTACTAATGACCACTATGCGCATGTTTATGAACAGCTTTCCTCTTACTTGCCTGAAGCTGATCGTAAGCCAATAAAAATTGGAGCGGCGAATAAACCTAAAGCGCCTACTGATGGTTCTGGACAGGCGAAAAGTGCCGCCAAGGCCTGAGTGGTGCTCTGATGCGTAAAAATGACCTGATGGAAGATGATAACAGCGCTGGCTGGATTATGACCTTTGCTGATCTGATGACGCTGCTGTTAGTTTTTTTCGTATTGCTGTTTTCAATGTCCAATCTGGAGAAAGAGCAGTTTGCACAGGCTGCAAGATCGTTCCAGCTGGCATTTCAGGGGGCTGTTGGCGCCAATAGCCTGATCGATTTTGAGCATACAGCTCCTGCTAAACCGGATATACCTGAGACGGTTGAAGAGATTCTGCCTGCTTCTGATATTACCGATGTTGAATCTGAGAAGGAAAATGAAGCGGAAGCTGAAAAACAGGAAGTCACCATCAGCAACGAGTGGCAGCAGATGATGAACGAGCTCGACAGTGCTTTTAAGCAGATGGATGCTGAAGATGCTGTTGAGATAGGTACGCCTAAAGATGGCAAACTGTATATTCAGGTAAAAGGTGCTGTATTGTTCGATGCCGGCTCAGCAGATTTCCATCGACGGATGATGCCGATGCTGGACGGGATGCTTTTTGCTCTGCGTAATAATCCTGATTATCGTCTGAATATAAGAGGCCATACAGACGATATCCCAATATCGACGCCGCAATTCCCATCGAACTGGGAGTTGTCTGCAGTTCGAGCGACAACGGTGCTGCGATATATGATCAGGGGAGGAATTTCTCCTGAGCGCGTGACAGCAACCGGTTATGGCGATTCTTTGCCCTTGGTGCCGAACGATACACCTGAACATCGGGCGGATAATCGCAGAATTGAGTTCGTTTTGGAAAAGGTACAGTGATGGCTGATTTACACCTTCCGGAAGAGGGTAATCACCGCCGGGCGTTCCGTCTTCATCAGGAAGATATAGGGAAGATTAATGTTGAAGTGGCTGGCCATGAAGTAGAGCTACTGGACCTGTCTGATTTAGGCATGGGGTTTCGCTGTGACGCTGAAATTGGTGATGGTGCCAGAGCTGTGTTGAAGTTTGAGCTCCATCGTCCTATTCAGATAGAAACAACAGTGGTGATTCGCCGCCGTCAGAATGATCAATATGGCACCGAGTTTGAGACAATTGGGGTTGCGGAACAAAGGGCAGTTTCTGCGTTTTTGATGGAGTGTCAGAAAGCAGCAATAAGGCGTCAGTTGAAAAGCCTGGCCGATGAAAATGATCAGCCGGAAACATGATTGTAACTTTTTGAACTTAAAGGCTTGCGTTATAGGAATAGTCTCTATACTATACGCGCCACGTTGATGCGGGGTGGAGCAGCCTGGTAGCTCGTCGGGCTCATAACCCGAAGGTCGTCAGTTCAAATCTGGCCCCCGCTACCACAACGTAAAAGCAGCTTAAATGCTGACCGGTGTTGCGGGGTGGAGCAGCCTGGTAGCTCGTCGGGCTCATAACCCGAAGGTCGTCAGTTCAAATCTGGCCCCCGCTACCAACACTGGAAATACAGCTTAAATGCTGGTCGATGATGCGGGGTGGAGCAGCCTGGTAGCTCGTCGGGCTCATAACCCGAAGGTCGTCAGTTCAAATCTGGCCCCCGCTACCAACATCGAAATATAGAGGAACCAGCCACGTGCTGGTTTTTTTGTGCCTGGAGTTTGGGAGTGGAGCTTATTAGCTCGTCGGGCTCAGCTCTTGTTGGCAGATAAGCGAAGGTCGTCAGTTCAAATCTGGCCCCCGCAACCAACATCGAAATATAGAGGAACCAGCCACGTGCTGGTTTTTTTGTGTCTGGAGTTTGAGAGTAAGGCTTGGTAGCTCGTCGGGCTCAGCTATTGTTGGCAGATAAGCGAAGGTCACCAGTTCAAATCTGGCCCCCGCTACCAACATCGAGATATAGAGGAACCAGCCGAGTGCTGGTTTTTTTGTGCCTGCAATTTGAGAGTAAGGCTAGGTAGTTCGTCGGGCTCAGCTCTTGTTGCCAGATAAGCGAAGGTCGTCAGTTCAAATCAGGCCCCCGCTACCAACATCGAAAATATAGAGGAACCAGCCGAGTGCTGGTTTTTTTGTGTCTGAAATTTGAAAGTAAGGCTTAGTAGCTTGTCGGGCTCAGCTCTTGTTGGTAGATAAGCGAAGGTCGTCAGTTCAAATCTGGAGCCCGCTACCAAAATCGAAATATAGAGGAGCCAGCTGGGCGCTGGTTTCAATAGATGTTTTTTAGTTCGTTCTATTACCTTCGGCTGCAAGCGCAATCGTCAGATGCGTTTACGGGATCTCGTTACAATAAGTGCCGGTTAGTGTTTTGCCGCACATTTCATACTTTAATGCGGAAGTTAATCGCTATCAGAGAGTATTCCGCCATATCGAATCTCTTGAAGTACTTAAGATAGGTTGAAGGCTGTTGGGTGGGGCTTGGCTGCTACCGGCAGGTGAATTACATGGAGGTGTAATCAACAATAGGAGAGGCTTTCATGCTTGTGAACCTATCATTGCGTGCCAAGCTGGCGTTAATACTGGTGATTACCTTTAGCGGATGTCTGGTGCTTGCAGCTGTGGCCTTGAGGTCTGTTGATCAGCTGAGTGGAAATGTCGAGCATACCATGCGGTATAAAAATCAGTTGGAAAGGTTGCAGGCGTTGCAGGTGAGCTTGCTCGATTTTGAACAGTCGCGGGGGCTTGGACACAGTGACTCAATAAATGCGTTAAAAACACTGGTTCAGGACTCTCAGCAAAACATGGCTCTCTTTGATCAGCTTTCGAACCAGTCAGATATCGCTGTGATGGTTGGAGAGATCAAAGATAACTATGAGTTCTATCTTGAGTATCAGTCTGAAATCTTGTCGCTTTACGAAACCTTAGGTGATGAGGCGAGTGAAGGTCTGCTAGCTGCTCATTTGATCAGCAGTGAATCGTTGAAAGACAATGTACTGGGTTCGCTGAAGCTGACTTATCGCGAATTAGAACTGGCAGAAAACCGTTTCTTTGATTCGATGGACGTGAGTCAGTATGAAGCAGTTATGGCAGCGATTAAGCAGATGGCAAAGCAGGCCGCGGACCTAAATATGACCGATGTCTTCGCTGAAAAAATTAATGCTTATGAGCACTCCTTTACCGCTGCGGCGGGTGCGGTCTTTCAGTTATTGGAAAAGAACAATGCGGCCAAGGAAAATTTGAAAGTGCTTGGTGGGCAGGTGCATTTAGTCGTCAACTTTATTAATGCTGAGGTCTTGGAGGCAGCGGAGAAGGAGATGGCTGAAGCGGTATCTGAGGCCCGGTCTATTATCCTGTTAGGGAGTTTGGCGCTGGCCATTGCGTTACTGTTCCTTGTATTTAATGTTGGTCGCAGCATCACTGCTGCTATGAACCAGATCGTTGCTGTACTGGAAGTGATTGCTTCTGGGGATCTCTCTCAGAGGTTGCCGGTGAATAAGGAGCGATATGATCAGTTTGACCGGGTTTCTGAAGCTGTGAATAACATGACCTGTGAGCTTGAAAGTCTTGTTGGTCAGGTGGTCCATAGTAGTAATGAGCTTAACGATGTCGCCGGTTCCTTACACACGTCTATTGCCGAAATTAGTACAGTTACTGAAAAGGTGTCGGAGCAGACAGCTTCTATAGCCACGTCGTCGGAGCAGATGAGTGCGACCCTGACAGATATGGGAGGCGCTACTAATCAGGCCCATAAGGCAGCTGAGCAGTCCAGTGTCGTCTGTGCGGGCGGTGTAGATGTGATTGGGCGGGCGGTACTATCGCTTAATCAAATAACCGAATTGTTCGGGCGTATCTCCAGACAGGTTGACCAGTTAGAGCTGCGTTATTCAAAAGTGGACTCTGTAGTCGGAATCATCAATGAAATTGCGCAGCAAACAAACTTGTTGGCCTTAAATGCTGCGATTGAAGCGGCTCGCGCGGGTGAAGCAGGGAGAGGGTTTTCTGTCGTAGCTGACGAAGTGCGTGGCCTGGCTGAGAAAACGATACTGGCTACAAGCGATATTACCGGCATTATTGAAGATATGAGATCTCAGATTGTCATGTTGCACTCCATGATGGATGACGGAAGCCGTTGTATCTCAGATGGTAAATTACATGGAGAGAGCGCTGTTGAGTCTATTGATTCGATTGATGAGCAGGTCAAAGAGGTTGTGTCTCGTAATCATCAGATCGCAATCGGAATTGATGAGCTGGTCAGTGTCACCCGTCAGGTAACAGAGAACATGGAAATTATTGACCAGGGAGCATCCCGGATACAGCTGTTTATGCAGGATGTACAGGGCCAGAGTACGCTGGTCTCCAATAAGGGAAGTGCACTCACTAGCGCGAGTCAGCGATTCAGCCTTGCAGCGGGTTGAGGGCCTGAAGAGGCTTTCATCATGGCTTGATGAAAGGCGGCAAAGAGTCAGCGCCTGGGTAACCTTTTGTGGTTACCCATTTTCATTGCAGAAGGTTTGCTGACGCGGCGATACGCGGGAGTGTCATTTGATTTATTTTCCTGTTTTGAGGCTGTCATTTCTTAAAGCAATACTTCCCTCTGGCCGGGGGGAGTGGGATGAGTTTTAGATGCAAAACAATTCTCAGGCGTGGTATCTGCTGGGAATGATTCAGGGAACATCTTTTTTATCTCTTCCACTTGAGATTGCGATAATTGGTCGGTGGATGGGCGATCGTGAATAGTGGTCGATGATAGTTTATCTGCAATAGCATATGAGTGAGGTAATCCTGCAAAGGTCAGAATCTGTTCACATGTTGTTGTCGGATCCCGTACAAAGTCTTCGAAATGTATGTTGAGGATCTTTGCGTCCTGTGTTTGAGCTTCTTCTAGAGTGGTTGTCATCAATTTTCTGAGCTGAAACGCTGTCCCTAATGCAGGGTCAGATTTTAGTTCATTGTATTGAATCACCTCTTGGTTTGAGTATGCACCATTCCACCATAGTCGATGCATACCAAGGTCTTTCCAGAACGGCACCTTAAGCAGTGAGTTAACAGTTGCGACCGGGTCGCGGACAATATTGATGAAGTGAGCGTTTGGGAAGATGCTTTTCAGGTAGCCGATTCTTCCCGGGCCAGTGATCTTCATCGCAAAATGACGGCGGTTTTGCCTGGCCTTCATATTTTTAACCGCCTTCTGAATACGCTTTTTCTCATCTTCGGTAGCAACTTCGCCGAGTAGGAAGCCACGAGAGAAATCTATCTCTGGTCGTGTGATGTTGTCCCAGAATTGGTAAGCCTCGGTAGGCCTTGGAATAAGCGTATTAAGGAAGCGAGTACTGTTCAGTTGAGCCTTTTCACCATGTAGTCGCCAGAGTCTGTTGTCGAATGCACGCCTTAGGATATCGAGCTCCGGTAACTTAGGGGCGTATTCAAGAAAATGAGCGGGCCAGGCGAGTTGCTCATGTACCATGATAAATTCGGATATTACCGTGGATCCCGACCTGCCAGGGCCGATAAAGATAAGCACAGAGTCTGAGTTTGTATCAGTTAATGACATGGTTCATTTCCTTTTAATGTACTCGTTTTAGTGATGGATGCTTGCTGCGAATCTTTGGTGACTCTTTGAGCTTTCTGGAGTAGCGCCAGATTGCTGAGAACAATGGTTAGCAATATCGCTATTCCTCCGGTTGCACCTGTAACCAGCGTAGCTAGTGGTGAAGCAGTAAGGCTGCAGGCTACGCAGGTGGTAATAGTGATTGCGAGTTGCAGGGCAATTCGTCCGCTATGGTAAGGAAGATATTGGGTGTTTTGGCCAATGATCAGATACATCATTAACCGTAGGCTTAAGGCGCAGGCTAGGGCGATGATTGCGCCCCAGATGCCGTAGATCGGTATCAGGAAGAAGTTTGCTCCGAGCGCCAGAGCCGCAGCGCTGATATCGATGTAGATGGGCCAAACCGTTCTCTTTTCCGAGAGCACGCCGGTAGCAATAAGATTGGTGATCGCTTTAATACCAGCGAGCATGGCGATTGCAGGAATGAATTTGACAGCGCCATGGTACTCTTGCGGGCTTAGTAGCTGGACGGTGAAGGCGCCAATTGCGGTGATGCCCAGTACGCATAATAGGGCGAAGCTGATACCTATTTCGGTTAGCTGGATGTATTTTGCATGGCCTTCTTCTATTAGTACTGCAAAGCGTTTTGGCATCCACCACATAGCAAATGGCTCACACAGCAGCATCGCCATAATGCCAACCTTCCATGCCAGAGCAAATTCTGCCAGCGCTACAACCCCTGCCTCGTCGGCAAGAATCCAGCGGCCGGAACTTTCCACAACAAAGGTAGCGATACCTGCAATCACCAGCACAGCACCGAATCTTGCCTGATCTTTAAGTTGAGAAAAGTGGAAGCTGGCGCCAGTCGTCTGGAGCTGGTTGATAGTCAGGACTATTGCCAGCCCAATAGAGCAGACTAAGCCGGCGATCAATACACCATCTATGCCGTACCCAGCGAAGAGTGCGACTGCTGTGGCTGCTGCCTGAAGGATGGACCAGCCGGCAGATGCGAGGAAGAATTTTACTGCTTCCCCACGCATTCTTAACCAGGATAGTGGTACTAGTATGCAGGCGGTGACTGACAGGCTAAGTAGGATTACGCGCGTCTGGAAAAGGGTTATCTGTCCTGGCAGGACCTCTGCCACATAAGGGGCGATCAGCTGGCTTAAGATTGTTCCGGCTATCATCGCAATGATTGCGAGGCCGAAGGTGTTTGCAGCAATAGATCGTTGTTTTGCCCGATCGCTGGTTTCCCCGGCGAATCGAAAAAGAGAATCTGCGAGGCCAAAGGCGACTATGATTCCTGCCAGATTGGCAAGCGTTTGGATTATATCGAGTCTGGCGTAATCTGCGGGTATCAGATGATAGGTAAACACAGGTAGCATCAGGATAGCGACGGCTTTAGTCGTAAATATGCCCAGAGCATAAATGAGTTGATGTTTGATGCTGCTGCGCATTGTTTCTGTCAATAGAGCCATTGCAGTCACCCCTCAGCCTTTGTCTAGGATAAATGTCGTTCCTCTTACTACCGGCAAAAAACGCGCCATGCTGAACCTTGGGTGATTAATACCTGATGCTGCTGCTTTGAGGGTTGTTCGGCTCTTTTCAATCAACAGGTTTCGCTATCTTAAGTCGCAATATGAGAATCAAAATGCGTTTTCTGGTTGGCGCCGCTTGGGATAGGCGGTGGGGATCAGATCCGTTGGTTCAGCGATCTTTGCTATTTGGTGCATGGACTGGGGGCTACCGCGTCCTTCTATACGGTTTGGCAGTGTAGTTGCATAGGTATAGTGGCAGTGTGGATAGCCTGATGCAGTCTGATTGGAATTGTTGGTGTCTTCCTGCGCTATATGGATCTAAAACTAGAGGCATCTGATTATGAAGTCATATGTATTTCGTCAGCGACCGACAAGTTGTTTCTCCAATGTAAGCTCACAAGGTTTTGTGTTGATAGCTTCACCATCCGATCTGTTGCGCCATTGGCAGATACTGATATCTCACTTTGGTGTTAAGCAGTTTGTTATACAGGCTGTTAAGAGCCTGTTTCGAAACAGGTTTATCTATTTTATTGCCCAATCCGGAAGGATTGTCAGTTTGGGAAGTCTGAGCCTCGGTTTCTGTAAGTATTACCCGGTGGCACCAGATAGCGTTGTAATAGGTTCTATCTGGACAGATCCAGAATGCCGGGGAAGAGGGCTGGCAGCGCGGGGGATGAAAGCTGTCATGAATCTCATGATGGATAGAGCCCGGGGAGGTTTCTACATAGATACACAAGAACACAACTTCGGGATGTTGAAAGCCATTGAAAATAGCGGGTTTGGCCAGCCAGTCTCAGAGTTTAACGCTTGATGGGGGAACTAAGTTATGAATATTCGCCAAACGATTCTGGATCTTAAAGCGATTACAAAACTACCAAGGTTGAGTATTGATCTTGGGAGGGATGAAGTGCAGCACAATGACCCTTTCTTTCTGCAAGCGGTGGATAACTTCTATCGGGCCGCAAGAAAGAGGCACCCAAAGTTTCCGCTAATCAGATCGCTACAGTATGGTGTTGCTGTTTTAACGTTACCAGAAGATCATTCGTCTTACCTGCAAGGTTTGGAAAGTGCAGCCCGGCGGAATATTAAAAAAGCGAGCCGTAAGGGGTATCAGTTTCGGCGCTTCAGCTACAATGACTACCTTGCCGATATAGGTGAAATACACTGCTCTGCAAAGGTCAGGCAAGGCCCAATGAGTGCTGAGCTGCTGAACAGATCCCCTGCGCCTGTGCATAACCCGGCGACCAATAATGACGCGCATGATTATCCGTACTTCGGGGTATTTAAAGACGAAAAGCTGGTCGCTTATGCGGGGTGCTTAGTGGCGGGGGAGATGTTGCTATTGGCGACAGTGTTCGGACACGATCAATATAAGTCTGACGCTGTGGTCCCGTTTCTGATCTCTGGTATTGCGGAGTATAAATATTCCCACTACAGCCGCGTAAAATACTACGTGTATGACAAATATTATGGTGCCAGTGAAAATCTGAGGCGGTTTAAGAGGAAGTTTCGCTTTGAGCCTCATGTGGTTAACTGGTGCTTTTAGTTGTCCTCAGCAGGGGGCGGCGGTTAATAGTTGCGACTCCGCTTAGCATGACAGCTTTGATATTTTGCTGTCATGCTATTTGATCGGCTCAGCTCCACATCGCTTCGTCTGTTAGCCATTCAAAGTTGTCCAGATCCATGTATGCACAGAGCTGGTCAATCGCCATGACTTTATGTGCAGGTTTGTCGGCAAAACCACTTGCCTTTAAAGCGTCACTGAACCAGCGAGCAACACGTTCGTCGACCTCTTTACGAAAACGAGGGTAGATGTGTCCAAGGGACTCATCTGCTTGTTCTAACAGTGGGGTAATATCCTGCTGGAGAGAGTTGTGACTTTCGGGTTGCGGCCCGGTCTCGCAGGCTCTTTTATCCATGTAATTGAATTGAATATTGAAGCTGTTATCACAGGGTACCCAGAGGACGATCTTGTCTGCGTTACTTGGAATGCCAAGTTCGCGTGCTGAAGAAAAGTAATTAATCAGGCTTTGCCGGTGTTCTGATAACAATTGATCTATTGCTGAAAGATGGTGGCTGTATTCCGCCATAGTATGGTTCCTTTTTTTCATCCGGGCAGAGCTCCTGTCTGCACGAATGGCACCGTTGTCCTTATGGTTAGACAATAGGTCCCGGCATCCGGTGGTGCCGACGATACTTCCGTGTACCGCGATTATCTCCTGTAAGTAATAAGGGAAGATAATAGCCGGGGTTATTTTTATGTTTTTCTCTCTGTCGATGCGCCGGATGAGTGATCTCTTTATCCGGCGCGCTAGCTTGAATATACCGAAAAAATGCGATGAATGTGAATAACCGGTGGTGGATATTCATATCGGCGAGCGGTGGACTATTTTTGTTCTCTCAGGTCATTAACTGGCGATTGAGGTTGTTTGGGACTGTCGGTTAACCTCTTCCTGCAGGTGTTTCGCAATTTTGTCGCGAATCCAGCGGTGTCCAGCGTCATGCTCGTGGCTTTCATGCCAGTGCAGCAATATCTGGCAGTTTGTATCGATATCGTTTGAGATGATTTCGTGAATATTGATGCCAAAGAGTGATTGGAAGTGAAGTGCCAGTTGTTCGGGGAGAATTGTAACTGTATCTGTCTGGCTGATCAGATTAACGGCATTCCAGTAGTTGTCCACAGAGCTGTATGGCGTGATACCTTGGTTAGTGTGCTGCAGCTGTTTATAGACAGCTACTGGAGAGTTGTTGTTACTCAGAGTGATGTGTTTAAGTTCCAGACATTGCTCTATTGTTACTGAGCCCTGACTTAGAGGGTGTGTCGGACCGGAGATCATCACGTAGCGGTCTTCATATATCAGTTTAGAAACAATGCCGGTGGTTCTGGCAAGTGGTTGGCTGACAGCGAGATCAAGTGCATTGGACGCCAGATATTCGGCGATTTCGTTACAGTTAACTTCGTTTTTGGCGATTGTGATATTTGGGGCTTGCAGCGCCAATTCGCTGACTAATCTGGGGAGCAGTAAAATATCTCCATAGTTGGGCATTGCGCAACGGATTCTTCGGGAAGTAATCGTTGGATCAAATGACAGAATGTTGTTCACACCCTGTTCGATTTCGTTCAGTGCTGTACTGACGCTACGGTAGAGGGTGTTGGCTTTGTCGGTAGGGAGCATGCTGTTCGCGCGGCGAAGGAATAGGGGGTCATCCATGTAGTCTCGCAGGCGGTTCAGTGCGTTACTGGTAGCTGGTTGGGTCAACCCCAGTTGTTTTGCCGCCAGGCTGATGCTGCGTGCATCGTAGATTTCTCTGAACGTTCTCAGTAAGTTCAGATCCAGTTTGTTGATAGCCAATTTGTCCCCCTTGCGATACTACATCTGCGATGCGCCCTGCCGGTGATCAGGTGACTGATTTCATCCTGTGCCGGTTCGCATAACAGTTCTTGCTGCCGCTAATATTAGTTATTCGGTCTGGTTGTGATGCTATGTTTGGTTTACTGAACAAGGTGTGAATCACAAGAGGGCAAACCCTCTTCAGGTAGCTGTTTCGCGCTGTTCAGTGTATCCATGGCGAGAGGGCCGTGAGCCAGCTTGAGGTTTTGTTCTCTGTGCTCATTGTCGCGTATGCAGGGCTGGTGGAAGGTAGGGTGACGGTTTTGACCCCTTTGGGGATCTCGCATCTATATTGTTTGAAAAGTTTCGCAGCAGTTTGGCCGTTAAAAGCGATAAATCGAATATTCGGGTGTTTTGTGAAGAAGGATTTAAAGTCGTTGGCAATGATGGAATCTTTATTGATGGCGCTGTCCAGGCTGCCGGATCTGGTGCAGCTGGCGATAACATCCCATAGTGCAATGTTCAGACTGGCTAGCAGTCGTAGTCGATCTTGATAATTATCAGGCTGGGCTGTGAGCCCTGCTAAGGTGGCTATTATCGGCCAGAACTGGTTACGCGGATGAGCATAATATTGCTGCTCCGTTAATGACTTTTGACCGGGGATTGAGCCAAGAATGAGTATTCGGGATTCAGGCTTGGATAGGTGAGTAAAAGACGCAATCTGGCTCATATTATATAAAAAAACCCGGCTAAAAGCCGGGTTTTCTGTTTAGCGGTTAATCGCAAAGAGCATCAAGCTTTTTCTTCAGGATGCCGTTAACGGCACCAGGGTTTGCTTTGCCCTGGGTAGCTTTCATTACCTGGCCCATGAAGAAGCCGATCATTTTGCCGCGTTTGTCAGGCTCTGCAGCTTTGTACTGCTCAACCTGTGCGTTTGCATTCGCGATGACGTCATCAACAATCTGCTCAATGGCACCAGTATCAGTTACCTGCTTGAGGCCTTTGGCTTCGATAATCTCGTCGGCGCTGCCACCTTCGCTCCACATCACCTCAAACACCTGTTTGGCGATTTTGCCTGAAATGGTGTCGTCTTTGATGCGAATAAGCAGGCCGGATAGCTGATCGGCATTGACCGGGCTATCTTTGATGTCGGTATCGTTCTGATTCAGCAGGCGAGCCAGTTCGCCCATCACCCAGTTAGCAGCAAGTTTGGCGTCTTTTGAAGCCTGAACGACAGTCTCGTAGTAGTCTGCCTGAGCGCGATAGGAGGACAATACGCCTGCGTCATACTCTGACAGGCCGTACTGTTCGATAAAGCGGTCCCGGCGAGCATCAGGTAACTCTGGCAGGGTTTCGCGGATAGCGTCAATGTAGCTATCGTCGATCTCTACAGGCAGTAAGTCCGGGCAAGGGAAGTAACGATAGTCGTTAGCTTCTTCCTTGCTACGCATGCTGCGGGTTTCCCCTTTGTCCGGATCGAACAGTCGGGTTTCCTGTACAACCCTGCCGCCATCTTCGATCAGGTCGATCTGGCGCTCTACTTCAATCTCAATTGCTTTTTCAATAAAGCGGAAGGAGTTGATGTTTTTCAGCTCAGTACGAGTACCGAGTTTCTCTTCACCTTTTGGGCGAATAGAAACGTTGCAGTCACAGCGCATAGAACCTTCTGCCATATTGCCGTCACAGATTCCCAGCGTAGTGACAATCGCGTGGATCTTACGGGCATATGCTGCGGCTTCTTTCGCTGAACGCATATCTGGCTCAGAAACGATTTCAACCAGCGGTGTGCCGGCGCGGTTCAGATCGATGCCGGACATGCCATGGAAGTCTTCGTGCAAGGATTTACCTGCATCTTCTTCCAAATGGGCGTGGTGAATACGTACGCGGCGGCTAACACCGTCGTCTGTTTCTATATCTACATAGCCTGCGCCAACGATAGGTTCAGCCAACTGAGTTGTCTGGTAACCTTTTGGCAGGTCAGGGTAGAAGTAGTTCTTACGGTCAAAGACAGAGCGCTTACCAATCTCGGCGTCAATTGCCAAGCCAAACATTACTGCCATACGCAGAGCGTTCTCATTAAACACCGGTAGCGTGCCTGGTAGTGCAAGGTCTACCGCGCAAGCCTGGGTATTTGGTTCGGCACCAAAAGCTGTGCTGGCGCCAGAGAAAATCTTGGTGGTTGTTGATAACTGGGCATGGATCTCCAGCCCGATGACAACTTCCCATTCCATAATCAGTTTACCTCTCAGATGCCTTCAGGAGCTTGTTTATGCCAGTCGGTGTTGAGCTGGAACTGGTGTGCGACGTTGAGTAGCTTCTGTTCAGAGAAGTAGTCGCCGATAATCTGCAGTCCCACAGGCAGGCCTTCAGTGCTGCCGCACGGAATGGACATGCCAGGCAGTCCAGCCAGGTTCAGGGAGATTGTGAAGATATCTTCCATATACATAGCGATTGGATCGGAGGTCTTCTCGCCAAGACGGAACGCTGGGTGCGGTGTAGTCGGACCCATGATGACGTCAACTTCCAGCAGGGCATTGGCAAAATCCTGTTGGATCAGGCGGCGAATCTGCTGAGCTTTACGATAATAAGCGTCGTAGAAGCCTTCAGACAGCGCGTAGGTGCCTACCATGATGCGACGTTTTACTTCTGCGCCGAAACCTTCACCACGAGAGCGTTTGTAAAGATCTTCGAGGTCTACCGGGCTTTCGCAGCGGTAGCCGTAACGAACTCCGTCAAAACGGGACAGGTTAGAAGAGGCTTCTGCGGGTGCAATGATGTAGTAAGCAGGTACTGCCAGATGAGTATTTGGCAGGCTGATCTCTTTAGTGGTTGCACCGAGCTTTTCGTATTCGCGGATCGCATCCTGAACCTGGGCTGCGATAGCCGGGTTCATTTCATCGGAGAAATACTCTTTTGGTAGGCCAATTTTCAGGCCCGCCAGTGGCTTATCAAGATCAGCGGTATAGTCAGGAACATCACGCTCCATGCTAGTGGAATCGTTTTTATCGAAGCCCGCCATGACGTTGAGCATCATCGCTGCGTCTTCAGCTGTGCGGGTCATCGGGCCGCCCTGGTCCAGGGAGGAGGCGAACGCGATCATACCGAAACGAGATACACGGCCGTATGTTGGCTTCAGGCCGGTGATGCCACACAGAGCTGCCGGCTGACGAATGGAACCACCAGTATCTGTACCTGTGGCAGCTGGTGCCAGACGAGCCGCTACGGCTGCAGCGGAGCCGCCAGAGGAGCCGCCTGGTACACAGTCGGTATTCCAAGGATTGCGTGCCGGACCATAAAAGCTTGATTCGTTAGATGAGCCCATGGCGAACTCATCCATATTTGTTTTACCCAGAGTTACGGCGCCGACAGCATTAAATTTCTCCACCACAGTTGCGTCGTATGGGGAGACGAAGTTATCCAGCATTTTTGAACCACAGCTGGTTTTAACGCCTTTGGTGCAGAAGATATCTTTGTGGGCAATTGGCAGGCCAGTAAACGCGCTAGCATTGCCTGCCGCTCGCAGAGCATCGGCACTCGCTGCCTGAGCCAGGGCCTGCTCTTCAGTTACAGTAATGTAGCTGTTGTACTTGCTGTCTTCTGCTTTGATACGATCAAGATAGCTTTGGGTCAGCTCGACACTGCTGAATTCGCCGTTTTCCAGCCCTTTGGCCAGTTCGGCAAGAGTCTTGTCAAACATCGGATTTTTAGTCCTTCAGAAATAGGTGGAAACGGTTTATTCGATGACTTTTGGTACCAGGAACAGGCCATCTTCTACATTAGGAGCGACCGCCTGAAGTTCATCCCGTTTATTCATCTCGGTGACATCATCCGCACGCAAGCGCTGTACAGCATTGAGCGGGTGTGCCATCGGTTGAATATCCTGGGTATCTGCTTCCTGCATCTGGTTCACCAGATCGAGGATGTTTGACAGGTTCTCGGCATATTCCGGGATATCCTGTTCCTCAATCTGCAACCGTGCCAGGTTAGCGATTTTTTCGACGTCTGATCGGTCTAGAGCCATGCTTGTTCTCGCTGATTGGACTGGGTTCGGATAGCGCTTCGGACTGCATTATTATAGTGGCCGCAGGAGGCGTCGGGGCACAGATAGGCAAAGCCTGCTGAGGTTCTCCCGGATCTCGCGTCGCAAGGGCAGAAGGCATGTTTTTACCCTGCGAAGCCCGGCTATCCGTAAGTGATTCTGGTTTTCTTTCAAAGGCGTGTACGTTAACACATTTGTTTGTTGCTCTGAATCCCCGTCATTGCTAGAGTTACGTCTTTTCAGGAAGTAGCGGCTCCAACTGCAACGCTTAGGGCATCCAATACCAATGTTCAAGAAAATCCGAGGCATTTTTTCCAGCGATCTGTCCATCGATCTGGGCACCGCCAATACCCTCATTTACGTACGCGACAAGGATATCGTTTTGAACGAGCCATCGGTTGTTGCGATCCGCCAGAATGGCAATCATAAATCAGTAGCTGCAGTTGGCTCTGACGCGAAAAGGATGTTGGGCCGTACTCCTGGCAATATTACCGCTATTCGTCCGATGAAAGATGGCGTTATTGCTGACTTCCACGTGACTGAAAAGATGCTGCAGTACTTCATCAGTAAAGTTCATGATACTAATTTCCTGACGCCGAGCCCTCGCGTACTGGTCTGTGTACCTTGTAAATCTACCCAGGTTGAGCGCCGTGCAATTAAAGAATCGGCAATGGGAGCGGGTGCACGTGAGGTATATCTGATTGAGGAGCCTATGGCTGCAGCGATTGGTGCAGGTCTGCCGGTTGATGAAGCAAGTGGTTCTATGGTTGTGGATATCGGTGGTGGTACCACCGAAATTGCTGTGATCTCCCTGAATGGTATTGTTTACGCTGATTCTGTCCGCATTGGTGGTGACCGCTTTGATGAAGCGATTGTAACTTACGTTCGTCGTAACTACGGTAGTTTGATTGGTGATGCGACAGCGGAGAGGATTAAGCAGGAGATAGGTACTGCTTACCCTAGCCAGGAAGTTCGTGAGATCGATGTTCGTGGTCGTAATCTGGCAGAAGGTATCCCACGTAGCTTTACTCTGAACAGTAATGAAATTCTTGAAGCGCTACAGGAGCCTCTGTCCGCAATTGTCCAAGCGGTTAAAAGTGCGCTTGAACAGTGTCCACCAGAGCTGGCTTCAGATATCGCTGAACGTGGTATCGTACTCACAGGTGGTGGTGGCATGCTACGTAATATCGATCGTTTGATCAGCGAAGAGACCGGGCTACCAGTTATTGTGGCTGAAGACCCTCTGACCTGTGTTGCCAAAGGTGGTGGTAAGGCATTGGAAATGCTGGACAAACACGCCTTTGAACTGCTCTCTTACGATTAATCTACAAGACTAACGAATACTGACAGCCTGTCCTTGGTGGCAGGCTGGAAGATACGCTGCAATTAATATCGTTAGTCATTCAGTGCTGACACCGGAACAGGAGGTGTCCCATTAAACTAATCTTTCGCGGTGGCTCTCCTCGTGCCCTGCTGATTGTTCTGTTGCTGATGTCAGGGTTGCTGATCATCGCAGATCTCAACTGGCCTAAAATGCGTGAAGGCCGATCTTATCTTTCCCTTCTGGTCACTCCGTTACAGTGGTTGGTTGATATTCCTGCTAATGTTGCTGACGATCTTTCCGATGTCCTGGTAGATCGGAAGACTTTGCTTGCAGAAAATCAGCGGCTCATCTCCGAAGCTATTTTGTTGGAACGGAAGGCCCAGCAGGTAGCATCTCTCACTGCGGAGAATGTACGTCTGAGAGAGCTTTTGAACGGGCGTGCCCGACTGGATGAGAAGGTACAGTTAAGCGAGCTGATAGGCGTAAATCCAGACCCGTTCCAGCATCAGGTTATCATTAACAAAGGTCGTGCTGATGGTGTCTTTGTCGGGCAGCCGGTTCTGGACGCTGGTGGTGTAACAGGTCAGGTAACAGACGCCTCTCCCTATACCAGCCGTGTCATGCTGATTACCGACGCCCGTCATGCGATACCTGTAGAGGTCAATCGTAATGGCTTTCGTACGATCGCTTTAGGTACCGGCACTAGCGGTGAGCTTCAGTTAGAGCACGTACCTGATACTGCGGACCTTCGTGAGGGGGACCTGTTAATTAGTTCGGGCCTCGGAGGACGTTTTCCCAGAGGTTATCCCGTGGCTGTAATCCGGGCTGTTGTGCGTGACCCGGGAAGGCCTTTTTCACTGGTTGCTGCTGAACCGACCGCGCGTCTTGATCGTAGCCGATTCCTGTTGCTTGTAGAGACTATGCAACAGAAGCTCTTAGAAGAAGCCACTGACGGAACTGTGACCGATGAGTGAAGCTAGGTCCGGCGGAACACTGATAATCGTGGGTACATTCCTGATTGGCCTGATGCTGAGCCAGATGCCACTGCCTGACATGTTTGAGTGGGGTAGGCCTGAATGGGTAGCGATGGTGTTGATCTACTGGGTGATGGCATTGCCGCAGCGAGTGGGGATCGGGTCGGCCTGGGTCGTTGGGCTGCTGCTTGATCTGCTAAAAGGCAGTGTGCTTGGGGTGAATGCTTTAGCGCTGACATTAGTCGCGTTCATGACCTTGCTGCTGCATCAACGTCTGAGGATGTTCCCATTGTGGCAGCAGGCGTTAATGGTCTTTGTCTTGGTTGGTATAAATCAACTGACTTTCCACTGGATGCAGCGAGTGACTGGTACAGCCGGCAATTCGTTGTTGTTCCTATTACCTTCCGTTGTATCCGCAGTTTTGTGGCCTTGGGTGTTTGTTGTACTGCGTGGCATTCGCCGTACATTTAGGGTGAGTTGATCCAGATAGGTAAATGATGACTGAACTGATTCTGGCGTCGGCTTCGCCGCGTCGTAAAGAACTGCTGCAGCAGATTGGCGTTTCCTTCAGCACGAGACCCGTTGATCTCAATGAAGATGCGATGCCAGGTGAAAAACCAGATGATTATGTAACCCGGTTGGCGGAAGAGAAGGCGCGTGCCGGCTTTGCAAAGTTCGGTTGTGAGGGCATAGCAGTGCTGGGTTCCGATACCACTGTGGTATTGGATGGTCGGATCTTAGGTAAACCGGTTGATGAAACTGATGCTATTGAAACCCTGATGGCGTTATCTGGGCGAAAACATCAGGTAATGACCGCTATCTCGTTGGTGACGGCTGAACGAACCTCTACCCGGCTTGTCACAACCGATGTTTATTTTCATTCGCTAAACGAGCATACCTGTCGCCGCTATTGGCAGACAGGTGAGCCTTCAGATAAAGCGGGTAGCTATGGCATTCAGGGCTTGGGCGCCGTATTTGTTGATCGTATATCCGGTAGCTACTCATCGGTTGTTGGCTTGCCGTTGAGTGAAACAGCAGAGTTACTGAAAACAGCTGGTGTTTCAATTTGGGGTTCAGAGAATAATTAAGTTTTAGTTATAAAAAGCCAGCCGTTGATTCGGTAAACCGCATAGGAAATGTGGTACAAAGGTATGTAGCGTAGGATGTGATAGGAGCCGGGCACGGTATGGGCGAAGAGATACTGATTAACTTTACTCCAATGGAAACCCGTGTGGCTGTTATCGAAAACGGCATGCCGCAGGAAATATATGTGGAGCGTGCTAAGCGCCGCGGGATTGTTGGTAACATCTATAAAGGCAAAGTTGTACGTGTACTGCCAGGCATGCAGGCAGCATTTGTTGATATAGGTCTGGAGCGGGCGGCGTTTATACATGTTGAAGAGGTAGTGCCGCAACGGGCGCCAAATGAAGAGAAAAACTCCGCTTCGATTTCACAGGTTTTAAAAGAGGGGCAATCCCTGCTGGTTCAGGTCACTAAAGACCCAATCGGCACTAAAGGTGCTCGTCTGACTACTCACCTTTCTATTCCATCCCGTTACCTTGTTTATATGCCCGGTAATTCTCATATCGGAGTTTCACAGCGCATTGAGGATATTGAAGAGCGTGATCGCCTGAGAGGTTGTATCAGCCGTGCAGTAGAGCAGGAGCCTGAAGAAAACCGGGAAGGTGGATTTATCCTACGCACAGTTTCAGAAGGCGCTTCTGAACCTGAGTTGGTGGCTGATATTCAGTTTCTGCGCAGGCTCTGGAAAGCGATTCAGGGACGGATCAAAGATGCGCCTGCGCCCTCTATTGTCTATGAAGACCTGCCTTTGAATATGCGGGCCCTGAGAGATATGGCTCATAGTGGTCTGGAGCGTATCAGAATCGATTCCCGCGAAACCTTTCAAAAGGCACAGGAATTTGTGCAGGCACTGGTACCTGAGATTGAAAATAAGCTGGAATACTATCCGGGTGAACGGCCGATCTTTGACATGTTTAATGTTGAAGAAGAGATGCAGAAAGCACTTGGCCGGAAAGTTGAGCTGAAATCCGGTGGATATCTGATTTTTGACCAGACTGAGGCTATGACAACGGTGGACGTAAACACCGGAGCTTTTGTTGGTCACCGCAATCTTGAAGAAACGATTTTTAAAACAAATTTGGAAGCTGCGACCGCGATAGGTCGCCAGCTGCGGTTACGTAACTTAGGTGGCATCATCATTATCGATTTTATCGATATGGAAGACCCAGATCACCAGCGGCAGGTATTGCGGACGCTTGAAAGAGTTCTTGAACGTGATCATGCCAAGTGTAAGGTCACCGGAGTGTCTGATCTGGGTTTGGTTGAGATGACCCGTAAGCGAACCCGGGAGAGTCTGGAGCAAACACTTTGTGATACCTGCAGTCACTGCCAAGGCAGAGGATCGATTAAGACTCCGGAAACCGTCTGTTACGAAATATTTAGGGAAATATTGAGACAGCATCGTGCATACGACACCGACACCTATCTGGTTTTGGCTGCCCCTGCTGTTGTCGACTACCTGTTGGATGATGCATCGGATCATGTTGCTGAGCTGGAAAGCTTCATCGGCAAAACTGTGAGATTCCAGGTTGAGGCGATGTATAACCCTGAACATTTTGACGTAGTGTTACGCTAAGGCGCTGAAATGGTCGCGAAGATCAAACATATCGCACTATGGAAGGTGCGGGTGTTTCTCTGGATATTGCTGATAGTCGCAGTAACAGTTGCTGCAGGGCGATTTCTATTTCCATCCCTATCTGCTTATAAGCCAGAGCTTGAACAGCTCTTGACCCGGCAGTTGGGGATGGAGGTTCGGGTTGGCTATCTGAAAACGGATTGGAGTCAGCGCTTACCTAGAGCAGAGCTCCGATCAGTTGAGATAATGTCTCCAAAAGGTTGGCAGGGCATGCCGTTGGCGGAACTTTCCCGTCTTGAGCTAGTGCTGGACCCCTGGCAATCAATTCTGAATACGCAGCCGGTTTTTGAGTCCGTTACTGTTCAGGACTTGTCGGTAACCCTTAGTCAAAAAAATGGACGTTGGTGGCCCGAGGGGGCCGCTAAAACTGAAGCGCCCTCGGCAGATTCCACTGCTTCTCTTCGTCCATTGCTGACCACTCTGCTCAGTCAAAAACGCCTGTCGATGCAGCGGGCTGCAGTGCAGTTGCTCCCAGAGCGGAGAGAGGCTGTTGTCATGACGCCGGTATCTTTGGAAATGGTGCGGCGACAGGATCAACATCAGTTAACAGCACTGCTCAATATCCCGGCGCTTGGTAATCAAAGCCAACAAGTTCTGGTGATGGAGAGCGAAAATGCGCTAAGCAATCCGCTGCAAGCGGACTATCGTTTCTATCTAAAAATGGAGCACTTAGGGCCACAGCTTTTCCGGGCTAGCGGAATTGAGCATCAGTGGCTACCTGCTGTGTTGGACTTGAATACGGAATTCTGGGGTCAGATCAACGCTGCAGGGCTGGAGTACCTCAATGGCAGGTTGAGGATGCCGCAATTGGCTTTTTCAGATGAGCGCCTACCTGCATTTCATAATAGTGGCTTTGATCTCGCTGTTTTACGTTCCGGTGAAAACTATCAACTCCAGATTCAGAATTTCGCGATTCGGACCGGAGATAACGCGCTGGTGGTGCCTCAGCTGGTGCTAACACAGCCTGCTGAGAAATTACTAAGTCCACCCAGTCACATTACGGTATCAGAACTAGATCTGGAAAAAGTGAATGGTTGGCTGCAAACCCAAAGTTATCTGCCTGCAGGATTATTGGATACTTTGGCTGACTTAAAGCCAGCGGGAAGTTTGAAGCACCTAAACATCTCCTGGCCTGATCAGCAGTGGCTTGATTTCGAGATGGTCGCGGATCTGCATCGAGTGCAGGCTGAAGCCTGGCAAGGCGCGCCTGAGTTGAAAGGCGTTGATGGCAGACTGGAGGTCAGTCGGCATGGTGGCCGGGTCGATCTTAATAGTAATGACTTCAGTATGTATTTTCCTGAGCTCTATGATCAGGGCTGGAAATACACTCGGGCGGATGGAGTCGTACGTTGGTTTATCAGCCCTGAGCGGGTGCTGGTGAATAGCGATCTGCTGCGGGTCAGGAATGATCAGGTGGATGGTTACGGCCGTTTTAGCATCGATATCCCGATGTCTGAAGAGCCGGATAACCTGACGCTAATGCTCGGTATGCGTAAAAGTAGTGGTAAACAGGCGTCTGATTATGTGCCCGCGAAAGCGGTTGGCAGGGAGTTGCATAGCTATCTGGATGGTGCCATTAAAGAAGGTGGGCTGAACACTGGTGGTTTTCTCTATCATGGTACCACGAGCAGCAAAAAGGATTATCCGGATCCTGTCATCCAGATGTTTTTTGATGTCGATAATGCGGAGTTCGCGTTTCAGCCAGGCTGGCCTCATGCCTTTGGCAGTCGGAACATGATTGTTGTTGATAACGATCAGGCTTGGATCGATATAGAAAATGGCAAGATTTTTGATACATCTATCCCCCATGCGAATGTCTTTCTGCCGACAAAGGATGATCGATTATTTATCTCCGGGCTGACCGATGGCAAAGCCGCAGACGTATTGCGATTTTTGAAAGATACACCGCTCAGAGAGCAGGTCGGTGATGGTTTCGATGAATGGGCTCTAACTGGTCGATCAAAAGCTGTTGTAGATCTACAAATTCCGCTGAGTCAGAAAGAGCCCCTCGTTAATGTGATAAGTGATCTGTCGGACGCTCAATTGTCCAGTAGCGCGAACGATATTGTTTTCGACAATTTAGATGGGCGTGTTCAGTATCAGAGTGATAAGGGTTTATCGGCTAAAGGTATTAAGGCTCGTTTTCTTGGCTCTCCGGTTAAAGGGGCTATTAGTTCTAGTGAGAAGGGGCGTCGTACTCGCGTAAGTCTGGACGGATCTGTTGCGGTTGTCCCCTTGGCTGAATGGCTGAATGTGCCGATTCAGAAGCTGCTGTCAGGTGAAAGTGGCTATAAAGCCCGCCTCGATATCTGTAGCCAGGGAAAGGGGTGTAATAGGGTTCTGGTGGAATCTGAACTTAAGGGGATTGCGGCTAACCTTCCCGAGCCTTTAGGTAAGAAAAAAGAAGAGGCGCGGAAGTTTGAATTAGTTGCCGATATGTCGCAGACCCAGTCCACCTATCGTATTAACTACGCTGATCAGGCACGCTCGGTATTTCAGCTTCGGGATGGTTTACTGCATAGGGCGCAGCTGAGCTTTGGTGGAGCGAGACCCGATCTGCCAGCGGATGCAGGTGTATGGATAAACGGGCATCTCCCATTGCTTGATTATGACCAGGTTGCTGAACTCTTTGAGGGATATTCCGAGAATCAGAGTCCTGAGATAGCGGCTGAAAAATCACTGAAGCTGGTCGATCTGAAACTTGGGTTGCTGAAATTCAGGGGCGTCGAGTTGGAGTCTCTGGCTTTGAAAGTAAGGCCGGAAGCGAAGCGTACTTCTGTTCAGCTAAGTAGCCCGATGCTAGAGGGTGAAATTCTACTTCCTGACGATTCGAGTCAGCCGTATCTGATTAATTTTCAACGCCTTAGCCTGGAAAAGGGTGATGACGCAGCGGACGATACTGCTGGTGACTTAAATGATGACTTCCTGAAACCTGAAGAGCTGCCTGATATGGATCTGTCGGTGGAGCGCTTAGAACTATCGGGAAGTGATGCTGGTAAGTGGCAGTTAAAGATGCGTAGTGATGCGAACGGGGTCCGCATTCAGAACATTGAAGGTCTGATGGCTCCGTTTCGAGTGACCGGAGAGGCCAACTGGCACCTTGGTGAAGCCTCTGGCACCGACCTAACGCTGAAAATGGTTGGTACTGATATGGGCAAGCTGTTTGAGCGATTTGGTGCAAGCAAGGTGCTCGAAAGTCGGGAGATGGAGGCCTACATGCAGTTACAGTGGCCGACTTTACCTTGGCAATTTAGTCTTGATCAACTTGGTGGTTCGTTCAACTTTGCAGCAATTGACGGTAGCTTGTTGGAAGCGGGGCCCTCAGGAGAAGCGCTGAGAATATTCGGTATTCTCAATCTAAATAACTTTGCCCGTCGTCTGAAACTGGATTTCTCAGATCTCCTGCAGCAGGGGGTGGCCTACGATTCGTTAAGTGCAAGTTACCGCCTCAGTAAAGGTGTGGCGACCACTCAAGCGCCGCTTCGCTTAAAGGGCCCTTCAACGAACATGACGATGGTAGGGTTATTAGATCTTAATCATGAGCTTGTTGATAAACAGCTGGAAGTGGTTTTACCACTGACAAGTAATGTCCCATTGGCTGCAGTTCTATTAGGGGCTCCTCAGGTTGCGGCTGGAGCCTTTATTATCGATAAGTTAATTGGCGACCAGCTGGAAAAGGTGACCACACTGAAGTATCGCATGCATGGTGACTGGGGGGCTCCGGAGCTTGATGCTATAAATAGGGCAACGGCTTTGGAAAATCAGTCGAATGGTCAGCATATCCCGGTGGAAGAGTTGAGATGAGTGGAAATAAAAAAGTTGCCGTCGTCCAGATGGTTTCCACGGAAGATCCATTGGGTAACCTGGAGCGGGCCGAAAATCTGATTAAGCGTTCTGTCGACGCAGGTGCGCGGTTAGTAGTGCTGCCTGAAAACTTTCTGGTGTTTTCTGGGGCGCGTATGGCTGAAGTAGCGAGTGATGAGCTAAAAGACAGTTGTTATAGTCGGCGTTTGGCAGAGCTGGCGAGAGAGAATCGGGTTTGGTTGCTCGCTGGCAGCGTTCCTTTGGTTGTTCGGCCTGACGGTAGCCGGATAGCGGACGGCAGGGTGCGAACCTGCTCATTATTGTTCAATGCAGAGGGTGAGTTAGTAGCACGCTACGATAAGCGTCATTTGTTTGATGTTGATGTTGCAGATGCTCACGGTAACTATCGCGAATCGTCTGTGATCGAGCCTGGCGACGATCTGATAGTTGTGGATACACCTGTTGGTCGACTGGGGCTGACGATCTGTTATGACCTTCGTTTTCCGGAATTCTTTCAACGACTGCGGCAAGCCGGCGCTGAGTTAGTGACGGTACCGGCCGCCTTTACTTTCGAAACGGGCAGGGCGCATTGGGAGATCTTACTTCGGGCTAGAGCGATAGAAAATCAATGCTACTTGTTAGGAAGTAATCAGGGCGGGCAGCACAGTGCTACCAGAACTACATGGGGGCATTCGATGATTGTTGATCCTTATGGCAGTGTGCTTGACCAACATGATTCAGGTGAGGGTGTTGTAGTTGCTGAAATTGATCTTGAGGCATTGCAAGCCATTCGCAGACGTATGCCTGTGATGGAGCACCGGCGCGATTAGCGCCGGTAAAATCTGCGTGAGTAAGCGCGTTTAGCTTTCGGCTATTTCGCGTAACTGCTTGAACAGTTTCTTAGCTGCAACAGTCTTCGGTGGTTCCTGTTTAGCTTCTTTTTGCGCGTTGCGAATGAGCTGGCGCAGATGTTGAATATCTGCTGTAGGGAATTGCTCAACGAAGGCCTGGAAGTCCTGATTGCTGCCATTGATCAGACGTTCACGCCAGCGCTCAAGTTTATTCAATTGAGCTAGCTGTGCCTGGCTTCCTGTTTTGAAGCGTTCGGCCTTTTCTATGATTTCGTCCATCTCTGGAAGTGCTCTCAGCAAGCGAGCCATATAACGCAAATGACGGTTTTGAGCGTCCGCTTTTTTGATGCGTTTGAACTCATCAATAGAAGCCATTATCTCGTCGTTGAGCTGTAGTTTCTCAAGTTGAGCATTGCTTAATGCCGCTAAATCTCGAGCTACGTCCTGTACTTCTTTTGCTTCGCGCTTGAGCTGAGTTTTACTGACCCATTCAATCTCCTCATCGAGAGATTCATCATGCTCAAATAGATTGTCTTGGTTACTCATCGCTTACTCTTCTTCGCTCGCGACTATAGTCGGAGTCAAGTTAGGTGATCCGGTTAACCGTAGAATATAGTGGCCAGGCCGAGAAAGGCGAAAAAGCCCACTACATCTGTGATTGTTGTTAATAGTACGCTGCCTGCGAGGGCTGGATCGATATTCATGGATTTTAGTATTAAGGGTAGCAGGGTCCCGGCTACGGTACCTGCGACTAGATTAATAACAATTGCCATCGCGATAATCAGTCCGATATTGATGTCTTGGAACCAGACAACGGCAACTGCGGCGACTATGAGCGCCCAAAGAAGTCCATTAAGCAATCCGACGATCACTTCTCGATTCAATAGCCAGCCAGCGTTGGAGCGTTCTACATGCCCTAGTGCCTGTCCTCTGATTACCAGCGTTAGGGTCTGACTGCCAGCAATGCCGCCCATGGAGGCAACAATAGGCATCAGAACGGCAAGGGCGACTACTTTATCGAGGGTGTCTTCAAAAATACCGATAACCGCAGAGGCTATGAAGGCTGTGATCAGATTGATACCCAGCCATACTGCGCGGCGCCGGGTCGTTTTCATTATAGGTGCGAATGTGTCTTCGTCTTCATCCAGGCCGGCCATACTCATTAACGAGTGGTCAGCGTCCTCGCGGATGACATCCACGACATCATCGATAGTGATTCGGCCGAGCAGTTTGCCTTCATCGTCAACCACTGGCGCTGAAACCAGGTCATGTTGTTCAAACAGCATCGCAACTTCTGTATCTTCCATTGCCGCTGTTATTGGGTCTGTATCAGTATCCATGATCTCACGCACAGTGATATCCGGCTGAGAGACCAGTAGTCGGGTCAGGGGTAACAGGCCGATAAAGGCATCTTTTCGGCTCACGACAAACAGACTGTCGGTCATATCCGGAATTTCATCGTGTCGACGGATATAACGTAAGACCGCTTCGACAGTAATGTCGGGTCTGACGGTGACTGTGTCGGTATTCATCAAACCGCCAGCGGTGTCTTCAGGGAAGGAGAGTACCTCTTCCAGTCGCGAGCGGTTTTGCTTATCCATGATGCGGAGCAATTCATGCATCACGGTGTCTGGCAGCTGCTGAAGTACGTCAGCCATGTCGTCGGTATCAAGGCCTTCGGTCAGCGCCAGTACTTCGGCTGCATCCATCCGGCTAAGGATTTCCGCCTGAACGTCATCCCCCAGATGCTGTACTACCTCGCCCTCAATATCTTTATCGACCAGGCTCCACAGAATCTGTCGTTCCCTTGGTGGGGATTTTTCCAACAGGTGTGCAACTTCGACAGGTCTCAGGGTATGGTTGAGCGTAAAGCGAATACGTTGAAACTCACCACTGTCGAGGGCTTCATTCAGTTTGTCGAGTTGGGAACGTTGCTCAATCATAGCAAACCCTGCAGTAGCAGATGACGGGCGAAATCAGACGCGCATTATAATGTATTGTAATGGTTGGCCGAAATGGAAAGCGTGGTTAAAGCGACGATATGACGAAGGTTTAGCTGATGCTGTTATTCTGCTTCGTCAAAACGGTTCTGGATCAGTACTTCGATAGCATCAAGTGCGTCGGATTCGTCATGTCCTTCAACAGTAAAGGTTAGTTCAGTGCCTTTGCTTGCAGCCAGCATCATGACAGACATAATGCTTTTGCCGTCGACCTGTCGACCATCTTTGCTAATTTTAATATCGCTGGTGAAACGGGATGTAGTTCCGATCAGTTTGGCGGCAGCACGGGCGTGCAGGCCCAATTTATTGATAATAGTTATCTGTTTTTCGATCATCTCAGTTCGTATCCCCCTGCCTGCGGCATTTTGTGAACTTAGCGATTCAGTTCACGGTGCCGGATATGGACATTATCCATAGACTGGCGGAAATAACCAGACAGCTGTTCGGCGACATAGACTGAGCGATGCTGCCCACCAGTGCAACCAATCCCGACAGTGACATAGCTGCGGTTGTTTTCTTTAAAGCGGGGAAGCCAGCGCTCCAGGTATCGAGCGATATCTTCAATCATCTCGCCTACTTCAGGCGCTTCACCAAGGAAGTTTTGAATTTCGGAATCGAGGCCTGAGAATCTGCGGAGTTCCGGTATCCAGTAGGGATTCGGCAATACCCGGACATCGAAGGTGAAGTCGACATCTAGTGGCACGCCATGTTTAAAGCCAAAGGATTCAAACTGCAGTGACAAGCTTTGGTCTGCTCGTTGTGCAACCCTGAGTTTAACTATATCCCTCAGTTCATACAGGTTCATTCGAGTAGTATCAACACGAATGTCGGCCAGATCAGCGATAGGTTCGAGCAGGTCGCGTTCATACTGAATCGCTTCCTGAAGCCCCTGCTGCTCATTCGAGAGGGGGTGCTTACGGCGGGTTGCACTGTAGCGTTTTAGCAGGGTTGGTTCTGAGGCATCAAGAAAGAGCAGCTCGCAGCTTAGCAATGACTGACTCTTTATTCGTCGTAGGATTTCTGGAAACTGTTTAAGGTCGCTCATGACATTTCGAGCGTCAACGCTGACAGCGATTAAGCCGCCAGCTTTGCCTTCATGTGTCATCTGGTCGACAAGTTCAGGTAGTAAAGTCGCGGGCAGGTTGTCGATGCAGTAAAAACCGACATCTTCAAGGGCTTGTAGCGCTGTACTTTTTCCTGAGCCTGAGCGGCCGCTGATGACTACTAGTTTCATGCTGTCCTGTTAATCGTTGAGTAGCTCCAGCGCTGTATCGTACAGCTGACTTGCTTCAGAACAGTTACGTAAAGCTGATAGATTGGCGTCGTCAGAGAAGACTTCAGCCAGTCGTGCCAGAGTGTTGAGGTGTTCGTCGCAGGCTTCTTCTGGAACCAGTAGCAGAAACAGGATATCTACAGGCGCGTTATCGATTGCATCGAAATCGATCGGATCTTTCAGTTTGATCAGTGCTGCAGTGGCGTGTTCCAGGTCCTGAATACGACAGTGGGGAATCGCTATACCTTGGCCTATTCCGGTACTGCCAAGCTTTTCTCTGCTTAGCAGACCGCTGAACAGTAGCTCAGCGGTCTGGCCTTCGGTACGCTCTGCAATTAGCTTGCTGCTGTTTTCCAGCACACGTTTTTTACTGATGCCTTCGAAATCAATAAAAGTAAGCTCGGGGCTCAGTAGTTGGTTAAATTGCATGGCGTTATCGTACTAACCGAAATTACTTGTGGGCTTTCATTTTTTCTTTGTGTTTCAGGATCTGGCGGTCCAGCTTATCAACCAGTCCGTCCAGAGCTGCGTACATATCTTCGTGTGCGTTGGTCGCAAAGACCTGGCCGCCAGCCAGATGAATATCTGCTTCTGCCTGCTGGCGCTGCTTGTTTTCTACGCTCAGTGTAACCTGCACATTGGTAATGTTATCGAAGTGACGCTCCAGTTTTTCGAACTTGGTATGCACATAAGTGCTGAGGGCATCGGTTAACTCTACATGGTGTCCAGTGATGTTGATCTGCATAGACTTTCTCCTAGTCAACAGCGACGATGAATCGTCAGTTACCTGTTCCATTAAATCAGACGCTTGCGCTCATTAGAAGGAGCAATATTCATTGCTTCCCGATATTTTGCAATTGTGCGGCGAGCGACCTTAATTCCCTGCTCATCCAGTAGCTGGGCAATCTTGTTATCACTTAGCGGCTTAGCAGGGTTTTCTGCGGCAATCAGTTTCTTAATTAAAGCCCTGATTGCAGTAGAAGAGGCTGCGCCGCCATCAGAGGTACTTACATGGCTGGAGAAGAAATATTTCAGCTCAAAAATACCTCTGGGGGTGTGCATAAATTTCTGCGTTGTCACCCTTGAGATGGTTGATTCGTGCATTTCAACCGCTTCGGCAATGTCGTGCAAAACCATCGGTTTCATCGCTTCTTCACCATACTCCAGAAACCCTTCCTGACGGAAGACTATCTCTTGGGCAACTTTAAGAAGAGTGTCGTTCCGGCTTAGCAGGCTTTTGATAAACCAGCGGGCTTCCTGCAGGTGATTTTTTAGATAGGTATTGTCGGCGCTACTATCTGCCCGTTTAATCAGGCTCGCGTAGTCTGTGTTGATTCTCAGTTTTGGTGCCGTATCCGGATTCAGAGCAACCTGCCAGACATCTTTCTGTTTAGTCACTATTACATCAGGGACTACATATTCAGCTGTGATAGGGGCGATACTTGAGCCGGGCTGTGGATTCAATGTCTGAATCAGTCGGATAATCTCCTGAAGCTGGGGTTCCTTCAGGCGGGCTTTTCGCATTAACGCCTTGTAGTCATGACTGCCAAGCAGGTGGATATAATGGGTGACTACGTTGATTGCTTCTTTTAACAGTAGCGTGTCTTCAGGAAGCTGGCGCAACTGAATGGCCAGACACTCGCCCAGATCGCGTGCGCCAACCCCAGGAGGGTCAAATTGTTGGATCCGTCGTAGTACAGCCTCGATCTCATCAACTTCAACCTCGGCAAAGAGTTCCGGTTCGCTTTGCTGGAAGTGTTCCAAAATCTCTTCTGTGGAGCTGCGCAGATAGCCTTCATTATCGATACCGTCAATGACAGCTGAAGCGATAAGTTGATCCAGCTCAGACATAGGGGTCAGGTTGAGCTGCCAATCGAGATGATCCTGCAGAGACTCTTCACTTGTGTCGCTGTAGTCTGCCGGTAATTCACCACTTGCCGGGCCGGGTGCGCTACCGTGCTGGAAGGTGTCCTCCCAGGAACTATCGGTGCTCAGGTCCTCGGGGATGTCATTGTTCCAGTCATCGGCAGGCTGATGGTCGTCTGTCGTCTCTGGGTCTGAGTCAGAGTTCTTTTTGTCTTCTGCAGCCTTGTGTTCAGTCGCTTCAATGCTTTGCGGTTGATCGGCTTCAGGATGGTCCTGATCATCTTCGCCGTTTTCGAGCAGAGGGTTGTTTTCAAGCGCTTCCTGTATCTCCTGTTGCAGATCCAGTGTAGACAGCTGCAGCAATCGAATTGCTTGCTGTAGCTGTGGGGTCATGGTCAGTTGCTGACCGATTTTTAGTTGTAGCGCTTGCTTCATAAATACTGCAGGTTTGGCCCGTTAATGAATATCTGCGTTTATGTTTTTATCTAGTATATCGTCAAAGCTGGAACTGATCGCCCAGATAAGCGGCTCTAACTTGATCGTTAGCAAGGATTTCGTTTGCAGTACCTGTTGCCAGGATTTTTCCTTCACTCACGATGTAGGCTTGCTCACATATATCCAGGGTTTCCCGGACATTGTGGTCCGTAATCAGGATCCCGATACCTTTTGACTGCAGGTGTCTGATGGTCATCTTGATATCATTGACTGAGATCGGATCAACACCGGCAAAAGGTTCATCAAGCAGAATGAAGGTCGGCTCTGTCGCCAATGCCCGGGCAATTTCTACCCTGCGTCTTTCACCGCCTGACAATGCCATGCCCAGACTATCGCGGATATGAGTAATATGGAACTCTTCCAGTAACTGTTCCAGTTTAATCTCTCGTTCAGCTTTATCCAGATCTTTTCGTGTTTCCAGTATGGCCATCAGATTGTCGCGAACTGTCAGTTTGCGAAAAATGGAGGCTTCCTGTGGTAGGTATCCGATGCCGCGTCGAGCTCGTCCATGCATTGGTAGACGTGTGATGTCATCCTGTTGGATGCGAACCCGGCCGTTGTCAGCGTTGACCAAACCTACAATCATATAGAAACAGGTGGTTTTCCCTGCGCCGTTCGGTCCCAGCAGGCCGACGATCTGGCCGCTGTTGATGGTTACCGAGACATCACGGACTACCTGGCGTCCTTTGTAGCTCTTGGCGAGGTTCAGCGCTTCTAAACAACTCATTGTTGGGTGCTCTTCGGCTGGATAACCATATTCACGCGTTGACCGCTCTTTTTGTCGCTAAATGCTTTAACGATAGCTTTGTCCATCTGGTACTCGATTCTTTTACCAGTAAAGGTATCTTTGTCCTGAACGACTTTTGCATCACCGACAATGTTGACCAACTGAGTCTTGACTCCGTAATCAATTTTCTTGCCATATGCATGGGTGACTGGCTTTTCCTTGGACGGTTGCTGCTGGAAGTGGCCGTTTCCGGTAGCGATCATACGGTCAACGTCACCGTTTTTGCGATAAACATCGACTTTATCCGCGATGATTATCATGCTGCCTTGCACGACTTTAACTGATCCAACATAGGTGATCTGGCCGGTCTTTTCATTCAGTGTGGCGCTATTCGCATTTACGTGAATGGGTTGATTCCGATCTTCTGGTAAGGCGATAGCACTGCTGGTCGTTGTAATGAGCAGAGTGGTCGCTAGTGTGATAATCCATTTATTCCACATGATAAAGTCCCCTGACCCTGGAGTTCAGTTCAACGCGGTTTTCGTCCAAATAGGCCTGCATACCAACGGAATGGGTGGTGTCTTGGCCCTGTTTGATTTCGACGTCGACATCTGTATCGGCATATTGCTGATCTGGATATACGTCAAGTTTTTCGGTTTTAAGTGTTGTGACTGCCCCTGAGGCAGGGGTGTCATATATCACGACATCGTTAATTAAGTTAACAAGACTATTGTCATCTTTGGCGATTGCCAGAGCTGCCTCAACTTTCATTGGGCTTTGCTGCTCGCGAAAAACAGTCATTCGGGCATCGTCCGCATGTATGGCATCTTGTTTGGGGAAATGCCGAACATAAGGAGATAGCAGTTGTTGCTCGGGCTTTCCTGCTACAGTGTATTGGGTGATATTCGCATCGCGTAGAAAGAAGTCGATATTGTCCGGGACATCCGTGTTAGCTTGATTTGGGCGACCGAGTTCACTCTCCCCACCCCAGAAAAAACTGGCCAGGGCGATAAGAGCGATCGCTATAATCAGGCGTGTCCTGTTTGCTGTCATCCTTAGATGAACTCCGCGTACAATTGCTCAAGCTGGCCCTGAGCTGAAAGGATCGCCTCACAAAACTCCCTGCCAGCACCTTCGCCGCCAGCCCTTGTGCTGATCCAGTCAGCGTTTTGCTGAACAAGTGGGTGACCATTAGGGACAGTGGCACCAAAGGAAACTGCGCGTATAGCAGACAGATCTGGCAGATCATCGCCGATATATGCGGTATCTGCGGCGGTGAAAGAGTGATCGCTCCAGATCTCTTTTAAAGCGGTTAATTTGTCTTCACGTCCTTGATAGAGATAATCGATGCCGAGCGACTTGGCGCGATTTTTTACCTGTTCAGACTGGCGGCCAGTGATGATCGCTGTGCGAATGCCTGCTCGCTGCAGCAGTTTAATCCCCAGGCCATCAAGTACATGAAATGTTTTTATCTCGCTACCATCAGGAAGGAAAGAGAGCGCACCTGTTGTCAGGATGCCATCTACATCAAACACCGCGAGTTTGATTGTCTTTAATTTACCTATTTGCTCATGTGTGAGGGTATGCATCATCAGATAACACCTGCCTGTAGCATGTCGTGCATATTCAATGCGCCAACAATTTGATCGCCATCTACAACCAGCAGAGCTGTGATTTTCCTGTCCTGCATGATTTGGACTGCTTCAGCCGCCAGCATTTCAGAATGGACAGTGGTGGCTCCACGCGTCATCACCTCTGCTATAGGTGTTGCTTTGAGGTCAATGTCCTGGTCCAGTGTGCGCCGCAAATCGCCATCGGTAAAGATCCCTTCAAGACGGCCATTTGGGTCCACAACTGCTGTCATACCGAGTCGCTTCTGGGTTATTTCCATAAGTGCAGCGTTAACCGAGGTGTCTGTATTCACTAATGGTATTGCGGCGCCATCATGCATGATGTTCTTCACCTTAAGAAGCAAGCGGCGACCCAAACTTCCGCCAGGGTGTGAGAAGGCGAAATCTTCGGCACTGAAGCCGCGAGCTTCCAATAGTGCTATCGCCAGCGCGTCTCCCAGAACCAGTTGTGTGGTTGTGCTGGAGGTCGGAGCAAGATTGAGGGGGCAGGCTTCCTTTTCGACGCCAATATGCAGATCTGCGTCGGCAGCCTGAGAAAGCGTAGATTTTGTGTTGGCTGTAATACTGATCAAGGGGGCGCTGATCCGCTTAATAAGCGGGATGATAGTTACCACTTCCGCTGTCTCACCAGAATTTGACAGGGCGATGACCACATCGTCAGTGGTTATCATGCCCATATCGCCGTGACTCGCCTCACCAGGGTGAACAAAAAATGCCGGCGTACCGGTGCTGGCCAGGGTGGCAGCAATTTTCTTACCGATATGGCCTGATTTACCCATGCCAGTGATGATGATGCGGCCTTTACAAGCGAGCATCAGTTCGCAAGCTCTGGTGAAATCGCCGTTCAGGTGGCTCAGCAGGTCGTTGACGGCATCTCTTTCCAGCTCGATCGTGCGCCGGGCAGACGTCAGAAATTGGTTTTGTTGGCTCATCGTCAGGTCGGGTAACTAATTAAACGGTCATATAGTAAAGCAGGCCGAGATAGGCTGTATAGGCAATTGCGAGTAATGAGCCTTCAAAGCGGTCTATAGACTGCGGTTTTTTCCATACGGCGAATGCAAGCACTGCAACAGTTAGCCCCAGCATTACCGCATAATCACGCCAGAGAACGACGCTGTCCAGCGCTATTGGGGAGATGAGGCCTGGAATTGCCATCACTGCCGCAAGGTTGAATATGTTAGAGCCGACCACATTACCCAGAGCAATGTCGTGATGGTTCTTAAGGGCGGCAGTGACAGATGCAGCCAACTCCGGCAGTGAAGTGCCGATAGCGACTATTGTCAGGCCAATAATTAGCTCGGAAACACCGAAAAATAGCGCGATTTCGGTCGCTCCCCATACCAATATGCGGGAGCTGCCGGCCAGTAGTGTTAATCCGAACAATAGCCAGAACAACGCCTTTCCTGTCGTCATGTCAGGAATTTCTTCGTCTTCCTCTTCCTGGCCCAGAGTGTCTTCAGGGTTGGACTTCTGGAAGCGAGAGAACATGAAGAGCGCGAAGATGAGACTGCACAGCAGTATGACGCCATCTATTGCGTTTAGCTGCATGTCATAAAGAGTTGCGCCAGCAATCAGCGTAATGCCGAGCAGTAATGGGATCTCTTTTTTCAGAACACTGGATTTAACGGGTAGAGGAGCGATTAAGGCTGTGATACCGAGAACTAAGCCGATGTTGGCGATATTGGATCCTAAGGCGTTACCAACAGCCAGTTCGCCCGCGCCATTCCAGGCAGCCATTGTCGAAACTAGAATCTCGGGTGCAGAGGTACCAAAAGAAACAATAGTCAGGCCGATCAGCATAGGTGACATGCCGAAATTTCGGGCGGTAGCAGCTGCCCCCATAACAAAGCGGTCCGCAGACCAGACTAAAATGATAAAACCTGCGAGTAGCGCGAGAATCGCGTATAACATTTAATCAGTGTTCCTGTGGCAAAAGTGGCTTATTAAAGCAGAATGGGTTGAGGCTGCATAGCAAGAGTATGATCACGCTTAACGTGCCCGTATAAAACGTTATGTTACAGCAACCGGGCGCTATATTGTCTGAATTATTCTGAGATCGGTTCCGGTTTTTTCTGACTAATGCTATATTTCACACCCTTTCGACCCGGCCATGGTGAGAGTCGGGTTAGTGTGTCCAGTTTGCGATGATCTATGGAAAGTTTCGAAGATGTAATTATTGAGATTGAGCAGCTCAGTTTTGCGCGGAATGAGCGGCCGATCTACAAGGATGTCAATATCCGTATCCCACGGGGGAAAGTGACCGCTATTATGGGGCCCTCCGGAACCGGGAAAACAACGCTATTGCGCTTAATCGGTGGGCAGTTGATTCCTGATCAGGGCTCGATAGTGCTGGATGGAAAAAATATCCCTGAGCTGAGCCGCAAAGATCTATTTGAAGTGCGTGCTCGTATGGGAATGTTGTTTCAGAGCGGCGCGCTTTTTACCGATATGACGGTGTTTGAAAATGTTGCTTTTCCTATCAGGGTGCATACGGATCTGAGTGAAGCGATGATTCGAGATATCGTGCTGATGAAACTTAACGCCGTTGGTCTGCGCGGTGCTCGCGATTTGATGCCTAGTGAACTCTCCGGAGGTATGGCCAGACGAGTCGCTCTGGCGAGAGCAATCGCTCTTGATCCCGACCTTGTGATGTATGATGAACCTTTTACCGGACAGGACCCGATCGCAATGGGAGTGCTGGTAAAGTTGATCAAACATCTGAATCAGGTGTTAGGCCACACCAGTATTGTGGTTTCCCATGATATACAGGAAACCATGGGTATCGCTGATTATGTCTATCTGATCGCCGATGCAGGTGTGATTGCCCAAGGTACCCCTGAAGAATTGCGTAAGGTTGAAACTCCGCAGGTGAAACAGTTTATGCATGGACTGCCTGATGGACCCGTCCCTTTCCATTTCCCCGCTGATGAATTATCTGCAGACCTGATGGGAGCTGGACGGTGATGTTGAACTTTCTTCAGAATCTTGGCCATGCAGGTTTGAAACGGGTTGCTGCTGTTGGGCGTTCTGGGCAGATGCTGGCACAGGCGGTGATCGCAAAACCGGCACCGCTCGAAATGTTGCCGTTGCTGATCAAGCAGATCTATTTTGTTGGCGTACTGTCGCTGATCATTATCGTTGTATCGGGTCTCTTTATCGGCATGGTATTAGGGCTTCAGGGCTATACTATTCTGGTTGACTATGGTTCGGAACAGGCGGTAGGTCAGATGGTCGCTCTGAGTCTGGTCAGGGAGTTGGCTCCTGTTGTCGCTGCTTTATTGTTTGCGGGACGAGCAGGTTCGGCTTTGACAGCTGAAATTGGTCTTATGAAGGCCACGGAGCAGTTGTCCAGCCTTGAGATGATAGGTGTTGACCCGTTAAGGCGAATCATAGCGCCTCGCTTTTGGGCAGGCTTTATCTGTTTGCCTATCTTAGCAACCATCTTCTCTTTAGTCGGCATTTGGGGTGGGGCTATAGTTGGCATCGACTGGCTTGGTATTTATGAAGGCTCGTTTTGGGCGAACATGCAAAACTCCGTCGATTTTGGCGAAGATATTCTGAATGGGTTGATTAAAGCGGTGGTCTTTGGGTTTGTTGTGACCTGGGTGGCCGTTTTTCAGGGGTATGACTGTTTACCGACATCCGAAGGTATCAGTCAGGCAACTACACGCACAGTGGTATACTCATCACTTGCGGTGCTAGGCCTGGATTTTGTTTTGACTGCATTGATGTTTGGAGACTTTTAACAATGCGTATGCGGACAGTAGAAATCAGCGTTGGCGCCTTTATGCTGGCAGGGATAATTGCGCTGGTGCTGTTGGCGCTGAATGTCAGCGGACTTAACCTGGCGAGCCAGGGTGATACTTATAAAGTTTATGCACGCTTTGAAAACGTTGGTGGATTAACCCCACGTTCCAAAGTGACAATGTCAGGTGTGCAGATCGGTCAGGTGACGGCGATTCACCTGGATACTGAAATGCTGATGGCAAAGGTTGAACTCGATATTCATAAGGATGTCGATTATCTGAGTATTGATAGCTCGGCACAGATCCTGACGGCGGGTCTGCTTGGCGAACAGTATATCGGTATCACTGTCGGTGCTGAGGACGATGTTCTGGCAGATGGCGATGTGATTGAGGATACGCAATCGGCTCTTGTATTGGAGGAGCTAGTGGGTAAATTCCTCTTCAATGAGGTAAGTGAGTAACTAATTATGGTGAAACTGTTAGGTAAAATCGGCCTGGTATTGCTGATGGCATTACCCCTGAGTGCAACGGCATCCTGGGATGAAGCAAGTGTTATCGTCGAGCAGACAACTAATAACATGCTTCAGGTAATGGCAGACCAAAAGGCGCAGTTGGCGAATCAGGAAGAGCCGGCAGATGCTGAGGTCGTATCGGTTGAAGAGCAGGAGCGCGCTCGCGTCGATGAAGCGATAGAAGCGATCGATGGAGTCTTGAGTGATGTTGTTGATTTTCCCTATATCTCCAAGCGAGTGATGGGTAAATACTACCGTCGTGCCAGCGCTGAGGACCGTGACCGTTTCAGCGGTATATTTAAAACAACTTTGCTGAAAACATACGCTAAGGCTCTGCTTACATTCGAAATCGAGCGCTATGAATTGGTAAAGCCAAAAAAATCTAGCAGTAAACCTGACAAACAGGTCGTCACTGTTGAAGTCTTCTCAGCGAATGGCCAAAAATACTCTCTTGTTTACTACATGTTGAAGCGTGAAGGTAAATGGTCGCTGGTAAATGCAATGGTTGACGGTATTAACCTCCGCCTGACCTTTAAGAATCAGTTTGCTGATATGGCGCAGCGTGCTAAAGGTAATGTTTCGCAGGTTGTCAGCGATTGGGGTAATCAGGTAGATGGAACTGTAAAAGCGGAGAAGGAAGCTTCGTGAATGCCCGGATAGAGCAGTCCCAAGTCGGTATCATCAGTTTTGTTGGTGAGCTGAAATTTGAGCAGGCTGAAGAATGTCGGAAAGACCTGGAAAAGTTGGTGAAGGAGCAGCCTGAAGGTGAAGTAGTGCTTGATCTGGCTGCAGTGACTGATCTTGATAGTTCAGCATTGTCTCTTTTACTCTGTGCTCAGCGTGCCTGTAGTAAGGGGAAAGAGCTAACACTGACGAATGTTCCGGCTGGCATGCAATCTCTGGCGGAACTGGTTGGGCTCAAAGGTATTTTGAAAGGACTCTGAATCGCCATTTAAGGGCTGATTGGGTATCATAACCCGTTAACGTTTTTAGTAACCCCGGTTTAGGTCAGTCATATCTGATCCAGTGCCGGGGTTACGAGTCTTAAAGAACATATTTTGGAGCGCTGCATGCAAGCAGAAGAAGTTAAACAGATCATCGAATCTGAGCTGGAAGGTTGTCAGGTTATCCCTGATGGTGAAGGTTGTAACTTCCAGGTGACAGTAATCGGTGAGATGTTCAGCGGCCTGACTCCTGTCAAAAAACAGCAACTCGTATACCAGTGCCTGCAGTCTCAGATTGCTGATGGTTCGATCCATGCGCTGACGATTAAGACTTATACTCCCGCCCAGTGGCAGCAGCTGCAGAAATAAGCCTATTTAGAGCGTATAAGCGATGGATAAACTAATTATTGAAGGCGGCGTCAGCCTTAACGGCGAAGTCCGTATTTCCGGTGCTAAAAACTCTGCATTGCCTATTTTGGCAGCGACATTGTTGGCGGATGAACCGGTTACTATCTGCAATCTGCCGCATCTGAATGACATCACCACAATGCTGGAACTGCTGCGTCGAATGGGCGTAGAGCTGGTGGTAGATGAAAAGCTCAGCGTCGAGATTGATGCTAATACCATCAAAGAGTTGCACGCTCCGTATGACCTGGTGAAAACCATGCGTGCCTCTATTCTGGTTCTGGGGCCACTGCTGGCGCACTTTGGTGAGGCGAAAGTATCGCTGCCAGGTGGTTGTGCCATAGGTAGTCGCCCGGTAGATCAACATATTCGCGGTCTTGAAGCGATGGGGGCTAAGGTCGATGTTGAAGCGGGCTACATCCATGCAACCAGTAATGGACGTCTGAAAGGTGCTCGTGTCTTCTTTGACATGGTAACTGTGACCGGTACAGAAAATATCCTGATGGCGGCGGCGCTGGCGGATGGTGAAACTATCATCGAAAATGCCGCTCGTGAGCCTGAAGTAGTAGATCTGGCCAACTGTCTTAATGCGATGGGCGCAGATATTCGTGGCCACGGCACTGATACTATTGTGGTTAACGGTGTGGAGTCTCTGAAGGGCTGTCGTTACTCAGTACTGCCAGATCGTATTGAAACCGGTACTTATCTGGTAGCTGCGGCTGCAACGCGCGGCCGGGTTAAGGTTAAAAATACTCGTCCTGATATCCTGGATGCGGTTTTGCAGAAGCTGAAAGAAGCTGATGCGGACGTAACTTGGGGTGATGACTGGATAGAGCTGGATATGCATGGCCGTCGTCCTAAGGCTGTGAATATTACTACCGCACCTTATCCTGCGTTCCCAACAGATATGCAGGCGCAGTTCGCTGCAATGAATGCCGTTGCAGAGGGTGTCGGCCGAATTAAGGAAACCATCTTTGAAAACCGCTTTATGCATATCCAGGAGATGATCCGGATGGGCGGTAATTTCACTATTGATGGAAACACTGCTATCACCGAAGGGATTGAAACGCTGCAGGGTGCGCCAGTTATGGCAACCGACCTGCGTGCGTCCGCCAGTTTGGTGATTGCTGCGTTGGTGGGTGAAGGGGAGACGGTCATTGATCGTATCTACCACATCGACCGTGGTTATGAATGTATAGAAGAGAAGCTCCAGCTTCTCGGCGCTCGTATTAAGCGTATCCCGGGCTAATTAAAGCAAACGGAACCATGAAACAGCAGTTGACCATTGCCCTTTCTAAAGGGCGTATCCTGAAAGAAACGCTGCCGCTGCTGGCTGCGGCCGATATTATTCCTGCTGAAGATATCTTCAGCAGCCGCAAGCTGATTTTTGATACTAATCATGACCATATTAAGCTGGTCGTCATTCGTGCGACCGATGTGCCTACATACGTGGAGTATGGCGGCGCTGATATGGGGGTGGCGGGTAAGGATGTTCTGCTGGAACATGGTGCAGAAGGTTTATATGAGCCACTGGATCTCGAGATTTCGAAGTGCCGCTTAATGACCGCAGGTTTGGTGAATGCTGAGCCGGTCTCCGGCCGGATGCGAATCGCCACAAAGTTCGTCAACGTCACCAAGGAATACTTTGCCCGTAAAGGTGCTCAGGTAGACATCATCAAGCTTTACGGTGCGATGGAACTTGCTCCAATCATGGATCTGGCTGACCAGATCGTGGATATCGTTGATACCGGTAATACGCTGCGTGCTAACGGTCTAGAGCCGTTGGAGCATATCGCTGATATCAGCTCTCGGTTGGTTGTTGGTAAGCCTGCGATGAAAATGAAGTATCAGCAAATCCAGCCGATCATTGAAATGATGTCTGAAGCTGTCGTGAAAAAGCGTGAAGAGGCCTGAGATGACCGATTTAAACATCACGCGGCTCGACACTGGGCAGGCTGATTTCAACCAGCAGTTGGATAAACTGCTGGCGTGGGAAGCGGTTTCTGATGCCAAGGTAAACCAGATTGTTCAGGAGATCCTGCAGCGTGTTAGCGCGGAAGGTGACCCTGCGGTGATTGAGTATACCAATCGTTTCGACCGTCTGTCCGCGACTACTATGGCTGATCTGGAACTGGATAAAGAACAGCTGCAGCAGGCCCTTGATACGTTACCCGAAAAAGAACGCCAGGCACTGGAATGTGCAGCTGAGCGCGTTCGTGCGTATCACCAGCATCAGCTGGGTGAATCCTGGCAGTATACTGAAGCTGACGGCACTATGCTGGGACAGCAGGTAACGCCAATGGATAGGGTTGGCCTCTACGTACCAGGTGGTAAGGCAAGTTATCCATCATCCGTGCTAATGAATGCGATGCCAGCAAAAGTCGCTGGTGTTAAAGAGATCATCATGGTTGTGCCAACTCCTGATGGTGAGGTCAATCAACTGGTACTGGCAGCGGCTGCGTTAGCAGGTGTTGACCGCCTCTTTACCATTGGCGGCGCTCAGGCGGTAGCTGCTTTGGCTTACGGCACTGATACGGTACCTAAAGTCGATAAGATCGTTGGTCCGGGCAATATCTTTGTTGCTACTGCCAAAAAAGAGGTCTTTGGAATTGTCGGGATCGACATGATCGCTGGCCCTTCTGAGATTCTGGTTGTTTGCGATGGAAAGACTGATCCTGACTGGGTGGCAATGGACCTGTTCTCTCAGGCTGAACATGATGAAGACGCTCAGCCAATTTTGATATCACCGGATCAGAACTATCTGGATCAGGTCGAAGAGAGCATTCTTAAGTTGCTACCAACTATGGAACGCCGTGAGATTATCGAAGTCTCCCTGCGTACACGTGCAGCTCTGATTAAAGTAGATGATATCGATCAAGCGATTGAGGTGACTAACCGCATTGCACCGGAGCATCTGGAGTTGTCCGTTGATAACCCGGAAGAGCTGTTGCCGAAGATCCGTCATGCAGGGGCGATCTTCATGGGTCGTTACACCGCAGAAGCCCTGGGCGATTACTGTGCGGGTCCAAACCATGTGCTACCGACTTCCGGGACGGCACGTTTCTCATCGCCGTTGGGGGTTTACGATTTTCAGAAGCGTTCATCGCTAATTATGTTCTCAGCTGATGGAGCGTCCGAAATGGGTAAAGTGGCCTCTGTACTGGCGCGTGGTGAAAGTCTGACCGCCCACGCACGCTCCGCAGAGTATAGAATTAAAGATTGATCGCTTGTTGCGGTGATTGAAAAAGCCCCGACGTCGGGGCTTTTTTATGGCTGGAAATTATTTGTTCTGCCTTGCCGGGCGTTCACCTGCGGTGATCGTTAGCTTTTTCCGCTCGCCGTTGCGGAGGATCTCTACCGGTACTTCCTGGCCCGGTTTCACCTGTGCGATCTTGTTGATCGAGTAACGGGCGTTAATCACCGGGCTATGGCCGATTGCTACTATGATGTCACCAGGAAGCATGCCGGCTTTATGGGCAGGGCCATTGCGAAAGATACCAGCGACCAGCAATCCTTGTAGCTCTTCCAGGCCAAAGGATTCAGCGAGTTCCGGTGTCATCTGCTGAAACTCTACACCGAGCCACCCCCTGACTACCCGACCATAACTGATCAGGTCTTGCATAACTTGCTTGGCTAACTCTGCTGGAATTGCAAAACCTATCCCCTGAGAGCCACCTGATTTTGAGAAGATCGCTGTGTTGATACCAATCAGCGAACCATAGGCATCGATTAAGGCTCCGCCAGAATTGCCAGGATTGATTGCTGCGTCGGTCTGAATAAAGTTTTCGTAGGTGTTAAGACCTAGCCCTTCTCTATTTGTTGCGCTGATAATGCCCATAGTGACGGTCTGACCAACTCCGAACGGATTGCCGATTGCCAGTACTACATCGCCAATTCTTAGGCTGTCTGTGGTATTCAGGCTAAGGCTCGGCAGATTAGGCAGGTCTATCTTAAGTACCGCCAGGTCAGATTCAGTATCAGATCCTACAATCTCAGCGCGAGCTTCGCGGCCGTCACGCAGCGCCACTATGATAGAGTCAGCGCCGGCGATTACGTGGTTATTGGTGACTATATAGCCCTCGGTCGCGAGGATTACACCGGATCCAAGACTGGACTGGATTCGCTCACGTTGAGGTGCTGGACCCAGATCGAAGAAGCGTCGGAAAAATGGGTCATCTGCCAACGGGTGTTGGCTTTGTCGAACGACCTTCTGGGTGTAGATGTTAACCACAGCAGGAGCAGCCCGACCAACAGCGTCGGCATAAGACACCGGGCCTGATCCAAGCGGAGGGTAGGTAGGGCCCACCTGTGGGATCTTGGTCTCTTTAATCTCGATAGTAGTAACCTGTGGCGATAATAGATCCGGAAACATCTGCAGTATCAGGACTGCAGCCATAATGCCGGTTACAATGGGCCAGATCAGAAATGAAACTCTGCGCATTAATAGTCTTCCGGTATCGGCGGAACTATCTGCATCTTCGATGTTGGCAGCAACAGCAAGAAGGATAATCCGGCACACGGGTTAATTACTGATGTCAGAATTATACGGGCAGAGGCAAACTATTGTGAATGTGGAATTTTTATGTCGGTACAACTAAATTCACTGGTCGAATACTGCGATGAGCTTTTGCAGTCAGCTAAAGTGCGTGATTACTGTCCAAATGGCCTTCAGGTGGAAGGGCGCTCTGAGGTTAAGCGGATTATTACGGGTGTCACAGCGTGTCAGGCTTTGCTTGATGAAGCCGTCGCCTGGCAAGCCGATGCTGTGTTGGTGCATCACGGTTACTTCTGGAAAGGGGAAGAAAGCGCTGTGGTCGGTATGAAACAGCGTCGAATTAAAACGCTGCTAAAGCATGATATTAGTTTGATTGGCTACCATTTGCCGTTGGATATTCATCCTGAGCTCGGCAACAACGCAGAGCTAGCGCGTTTGCTTGGGTTTGAAACTGAGGGTGGGCTTGAGCAGGATAATCCTATGAGTGTTGGCTTGGTTGGACGGTTAGAGCAGCCAATGTCGCTGGACGAACTGCAGCGGCATATCGCAGCGGTATTGAATCGAGAACCCTTGGCGATTTCGGGCGGAGATCATCTGATTGAGACTGTTGCCTGGTGCACAGGCGGAGCGCAGGGGTACATTGATCAGGCTTTGGCGCGCGGTGTAGACGCGTATATCTCAGGAGAGATTTCAGAGCCGACCGTACATACAGCTCGAGAATGCGGTATTCACTATGTCGCTGCCGGGCATCACGCAACTGAGCGCTATGGCGTACAAGCCTTAGGTGAGCATCTGGCCGCCAGGTTTGGTATTGAACATCGCTTTTTTGACGTTGATAACCCGGTTTAACTGACATAAAAAAGCCCCGTATTTAACGGGGCTTTTTTATTGCTGGTTCGCCAATCAGGCTTCAGCCTTTTCCTGTTTACGCTGCATTTCTGCTAGTTCAGCAGGATCCTGAGGAGTGGCTTCCTCTTTCTGGCTTTCAACGCCGAAGGTTTCAGACAATGTGCCTTCCTGATCTGGTTGCTTTGGAGCATAATCCAGTGGTGCTTGTACCGCTTCAGTGGCTGCTTCCGCTTTTGCAGCGGTTTCAGCTTCAGTTTCAGCAGATGCCGGAGCTTCACTAGCCTCATCACTCTGCGTCAGTGTTGGTTGTGCCACAGCTTCAAGTGCCTGGCTGATCGCTATGTCGTTGCATAGTGATTGTGAGCCTTCAGCCAGCTGTTTATGAACGGCTTTATAGCTGTCTGTCAGGTTGTTAACCAGCTTGGCTGTTTCTTCAAAGTGATTGCTAACTTTATCTTTATACTCAGCCAGCTCACGCTGTGCTTCATTTAGCTGGTCAGTCAGCTGCTGCTCCTTGGCAGAATCATTGCCATTACGGCCGAGTAAGAAACCGATGAAACCGCCAGCGACGACGGCGGCAATTGCAATCCAGACTTGTTCCACGTTGACTCCTTAGTTATCGTCCGGCCATTGTGGTTGGGTGATGGCCGTCGACCACAGGTATGTTACTAACACTCTGTTGTCATCAGACAGAGCGCTAGAATATTACAAACGGAGCAGATTGTCAGGGCGTTAGGTGCTGTTGTTGATTCCAGTCACGTGCCTGTTGATGCTGACTTGCGAGATAACTGATCTGCTCAGAAATAACTTCGACTGCCAGATCAGGCTGTTGGTTCCTGATTGCCTCATAGATACGCTGGTGTTGATCGACGATTGTATTCTTCTCACGGTAACGATAAGCAACCATATTGCTGATCGGCTGCAAGGCTTCAATCACCGCATGCATTAGAAAGCTCAGCATCCTATTGCCGGCAGCGTCTGCGATGATTCGATGGAAACGCACGTCACTGGCACAGAACTGTTCGGCGCTTAGCTCCTCATGTTGCAACCGCAGCTCTTCTTCAAGCTCTGATAACTGAGCTTCACTGCGATTGAGCGCAGCCAGGCGGCAACAGCTGGTTTCCAGTTCCAACCGTGTTTGATTGATCTCTTCAAGACTGAAGCTTTCCATTCCAACCAGCATGGTTGTCAGGCTACTGAGGTCATCACTAAGTTGTTGTACCGAGGGGCGGTTAACGAAGGTGCCGCCTGTTGGTCCTCGTTTAGAACGAACCAGATTCTGTGCCGCAAGGCGTTTCAGAGCTTCCCTGATTGTTGGCCGTGAAACGGCAAAGCGTTTCGACAGCTCATCTTCAGTTGGTAAGCGCTCATCAGCTTTTAATGAGCCATCAAGTATCGCTTGCCGCAGTTGGTCGGCTATCTGCCGGGAGAGGCTTTGCCGGCTAAGGGGTTCGATATCAAGGTTATTCAATGTGCTTTACCGCTCTGAGCTGATTCAGAAGGCTGGTTACCAGGATTCACCCGACACCAGCAGATACCGCTAGTATTTCATTCATTAAATTGTTTTACAAATTAACAAATAGAATCTCACCTATACTTTTCGGCGGTGCTTGGGCCCCAGTGGCTAGCCCCTTACTGTTGTCAGTAAGGTTTGATAGTGGTTTACAGCAAGATGTTAGTTGGTGTAGTGTAAAAATATATTTGTAAGACAAATAGAGAAATAAATAAATAACGTCAGAGGTCATCGAATGTTTAAGGCATTGGTTCTCCAGCAGGAAGAAGGCAATACAGTTGCAGAGATTGCAGATCTGAATGTTGATCAGCTACCGGAAGGTGATGTGTTGGTAGAGGTCGATTACTCCTCAATCAACTATAAGGATGGCCTTGCGATTACCGGAACAGGAAAAATTATCCGAGATTTCCCGATGGTGCCGGGTATCGATATGGTAGGAACGGTCTTGCAGTCTGAGTCCTCAGAGTTCACTTCTGGAGATAAGGTTGTACTAACCGGCTGGGGTGTGGGCGAGAATCATTGGGGTGGTCTTTCTCAGCGTGCTCGTTTGAATGCTAATTGGTTAGTTAAGTTACCTGAAGGGATGCCCGCAGAGCAGTCGATGGCCATTGGTACTGCTGGTTTAACGGCGATGCTTTGTGTAATGGCGCTTGAGGATGGCGGAGTGCAGCCTGAAGATGGCCCTGTTGTGGTTACTGGTGCAGCCGGTGGTGTGGGTAGTGTTGCAACCGCGATACTGGCAAAACTGGGTTATGAGGTGTATGCAGTGACCGGCCGTCCTGAAACATCCGGATACCTTACCGAGTTGGGTGCAGAGGTACTGGTTGATCGTAAGGATATGGAAGAGAAAGCGCGTCCATTAGAGAAACAGCGTTGGGCTGGTGCCATCGACACAGTGGGTGATCAGATTCTCGCTCGTGTACTGGCGGAGTGCTGCTACGGCGCAACTGTTGCTGCTTGTGGGCTGGCGGCAGGTTTCAAACTGCCAACTACGGTCATGCCATTTATTCTGCGAAATGTTCGCCTGCAGGGGGTAGATTCTGTCTATTGTCCAAAAGAGCGTCGTCAGCAAGCGTGGCAGAGACTGCAGCAGGATCTGCCTGACCATGCTTTAACTGATATTGCCAATACGATTGGTTTATCTGAGTCGATAGAAGCTGCACAGCAGATAGTCGCAGGCCAGGTGCGCGGTCGATTGATTGTTGATGTGAACCGTTAAGATTCTACTGAAAGTAAAAGGGGGCATTTAGCCCCCTTTTTAGTGCTCAACCGTAAAGGCCGTCACTGCGTGGTTTGATAAGTATCATTGCGTAGCAGGCGACAAACAGGGCCCAGGCGAGCATCCATAGAGTTCCGCTCAGGTGTAGTGAGCCCAGGTATGGTAACGGTAGTAAGGGGCCAAATACCCTTACAATGCCTGCCAGTGCTATCAGAACAAATGAGGTGACAATCACAGCATTCACCTTTAAGGGCCGAGCGGTATGGCCAAGACTAACCCGTGACATCATACCCAGTGTCAGACTGCCAATTCCGCCAGCAGCAAATGCGTGTATTGCCAGAGAGGGGGATATGATCCCCAGTGCTGCCAGCGTTTGCAGCGCGAAACCGATACTAATAAATAGATATCCGATATGCAGGATCCAGAGCAGTGGTACACGGAACAGCTTCGCTTTGATCCATCCAGCCTGACGAACTAAATGAATCACTGCGTTCGCTGCTGACAGGCAGATAATGGAAATCAGATGCCCACTCATCATCGCGATTACCCAGGCAACCATTAACACAGGGACTGCATACTCAAGCCACTTATAGCGGGTAGCGGTGAAATCACCCAGACCGCGTTCGGTAAAAAACGGTATTACCCTGCCACCGAGGATAATCATGATCGCGACTATGGCATAAAGGGCAAGATGCAAACCCATGCGGGCGGTTTGCTCAGTGATGCCGAGGCGCTCAAGGTGGACCATCAGGTTCGCAGCGATAAATACCCCAAAGATCACGACAAAAACCAGATTGCGGTAGTTACGGCTCTGAACCATAGGGACTGCAATCGCAATGGCTGCGAGTGGCAGAAATAGTAGATCTACCGCAGCTATCAGTTCAGCTGGAAGGCTTGTATAAGGAAGCAAACGACCCGCCAACCAGAGTAACCACAGCAGTGCAAGGGGAGTGCGGTGTAGTGTTTGTCGTGAGGTCCAGTTGCGGGTTGCTGTTAGCAGAAAGCCGACGATGACAGCCAGAGTGTAGCCGAGCAGCATCTCGTGACCGTGCCATATAATGCCACCACCGTAGTAGGTTTCTTGTGGCATACCGCTATAGGTCATCAGCCAGGCGGCCATCATGGCGATTGTGCTGATAGCCGCAAACAGGAAAAACGGTCTGAAGGCCAGGTTAAAAAGTGAAAAGGGTTTTGGGCTGTAGCGTTCCTGCAACTGAATCATTGTAATGCCTCTGGTCGATTCAAGTACTGGTTCTCCGCAGCATATAGCTTTCAGGTGTTATAATGCTGCTGGTTGGTTAATTATGTATAGATAATACATTTTAGTAAACCGCTAATCGCTGCAATGTCACCTTTTGTGATGCGGGTCAGTATTTGTCGGGAGAATTAACAATGAAACAGCTGATTCTGGGTGGTGCGCGTTCTGGTAAGAGTGTTCTTGCAGAGCGCAGAGCGGAAGCGTCCGGCAAGCAGATTGTCTATCTAGCAACATCTGATTGCCCCGCTGATCCGGAAATGCGACAACGCGTCGATCAGCATCAATCCCGCAGGCCTGAAAACTGGCAGCTGGTCGAAGAGCCAGTCAGGTTGGCAGAGACCATTCAGCAACATAATCAGGAGGGTAAACTCCTGCTCGTCGATTGCCTGACACTCTGGCTGACGAACCTGCTGTTGAGCGAAGAGGGGAGTTTTCTGCAACCGGAGCTTGATGCACTGGATCAGTTGCTGGAAAAACCATTAGCGGCAGATGTGTTGTTTGTCAGCAATGAAGTGGGCTGCGGAATTGTACCTATGGGCGAGTTGAGTCGACAGTTTGTTGATTATACCGGTGCCCTACACCAGCGCGTGGCTGCGCGTTGTGACAAAGTAACAATGGTCGTTGCAGGACTACCTCTGGAGGTTAAATGAGCGTAAATAATTGGTGGCAGAAAGATTGTCAGAGCCCAGACCTTAAGATGGCTGAGGCCGCTCAGCTCCATCAAAATCAGCTCACCAAACCTCAGGGGGCGCTGGGAGAGCTAGAAACGGTTGCCATTTCGCTAGCTGCTCTACAGGGGCGTGTTAAGCCTGCTGTTGATCAAGTCGCGTTAACCGTATTTGCCGCAGATCACGGTGTTGCAGCGAAAGGCGTCTCGGCTTATCCACAGGAGGTTACCGGTCAGATGGTACTGAACTTTGCTTCTGGCGGTGCTGCGGTGACAGTGTTGGCGAAGCAGCTGGGGGCATCTTTTGAAGTGGTGAACCTGGGAACTGTGTTTGAGGTTCCGGCAAGTGATGCGGTGATCTGCCGACAAATAGCACCTGCAACAGCGCCTTTTGATGAACAGTCAGCGATGACTGAGGATCAGCTCAATCAAGCGCTCAAAGTAGGTGCCGAGAGAGTCGAACAGGCGATGAATGAAGGTGCTGAGCTCTTTGTTGCCGGTGAAATGGGGATTGGAAACACAAGTGCTGCGACTGCTTTGGCGGCGTCACTATTGAAGTTGCCAGTGGAAAAACTAGCAGGTCCGGGAACTGGCGTGGCCGGAGAGCAGCTGCAGCATAAATTGTTGGTTATTCAGTCCGGACTTGAACTGCATAAAGATCAGAGTGAACCGGTCCAAATCTTACGTTGTCTTGGTGGCTTTGAGATCGCAGCGATGACGGGGGCATATATTCGTGCCGCTCAGTTGGGTCTGCCGGTGCTGGTGGATGGTTTTATCAGCACTGTTGCGGCCTTGGTTGCAGTGAGGATGCAGCCGCAAGCGAAGAAATGGATGTTATTCGGACATCAGTCTGCGGAACCAGGACATCAATTGGTCCTATCCTCGATGGAAGCCCGGCCGTTATTACGGCTGGACATGCGGCTGGGTGAAGGCAGTGGAGCTGCATTAGCAGTACAGCTGTTGCGCTCGGCATGTCTGCTTCATAACACTATGGCTACCTTCGATAGCGCAGGGGTGTCAGATCGCGATGACTGAAAAGTTGATTATTGATCTGATGCGCCATGGTGACGCAGAAGGCTCTGACTGCTATCGCGGACATACTGACTTTCCGTTGTCCGAAAAAGGGGAACAGCAGATGGCAGAGATGCTCTCCCACAATCCGGGTTGGCAGCAGATACTTTACTCTCCTTTGCAGCGCTGCAGGCTAGTAGGTAAAGCTGCAGCTGGCCACTTTGAGTTACCGAGCCATGAGGAGATCCGGCTGAAAGAGTACTTCTTCGGCGAGTGGGACGGTATCCCTTATGAGCAGGTCTGGCAGCATCAGCCTCAGCAGGCTGAGAAATTTCTGGAAAATCCCGAAAAATATCCTCCTCCCGGCGGGGAAACGATCGCTGAACTGATGGCGAGGGTTGAGTCGTTGCAAAGTGACTTGATCAATAGCGGACGAGAGCATCTGTTGTTAGTGACTCATGGAGGAGTGATCCGGGCATGGTTGGGGCTGACATTGCAGATTCCACCAAGTAACTGGAATCGAATGACTATCAAACCAGCATCAATCAGTCGAATCCAGATCATAAAGGATGATGGTCGTCATTGGCCGACAGTAGAATTTGTGGGAGTATGCTAGCCGGTTGTGGACGACCTGGCTGATAGATACCTAATGTCCATATAAGCAGATGAAATTGAGGGATTTTCAGTAACGGACTGCCGAAATCTCGAGTGTTGAGCTATCGTTCAGATAAGGTAAGTAACGGGCGGTGCTCATAATGAGTAAGAACGGAATGAAATATCAGCAGACGCTGAACGCAATTTATGCCCGCCTGGATCGCCTGGGAGATCTGCCAATATTCAGTGCGACCGTTAACCGTATTCAGCAGATTAGTAGCTCTGAAGAGAGCGATGCGATGGCGCTGGCGATGGCGGTGATGAAGGATGCTAATCTCTCTGCCAAACTTTTACGCCTGGCAAATTCCTGTCACTACAATCGCGGTTACGGCCAGATTAGTGCGATTTCCAGAGCTGTAGTACTGCTCGGGTTTAGCCGAATTAAAAGCCTGTCGATGACATTGAAACTGATAGAGACCTTTAGCGAAGATAATCGCGGGGTAGATATCAGTGATTTGTTGATGCGTTCATTCCTGACCGCTTCGATGTCCCGTGAACTGGCCCAAAAAGCCGGAGCTAAGGAGATCGAAGATGCTTATATCTGCGGATTGTTGTTTGGCCTGGGCGAGATTGTCGTAGCTTATACCGTACCTGAGTTGTACGGCAAAATGGTCAAGCTTAGGCAGCGCGGCGACAAACGTTGGGATAGCCTACAGCTTCAGGCATTAGGTGGGCATTTCAGTGATATTGGTCAGGACCTGGCGCAGAGCTGGGGTTTCCCGGGTTCAGTTGTTCAAGCGATGGATCCATTAACGGCTGAAGGTCTGACTGGCGATCACCGGATGAATCACCAGCTTGCCGCGGCATCCAGTCAGATGCTGGAACTGGTCTATGGCCGCGAACGCTTTTCCGAGGTTACATTTTCTGAACTGCGCTCCCAATTGGTTAAAGAATGTGGACTAGATGATGAGCGAGTCGATGATTCGCTGCACAATGCTTATAAGATGGTCTGTGACTTAGCGACTGAATATGGGTTGTCGACTAAACAACTAGTGCCGCCAGTCACGACATCTGGCGATGCTGAATTGGATGAGTTTGCTCACCGGATGGCGTACTACGTCCATAGTCGTGAGCAGGCAAATGCACAGCATGTTGAGCCTATATCAGAACCGGTTATTATCGACTCACAGCCTGAAATCAAGGCGCAGCTTGATTACCTGCAGGAGCTGAATGAGCTGATTGCTAACGGAGGTGGTACTCATGAGGTATTGGCCAAGGTGGTCGAGGCGGTTGAGCAGTGCACAGGATGCCAGCGGGCAATGTTCTGTCTGATCCTTGGAGGGGGAAAGCAGCTAGTACCTAAGCTACTGGAAGGCGAAAGTATACCTGCGCTAGAAGAATACTTTACGCTGGCCCGGGGTAAACCTGATACAGAGTTATTTTTTCGGGTGCTGGAAAAAGGGATGACCCTGTTGGTTACTGATACTGAAGAGGGAGATTGGGCCAAAAGGTTGCCAGCTTCCTACTTGAAAACGGTAAAACCTCAAGGATTTATCCTGTCACCGCTGGTGGTAGGCGGTAAAACCATTGGTTTGCTGTATGCCGATCGTATTAAAGGGCACGGCCTAATCGATGATGAAGACTTCAAAACTTTTAATCAGTTTGCGATGCAGGCCAAGTTGGCGCTGAGTTATGCACAGCAAAACGGCAAACGATAAGCATCGTTTGCCGGGAAGGAAAATGTTATTCGGTCAGGCCTTTAACGAATGATTTAGTGTCTTCCCAGACTTCTTCTGAGGTCTCTACGACCGCGTCTGCACCTTCTTTGCCCAGTTCGATCGCTTTCTCACCACCATCTTTACCATATTCCAGTGCAGTGTTAGCGCCGCTTTTTGTGGAACATACGGTGCGTTGTGCCAGGCATTTTGACTTGCAGCCCAGTTCGGCAGCTTCATCACTGAAATGACGGACTTCACACTGGGTTTCACACCAGCTCTGCTTCATGCTGCAGTCTGCAAGAGCATGGCTACTGCCTAAGGCTAGAGCCAATGCCAGAAAAATTCGTTTCATAGGTATCTCCAGTACTCCATAGCATCATAACAGTTGGAGCCTGTGCTAATAAACAGTCGCGGTTTGCCGACTGGTTGGTGCGAATAGCTTCCCTGGTCGGTCTGCGGAATCCGCTCGCATCTTCCTTAGAGCGTTAAGCGCTTACTAGCGGGTTGCCAGAGAATTTCATTGCCATCCCGACGCGCCAATATTCGAGCGATAACGAACAACAGGTCTGACAGTCGGTTTAGATAGATGGTTCCAGCAGCATGAACGGCTTCTACATCAGCTAAAGCCCAGAGTTGACGTTCGGCGCGACGACAAACGGTACGAGCATGATGGCAATGGGCTGCAGCCGGATTACCACCCGGTAGGATAAACTCTTTTAAAGGTGGGAGTTGTTGGTTGAGTTTGTCGATCAGTTGTTCCAGCTCTTCACAATGTTGTTCGGTGATCTGCTGGTATTCTGCACTGGCGACAGCTAATTCACCGCCGAGGTCAAATAACTGATGCTGACAAAGTTGCAATAGGGCTGTTAGTTCGTCTTCGGGCGCTAACAAGGTAATCACTACACCTAATAGTGCATTTAGCTCATCAACTTCACCCAGAGTGGTGATGCGTTGTGAAGTCTTGGCTACTTTATGGCCATTGCCTAGCGAGGTCTTGCCAGCGTCGCCGCTGCCTGTGTATATGCGTGAGAGTCGGTTGCTCATTCTGGTGATCTGCTATTTTTTGTATGGGTAGTTTGGCTTAGATCACGAACTTTTTGCAAAAGCTCACGATTAGCCGGTGTCGCAACCCCTTTTTGCCGGGCTTGTTGGCAGAGGAACCCCGTGATCGCTTCTATTTCAGTTGGACGATCCTGGCGGACATCCTGCAGCATGGAAGATATGTTCTCTGCAGTTGCGGCTGCGACCTGACAAGCGCGTTCAATCAATGGTTGTTCAAATAAAGTAATGCCGATTGCGGAGGCGACTTGTTCTACTTCAGAACAGATCTCTGTCATCTGCTTCAGATGAGAGATCGGTAGCTGACCGTTTCGGCAGTTGTGGATCGCTGTCAAAGGATTGATGGCACAGTTAATCGCCAGCTTGCACCAGAGTTTTTGCTCAATATTACTGTCTGGTGATACCCGGGTCTCTTTAAGGCTGGCCAGCCAACTACCTGGTGCCGGGGCCGATGGTGATCCGATCAGGGTCTCACCAAGTCCCGCCTGTATTACGTGGAATGGACGCTTCTGGTTGGCCCCGTCAGTGGTGGTCGCAAAGAATACTTGTTTGTCTGGATACAGTTGGTGAATCTCTTGCTGAGCACCCATGCCATTTTGCATCATCACAATAGTTGCGTTTTCGCTCAGGCGTTTTGAAACAGTGTTTACGGCGTCAACGGCAGAATAGCTTTTTGTCGTTACCAGCAAGTTTTCAATTTTGGATGAATTGTCAGCCAGCTCTGCCTGACAGTTTACTGAAGTGGCAGACCCTTCATACAGATCAATGGTGATCTTACCTGGGAATAATGCGAGCTTCTCTTCGGTGCGAAGGATCAGAGTAACTGAGTGTCCTGCTTGCGTGAGATAGTATGCCCATAAACAGCCGATAGATCCGGCACCAATGATATGCCAATGCATGCTGAGCCTTATGTTGCTTGGATAACGAGTGGCTATTCTAGCAAGCATTGCTTGGCTGGAACTATCTGGCGACTGTTATAAAACGCGAGTTATGTCGTAGAATAGGCGGAAATTTTTCAGGAGATGGATAATGGCATCATTCGATATCGTATCTGAGCTCGACAGCCATGAAGTCGAGAACGCGGTTGATCAGGCAAACCGTGAGATTCAGAATCGTTATGACTTTAAAGGTGTGGATGCGCGCTTTGAGCGTAATGAAGATCAGGTTGTTCTTTGGGCTGAGGTTGATTTCCAATTGCAGCAAATGCTGGATGTACTTCGTTCAAAACTGACCAGCCGTAAGATCGATATCCGTTGTATGGAAGAGAAAGAACCTGAAACAGCGAACATGAAAGCGCGTCAGGAAGTTCTGCTTCGTCAAGGTCTTGATCAGGCACTTTGCAAAAAGATCGGTAAGCTGGTGAAAGACAGTAAAATTAAGGTTCAGACCCAGGTACAGGGCGAAAAAGTGCGTGTGCAGGGCAAAAAGCGTGATGATCTGCAGGCTGTGATGGCTCTATTGCGTGAATCTGAGAAGATTGAGTTGCCGTTGCAGTTTAACAACTTCCGCGATTAAGCCTTGCGGTGTTGAGTCGGAGCCCGTCACAGGGCTCCATACTAGTTCTATGCTGCTTCCGGCTGCTCGTTATTCCCTTCAAGACAGGCCAGTAAAAACAGCTCTCTTACCAACTCCTTTGGACTACGTCGTCCATCACTAAAGTCGTCGGGGCAGAGTGCTCCACAGTCGAGCATCTCCCTGATCTGCTCAGTTTTCCAGTCGATAATGCGAATGCCGGTCAGCTTGTGAGTGACCCGCAGGTAAGGATCCGGCCGTTCCAGCCAGGCATCGATCATGTACGTCATCCCAAGACTCCTTTCTGTCAGTCGTGTGATAACTCTAGACGAATAACTTTTAGATGTAAATGATAATAATTATCATTTATTGTTTTTGTGATGTTTCTTGGGTTTTGACTTTGGTCGCGAGCCAGACTAACAGAAGCACCGGAAGTCCAAGCAGGGATACTCCGATAAAGAACCACTCATAGCCGATACTGTCGACAACACCGCCGGAGAATCCACCTAAGAATTTCGGAAACAACAGCATAACGGAACTGAACAGCGCATACTGAGTTGCTGAGTATTGAATGTTGGTAAGGCTTGAAAGGTAGGCGACAAATGCAGCTGTCGCGATACCGCCGCTGAGGTTATCTAGAGATATCACCAGGGTGAGTGCCATAGTGTTGTTGCCAAGAGTTGCCAACCAGGCGAACAACAGGTTAGTGGCCGCTACTAAGAAAGCGCCGGCAAAAAGGATGCGATGAACGCCCAGACGATTCACCAATACGCCGCCCACGCCAGCCCCGACTATTGTCATCACAACACCATAGACTTTGATAATTTGGGCGATCTCCTCTTTGCTAAAGCCCATATCAACGTAGAAGACGTTGGCGACAATACCCAGAATAACGTCCGAGATCCGATAGCTGCCGATTAACGCTAGGATAATCACTGCATGTTTGCCGTAACGGCGAACAAAGTCGGTGAAAGGACAGATGATGGCAATATAAGCCCAGCCTAGGAAACGGGCGACAAAATCCGGTAGGTGACCATAACGTTCACTGAACTCTATGATCTTGTTTTGCTGCTCCAGCGTTTCCTCATCCATCTCAACTGCTGCGGGCTCAGAGACGCAAAGCGTGGTGACTATGCCTACCGCCATCATGGCCGCCATCGCCAGATAAGCGAAACGCCAGGCATCCAGATTGTAAATAGCGGCGTCTGGTGAGGCCCAGGCTGCGACAGCCAGTGCTCCGGCTCCTGCAACAATCATCGCGATGCGGTAGCCTGCCATATAGGTCGCAGCCATCGCTGCTTGCAGGCGCTCCCCTGCAGATTCTATTCGGTATGCATCAATCACTATATCTTGAGTCGCTGAGCTAAATGCGACGATTAATGCCAGTATCGCCATCAGCTGCAAATTATCGTGAGGATTTGAATAGGCAAGGCCGGTTAATCCAGCCAGCAGAAAAAGCTGTGACAGCAGTAGCCAGCTTCTGCGTCGCCCTAAATAGCGGGACAGCAGTGGCAGGGGTAGCCTGTCAACCAGCGGGGCCCACAACCATTTAAACCCATAAGCCAGACCTACCCAGGAAAAATAGGTGATCAGGCTGCGCTCGACACCTGCTTCACGCAACCAAAAGGACAGAGTGCCAAATACTAATAGGATCGGCAGGCCGGAAGAGAAGCCCATTAATAGTAAAGTGATAGCACGGGGATGAAGGTAGACTTTGGCTGAGTCCAGCCAGGACTCAGATTCGGTTTTGACTGATGACATTTACGCTACCTTCCGTGAGAGAACTTGTATTCTCGCTGGCTGGTTGGTTACACGCAATAGTCAGTGGAGATCGCGGAGCAAGTTATAAAGCTGTGGGAAACGAAAAAGCCGGCGGATGCCGGCTTTTGGAAAGAGCTTTTAATCAGATGCGCAGTGCACCGTCGACTTCAATGCAACGACCGTTGATATAGTCGTTCTCCAGAATGAAGGTAACAGTGCGAGCGATCTCTTCTGGCTTACCCAGGCGTTTGGCCGGGATTCCTGCAGCGATTTTGTCCAGAGCTTCTGGCTTCATGCTCATAACCATTTCAGTACCGATATAACCCGGTGCAATGGATGCAGCACGTACGCCGTAACGAGCCAGTTCTTTCGCCCAGGTAACAGCCATCGCCTCTACACCCGCTTTAGTGGCGGTGTAGTTGGTTTGACCCATGTTACCAGAACGGGAGATTGAGGAGATGTTGATGATACAGCCTTCTACGCCCAGATCGATCATCTTAGCAGCTGCTTCACGCGCACAAAGGAATGTGCCGGTCAGGTTAACGTCCATTACCAGATTCCACTGGTCCATAGACATCTTCTTAGCTACTTTACCTGTTTCACGGTCAACTTTCAGGAACAGGCCATCGCGGGTAATGCCGGCATTATTTACCAGACCGTGTACCGCTTCAAAGTCATTTACAATGCTGTCGAACAGAGATTCAACTTCAGATTCAACTGCTACGTTGCACACGTAACCGCGGGCATCAACGCCCAGCTCAGCACAGAGACCTGCAGTTTGTTCCAGGTCAGATTCGTTCAGGTCTACCAGCGCGAGTTTGGCTCCCTTGCCCGCCAGTTCCAGTGCCATTGCACGTCCTAGACCACGACCACCTCCGGTCACAACGATCACTTTATCTTTCAGTTCCATCGTGGGGTACCTTAAATATGTATGTGATTCTTGTCAGTTCTAATAATTATTTGTGCGCCGCAACAATGTATATCTTGCAGCGCAAAAAATCCAGTATTGCGGTATTGAAACATTAAATGTGCCGAAAACGCCGCAAAATCCAATTGTTACGTTTATGTGACCTGCCGCTGTATTGCACTTTGGAACTGATATTGTGCGCATGCGTACTTCCAGTGGAGGTGTTTTGGGGCTGAGATTTGTTGCGAATACACAGCGGCGATACTGTGCGACAATTGATCAGCCCTTGAATTCATATCGTGAAATACCCATCTATACAGGTATTCATCAGTACGAGGTTTATATGCGCTTTCTGTTTTTGCTGTTTGTCATTATTCCGATTATCGAAATTACCGTATTGATACAGGTAAGTGACCTGATTGGTGGCTGGTACACCGTCGGCCTAGTGCTGTTATCTGCCTTTATCGGTGTGAATATGTTGCGCCATCAGGGACTTTCAACTTTGGCGAGAGCTCAGCAGCGTATGCACCAGGGAGAGATGCCGGGGCAGGAGATGGCAGAAGGTATAGTGTTGGCAGTGGGCGGCGCGCTCCTGGTTACACCAGGCTTCGTGACCGATGTGATTGGCTTTAGCTGTCTGTTGCCATTCACTCGTCAGGCGTTTGTGCGCGGAGTGATGTCCCGTTTCAAGCATATGGTGGTGACCGGACAGGTTGGTGGAATGGGTGCAGGTCCTTTTGGAGGTTTCCAGCAAGGGCCTGGGTTCGATTCTTCGGCATCGCCATTTGAACAGCCTGATCAGTCTGCTGAGACGACTAAGTATCAGGATTCTCCGTTTAAGAAGAATGATGATCGTCCGCGTCGGGGCGACGTTATCGATGGCGATTATCGCCACGACGACTAAAAAATTAATTTTTTTTTGCGGCAGGTGTTGAAATCGATTTGGCCTGCCCAAATTATCAAAACATCCGTGAATCATGAGCAATGCTCAGGGCACGAAGGTAACAAAATTATCCCTTTGGATCCTTACCGATCAGGAGATTATGCAGATGAAAATTCGTCCACTTCACGACCGTGTAGTTGTACGCCGCAGCGAAGAAGAAAAAACCACAGCAGGCGGCATCGTACTGCCAGGTTCTGCAGCTGAAAAGCCGAACCAGGGTGAAGTCGTAGCTGTAGGTTCTGGCCGTGTGCTGAACAGCGGTGAAGTACAGGCTCTGACAGTTCAGGTTGGCGACAAAGTACTGTTCGGTCAGTACTCCGGCAGCAACACCGTTAAGATCGAAGGTGAAGAGCTGCTGATCATGAACGAAAGCGAAATCTACGGCGTGCTGGAAGACTAATCTTAGTCATTTTCACTGTTTCGAGATAAACCGGATTTACACAGGATTTAAATAAGATGGCTGCAAAAGACGTAAAGTTTGGTGATGAAGCTCGCCAGGGCATGCTGAAAGGCGTAAACATTCTGGCTGACGCTGTTAAAACAACTCTGGGCCCTAAAGGTCGTAACGTTGTTCTGGATAAAGCTTTCGGCGCTCCAACCGTAACTAAAGACGGTGTTTCTGTTGCTAAAGAGATCGAGCTGGCTGATAAGTTCGAGAACATGGGTGCGCAGATGGTTAAAGAAGTAGCATCCCAGGCTAACGATGTAGCAGGTGATGGTACTACTACTGCAACTGTTCTGGCTCAGGCGATTGTTAATGAAGGTCTGAAGTCTGTTGCTGCTGGCATGAACCCAATGGATCTGAAGCGCGGCATCGACAAAGCAACTGCTGCTGTTGTAGCTCAGCTGCAGGAAATGGCTGTTCCTTGTACTGACTCTAAAGCGATCGCTCAGGTAGGTACTATCTCTGCAAACTCCGATGTACAGGTTGGCGAAATCATCGCTAACGCTATGGAGCGTGTAGGTAAAGAAGGTGTTATCACCGTTGAAGAAGGTTCAGGTCTGGAAAACGAACTGGACGTGGTAGAAGGTATGCAGTTTGACCGCGGTTACCTGTCTCCATACTTCATCAACAACCAGGACAGCATGAGTGCTGAAATCGAACAGCCGTTCATCCTGCTGGTTGACAAGAAAATCTCTAACATCCGTGATCTGCTGCCAATCCTGGAGCAGGTTGCTAAATCTTCCCGTCCACTGCTGATCATTGCTGAAGACGTAGAAGGCGAAGCGCTGGCTACTCTGGTTGTGAACAACATGCGTGGAATCGTTAAAGTTGCAGCTGTTAAGGCTCCTGGTTTCGGTGACCGTCGTAAGGCAATGCTGGAAGATATCGCTATCCTGACTGGCGGTACTGTGATCTCTGAAGAAGTTGGTCTGAACCTGGAAGGCGCTACTCTGGAGCAGCTGGGGCAGGCTAAGCGTGTTTCTATCACTAAAGAGAACACGACTATCGTAGACGGCGTTGGCGCTGGTGACGTGATTGAAGCGCGTGTTAACCAGATCCGTGCTCAGATGGAAGAAACTACTTCTGACTACGATCGTGAAAAACTGCAGGAGCGTGTCGCTAAGCTGGCAGGCGGTGTTGCGGTAATCAAGGTTGGCGCAGCAACTGAAGTTGAAATGAAAGAGAAGAAAGCACGTGTTGAAGATGCTCTGCACGCAACCCGCGCTGCTGTTGAGGAAGGCGTTGTACCTGGTGGTGGTGTTGCACTGATCCGTGCGCTGTCTTCTGTTGGTGTACTGCAGGGTGAAAACCACGATCAGTCTGTTGGTGTTGAACTGGCGTTCCGCGCAATGGAAGCTCCAATGCGTCAGATCGTTGGTAACGCTGGTGAAGAAGGTTCCGTGATCGTATCTAAGATTCGTGAAGGTGAAGGCAACTTCGGCTTCAACGCTGCAAACAGCGAATACGGCGATATGATCGAAATGGGTATCCTGGATCCAGCTAAAGTAACGCGTTCTGCACTGCAGGCGGCTGCTTCTGTTGCGGGTCTGATGATCACCACTGAAGCTATGGTTGCTGATGCTCCTCAGGAAGGCAGCGGCGCGCCAGCTATGCCTGATATGGGTGGCATGGGCGGTATGGGCGGCATGGGCGGCATGATGTAATTCATCCCTCAAGCGCTTAGCTGTTCCAAACAGCTTGTAAAAAACCCGGGCATGTCCCGGGTTTTTTGTTTCTGATAGGCGCGATTTTGTACGGTTTTTGGCTTTGTAATTTAGGTGAAATCAACCGGATGAGCAGGGGTGTAATATGCCGTTTTAGAGCTTGTTTACTGTTTAATAACCGAGCAGATTTTGATTGAGGAAGAGGATAGATGAATAAAAGTTAAAAAATTATTTTCCTTGTTTATCCTTGTTGGTAGGTCGTAACGTATTGATTTATAGGTATTTAAAAATCGTATGCATATCCTGTATGAGGGTAGTTAGTATTTCGATTGGAGCCTGTTCAGCCATCGTTTAGTCTGTGATCCTGTTAACAGAGTGCAATCTCCTAACAGAGTGAAAACTCACACAATAACAATAGACAGGAACTTCCAATGATGAAGAAAACTGCTACCGCGCTGGCAAGCGTTCTGCTAAGTGCCAGTGTAATGTCCGCCCAGGCTGAAACTCTGAAAATGGCTTATGACGCAGACCCAGTTACTCTGGATCCGCATGAGCAGCTGTCCGGCGGCATGCTGCAGCTCTCTCACATGGCTTTCGACCCGCTGGTACGCTGGGATCGTAACATGGGCTTCGAGCCGCGACTGGCTGAGAAGTGGGAGCGTGTTGACGAAAAAACCATGCGCTTTACCCTGCGCAAGGGCGTTAAGTTCCATTCTGGTAACGAACTGACTGCAAAAGACGTACAGTTCACTTTTGACCGTATTAAAAACTCCCCAGACTTCAAAGGCATCTTCACTCAGTTTGAAGGCGTTAACATCGTTGATGATCACACCTTTGATCTGGTGACTAAAACTGCATTCCCACTGGTGCTGAACAACGCGACTTACATCTTCCCGATGGACAGCAAGTTCTACTCCGGTCAGGATGAGAACGGCAACGACAAGGGTATGCTGGTTAAGCACGGTAACTCTTTCGCTTCCCGTAACATCTCCGGTACTGGTCCATACACGGTTTCCTACCGTGAGCAGGGCGTTCGTGTTGAATTTGAACGCTTCGGCAACTACTGGGATGCTGCCTCTAAAGGCAACGTAGACAAAATCGTCCTGACGCCAATCAAAGAAGCTCCGACCCGTGTTGCAGCGCTGCTGGCAGGCGACGTTGACTTCATCATGCCGGTACCACCAACCGACCATAAGCGTATCGACTCAAATGGTAAGGTTGATCTGGTCACTATGCCTGGTACCCGTATCATCACTTTCCAGATGAACCAGGAACGTGTTGAAGCATTTAAAGACGTCCGTGTTCGTCAGGCGATCGTTCACGCGATCAACAACGAAGGTATCGTGAAGAAGATCATGAAGGGCTTCGCGACTCCAGCAGGTCAGATGAGCCCAGAAGGTTACCTGGGTTACAACGCAGACCTGAAACCTCGCTACGACCTGAAAAAAGCTAAGCAGCTGATGAAGGAAGCGGGTTACGAGAACGGCTTTACCGTCACTATGATGGCGCCTAACAACCGTTACGTGAACGATGAGAAGATCGCTCAGGCAGTAGCATCCATGCTGGCTAAGATCGGCATCAAAGTTGATCTGAAAACTATGCCTAAAGCACAGTACTGGCCAACCTTCGATGAGCGCGCGGCTGACATGATGATGATCGGCTGGCACGCGGATACCGAAGATTCCAACAACTTCTTCGAATTCCTGACTGCATGCCCTGACAAAGAATCTGGTCTGGGTCAGTACAACAGCGGTAACTTCTGTAACAAAGAAGCTGACAAGCTGATGGCTGAAGCAAACATCGAAACAGATCCGGCTAAACGTGCTGCTATCATGCAGAAAGTTGAGAAGATCCTGTACGATGATGCTGCATTTGTACCACTGCACTGGCAGAACCTGGCTTGGGGTGCTGCAAAAGGCGTAGAAGTTGCACCTGTAGTGAACAAGATGAACTTCCCTTACCTGGGTGATCTGGTGATCAACCGTAAGTAAACGGAAGTGTTGTGGATATCTCCGTTAGGGGATATCCACTGCGGTCTTCGAGCCGCACTATAATTAGGAGTCTCTCCAATGAAGGGAGACTCCAATATCCAATGAAATTTCCCTAATGAGCATTGATGGACCGGGTCTGCAGAGCAGGAAGCAGTACACCCGAGGGATGCTGCTGTTCGAATGCTACTGTTTGGGAAGACCGGGTACGGAAGGCTGAGTAGCTATGCTTGCGTTTTTGATCAAACGATTGGCCCAGGCCATCGTGGTTATGTTTGTTATCAGCATTATCAGTTTCTCGATCCAGGATAACCTGGGTGATCCACTACGAGAAATGGTAGGGCAATCTGTCTCTGAAGAGGAGCGCCAGGCGCTTCGTGATGAACTGGGTCTCAATGATCCGTTCATGGTTCAGTATATTCGTTTTGCCAAGAACGCCCTGCAGGGCGATCTGGGTACTTCTTACTTCTTTAAAGAGCCGGCACTTGAGGTGATCCTGTCGAAGCTTCCAGCGACGCTTGATCTGGTATTTGGTGCCACGCTGATTATTGTCTGTTTCTCTGTCCCGTTAGGGGTGTATTCGGCGATTAAGCCGAACAGCTGGTTCTCTAAAGCAGTGATGGGCTTCAGTACTGTCGGTATCTCGATCCCGGTATTTCTGACAGCCATTGGTCTGATCTACCTGTTCTCCATCGAACTTGGCTGGGCACCAGCCTACGGCCGTGGTGAGCCGGGTGTGTTGTTTGGCTTCTGGGATAGTGCGTTCTTCAGCATGGACAGCCTGGGTCACCTGATCCTGCCGTCTATCACGCTGGCGTCGATCATGTTGCCACTGTTTATTCGTCTGATCCGTTCAGAAATGATGGAAACCCTGCAATCTGAATACGTACGTTTTGCCTGGGCTAAAGGTTTGGCACCGAAACGTATTTACTACCTGCACGCGCTGAAAAACACAATGCTGCCGGTTATCACTGTAGGTGGTGTTCAGATCGGTACTATGGTGGCTTATACCATACTGACTGAAACCGTATTCCAGTGGCCTGGCATGGGCTTCCTGTTCCTGGAAGCAGTAAACCGTGTAGATACGCCGCTGATCGTTGCTTACCTGATTGTTGTAGGTGCGATCTTCGTGATTACAAACACTATTGTTGACCTGATTTACGGTCTGGTTAACCCGACTGTAAAACTGACCGGGGGTAAATAACGATGGCTGAAGTTCAAGAAAAAGCCCCTAGCATCTGGCAGCAGTTCCTGCACTCTCACTTCTGGCACAGCTTTAAGATTGATCGGGTTGCCCAGGTTTGTTTTGCAGTATTTATGGCGTATGTGGTGATGGCTCTGCTGGCACCTATGATTGCTCCATTTGATCCATATGACCCGGCGTCTGTGGATATTATGAACTCCGAGATTCCGCCGAGCTGGAATGAAGAGGGTGAAGAGAGTTTCTGGCTGGGTACTGACGCTCAGGGTCGTGACCTCTGGTCTACCATTCTTTACGGTACCCGAATCTCACTGACGATTGGTATCTGTGCGGTACTGTTGCAGGCATTCCTGGGCATCTGTATCGGCCTGATCGCCGGTTACGTCGGTGGCCGTGTTGATAGTCTGCTGATGCGTATGGCTGATGTACAGTTGTCTTTCTCCACCATGATGGTAGCGATTGTTGTACTGGCAGTATTCCAGGCGACTTTTGGCACTCAGCTCTATCAGGAGCTGGCGATGGTGATGCTGATATTGGTAATCGGTATTGCCGAGTGGCCACAGTATGCCCGTACTGTTCGTGCTTCTGTGCTGGCTGAGAAAGAGAAAGAATACGTCGATGCGGCACGTGTGATGGGGCTGCGTGCTCCTCGCATTATGTTCCGACACATTTTGCCGAATACGATTTCGCCGATCCTGGTTATCTCTACGGTCCAGGTTGCGAATGCCATTATCTCCGAGGCGGCATTGTCCTTCCTGGGATTGGGTATGCCGGTATCCGAGCCATCTCTGGGTTCTCTGATCTCTAGTGGTTTCGAATATATTTTCTCCGGTGCCTGGTGGATTACCGTTATCCCTGGTGTTGTGCTGGTTGGCCTGGTTCTGGTGATGAACCTGCTTGGCGACTGGTTGCGTGATGTCCTCAACCCGAAACTGTATAAGGGGTAATACAATGGCGCTGTTAGAAGTAAAAGACCTCGAAGTTTCCTTCGGGCTTCGCACAGGCGCTGTTAAGGCGTTGCGCGATATCAATTTTAAGCTGGAGCGTGGTGAGCGTGTTGGCTTGGTAGGTGAATCGGGTGCTGGTAAATCAGTACTCGGGTTCTCCATCCTGAACCTGATCTCCCGCCCGGGTTCTATCACCGGTGGCGAGATTCTGTTTGAAGGTCGTAACCTGGCTGACGTCTCTGCTGAAGAACTGCGTGATATCCGTGGTAATCGCATCTCGATGATCTTCCAGGATCCGATGATGACGCTGAACCCGGTTTTGACCATTGGTGAGCAGATGATTGAGTGTTTGCTGGCCCACCGCGATATCAGTAAAGAAGATGCTCGTAAAATTGCGTTGCAGAAATTGCAGCAGGTTTACATTCCTTCGCCTGAAACGCGTCTCGACCAGTATCCGCATGAGCTGTCCGGTGGTATGCGTCAGCGTATCGTTATTGCGATCGGTCTGTTGATGGATCCGGAGATCATCATTGCTGATGAACCGACCACTGCACTTGACGTAACTATTCAGGCTGAAATCATGGAGTTGATGCTGGAACTGTGTGAACGCAACAATGTCGCACTGATCCTGATTACCCATGACCTTGGTGTGGTCTCTCAGGTGACTCAGCGTACCTTCGTTATGTATGCGGGTCGTATCATTGAGCAGGGACCAACCAAAGAGATTATTAACGATGCCCAGCATCCTTATACACAGGGCTTGATCAATGCCCTGCCGCAGATGGCTGTGCGCGGTCAGCGTCTGAACCAGATCAAAGGTTCGATGCCATCACTGAATGCGGTGCCAACTGGTTGTGCATTCAGCCCGCGCTGTGAGTATGCAACTGAAACCTGTAAGCACGTTCGTCCGGATTACACCACGTCAGGAGGCTGCAAAGTGGCCTGTCATATGGTGGATGAACTGAAACGGGAACAGAAACAGGCCATTAACGGCTGAGTAAGGGGTGCATTGTGACAGATAAACAGAATGAATCCCTGCTTCAGGTAAGGGATCTGCATAAACGTTTTTCAATCTCCGGTGATTTTCTTGATCAGCTGCGCTTTGAGGGCGGCAAGATCAAACGGCATCAGGAGTTTGTTCATGCTATTAATGGCGTTAGCCTTGATATCCTCAAGGGCGAAGCGCTTTGTGTAGTGGGTGAATCAGGTTGTGGTAAGTCTACTGTTGCCAGAACGGTGATGGGGCTGTTGTCTCCAACCGAAGGCAGCATCAGCTACGATGGCCAGCGTATCGACAACCTGTCGAACAAAGAGTTGATGCCATACCGTAAGAAGATGCAGATGATCTTCCAGAACCCGTATGCATCACTGAACCCACGTATGACAATTAACGAAACCCTGGCTGAGCCAGTACAGTTCCACAACCCTCGCTGGAATCAGGGCGAAGTGCGGGACAAAGTGCATGAGGTGATGTTCTCGGTCGGTATCGATCCGAGCTGGGGCGTACGATTCCCGCACGAATTCTCCGGTGGTCAGCGTCAGCGTATCAGTATTGCCCGTGCTTTGGCGGTAGATCCTGAGTTTATTGTTGCGGATGAACCTATCTCTGCACTGGACGTATCTATTCAGGCTCAGGTACTGAACCTGATGATGGACGCTCAGGAGCAGCGTGATCTGACCTATATGTTCATTACCCACGATCTGGCGGTGGTAGAACATTTTGGTACCCGCGTAGCGGTAATGTATCTGGGGACTCTGTGTGAGCTGGGTACCAGTGAACAGCTGTTCGACAACCCGCGTCACCCTTACACCAAGGCGCTGTTGTCTGCGATTCCACGCTTGGAAGATGACCGTCCGAACCATATTAAGCTGCAGGGCGAAGTACCTACTCCGGTAAATCTGCCTTCCGGTTGTGTGTTCCATGGCCGTTGTCCGTATGCCGATAGCCGTTGTAAGGAAGAAGTGCCACAGCTGATCGCAACTGATGGTGTTCAGGTGGCTTGTCATGCAGTAGAAGAGGGACGTATCTGATGTTGAAAATTACTTCCTCTTTTGATGCAGGCAACATCGAGGTTGTCAGCTTAGATCATGCGCAGGATATTCAGCTGAATATTCGTAAAGATAGCGCAGCGGATTTCTTCCAGTGGTTCCACTTCCGCTTACAGGGCGCTCAGGATCAGGCGGTAAAACTGCGTTTCCTGAATGCTTCTAAAGCGTCTTACGTTGATGGTTGGGAAGGCTATCAGGCGGTAGCGTCATACGACCGCGAGACCTGGTTCCGGGTGCCAAGCCGTTTTGAAAACGGTGAGCTGGTGGTTGAATTCGAACCATGGCAGAACAGTGTTTATGTAGCTTACTTCGCGCCATACAGCTACGAGCGTCACCTCGATCTTCTCGCCTGGGCTGAACAGAGTGAACGCTGTCGTCTGGAAGATATCGGTAGCACCGTAGAAGGCCGTGATATGAGCCTGCTGACGATAGGTGAAGCGGCTGATGACAAGAAGAACATCTGGTTGATTGCGCGTCAGCATCCGGGCGAGACCATGGCTGAATGGTTTATCGAAGGTCTGCTGCAGCGTTTGCTGGATGACAGCGATGCACTGGCAAACAAACTGTTGCAACAGGCAGTTTTCCATATAGTTCCAAATATGAACCCTGATGGCTCTGTGCTCGGGAATCTGCGTACCAACGCAGCCGGTGCAAACCTGAATCGCGAGTGGCTGGAACCTACGGCGGAAAATAGCCCTGAAGTGCTTTGTGTTCGTGAGCGGATGAAACAGACGGGCTGTGACCTGTTCCTGGATATCCATGGCGACGAAGGTTTACCTTACAACTTTATCGCCGGTCAGGAAGGGACACCTGCGCCACAGCATCTGATCGATCTGGAAGCGGCGTTTCAGCAGGTGTTTATGACGGCGAACCCGGACTTCCAGACCACTCATGGTTATCCTGTGGGTAAGTTCGGTCCTGAAGCTATGACTATTGCCAGCAATTGGGTGGGTGATCATTTCAAATGCCCGGCGATGACACTGGAGATGCCGTTTAAGGACAATGCTGATCAGCCGGATGAAGAGTTTGGTTGGTCTCCTGAGCGTAGCCAGTTGCTGGGGCGTTCGGTATTGCATCCGATATACAGCTTGCTACCGCAATTGGACTGAGCCAAGATGCCAGATATGAATGCTACTACGTTAGTCTATTCAGATTTGGTTTGCTCCTCATTGCAGGCAGGGTAGGGTTATGGAAATTCGTTGGTTAGAAGATTTCATAGCCCTCGCTCGCACGCGCCATTTTTCCAGAGCTGCTGACGAACAGAATGTGACTCAGCCGACTCTGAGCAGGCGCATCAAACTGCTGGAAGAGGAGATGGGTGTTACTTTGATCGATCGTAACACCCTCCCGCTCTCATTAACGGCGGCGGGAGAGACCTTTCTTACTGCTGCAGAGCAGATCACCCACACGGCAAGGGAAACCAAGCGGCGCTGTCAGGAGATACGTGACGCTCAGGCAAACCGGTTGCTGTTTGCTACTACTCAAACTCTCTATCTGAGCCTCTATAAATCCTGGCTGAAACCCTTATCGGCAGATCTGGGGATCGATGTTGAGCTGAATCTTAAATCGACTACCTGGCTGAGCAGTGATTTTGTCACCGCGCTGCGTCAACAGCAGTGCGATCTGATGCTCTGTTACTGGCACCCGGATATAGATGCATTTGAAGAGCTGGCGAACGACGAATTTGAATATATCCGTATCGCTGATGAGTTGATGATTCCCGTTTCAGCAGTCGGCGATGACGGCGAAGCACTCTATCAGTTACCTGGTGCTAAACGAGACCCTTTACCGTATATCGGTTATCACGAGAATGTGATGATAGGCGCGCTAATTAAGCGTTTCCTGCAACAGCATCCAAAACAGCCAAACCTGACGACCATGAATGAGAACGCTCATGCGGTGAGCGTTAAAGCGATGATCAAAGAAGGTTTCGGTCTTGGTTGGGTGCCGGAATGTTTGGTGCGCGAAAGCTTGAAGTATGGCCGCCTGAAACCTGCCGGCGATCGTAGCTGGGGCCTGCCATTGGAAACTCGCCTTTACCGTCTTAAGCATAATCCAAACCCGAACCTGACAGCGTTCTGGAACAGCATCAAGAATATCCCGGTTCCTGATGCCGAACTTATTTCAGTCACGGAATAATCATGACAGATCTTTATAGTGCACATCTGCAGCATTTGTCGCAGGTATTTGAGTCCGCTCTGGCGGAGCATGGCTACGATAAACTGGTTATTGGCTCCGGCTCTGAACGTTACCGTTTTGTCGACGACACTCGCTATCCTTACCGGGCGAACCCGTACTTTGTACAGTGGCTGCCGCTGACCGAATATCCTGAATGCTGGTTAATAGTCACACCGGGAGAAAAACCGGAACTGCTGTTCTATCAGCCGGATGACTTCTGGCATCTGGTACAGCCGGTTCCTGCTGGTGATTGGCAGGACCATATTAAGGTTACGGTCTACCGCCAGCGGGAAGAGCTGGATCGGTTGCTGCCAATCCTGGACTCCAAAGTGGCGGTGATCGCTGAGCAGCTGCCAGAGCACTGGCAGTTGGCGCAAAATCCGCAGCCGTTGCTCAACCAGCTGAATTATCACCGTGCTGTGAAGACGGATTGGGAGCAGCAGAATCTCCGAGAAGCTAACTATCTTGCGGTTCGTGGTCACCAGACTGCACAGGAACTCTTCTATCAAGGGGCCAGTGAGTATCAGATTCAGCAAGGCTATCTGCAGGCGATCTGCCATAACGAACGTGATATGTCCTATGACAACATAGTCGCATTGAATGAGCACTCTGCAGTCCTGCATTACCAGTTCCAGCAGCGTGTTGCGCCTGCAGAGCATCGTACGTTGCTGGTAGATGCCGGAGCGGTCATGAATGGTTATGGTGCTGACATTACCCGTACCTGCAGCCAGCAAGGGAGCGCATTTGCCGGGCTGATCGAAGCCTTAGATCAGCAGCACCTGAAGCTGATCAGCCAAATTAAAGCCGGTGTCAGCAACGTCGACCTGCACCTGAAAATGCATCACCTGATCGCTGAAGTACTGCAGCAAGCGGATATTGTGAATGTGGCGCCTGAACAGCAGTTAGAGCAGGGCTTGACCAGTATCTTCTTCCCTCATGGTCTTGGTCATCTGTTAGGACTACAGGTACATGACCTTGGTGGTCGTCAGATTGATCCGCTGGGCACTATTCAGGAACCGCCAGAAGGACACCCTTTCCTGCGTCTGACCCGCAAGTTGGAAGAGGGTTATGTAATTACCATTGAGCCTGGCCTGTACTTTATTCCTTCTCTGCTGGAGCAGGCACTTCAGGACGATCGTAAGCAGCTGATCAACTGGGAGAGGGTTGAGCAGATGTTGCCATTCGGCGGTATCCGTATAGAGGATAATATCTGCGTTACGGCATCAGGCGTTGAGAACTATACTCGTGACGGATTTGCCCGGCTCGCTGCTGAATAATTTAAAGATAAGGGGCTGACGGAAGGATACTTTTGCAGCGGCGTTAAACCTGCTACCTTTGGCCCTTATTTTCAGCGGATTTATCTGAACGGACGCTATGAGTCAGAACGATAATATTGAAGTACCGAATCTTGGCCCGGCCGACGGCGAACGCCCTAACGGAACCGCCCCTGTATCTGCTCCAGTAGCCTCTGCAGCCCCTGTCGCTGCAGCATCAGCTGGTGGCAGTGTGCTACCTACGATTATCTCTTTGGTGTTGGCGTTAGGTGTCGGTGGTGTTGGTTATTTCAGCTGGCAGCTAGACCAGAAGCTTGCTAAGAGTGAACAGCAGCTCGGCGCTGCTGAACAGCGTATTGGCGAACTCGAAAAGTTACTGGATATAGCGAACGATAGCGTAACGGAATCCGGACAGAGCCTTAAATCTCAGTTACAGGGTTTGGCTGCTGCTAACGAAGAGAAGCAGAAGTACTTTGAGCAGGAAATTGCCAAGCTGAGAACTATCAGCTCGCAGAAAAATTCGCCTAAACTGGTAGCTCAGGAAAAACAATTGGCTGAGCTCTCTGCACAGCAAAAAGAACTTGTTGCTAAGCAGAAGGATTTAACCAGCCAACAGCAAGCGCTGGTGAAACAGCAAAAAGCAGTCAAAGGTGTTGGCGATAGCATTAAGGCAATGGGCGGTGAGCTGGAAAAGCTCAAGGCTGACCTGAAGAAACAACAAACTGCACTTGCTAACCTGGATAAAAAGGCTAAACAGCAGCCATGGAAAAAGCCGATAGGGCAGCTAGAGGCGAAGCAGCGAGAAGCGCTAACTACTCAGCAGCAGGTGTTGGCAGATGTCGAAAAATCTGTTGCAGCACTTGATACCCGTATCCAAATTCTCGACGAGGAGCAGGCGGGTCTGGTAGGGACAGATCGGGAATTGACCGATAAACTGAACACACTGGAACAGAAAGCAGGTAAAGGTTCAGGTAATTTGGAAGGTCGGGTTCGGGTCAATGAACAGGCGATTCAGGCTATCGACGGTACCCGTCGTCAGTTGAACCGGGAGCTGTTGCAGGTAAGGAAGAAACTGAACAATCTGCAGCTGCAGTTGGAATCTCGTTAATAGCGGGCTTTCTAATACAAAATTTGGCAGGTCAAATCTATTGATCTGCGTCAATAAAAACGCGGTTTGGTTTGCTGAGCAGGTACGCTAGCGGCACAATACGCGCCTTAACTCGAACGGGGTAAATTCGAGCTATATGGAAATTCGTGCATTTTTTGCACTTACGCTGCCAGAGCCGGTTGTCCGCTGGTTAGCTGATCATGCAGACACGCTTTGTGCCTTTGATAAGCAGATGGACGTCAACTGGGTTGACTCCGAAAGCTACCATCTGACGCTTTGTTTCCTGGGTAACGTCTCTCTGGAACAGGTTGAACAACTGGAGCGGATCTCTCAGCGTGCGCTGGCAGATGTCAGCTCCCTGCAGGTTCACCTTAACCGTTCCAGTTATTACCGGGTCAACAAACAGTTGGCACTGGTTGCGGCGATGACCGGCGAAAATGAAGCACTGCAGCAGTTGCATCAATTGGTGATGGAGATTGCTTCAGAAGCTGGAATAAATAATCACGAAGAGGGCTTTAAGCCACACGTGACCCTGGGCAGATTACCTGCGAAAAATGGTTTCAGGCCACCGGAAGAGTGGCCAGAGATCGATCTGTATAGCCTGGCTGATTCGGTTGTGCTCTATCAGAGTAAACCGGGTGAAAGAGGCTCTGTTTACACCCCGTTGTTCGAAATCCCGTTACAGGACATGGCCTGAGGTCACTGTCTCAATACGGATGCAACAACGCCAGCAGTAGCTGGCGTTGTTAATCGCGCTAACCCGACATTACCTATAGCCAAGATACCATGCGATCTCCTGAACTATTGTCCCCAGCCGGGACCCTGAAGAATATGAAATATGCATTCGCCTATGGCGCGGATGCAGTTTATGCCGGCCAGCCACGTTACAGCCTACGGGTTCGTAACAACGACTTTAATATGGATAATCTGGCTGAAGGGATCGATCTGGCACATCAACTGGGTAAAAAGTTCTTCCTGGCGAGTAATATTCTGCCGCATAACAGTAAGTTGAAGACTTACATCAAGGATCTCGCTCCGGTTATCGAAATGGGGCCGGATGCGCTGATTATGTCCGATCCGGGCCTGATCATGTTGGTCAAAGAGCATTTCCCACATGTGCCTATCCATCTGTCTGTTCAGGCAAATACTATGAACTGGGCAGCAGTGAAATTCTGGCATCAGGCGGGTGTAGAGCGCGTTATTCTGTCCCGTGAACTGTCACTGGATGAAGTTGCTGAGATCCGTGATCGTTGCCCAGAGATGGAGATAGAAGTTTTCGTTCACGGCTCCCTCTGTATCGCTTATTCAGGTCGCTGCCTGCTGTCCGGCTATATCAACCACCGCGACCCTAATCAGGGTACCTGCACTAACTCCTGCCGTTGGAAATATGACGCGCATGAAGCTAAGCAGGATGAAGCGGGCGATATTATTGCGGTCGAGCAGTTTGATCCGGCGGCTCAGCAACCTGCATTGGGTGAAGGTAAGCCAAGCGACCAGATCTTCCTGCTGCAGGAAGAAACACGCCCGGGCGAATATATGCCGGCGTTTGAGGATGAACACGGCACCTATATCATGAACTCCAAAGATCTGCGGGCTATTCAGCACGTGCATCGTTTGGCGGAGATGGGTGTTGATTCGCTGAAAATCGAAGGTCGTACCAAGTCACATTACTATGTAGCCCGTACTGCTCAGACTTACCGCCGTGCCATTGCTGACGCAGTCGCTGGTAAGCCTTTCGATATGGGGTTGATGGATGAGCTGGAAAACCTGGCCAGCCGTGGTTACACCGAAGGTTTCTACCGTCGTCACGTCCATGATGAATACCAGAACTACGAAAACGGAAGTTCCGTTGGTGTACATCAGCAGTTTGTCGGTGAGGTTAAGGGGCATGACAAGCAGACCGGCATGATGGAAGTGGATGTGAAAAACCGCTTTATGGTCGGTGACACTCTCGAACTGATGACGCCAAACGGCAATCAGAAGTTCAAGTTGGATACGCTGATTAACAAGAAAAACGGTGAGTCTGTTGAAGTCGCACCTGGCTCAGGTCATGTAGTACAAATCCCGGTAGGCGGCGATTTTGATCCAGAATTCGCACTGTTGATGCGCGATCTTCCAAACGCACCTAAGTAACATTCTGTTTCTAAGGTAAACTGATAGCTTCTACAGAAGGGTTAAACTCTCCTGTAGGAGCTATTCATGCTTGTGGACTGCCGGGCAATATCGACGCTCAGGCGATCTCGACTCGATTTCGTCCTTTCTCTTTTGCTGCATACAACGCCTGATCGGCGCGTTCAAACAGGTTGTGTTGGTTATCGCTGTCGCGGTAAAGGGTAGCGCCAAAGCTGGCGGTTACCTGAATTCGCTCGCTCCCAATCTCTACATCATGCTGCTCAATCGCTATTCGTATCCGTTCCGCCAGAGCCTGAGCGAACGTTAGATCGCAGTCAGGGAGCAGAATCAGGAATTCCTCGCCTCCCCAACGGCACAGCTGATCAGAGTTCCGGATATTCTGCTGCATCAGCTGAGCCACGTTACTTAAAACCTCATCACCTGCCAGGTGGCCATACTCGTCGTTGATCGCTTTAAAGTTATCGATATCGACCAGTAGCGCGCATACTTTCTCCCCACGGCGTTCGGAAGTCCTGATGGTGCGCTCATAGGTTGAGTCAAAACCATTACGGCTGGTGATACCGGTTAGCTTATCAAGGGACGCGATATCGTTAAGGTTTCGCTGATAGCGGTTGATCGCAATGTGAGCAATTACTACCACGATGATGGTCGTCAGCAGGCTTAACAACAGATTGATAATCAGGGTGTGCTGAATGCTGGCTTCTGCCTGGTCTTCCTGTTCTACCAATAGGAACCAGTTAAATTCTGGTACTAACCGGGTTTTCAGAAATACTTCCTGACCATCCCGCATATAGCTATAGGAACCGCTTGGGGAGGTTAGTACCTGAGTGGCGATCTCATTCAGTCCTTCGGTTTTTCTGATGTTCATTGGCTGATCGAAATCGCGTCCGTGCAGGGTCACCTGTCCCATCTTGTTTACAAAATAGATCTGGCGGCCATACCGTGACTGATAGGTTTCGATCATGTTTCTGACCGCTTCAGAAGCGAGACCAACACCAATGGCTCCCAGGTAGTTATGGTCAAAATCAAAGATCTGGTGATTGATAAAGATACTGGTGCGACCTCGGTCAGCTGTATCGGCATCAATATTGATTTCAAAGTCGCTAGTCAGATCTTTAACCCGAAAGTACCAGCTATCGGCCGGATTATTTTGATGAACCTGTTTTAGGATGCCGCTTGAGTGATAGTAGTTCTTGCTGTTCTCGGAAATGAAGAAGGCGGTAACAGTGTCGTATCGGTTTTGGATGGTTTTCAGATAACGAATCATCTGCTCGGGTTGCTGTTCACCAGCCAGCACCCAATCCCTGACAAAAGTGTCCTGAGCCATTAGTGATGAGATAAAAATGGGTTGTAGCAGGTCCCTGCGTATTTCTGAATAGATGTTATCGCTGGTTAACGGCAGTGTGTTCGAGCGAATGTGCTCATTCAGCGACTTATTGGCAACCATATAGCTGATGAGGCTTGTAGCAGAGAAACCAACGGTCAGTAGAATCGTAATGATCAGAGTGAAGTGGATTTTGCGCAGTTTCAAACGAATCGCCTTGTGAGCAAGTGAAGAGACAGGCCTTAAGTCAGAGTGATGCTTAACTTCTTTGGCGGGCAGGTTTCTATCTTAACCTTGATACTGTTCGGGTCAATGCTTCATTGCTACGCGATACGAGTCTGCGAAAATCATGTTCGTGAATAATGCTCGGATTCGGCTCTGGTACGAGTCGCGACTTTAAGTCGCTGCTAAGTCATTGCCTTCTTGTGACCATTTTCTGATAGTGGCTATCTCGTCGCTATCAATACCCAAGGATTCCAGAAAATCCTGATGGGCTTCTGGCATGCGCGCTTCAAACTGGATATGCCATTGGGTCATATCTTCTTCGGAGAGACCGGTGGCCGATAGTAGGGCGACCCATTGTTGCTTGGTGATGCTGCGATGGCTATGACTTAACGGGGCGCTGCCGAGCATTTCCAGAATCATCTGCTGTTGTTGGCGTAAAGCGGCTATCTGCTCGTTGATAGCCAGCAGTTGCTGTTCCAATATCCCGGCGGTGCGGTTGTGGCCACTATCGGACAAGCGAACACACTCTTCTAACGAAAGGCCTGTATCCCGATATTGCAGAATACTGGCAAGGCGCTGCTTGTCCTGTTCACTGTAGCGGCGGTAATTGGCTGCAGTTCGGAAAGAGGGCGACAAGTATCCCTGTTTGTCGTAATAGAGCAAAGTGCTTCTGGACAGGCCAAACAGGCCTGCCAGCTCGCTGATAGTGTAAGTCTTCACAGTGGTTGCAGATCCGGGCTGATAAATTCTCGCTTCGCCTGTTCTGAGTGTAATAGCTCTGGACTGTAGTGGCGATCTACCAGAGCCATCATTTCAGTTTGTAATTTCGGATTCAGTTCTAGGAACCGGTCAAAGTTCGTGGTATTTCCGGCGTCAATCCGGTTCGCCATAATACGAGTGATGGCAACTGTCAGGGTGTAGTGGAATTTATCACTGGCTCCCAGACTGGTGGCGTATCGGTTTATACCGTCGCAGATCTTTTGCTCCGCTTGTTTGAGCGGAAGTTGCTTCAGGTAGAGCCAGGCTAACCGAAGATGGCCCCGGTGATCGAAATGTTCAGGGGCCAGGGTTTTCGCTTCGAACTGCTGCAGGAATTCTTTGTCGCTCAGGGTCATCGTTATTGCACTTGTTTGCGTTGTAAAACGATACTCTAAACTGTGAAGTCGTAGGCGGGTCAACGCAGTAACGGCAGGTTTCCGGTAAATCGCTTGATCAGTTTTTCGCGCCCCATCAGGGCTACTCCCTGATAAACCAGTTCATCGGTCGGCGTTTCCTTGAGCTGTTCGGCATACTCATCATAGTTACGTGTGGTGCGGCTAGCACTGATCAAGTCAATTACCGTTAGCTCCGGTTCATGCTGTTTGACCATCTCCCTCAGTTCAGAAAGCTGCTCAGCGGAGGATTTCAGGATAGGAATCGCAACCGTTGTAATCGCATTGCGCGCTTCGCCGCTATGGTCTTCCAGTGGGTAGCCGACCATTTCGGGGTTTTGCTGGCCCAGCGAGATCGCTAATACCGCACTGGTATTCGCTTGGACGCCTGCTGGCAAAGTTTCATTTAGCACCATTACACACTTTTGCTTACTCATTGTCTTTTCCTCTGTGGTGATCTGTTCACTGTAAATGGAAGGCCTGAATACGATAAGATGGTTTAATTGGTATTAACTGTTCGAACAGGTGGTGGAATGATCGATGAACTTCGTGCACTGGCCGTTTTTGCGAAAACGGTAGAGACAGGTTCGTTCCGGCGGGCGGCTGCTGAGTTAAAACTATCGCCTTCGGTGGTCAGCCATCATGTGTCCCGGCTTGAGGAGCGGCTGGGTTGTAGTCTGCTCTATCGTTCGACTCGCAAATTATCGCTGACCGATCAGGGTCAGAGACTTTATCAACAAGCCGCACAGATGGTGGCGGCCGCAGAGCAGGGGTTGGAGCTGTTCTCTTCGGGGGCGACTCAGCCAGTAGGGCGTCTAAGGCTCAGCCTGCCGGCATTGCTGGCAAACAGCCCGGTGGTAGGATGGTTAGCAGAGTTTCGTGAGCAGTATCCCGGTGTTGAAGTGGAGGCGAGCTTTACGGACCGAAAGCAGGATCTGATCGCGGAAGGGATCGATTTAGCGATCAGGATTGGAGAATTACAGGACTCTAGCCTGCGCCAACGTCGGCTCTGGCGGATGACGCGCACATTGGTGGCATCTCCCGTTTTAGCAGCTAAGTTCAACATGCCTGATCAACCAGATGATTTAGCCGCCTGGCCTTGGATAGGCATTAGCATTCGCCCCGATTACAAGTTGTTTTTACGCGATGGCAGAGAAGAGAAAGTCGAGTATCAGCCGCAGTTGAGCGTGGATAATATAGAAGTGGCTACCCGGTTGTCGGTAGCGGGAGCAGGCTTGGCGACACCGCCGGACTTTATGGCAGCGCCATTTATCAGTCGTGGTGAACTGGTCGAATTATTACCACAGTGGCAAGTTGAGCCTTTGGATGTATTTGCACTCTGGCCAGAACACCTCTCTGCTCATTCGCTATCGGCGCTCTTTGTACGTTTTCTGCTTGAGCGCTTGCCATTCTGAATCTCTAGCAGTGGTGTGTTGTCATCAAAACTGAGTTGACCCGGTTCATTTGCAACCACAAAATGGTGTCCTGCTGGCCGCTGCACTGGACAGGGAGCCGAGTTTTGCCGAATGGATGTGGTTGAATTGAAAGGCTCGTAATTAGAGTTCCAATCCTGTGTGAACCAGTATTCGGATATAGTTATTTTTTCTCAGATTGCCAGACGTTATCGAAGTGTAACGTCTATGTTGTTATGGAGTGTTAGGTTTAAAAATGTCGGGCTTAAAGGATCCTGAATTTATGAATGGAATGATGTCGAAGTTTTATGTTTTAACAGGTGTTGCGGTCATTGTGATGGGCGCATCTATTACCTGGATCTCGCTGGATGTGCTATTAGATTTACTGCGTTCTCCACAGTCACAGGGTTTTCTGGAAGAGGTCTTCACCTGGTTGGTTTCGATGGAAGAGAATATGACGGAACAGATCTCTCATCCACTCACTATCGCCGGGGCTAAGTTACTGGTTATTTTGATTTTCGCCTTTATTGCGTTAAAACTGGTGGGCGTAGGTGTGGCGCTTATTCGTTCAGGTGTTTCTATCATGCGCCATGCATTTATCCACGAACGCGAACATCACCATAAAGCGGAGTGATCGGAGCGACGCAATAGATCTCAGGGAGTAGTACTTTGCAGGACGAAGATACCCGGATAACAGTTGCCCGACTTGATGGATTTTTGGATGCTGCCGCGCTGGTGAAAGGACCAGCGCAGCAGTATAGATATGCTGCCTATACCGTCTCTGATGATGGTCGGTCAGTGATGGATGTACTAATAGAGCGTTACGGGCAGGAGTCTGAACAATCATTCGGCCAGCTCGAAATCATACCTGACTGGCCAACTCCTCTGGGACAAAAACTTCACCATATCATCGGTTGTCGATACGACTCTTCTCTTTCGGCTCAGCTGACAGTCCTGGCTGACTCTTTTCTGACAATGATTTTGGAGCTGGTGGATGCCCAGCGTTGTTCCGAAATCTATCAAACCGCGCTCACAATCAGCGAAACCTACCGACATTGGCATGGCATATTGTTTATTCTACCCATGACTCAGGGCTTTCTGGTGATAGAGCTACTGCAGCTGGATCTGAAGGTTCCTAGCGGTACCGGAATGCATTAATTAAATGGCAGGCACTCTTAGTTGAAGACTATCTTGACGACCTCCCGACTTATTTTGTCGGAGCTGAATGAAGATGATGCTGAATTTATCTTCGAGTTGGTAAATGAACCGGCTTTCCTCGAACACATCGGTGATAAGCAGGTTCGAACTCTGGAGGATGCCAGGCAATATATTCACAATGGTCCGGCTGCGAGCTACCGGGACAATGGCTTCGGGCTCTACAAAGTAACCGAGAAAATCTCTGCCGAACCGGTAGGGGTTTGTGGGTTGGTGAAGCGTGATTCGCTGGAGCTGCCTGATATCGGTTATGCTATTTTGCAGCGCTATTGGCGAAAGGGTTTCGCTTTCGAAGCGGCAGCGGCAGTATTAGAATATGAGGCCCGCCAGCAGGGAATATCAGAAGTATTTGGCGTGACCTCTCCGGCAAACGGGCCGTCCCAGAAGTTGCTGGAAAAGCTTGGTTTACACTTTTACCGGATGTTTCCTCTGCATGACGATACCGAAGAAGTGATGCTTTACCGTTCAGCAACCAGGGTCAGCACTCAATCACATTAACTGCTAGCCCCCCCATCGAGGTTTCTTTGTATTTGTGCTGCATATCGCGACCGGTATCGCGCATGGTCCGGATCACCTTATCAAGGGAGACTATATGCGCTTGGTTGCCGCGCAATGACATTTGGGCTGCGTTAACGGCTTTAACCGCAGCGATTGCGTTCCGCTCAATACAAGGAACCTGGACCAGACCAGCAACCGGATCGCAGGTCATCCCCAGGTGATGTTCCAATGCGATTTCCGCCGCGTGTTCAACTTGCTCAGGGGTTCCTCCCAAAACTTCAGTCAGCCCGGCCGCTGCCATTGCACAGGCAGAGCCAACCTCTCCCTGACAGCCCACTTCGGCCCCCGATATTGACGCACCTTGTTTACATAGCGAGCCAATCGCACTGGCGGTCAACAAAAATCGTCGGAAATCGTCGGCGTTCGCAGCTGGGTTATAACGACCATAGTACTTCATCACCGCAGGGATAATACCTGCTGCGCCATTGGTTGGGGCGGTCACAACCCGACCGCCAGCAGCGTTTTCTTCGTTAACAGCCAGCGCGTATAGATTCAGCCAGTCCAAACCACTCAGGCTAGATGCAATCAGGTTCTGTTGAGTCTCTTGCTGCAGTTGTCGATGGAGGTCAGGAGCTCTACGTTGTACCTCAAGGCCACCGGGCAGAATGCCCTCCCGCTGCATCCCAGTGGCAATGCACTGCTGCATCGTCTGCCATATAGTATCTAGTTTCTCTTTGACCTGACGGCTGGAAAAGCGGGCTTCCTCATTTTTTACGACCAGCTCCGAGATACTGAGTTTATGCTGCTGACAGAGTTTCAAAAGCCCAGCAGCTGTAGCAAATGGATAGGGGATTGCAGAACTCTCGGTTGGAGAAGGTTCTTGGCCATATAGTTCCATCTCGCTATCTTCAAGTATGAAACCGCCGCCAATGGAGTAGTAAGTGTTGTACCAGAGATGCCGTCCCGCCTTGCCTTCAGCAGATATGGTCATGCCATTGGCATGTCTTGGCAGTGGTTGATGATCGAACATCAGATCCCGAGGGATCTGAAATTCGATCCGGTGCTGACCGTTGAGGCAGATGGATTGCTGCTGTTTGACCCTGTTGAGCAGCTTGTCGAGCTGTTCACGAGTGACCGTTGCCGGGTCCTTGCCCGCCAGTCCGGCGATCACTGCGTCATCGGTTGCATGGCCTTTGCCGGTTGCAGCAAGCGAACCATAGAGTCGGATTTCAATTCGAACAACATGGTTGAGCATGAGCTGGCTGGCCAACTCATGAACAAAGCGTCGTGCGGCAACCATAGGTCCAACTGTATGGGAACTTGAAGGGCCGATACCGATTTTAAATAGCTCAAAGGCGGAAACGCTCACATCTGATACCTCTGGTTTAGTCTGCAAATATCGTCGGTGATCAGGCTCTGAGCGACAAACGATCATTGCTTAATACTGGTTAAGCAGTGCTAAAAGGTAATGCGGATGGGCTCGGGGTATACTGCGCGGAGAGCGGGGAGAAAAATGCTGAAACAGATCAATTCTCAAACATTAGCTGCGCTGCGTTTTTTTGTGGTAGCGGCGCGTAAACTGAGTTTTTCGCAAACCGCAGAGGTGTTGCACGTAACGCCTGCGGCGGTGAGTCAGCAGATGCGTCAGCTTGAAGAGCGGCTGGGGTTTCGTTTGTTTAACCGTACACCGCGTCGGCTGGAGCTTACCGCTGAAGGTGAGCAGATGGCTCGCACTGTTGGAGAGGCGTTTGCGATGATCGAACAGCAGATCGAGTCGATACATCGGGAGCAACTTAAAGGGGAGGTGGTGCTGCAAACGATCCCGACACTCGGCGTGAAGTGGCTGGTCAGCCGGTTGGGCGATTTTCAGCAGCGTTATCCTGATATTAACTTGCGGATAGAAGCGGAAGATAGCGGTACAGATCTGGACTGTCGCCGTTTTGATATCGCTATCGATCTGGGCAAAGGACCCTATACCGGGTTGGCCACCACGCGATTGCATCAGGAAACGATCTTCCCGGTATGCAGCCCCGCCTACCGTGCCGAACAAAGCGTTGAGTCTGTTGATGACTTAAAACACTGTCGTCTGCTGCATGATGTGACGGCCTGGCGGGATTCCGATCAATATTCAGAATGGCTTTACTGGATTGAAGCAAATCAGCTGACAGATGTTGATTGTCAGCGCGGTGTCGTTTTCAACCGGGCATTGATGACCTATCAGGCAGCGATTGAAGGACAGGGAGTAGCGATGGGGCGCAAGGCCCTGATAGAAGCGGAATTGGCAAGTGGACAACTGGTGGACCTGTTTCCAGATAAGCACCTGCCGACCGATCACTACTATCATCTTGTATATTCAGCTGACGCTCTGCAGAAACCGAAGATCCGTGTTGTTCACGATTGGTTACTAAAACAGGCTGCGGTGTTGGCAGATAAACACAGTGTTGCAGGAATGGATACTTAAATTAGTAGATTCTAATTAAAGTTAAGCGGGATCTTGCCGTTAACGCTATTCAGTTCAAGGATAGTGAGAGGGCAATATGGACGTTAAAGGCATCACACCGCAACATTTGCAGACGACCCAGCAATCTGCCGGTTCGGTAAAGTTTCAGCCTCCTGCTGCTCAGCTGCCTGTTACGCAGCAGTTGCCGACGACCTCGGTGTCTATCTCCCCTGAACTTAAAGTAACCGAGATCCCTGATAGCTACCTGCGTCCCCGGCTGACTGAGCAATACCATACCCGCGAAGCAGCGGCTGATCGATCCACAGCGATGGGGCAGCTAGACCACCGTTTAAACCGTGAGCTCGATCGTTATGAAACAGTGAAGATCTTTCGGGCATCTCCTTTTCTTGAAGGGCTGGGTAAGCTGGCCTCAGAAACAAGTGAGTACAGCAACGAAAGTCGATCTTTTATGTTGGCAGCCGATGCTGTCGAGCGAGGCTATGAACCTAAGTTCGACAATGAGCTTCGGGATGTAACCAGTAGCGTTGAGCTGACCGTGCGAACTAAGGAAGGCGACGTTGTTACGATCAGCCTGTCGCAGAATACCGATGTAGTACAAAACGGGCTCTCGTTCAGCTTTGAGGTTGAGGGAGAGCTATCCGAAGATGAACAGAAAATGCTGGATGAACTGGGCGCTCGACTGGCAGAAACGGCTGACGGTTACTTTGAAACCGGTAAAGCCCGGCTCGACAATTTCGAAGATTTTGATACCTCAGAATTAGGCAGCTTTAAGGTCGCTTTCAGCAATACAGAGACGGACTACCCCGGCACTGTGACCTATGAGATGGCTATCGATCATACTGAGGAAACCCGTACCCTGAAAGGTGAGAATCAGGACGGCTATACCTTTGAGATCATCACTAAACTTGATCAGAAGTTTGAGCTTGAGATTCTGGAACGAAACGACCAGTTTAAGCAGTATCTGGCATTGATTGGCAGCACCACCGATGCTTATAAAGCGGATACCGAAGTACAGCGCTTTATGGAGAATGGTTTCCTGACGGCATTAGGTTTAGGGAGCGATATCCATAAGCCATCTAATCCATCCGAGACCGCCAATAGCCGCCGGATGCAGTTATTCCACAGCGGCATGCCTGACTTTAAAGCAGCTTTCCATTCAACCATTCAGACCAATCCGTTGGACATAACAGAACAGGCGTTTATGTCGCTGAAGATGGAACAGGTGACTTCGGTCGAAGAGTGGATCACTGATGCTGGCGAACACGCGAAGATGAGTCAGGTCAGCCGCTACGATCAGGTCGTGAAAACCTTTGCTGGTATCTCGGGGGCAGGTTCGCCAGACTTTGAACGTGGTTATTACTCACATAATACGCTGAAAGTTTCGGAAGAGAACGGACGCCATCTTGAGATGCTCGATGGCCGTGTTGAGAAGTTAGAGGTTGAGCACCAGAAGTCCCGTGAGACCGAGAAGAAGGTCTATCATGACTTTAAACTTGAGGAACATGATCAGTACAGTTTCTCTGACTCTGAGATTCTTGATCTGCTGGATGGTGTAAACACTGAAGATAAAACGGCAGCTGACCGTCGTAAGGTCGACCAGCTACTGGAAGGGAATAACTACGATCTGTTCGTTTATCACTAATAGCTGCGCGGGAGATTCTCTCCCGCGCATTCGCTTCAATGTAGTTTCATCTTTGGTTTGACCGCTTTGTTGAGAGCGTCAGCCGCTATCACCAACAGTGCCCGGGCTTTACCGTGGATCTTGACCTGATGCATCCGGTAGAGCGAGATATAAACGAATCTGGCCAGCCGTCCTTCGATAAACATCTTGTTGCTGGTGAGATTGCCCATCAGGCTGCCAACAGTACTGAACTTACTCAGGCTGACCAATGAGCCGTGGTCGTAATAGCGGAAGGGCTTTAATGGCTGCTGTTTAAATGAGCGAAGAATATTCTCTTTAACTTTACTTGCCATCTGGTGTGCCGACTGTGCTCTCGGTGGTACCCAGCTACCATCTTCCTGCTGGCAGCCGCAGCAATCACCGATGATATAGATATCATCGTCTACAGTACTCTGCAGAGTAGGTTTAACCAGAATTTGATTCAGCTTGTTCAGTTCAAAAACACCCAGCTCACGGACGTAATCCGGTGCTTTTACCCCAGCAGCCCAGATCATCAGATCTGCAGGAATAAGTTGGTCTTCTGAAGTGACAAAACCGTCTGTACTGGCTGATGCAATTCGGGTGTTTTCCAGTACCTGAACCCCCAGATCCGAAAGCTCCGAGCGGGCTGAAGCGGAGATTCGTTCCGGCAGCGCAGGCAGGATACGTGGACCAGCTTCGATCAGGTTGATATTTAACTGGCGGCGATCGACGTTTGGCATACCGTAGGAGGCCAGTAGCCGAGTGACGTGGTGCAGTTCTGCTGACAGTTCAACACCGGTAGCGCCTGCACCGACAATCGCGATGTTAAGGCCAGTACGTTCGGGTTGCTGATTCAGCCGCATAAAGCGGTTAAGCAAGGCGTGATGGAATTTCTCTGCTTGTGCCGGATTATCGAGGAAGTAGCATTGTTCGCGCACACCAGGGGTGCCGAAGTCATTGCTCTGGCTGCCGATCGCCAGAATCAGAATATCGTAAGACAGTGAACGTTCAGGCAGTACTTCATTGCCCTGTTCGTCGAGCAAAGGGTCCAGTCGAATCCTTTTCTCTTTACTATCCAGTCCGATAAAGCGTCCCAGTTGGAACTGGTAGTGATTACGCGCAGCATGGGCGTGGTACACCACTCCTTCAGTGCTGGTATCAAGTGATCCGGTCGCCACTTCATGCAGCAGTGGTTTCCAGATATGTGAGCGGTTCTGGTCAACCAATGTAACCAGCGCCTTGTTTGACTTGCCTAATTTGCGTCCTAGTTGACTGGCCAGTTCCAGTCCGCCTGCTCCGCCTCCTACAATCACAATTTTTTTCATGGTTAGATCCTTGATAAGTGTAATGGGCTTGCACTTTGCGGACACAGCGCAAGCCCATTGCACCTTTCAAAGCAGACAGTAACAAAACGATGGCAGCTTTGCTCCTGCTCGTATGTCTATTTGCCTGTTAGACCTTGGTAGTAAACGATAAAAGCTTGTGAACGGGAAGGGGTATTTGGAGCAGAGACTGTTGCAATAACGGATTAATCCAATAGAAGTAAAAAGGCCGTCATCCAGATGGATGACGGCTAATCCCGAAAAACGGGAGTCCACAATGAAACCTTTAGCCTGTTTGTTTAGCTGCTTGTCAGTGCATTTAGTTGATGTTGCAGGCCATTCGCAGTGACCAGAATGGGATTGCCGGTGGTAAGTCCATCGTCAGCCAGAAATGGATTGGTCCATCCGCCGGCTTCCTTTACCAGAATCAGGCCTGCCAGGCAGTCCCAAGCGTTGATATGAGGTTCGTAGTAACCGATCAGGCGTCCCGCTGCGACATAGGCTAACATCAGAGCACCAGAACCGTTCCGAACAAACATCCCGCCTGATTCCAGCAGTCGTTGCATAAATCCGATAAACCCCTGTTGCGGTACTCGGTGAGAAGTGCCCACCCCCATCACGCCTTCGGTGACAGAGGTCACCTCTAGTGCGGTGATTTGTGAGCCGTTTAACTGCGTACCTTCTCCGGCGATAGCGGTAAATAGTTCATCAGCATTTGGGTCGTAGATCAGACCGGCAGCGATTTTGTCACCCTTCATAAGAGCGATTGAGATACACCATGGCGGCATACCGTTGACAAAACAGGCAGTGCCATCAATCGGGTCGATCACCCACAGATAGTCGTTTTCCCCTTGAGTGACACCTTGTTCTTCGCCCAGGAAACCGTCGTCAGGGTAGTGAGCTGATATTCCCTGACGTATCAGTATCTCGACTTCTTTGTCGGCGATGCTGACCACATCCTGTGGGTCTGCTTTGGTTTCAATAACCAGCTGCTCGCGCTGATTAAAGAAGTTTAAAGCTTTGTCGCCCGCCGCTTTGATAACAGTTTCAGCCAGGGCAAAGCGTTGACGAATTTGTTGGTCAACTAGATTGGGTTCCAGATACATATTTTTCCCTCTTTACGCTGGCAATCAGGCTGCAACCAGCGCCAGACCACGGTCAGCAAACTGAATATCTACATCGGTGCCGGCTCGGATGGCGCGATCCGGACGATAATCGACTACAAACAGATTTCCGACCGATGATTCCACCTCGTACTGGATCTGATTACCAAGATAGGTCGCATGTCGGATGTGGCCCGGTAGGGCCGCTGGCGTCGATGGACCGTTTTGGGGTGCTAACCGCACGGCATCCGGTCGGATAGCGACTGTTATACCGCCTGGACTGAAAGTCGGATTCGGTAACTGGCAATGCACGCCTGCGATGGAGACCGTTGCCATCTCTGCCTCAGTACTCAGAATCTCAGCTTCGACCAGATTGGCATCACCGATAAAGTCGGCGATAAAGGCTGAAGCAGGCTGTTCGTATAGCTCATGTGGCGTACCTTGTTGCGCAATCACTGAGCGGTTCATCACGATGATCCGGTCAGATACCGCCAGTGCTTCCTCCTGATCATGGGTGACATAGACCGCTGTCAGACCCAGCTTCTGTTGCAGGTCACGAATCTCCTCCCGGACATGGCGTCGAAGCTTGGCGTCGAGGTTAGAGAGGGGTTCATCCAGCAGTAGCACTTCAGGTTCCAGCACCAGGGCTCTGGCAACGGCTACTCGTTGCTGTTGGCCACCGGAAAGTTCGCTTGGCAGGCGATCGCCATAGCCGTCGAGACCGACCAGTGACAGGCCTTCAAGGCTTTTCTCCCGCGCGTCGTTTTTGGCTGCACCGCTGGCGATCAGACCGTAAGCCACGTTCTCGGCAACCGTCATATGAGGGAACAGAGCGTAAGACTGAAAGACCATGCTGACATCGCGGTCGGTGGCTGGTAGCTGGGTTACATCTTTGCCACCGATCAGAATTTTGCCCTGGCTGGGGTGTTCCAACCCGGCGATCATGCGCAGGGTAGTGGTTTTACCGCAACCACTAGGCCCGAGCAGAGTAACCAGCTGGCCCGGCTCAATAGTGAATGAAACATTGTCGATGGCGGTGACATCACCATACTGTTTAGTTACGTTCTGGAATGTCACGGAGCCAGCACTGTAATGCAGTGTCATGCTTGTTTCTCCTTAAATTGAGGGGCTGGGCTGGATTCTGTGGTGACCCGGTTAACACGTCTGAGCTTGCGTTCGCCCACCAGTGCGTTGATGCCAAGAATCGCTGCCATCATCACCAGTATCAGTACGCTGCAGTAGGCGATGGCGATGCCGAACTCACCGTTTTCCACAAGTCCGATAATGTAAGAGGTGGCCATGTTGTGGTCTGCGCTGACCAGGAAAATTACGGCGCTGACCGAAGTAATCGCCCGGACAAAGCTGTAAACCAGTGCTGCGACTATGGCGGGTCTTAGCAGTGGCAGAATGACCTGCCGGAAGGTCTTAAAGCTATTGGCACCGAGTGTCAGTGAGGCTTCGTCGAGGCTTTTATCCAGCTGACTCATGGCTGCTATACCGCCGCGGACACCCACCGGCATATTGCGGAAGATAAAGCAGATCACCAGAATTACGCCGGTACCGGTCAGCTCTAGTGGTGGCACATTGAATGCCAGAATGTAGCTGATACCGATAACCGTACCCGGGATTGCGAAGCTCAGCATGGTGCCGAACTCAAAGGCGTTCTTCCATCGGAACTGCTGACGCACCAACAGGTATGCCGTTAACAGACCAACAGCTGCAGTGAGCGGTGCTGCCAACGCAGAGATACTGATGGTGGTCCAGAAAGAGTCCCATGCAGCACCCTGCCAGAGCAGACCATGATCGCCCCATTCAATTGCAAAGGCATCAGCGTAATGTTGCAGAGTGAAGCTGTGATCGAAGCCCCAGTTCTGAACAAAGCCGCCGAACATGATCATGCCGTAGATCACAATTGTCAGCGCAGCCCATGGTAGTGCTGTTGCGTAGCAAAGGCGACGCAGCATTGGGTTGACCCCCATATGCGCACCGGACTCCGCTTTGCCGGATACGGTTGTGTAGGACTTTTTGCCAAGCCAGAGTCGTTGTGCAAAGAAAGCACTCAGCGTAAAGAACAGTAACAGGATCGCCAGAACAGCCGCATATCCCTGATCGTTCTGAGCGCCGACTATTGCGAAGAATATTTCGGTAGACAGTACTTCAAAGTCGCCGCCTAGCACCATTGGGTTACCGAAGTCAGCCATGCTCTCGATAAAGCCGAGCAGGAATGCATTAGCCAGACCGGGCTTCATTAGCGGGAAAGAGACGTTAACGAAAGTCCTCCAGCGATCAGCGCGGAGTGTCTGTGAGGCCTCTTCCATTGATGGGCTAACACCTTCTACGACACCAATGAGTACCAGGAACGAGATTGGGGTGAAGGAGAGTACCTGGGCAAGTAGCACGCCTGGCATACCATAAAGCCAGCGGCCGGGTTCGATTGAAAACAGGTCGGCGAAGGTTTGGGTAACCACACCTGAACGGCCAAACAGCAGAATCAGAGCCAAACCAATAACAAAGGGTGGCGTGATGATCGGCAGCACTGTCAGTAGTCGTAGCTGTTTTTTCCAGCGGAATCCGGTACGAGTTACGACCAGGGCGAAAGCTAATCCCAGTGCGGTTGTTAAGGTTGCAGTGGAAAGTGCCAGTGCCAGCGAGTTCCAGGCGATACCGCATGAGGTCTGTGCAGCGACGCAACCCAGCCCCCAGATGTTGTCGTCGAAGAACTTGTCTGTGAAGGCAGATGCTGCAAGCTCTCCCTCGTTATTTTGGAATGCACTGAACAGAATCTGGCTGACCGGAAGAAATACAAATACCGCTACCAGAGCAATTACAGCGGTGATTGCGCTGGTGATAAAAACGTCGCCGCGGAGGAAGCCTTTAGCTGCCAGTCCGTGACTGAGAAACATCAGAAAAGATGCCGCGCAGAGAAGGGCGCCATAGCCCATCCCATATTGGTTTTGTTCCAGTGGTCCGGCGAAACTCTCTAGGCTGATGTACTGCCAGCCTGCAACGCCTATAGAAAATCCCTGCAGTGCCATCCAACCAAGACCGCTGATGCCAGCCAATACCAGATAGCGGGCGTAACGTGGATCAGATTTTTCCAGCTTCAGTGCGGCAAGCGGTAACAGTAGCGGTAACAGCAGAGGTAGAAGCCAGATGCGGTCGTAGCTGGTCGCCTGAAGGATGCCCGGTGCATAGTCAGAATCAAACGGATAGCCATCAGTGACCCAGTAGAAGGACCAGAGGCCATCTTCGAGCATATACCAGGGCATAATCAGGAAACCGATCGCTCCGATCAGTATCCAGGGGGTTAGAGCATGTTTCACAATAGGTACTCCGATCATTGGCCCGGATACGGGAAGCGGGCGGATTGATCTACTCAGGTGCCATCAGTGAATGATGTATTGGGTTTTGCGTGTGCTGGTGAACCATAGCCAGAGCGAGCGCTCCGGCTATGGTTGCCGTACTTAGCGAGCCAGCGGTTTGATCTCGTTGTCCCAGCGTTGCAGCAGGCGCTTACGCACATCGGCAGAGCCGTATTTGGCGAAGTCATAATCGATCAGCTTCAGCTGAGCGAAATCAGGTGCTTCCGCAGGTGTTTTGGCACCGCTGTTGGAAGGAACCTGATAAGCCTTCACTGACTCAGCCTGAGACTGAATATCGGAGCGCAGCGAGAACTCCGCCCAGGCCTTAGCTTCTTTCAGGTGACGGGCACCTTTAACGATGCTCATGGAGCCCACTTCATAGCCGGTACCTTCACATGGTGCAACGATCTTCAAAGGGAAGCCTTTTTTGATCTGCTTCATAGTGTCATGCATAAAGGTAATGCCGATCGCGGTTTCGCCACGTGCAGCGGCCTTGATTGGCGCAGAGCCAGACTTTGTGTACTGGTTAATGTTCTTGTGCAGTTTTGCCAGGTAGTCGAAGCCTTTCTCTTCACCGAATATCTGAACAATGGTTGCTAGCGCTGTATAAGCGGTGCCCGAAGAGTTCGGGTTAGCCATCTGGATCTCGCCTTTATATATCGGCTTCGCCAGATCGTCCCAGCATTGCGGAGCTGGAATTCCTTTTGCCTTCAGCAGCTTCTCGTTATAGCCAATACCAAGGGCGCCGGCATAAACACCAACACTTTTGTACTCGGAAACTTTTGCCTGGTTCTGAGCCCACTCCATAAGATTTGGCAGGGCTTGAGCCTGGTAAGGCTGGGTTAGATTTTCTCGAGCCGCTTGCAGGTGAGGGTCGCCAGTGCCGCCCCACCAGATATCGATTTTCGGATTGCGGGCTTCAGCGCGTAGCTGCGCATAGGCTTCCCCGGAACTTTTGCGGATCAATGACACTTTGATCCCGGTCTCTTTCTCAAATGCTGTCTCCATCATGTTGCACCAGTCGGTGTCAGTGGAGCAGAGCACGTTGAGTTTTTCCTTCGCCATAGCTGGCACGCTGATCATGGTAGTTGCAGCGGCAAGTACAGCAGTTCGAAGCAGAGCAGAGCTTTTCATGGTTGTAATACCTTCTGAATATTTATTGTTGTTATTCGTTGTTCATACGTATGCACAATCAGCTTCATCATAGACCGATCATTTCTATATGTGAAACTTTTATTTCATTTATTTCAATAGCGAAATTTTTGTTTCATTTGTTGTTCCAGATAAGCAGGAAAGAGCACTGCTATTCTGGGGACGGAGCAGGAAGAGTATGTCGGTAGATGGTTTCGACCGGGATGGTGTAGGTTTGAGCAGGCGCTTCTGGTTCTTCTAAACGTCTGAGTAAAGACTCAATGGCTTGTTCTGCCACGGTTTTCGGACACTGGCGGATAGTGGTCAGGTTATATGCCTGATAGCTGGCGATCTGGATATCATCGAAACCTATAACCGCAATATCTGATGGGATCGACAGGCCATATTGGTTTCGCACCGCATCGACAAACCCACAGGCGATATTATCCATGCAGAAGAAGACACCATCTGGACGTTCAGGTCGCTCGAGTAATGCCGAAGCAATCTGATAACCGCCATCATAGTCACCACTGACACAATGGATCTCTTCCACTTGAATTTCATTTGATTGGGCGTGTTGGCTCAGGTAGTCGATAAAACCTTGAGTCCTTACCACACTACTGAAGCTATTCTGGCTGGCACGCACTACAGCCAGATGTTTACAGCCATTTTTGAGCAGTGACTGGGCGGCTAGCTGACCACCAGAAAGGTTATCGATATTAACGATATCTGCATTGCCAAAACTGTCTGCGCGATTCACCAGAGTGACAGGCACACCGCGTTTCAGAAATTCTGTCGCTACTGTTTCACTAGGAGTGCAGGAGGTGACAATAATGCCGCTGACCTGGTACTGAAAAAGACTTTGGATTGAACTGTCTATGGTTTCCGGGTCGGAAACATCGATCACCATAGGTCTCAGCCCTTTGCGTTGTGTTTCGCAAATCAGCGCGTTCAGAAACTCGGCTCTGAAAGGGTCAGTGAGTCCGGCGGTAACCAGGCCAACTAGGTCGCTGCGCTGGCGGATCATAGTCTGAGCCGCTTTGTTGACCTGATAACCTAATTCCCTCGCTGCAGCAAAAACCTTCTCGCGGGTCTTATCGGAGATCCGGCTACTGGGGTTAAAGCTTCGGGAAACTGTGGATTGAGATACCCCGGCATGTTTGGCTACATCAGCTGAAGTGACAGTTTGTGGTTTCATCCGTGCGCTCTGTACCGGGTCATTGGTGATAATCGGAGTGATAGTAGCAGTCTTTTCTGGCGCTATTCTACCTGTGTTCAACCTCCGCGCCAGTGGTGGTTGTTATCTTTAGAGCAACGCATCTGGGCGATCTGGATGATAAAACCTGGCCGGTTTTCAGATTAATCGCGACTTTTTTCGTTATCCAGACATAGCTGGTGACAGCTAAGAGTAGTCCCCATAGCATTCGACTAAAGTGTTGGTTGGTAGTATCAGAAAATCCGTCCGGACCAAGCCAATTCTTAATCCAATAATAAAAACTGCAATCAGGTGGAAGTAATGTTCCGAGTCTTTTTCCTGTTGATGGTGTTACTGGTGCCATCGGCATGGGCAGAGGAGCTGACTGATAGTCATGTATATCAGCAGGTCCAGCGTATCAATAATGAAATTCGGCTGATCCGTCAGGCGTTGAAGGTTGAGAATGAGGTTCGCCAGCCCGGTGTTTTAGTGGGTAAACGGCGGATTCATGTACTTGGCAAAGGGGCTGAAGTACTGGAAAAACTGGCAGCCATTCAGCGCAAGAAAGATATTAAGCCGTTGACCGTGCCTGAGTTACCGGTTCGTCGAATCAAAACCGCTGAACTCTTTGCTCAGGTTGAGACTATTCTGGCTGAACTGCAGCGAATCAAACAGGCATACGGTATCAGTCAGGATGCCGTGACCCCGGTTTTATATCTAGATAAGACTCCGTCAGATATCTATGAAGTGATGTGGCAAGCCGCTTTCTTGTTAGAAGGTGTTGCACCTGAGCTATCTAATGCCGATCTGCAGCGCGGTCTTGATCGGGTTGACGCGGAGCTCAAACTGATCGCTGACAAATTGTCGGTAGATCTTGCGGTTGTGAAAACCGGGAGTGTGGCGCAGAAATCGGTGATGGATATTAACCTGCACGGTTATATGAACCTGCACCGCATTGTGCGTTTGGAGCGCAATGTCCGGGTTTCTCAGCTCCGCGTACCATCTTATCCGGCGGGTGAGATTAGTGGCTCTGATGTCTATGACACCATCAATATGATGCTGGCGGAACTGAATCGTATTAAGCAGAGGCTTAAGTTAAAGCAGGTTGTATCGGTGGCGGGCGGTACCTCAGGTAACGCCGACAGAGATGCTGTCTTTAATCATATGTATGCGATTGGCCAGCGACTTGAATTGCTGATCAAAGCAACGCAGAAGTGATGGGAGGGAGCATGTCAGAACAAAATTATTCCGCCCAGGGCAAGCAAGGGCTGCAGTTAAAACTGGCGCATAAAATTATGACCCTGCCGCTGGTGGTTTCACTGCTGTTGGTGATGGTAGGTATTTTCGTTTATCTCCAGTTGCAGCAGATCAAACAGAGTAGCCAGAGCGTGATGCAACAGCAGGTACCTGAGGCTCGTCAGGCGACAGATCTGTTGAAACAGACACTGCAAAGGGAATCGCTGGCACGGCAATACCTGAATAGTCAGGAACCAGAATTAGCGCAGCAATTCAGTCAACTCAGATTTACTCAGGATAGCTCTGCTAGTGGGGAGATTCAGGCCTTTGCCCGCCGGGATATGCAGTTGGAGCAGCTGTTTACGGGTGACATGAGCGATAACCTACAGCGTCAGAATCAGTTGGTATCGCAGTTGGAAAATAGTGTCGGTCCACAGGCGAATCAGCGTTTGTCAGATATTCTGATTACGGCCTCACAGGATAAGAAAAATAAGGTGACAGACGCTGCGGTTTCAGTGTTGGCACCGTTGCAGGCCGCTCGTATCTACCTGGGACGCTTCCTTAAATACGGCCAGGATACCGATGCTGATCGTTATCGACTGGAGATGATGGCTGCGGATAACGCTTTTTACCGGCTTTGGCTGGTAGTGTCTGATACCCGCAGGGGAGAGTGGGTTAATCAGCTCGAAGCACCGCTGAAACAGATGGCGACCGATTTTGAAGCTATTTACCAGTTGCAGCGCGAACGGGATCAGCTGTTAGAGCAACAGTTTCAGCCTTTGGTCAGCGAATTAACGGCGATGGCGCTGAATATCCAGCAGCAGGCCTGGTTGAGTCTTGATGACAACGGTAAACAGCTGGATAGCACCATTGTTGGCACTGAGCGTTGGTTAACCATTAGCTCCGCAGTAGCTGTATTGCTGGGTATTCTGCTGGCTGTATTGGTTAGTCGGGGGATTACTCGTCCGGTGATCCGAATGGATACCGTTGTACAGGATATGGCGCAGGGTGATGGTGATCTGACGCATCGTCTGGATGTGCGTAGCAGTGATGAAGTGGGCTCATTGGCAACCGCGATGAACACTTTCATCAATAAACTGCGTAATATTGTTTCCCAGCTGATCGATCAGGCAAGGGCAGCAGGTCAGTCTGCAGAGGAGGCATCTGCGCTTTCCAACCGTTGTAATCAGTCGATCGATTCTCAGCAGCAGGCGATCACTATGGTGGCAACCGCGGTTGACGAGATGACCGCGACAGTCGCGGAAGTCGCCGGCCATGCGGCGCAGGCCCAGCAGGCAACCGGGCATGCGGAAGGCCTGTCACAGCAGGGCCATCAAGTGGTGCAGGATACAGTGAGTACGATTGAGCAGTTGGCCGAAGAGGTCACTCGCTCAGCTTCGGCGATTCAGCAATTAGAAGCCGGTAGTACCGAGATCGGTAACGTTCTGGGTGTGATTCAGAACATTGCTGAGCAGACCAACCTGTTGGCGTTGAACGCAGCCATTGAAGCAGCGCGTGCCGGTGATCAGGGGCGTGGATTTGCGGTGGTAGCCGATGAAGTTCGGACGCTGGCGACACGCACCCAGGCTTCGACTGAAGAAATTCAGCAGATGATAGAAGCGCTTCAGAGTGGTACCGATAAAGCCGCTGCAGCAATGCGTGTCAGTTCTGAAAAAGCTTCAAATGGCGTTCGACTGGTACAACAGGCAGGTGAATCTTTGGCATCTATTACCGATGCTGTATCAACCATCAACGATATGAACACTCAGATAGCGACTGCCACTGAGCAACAAAGTATGGTGGCAGAAGATATTGGTCGTCATATTCAGGAGATTAGCCAGTTAGGCCTTGAGGTTGCTGAGAATGGTCGTCAGGCTGCATCGGCCAGCGATAACATCAGTGCAATGAACAAGGAAACTAACCGATTGCTCGGTCAGTTCCGAGTGTAAAAAAGGCCGCTGGCGTTGACGTCAGCGGTCAGTATCCCTTCGAAAAGTCCACCTGATATTGCGGCGCTTCATCCGCCATCCAGCGTTTAAGGTTTGCGCAGAAAATCTCACTGACCTGTTCCGGGAAGCTATAAGCTGCGTTGTGTGGTGTGACCGTCACCTTCGGGTGATACCAGAGCGGGTCCTCTTCTGGTAATGGTTCCTGCTGGAATACGTCCAGCACAGCATGACCCGGTCGACCCTTATTCAGTGCAGCTACCAGTTGCTCCTGATCAACGGCACTACCTCGACCGATATTGATCAGCACCGCATTGGGCTTCATACAAGAGAAAGTGTTCTCATTAAACAGGTGTCGCGTTTGAGGAGTATCCGGGAGTGCGCTGACGATATAATCGGCGTCTGGCAGTTGGCGGCTTAGCTGATCCAGTGGATATGTTTGCTGGAAGCCTGCGACCCGTTGGCCAGAGCGGCTGATTCCGGTGACTGAGATGCCAAATGCGCTGGCGACGCCAGCCAGATGCTGACCGATCGATCCTGTGCCGAGAATCAGCATGCGTTTTCCCTGCAGGCTACGGTAACTGTGGCTTTGCCAAACCTTATGTTGCTGCTGTTTTTGGTAATCCGCATAACGGCGTTCCAAAGCGATGATATGGCCAAGCACATACTCGCTCATTAACGGGCCGAAGACGCCACGGATATTGGTCAGCAGATAGTCTTGCCTGAGCTCTTCTTTCATCAGTGCATCGACACCTGCGAAAGTCGACTGTAGCCATTTCAGCTGAGGAAGTTCTGCCAATAGTGGCGCTATCATAGCGGGTTCAGCCAGGGCGATCTCTACGGTGGGGTCAGCGTCGTATCTGTCCGTTGCCACCAGTTCAACCTGTTCAGGCAGCTGTGGTTGCAACAATGCCTGATATTGCGCGTAGTCTTTACTCAGCACCAGTAGCTTCATCCGCTGATCTCCTGTGAGATGATTTGACAAATTCTGCGATCAACCGTTTAATGCGTGAACGCTGCAAGGCGTCCATGTTCGCGGAAAGGGCTGCGCCCAGAATACCTCCACACAATACGATGTTCCGAGTGATTATTGCCAGTGCAATAGTCTGTTGCCTGTTATGCGGACGCAGGGAATTATTTGAGGATACCTCGTATGTCTGATCAAAATGGTGCCCGCCAGGGTAAGCCCAGAACAGTTTTTCATGGCAAATTGAATCTGGAACAGCAGAAGAAACGTGCCCGTGAACTGTTAAAAGCGCTAGATAAAAGCGACCCTGCTGCGCTCTCCCGCTGTGCAGAACACCATCCTCGTTGGCCGTTATCAGAGTTCCGTCTTAGCGATACTCAATTGGTGCTAGCGCGAGAGAATGGTTTTGCTAGCTGGCCCGCAATGAAAGCGCATATTGATACCCTTACTGATGACTCTTTGCTGCCGGATGATGCTGGCGTTGTTCATATCCGTTGTGGCAGCGACATTGCGCATGGTTTGCAGTTGGCAGGTTTTAACGGGGAGTTTCTGGAGTTTAGTGATCCCTATTGTATGGGGCCGGTAAGAGACCTGCCTGAACCTGCCTTTATCGAGATGCGGAATGCTTTTTTAGCCGAGGCGTTTAACCTGTCAATTAACGATATTCGTGCCCGCCAGCAAACAAGCTACCAGCGGTTGAATCAGCTAAAAGGCGCGAAGGTCGTGCTCTGGTTTGAGCACGATAGTTATGACCAATTGATACTGGCTTATCTGCTAAATCGATTCGCAGAGCTTGAATATGAAACCCTGGAGATGATCTGCGTTGATCGGGTACCGGGCGTGGAAGACTTTGTCGGTCTCGGCCAGCTATCGCCGGAGTTGCTTCGTTATCTCTGGCATAACGAGCGAAAACAGGTAACCGCGGAGCAGTTGCAGCTAGGTAAGACAGCCTGGGCTGCGATCTGTCATAAGGATCAAATCAGTCTTAGAGAACTGGTGGCAACAGGCACACCTGCGCTGCCGCTAATGAGTGGCGCACTTAAGCGCCATCTTCAGGAGTTACCTGATCCGGATACCGGGCTGAGTTTAACGGAATTACTGATCCTGCAGCTGTTATCGGATCAGCCAGATATAAAAGCCGGGCCGTTATTCGGCCGCTATATGCGCGAAGTCGAGCCATTGCCATGGTTGGGTGATCTGATGTTCTGGCACATTCTAAAAACGATGGCAGCCGGAGAAATGCCGGTTATTACTATTATCGAAGATGATCAGGAATGGCATCGCTATCCTGTGCGTATCACCGAAGATGGCCAGCAGGTGCTGGCCGGAAAGCTTAACTATCTTGCGTTGATGGCAAAACCGCGTTGGGTGGGCGGTATATGCATTAATCCTGTAGATGCCCGGTGATCGATAGAGACGAAGACTGCTGAGCGGTTTCGATCACCTCCATGGTGACCGAATCCGCTTCGATCAGCTCCATCAGGTTCGCCAGCGAAGCTTTGGTAGCCATGCGCTCGTTCGATTTGTGCGCGTTGTCGGCGTTATCCCAGTAATAGATCTCAACCCAACGTCCTGATTCCGTCTGGCCCGCTGATTGGTAGATAAAGCCCGGTAGCTGCTTCAGGTCTGGCAGCATGGCTTCAATTGCGCCCAGCATCTGTTGGGGTGTGACCTCTGGCTTTGCATTCCAGCTCACAATCTCTGCTGTAAACATCGCATTTTCCTTTACTGTTCGGTGTGGTCTGTATCGTATCTGTTTCTCTATTGTTGATAATTGCTGTTACTGTGAATGGATAATTTTCGTCAGGAGAATAATTTGGATCAATTCGATAAAGCTGGGTTGTTCAAACAGGTTGTTGAGATGGGATCTATGGCAGCTGTTGCCAGAGCAACTGATCTTAGTCCGTCAGTGATCACCAAGCGTATAGCTGAACTGGAGGCTTCGCTCGGTGTTCAGCTGCTGACCAGGACAACGCGCAAGATCGCTCTGACAGAAGCGGGGAGCTATTTTTATAGTCATGTTTGTTCGCTGAATGGCCAATGGCAGAGTTTACTTGATGAAACCACCAGTCTCGGAACCGAGCCTCAGGGGATTCTGACCGTTGCTGCGCCTCAACCGGTTTTAAGCCGGGTGCTTGTACCACTTCTACCAGAATTTCGTCGGCGTTATCCAAGAATACAACTGATGCTGAAAACAGCACTTTATCAGGAGTTACCTGACCGGCAAGCCGATCTATCATTTGCTCGTGAGTTGGTGAACTTTGACTCGGCTACAGTGATAGCTGCTCCTGTTTGCCAATATCAAAATAGCCTGTTCGCATCGCCTGCCTATCTGGCTGATGCAGGCATACCCGAAAGCCTTGAACAGCTATCTGTGCATGCCGGTTTAATCTACGGTGGGCTTAATGATGTTAGGCAGGAAGGTGGTAAGTGGCATTTTGAATCGGGGGAGGTGGCTGAACTTAAGGTTGCTATCAGATCTGATAATACCGAAGCTCTGATATCGGCTGCAGTTGCGGGAATGGGGATTGTTTATATCCCCGAAATGATTATTCAACATGAGTTAGGTGCAGGGTTATTGCGACTCGTATTACCAGAGCTGAAAAGCGAGCCACATCGGGCATTGCTCTACTACCAGCAGCAAACACATGTTGCACAGAAAATCAGAGTGTTCATCGACTATCTGCGTGAGAGCCTTGGGAAGGTGCGATTAAGTCCTGCCGGCTCTCTGGCTTAGAGGGGGACGCGTAATCGCGGCGGCGCTTTGCAGGCATGTCTAGACCTGTCAAAAAGTGCCAACAAAGAGTACGCATCACCCTCTAAGCCCCAAAGCACCCAGAGGGCATAAAGGCGAGGCCTGTAGCCTGCATCTACGTTGTTACGCTTTTTGCGAAGGACTACGGCCACTTGTGCCCTATGGGTATTAGCTGCAAAGCGTGCCTAGTATCTACAGGCTATAGGTCTCGCAGAGAACGAGCGGGACTTATTCGCACCTTCCCTAGGGAGATAATGCGACTGGTGATCTGAACTACACTCGATATATATGATCAACGAATAGGGAAGTGTTCTGTTGTGAAAATGCTACGAATAGGCGTAATTCTGCTGCTAACAATGCCGGCGTTTACTCAGGCTGAAATCTATCGCTGGGTCGATAGTGATGGTGTAACTCACTTCAGTGATCGTCCTCCGGAAGGGAAAACTAGCGAGAACTTGGAAACCCGAGAAGTATCATTACCGCCAGTTAATGCGGTTTCCAATCCGAACCCGCCCCCTCCAGCAGCTAAAAAGCCAGAAAGCCAGTCGGCGAAACAGGGTAGTAAATCAGTCAAAAAGACTGAGAAAGGCAGCAGCGAACAGAAGAAATCCAGTAGCAAGAAATATAAGGACAGCCTGACTTCCAGAGAGGGTCAGGTATCAGGGTATGATAAACAAACGCGGATCGCTGATATAGAAGCTGACGATGACGAAACACTTTCTAACAGCCCGTCGCGTAAGACCTTAAGTCAAAAGCTAAAAGCCTACAACGCTGCAAAAACAGCCGACTGATCAGAAACAAGGAGTGTTATTCATGAGTATTCGCAGCCTGATAATTCCCGTTGTTGTTCTGTCCCTTTTTACATTTTCTGCTCAAGCGGAAGGGAAAGGGGGAGATGAATTCCGTCGCACGGCACAAGGGTATGAGCAAAAAGCTTCGAAGTATCGCAACAAAAACAGTGAGATCGCTTCGCTCTATCAGCGTATGGCGCAGATAAAACGGGATGCAGCGCAGTTAGGGAAGGTGCTAATAAACCCCGCTCGTTCTCTGCGAGATCTGTAGCTTGCAGATACTGGGCACGCTTTGCAGCTAATGGCCTTAGTCCTTAGCAATAAGCGTAACAACGTAGATGCAGGCTACAGATCTCGCCCTTCGGGGCTTAGAGGATTATGTGTACTCATTGTTGGCAGTTTTTGACAGGTCTCGACATGCCTGCAAACTGCCGCCTCGATTACCCATCATCCTCTAAGCCAGAGAACCAGCAGGGTTTAATCGCACCTTCCTTAGCTGACCAGAATCGCTGGAATGAGATTGATTGGACTGAGTACCATCAGCTTGAAGGTGAGGTTGCTGAGCAAAAGGCGCAGTTTAAGAAAAAGAAATAGCCGTTTACCTACCGACAGAGTGCCATTGGGAGATATTCACAGCTTCCTTTATAATATCCGGCGCGTCAGCCTTGACGCCTTATTTGTATAGATCAGTGCCGGATGAGGTTAGGTTTGAATAAAGTTGAGAAGTTTTTTCTGTCGATCAATCTGGTTTGGCTACTGATTTATGGTGCAGTGTTTGCCGAGCATCTGGTTAACACTGGCTACAGTGCTTGGCACCTGACCATTGCCCACGGCCTGACGGTTACAACTTTGATGCTAGCCTGCGCGATGCTGTTGCTGAGAATTCCTGGCCTGTTAAAGGCTCTCCCGGTGATGATCTACTCTGCACTATTGGCTGAAGGCTTCCTGATTATGCTGTCGGTGCAAAAACTCTTCACCTTGTTTGGCGTCGCAGCGCTGATCGGGACCATCCTGTTTATCTTCTGCATGGTTGGATTTCGGGGTTACCTGAAGAGTAACGATGCCCGACTCTACTTAGGGCTTGAAACTGTTCCGGAATCTGAAGATCAGAAATAGTCGCTATTTCCTAACTGTTTTACCGCAAGTATAATTCGTGGCCTGATTAAACAAGGAGTTATCAGGCCATGAAGGCTCGTATCTTATCTTTCACGCTGGTTCTCAGCGCGCTTTTTCTTACTGGTTGTGCAACCTCTGTCCATAAAGGCCAGCACCATCAGCTTCCGCAATTTACTGAAAATGTTGAACGTCCTAAGGTCATCCTGATGCCGATGGATATTTCGGTGTATGAGTTGGGTGTGACAAACACTGAACTGGTGCCTGAGTGGACTGAGAATGCTCGCACAATAGTGCGAAATGAAGTATCAAATATTCTTCAGAATAACCCCAATCTGACTTACTTAGGGCGTCCAGAATTGACTGACGAGCAGGTCGACCTGGTTGATGCTCATACATCGCTTTACTACCCGGTAGTGTCGGCTGAGTTTATTCATCAACGTGCCGAGGCCTGGAAACACCGTCGGGATAAAATTGAGAGTTCAATTGGTCCAGGGTTAGCATTTCTGCGCGAGCAAACGGGAGCAGATATAGCTGTTTTCGTTAGCGGTGATGACTTTATTTCGTCTGGCGAACGTGTTGCAACTGCATTTTTGGCCGCTGCATTTTATGTGTCGATTCCATTGGGCCATTCCTTCCTGAACGTTGGCATCGTTGACCTTGAAACCGGTGATATCCTTTGGAATAACAATGCGATTTCCGGGTCGTTCTCACTGGTGGATAAAGAAGATGTTACCTCTTCGATGGCTACCATTTTTAGTGAGTTTCCACAGTTTGGACAGAAAGCTGTTGTAGCTTCAGCGGAGTAATGTCTGATGCGGATGCTTATATCCCTGGTTGCATTGCTAGTACTGGTTGGCTGTAAGTCGACCGAGATCAACTCTTTTACTTCAGGTGCTGATGTTCAACAACTGACTGAGGGTGAAGACCGCCTATGGTACGGTTCTGATCAGTTAGATAAGGCTTTGCGGAAGGCGCGGCAACTACACAAAAATGATGAGCTGAACGCTTATCTGCAGCAGATTAATGACCGGCTATTCCCTGAGTTTAAGGGCAAAATCAGAGTGCGGGCACATAAGGCCCCTTATCTGAATGCCTTTGCGCTGGCGAATGGTTCCATCTATGTCAATTTGGGGCTGATCAGTACGCTCGAAAACGAAGCACAGTTGGCAGCCGTACTGGCTCATGAAGGGATTCACTTCGTCGAGAAGCACAGCGCTCGGCAGCGGGCCTTTGCGCAAAATAGTGCGGGCCTGGCGGTCGCAGTGACTTTGCTGGGGGTTCCGCTTGCAGGCGAGCTGATCGCAATGGAAGCGATCAGTGGCTACTCCCGAGAGCATGAACTGGAAGCTGATAATCTCGGGTATCAGCGAATGGTTAAAGCAGGGTATTCACCTGCAGAATCGGTGAAAGCGTTTGAAGCCTTGGCGCGAGAAGCAAAGGCGGCGGCGAAAGAGGGGCCGTTTTTCTTCTCATCTCATCCAAAACTTCAACAGCGGATTGAGAACTTCAATGCGCTGATCAGCACAGAAGACAACCCGGAACAGGGTATAGTCGCTACTGATGACTATCACCAGCGGGTGGAGCCGGTAAGAGCTTTTGTCTTGAGGAAAAAACTTGATGCCGGGCAGTATGCGGAGGTTATCGCGTCATTGGAACGCGAAAATCTGGAACAGATATACCCGGTCTATGGTGATCACTTTTTAGGTGAAGCGCTTTACCTGAGAAATGAGGAAGGCGATCTCAACCGTGCGGCTGAGGTGTTGACCAGTGCGTTGAAAAAGCATCCGGCAGAAGCTGATCCGCATCGGGTTTTGGGCATGATCTACATGAAACAGGGAGAGCTGGATTCGGCTCGCCTGTCATTTGAAAAATATCTGGAATTGAATCAAGACAGTGAGAGAGCGGCTTTCGTGCAGCTATATCTGGCTGATCTCGACAAAAAAATCGATAAGGAATGAAAATGCTGAGAAAGGATAATCTGTTTCGTGCATTACTGGTCATGATGCTTGCCGTGGTGATGGCTGGCTGTCAGCAATGGACACGAATTGATGAAGGAAAAAACATTCAGTCTGACAATGAAGGCACTTTTGAGGTTGAGGTTCCGACCTACTGGGTGCGCCATAATTTCGATCGTGAAGCGCTGGCCGTAACTAAAGACAGTCCAGAGTTACAGATGGCGCGCTTTATGCGCCGTAATACGGACAAGCCCTTCAACTCGCTGGAAGGCAAACTGCCAGAATCGCCACTGGTTACAGATTTGGCGGACTACTATCTGGCTGACCTTAAAGAGCGGATGGGTGGTATAGAGGTTGAGAAGTTGGCGTTAACGCCTGCGACACTGGCAGGTGAAACCGGTTTCCGGATGGAACTACGCTTCTTTACAGAGCGTGGTTTGGAGATGAAGCAGGTGGCATATGGTGTGCTGATTGATGGCGCTTTTTACGAGCTGTTCTATCAGGCACCAAATCTGATTTACTTTGAGCGCGACCTGCCAACATTCGAACAGATGGTGGAGTCGTTTAAACCGAAATCAGCGTAACCGACTGATACTGTAAAAAGGAGGCTTGAGTGCCTCCTTTTTTGTTTGTGTGTTCCGAGCCGCCTTTATGCTACTTTAGCGCACCGTCGGGTTGATGTTGTGATGGTTTCGTTTGTTGGAGAAGTACTGTGGATGTTTTGCTGAATGAGTTGTTAAAGCCCTGGCCTGCTGTGATCTACCTGTTGATCCTGATTCTGATCGTTGAAACAGTGATCTGGAAGTTTCTGCCAGGTGCCAGTCGGATTCTTGGTGTACCAGTCGCCCGATTCAGTAAAGCAATCAGTGCTGAGCGAGCAGCAAAGCTGGAGCCTCGTCAGGTAAATGCCTGCGTTGCCAGAGTAGAGCGTCATAGTCTGTCCAGCAGACAGGTAAGCGATGGTGTTTATCAGCTAAATGATAAAGCGAATCCGAGTTTTGGTGATCAGTCGGATTTACGTCGTTATTCGCCACTCTATCGCGCAATGATCTCTGTCACCCAACAGCGTGCGACCGTGACAATGATCATGCCCTGGTCGGTGATTGCGATTATCGCTGGTGGTTGGATAGCTGATAACCATTTTTCAGGGATCTCTTTCGGGCCTATTCTCGGGGCTATATTACTACTGATGGGTGGCATCGCTTGGGTACAGGCGCGTGCGTTCCGTCAGGCACTGGCGAAGATCGCTGGCGAATGAGAAAGTCTGATAAAAAGCTGGATAACCAGCTGTGCCGTATATTAACCGAAGCTTGTGAGACCTTGCAGGAGAAACAGCCGGGTTTTGTTTGGTTAACCCATCAGGCTGACTATAAGCGGTTCCCTGAGAGCCTGATGATCACCTGTGTTTTCGACACTGTAGATAGCCAACAACAGGCGTTACAGCCAGAATCTCAGCAGCTTGTAGGGCAGATATTGCAGCAGAACTTGAGTGAGATGGGGCTCTATATCCTGCATATCCACAAGCATTTCCAACTCGATAACGAAGAGCAGCCGAGAACCGGCGTAGTTTAGTTGCAGGGAGCTTATGATAGCCCCTAGCCCAGGTAAGCTATGCTTTAAGGGTTCCCGGCTGTGTTTGCAGGGTGACATCGTAGGTTAAGTGGTTTCACCCGCGGAATGAAATACATCCTTTCTGGTAACTGTCCAGGTAACAGTTACATCGTTTATTACCTCAAAAACAGCTGGTAATGTGCCGTTTCCGAGAGCTAACGGTCATCATTCTGTCAGCTCACTTTGGTAACGTTCACTCGGGGTTTCAGCATAGCCTGCCGTAAATGGGCAGTAGGTTATGCCGTAGCCCGGATGCCTTTGTCCCGCTGAATAGGTTGTCGGGGCAGTATTTGCGGAGATTCTGATGTTTAGAAAAACCAAGATTGTAACCACCCTGGGTCCGGCGACGGATGATTTTCAGGTACTGAAAGAACTGATCTCAGCCGGTGCCAACGTGGTGCGGCTAAATTTCTCCCATGGGGTTGCTGATGATCACCGCAAGCGGGCTGAAAATGTTCGTCAGATTGCAGCAGAACTTGGTTGTGAGGTTGGTATTCTGGGTGACCTGCAGGGGCCAAAAATCAGGGTTTCCACCTTCCGTGATAAGAAAGTACAGCTGGCGATTGGTGATGCTTTTGTGCTGGATGGTGCTTTACCGCGCGGCGAAGGCGATCAGCAGCGAGTCGGTATCGACTATAAATCCCTGCCGCAGGAAGTCGTCCCGGGTGACGTGTTATTGCTTGATGATGGTCGTGTTCAACTGGAAGTTGTGGCCGTTGAAGGGGTAGAAGTTCAGACCCGTGTTACTGTCGGTGGCCCGCTTTCTGATAACAAAGGCATCAATAAGCTCGGTGGTGGTCTCGCTGCTGCCGCTCTGACCGAAAAAGACAAAGCGGACATCAAAACTGCCGCGGAGATCGGCGTTGATTTCCTGGCGGTATCTTTTCCGCGTTCCGGTGAAGACCTGCACTACGCTCGTCGTTTGGCCCATGAAGCAGGGCTGGAAGCGGCTATCGTTGCTAAAGTTGAGCGCGCAGAAACCGTTGAATCTGATGAAGCTATGGATGACATCATTCAAGCATCTGATGCTGTGATGGTTGCCCGTGGTGACCTTGGTGTTGAGATCGGTGATTCTGAGTTGGTCGGTGTTCAGAAGCGACTGATCCGCCGTGCCTGTGCTCAGGGACGTCCGGTAATTACTGCGACACAGATGATGGAATCTATGATTCAGAACCCGATGCCAACCCGTGCTGAGGTGATGGATGTTGCTAATGCAGTGTTGGATGGTACTGATGCGGTGATGTTATCCGCGGAATCTGCTGCGGGTGCTTATCCAGTTGAAACTGTTAAGGCGATGGCAGAGATTTGTCGCGGTGCTGAAAGCCAGCCATCGCTGGGCGGCATTCGTAACGAAATGCCTGAGACCTTTGATTCCGTTGAGCAGAGCATCGCGCTTTCTGCTAACTACATAGCGAACCACCTGCCGGGTGTTGAAGCTATTGTCAGCCTGACCACCTCCGGACAGACACCACTGCTGATCTCCCGTGTTTCTGCCGATGTGCCTATTGTCGCTTTCTCCCACTGTAAGCTGACGCTGCAAAAACTGGCGCTCTGCCGCGGTATTCTGCCAGTGTATCTGAGCATCAGTGATGTCGATGGTGCTGAAGCGGTTGATAAAGCACTGGATTACCTGCGTGAACAGGGGCTGTTAGAACGCGGTGATCAGATCGTACTGACTCAGGGCGATCGCCATGGTATCGCAGGCAGCACCAACTGTTGCCGTGTACTGCCACTGTGATCAATTAAGTTGTTGATTCACCTTGCTGCATGAGGGGCTGGCAGATAAGCTGCAAAGATTATTCGCAGTGGTCTGAACAGCCCTTTTATGTTGCAGCAGGATAGCAAATACCAATTCATCAGGGCGCTTCGCCCGTTCTCATTCAGTGTTGCCCTGATCACCTGTTTAACGGGCATCTCGGTGGCGTCTCAGACTGGCCCTGTCGATCTGCTAATGGCTGTGATCACCATTGCAGCTGCTGTAGTACTGCAGGCCGGTGTAAATCTGATCAATGATTATGCTGACCTTGATCTGACGCTGACGACTGATGAGCAACTCGCGATTCAGCGTAATTTTCGCTGGGGTATGGGTTGTTTTCTTTTAGCGACCTTTGCTGCCATCTATCTGATTCTTCACACTGGTACTTCATTACTCTGGCTCTGCTTGCTTGGGGCTATTGGTGCGCTGGGATACACCCTTGATCCGGTCAATTACAAAGCCCGTGGGCTTGGCGTACCTATGGTGTTCTGGCTGATGGGCGTACTGATGGTCTCCGGTAGCTACATGATTCAGACCGGTGAGGTAAGCTGGCAGGTGTTCTGGTTGTCGATCCCGATCAGTTTGCTGGTGGCACTGTTACTGTTAAGCAATGAGATACGTGATTACGAACAGGATCAGCGCGACGGTATAGCGACTTTAAGTGGCAGGATTGGTTTTTATGCCGCGATTCGACTCTATCAGACGTTGATTGTCGCCGCTGCCGTCAGCGCTGTGATTTTGTACTGGCAGGGATTGCTGGCGATCATCTGGCCACTGTTATTGTTGCTACCACTGTTATTCCCGCTGCATAAACAGCTGGACCCAACCCGCAATGAACGCACCGAGCTGACCCCGCAAACCGGGCGTCTTTTGTTTGTGTTTGGTGTTATCTATAACCTGATTATCTGGTTTGGCTAAAACGGTACCCAAGTAGCATAGAAACAGTTGATCGGGTACCTAGACTGGTAGTGTCACCAGAGAGGGCACTGCTATGCACCAGCGACTGTTTGCTTCACTTTTCCTGATATTCACTGCTGTTACTAATCTTGTCGCGGCGCCCTTGTCCGGCGAGAAACAGGTGATCCTGAAAGACCGCAAAGGCGGAGAAACAGTAATCGGTAAGGTTCACTTCGAACCTCTGGATAATGAAAAATCCCGTTACCAGCTGCATCTGGACCATAAACTTTTCAAAGATTACTTCCTGTCGATGAAAGAGATGAAATGTCTCGAAGGTCCTGAGTTGTGGTGCCACATTCCCTATCCATATGCCCAACCAAGAGAGGTGAGCGCCACAGATCTGCGCTGGTTGGAGCACGACCTGATGTTTATGTTTAAAAAGCCCTCTGAATTTGGCGCGAATTTCTGGAATGGAATCTACTACAGCATCGCCTCTGAAGGCGGAAAGCTAGGTGGTAGTGCGATGGCTGTGGACCTCAATATGCTGGCATCTCCGCCGGATGATCTGGCGATTCCACCCGTTAATGAAGGTCTGCTGGACGAGATAGAACTAAGCCAGCGTTGGCTGCCGCATATCGAAATCCGTTAATAAGACTAAGCGGTAAAACGATTGTCTAAGGTTTTTGTGTATAATAGCGCCCGCATATAAAAGAGCCGCGCGGGGGCAGCGGGTTGCCATGTGCACTCCGGCCTAATATCCCGGCGACGGTTCGACAGGGTGATGGTCATACGACCAAGCTGAGTATCCGGCATGAGTCAGTCGGATCAGGGTGCAAAGCCCCAGCAAAATCAAGACAAGAGCTAGCCAGCCTGAGGTCTCAAATGAGCGTAATTCGCCAAGACGATTTCATCAGCAGCGTTGCTGATGCACTGCAGTTTATCTCCTACTACCATCCGATCGATTTCGTACAGGGCGTGCACGAAGCCTACCTGAAAGAAGAGAATCCGGCGGCTAAAGACGCAATGGCGCAGATTCTGATCAACTCCCGTATGTGTGCAGAAGGCCACCGTCCGATCTGTCAGGATACCGGTATCGTAACCGTATTCCTGAAAGTCGGTATGAACGTGACCTGGGATGCGAAGATGAGCGTAACTGACATGGTGAACGAAGGTGTTCGTCGTGCTTACACTCACCCGGATAACGTACTGCGTGCGTCCATTCTGGCAGACCCTGCTGGCAAGCGTCAGAACACTAAAGACAACACTCCTGCCGTTATCCACTACGAAATCGTAGAGGGTGATGAAGTAGAAGTTCATGTAGCTGCTAAGGGCGGCGGTTCTGAGAACAAATCCAAGATGGTAATGCTGAACCCATCTGACAGCATCGTTGACTGGATCGTGAAGACTGTACCAACTATGGGTGCAGGCTGGTGTCCACCAGGCATGCTGGGTATAGGTATCGGTGGTACTGCTGAGAAAGCTGCCGTGATGGCGAAAGAGTCTCTGATGGACCCTATCGACATCCACGAACTGCGTGAGCGTGGCCCGCAGAACCGTGTTGAAGAACTGCGTCTGGAGATCATGGATGCAGTTAACGCACTGGGCATAGGTGCACAGGGTCTGGGCGGCCTGACCACTGTTCTGGATATTAAAATTAAGGATTACCCAACACACGCAGCCTCTCTGCCTGTGTGCATGATCCCTAACTGTGCGGCGACCCGTCACACTCACTTCACCCTGAACGGTGAAGGTCCTGCAGTGCTGACGCCTCCTAGCTTGGAAGATTGGCCAGAAGTGACCTTCGAAGTGGGCGAGAGCACACGTCGAGTAGACCTGAACACAGTTACACCTGAAGAAGTTGCTACCTGGCAGCCGGGTGAGACTGTCCTGCTGAACGGTAAAATGCTGACCGGTCGTGACGCAGCTCACAAGAAGATGGTTGAGATGCTGAACAACGGTGAAGAGCTGCCGGTAGACCTGAAAGGCCGCTTCATCTACTACGTAGGCCCTGTTGATCCGATCGGTGACGAAGTGGTTGGCCCTGCTGGCCCAACAACTGCAACCCGTATGGATAAATTCACCCGTCAGGTTATCGAAAGCACTGGCCTGCTGGGCATGATCGGTAAATCTGAGCGTGGTCCTGTTGCGATCGACGCTATCCGTGACAACAAAGCGGTTTACCTGATGGCGGTAGGCGGTGCGGCTTATCTGGTATCCAAAGCGATCACCAATGCCGAAGTACTGGCCTTCCCAGAAATGGGTATGGAAGCGATCTACGAGTTTGAAGTGAAAGATATGCCAGTCACCGTAGCGGTAGACACTAAAGGCGAATCTGTTCACACCACAGGCCCTGCCAAGTGGAAGCAGATCATCGCTGAACAGGTATAAGACCTGATCTGATCTGAGAAAGGCCCGCAAATGCGGGCCTTTTTTATATCTGTTGTTCTATCGTATTCCGCCAGAGGGCGGGTCATGGGTTTTGCTTCGCCAAAACCCCCGACACCCAAAAGGCGACCCGCCGCTTGGTTGCCTTCGGCAACTTCCCTGCGTGTTTCGCTCAAAAGCAAAAATCCTGAAACTCGCCCGATGGGCTCAGACATTCAGGATTTGGATTGCTTTCGAGCTGCAATACTCGGCTGCGCAGAGGGGATTAGTTCGTGCTAACCGGACGCTTCAGCAGGAGTGAACGATGCTCACGAATGAAAGTAAAAAGAAAGCTTGAACAGGTTTAATTTGCACTTAGGTGATAGTTACCTCTGCCAGAGTCTTTCTTACTTCAAAATATTGATAGGATTAAAAGTTATTTGGGTAGTATTCACTTATTAGGAGGTATAACAGGCATAGTAATTGCTGTACTACAGGGATGATGACCGGTAGGACCCGGTCGGGGATAACCTAAGAGGGAACTTACATGTTTCTGAGAGCGAATGAAGAGCGCTTCTTCTTTGACGTCGCTGAGGCCACAGAAACATTTCAGCTGGTCAGGATGCAAGGTTTTGAAGAGATATCAAAGCCCTTCGAGATCCAGCTGGAACTGGTATCAGAAAATCCTGATGTTGAGTTGCGTGACCTGCTGAACCGATCAGCCGTGGTCAAACTGCTCGATCAAAGCTGCGATGAAAACGAACACACCCGCTATATCAACGGCATTATCTGTGAAGCAGAAGTGGGCGAGAGCGGTGTTCGGCAAACCTCCTATCATGTCACTCTGGTGCCGAAACTCTGGCCATTGCGTTATCGGGTGAACAGCCGGATTTTCCAGTTTAAAACGGTGGAAGAGATCATCACTCAGGTGCTGACAGACGCCGGTATGATTGAAGATGAATTTCGTTTTGAACTGAGTGGCAGCTACAGCCCTCGTGATTACTGCGTTCAGTACCGCGAAAGTGAGCTGGACTTCATTCAGCGCCTGCTTGAGCAGGAGGGTATCCATTACTATTGCGAGCATCAGTACGACAAACATGTGCTGGTGATGAGTGATGCCTCAGAAACCAATCCACCTATCGCCGGTGAGAAATTACTGCACTATTTTCATAACGGGCAGGGTGCCGTACGTGAACAGCACCTGTTCAAGTTCAGCTATATCGAACAAGTGCGCAGCGGTCGCGCGAGCCTGCGTGACTACGACTTCAAAAAACCTAATCTCTGCCTGCAGTCAGAACAGGAGCACGAGCTTGATAAGCCGCTGGAGGTTTATTACTACCCCGGTGAGTACGTTGATGCAGGTCGCGGCGATCAGCTGGCCCAAGTGGTGAATGACTCCCTCAACCGGCAGCGGCAGCGAATTCTCGCCGAATCTGATGTGAACCGCTTGCTACCAGGCTACAGCTTTGAGCTGGATGGTCATGAGCTGGAAGATCACAATAGTGAGTACCTAATTACTCGCATTGAGCATAAATGTGCGCAACCGCAGGTGCTGGAGGCGGGGGCGACCACAGAAGGGTCACGCTATACCAACCGCATCACAGCCGTGCCATTCAGTGTTAGCTATCGACCGGCAATCTCAACGCCTAAACCGCTGATCAAAGGTAGCCAGACAGCTATGGTGACAGGCCCGGCTGGCGAAGAGATCTATACCGACGAACACGGTCGGGTGAAAGTACAGTTCCACTGGGATCGTGAAGGCCAGATGGATGAGCAAAGCTCCTGCTGGTTACGTGTCAGCCAGAGCGCTGCTGGTGGGGCCTTTGGTGGCCTCTTTTTACCACGTATCGGTGAAGAGGTAATTATCGATTTCCTTGATGGTAATCCAGATCGTCCATTGGTCACAGGGCGTGTCTATCACGGGCAGAATCGAGTGCCTTATCCACTGCCAGAAAACAAAACTGTCAGTACCATTAAAACCAACTCCACCAAAGGTGGTGAAGGTTTTAACGAGATCCGTATCGAAGATAAGAAGGGTGAAGAGCAGATCTTTATCCATGCCCAGAAAAACTTTGATCAGCGCACAAAGAACGATCACAAAGAGTGGGTCGGCAACGACCACCACTGGATACAGATGCAGAATGAATACCGCGAATTGCGTGCGGATGAACATGCACTGACCAAAGGTAACTACCATCGGCAGGTCGACTCCGACCACCACCTGACAGTCGATCAGAACCGCCATATCAAAGTTGGCGCCAACCATGCGACAGAAGCGGGTAGTGGCATCCATATCAAAGCGGGCAACAAAATCGTGCTCGATGCCGGTGTTGATATGGTGATTAGCGCTGGCGGCAGCACCATCAACATAGGGCCAGGCGGGGTGACAGTAAATGGCGCACTGATCAACCTGAACTCAGGTGGCTCAGCACCTTCGGCCACTAAGGCCGCGCCAGAACCGCCACAACCTCCGCAGGAAGCCGACCTGGATCAGGCCGGTTACGTCACACCGCAGGCCACAGTGGTTGATCCTTGGGCGGCAGCGCCCATTATGGCTCACCGGATGATGGCAGATCGGATCAGGGAGTTGCCGATCACCGAGATGTGCCAGTTGCAAACAGATGGCAGCTGCCCATTGGCAAACTGTCCTTGTGGGAATAATCAGTCATGAATTTGCAAGAACAGCTTGATAGCGTTCGACACAATGCTTCAGGGGATATTCGTTTCTGGCTGCTTCTGAACCCAAATCCGCGCTTGCAGCGAGATCTATATGAGCTGGCGAAAAACAGTTATTACCAGCCGATCTTTACTGAAACCTCAATGGCGCCACTGCTGGAATTAAGCCCCTGGTTGGTGGAGATGGATGAGAAGGGGCGGCTGTCAGAGATGTATCAGCGAAACGCTGAACAGCGTGATAGCTGGCAGGGCATAGTGATTGCTGCACCGCAAAGCTGTCCGCCTGAGGCGCTGAAAGATCACTTACTGTCACGGATGAGAGTGCAATATGGCGATCAACAGAAAGGTATTCTGCATTATCAGCTACCGGCTGTACTGCACTATCTGATAACTGAAGCCAAGGCGGATGCAGATCACTGGCTGGGTCTGCTTGAAGCGGCCATCTGGTATCGCCCGGAATATGCGATAGGGACTGAAACCGGCTGGTGTAGCTATCAAAGACAAGGTGAAGCCGAATCATCATCCGAGGTGGAAGGCTACCCGTTAACCGAACAGCAACAGCAAGCATTCCGTTATCAGGCACTCGATAAGCAGTTACTGACTTATTTGGAAAACCTAAGTGCAGCGAGAGAGCTGCATATCTCTGTACCGGTACAGCGCATCATTATGCAGCTGGCTGAGCGGGAACAGATTGCAGAGCCTCAAATCATCAAGCTTCTTCAACTGGCAATGGAAGCGGACCCGGACGCGTTGCTCGCGATTCGGGGGCACTGTGCTCAGTTACCTGCAGCAGAGCTTGAGCTGCAATTACAGAGGGTGCAGCAGAATATCGATAGGGAGATCATCGCGTGAGTGGACCAAACCCCGCTTGTGAGAAAAAACGCCTGCATATCGAAGTGACAGGTACTGGCCATGGGCCAGAGCATCAGATCCGCTTTTACGATATAGGGGACAGGGAACGAAAGTCCGGTATCGAAGCGACCAAGCAGACACTGGAGCTTGAAGACACCACTATCTATGACTGGGACTGGACCGGAGAGAGTGCCAATAACGCTAAGTTGGCGATCGAGACCGAAAGCGGTCCAACCATCGAACTGCCGCTATTTGAAATCATCACTGAAACTAAACGAAAAGTGAATCAGGATCAGGAGCTCCAGCTCCACGCCTGTTTGCCTTCGCTCATATTGCAAAACGCTGATCAACAATACAGAGAGCGTTATGTCGCACCCCCTCGTGGCGGTTACATCTACATCACCTACCGCACAAGCTATTCCGGGCCGATGAGAATATGGCGGGAGATCGAAATCACACCGACGGCGGAAGGTGTTGAGTACCGCGATGTGAATCTGAACGCTTATCGTGAAGGCAAAGACGGCCCAATGCCATGCAGTGATGAGAAAAGGGAAGCGACAGGCAAGCCGTTGAAAGAGATCTGGCTACCAAGCAAGCGACATGGCAGCAGTCTGAACAGCAAAATCATGGTGGCTTATTCGGAAGTGCCCTGGAGTATGCACCGAATTCGGTATCTGGAGGATGAGAAAAACCGCGGCCATTTCCGGGAGCGAATGTCCAGATACAAACCGGTCTCTGTTAACAGCCTTGACCCCGCGCGCCCGAGACAGCTTGAAACAGAGCTGATGCTGGCGAAGGTCACAGATTTTAACCGTGACCTGCAGGGGCAAGAGGTCAGTGCCCTGTTTAAAAAGCTTAAAGAGGAACAACAGATACTGGCCTCCGACAGTGGTGATGCCAGTCATGCGTTTGGTGATCTGCGCGGGCGCTTTGAATTTGCCATGCGTGATACCGCTTGCTGTGCCACTAATGATCTAAGTGACCCGGTGATGGAAGAGTCGGACTGGGAGATCGACGGTGTCGAAGACTTTTGGAAAGAGGCCAAAAGCCGCCACCTGCGCACTTTTAGCTGTGACGACCCTATCTTCCTGCTGCGCAATCATCACTCGCTCATCACCACCGCAGTGGCTTACTTTGAGCGCATCCGGGAGTTAAGTGCTAAAAAACCACACTATCAAAGTGCCGAGTTAATTGCCCGAACCGTGTTAGCAGATGAACTCAACGGCGAGCGTAACCCGCTCAACGAGCACAAAAAAGAGATGGATCTGTCACCCAACGGGGTATTCCATCGCACCCTGCGAACCGCAGAGCGCAGCCACTTCCGTATGCAGCTACCGAAAATGCAAACGGCTATTGACCGTTGCATCCGGCAGAAGCTAACCGTTGCGGCCATCAGGGATTTTAATGCCCAGACGGATGATGCCTGTATGCAGGGACATGCGCTGATGGGCAATGTAATCGCCGCCATGGTGGTGAATGCCGATAAGATGGATACCACGGTTGCTCCTGAAGCTCGGGAGAAAGATAAATCTCTGGCAGCAGTTGCGAAACTGTTCGATCCACAGGGGCGTCACCCCATGCACCCAGCACTTTTCCCGGTGATGGCCAAAGAGGGCGATAAAGAAGACAGTGATAATCTGCAGCAAGATCCGCTGTTAGTTGATACCTATCTCCCGCCCGCACCCGTCAATGACGGCTCAGGCCTGGCAACCGAGAAAAACCTCGCCCGCTGGAACGAAACCAACATCGATCTGGATAGCACAGTTGAATCACTGGATGTTGGCCTGGCAACTGTGATGAGCCTAGAGTTTGCTGCGTCAAACGGGCGTCGTTCCATTGGCTACTTTGATGGCTTACTCCGAGGCTACACCGATGCCCTGTTAAAAATGATGACCGATCAGAAAGCACTGGCAGATAGCACCGGTGAAATTAGGTTTGACCGTATCCGGGCCAGCGGCCTGCGCTCCTACAAAATCTTAATGAACGAGTCACTCAAAGAGTTGAAGTATGACTCACTGACCGAAAGTGGCAGTGGCAAACGCATAGTGCTGGGTATCGAAGACAGTGAAATGAAATGGGGGCTGACAGATGCGGAGCGAGGCAACTACCACCAAAGCCGGCATGGCCAGATGGAACTTTACGATCATCGCACTAAAAGCACCGTCAATCTCAACACCCACGCAGATAGGCTACGCTCCCTCGGTGATATGGATAGCCCAAGCCTGAAAACAATTAAAGGCTTAAAGCTAATCTATATGGACAGTGACAAGCTGAGCCCGGAAAAACAGCTGATGTTCTCAAGAGGGATGAGAGCAAAAGATATCTATAGCAGCTGGCGAGTACCTTACTTGGTGATGGTATTTGAGATGATGAATTTGAGTAACAGCATAATAAAAGCTAAACAAGATCATTACTTCTACTCTGGTGCGTCTGCGATTAGTGCTGTTCTCGATCTATTTGTAGCAAGTTGCAATATTGCGAATTTCTACCAAAAAAAATGGAATTTACTAAAGTCGCTAAATGTTGAGTATCGAATCAGCGAAGGTGTTGTAAAGCTATTGACATTTCGAGGGACAGAGCTATTGAAACGTTCTGTTTCGAAACTGGCTTTTTTGGGTTTGTTTGCGTCAGTAATCACAGGTTTACTGGCGTTTTGGGATTCTATTCGGCTGTTTGGCAAGAATGACCATGATGCAGCGATAGCCACAGCTATTTTCGCTACAGGTACAATTGTTACAGGTGTAATTGGTAATGCATTCAAGTTGAGTCTGTTGGGAGTTGTCGGCTTAATACTTTTTGCTGTGGCGATAGGCGCTATCATAACGGCTGAATTCCTGAAGGACTCGCCTTTGGAGGAGTGGCTTAAAAATGGGCCCTTTACCAAGTACAGCGTTGGCCATGACTATCAGGATCTAAAAAACGATGCAGAGTTTTCATGGTATCAATTACTCAATACCTTGCTTAGTTTGCGTGCTACGATTAAACCGCTCAAAAAGTCAGGACTAAGTGAAGCCGAATACCAGCTACTAAAAACGCGCGGCGTAGACTATCAAATTGAGGTCGGCAGCAATATGGGAGCTTTGCTAGTGGATAGCGATGCTAAGCCTGTCTATAAACTGGTGACTCGTGAAGTTGATATGAAGATTAGCCACTCTGGCGGCAGTATGTTTGGAGACTTTAGGCCCGCATCAGGTAATGAAGTGCAACCAGTGTTTACCAAAAAGATTCAAGGGGGCTGCATTGAGTATTTCTCTTCGTCTAACCGAGATGTGGCATTTGGTACCCCCAATAGAGTCACAACGAGTCAATACACTGAGATAGCTTGTGCACTTCAGCTTAAAGTAGATGATAAGTTCTTTCCTGCTCCGAGCATGGACAGTGGGTCTCAAGCAATAGGTAGAATGTCTCAGGTACCTAAAGTACCTTTAAAAGAACAAGATGGATGGATTCTGGGTGAGTATGAAACCGTATAACTCCCATAAAATACCTAAGCAAAACTCTGTAGAACGAGAAGGGTTTGCAAACTGGTTTAAAGGCCTGAATCGAACCTACTTAGAATTCAATAGGGTTTCAGGCAACGTGCCTAAAGATATATACGGATATACTAATCCAAGTATTTATCAAGAAACACTTGGTATGGAAGGGAAAGAGTCAGGTTGGGAAGAGGGTAAAGTTGCTGCTGAAAAACCAAATAGGTTTTTGGGTTTTTTTATATTTTTTATTGGCCTGTCAGAGGTTGGGATAAAATTCATATTCCCGCTATCGGTTTTTTGTTTTGGTGGTACTTATACATATGGATTCTTTAATGAAGGGATGCCAGATGGGTTTTGGAGTGAAGCATATGAAGATCTAAAATATGTGCTTTTGGCTTTTATAGTATTTGCTTTTTTTTATTTTGGTGAGGGGGTGGTTTTTTCAGATAAATCACCACTTTATAGCTTCTTTAAAGCCTACAGAATTTTCGAGCTCAATCGCAAAGAAGGTATGGTTAAAATCTACAAAAAAGGAAAACTGGATTTTGAGGCTCCTTTCTATGAATTCGACTGCTGCATCACTTCTTACAATGACCAACAGGGCAGTATTTTCTACGATATGTACCTGATCCACCGCTATAGCGGGGATAAAAGAGTGGCAAACATCGGCCACTGGCTGGGCCGTGAAGCGGTGAAGGATGAGCATCGCAGGCTTTGGAATATGCTGCAGCAGTATATGGATGTGAGCCGTCCACTTCCCGATATCCTGCCGTTGGAAGCACAGCGCGCAGATGACCCTGTCACGGCGGCTTACGATAAAGAGACCGGCCGAGACAGTCACTACTGGCGCAATATGGATGATGAAACCTATGAAAAGGTGATCGCCGAGCGTTACGAACAGGAGAAATCCCGCTCAGTCTTTGGCCCGGATATCATGCCCTGGATCGATGAATCAGAGCAGCAGGGCTTTGTGGCTTAGGTGATCTTAGTCCCGTGTTTATCTTTAGCCATGTTATTCGCGGGCATTGCTCGCTCCTGCAGGAGTCGACGATTAGCACGAACCCATATCCCCTCTGCGCAGCTGAGTATTGCAGCTCGAAAGCAATCGAAATCCTGAGTGTTTGAGCCCATCGGGCGAGTTTCAGGATTTTTGCTTTTGAGCGAAACACGCAGGGAAGTTGCCAAAGGCAACCAAGCGGCGGGGCTGCTTGGGGATTGTTAAGGGGAGCAGTCAGTACGTTCCCCTTAACCCGCCAACAGGCGGAACCGCAACGCAATTCGTGAGCATGGCTCGCTTATATGGACCCGCCTGGTTTTGCAAACTATCTTTAACACGACGATGAAAGATGCACGCTTATATCCGGCCTGTTTATGGTGACCTAACACCTGGCCATTATGAGATGTGCTCTACCCGGTCA
>Ga0213832_1000070_pt1 | contig 199866 bp, 192 predicted proteins | sample SWATP13_FD_161660 | JGI IMG/M metagenome (GOLD analysis project Ga0213832, IMG submission 161660) | Coastal seawater microbial communities from Marineland, Florida, United States - SWA TP1 #3 | ecosystem: Environmental > Aquatic > Marine > Coastal | place: USA: Florida | collected 2016-08-06 | reverse complement strand
GGAGCGGTAGTTCAGTTGGTTAGAATACCTGCCTGTCACGCAGGGGGTCGCGGGTTCGAGTCCCGTCCGTTCCGCCACTTCTTAGTTTGATGTTGCTAAGAAGGGTGTAGAAATAAGCATTACGGTTCTGGGCGTGTAGCTCAGTTGGGAGAGCGTCGCCCTTACAAGGCGAATGTCGGGAGTTCGAGCCTCTCCACGCCCACCAGATCCGGAGCGGTAGTTCAGTTGGTTAGAATACCTGCCTGTCACGCAGGGGGTCGCGGGTTCGAGTCCCGTCCGTTCCGCCACTTCTTAGTTTGATGTTGCTAAGAAGGGTGTAGAAATAAGCATTACGGTTCTGGGCGTGTAGCTCAGTTGGGAGAGCGTCGCCCTTACAAGGCGAATGTCGGGAGTTCGAGCCTCTCCACGCCCACCAGATCCAAAGCGGTATTCATTTAGTTGAATGCCAGGCTGTCACCCTCAGGGGATGATGGTCGCGGGTTCGAGTCCCTTATTTACTCGATATGCTGGAGCGGTAGTTCAGTTGGTTAGAATACCTGCCTGTCACGCAGGGGGTCGCGGGTTCGAGTCCCGTCCGTTCCGCCACTTCTTAGTTTGATGTTGCTAAGAAGGGTGTAGAAATAAGCATTACGGTTCTGGGCGTGTAGCTCAGTTGGGAGAGCGTCGCCCTTACAAGGCGAATGTCGGGAGTTCGAGCCTCTCCACGCCCACCAGAACAGATCTATCCTTTCCCACACTTTCTTCCTATTCGGTTTCATTATGTCTATCGGGTTATCCTGTGTCTGACGTTTTTGAATCTTGGTTAAATCCTCCAGAAGTTCCTCTTTCGGTCATTGATTCCGAGCTTTACCGGCGGGCGGGTATCCAGGTTGGCATTTTGCGTCTGGATCTAATTCACCCCGAAATCAGCGGTAACAAATGGTTCAAGCTGAAACATAATCTTGCTTCTCTACCGGCGGGGAGTCGCGTCATAAGTTTTGGTGGTGCTTACTCAAATCATATTCATGCTCTGGCATTTGCCGGAAGGCAGCAAGGCCTAAAAACGGTGGGCGTCATTCGAGGCGAAGAGAGTAGCGCTGAAAACCCTTCTCTAAGTGATGCTCGTAAGTGGGGCATGGAGTTGGTGTTTGTGTCTCGAGAACAATTCCGCAACCGACATGACAAGGTGTGGCTCGCTGATTTGGCTCGTAAATACGATGGCGGGGTGATAGTTCCGGAAGGCGGCAGTAACGCTAATGCTGTTAAAGGGGCTGCTGAAATCGTTGAACTCTTACCGCCTGATACTGATGTCGTAGTGTTGCCTGTTGGCACAGGCGGAACGCTGGCAGGAGTTGTAAGTGCATTCGGCGGATCTGTCATAGGGGTGCCTGTTCTAAAAGGGGCGGACTTCCTATATGAAGATGTCAAAACATTGCTATCTGGCTCTGGTTTGAATGAGCAGGCAGATTGGATGCTTGATCTGGATGGGCACTTTGGTGGTTATGGCAGGCTAAAACCTGAAGTGGCGAGTTTTAAAATGCTATTCGAACAGCGCTATGGTGTTGAACTCGATTGTGTCTATACCGCCAAAATGGTGTTGGCTTTCAATTATCGAGTGGTACGTGGTTTGGTACCGGAGGGCAGTAGAATAGTTCTATTGCATACTGGTGGAATCCAGGGCAATAGAGGGATGATAGAAACATTGTACGATCAGGGGATTAAGTACCGGGGGGTATTACCGGTATAGTATGGTTATCAGAAGCACTGCGGAGAGCGACTAAGCAAATGGAGTATTTTCGAAATATTGGGTTGATTGGCCGCTTAGGTAGTAAATCGGTTATCAGAACGTTAAAGCACCTAACTAAATTCCTGACCGACAATGGCTTGACTGTTGTGCTGGACGAGCGAATTGCTGACCTGATGCCAGGTCATGGGCAGCAGGTTTGTAAGCAAAAGATGATGGGGGAGATCTGTGACCTTGTCATCGTAGTGGGTGGTGACGGCAGCCTGCTGGGAGCGGCTCGTTCTTTGGCGCCATCTCATATACCTGTTCTCGGGATAAACCGGGGCAACCTTGGCTTCCTGACAGATATTTCACCTGATGAAATAGAAGATGCGGTTAAAGAAGTGCTGGAAGGGAAGTATACGGTTGAAAGCCGCTTCTTGCTTGATGTTATCGTTAAGCGCAATGGTGAGCCGATTGGCGAAGGTACAGCGTTAAACGACTGTGTCCTGCATCCTGGTAAAGCGACTCGAATGATTCAGTTTGAGCTTTATATTGAAGGGCAGTTTGTATATACCCAGCGTTCGGATGGCTTGATTGTATCTACTCCAACAGGTTCTACCGCCTACTCACTGTCTGGAGGGGGGCCAATTATGCACCCTAAGCTCGACGCTATAGTGCTAGTACCAATGTTCCCACATACACTATCCAGTCGCCCGATCGTAGTAGATGGCAATAGCGAACTGAAGTTAGTGATCAGTGACGAGATTGATACCTATCCGACAATATCCTGTGATGGCCAGGTCAATATCAACCTCGCTCCTGGAGATACAGTGACTATCCACAAAAAACCTCATAAGTTGAAGTTGCTGCATCCGTTGAATTATGACTTTTATCGTACCTGCCGAGAGAAGCTTGGTTGGGGTGCGAAATTGGGGGATTGATTGTGTCTTTACCGTGTTTCCAGGGCTACGACCTTATTGGAGACGTGCACGGTTGTGCCATCAGTCTTCGGTTGTTGCTTGATAAATTAGGCTACGTTAAAAAGGGTGGTGTTTATCGCCATCCTTCACGGCAGGCTATCTTTCTTGGCGATATAGTCGATCGAGGCCCTCATATTCGTGAAGCGATGCATATAGTTCACGATATGGTAGAAGCGGGCAGCGCGCAGATCGTGATGGGAAATCATGAATACAATCTGCTGTGCTTGCTGACCTCTTCAAGAGAGGGAAGCAGTGAGCCTTATCTGCGCAGTCATACAGAGCGCCATCTTAGAATCGTCAGAGAAACGCTGGATCAGTTTGAAGCTTATCCAGATGAGCGTCAGGCATTTTTGGATTGGATTCTGGAAATGCCGCTGTTTCTGGAGTTCGATACCTTCCGGGTGATTCATGCTTGCTGGCCCGAAGATATGATCCGTAAATTTAAGCTGATGCAGGGAGGTAACAAAATCGATCGTGATTTCCTGTTCCGGTCTGCGGTTCATAACAGCTTCGAATGGACCTTTATGGATAGGACCTTGCGCGGTACGCATCTGCGGCTGCCGAATGAAGAGGTAATGATCAGCAAAGATGGCTATCGCCGGCATTTCTTCCGCACCAAGTTCTGGGCGCAGGAGCCCTACTATTATGCGGATGTTGTGTTTCAGCCTGATCCTTTGCCGGAACATATTGCGCGGATGCCTCTGACAGAACAGGATCATGAAGATTTGATGTTCTACGGGCTCGACCAGAAACCGCTGTTTATCGGTCATTACTGGCGCGATGGAGAACCCGCCACTATAACCGATAACATCGCTTGTCTGGATTACAGTGCAGTAAAGTATGGAAAGCTTGTGGCTTATCGATACGATCATGAAACTGTGCTTAGTCGTGACAAGTTTGTTTGGGTTGATGTGATTAAAGAGGTGGCTGGGTTTAATCCGTTTGCTGGGAAGATTAGATGAATATAGTGGTGGCGGTTCCGCTTAGTTTTGATCTTACTGAGTTTACAGAGTTTCTCTGGTTACACCGTGTGCCTCATCGTGTCGTCGAGCAGGGTGAACAGCAGATTGTAGTCGTCGCTGATAATGTTGATTCTGTTCAGTTGAGGGATATATTCGAGCAGTGGCGTCATGGCAGTGCCTTGAGTGACTTTTCGGTAGCTCGCTCGGCTGGTCGACGTCAGTCGGTTACTGCTGCAATGGCAGGAAGCTGGCTGACGCTTACATTGATTGTCGCCAGTATTGGTTTGTCTATGCTCATTGGATTTGGCAGTAACCTAGAGCTTCTTGTTTGGTTTACGATACTAAATCCATACCAGTACGGTGCTGATACTACCGCGTTGCCTGCAGTATTTGATGCAGTTTCGGCAGAGCCGTGGCGAGTCATATCGCCCATTTTCCTGCATTTTAGTATTGCTCATCTCGCCTTTAACCTTTTATGGATGTGGATTGTTGCCAGGCGTATTGAGATGCATCGAGGCGCTTTTTTCATATCGGCGCTGGTGATCATCTCTGGTGTTGTCTCAAATATTGCTCAGTTCATCGACGGTGGTCCGCTGTTTGGTGGTATGTCCGGGGTGGTGTATGCGGTTATAGGCTATGCATGGTGGTTTGATCGACAGCAGCCAGTTCCGCGTTATGGTGTTTCCCAGGGGTTGATGGTGTTCATGCTGGTTTGGCTGGCTTTGGGCTACACAGACGTACTTTCCGCTATTGGTTTCGGATCTATAGCTAATACAGCTCATCTCGCGGGCTTAGTTGCCGGTGTTTTGTTCGGTACTTGTCAGTCAGTTCTTGGTCGTCGTCAATGACGGCTTGCATCCCTTTTACTTACTGCGTTTATCACTGATCGTATTCAGGATTCTCTGTGGTAGTATTGGGGGGCAATATATCGGGGTAAAGCATGACTTACGAAGAACTAATTGCCGCTATGACACCGGAAATGCACGGTGCACTTAAACAGGCAATCGAAATCGGTAAATGGCCTAATGGCCAGCGTCTCTCCAACGAACAGCGCGATATCTGTATGCGAGCGGTCATTACTTATGAGCATAAGCAGCAGCTGCCTGATGCTGAAAGAACCGGGTTTATAGATCGCACTAAAAAGGACGGCAGTCAGCACGGCGAAGATCCTTTGGCTCCACAGACTATCAAAATTCTAACTAATTCCTGATACCCAACGTTTTATGCAGAAACTTGCCAGTGGCGCGCTTGCCAAGATGCGCGTCGACCTGGCTGATGAGGTGAAATACACACTGTTGCTTGATGATGAAGCGATAGTGATGAACGACCTGATTGGCCGACCCCTTTCTATCGAATATCACGGTGCAATTAGCTGTCAGCATTGTGGTCGGAAAACCAATAAAAGCTTTAGCCAAGGCTATTGTTATCCCTGTTTTAAGAAGCTACCGCAATGTGATAGCTGCATTGTCAGCCCGGAAAAATGTCACTACGCAGAGGGAACATGTCGAGATCCGAGCTGGGGAGAGGAGTTCTGTTTCCAGTCCCATTATGTGTATCTGGCGAACTCTTCTGGCGTTAAAGTTGGTATAACCAGAGGTACTCAGATACCGACTCGTTGGATTGATCAGGGAGCAGTGCAGGCACTACCAATTATGTTGGTGACCAATAGGCGCCTTTCGGGTTTAGTTGAGACGGTGTTTAAGCAGCAGGTTGCTGATAAGACAAATTGGCGGGCGATGTTAAAAGGGCAGGTGGATGATCTTGATCTGAAAGCTATCCGTGATCAGCTTTATACCGATCTTGCACCACAGTTGTCAGAGCTGGAGTCTGAATTCGGTCTTCAGTCGATGCAGCGATTAGAAAGCGCAGAGCAGGTCAATATTCGTTATCCGGTACTGGAATACCCAACAAAAGTCAGTACATTTAACTTAGATAAAGTGCCTGAAGTCAGTGGAACGTTAGTAGGGATTAAGGGACAGTATCTGATACTCGATACAGGGGTGATTAACATCCGTAAGTTCACCTCGTATCAGGTCACTGTCAGCGCAGAGGTTTAACAAAGGATTACCGTATGTCAGATCAGCCACAAGTTATTTATCTGAAAGATTATAAGGTTCCTTCTTATAGTATTGAGCGTACGGAGTTGCGGTTTGAATTGGAAGAGGAGCAAACCTTGGTTCGCTCCCAGATGGAAATCAAACGCAATCCTGAATGTGAAGAGCTTGAGCCTGTGCTGGTGCTTCATGGGCACGAGTCGGTAGAACTCTGTCGGGTCAGTATCAATGGCGAAATGTTGTCTGCAGACGATTATCAGAGAGACGGCGAGACTCTGGTAATTTCAAAGGTTCCTGATGAATTCGAGTTTGAATGCCTGACCAGAATACTGCCGCAGGAGAATACGGCACTAGAAGGACTCTATAAATCGGATGGCATGTTCTGTACCCAGTGTGAAGCAGAAGGCTTCCGTCGTATTACATTCTATCCGGATCGTCCGGATGTGATGTCTGTTTTCCGAACCACCATTGAGGCTGATAAATCACGCTATCCGGTGTTGCTTAGCAATGGTAATCCAGTGGCTTCAGGTGATTCTGAAGGTGGGCGGCACTGGGTCACCTGGGATGATCCTTTTAAAAAGCCAGCCTATCTGTTCGCTTTGGTAGCAGGTGATTTGGAGCATATCGAAGATAACTATACGACAACCTCAGGCCGTGATGTAGAGCTTAAGATTTATGCTGAAGCAAAAGATCTCGATAAGCTTCAGTACGCGATGGACTCGCTGAAAAATGCGATGAAGTGGGATGAAGATGTTTACGGTCGAGAGTATGACCTCGATATCTACATGATTGTAGCTGTCGACTTCTTCAACATGGGGGCGATGGAGAATAAAGGTCTTAATATCTTCAATACCTCCTGCGTGTTAGCCAATGCGAAGACAACAACTGATAGTTCCTTCCAGCGTGTTGAAGGTGTGGTTGCACATGAGTACTTCCATAACTGGTCGGGTAACCGTGTCACCTGTCGTGACTGGTTCCAGCTGAGCCTCAAGGAAGGGTTTACCGTGTTTAGGGATGCCGAGTTTTCAGCAGATATGAATTCCCGAACGGTCAAGCGCATCGAGGATGTCACCCTGTTACGTACGGCTCAGTTTGCAGAAGATGCGGGTCCAATGGCTCATGCGGTGCGTCCGGAATCCTTCATCGAAATCTCTAACTTCTACACCCTGACGGTCTATGAGAAAGGTGCTGAAGTTGTTCGGATGATCCATACCCTGTTAGGGGAAGAGCTGTTCCGCAAAGGTTCAGATCTTTACTTTGAACGTCACGACGGACAAGCGGTAACGACTGATGACTTTGTTCAGGCAATGGAAGAAGTTTCTGGCAGAGATCTGGATCACTTCAAAAACTGGTATCGTCAGGCCGGTACTCCTAAGCTGGTGGTGACCGATCAATATGATGCGGCTGCTCAGCAATATACTCTGACAATCGAGCAAAGCTGTCCGGAAACACCTGGGCAACAGAAAAAACTACCGTTCCATATACCGGTGGCTGTTGGTTTGTTGGCTGCGGATGGTAGTGATATCCCGCTCGCTGATGAACATTCAACCCAAATACTGGAACTGACTGAGCAACGCCAATCGTTTGTGTTTAACCAGGTCGCAGAGAAGCCGGTGCCCTCATTGCTGCGTGGTTTTTCGGCCCCGGTTAGACTGGATTACCCCTACAGTCGCGATCAGCTAGTGTTTCTGATGCAAAACGACAGCGATGGCTTTAATCGCTGGGATGCAAGCCAGAAGCTAGCGGTGGATATTCTTCAACAGCTGATCGACGACATACAGCACAAGCGACCATTGGTGCTGGATGACCGTCTGACGACCGCTTTCCGCACAGTGCTTTCTGATCGGGAATTAGATCCGGCGATGGTTGCTAAGGTTCTTGCGCTGCCATCCGAGGCATATCTTGCTGAACTCTCTGAAGTCATTGACGTCGAAGCGATCCATCTGGCTCGTAGCTTCGCTAAACAGTCATTGGCAAAAGCTTTGGAGCCGCTACTGCTTGAGGTTTATGCAGCTAATCAGCTCGAGGGTGATTACTCCCCTGCAGACGCAGATGTAGCGAAGCGTAGCCTCAAAAACCTGTGTCTGGGCTACCTGGCCGTGATTCCGGGCAGCGATCATGGTTCATTAATCGAGCAGCAGTTTAGCTCCGCGAACAATATGACAGATCAACAGGCAGCGCTCTCAATTGCCGTCCACTCTGAGCTTGATGAGATCGGAAATCAGCTCGCTGACCGCTTCTATGAACAGTGGAGTGAACAGACTCTGGTGGTCAATCAGTGGCTTTCGACTTTAGCAACTGATCCTAAAGTCGGGGGGCTTGAAAGGGTAAAACAGTTGATGGAACACGAAGCATTTGATATTCGTAATCCTAATAAGGTGAGGTCGCTGATAGCAGCATTCTGTGGTCAGAACCCGGTTAACTTTCATCAGGGCGATGGTGCCGGCTACGAGTTCTTAGCGGATCAAATCATTGCGCTGAATGAGCTTAATCCGCAGATCGCTTCAAGGCTGGTGACACCGCTAACTCGCTGGCGGAAGCATATGCCAGCCAGACAGACTATGATGAAAGCTCAATTGCAGCGCATCATGGATTGTGGCGATCTGTCGCGTGATGTTTACGAGGTCGTCAGTAAGAGCCTTATCTGATAGCTAATTTATTATCGGGGGGAGTTGAATAACATCTTGGCTGCCCCTATTCATTTTAAAGAACAACGATATAGATATACCTAGGGACGTTTGTAATGGAAGGTTTTTTGTCTAATAACGATAAATTTGATGTCCAGCAGAATTTCCGCCGCTTCCTCAAGTATCAGGATCAGTATGAAGTAGCGTTAGAGCAGCAGAAAGTAGCGAAAGCTAGCCGTTTGTGGATCGCTGGTGTTGTGTCGATGTTGTTTGCTCCATCATCTGACTTCTTCATTGGTGCAGCTGCAGCTCTCTTTGCAGTTTATTTTTACCGTGTAGTGTCTGCTAAGCTTGGCTTGAATCGTGCCGAGGAAGGTCGTGAGAGCAGTGAGCGCTGGTTTGGCAGTAAGGGGCTGAAATTCGAAGGTCGCGTACTCTACCGTCGTGATGATCAGTTACTGGAAAATCCACTAGATCCATTTGACGACGCTCTGTTTAGCTAATCCAAATGAAACGTGAATATCGCGGGCTCAGTAAGCGTACTCAGCGCTTACTGGCGATGCCTGAAGGTATTGACGTTGATTTCAAGCGCGATGTGACCGGAGTTCACGGTAGTGATCTGGTCGCATTTGCCAACTCCCTGCGCGGCGGAACGCTGCTCATTGGCATTGATGAATATACAACCGAAGATGGAGTCCAGCGAGGGCAGATTTGCGGTTGTGATGTTGATGATAACGCCCGTCTGACATTAGTGAATAAGGCAACCGGCTGTTTCCCTAATGTTGATCTCGATATTTACATAGAGAACCTATCTGCCACGCCGATCCTGCGGGTTGAAATTCCCAGTGGGCCGGTCAAGCCTTACTGTACGCAGGGCGGCCAATATAGTATCCGTGCTGATGGTCGAAACCGCGCATTGTATCCTGAAGAGTTGCTTTCAATCTTTATGGATCGTGAAGGTGAGCAGTTTCTGTCTCGTTTTCGTCATGCTGTAAACCGATTGGAACACCAAGTTGGAGGGATCGGGCATACGCTCAGTGAAGGTATGCTGGACGTCAGTCATCATATCCATGATCTTGATGATCAGTTAAAGCGGACACTGACCCATATCGGGCGTCTCACGGATTCGACCAAAAAGCGTTCGCGAAACTTGATGCAAACCCTTAAAGAATCTCAGGACAGTATATCGAACCTCGAAAGGGAGTTGCTGACAGATAGTTCGCAAAAACAAAGGATTACCTTGCTTCGAGAGATTGCTGGCAAGCTAGAGCAAGTGTTGGTACATATTGAAAATGAATCTAATGGTGATAGTTAAGTGCAGTTGTTAACACGTAAACATTGGGTTTTTGATTTAGACGGAACCCTCACTCAGCCCATTCACGATTTTGCACTCATCCGGAGTCGGCTGGAGATCGATCCAGCCGAGGATATTCTGGATCACCTGGCTGCATTGCCGGAACAGCAGCGCAAGGAGAAGCTTCATCAACTTGATGAGCTCGAGCGCTTCTACACTGATCAGACGCAACCTGCTCACTTTGTACATGAGGTTATCGAACTGCTATGGCAGCGTGGATGCCGACTTGGGATTCTGACGCGTAATCGTCAGGACCTGGCTCAAGTGTCATTGGAAATAATCGGGATCGGTCACTGTTTCGAGCCTACTGCTATTCTTGGGCGGGATGAAGCTATGCCGAAGCCTGATCCAGCAGGATTAAATCACTTGTTTGAATTGTGGCAGTGTTCTGCTGCTGATGCGGTGATGGTTGGTGATTATCGATATGACATGGAGGCTGGCAGGGCGGCAGGGGCTGCGACTGTCCATGTTAGTGGTCAGGCGTCAGGGGTATGGCCTGAGATAACCGACCTAGATGTCACCTCTCTTGAGCAGTTGTTTGAGCTGCTAAATCGCAGCTGAATGGCCTTAGAGGCGATAAACTGAGTTCTGATTGACCAGTATCAACTCTCTTATTCTGATGCGCGATTAGAGTGTAAAAGAAAAAATAAGAGGGTACCGCCATGACTGTGATTGCCGAACTTCATCAGGACCATAAGAATCTCAGTAAATTACTCGATGTACTGAGAGAGAAAGTGAAGCAGCTTCGCCAGGGGGCTCAGCCCAGCTACCACCTTATCGCTGATGTAGTCGATTACATCGGTTTCTACGCTGACAGCCACCATCATCCCCGTGAAGACAAAATGTACGCCTATTTCAAGCATCGCGATGTTGAGCTTGATGAGGTAATGGCGCGCTGCGAACTAGAGCATCGCGCGTTGAGGGACTACAGCAGTGATCTGATTGAAGCGATTGATGGTGTGTTGAATGATGCTGTAATGCCAATGGATGCATTTATTACTCGACTCGAGGAGTATGTCGAGCATCAGGTGAAGCACCTCAATTTGGAAGAGGGGGAAATCTTCCCGCGTATTGAAAAGATTGCTACAGCTGAGGATTGGGAAGTGCTTGCTCAGCGTCTGCCGAGAATTGATGATCCGCTATTTGGTGAGAAGCAGGCAGAGCAGTACATTGATCTCTATCGTGAGTTGATGCTGGATCTGGCGAGCTAACGGGATGGGGTATTGGCTGGTTCAGGCTTGCAGCTGCTTGAGCCTGTCATCTTCAAATGGCAGGAATGTAGATTGATCCCTGCCATTATGTTTCGAGCGATACACTGCTTTATCTGACACTGAAAGTAGTTGGTGAGCGAGTTGGTCGATGCTCAGTTCAGGATAGCGTTCCGGCCAGCAGGTCGAAAGGCCGATTGAGGTCGTTATTCTGAATGGCTGTGCTTCGATTGTTCGGAATATCTGTGTTGCCAAATTCTTGCGTAGGTTCTCTGCGACTTTAAGTGCCTTGGCTTGATCGCAGTTAGGTAACAAGATCGCAAACTCTTCACCGCCATACCGCGCAACTATATCTGTTTTACGCAACTGCTGTTTCAGGAACTGGCCGGTTCCTCGCAATACGATATCGCCAGCCTGATGGCCAAAGTTGTCATTGACCTGTTTAAAGTAGTCGAGATCCAGAAACAGACAGCTCATCGGCTGGTGGTTACGGCTTGCGCGGGAGAGTTCTTTGATAATCTCCTGCTCAAAGGTGCGTCGGTTAAATACCTTAGTCAGCATGTCGATGCTGCTCAGACGCTGCAAGTTTTCACGGCATATACAGTTTTCAATACAGCTTGAGATGACTGATGCAAGGTGTTCTACATAGTCATACTTCAAATTGCCGGAGTAACGATCAGCATCTGCGCTGCCTAAGTGCAGTGAGCCAATAATGCAGTCTTCCCAGAACAGTGGCAGCAAAACGGCGCTCGCAATGTTGTCATTGTTTGGGAAAGCCAGTTTATTGTATTCCTCAGGGAGCTGGCCTTTAACGGATAGCTTCTTCGGATAAAGATCGTTTAGTAATCTTTGCGAGCTTACAAAGCGTAAGCAGTTAGGTCCGGTGACCGGAGGAGAGTATTCCTCAAGTAGGTCACGCGCTGCATGTTCAGGATCAAGCAGGATAAGGTTGACCGCTGATAGTCGAAAAAACTCTTTAAAGTCGACCAGTATCAGATCAAGTAATTCAGATAACTTAGCGCATCGCAGTAGCCGTAACTCAATTTCGAAAAAGGATTTCAGAATTGCGTCATTCCTGTCGGCCTTGCTGGCCATCAGACGCAATGCCCGCTTTAGTTCGCGGTTCTCTTTTTCGATTGACTGTTGGCTCATTTACTACTCAACGTTTGGTATCTGATTTCCGCCGATACTCCAGCTATCTGATTCAGAATATCAGTACAAAATGACGGTGGAAAGACAGAAAATTTATTTAAACTGAGTTTAATATAGCCGAATAATCAGGCATTTAGGATGTTTATACAATTTCGCTACTGAATGGCGCTTTAATCGGATGTAACCAGCGGTTATTCATTGTAATGCTGACGTGATTTTTGCTGTTTGACGGTGAGTCAGATTTGGCTCGATAAAAAGCTTAGTTTTAATTGAGTGTCTCTTGCTCAAAATATGCCGTAAAGAAAGGCTTGGCACCGTCGCTTAGACCGAAGGAAATATGTCCTAATGGACAATCTGCATAGCGGCCCAATACCTTTGATATGTTGGCTTCTGCCGTTTTGAACTGACGTGCACAGGCTTCTGATAGATGTAACAGATCGCGTCCACGCAGCTTTAACGGATAGAGGTTCAGGTCTATTGAGCATCGTTCCGTGCTATCGGATAGCGTCTCGAGATAAATAATCTGATCATCTAGATCTGGCGCCACATTTATAATCAGCTCGTCTAGCGCTGGTTTTAGGTAGGGTAGGCCTTCTTTAGAAATGAACTGATCACTGCGCTGAACTATGTCCTTGCAGGTTAAGCGCGGGTGACAGGTATATGTATCTATTCTTTCGCTCGCCGGATTGCCCGGTTGCCATTTGAAGCCGATGTTAAGGGTGCGAGGCGACAGATCACCCGTCGCAACCTGCTGTTGCAGATATTGCCATTTCTCAAGATATACACGCAGGCTGAACTCCTCTTCCGAGAGGCTCTCAATCGCTATTTGAATCTCGCTGGCGTCAGCCAAATGGGAGAGGAAAGGTTCGGCGAAACTCAGTGGAAACTGAAGATGGTTGAGAAGTTGTCGTAGTTTCGCTGGCGGGCAATCTCGCAGCGGTATGCCCAGTAACCATCGATGGTCTGTGATGACAGTTGTTGTCAGTTTAACCGAGCGTTCGCCGCTGATACGAAACTGTTGCTGTTGCAGCCAGCTGATTATCTGCTGTTTGTACTCTAACGCCGGGTTATTCAAGGCATCTCCTGATAGTTTTCAAGCTGATCTCCGTACTCCAGTCCTTCTAGTCGCTGGTTAAGCCAGATATTAATGCAGCGGGTTTCGGGTAACTCATCAAGCGTGGCGACCCTGAGAACTATATAGGGGGCATTGTCTCGTAAAGCGTAAATATGGCAACCGCAGTGGCGACAAAAATAGCGTGACTTGTTTTCGGATGAGCGATATTCCGTGAGTTGATCCTTCCCTTGTAGCCAGGTCAGATCAGCTGGCGTTACACCTGCAGTAGGTACCATAGGCGCGGCATTCGTTTTTCTACACGTATGGCAATGACAGTGCATTACGGTCGTGGCCAGTTTCTTAATCTGATACCTAATAGTGCCGCAATGACATCCCCCCTGATACACGAAAGTCTCCAGTAACAATATGTATTAAGGAAGTTAGCCTAGCACGATGATAAGGACTGAAAAAAGCTGAATGTTGTGTTCACGGGAGGTGAAAAATGAGTGTTTCTTTTCGTTACTTTGGCCTTGTTTTTAATACGGGAATAGCGATGTTTAGGCGCTGAAGCCCGCATGGTTACGGGAATCTCATTGCTGTGTGAACTTTATGAACTAAATAGTCTTAAAGCACAAAACGCTCATTATGTGCGTAAGGTTCCGTATCTTTTGGAAGGCATCTAACTTTAGCGAAGCTTTCTTACAAAAAGATAACAACAAAGAGGTGTTAAATAATGTCCCGTAAACTGGCATCCCCAAAACGCCGTACGCTGCTTGCAGCTGCACTGGCTACCTGCCTGATGGGTGGTTTCTCCGTAAACGCTACAGCAGCTGAACTTGATAAAGTTCACTTCCTGATCCCTGGCGGCGCTGGCGGTGGTTGGGATGGTACTGCTCGCGGTACTGGTGAAGCACTGAACAAATCCGGTCTGGTAGATACCGTATCTTACCAGAACATGTCTGGCGGTGGCGGCGGTAAAGCAATTGCTCACCTGATTGAGACGGCTAAAAACCAGCCAGATACTCTGATGGTTAACTCTACGCCGATCGTTATCCGTTCCCTGACTGGCGTATTCCCACAGTCTTTCCGCGATCTGACACCTGTAGCGGCTACTATCGCAGACTACGGTGCTTTCGTCGTTAAGGCTGATAGTGAAATCACTGACTGGAAACAGGTCGTTGAGAAGTTCCGTGATAACCCTCGTAAGGTGAAAATTGCTGGCGGTTCTTCACGTGGTAGCCTGGATCACCTGGTTCCAGCTGCAGCGATCAAGAATGAAGGTCTGGATCCGAAGAAACTGCGTTACATCGCTTACGATGCAGGCGGTAAGGCAATGGCTGGTCTGCTAGCAGGCGAAGCACAGATTCTATCTACCGGTCTGGGTGAAGCGCTGGAAATGTCTAAAGCGGGTCAGGTGCGTATCCTGGCAATTACCGCTGCAGAGCGTGTGCCAGATGCTCCAGAAGTTAAGACTCTGACTGAAATGGGTAACCCAACTGTATTTGCAAACTGGCGTGGTTTCTTTGCTGCACCAGGTACGCCTAAAGAGAAAGTTGCTGAGTACAACAAAGTGCTGAGCAAGATGTACGACACTTCCGATTGGGAAACTGTTCGTGCACGTAATGGTTGGGTAAATGCATACAAGTCTTCTGACGACTTCTACAAGTTCCTGGAAGATCAGGAAACGCAGGTTGGTTCGCTGATGCGCGAACTGGGCTTCCTGAAGTAATAGTACGAGGTGGCCACCACTGTCGGTGGCCACCGATTGCCGGAGCATCCTATGGCGCTTACCAAAGACAGAATAGGCGGATTGTTATTCCTTGCCTTATGTATCGCATATGGCTTTTCTGCCTACCAGATTCCTTTTTATCCGGGTGACGAATATGAGCCGTTCACCTCGAGAACTTTACCAATAATCCTTGCTGTTATTGGTACCGGATTATCACTGGCCCTTATTTTTGCCAAATCTGAAGATCAAGACGACGGTCCGATCCTGCCGAACTTTGACTGGCGTACAGGCGGCCTGATGATGCTCTACATGGTTGGCTACGGCATCATTCTGGAGTGGTTTGGTTATACGATCTCAACGGCGATCTTCCTGATTGCAGGTTTCCACCTGCTGGGCGAGCGCAGATGGACAGTGCTGCTGGGTGTGTCTATTCCATTTGTGATCGGTTTCTGGGCACTGTTGGTGTACGGACTGGATATTTACCTTGCTCCTGGCGAGCTGTTCCAGGGGGAGTAAGCAATGATTGATGGTATTCTGACGGGTCTTACGACCGTAATCCTGCCTTTCAACCTGTTAATGGTGGTTGTAGGCTGTTTCGCCGGTACATTCATTGGCATGCTGCCAGGCCTGGGGCCAATTTCTGCAGTAGCTCTGATGATCCCGGTTACTTATGGCCTTGATCCTGCATCCGGCATCATCTTGATGGCTGGTGTGTATTACGGCGCAGTATTCGGTGGTTCAACATCTTCTATTCTGATCAATGCTCCGGGCTGTTCCAGTACTGTAGTAACTGCGTTTGATGGATACCCGCTGGCGCGTAAGGGTCAGGCAGGTAAGGCATTAGCACTGGCTGCATACTGTTCCTTCACTGGCGGTACTATTGGTGCGTTCTTCCTGCTGGTTGCGGCACCTATGCTTGCGAAAGTTTCCCTGAGTTTCCAGTCTGCTGACTACTTCGCACTGATGGTATTGGGTCTGAGTGCAGTTGCTGCATTCTCCGGTAAAGGCAAAGTTTTGAAAGCGCTGGTAATGACTGTGATCGGCCTGATGCTGTCAACAGTTGGTGCGGACCGTTCCTCCGGTGTAGAGCGTTTCACCTTCGGTTCGCTGGAACTACTCGACGGTGTTAGCTTCCTATTGCTGGCGATGGCGACCTTTGCACTGGCTGAGGTAATGTTCTCAGTGCTACGTCGCGAACATACTGAAGAAGACCCGACTGCCGATATGAGTAACCTCGGCAGCATGAAACTAACAAAAGAGGAAGTGAAAGAGATTGCACCTACAGTAGGGCGCTCTTCAGTCATGGGCTTCCTGATCGGTGTCCTACCGGGCGCTGGTGCAACAATTGCCGCGTTCCTGGCCTATGGCTTTGAGCGTAATCTCGCACCACTGAAAGAGAAGCTGAAGTTTGGTCAGGGGTCATTGCGCGGCCTTGCAGCTCCTGAATCTGCTAACAACGCGGCATCTACTGGTTCCTTTGTACCTTTGCTAACACTGGGTATTCCGGGCTCTGGTACTACAGCAATCATGCTGGGTGCTCTGATCGCATATGGTATTCAGCCGGGTCCACGCCTGTTCGTTGATAACCCGGAAGTGTTCTGGTCAGTCATTATCTCCATGTACTTCGGTAACTTGGTGTTGCTGGTCCTGAACTTGCCATTGATCCCATACATCGCGAAGTTGCTGGTCATTCCGCGTCCGATTCTGATTCCGATGATCCTGTTCTTCTCTCTGACAGGTGTCTATCTGGTGTCGTTCAACGCATTCGATATTCACATGATGGTAATCGTCTGTGCGATCGCGATTGGCCTAAGGTTGCTGGATTTCCCAATGGCGCCACTGCTCTTAGGCTTCATCCTTGGTGGCATGTTGGAAGATAACTTGCGCCGAGCGTTGTTGATTAGTGATGGAACACTCGAATTCATGTGGGAACGCCCGATTACGGCAGTGATTATGACTTTGGCTTTCCTGGCACTGTTTAGCCAGCCAATGATCTCACTGGCTAAGCGACTGATGCATATGAAAGAGCCGTCTCCTAAGGTTGCTGACGGAGAATAAATAGAAGACGGACAGGGAAGTCCGTTTATTGAAGCGTTTTCCGACGCTGTTTTGACGACCCACTCATCACCAAGACAGCGTCGGAAAGGGCAATACTGAAGTGACTTCAGTGGTGTTCTGAACTTAGTGCTTGTTGTTCAGTAGCGACTTTTGTCGTGAAAAGACGAAATCTTTACGGGGCCTTGTGCCCCGTTTTTTTTTGCTCTGAGCATTTAAACTGCTCCAATCTGAGTATTTTTGCTAACTGCTATACTTAATCTATAACGGGAAGTAAGCCGGGCTGGCTTTTGTCCGGAAGAGATTTAAAGGAATAGATTGAACAGTGGTGTTGTCGAATATTTGCCAATCTGCTGTATGTTACCTCTGAAATAGAAGTATGTAGGTCATGATGCGACACTATTCCAGGCATTATTACGTGAGTGATGATCTGGATGATCTCGAACGGATAGAGGAAGAGCTGGAGGACAAGGGAGTTTCTGTTATCCAGATTCATGTCCTGAGTGATATGGATCGGGATCTCGATAATCATCACCATATTCATGCAGTGCCCTCAATGATGAAGAAGGACATTGTTCATTCCGCAGCGATCGGTGCCTGGGTAGGTCTGTTGGCCGCGCTGATAGTGTTGGCTTCTGTTTATTTAAGTGGCTGGGCAGAGTCTGTCGGATGGATGGTATTTATATTTCTGGCAGTTGTAGTATCAGGTTTTTGCACATGGGTAGGGGCCCTATACGGTATTCAGGTCCCAAATGAAAAATTTGTTCGTTTTGAAGGTGATTTACACCGCGGTAAACATATCTTCTTTGTTGATATTGAGAGTAAACAGGAGACGTTACTAAATGAGGTGCTCCAGCAGCATCCGAAGCTGAAAGCTAAAGGTGTTGGGGGAGCTTCACCGGACTGGCTGTTACAGCTTCAGCGCGGCTGGCATGACTTCAGGAAAGGGTTTCCATAAGAGGTTCTAACTAACACCTTCATAGTTGCTTCAACTTTACTGCATATTTTCTCCATATTTTTAGCCGATGATGTCTATCTGCAGCGAAATTTGGAGGTGGGTATGCAGAATGCGATAGGCATTAGCGGTATTGCTATAAAGGAAGAAAGTGAGCAAAGCGAAAGCGATCAATTGCCGCGAATTGGCTATGAATACCTGGCGTTACTTTCCCCTGAGTTTACGGAGTATTCGACTGCTCCGTTATCCGAGTCTGATAAAGCCCAGATGCTAGCAGTGTTAGATGAAATCTAATCGCAGTGAGGACAAGCCCTGTCTCTTTGTCGTACAACAGGGCTTGTTGCTAACCTTCTTTAGTTTCTGCCGGCCATAACACCGCCATCTACGTCCCAGATTGCACCTGTCACCCAGCTTGCGTTGTCCGATAGTAATAAAGTGGCGATCGCAGCCACATCATCTGGGCTACCGATACGACCAATCGGATGAAAATCATTGAATCCCGCGAGGGCTGAATCAATCTCAGAAGGCTCAATGAAGGAACCGTATATCGGTGTCTTAACCACGGCAGGCGCTACGGCATTTACCCTGATGTTGTGGTCAGCCAATTCCATAGCCATATGCTGTGTCAGAGAGTGAAGACCGGCTTTCGCCATAGAATAAGCTGAAGAAGGTGTGGCCTTAATCGCCTGTTTGGCCCACATAGAACCGATATTGACGATACTGCCGCCACCGTTAGCTATCATATTCTCGGCAACTGTCTGGCTGATAAAGAAGGTCGCACGGTTAAGGTTTGCGTAAAGGTCGTAATCTTCAGGTTGATGTTCGATAAAAGGTTTTGGCTGAAAATACCCGGCCGCATTGATCAGATATTTAATATGGCCATCATAGCGATTGATCTTTTCAAGGAGTTCGTCGAGTTGCTGCTTATCATATAGGTCAGCTTGCCAAACAGTGAGTGCTGGTGATTCAGCGTCGAGCGCTGAAATTTTTGCTTCAGAACGGCCGGTCACTATTGTTTTAATTCCCTGGGCATCTAGCTGTTTTGCTATCGCAAGTCCCATACCGCTGGTGCCGCCGATGATCAACGCGCTTGTCTGTTTTGGGCTAGACATACAGTATCTCCTGTTGAATGATGTGTCTGTCCTTAATTAGGCCTTCTTCAGCCTGAGACAAAAACCAGGTACAAAACGGTATAGCAGTTACTTTCCGGTATATCTTTATGAATCAAAACGAAAAAAAATTTTCGCGTAAATCTCCTGACAGCCGCGCCGCGCGGATGGTTGAGACTATATTTCGCTGCAAATGGTCACTGACAGTCTATCAATTACTCAATAATGAGATTAACCGTCCTGGTGAGATGGTCCGCAGCGTTGAAGGACTGTCGACTAAAGTGCTGAACGAGTGTTTGCGCAAAAATGTAGAGTTCGGAATTCTTGAAAAAGTGAGCTACAACGAGTTACCGCCGAGGGTTGAATATCACATCACGCCTTTCGGCGAAAAGTTCATCGGCATACTGGGGGAGTTAGAAAAACTGCAGCAGGAAATAGCTGAAGACGCTCATTAATTTATACGCCTAAGATACTGAAATTAAATGATAAAAAAGCCTGTATTATATTCCTTTAGACGCTGCCCTTATGCTATCCGTGCGAGACTCGCGGTGGCGGCCAGCGGGATTTCCGTTGAGTTACGAGAAGTGGTTTTGAAAAATAAGCCGCAGCCGATGTTAGATATTTCGCCAAAAGGTACAGTTCCGGTTCTCTTGCTGCCTGATGGTATCGTGCTTGAAGAGAGTAGAGATATCATCCGCTGGGCGCTTACTCAATCAGATCCCATGGGGTGGCAATCAGGCGCCTCCAGTGATGAGTTATGGGAAGCTGAAACTTTGATACAGGAAAATGACTTCGTATTTAAGCAGCATCTCGATCGATATAAATATGCTGATCGCCATCCGGAGCAATCGCAGCAGTGGTACAGAGAGCAGGGTGAGGTCACATTAAAGAAACTGGAGCAGCGGTTAAGCAGTCATCGTTATCTGACGGGGGATCGGGTAACAGTTGCGGATATCGCCATCATGCCGTTTATTCGGCAATTTGCCTCCGTTGATCGGGTCTGGTTCGATCAGTCACCTTATCCGTCACTAAGACAGTGGTTGGATCAATGGCTTAAGACCGATCTGTTTGAGCGAGTGATGAAAAAGTATCCGGCTTGGTCACCGGAAGAGCCAGGTATCGCGTTTCCGGAGTAATTTATGCAACTGCAGGCTTTAGACCTGAAACTGCCGCCGCCTGTAATCGCTTTCGTATGTGGCGGTCTTATGTGGGGTGTTGCAGAAGCGGTTCCGTTGCTAGCGATCGTGGCTATGCCCGATAACATAGCAATGGTGTTTGCCGGTGTAGGGGTAATGATTGCGCTGGTGGCTGTAATCAGCTTTATGCTGAGTCGGACAACAATCAACCCCCATAGGCCCGATCAGACATCACATTTAGTCACAAGTGGCCTGTATCGCTTTTCGCGAAATCCAATGTATCTTGCTGTCTTCCTGATGCTCGTTAGTTGGGGCTTCTGGTTACAGAATATAGCGGCGATTCTGTTGCTACCCTTATTTCCTCTCTACATCACCGAGTTTCAAATAAAACCGGAAGAGAAACATCTTGAGCAACTGTTTGGGAAGCGATATCGCGAATATTGCAGTCGGGTAAGGCGCTGGTTTTAAGAGAGTGGCTAAGCTGTCGCGTTCTGCGATTATTTTTAAGGTTGCGTCTCAATCTTTGACGCATGTTGTTTAATTTTTTAAAAAAATGCGTCTAAAAATATATAGTTGGTGTATCTAAGGCGTTTGAATTGACGTTTTTGCGTATGGCATAACTACTGCATCTCTCAGATCAGGAACGAACTGGGAGACGGTGATGAAACGAATCAGCCTCACATTGGCATCCTTAGCTTTTTGCTCCGTGGCAGTAGCTGCGCCAAACGACAATCCTGAAGAGGATCATACCTACCTGGTCGGACTTGAAGCAGGCTTATTGGATACTGTCCAGCAGGCATTGCCGGAGTCTCAGGTCGCCAATCAACTTTATCTCAATACTGATTACGATCCAGTTATCACACTGGGTAGTGACGCTCAGGTTGCAGTTACCTTTATTGATGAAGGTGCGGGCTATCGTAATAGCCTCGGTTACTTCACTTTTGACGACAGCTCGTTTGGTGGACTGACTTTTGGAGACATCGATAGTAACGGTTCAGGCAATATATCGATTGGTGAATTACAAAGTGTATCTGGCATATCGACCGGTATGGTGTTTGGTAATGCTTCTAAGTCAGGTGCGGGTGGTAGTCTGCTTGCTGGTGACACTGTTGTACTTGGTGAGGGCGAGGTAACTAATATCAGTGGTGCTGACTTTGACTTTACAGGCGGTACGACCTTTTCATCAGGCACTAATCTGGGGTTTTTTCTGCTCCAAAATGCCTGGAACGGCAATCATGTGCAGGGATATGACGTACCGGGAGATGGTAATCGACTAGCGATGTACTCGGTGGATTTTCTTAACCCGGAAAATGGAGATAGTGCGTTTTATGGTAGCGCCGATGATGATTCTCGACATGTTGCTATGATGTTTACTGATAGTGACCAGGATGAATTGATTCTGGCGTTCGAGGACCTTCATCGAACAGACAATAAAGCGAATCATCGAAACTATAGTACTGATGAGGATTTTAACGATGCAGTTTTTCGGGTGAAAACAAATCCGGTTTCGGCGATTTTTGAGACCAATGTTCCTCAGTCTGACGAAGTGATTTCAGTCAATGCCGCACCGCTTGGAGATATTGGTCAAACGCCATTAGGGGCTGCGATTTTAGGGGCAATCATTTTCTGTTGCAGAATCAGGTACTCCGCTTAGTAAGGCTTGCGAGCTCGCACAAGCCATATTTGTATTTGGTTCAATCAAAGAGTAAAGAGTATTAGTCGCCGATCAACAGATGCCCAGCATAGCTGAAGATACCAATGAGTACGCCGGTAAACAGCTGGGCATGAACCAGATAGGCGAACTTCTTAAGTCGTTTAGCTTTGAACTTGAATCTAAGGAACATACCGAATAGGCCCTGCCAGATTACCAAAGCGGCTACGGCGGGAAAGAACCAAATCTCCATAGGAAAGCCGACCATAATCAAGTGGGCCGCCAGCGCAGCAATCGTGAGCCAGCCTATAAGCACATGTGTTCTGTTCATCCAGCCAAGTAATTTCTTGGTGGCGCTCATAGTGGGTTCAATCGCAAATTCAGGAACGAAGCGTTGTGATACAGCGCCTTTGCCAATGGCGAGCTTGAGTAATGTACGACCGTAGATTAAGCCGAATAGCCAAAGGCAAGCTTCGCCAAATACTTCACCGACTTCGCTCATCGCTGTTTCCTGATAAACGATCATACTACCGGTGAATACGACGTAGGCTGAGTAAGCAAGTGAAGCAATTGCTGCAAACACTGTAATGGGAATTAAACGTTGGAGTTGATTCATAACGCACCTTTAAATCACGGCCTTAGTAACTTAAAGAGCAGTGTAAGAAGCCTTTGTGAAGTAAAGGTGGTTAAAACAAGAAGGAAATGTGAAGAAAGTGTAGCGTCCTTGTAGCATGATCGCCGGGAAGAGGTTGCCGGACAAAAATAGTGGCTGAAACTGGCGATGCGGTGGTGTTGAAGGCATAATCCGTGTCCTCTTATGAATTTAACTTACGTATGCGTCCGCAGCGTTTAGATCCCGGAAGAAGACCTTGCTTACAACCGCTAATATCACCATGCAGTTTGGTGCTAAACCCCTGTTCGAAAATGTTTCTGTGAAGTTTGGTGAGGGAAATCGTTACGGCCTTATCGGTGCGAACGGTTGCGGCAAATCCACATTCATGAAAATCCTGGGTGGTGATCTGGAGCCATCAGCGGGCAACGTATCTAAGGATCCCAATGAGCGTATTGGTAAACTGAAACAGGATCAGTTTGCCTATGAAGCCTACAGCGTTGTTGATACCGTGATAATGGGATATGAAGAGCTCTGGCAGGTAAAGTCTGAGCGCGACGCTATCTACGCCAAGCCTGAAATGACAGAGGAAGATGGTATCCGCGCAGCTGAGCTTGAAGCCGAGTTTGCTGAAATGGACGGTTATACTGCGGAGTCCCGGGCAGGTGAGCTATTGCTGGGAGTTGGGATTCCAACCGAGCAACACTTCGGCCCGATGAGTGAAGTAGCACCAGGCTGGAAGTTGCGTGTGTTGCTTGCTCAGGTGCTGTTTTCAGACCCAGATATTATGTTGCTGGACGAGCCGACCAACAACCTTGATATCAACACTATCCGTTGGTTAGAAGGGGTGCTCAATGAACGTAATTGCACCATGGTTATCATTTCCCATGACCGTCACTTCCTGAACAGTGTTTGTACTCATATGGCTGATCTCGATTATGGTGAGCTGCGTGTCTATCCGGGGTCTTATGATGAGTATATGACTGCATCTACTCAGGCTCGGGAACGCTTGTTGGCGGATAATGCTAAGAAAAAAGCACAAATTGCGGAATTAAAGACCTTTGTTAGTCGATTCTCTGCTAACGCATCTAAGTCTAAGCAGGCGACTTCCCGTGCACGTCAGATAGACAAAATTCAGTTGGAAGAGGTTAAACCTTCCAGTCGCCAAAACCCATTTATTCGATTTGAGCAAACTAAAAAACTGCATCGTCTGGCGCTTGAGGTGGAGGGCCTGAGTAAGAGTTATGATGAGCAGCTTTTCAGCGGCCTGAACCTTATGGTTGAGGTGGGCGAAAGGATTGCGATTATAGGTCCGAACGGTATTGGTAAATCCACTCTGATGAAGTGTCTGGTCGGTGATACGGATGTATCTGGCGGCGAAGTTAAATGGTCTGAGAACGTTGAGATTGGATACTACGCTCAGGACCACGCTGCTGATTTCGAAAAAGACAAAACTCTGCTGGACTGGATGGGGCAATGGGGTAAAGAAGGCGATGACGAGCAGGTCATTCGAGGTACTCTTGGTCGTCTTCTTTTTTCGCAAAAAGAGATCGATAAGTCAGTCAAGGTTATCTCCGGTGGTGAACAGGGACGGATGTTGTTCGGTAAGATGATCCTGCAGAAACCAAACGTGTTGTTGATGGATGAGCCGACCAACCACCTGGATATGGAGTCTATTGAGTCACTCAACCTGGCTTTGGAAAATTACGAAGGTACGCTGCTGTTTGTTAGTCATGACCGGGAGTTTGTATCCTCACTGGCGACTCGGATTATCGAAATTACCCCGACCGGTATTGTTGATTTTCACGGCAGTTACGATGACTACCTGCGGAGTCAGGGTGTCGAGTAGGATTCATCTACATAAAAAAACCGGCGACAGCCGGTTTTTTTATGTTTAAAAAATTACTTAGCGTTGAGGATGTCATCCATGGTCAGGTCTGTCAGGCGACGGATGTTCTTCCAAAGATAGAACAGAATGCCAAACATCATCACCATAGATGGCAGGGCAATCATCGCATAGCTAACCAACTGAAGTTCGCCGAGCTGCTCATTAAATGCCTCAGTACCAGCAGGGCTGGTGACGATCCAGGTGGCGAGTATAAAGTTCATCACTGATGAGAAGGCGAAAGTGCCGGCAAAAAGATAATTAGCAGATCTGAGGCAGGCCTGAAACTGATCGGTATTGTTGCGTTCTGCCAGCTGCTGGTTGATCAGCTGCAGATTCATGACCGCTTCATTCAACAGCAGCTTGTTCACAATTGGGTATGGCGTAAAAGTAGAGCCGAAGACGATCAGACCGATGATGCCAGGTATAGCCGCTTCCTTCACAGCGAGCCACTGATTATCGAGCTGCAGCAGGCCTATTCCGCCGGTTAGCAGGACGCTGATAAAACCAAGTGCTGAGATAAAGTTAAACTTCCGAAAACGGATTAACTCGTATCCACCCCAGCCTAGTGGAAATGCCAATGCGATGATCAGTGCGTTTACCGGGCCAAGGTTATCTTCGCCACTGAACTTCATCAGTATTACCGATGGAATAATGATGTTGATTGCGAGATCGACTAACGGATTACTTTTCTTATCTGTCATTACTTACTGATACTCATTCATATCACAGAGCTATGATTGTCCCGTGTCCGCGTGAAACAGTAAAGAGGGGATTGATATTCGATTCGGTATTGTTGAGCAAGTTCCCGGCCCTGATGTGTATCAAAGCCGGGTGATGGGATTCAGACGCGAGGGTCAGTCGCTTTAGCCAGAGCTGTGCTTTTATGCTTGCTGTGGAACTCGACAAACGCCGGAGTAGTGCTGAGATCATACAGTCCACGGAAGTCGATCCAGTCGAGTAGGGTGAACAGGCAGATGGATGGGTAATCCCAGTTCGCAAACAATCCCTGTTCTAAGTAGTCAGCGATGCTGCCCAGTGTGGAAGCTGTTCGCTCGTACGTTAGCTTTTGTAAGAGGAAGTCGGCGTCGTTAGCGACACCAGACCGTTTTAGCATCAACAAGATAATGAATGCGTCGTTAGCGGCATCAATAACCGTCATAGCATTCTCCTGCTGCCAGCTCAAAGGCAGGTCGCCCGCTTTGTCAGCAAGATAACGGTAGATCACTCTGGAGTCGTAAATCGCCTGCTCGCCATCCTGTAGCATAGGGATCTTCAACGTCGGGTTCTTCTCTCGCAGGATCTCTCGCCCTTCAGCAGAGAAGATGTCGAGGTTGATAAACTCGTAGTCCTTGTCCCCAAGGTATAACCTTAGTCGGCGAACGAATGGCGAAGTGGTTGATCCATATAGCTGCATAAATGACTCCTTGGTATTGGGCTTCGCAAATTATCCTAACACTGGATTGGCAATTTAAAACGCAACGGATTATTGCAGTTTGTTGCATCATTAAAACTAAACCACGGGATGCAAATGGAAAGTCTTTTGTTACAAGAGAAGTTGAAAGCGTGGTTAATCGAGGATCATCTACGGAAGGACATTCTGGCTGCAGTCGCAGAACTCGGGTTATCGCAAGGTATGGTTGCCGCCGGTTTTGTGCGAAACCTGGTGTGGGACAAGCTACATAACTTCGAGAGAACAGAGCTAAATGATGTGGATCTGATCTGGCATAACGTTTCCGAAGCTGATCCAGAGATAGATCGCGATTTGGAAGCCCGGCTTAGAGGTCTGATGCCTGAGGTAAAATGGTCGGTTAAAAATCAGGCCCGTATGCATCTGCGTAATGGTCACAAACCTTATCGTGATTGTGCTGATGCGATGAGTTTCTGGCCAGAGTTGGAAACCGCTGTTGCGGTTACACCCAGTATGGATCTGGTAACTCCCTTTGACTTGGAGCTGCTGTTTGCACTTACCGTTACTCGGAATCCCAAGGCGTCGTTAGGTCTTTTCCATCAAAGAGTGATGTCGAAGGACTGGTTGAACCGATGGGAGCGATTAACTGTGGTTGAAGAATATATTGAATAGATATTAGGCAGAAACAATATTCAGTGAATATTCTGTCGTCCAAGAATTGATCTAAGTCGAAGTTTCTTTCCTATCTTCGCTTTTTGTTTACTTTAAGGTGCGTTTTTTCTACCCAAGCGCGGATCTCCTATGTTAGGTTTCTGTAGTCTTGATCTAAGCCGACAGCGGATCCTGTCTGGCAGATCAAATTCTTAGAGCGTATAAGAACAACAACCAGGAGAACCCTAATGACGCTTATTAAGAAGTCCTTCAGTGCACTGGCTCTTTCCATGGCGATCAGCGTTTCGGCTCATGCGGCGGATGTGTTGAAAATCGGTATTGCAGGTCCGCAAACCGGTACTGTTTCGCAGTATGGTGATATGCAGTTCCAGGGTACTAAAGCCGCAATTGAGCTGATCAACAAAGCTGGTGGCGTCAATGGCATGATGCTTGAAGCGATTGAGTACGACGATGCTTGTGATCCTAAGCAGGCAGTTGCGGTAGCAAACAAAGTGGTAAACGATGGCGTCCAGTACGTTGTTGGCCATCTGTGCTCAAGCTCAACTCAACCAGCGTCAGATGTTTATGAGGAAGAGGGTGTTCTGGCTATCACCTGTTCCACCAACCCTTCGATCACCGAACGTGGTCATCAGATGATCTTCCGTACTATCGGTCTTGATTCTGACCAGGGTCCAACAGCTGCGAAGCACATCATCGAGAATGTTAAGCCTCAGCGCGTAGCCATTATTCATGACAAGCAGCAGTACGGTGAAGGCATTGCGATGTCAGTGCATGACGAGCTGAAAAAGGCCGGCGTTGACGTGGTAATGACTGAAGGTATTACTGTTGGCGATAAAGACTTTTCATCTGTAATTACCAAGATGAAGAAAGAAGGTGTGGATTTTGTTTACTACGGCGGCTATCACCCTGAGCTGGGTCTGATTCTGCGTCAGAGCAAGCAGAATGGTCTGAACGCTAAGTTCATGGGGCCAGAAGCTGTAGGTAACAAAGAGATCTCCAAGATCGCCGGTGAAGCATCTAACGGTCTGCTGGTAACACTGCCTGCCCGTTATGATCTGCTAGCGAAAAACAAAGATATCGTCGCTCTGATGGATTCTAAAAAGCAGGATTCTACTGGTCCGTTCGTTTGGACTAGTGTTGCCGCTGTACAGGTAATGGCTGACGTTATTTCCCGTGTTGGTGCGGATGATCCAACTAAAGTTGCTGATGCTATCCGTGGTGCGACTATCGATACCGCGATGGGTCCACTCACTTGGGATGACAAAGGCGACCTGATTGGCTTCGAATTTGGCATCTACAGCTGGAATGCCGACGGCACTGGTACCCAGATGTAATCATTAATAAGTCACTGTACTTTCTAAAACCGCTCTTTGGAGCGGTTTTTTTGTTTCTGTCTTATCAGTTCTTCTTTTAGTTAATTTCGCTGGGCACTGTGGCTTTCGGTTGCTAGCAACTAATAATACTTCCAATAGAGAGGGCTATACTCAAATCGGCTAAATGACAAAACTGAGGCAGTATCATGAAAGTCAGAGTGTCGATCTATAGTTTTGCAGCAGCATTGGGTTTGGTGCTGGCTCCTATAGCAGAATTAATAGCGTGCGAGATAACGATGGGGTATCGAACCAGTGTTCGGAGTCCGTTGATAGAAGCTGCACCGGATAACTCCGGTTTATACCAAGAGCTCTTTAGTCGTGCAGCGAGTAAGGCCGGGTGCGAGCTTGTTATTGTCCGAGCACCGAAGAAACGCATTCTTAATGACCTGGCAAATGGAAAAATTGATTTCTATCCGGGCTTTAATTTCAATCTGAAACGTGCTGAATATGCTTACTACATGGTAAATGGGTTACCGGGTGGAGATATAGGAATCTCCCATCAGGGAATCGATAGCGTGACAGATATCGGGCAGCTAAAAGGGAAGATCCTGTTAATTGCATTAGGTGGACCTGAGCATGGGGCCTCTGCCAAAGGGGTTGTAGTAAGGCGTCCAAGTGAACTTAATCTTGAAAGGGCGGTAGGGCTGATCGCCGAAAAGAAAGGGGATTTTTATATCTATAACCGTAGCTCGTTGGAGTACTACTTAAAGCAAAATCCAAACCCTGAAATCAGAAAGCATTATGACTGCTGTGGCGGTGAACAACCGATGTATCTCGGCTTTTCACAGAAATCAGCGAATATGGCTGCAGTACCTAATGCTGAATACAATGCTGATGCAGACCTTTCGCCGACAAATTTTCCTGTGCGGCCGGGTGATGGATCTGTGGCGCAGCGGTTTAGCGCTGCGTTAGAGGAGATGCGCCAGTCGGGTGAGACTCAAAAGATATATGACATGTATTACAAGTAACCGAAAGGGGGGGGCGAGGCCCCCCCCGTTCTTAATTTGTAGTGAGCAAATGCTCATAACGCTTGTCAGTTAAGGTTTTCATAAAAGCAACCAAAGCGTCGATCCGTCTGGTCTCCAGTGAGGGACCATGTTGTAGCTCTTTAAGTGAGATGTTTTCGGCAACTTCGGGTTCCGCCCATTGAAAACCCGTTTCCGGGTTGATCTGGCGCTTAGCGCTCTTGCTGTTGTATTTGTCATAGAACAGCACCACTGTTCGCAGGTCTGCGAATACTCCGTTATGCATATATGGTCCAGTGACGGCGACGTTCCTAAGGGTTGGGACCTTGAATTTACCGGCCTGGGTTGGGTCGGTGACAAGAGGATTATTTAGCAGTCCCTGATCAACGAAATCATTTGCTACGCCGTTAACTGCACGCAAGTCGGTGTTCTTGGGGATGCCGATATTATGGTATTCGTAGTTCGAGAATGTTTCACCACCAGAGCCAGGAGAGCGTTTTAGTTGATGGCACTGGTTACAGTTGGTGAACTGCTGTGAGAAGAACAGTGTTCGGCCCAGCTCTTCTTGAGGCGTCATTTCATACTCACCGCGAAGATAGCGATCGTATTTTGAATCAAAAGGTGCAAAGAGGTCGGTGCTTTCAAAGGCTGCGATAGCTTTTGTCATTGCCTCATATGCTGCATCGGTATTGTCGAAGATCTCTGCGCCGAACAGTGACCGGAACGATTGAGTATATTGTGGATTTTCCTGAAGGCGAGCGACGGCTGTTTGTTTATCTGGCATGCCCATCTCCGCAGGGTTTGTTGGTGGGCCGCCAGCCTGGCCTTTTAGATCGGTTTCGCGGCCGTCCCAGAACTGTCCGCCAACATACTGCCCTTCACTGTTTTTATGAAACAGCGGTATAAATTTGGCGTAACCTGCGGATGGCGCATTACGGTCGCCAATCGATTGTCCGTCATCGCCAAGCGAGGCCATGCCGGCAACTCCATTATCACGATTATCGGCAAAACCCGCGGCAGGTGAGTGGCAGGTTGCGCAGGACTGGGATCGGTTAAATGACAGGTTGGTATCGAAAAACAGCTGCTGACCGAGCTGCTCGAGCTCGCTGCCACGGTTGCTACTAGCTGTTTCTTTGTCTGGGGTACAGCCGGTCGTCGTCAGGGCGATGACTGCGGTGGCGAGAAATAGTTTTCGCACTTCGTTCTCCGGAAACTCACACACACAAGATTTAGTATCTCTTAGCAATTATCGTTTTGATACTTACTGCTCTTTGAGATGGGTTATCATTATTATTCGTATTATGGTGGAGTATGGTAACCGGATCGCTGATGCAGGTCACGGGATCAGGATATTTAGGGCAAAAAAAACCCGCTCATTAAGAGCGGGTTTTTATCTATGCGTTGATTACGCTTCTACGACAGGGATCACGTTAGACGCTTTCTCTACGTAGCTGTCCATCTGGTGGAAGTTCAGGTACTGATAAACTTCACCGGACATGCTGTCCAGGTTCTTCGCGTATTCCATGTACTCTTCAACGGTTGGCAGTTTGCCGGTAACCGCTGCAACAGCAGCCAGTTCAGCAGAAGCCAGGAATACATCAGCGCCGGTACCCAAACGGTTCGGGAAGTTACGGGTAGATGTAGAAACCGCAGTAGAGTTGTCAGCGATACGCGCCTGGTTACCCATGCACAGGGAGCAGCCTGGCATCTCCATGCGAGCGCCAGCTTTACCGAAGATGTTGTAGTAACCTTCGTCAGACAACTGAGCCGCGTCCATCTTAGTTGGTGGAGCAACCCACATGCGAGTTGGCAGAGCGGAACCTGCAGCGTCCAGCAGTTTACCTGCTGCACGGAAGTGACCGATGTTAGTCATACAAGAACCGATGAATACTTCATCGATCTTCTGACCTGCAACGTCGGACAGCAGGCGAGCGTCGTCTGGATCGTTCGGAGCACACAGAACAGGCTCTTTGATGTCAGCCAGATCGATTTCGATCACGTGAGCGTACTCTGCGTCAGCATCTGCACGCATCAGGCTTGGGTTAGCCAGCCACTCTTCCATGCCTTTGATACGGCGGGAGATAGTACGAGCATCGCCGTAACCTTCAGCCAGCATCCACTTCAGCATTACGATGTTAGACTGCAGGTACTCAGAAACAGAGTCTTCGTTCAGAGTAATAGTACAGCCAGCTGCGGAACGTTCTGCAGAAGCGTCAGACAGTTCGAACGCCTGTTCAACAGTCAGATCTTCCAGGCCTTCAATCTCTAGTACGCGACCGGAGAATTCGTTCTTCTTGCCCGCTTTCTCAACAGTCAGCAGACCCTGCTTGATGCCGTAGTAAGGGATCGCGTGTACCAGGTCACGTAGAGTGATACCAGGCTGCATCTCGCCCTTGAAGCGAACCAGGATAGACTCTGGCATATCCAGAGGCATTACGCCGGTTGCTGCAGCAAATGCTACCAGACCAGAACCCGCTGGGAAGGAGATGCCCAGTGGGAAACGGGTGTGAGAGTCACCACCAGTACCAACAGTGTCAGGCAGCAGCATACGGTTCAGCCAGGAGTGGATTACACCGTCGCCTGGACGCAGGGATACACCGCCACGGTTCATGATGAAGTCTGGCAGGGTATGGTGAGTATTAACGTCAACTGGCTTTGGATAAGCCGCAGTGTGACAGAAAGACTGCATTGTAAGGTCTGCAGAGAAGCCCAGACAAGCCAGATCTTTCAGTTCGTCACGAGTCATAGGACCAGTAGTGTCCTGAGAACCTACAGTAGTCATCTTAGGTTCGCAGTACATGCCAGGACGAACGCCCTCGACGCCGCACGCCTTACCAACCATCTTCTGCGCCAGGGTGTAACCCTTGCCAGTGTCTGCAGGCTGTTCTGGCTTGCGGAACAGATCGCTAGCTTCGAGACCCAGCGCTTCACGCGCCTTGTCAGTTAGGCCACGACCGATGATCAGTGGGATACGGCCGCCAGCGCGAACTTCGTCCAGCAGAACCTGAGTTTTCAGAGAGAACTCGGAAACAACTTCGCCAGCTTCGTTTTTAGCAACGCCTTCGTATGGGTAAACAGTGATCACATCACCCATACCCATTTTGGAAACGTCCATTTCGATTGGCAGAGCGCCTGCATCTTCCATAGTGTTGAAGAAGATAGGAGCGATCTTGCCACCGAAGCAGTAGCCGCCTGCACGCTTGTTCGGTACCGCTGGGATATCGTCACCGAAGAACCACAGTACGGAGTTGGTTGCAGACTTACGGGAAGAACCTGTGCCTACTACGTCACCGACGTAAGCAACAGGGTGGCCTTTAGCCTTAACTTCCTCGATCTGAGCCAGTGGTCCAACATTACCCGGATCTTTTGGTTCGATACCTTCACGCGCCATCTTCAGCATCGCATTCGCGTGCAGTGGGATGTCAGGACGTGACCAGGCATCTGGTGCTGGAGACAGATCGTCGGTGTTAGTTTCGCCTGGTACCTTAAATACGGTAACAGTGATCTCTTTCGCAACTTCAGGCTTAGTGGTGAACCACTCGCCAGCAGCCCAGGATTCAACAACCTGTTTAGCGAAAGCGTTGCCTGCATCCATCTTGTCTTTAACGTCGTGGAACGCATCAAACATCAGCAGAGTGTGGGACAGAGCTTTTACAGCAGTAGGTGCCAGCTCGTCATTGTCCAGGCATTCGATCAGTGGCTCGATGTTGTAACCACCCAGCATAGTGCCCAGCAGTTCAACTGCTTTGACTTTATCTACCAGAGGGGACTCAGCTTCGCCTTTAGCGATTGCAGCCAGGAAACCAGCCTTAACATAGGCTGCCTGGTCAACACCTGCAGGAACACGATTGCTCAGCAGGTCTACCAGAAATTCTTCTTCACCTGCTGGAGGATTCTTCAGCAGTTCTACCAGGGCAGCTGTCTGATCAGCGTCCAGTGGCTTTGGTGGCACGCCTTCGGTGGCGCGTTCTTCTACATGTTTACGATAAGCTTCAAGCACGACATAGCCCTCATCAGTTATCACCGCCAGTTTCTTTGCGCTTATAAATGTACTGCTGGCGGGCATCGAATTTTGTATCGATTGTTGATTGGCGGGGGGAATTCTAGCTTAAGGCACCCGTAAAGTTAAGATTTGTCGACAATCTTGAGCGTTAGACTTTCTGGTAAATATGTGGTTTATAGAGTTCTAATCATAATAATTTTATAACTAACAGCTATGCTGATGCTGTTTGTCGGTTATAAGAGACATAAATATTTGTGGAGGTTGATTGTGGTCAACCAATCTACCTCCACTCATTGTCTATTAAGGTAGCCGTGGGTATAACCGGCGTATGACGACCACCTCTAAGGCTTAAGTATGACGCTTATGTTCAGGTGGGTACGCCGGAAGAAGGGGGCGAGTTGTGAATTCTCTATTAACAGCAGCATTATCGGATTGGGAATTGAATTCCGATCTGGATGCTCAGGCCGCTGATTCTATTCAGTCAGCCTTTGAGTCCGACAGAGCTAAGAAGCTTGTATATCGTGGCCGATTAGCGGAGCAGAATCTGTATCATGTGACGCGAACACTGGCTGGACATCCTGAGTCTATACGGCTTCATGTGCAACGGATCTATCTGGCAGTCATCTGTAATGATCAAAAAGCGCTGACAGCGGCTTTGTTCGATATGAATCTCGTTCTTAAAGATCGAGGTCAGGTTCTTCGCAGGCGAATTCTGGAACAGGTATCCCCGATGCTTGAACCGGACGTATTGGTGCAACTACAGGTTCTTACTGAAACCGGAGAGCATAATCCGGGTGATATCCCGTTACAGGATTCGGTAGTCGCTAACGGCGCCAGTATTTCTACGTTTAATAAACTCTGATAAGTGTCGGGGCATTTATTATGAGCTCTCCTCAAGAACTTAGCGGTCAGTATAGATACAAAACAGAGCAGAAGCGGGTTGCAGTCGTTGGCTTTAGTGGTTCGACTGAAGCCTCGTTGAGTCATTTTTTCGGTGTGCATGCTGCATCGAGATATATTCTTTGTGATGTGATTGAAGCTGACTACGTTGTCTTCGAAGGCGATCAGCCTGGTAGTGACGAAGAGCTTCAGCAAAAGTATCAGGAAGAGGTAGGTAAGCCGGGTATTGTAGTATCGACGGACCGTCGCGAGTGGCCAGGCTTAGTATGGTTACGTAAACCGCTGTCTGTCGCTTCACTTGAGAGTGCGTTGCAGCGTTTGGTCGACGAAAACTCCGTTACGCCAGTGGGTAGTGATCAGGTTATGGGTTCCCGTGAGGAAGTCAGAAATGAGGCCTTCGATCAGTACCGCAAACTTAAAGAGCAGCGGGAAACAGTGCACGCCACTTACCATCTTACGAAGCGTAAATCGGACGCAGAAGATCAGGCATTGCGGACAAAACTCAAGCGAGGAAAGCTTGCCGCAGTCAGATACACAGACGTCCTCGCGGAACTACCACAGGGGCATGAGCCAGTTGATGTGGCTGCTATTGATCCGCACGATGACGGCGCTAAAGAGCCCAGCCTTGATCAGTTGGTGCTGGAGGTAAAATCCTCGAGTGAGGATAATACTGATCTTGAAGACCTTACCTCAGGGTTCGACCATCAGTCTGAGCAGGTAAGCACTGATGTTAAGACCGCGATTGATCAAACTCATGATGGCCTTTTGTCTGTTGCTGCAACCAGTGAGGTCGCGCCTGAAGAGTTGCAGGCTATTGAAGAGGCGGCAAAAGCACTAGAGGAAATGCTGAATACCCCCGTCGAAAAGGTTTACGAGTCTGATGAGCAAATGCAGCTCCTGGATTCTGATCTGCTTCAACTTGAGCCTTTCGATGAGGTTGAGCTAGATGCAGTGGTTGATACTGTAAAAGAGTCGGATAAAAAAGATGTTCAGCCTACTGAGCTGAAAAAGGAAGCGCCGGTAAGCAATACTGTCGTGACTCGAACTTTACGCTCTTCAATAACCGAAGAACTGGTGCATCAGTGCGTCGGTAATCATCCCGATATTGATCTAACCCGCACTAGTCAGCTGCGCGGAATCTTCATCAATCCTGATGCTCTGTTGTTGCCATGGTTGGTTCAGGCGTTATTGATCGGGAATGAAAGTGGGCATCCACAGCAGGTTAATGGTTTGCCTAAGGTTTTAGTTTATTTGCCAAATCCGGCTCGTTTCGTCACTGACTTCGATGATGAGTTCTTATCTCAGACTGCGCGCAGTCGCTTTGGGTTTGGTGAGCTGTCTTTAGTTGAGCGTCAAGGTTTTGAAGTCAGTGATGGGCTGCGCACAATTGATGCAGATGCTCTAATTTGGAAGTTGGCGATGCTGACAGTGAGAGGGCGTGTTCTTGAAGGGCTTGACCCGCTGCAGCCTCGCAAGTTAAAAGCAATACCTGACTTTAAACGTTTGTTTGCGATCCCCCATGCTAAGCGGATCGCGAAGTTATGGTATGAGCGACCTATGTCGGCGAATGATGTTGTGGATGCTTTAAAAATTCCGCAACGTTTTGTATTTACATTTATGTCAGCGGCCAGCGTGGTTCAACTGTTTGATCAGTAGCCCAATGGAAGGCCTGGCTGTAGTGGAGTGTGCTTAGTGAGTAATATGGCAACCCAGGGAAAATATATGCAGGTGACGCCGAGCGGTGCATATTATGCGACCGTAGCGTCCGATCCGGATGATGCCCGTGCGCTGTTATTGCAGTTGTTGAGCGCAGAGGGTAGCTTTCCGTATTCTGATGAGCTGGTGATGGAACTTGCTGATCTGGATCAGGAGAGCGCTGTAGCGTTATTTGATAAGTTATATAGTCGCGGTTTTTTAGCGATGACCGATCAGCCAATTCGTATTACTGATCAGTCGATTGAGCAGCTTTTGCCGGAAGTGCTGCCTCATCTTGCTGATAGTGGCAATGTGATCCTGGCTGATGATCAGGGTTTTTGTCTTGGTAACTGTGGTTATGAATTGGAGCGAGCGGAATCACTTGCGGCTTTGGCAGCAGATGTGATTTTGCTTCATGAAAGACATCATCAGTTATTGAATCGTGATCTCCAGTTTTCGGGAGAGTCATGGGGGATTGTCGATCCAGTTGGTCACAGCCAGCTGGGTATCTGGGTGGTTTATGTCGGCGTGCAGAAATTCTCGCTGATCATTCAAGGAATGCCGAAGTTCAACCAGCAGGCATTCGTTGATCTGTTAAGTGCATTAGCGCGACGGTATCTGGAATATTGATATCTGCTGGTTGTGGTAAGCGAATAATACGCGAAGGAGCAATATAATAATGCGTTCTGAAATGCTGACATCTATTTTGAGCGACCTAAACGGTTCATCGGCTGAGATTGAAGCAGCTGCAGTAATCTCCACGGATGGACTAATGATCGAAGCCCTGCTGCCTGCCAGCATGGATGAAGATCGCGTTGGAGCGATGAGTGCAGCGATGCTTTCTCTTGGTGAAAGGACATCTAATGAGCTTGCTCGCGGAGAGTTAGAGCAGGTGCTGGTAAAAGGCAATGATGGTTACATCCTGATGACTCACGCTAACCACGAATCTGTGTTAACGGTCGTTGCCAAGCCTAATGCGCGCTTAGGTCTGATCTTTCTCGACGTAAAGCGTGCTGCTGAGGCTATCGGCAAAATTCTTTAAATTGTTTTCACTCCTGCGGCTCCATGCCGCAGGGGATCTTCATATCCCGCCAAGTATTATTCTTCTGAATTTACAGACCGACCGGTATCTAGTTGAAACTTCTTTGAGTTAGCTCAACGCGCAGTGTCGCGCATTGCCTTAGTCTTGTCGCATCAAGTGATTCGCTGAAGGATTGTAGTGATGTCCGAACAAAATGATGCGGCCTTTCAGGAAGTTGAAATTCGTTACTTCGATGGCACCCACCGTATTGCCAGGATTGTTGATCAGGAAGTGCCTTATCCCGATGGTAAGCTGATCGTTTCAAGAACTGATTTAAAAGGCTATATCACACATGTAAATCAGGCATTTGTTGATATGTCCGGATATACCAGAGATGAGTTGATCGGGGCAAACCATGCTATATTGCGACATCCCGATATGCCGTTAGTAGCATTTAAGGATCTTTGGGATACCATTGAGTCCGGTAAAAAATGGCATGGATATGTTAAAAATCTCCGTAAAGATGGCGCGTTTTATTGGGTTAAGGCTACTGTCATTCCAAATATCCGGGGTGGAAAAGTCGTCGGATATACTTCGGTTAGAAGGAAACCGTCGCGGAGTAAAATCAGCGAAAGTGAAGCGCTGTATCGTAAGCTGAATGCCTGAGGGAACGTCATGACATTTAATCTTAGTGTTAGCCCTGACTTTGCACCTGATCATATTTCGGGTTGGTATTTCTTCAATACCTGGCTTCAGCGCCAGTTGGGTACTCAGATTCATCTTGAGCTTTATGATGGCTTTGAACAGCAAAGAAAGGATATACGCGAGGGCAAAATTGATCTGATTTATGCCAATCCATATGACGCTTCGATGCTGGTGCGAGAGATGGGTTTTAAAGCGATCGTGCGGCCTAAGCAGAAGCCCGATGAGACTGTGATCGCTGTTTCGGCGGGTTCTTCAGTTGATTCGGTTGAGGAACTGCAGGAAGGTGCTCGCGTTGCTACGACAGATGATCCTGATGTTCATACGATGGGGATGATAATGCTGGAGCCGGCAGATCTCTACTCTGATGACTTAACCTTCCTTAATCGCTCAAATTACGTGCTTGTAGCTAAAGCGCTTCTAAACAATGACGCGGATGTCGGCTTTTTCCTGAAGTCGGCTTACGAGGAGCTTTCAGGGCTGATAAGGAATCAGATGAAAGTGCTGGTTAGCAGTCAGATCAGTGTGGTTCATCATGCATTGCTGGTGGGGCCAAGAATGCACGATAAAATCCCGATGATGACTGAAGCACTACTCGCTATGGAAAGTCAGGAAAAAGGGCGCGGTGTACTTGATAGTATGGATGTCGATGGTTGGGAAACCATGACTGAAGAACAGACAGAGTTCATGATTGATCTGATTGATACATTAATCGATTGATGCTCTGGTAGATCATCTCTTAGAGAGGCAGGGGAGGACTACGACTACCCCTGCTCAATACGGTTTTTACCGTTCTGTTTTGCTCGGTACAGGGCTTCGTCAGCCCGTTTAAGCATCTTAACTCCTGAATCCGATTTGGCTTGCCACTGAGCAATACCGGCGCTAATGGTGATCTGTACTGGTTGATGTTCGTGGTGAAGGAGCATCTCTTCAATCGTCGATCTTATCCGTTCAATAACTTGAATGGCTCCAGCCACCGCGGTATCTGGTAGTAGTACCGTGAACTCCTCTCCGCCGTATCGATAGCCGGTATCCTGTGTGCGGATCTCGCGCCTTATGATATGGCCCACGGTTTCAAGAACTTTGTCGCCGAACAGATGGCCGTGCTCATCGTTGATCGCCTTGAAGTCGTCAATATCGAGGATGCATAACGACATTGAGTGGCTATGGCGATCACAACGGGCATGTTCCTCTTCGAGGCGTTCATAAAAATGCCTCGAATTGAACAATGAAGTCAGGTTGTCAGTGATGCTTAGTTCTCGATATTTCTTTTCGCGCCGAATCAGAGCTTGTTCAGCCTGTTTGCGGGCTGTGATATTAATCAGTGTCTCAATCGCACCAAGAATATTGCCGTTTTCGTCACGAATGCTCGCCGCGGTGAAATGTAGCCATTCTCCATCATCACCGCATTCCGGAAAGAAATCTTCAGCCTCGTAGGCTCCGTCAAGCAATTCGTTACGGCGGAATTTGTTGCGGTAATAGGTTGCAACGCCGTCATCGTCACTTGCTTCTACGATCAGGTCTGCAAGGGTTGGTCTTGGCTGACCGTAGAATGGGCGCCATTGGTCATGGCTGCCGACCATATCGCTACTTTTTAATCCGCTCAGTACTTCGAGAGCTTTGTTCCAGTGGGTGATGCGGTGGTCTTTATCGATCACGAAAGTCGGGTGAGCGATGCGGTCGAAAATCTGATCCAATAGCGGAATTTCGGCAGATTCGAAAACTAGACCATCTGGTAGCCTTTGACTGGCTTTCTGCATGCTTAATAATCCTGCGATGAATGACGAAAGCTGTCTACTAGGTCGAACAGCAGTGAGTCGTCAGACGGTAAATTATTGTTATTACTTACAAGTATAGAGAATAGTCGCTCAATAATGACAGTTATTTATCGACCCATAGGGTAATGACCTTGATAAGGATCAAGCTTGTCGTATAGTCCCGTCGGGTTATAATTCGCGGCTGACAGACAATATCTGAAAATACACTGCGTATGGAGTCCGTTGCATTTAGCGGGCAGGTGCTATTTTCGCTTTGGAACGGGTGGTAATGGAAGTTTTAAATGAAATAAACGAGTTTTTGGCCTGCGAAACGCCAGATAGCTGGATTGATGAGGCGCTACAGCAACAGGATATATTGCTGATCGATCATGCGCATTGTGAAAAGAAGGCTGCTTCTACTGCGATGACGCTGATGTTTCGTTATGTCGACCGTCCAGAGCTATTGAATAAGATGTCGCGGCTGGCTCGAGAGGAGCTCATCCATTTTGAGCAGGTGATGGAGCTAATGGATGAGCGAGGTGTGAAATATTGTCACATGTCGCCTTCGCGTTATGCTGGTGGCTTGCGGGAGCATGTTAGAACAAGTGAGCCAGGAAGGCTGATCGATGTCTTAATCGTTGGCGCCTTTATTGAGGCTCGTTCTTGCGAGCGCTTCGCCAAACTAGCACCGTTTCTCGATGAAAAATTGGCGAAATTCTATCGTTCACTGCTGAAATCAGAAGGGCGTCACTACCAGGACTATCTGGGGCTGGCAGCTGATTATGCGGGGGAGCCGATTGATGAGCGGGTGGCGTTTTTCCGTCAGAAAGAGGGAGAGCTGATTGAATCGGAAGATCCTGATTTCCGTTTTCACAGCGGTGCTCCCGCGGTGAAGAGTGCGGCTTAATATGAGTCGGGTTGTTTCGTAAAGAGTTACGTTAACAAAAAGAAAAAGGGCTGCTTGGAACTGCAGCCCTTTTTTATTTCGGTCTTAATCGCCCATCACAGTGCCTTCACGACGAGGGTCTGCTGCTCCTTCAAGGCCTTGGTTTGTAATGCGGATTGCGTGTAAACCAGAATTGAGATCGCGGACATTTACCTTATAGCCCATCTGTTCAAGCGGAGCCTGATAGCGTTCAGCTGGGGTACCTTTCTCTAGATCGTAGGTTCCAAAGCGATTTATCAAATGGGGCATATCAATAGCGCTTTGAATATCCATGCCCCAATCAAGATGGGCTATCAGAGTGTTTGCAACATATCCGATAATGCGAGAGCCGCCTGGAGAGCCTATCGCGAGGTACGGGGCGTTATCTTTCATGACGATGGTTGGCGACATTGAAGATCGAGGTCTTTTGACCGGTTCCAGTCGGTTGGCGATCGGGTAGCCGTTTTTTTCGCTGGCGAAGGAGAAGTCTGTCAGCTCGTTGTTGAGCAGAAAACCATTGCTCATGAGTCTGGAGCCAAAGCCATTTTCGATGGTAGTCGTCATGGATACGATATTGCCCTTGGCATCGACAATGACAAAGTGGCTGGTGGATGGTAATTCAATTGACTGGTCATCGGCCATCGCGATCGGGTTTTTCCATGGTGGCGTACCGGCGCTCACTTCTTCAGTTGCACCTTGCGGGTTAATTGTCTTGGCACGCTCTGACAGATAGTTAGCATCAAGTAAGCCCTCTGGAAGAGGCACGTAATCTGTATCGGCCATGTAACGACCACGATCAGCAAATGCCAGGCGGGAAGCTTCACCTATAATGTGCCACGCTTGAGGGCTGTCGGCGCCAAGTTGTTGCAAATCGAAATGGCTTGAGATGCCGAGTATCTGGCCAACGGTAAGCGCGCCTGAGCTCGGTGGTCCCATACCGCAGATGTCATACTGACGATAAGGAGCGCAGGTGGCCGGGCGCTCTTTTACCTTGTAAATCGCGAAATCGTCGAGGGAGAGTACGCCCGGGTTGCCTTCTGCGGATCTGACTTTTTTAACAATGTCAGCGGCTATCTCTCCCTTGTAGAAGGCATCTGATCCACCGGTAGTGATTGCTTTCAGGGTTTCGCCATATGCGGGATTTTTTAGTAAAAAGCCTTGTTCTAGTGGCTCACCGTTGTTGTCGAAGAAGTAGGCTTTAGTATCCGGGTAACGGCTAAGACGCTCTTTGTCAGCGGCGATAGCTCCTGCCAGCCTTGGTGATACCTCGAAGCCACGGAAGGCAAGATCGGTTGCGGGTTGCATTACTTCAGCCCAGGGCTTTGCTCCGTATCTCGCATGCATGTCGGCGAGTAGTTTTACAGTACCTGGAGTGCCAACAGAGCGTCCGCCAACGACAGCGTCGAAGAACTTAAGAGGTTTTCCATCGGCGTCCTGAAACAGTTCCGGAGTTGCTTCGAGCGGAGCTGTCTCGCGGCCATCGAAGGTCGTCAGTTTCTTGTTCTCAGCGTCATAATAGACGAGGAATGCGCCGCCCCCGAGCCCCGATGACTGAGGCTCGACAAGGCCTAGTATGGTTTGTACAGCGACCATTGCATCAACCGCTGAACCACCGTGCTTAAGGATTTCATAGCCTGCCTGCGTAGCTAATGGGTTAGCCGATGCCACCATATACTGCTTAGCTGTTGTCAGGGCCTTGGCGCTGAAACCGCTTGCTATTTCAGGCTCAATCGCGTCTGTAACTTGGGCGTTTATTGTTTGTGTCGCAGTGATGGCGCCTTCAGTTGCTTTCGGAGCAGTCAGTTCAGTTGCTTGAGCAAGACTGGATGTTATCGCCAGTCCTACCAATAGCACTGAGGTTTTGAGTTCTATCATGAGCGCAAAGTCCTTCTTATAGCAGGGGGGAGATTCCAAAATGTTTCGTAGCAATCTAGCCTAAGCTATCGCCAAGTGAAAGATATAGTTGATTGCTTGAGTAAGAGAGGCGATGGACTTGATGACTAAGTTACTACTGCTGGTTGATGCCCGGAGCCAAATTAGCTCCGGGTGGTGGAATGATCTGAAATCAAAGAAGGTTACTTGCTATAGAAGAGGAGAGCTTAACTGCCGATTGGAAAATCGATCAGTTGATAGCCTTTAGTATCTACTTCGAGATACCAGCCGGAAGTATCCCAGTCACCGAGGACAATACGGGTGTTTGTGTCTGGCAGTGAGTGAATGGCTGGACGATGAGTATGTCCGTGGATGAGTAGCTTAACGCTTGCCTGATTCATCACGGTCTCGACTGCTGTGGCATTAACATCGGTGATGTAGGCCTGTTTTTCAGCGCCTCTGGCTTTGCTTGCTTCCCTTAACTGGCGAGCGGTTTCAAGGCGTTCACTGACCGGTTTGGCAAGAAAGCCCGAGATCCAGCGAGGATCACGTATCTGAGACCGGAACTGTTGGTACTCGATATCATCAGTACAGAGTTGATCACCATGCAGTAACAGGGCTTCGCCGCAGGGCAGAGAAACTTTAATCTGTTCAGGTAGCAGGGTCGCTCCAATAAGCTTGCAGAACTCGTTGCCAACGAGGAAGTCACGGTTTCCATGCTGGAAATAGAGTTTGCAGCCTTGGTCGCTGAGTGATTTCAGCTCGTGGAATATTTCATCAAGGCCGGGCATTGGGGCATCATCACCAATCCAGGCTTCAAAGATATCACCTAACAGGTAAAGCGCGCTGGCGGTACGGACTTTTGTCTGCAGGAAATGCAGAAACGCCCGGGAGATATCCGGGCGTTCGGGTTGCATATGCAGATCGGCAACAAAATATACCGACATAGGCAGGGTTTACTCGCTATCTTCAGCGGCAACGATTTCAGCGGATTCGATGATGACATCTTCCACTGGTACGTCCTGATGGCCTGCGCGCATTGTAGTTTTAACGGACTTGATCTTGTTAACTACATCCATGCCTTCGGCAACCTTACCAAAGACCGCGTAACCCCAGCCTTCCATTGTTTTTGCTGTGTGGTCAAGGAAGGTATTGTCGGAGACGTTAATGAAAAATTGTGCAGAAGCAGAATGTGGATCCATGGTGCGGGCCATTGCCAGAGAGCCGGTCACGTTAGACAGGCCGTTATCCGCTTCGTTTTCAATCTGCTCATCGGTTTCTTTCTGGCCCATGCCTGGTTCAAAACCGCCGCCCTGAATCATAAAGCCATCGATAACGCGGTGGAAAATCACACCATCATAAAATCCATCCCGCACGTACTGTTCGAAGTTGGCGGCTGTTTTCGGCGCTTTTTCGTGGTTCAGTTCAATCGTGATGTCGCCGAAGTTGGTATGGAGGATGATCATTATTTATGTTTCCCAAAATTCGCTCGTTCAGCGCCATTATACTCAAGTCGAAACACCATGCACCTGTTGCGTAAATATTTACCTGAAAAATGTATTTGAAAAGAGACGCTTGCAGAAGATCAGACTAGATCGAAGCGAGATTCTGGTTATTCGTTTAGCGGCTTTGTTAATGAGCCGTGAAGGTAGTGCGAAGTGCAGCTGTATCTGTATATAATGGCCCGCTTAACTACGAATTCGTATAAGAGGTTCGTGATCCCGTTACGAGCCCATAGATTGCGAGAGCGAGGTTCGTCCGACATATGATCGGCGCCCCTTGGCTTTTGCCAGCGACCCAATAAAGAGTTGCCAGTCGGTACAAGACACACAATATGACAAACGAAACAGCTAAACCTAGCAACTTTATTCATCAGATCATTGAAGGCGACATCAGTAACGGCCTGAACGAAGGCAAGGTTGTTACCCGTTTCCCACCTGAACCAAACGGTTATTTGCATATCGGTCATGCTAAGTCGATCTGCCTGAACTTTGGCACTGCAGAGACATTTGGTGGCGTTTGTAATCTTCGCTTTGACGACACGAACCCTGAGAAAGAAAGTCAGGAATACATCGATTCCATCATCCGCGATGTAACCTGGCTGGGTTTCAAGTGGGATGGCGATATTCGCTACACATCTGACTACTTTGACCAGCTACACGCATGGGCTGTACATCTGATCAAAGAAGGTAAGGCATATGTTTGTAACCTGAACCCTGAAGAAGCACGTGAATACCGTGGCGATTTCAAAACGCCAGGCCGCAATAGCCCATATCGGGATCGCAGCGTTGAGGAAAACCTTGAGCTGTTTGAGAAGATGAAAAACGGCGAATTTGCAGAAGGTGAATGTGCACTGCGCGCGAAGATCGATATGGCCGCGCCGAACATGAACCTGCGTGATCCGATGCTGTACCGTATTCTGCATACCAATCACCATCAAACGGGTGATAAATGGTGTATCTATCCTATTTACGATTTTGCGCATGGTCAGTCAGATGCAGTCGAAGGCATCACGCATTCTATCTGTACTCTCGAATTTGAAGATCATCGTCCGCTTTACGACTGGTTTATTGAAAATCTGCCTGTACCAGCGCGTCCACGCCAGTATGAGTTCTCCCGTCTGGAACTGAACTATACCGTCACTAGTAAGCGCAAGCTGAAGCAGCTGGTTGATGAAGGCACTGTTAACGGTTGGGATGATCCTCGTATGCCAACCATTTCTGGTATGCGTCGTCGCGGTTACAGCCCGGCCTCCATCCGCAATTTCTGTGAGATGGTGGGTGTTACCCGTTCCAACGGTGTTGTCGATATGGGTATGCTGGAATCGGCTATTCGCGAAGATCTGGACAAAAACGCACCGCGTGCAATGTGTGTGACGCGTCCGCTGAAGGTCACAATTACCAATTATCCGGAAGGTGAGGAAGAGTGGTTCGATCTGCCGTCCCACCCTAAAGACGACACTATGGGAAGCCGTAAGGTTCCTTTCACACGCAACCTTCTGATCGAACAGGAAGACTTTGCCGAAGTTCCTCCGCGTAAGTGGAAGCGTCTGACGCAGGGTGTGGCTGTACGTCTACGTGGATCCTATGTGATCACCTGTGACGAAGTGATTAAGGACGCTAACGGTGAAGTGGTTGAGCTTAAGTGTAGCTACGATGCTGCAACTAAAGGCCAGAATCCTGAAGGCTACAAGGCAAAAGGCGTTGTTCATTGGGTTAGCGCAGATAATTCAGTGCCTTGTGAAGTTCGTTTGTACGATCGCTTGTTTACTGAAGAAAATCCGGATGGTGATAAAGAACGTGATTTCCATGAGTTCATTAATCCTGAATCATTGGAAGTACTGGCTGATGCTCGTGTAGAGCTGGGCACCGAAAAATTCCCAGTTGAATCTCGTTTCCAGTTTGAGCGCACCGGTTACTTCGCAATCGATCCGGATTCTACATCGGAGAAATTGGTGTTTAACCGCACTGTCAGCTTGCGTGACGGGTGGGCGAAGGTAAACAAATAATCTTCGGTTAATATGCAAACACCAAACGGCTACCCTTTAGGTAGCCGTTTTTGTTTACAGGGATTTAAATGATGAGAAAACTGGTGGCTGCAGCTTTGTTGGTTGCGAGTGGATGTGGGGTAGCGGCCGAATCTGGCTATTACTATGGCAGGCTAATAGCAAGTGAGCCTCTATCTGGATTGGTCAGGGAAACATCTGGTCTTGCCCGGACTGTGTCAGGTATTTGGACCATTAACGATAGCGGTGATTCTGCTGCAATCTACCAGTTAGATGGTCAAACGGCAGAGCTTAAGAAAAAGCTATTTGTTGATAATGCGCTCAATATTGATTGGGAAGCGATGGCGGCAGATAGCGATGCTCTCTACGTCGCTGATTGTGGCAATAATCGAGGGCAGAGAACCCGGTTTGATATTTACCGTGTTGCAAAAGCCGATGCTGAATCCACCACCAGTGGTCGCTTAGTGCAAAGTAGCGCTCAGCGCTTTTCATTTGCTGATCATCAGCAGCCAGCATCCTCCAAAAAACATGGATACGATTGCGAGGCGATGGTGGTTGTTGAGGAACAACTCTGGGTGTTTACCAAAGATCGCAAAGACCGCAATAGCCGGGTTTACCGGCTCGATATCTCGAAGAACGAACAGCAAGCTGAACCGCAGGAGTTATTGACGGTAAATGGTTTGATTACCGGTGCTGATTACGATGCAAATACAGGGCTGTTAGCCTTACTCGGCTACCGGGGCAGTAAGAAAGCGAGTAAAGGCTTTGTCTGGTTAGTTCCTGTGAAAGCCGGTGCTGCTAATTGGTCGATGGCAAGAGAAGTTCTGCTTGATACAGAAGGGCAATGGGAAGGCATACTCTGGCATGGTAGCGACACGCTGATGATCTCAACAGAACGAAGCTCTGCCGGTGAAGCCCGCCTGGCGATCTTCAAAATAGAAAAACACCAGTGATTCACCGGGTTAGCGCCGACAACCGTTTTAGATTGCTTTATAATTCCCGACGTCCGGATACTTTCCGGCTGGATTTTTCAGAATAACTGGCAGAAGCAGGAAACGATGCTGCAGATCTATAACACCCTGACCAAAGAGAAAGCGCCCTTTAAACCGCTGGAAGAGGGCAAAATTAAGATGTATGTCTGTGGTATGACGGTGTACGACTACTGTCACATCGGGCATGCACGGGTCATGGTGTCCTTTGATGTCATTACACGTTACCTGCGTGCCCGCGGTTGGGATGTTGAATACGTTCGTAACATCACCGATGTTGACGATAAAATTATCCGCCGCGCCGCTGAAAACGGCGAAGAGCCGGCTCAGTTGACCGAGCGCATGATCGCTGCGATGCATGAAGACGAAGACTCTCTTTCAGTGCTTCGCCCAAGTCAGGAGCCGCGTGCAACAGCACATATCGGCGATATCATCGAGATGGTGGAAACACTGATCGAAAAGGGGTTCGCATACGCGGCTTCGAATGGAGATGTCTACTACCGTGTTGAGAGGTTTGCAGATTACGGCAAGCTGACCAATAAAAATGTCGATGAGCTGCGTTCCGGTGCTCGTGTTGAGGTTGAAGAAGCAAAAGAAAGCCCACTGGACTTTGTGCTTTGGAAGTCGGCAAAAGAGGGCGAGGTAAGCTGGGAATCGCCATGGGGTAACGGTCGTCCTGGTTGGCATATCGAATGTTCAGCGATGTCGAAATGCTGCCTGGGAGCGTCTTTCGATATTCATGGCGGTGGTCCGGATCTTCCTTTCCCCCACCATGAAAACGAAATCGCTCAGTCTGAGGCGGCTAACGGTGCTAAGTATGTGAACACCTGGATGCATGCTGGTCCGGTGCGCGTGAACAAAGAGAAGATGTCTAAGTCTTTGGGGAACTTCTTCACCATCCGTGATGTATTGGAGAAGTACAATGCCGAAGTCGTTCGTTACTTCCTGTCTGGTGTGCACTATCGCAGTTATATCGACTATAGCGAGGACACACTGAAGGAAGCACGTAGTGCGCTCGAGCGTTTCTATCAGGCGCTGCGTGGTGTTGAGCTGGTAGATGCTAAGCCTGAGAATGATTTCGAGCAGCGTTTCTTTGCTGCGATGGATGATGATTTCAACACACCTAAAGCACTGGCTGTTCTGTTTGAGCTGGTGAATGAGCTCAATAAGGCTAGTCGCAGTGGTTCAGATGAAGCTGGAAAACTGGCTGCTCAGCTGAAACGTCTGGCAGGTATGTTGGGACTGTTACAGCAGGAGCCGGATGCGTTCCTGAAAGGCGAAGATAAAGAAGGTGAGCTGAGTTCCGATCAGATCGAAGCACTCATCGTGAAGCGTGCTGAAGCGAAAGCGAATAAGGACTACGCCGAGAGCGACCGTATTCGTGATGAGTTGGCGGGACAGGGTATTATCCTAAAAGACTCCCGCGAAGGAACTACATGGTTCAGGGAAGGGTAACTGACTTGGCACATAAAAAGCGCTGCACTGCAGCGCTTTTTTATTGAACTAAATTCATGAAATGCAGCCTCAACGCTATGGAAAATGTATCGTCATCGTTAGTTCTTTTTTGCAAGCGTCCACGGCCTGGCGTCTCCAAGACTAGGCTTGCAGCCGGTATTGGGGAAGTACAGGCATTCAGGGTTGCCGAAGCACTCCATCGTTGCGCTCTTGAGGATCTGCAGATGTGGCAAGGGAGTGTGGTGATTGCACCGGCTACGCCAGAGGATCTGGAGTGGGCGCAGCGAAATTTAAGCCGTGGAATAGAAGTTGTTTCGCAACCGCAGGGGAATCTGGGCGAACGATTGCAGGAGATTGATCAGGAGCTCAGGGATCGTAGATATGAGCGTCAGATCATTATCGGCTCTGATATGCCAGAAATGACCCAAGCGATTTTGCAGCAGGCAGATGAGTTACTGTTTCAGTATGACGTGGTTTTGTCGTCTGCATCTGATGGCGGTGTTGCGTTAATGGCTTCTCGTTGCCCGTGGCCGCCACTAGCTGATTTGCCTTGGAGTACACCGCAACTAGGGCAATCCCTGGCGGATTGTTGTCGCCAGCACGGTTTGTCGGTTGGCTGGGCTGACGACTGCGATGACGTTGATATTATTGAGGATTTGTTCAGGTTACGTGATAACCTGAAAACAGATGATCGTGCAGCGCGCCAACGCTTGTATCATCTTGTTGTTGAGCTATTAGAGGAATACTGATGGAGCCGATTCGCAGCCGGGCATGGTATACAACAGATAGTGGGGATGACCGGGGCTATATTCAGCCTCATCGGCTCAAAGAGCTTTGGTTTCATACAGGTACTGCCTGTAACTTGAGTTGTGATTTTTGTCTCGAGGGCTCCGGGCCAGGCGATAAAAGGTTGGAACTCGTTCGGTTGGCTGATGTAAAGCCGTTGGTTGATGAAGCGGTGGCACTTGGCGTTGAGCAGTTTTCTTTCACTGGTGGCGAACCATTTCTGGCGAAGGAGCTTCCTGCAATACTCGAATACGCATCCCGCTTTGCGCCTTGCCTGGTTCTGACAAATGGCACCGAAGCGCTGCATAAACGCATTGAACATATTACTGGTCTTGCTGGTGCTGAACACCCGATAAGCTTTCGTATAAGTATTGATTACCCAGATGCTAAACGACATGACGAAGGGCGTGGCAAAGGAATGTTTGACCAGGCGATGCAGGGTCTCAGCTTGCTCAATGAAAAAGGGTTCCATGTATCTGTGGCGCGACAGATGAAACCTGATGAAAACAAAAGCCATGTCGACTCGCTCTATCAGCAGTTGTTTGCTTTGCACCAGCTACCTGAGGATCTGCATATAGTCGCATTCCCAGACTTTCTTCCGCCAGGAAGTGAAGCTGAGGTTCCTGCTGTGACTACACACTGCATGACCGCTTATCAGACAGAGGAAGGGCGTAAGAATTTTATGTGTGCCTTCAGTAAAATGGTGGTGCGCAAAAACGGTAAAATGAGAGTCTACGCCTGTACGCTGGTCGATGATGATCCTGAATACGATCTGGGTCCAACGCTTGCGGATGCGATGCCACAGCGCATTAGTATGAAACATCATCGTTGTTTTTCCTGCTTTAAATATGGCGCCTCCTGTAGCGAAGTCTGAAGGCAGGCCTCCTGTCTCGATTATCATTCCGATTGGGCCTGATGAAGGCCCGTCACCGCCTGTTTTTGATGCTCTTGAGCTAATTCCGGATGACTGGGAACTGGTGGTTGTCTGTTGTGAGCTGTCAGACCCGTTAAATCCGATTCAGTCTGAACATCAGGTTGTGCTTCTTCAGAGTAAGCCCGGTCGTGCATCTCAGATGAATACCGGTGCTGAGGTTGCAGCCGGAGAGACGCTCTGGTTTCTGCATGCAGATTCCATTGTTAGTGGGGAAATGATTGCTGCGCTGCGGCAGGTAGTCGGCGATCCGAACGGTTTCTATTATTTTCAACTCGGATTTCTAGCGGATGGTAGTGGGCCCATGGGTATCAATGCGATTGGGGCGAATCTTCGGTCTCGTATACTAGGAGTGCCATTCGGTGATCAGGGGTTCGTTCTTACGGCCGATGTTTTCCGAAAATTGAGTGGCTACGATGAATATTTAGCCTATGGCGAAGATCATGTTTTGGTATGGCAGGCTCGATTAGCCGGAATCAAAGCAAGATGTCTACCTGCAACATTGAAGACCAGTGCCCGCAAGTATCGTCGTCACGGGTGGTTAACATTAACCTGGCGATACCAGTGGCTATGGTTACGCCAGGCTTTTCCATTTTGGCTGAAGCTGCTAAAACTGAAATTTGGAATAGACCGCTGATGTAACGGGATAGCATGTTTGATCAGCAAAAGGGTGACAAGAGTGCAAGGCGCGCCAGTCTTCAGTCCATCCTGCTTTTGATGGGATTGACCGGACTATTGGGTTGGTCAGTTGAGCTGCTGTTAGGTAGTAACCTCTGGTGGCTTGTCATGCTTGCAATAGCGGTGGCTGTACTCTTGCCTCCTAAGTTGAATCCCCGCTGGTTGATGAATCGTTACCGAGCCAGAGAGATTGAGTTTCATCACGCTCCTGAGCTCTATAAGGCGATGGCGCTCCTCTCTCAGCGCGCGAAACTAACCAAAATCCCTCTGTTGTACTGGATACCTGATAATAGACTTAACTCTTTTACTGTAGGGCAGCGTAATCGCGCCGCAATCGGTCTGACTCATGGTTTGTTGAAGTCCTTATCGTTCAGGGAAATCGTTGCTGTACTTGCTCATGAGACCGCGCATATCTGCCACAATGATATGCAGTTGATGGCAATTGCTGATGCAGCCGCCGGTATCACAAGGCTGTTCTCCAAAATTGCTGTAGTAGTGGCGGTACTGCTTCTCCCGCTATCGTTCTTTGGTGTTCTGATTATTAACTGGTTGGCGTTGCTCATTCTGATACTGGCTCCATTGGCGTCATCAGTGATGCTGCAGGCGTTATCGCGAACTCGTGAATTCTCGGCGGACGTAAAGGCTGCTGAGTTGACGGGGGACCCAGTTGGATTAGCTAATGCGCTGCAGCGGCTAGATCTGTGGCAGGACGGGCTGTTTTTCGGTTTGTTTCGTCGTAGATGTGGCTTCGGATTGTTTAACAGTCACCCTTCAACCAGTGAAAGAATCGAACGGCTTCTTAAGCTTGAGTTAAGCGCTTCGGATACAGAGAACTGGTCAGTCACAGAGAGAATAGACCTGCCTAAGGATTTTGCTAAGGGCTTAAAGCGGAGTAAATTCTGGTTCTAGCTTTTAACTGTTATAGGGGTAATAGTGAACCACCAGTTAATCGATATCTTGTTGTTAACTCTGATGGCTGGCTTGGCAATGCCAGCAGGTGCAGCGCTGGCGTTTGCAGAACATATTCGTCCGCAGTGGCTGGAGACTGAAGTTCGTCACACAGTGGTCGCATTTGGTGGTGGGGCGTTGTTGTCAGCAGTTGCGCTGGTGTTGGTGCCAGACGGGATTCGCCAGATGTCACCGATGATCGCTATGGCATGGTTGGTAGCGGGCGGAATGGCGTTTATGGCACTTGATATCGTTCTGTATCGGGTGAATACCCCGGCAAGTCAGTTGGCTTCTATGTTAAGTGACTTTGTTCCTGAAGCGCTCGCGTTGGGGGCTGCATTTAGTATCAGTGGTTCCGGAGCTGTGATGCTCGCAGTACTTATGACGCTGCAAAATCTGCCGGAAGGATTTAATGCATTTCGCGAACTGAAGGATCTGGGGCGCTTCTCTGCCCAGAGAATCTTGACGCTGTTTACGCTAATGGCGCTTATTGGGCCTTTGGCAGCGATCTTCGGCTATATCTGGCTGGCTGATGCCACATCAATCGTTGAAGCTATTATGGTCTTTGCTGCAGGCGGGATTTTGTATTCGGTATTTCAGGATATAGCCCCGCAAGTGAAACTTGATAAGCACTGGGCGCCCCCTATGGGCGCCGTGCTTGGTTTTGCTGCAGGGGTGTCAGGTCATATTATGGTCATGGCCGCGCATTAATCAGATCGCTCTTCGCCTCTGCGCCAACGGTGAAAGCGCTCAAGCATCGTTAGTAATTTCTCGTTGCTATGTGCTCTGCGCCATTGACCAGCGACATATTTGTTCGCTTCATTCATGGTTGGATAGGCGTGTATGGTTCCCAGAATCTTGTTAAGTCCTAAACCATGCTTCATTGCTATGGCAAACTCAGGCAATAACTCTGAACCGTGTTCACCGACTATGGTGACACCGAGAATGTGGTCTTTGCCCGGCTTAGTCAGCACTTTAACAAAGCCGCAGCGAGCATCGTCGGTGATAGCGCGGTCGAGGTCACTGATATCGTATTGAGTGACTTCGTAACGAATATCCTGCTGTTTCGCTTCTTTCTCATTAATGCCAATGCGGGCGACCTCAGGGCTGGTGTAGGTGGTGAATGGGATAAAGCGGTGGTCTGCTTTGAACGATTTGAAATCGCCAAAGAGTGCGTTGACCGCAGCGTACCAAGCTTGGTGGCCTGCTGCGTGGGTAAACTGGAATGGGCCCGCTACATCTCCGCACGCCAGAATATTCGGATGCAGCGTGCGCAGATAGCGATCAACTTCGAGAGTACTGTCCGGATCAGTCGCAATCCCTAGCTCCTCAAGTCCGAAACCTTTAACGTTAGCTGTGCGGCCGGTGGCGACCAGTAACTCATCAAAGTCCAAGCGCACTTCTTGTCCCTGATGCATACAGATAAGCGTTTTGTCAGTCTCGACAGAAAATCTGTCGGGTGTGTGCAGGCTACAGATTTTCAAACCTTCCTGGCGTAATCGTTGCTCTACGACTGCGGAAGCATCTTCATCTTCGCGCGGAAGAATATGAGGGCCACGGAACACCATGGTGACATCGCTACCGAGTCGGGCAAATGCCTGTCCGAGTTCACAGCCGATGGCGCCACCACCCATGATCAGTAGTTTGCGTGGTAAATGTTGCAAGTCCCAGATGGTATCGGAAGTCAGTGGAGCGACCTGTTCAATACCTGGTACCTTTGGTATGCGAGGGCGGCCACCTGTGGCAATAACAATATGGCGGGTGGTCAATGTCTGACCGTTTACTTCGACCTCCCAAGGGCTGACGATACGAGCAGTCCCCTGAATGCATTCAACGCCAAGTTTGGTGTAGCGCTCAACAGAATCATGCGGTTCTACCTCGCTGATTACCTTGCGAACCCGTTGCATGACATCGGGAAAGTCGTATTCGACTTCTGCTTTTCGGATGCCGAGGGTCTCTGAACGGCGTACATCTGCAAGGAAACGGGTTGTGCGCAATAACGCTTTTGACGGCACACAGCCGGTATTCAGGCAGTCACCACCCATCTTATTCTTTTCGATAAGCGTGACTTTGGCTTTGACTGCAGCAGCGATGTAGGAGGTTACAAGGCCGCCGGCGCCTGCTCCTATCACGATAAGGTTGCGATCAAAGCTCTGTGGTTTTTGGTAGCCTTTTCGAGCCTGATGTAGCTTAAATTTTTTCACCCCGACTTTTGCTACCCAGGGGAACAGACCGAGTAACGAGAGTGAAATGATCATGGCGGGAGATAGGATGCCAGCCGGAGATTCCAGGTTTGCCAACTGGGTGCCAGCATTTACGAAGATGACAGTTGCAGGCAGCATACAGAGTTGTGACACCCAGTAATAGCTGACGGTTTTCATTTTTGTCAGCCCCATTACCAGGTTGATGACAAAGAATGGGAACAGGGGTACCAGGCGCAGTGTCGCAAGGTAGCTCAAGCCATCTCGTTCTATACCGGTATTAACAGAGCTGAGGGTGGAGGAAAAACGCTGGCTCAGGCTTTCCCGGAACAGGTAGCGGGCGAGTAAAAATGCCAAAGTAGCCCCGATTGAGCTGGCAAATGACACCAGCAATGAGCCCATTAGTACGCCGAAAAACGCGCCTGCTGCGAGACTTAAAACGGCAGCGCCGGGCAGTGAGAGCCCGGTTACGAGGGTGTAGCCAGCAAAGTAGGCGCCGGCCGCCAGCCAGTAGTTACTGTCCACCCACTGTTGAAGGCTTTGTTGGTGTTGCTTCAGTGCGGAAAAGCTCAGATGCTGTTGAGCACCTGTGGCGAAGAAAACAATAACCAGTAGGGCGATGATACCCAGTAGCGTTAGTTTACGCTTGTTCATATCCGTTCCCGGGAGTGTCAGGGGCAAAGGCCCAGGTTAAGGTCAGTGTGGCAGGTGTGGCTAGTGCGTGCTGAATTCGCTGCGAACTATGTTTACCTGCCCAATCGGCCTGTCTTGGGTATTGCGTTTATTAATGCTGTCTAACAGACTGATTTAGTTAATAATAGTTCCAGAATATTGTAATTAATACCGGAGATTCACAATGAATCAGCCACGGGTCGAGATTCACTATTGTGTCGGCTGCAAATGGTTACTGAGGGCCAGTTGGATGGCTACTGAGCTGCTTTCGACTTTTGAGCATCAGCTGGGAGAGGTCGCGTTAATGCCGTCAGATATTGCTGGGACATATAAAATCTACGTTGATGGTATTCAGGTCTGGTGCCGTAAACGTGATGACGGCTTTCCTGAGGTTAAAGTGCTCAAAGCATTGGTGAGGGACCAAATTAATCCGGATCAGGTTTTAGGTCATATTGATCGGTGAACGATTTCGTTACGGATTTTGAGAGTTTTGGAAGTTGCCGCTAATGCAGCCGAGCGGAGATCATTTGTTACTCCTGATGATGTAACTGGAGTAAGCATGAATTGGTCGCCAAGGTTATTAAAGCGCCTTCTTAATATCTATGGTCCGTTCTTTGGTGCCGGTGTGAAAATGGAGTATATCAGCCCCGATTGGCGCGAGAGTAAAGTGTCAATGAAACTGCGCTGGTATAACCGCAATGCGGTAGGTTGTCACTTTGGCGGTAGTCTTTATTCAATGGTCGATCCGCAAATAATGCTGATGTTAATGCAGTTGTTGGGGCGAGACTATTACGTTTGGGATAAAGCGGCTTCTATTGAATTTGTAAGTCCCGGCAAAGGGAAGGTTAGCGCTACCATGTCGATCAGTGACGAAGTTTTGCACGAAATCCGTCAGCGCACCGCCAGCGGCGAGAAGTATTTGCCAGAGTTCGACGTGCAGGTCTTAAATGAGCAGGGTGAGTTGGTGGCTAAGGTTAAGAAAACTCTTTATATAAAAAAGAAAAATCAATAATTTCAATTGCTTACTGAGCTGTCTTGTAGCGTTCTTTTAATATGGCTACACGTTCGACGTAAGCTTGAGTCTCAGCGTAGGGAGGTATTCCTCCGTAGCGGGATACAGCGCCTGGGCCTGCATTATAGGCGGCAGTGGCCAATCGGGTATCGCCGTTGAAGCGCCCCATCAGGTTGGCGAGATACTTTGCGCCGCCCTGAATGTTCTGGGATGCGTCCATCGCGTCCGATACACCTAACTCGTCAGCGGTTCCTGGCATTAGCTGCATCAGGCCCTGTGCACCTTTTCGGGAAAGCGCCTTTTCATTAAAAGCTGACTCGGCGTGGATCACTGCCCTGATAAGCGCTGGGTCAATCTTGTAAGTCTCGGCAGCCGCTGCGACTTGTTGTTGATAGGCTGCTGTGTTCAGGCGGGTGGTATGCCAGTTAACGGTTGATGAAGGGTTGCAGGCGTAGCAGTCAATGCGGACTATCTCATATTTGACGTTCTTTGGTTTCATATTAGTGAACGACAAATTACCATCTTGCTGACGGTATTTGTAAACAACGGTGCTGTTAGGCTTGCTGGTCGCTTTATTGGTGGGTGGAACAGGCGTCCCCTGTTTGCCGACGTTAGTGTATTCGACCCTGCCATCCGGATGGATAATTTTACGGATCTCTGCGGCTGCAGGAAGGGGCGCTGCAAGGACAAACAGGAAGAGGGTCTTGCGAGCAGCTGAAGATATAAAGTTCGTCGAAGATACCGTTTTCATACCGACTCTGTTGGTCTTCCCTTTCCTGAATAAGTTGCCAACACTATAACATCTGGCGGTTAACGTGAAGTGACTCACTCGCCAGTCTTTAAAGCGATTTTTAGCCCTGCTGCATAGTATAGCGGCATAGATCACTGTTCCTTATGTGTCATGCCGGTATAATGGCGCTCATTTATCCGGATGTCCGTCACATGCAGCTCGAAAACATCGATAAAGCGCGATACAGCAAACATTTCAAACTGGTATTTGTGGCAGTTGTGGCTGCACTGCTGGTTATCTCAATTTCAACGTCCAGTTTGATGATCCAGCTATTCACTGATGGTGAAGGCAGTCACTTTTGGCTCAATCTTGCGGGTGTGGTGATCGCAGCGCTAATTACCGGTTCGTTTTTGAGGAAGTTCAGACAGCATCCTTTTATGTATGAAGTGATGTACGTATGGGATCTTAAACAGCAATTGAACGCTGTGAACCGCAAGCAGAAACAACTGAAAGAAGCAGCGGAGCAGGGTGATGCTGTAGCGATGCAGGCGTTGAATTTCTGTTATCAGGGATCGCGTCAGCTATTTTTACTGGATGATAATACCTTGACGATGGAAGAGCTGGAGCGCTGGATGGATGAGCTTCAAACGTTAGCAGATGATCATCAGGTTGATCTTGACCTCGAGCAATATGAACCGTCGGTTCTAAGCAACTACTAATATTCCAGCAGAGCGGGCAGGTGTTCACGGATATAGTCGACCGCCTGCCTGACCTTCGGTGACAAATGGCGACGGTGAGGATATACCCCCCATACCGCCGCATCCTTAATCTCATAATTCCTCAATACCCGTACCAAGGCACCACTGGCGATATGCTCACTTGCATAGTAGTCAGGTAGTTGGGCTAGTCCAAGGCCGTTTAACGCTGCATCTAAAATTGCATTGCCAGAATTGGCGCGCCAGTTTCCTTCGACGTGAATGCTTTGTATTTTGTCATTGTTTTGCAGCTGCCAGTTATCGTTTGAGCCGCGCAGGCAGTTGTGACTGTTGAGTTCATTTAATGTATGGGGAGCGCCATAGCTTTCGAGATAGCTGGGGGCTGCACAGATAAAGACTTCTCGTTGGGCCAGTCGCGTAGCGACCAGAGATGAGTCTGGCAATACCCCTTGTCTTATCGCCAGATCATAACCTTCGCGAATAATATCAACGCTTCTATTGGTCAAATGTAAGTCGAGTTCAAGCTTAGGATGCTCCAGCATAAAGCGGTTTAGAATCGGAGCTATGAATCTCTCACCATAGACCGAACTGCAGGTGATTCTGAGCAGTCCGGTAGGTACGCCCTGATAGTCACGGACCGATTGATCGGCATCGGTAATGCCGTCGAGTAATGGCAGGCATTGTTGATAGTAAGCTTGTCCCAGTTCGGTGGGCCTCACCTGACGGGTGCTACGAAACAGTAGTTGAGCATCCAGCCGTTGCTCAAGATGATTAATCAGTCGGCTGATATGGGAAGGTGATACTCTCAATTGCCGGGCGGCAGCTGAAAGGCTGCCGCTCTTTACGACTTCAACAAAAGCCTCGATAGTCTCTAGTTTGTGCATCTGAAGGATTCCGCTATCTGCCGTTGGTGGAGCATCTTACCTATTTTATCTTTGCTATATAGCAAAAGTCATTTGTGTACTGTGTCGTTAAGTGATTTCTATCTTTCGACTAGACTTGCTTGCAAGGCGAAACGCCATTCATAACAAGAGGAGAGCTACTGTGAAATCACGCGCCGCTGTTGCCTGGGCTGCAGGTAAACCACTGGAAATTGAAGAGATTGATGTTCAGGGGCCTAAAGAGGGCGAAGTACTGGTCCGGATGGTTGCGACAGGTGTTTGTCATACAGATGCATTTACGCTGTCCGGCGAAGATCCAGAGGGAATATTCCCAACAGTGCTAGGCCACGAAGGTGGTGGCGTGGTCGAGGAGGTGGGGCCGGGTGTAACCTCAGTAAAACCTGGCGACCATGTTATCCCGCTTTATACGCCTGAGTGCGGCCACTGCAAGTTCTGCCGTTCAGGTAAGACAAATCTCTGTCAGGCGATAAGAGCGACACAAGGCAAAGGCTTAATGCCTGACGGCACCTCCCGCTTTTCCCTCAACGGGAAGCCGATTTTCCATTACATGGGAACATCTACGTTCTCCGAATACAGCGTTATGCCAGAGATCGCTGTTGCTAAGATCAATAAGGCTGCGCCACTTGATAAAGTCTGCTTGTTAGGGTGTGGCGTCACCACCGGTATAGGTGCTGTGCTGAATACGGCAAAAGTAGAGCCGGGATCGACTGTAGCGGTGTTCGGGCTTGGTGGTATCGGATTGAGTGTTATTCAAGGCGCGGTACTGGCGGGTGCTGAACGGATTGTTGCGGTTGATATAAACGAAGATAAGTTCGAAATGGCGAAGTTGTTGGGTGCGACCGATTTCGTTAATCCTAAAAACTTTGATCAGCCTATCCAGGATGTAATTGTTGACCTGACTGACGGCGGAGTCGATTACTCTTTTGAGTGTATTGGTAATCCTAATACTATGCGTTCAGCGCTGGAGTGCTGCCATAAGGGCTGGGGTGAGTCTGTCATAATTGGTGTTGCTGGCGCAGGTCAGGAGATCAGTACTCGGCCATTCCAGCTTGTCACAGGCCGGGTGTGGCGCGGTACCGCTTTCGGCGGTGTAAAAGGTCGTACCGAGCTGCCAGATTATGTCGAGCGTTACATGAAAGGTGAAATCAAAATTGATGACTTTGTGACCCATACAATGGGGCTTGAAGATATCAATAAAGCTTTTGATCTGATGCATGAGGGTAAAAGCATCCGTTCTGTGATCATGTTCTGATATCGCTCGCTATCAACATTATCTGAGGTCTGGGGGGAGGCTTTTGTTTCCCTTCAGGCGCGAATCAAAAAGGTAGATGGGGCCTTTAGATGGAACTGATTAGCAGTGTTAAATGTTTTGATGGCTGGCTCAAACGCTATCGCCATCAAGCATCGAGTGTGAAAGGCGAGATGATTTTCGCGCTTTATCTTCCACCGCAAGCTGAAGTTGAAGATGTGCCGGTGGTTTACTGGTTGTCAGGTTTGACATGTACAGATGAAAATTTCTGCCAGAAGGCGGGGGCTTTTGCCAAAGCGGCGGAATTGGGGCTGGCTATCGTCTGTCCTGATACCAGTCCACGTGGCTGTGGAATCGAAGGTGAAGATGATAGTTATGATCTCGGTAGCGGGGCCGGTTTCTATGTGAACGCAACTAACGCTCCCTGGCGTGAACACTATCGAATGTACGATTATGTTGTCAGTGAGTTGCCGGGTCTAATTGAGCAGCATTTCCCAGTCACCGATCAAAGAGCGATTAGCGGACATTCCATGGGTGGTCATGGTGCACTGGTTTGCGCTTTAAGTAATCGTGATCGTTACAGCTCGGTGTCTGCTTTTGCCCCGATCGTAAATCCATCGAGCTGCCCATGGGGACGGAAAGCCTTCAGCGCTTACCTCGGTAGCAATGAAAATGATTGGCTGGAATATGATGCCTGCGAATTGATCTCTCATCCTGGAAAGCAGTTGCCGATGCTAGTGGATCAGGGGTTAGCGGATCAGTTTCTCGAGGAGCAGCTGAATCCTGAACACCTAGAACAGGCTGCGCTGAAAGCTGGCTATCCGGTGGATATAAGGCTTCAGCCAGGTTATGACCACAGTTACTACTTTATATCGAGTTTTATCGATGAGCATTTAGCATTCCATGCTCGCTATCTGTAGCGACATGCAGCCAATTTAGTTCCTAAGGCCTGATGCCAACTTCCGGCGCTTGATTTATAATCCCGCTCCCCCGGTGATAGTGCCGGAAGTTGTTGTTTCCAGGGAAGGTATCAGGGATTTTCAGATCATGGTAATTGCAGAAGCCTTCAGCTGGTCATGGTTGGCTGGTTTGAAGCTACGCTTTAATGTCTGTGGACATGAATTAGAGGTCAGATGTTCTCGTCTGACTGGTAAAGAACAGATTTTTCTCGATGGCGAACTTATCGCCAGTGGCCGAAACAGACGCCAATATAGCTTGTATATGCTGTCGATTGATAATCACAGTTATACGGTAGAGCTGAACAAGGTTAGTAAACGATCTGGCCATATTGAGTGTCTGCTTGTGCGCGATGATCAGGTACAACAGGGCTTTATCGTTAATCGTCAGTCAGCGAAGCCTGTGCGTATAAGGCAGGCAGGAGTTGGGCTGGTGGGCCTGACTGGTTTTTTGGGGCTGCAAAGCTCAGGTCTGATGACGCCTGTTAGTATTGCTCTGCTGGGCCTAGTGCTTGTAGTTGGCTTTTCTATCTTTAGTGGACGAGGCTGGGATGGAGAAAGCGTCGATGGTGGAGCCTACTCTTCCCGCGATTAAGTATTAATATATATCGATTATTGAACCTGCGATCACTAAGTGTCTCCTTGTGGGGACAAAATGTCGCATTTTGATTGCTTTTTGTTCCCTTTAGCAGCATAAATAGCAGAGTCTTTTTGCTGATTGGCGCGATTTAGCGTTCAAGATGATGTGGTCGAGGGGATTATGGCACTGGGATGTGTTTCTGATTCGGGCAGGTTGGGGGTCTTCAGGGCAAACCTGATAACGGCAACAGTCTACTATCTGTTTGCGATGGTGACGGTGCTGTTTTTCTCAACGAATGCGGTCTGGCCCGCAGCGGGTGTTACCGTAGGTGCTGTTTTATTATATGGCCGCACGATACTGGCTTCGATTTTTGTTGCGACTGTTTTTGTTGTCCTGGGTTATTTCGTCAGTATTGGTCAATCGCCACTGACGGCTGAAAATCTTGTTATTACGCTACTGACAGCCATTGGGAACAGTCTTTCCGGATGGGTCTGTTGGCAGATTACTGGCAGCGTACGGCCAAATCAAAACCCCTTCTCTGATACCCATTGGCTGTTCAAGCGTTTTATACCTGCTGCGTTCGCTAGTGGTTTAACCTCTGCAATTTTCGGAGTCGGTGTATATGAATTGCTTGGTCAACAGCTGTTCGATCTGAGTTTGTTGCACTCGCTGGCTACCTGGACTATCAGCAATGCGGTCGGAGTAGTGATCATCGCGCCAGTGTATTTCATGGCACTGGCATCGGAGCAATCATTCTGTACCAGTCTTCGATTGCGCTCGATGACAACCGGGCTGGTGGTAGTAACGGCAACGGTGATATTGCTGTTTGGTCCATTTTCTTCAGAGTTGCCTGTCTGGCTTAATCAGCCCCACCTGATTTGGATACCAATCGTATGGGCGATGCTCTATTACCCGCAGTTTGTTGTTTCTATTCTCTGTGTGGTTACCTTCTATCTTTTATGGATTACCACCGCCCTGGGGTATGGACCTTTCGCTCAGCAAACACCAGATAGCGCTGTGACCTCGATGCAGGTGTTTGCGGGAATCTCCTTTACCTTTGCATTACTGATTCAGGCGCTGGTTGAGCGGTTACGAAAAATACAGGCGCGATTGCGTATGCGTAACAGTGAGCTAAGGGCAGAGCTGGAAGACAAAGTCAGGCAGCTCGAGGTGGAGTTGGTACAGCGGCGTGAGCTGGAGGAAAACCTTCGAAAACAGGCCGCGACAGACCCTTTGACCGGACTACAGAATCGTCGCTCATTTCTGGAAACTGCAGACCGAATATTCGATCGTTCTAAGCGTCATAACCGTAGCTTGACGCTCTTAGTGTTGGATATTGACCACTTTAAGTTAGTAAACGATACATATGGGCATGACGTCGGTGACGAAGTGCTACGACAGTTTGCTCGTGAGCTGCAGCGTGCTATTAGGTCAACCGATTACCTCTGTCGTTGGGGAGGGGAGGAGTTTATTGTTCTATTACCGGAAACGGGGCTTAAAGCGGCGGGTGTTTTAGCAGAAAAGTTGCGTAACCGGTGGCAGATGGCAGACCTTAATGCAGAGGAAGAGACTATACGTCTGACCATGAGTATTGGTTGTGCTGATCTCCGAGCAGAAGATAGCGACATTGGAAGTTTAATTCATCAGGCAGATAAAGCGCTGTATCGTGCTAAGCACCTTGGGCGTAATAGAGTTTGCTCCAGAGTCGACAATTATGCCGAGAAGTTTTTGCCATCCAATATCTGATAGCTATTGAATGGTGGATTATGCTGCCGATACTATATTTAAGGTATTCAGGTATTTCGCCGGTCAATCGTTTTGATTGCCAGGTGGCAGCAGAGGAAGACTACATATGAAACAGCTCATCATTTCGGCAATTTTGGTCGCATTTGCTTCACCTGTATTAGCCGATAAGCCAGCTTGGGCAGGCAGTGGAAAGCCCCCTACAGCGGAACAGAAAGAAGCCCATAAACAGGCGATGCGCGCCAAGCGTGGTAAGAGTGCTGGCGAACATGATGATGCCGACTACTCAGGTGATTCTGCGGCGCCTCAAACACCTAGCGAAGTACTGGAAGACTTAATCGTTGATAGCATCCCAGGCGGTCGGGAAGCAGTCGATGCGGTAGAAGCTGCTACAGCAGGAACCGCAGCAACGGATAGTGCGGCTACGGCTAGTCAGAAGAAAAAAGGTAAGAAGGAAAAATAGACTATAAGGTCTTCTCCATAAATACACTGAAGGGATCGTCCGGGTATTGGCCGAAGCGATCTCTCACCCGGTATCCCAGTGATTCATAGAGCGCCAGCGCTTCCGGTTGCCGGGTGCCAGCTTCCAGCCTCACCGTGGAGATCCGCCAGTTTGATGCATGGCTTTCCAGTGCACCGATTATTTTTCTGGCGATACCCATCCCGCGCGCTTCCGGGTTAACGTAAATCCGCTTTAATTCCGCGTATACCCCATCATTATCACATCGACGAATGGCACCACAGCCTAGTAGTTGCTTTCCTCGCCATGCACCTATGAAGCTGACTCCATCGTTATTCATCTCGTCGAGCGCAAGTAACTGATTGCTGCTTGGAGGGTAGAGTGAGTTCATCAACTGATCGATTGAGGTGATCATGCTAATGACCTGTGGGCAATCGGTGGCCAGCGGTCGCAGTTCGGTTTCCATATCGTTTCGCAAGCTTGAGGGTGGCCGCAGATTATAGCAACTGCTTGATGGGTATTTACAAGGTAAGAATATACGGGTAGAAATAAGGGAATGTACTTATATGGTCGGTGCTAAAGAAAAATAACAACAGCAGGGAATATTCATGGCCAATGATAAAGACCGAGTGATCGCACTCGACATACCACTACCAGAACATCAACAGCTCGCTCCAGAGTTCCAGAAATACTTCTCCGTATGTGAAGAAAAAATTGGCTTTGTACCAAATGTACTGCATGCGTACAGCCATGACGCTCCGATGCTTGAAGCTTTTTCACGTTTTTACAATGAACTGATGTTTGCAGAAAGCGGAATTAGTCCGCTTGAGAAAGAGATGATAGCGGTCGTGGTTTCTTCTACTAATCACTGCTACTACTGCCAGGTAGCGCATGGCGCAGCCGTTCGCCAGTACTCTGAGAATCCTGAGTTGGGCGAGCAGATGGTAATGAACTACCGCGCAGCCGAGTTGGACGAGCGCCAGATGGCGATGCTCGATTTTGCAGTTAAGCTGACTGAGCAGCCAGATCGCATTCTTGAAGAGGATCGACAGAGACTGAGAGATGCCGGTTTTAGTGAGAAGGATATCTGGGATATTGCAAATGTAGCGGCCTTTTACAATATGACCAACCGGGTCGCTAGTGCGGTCGAAATGCAGCCCAATACTCAATATCACGGTCAGTTCAGATAATAGAATTGATCGTGTTGATGCCCTAATTCGAATAAAAATAATATCAGTGGAAAATTTTAAGTATGAGTCAAAGAGAGCTACCAAGTTATACCAGCGGTATATCTGCAAAGCCGCTGCTAGGTATGACAATCGGCGATAAATTTGATGAGATTGCGGCTACCTTTCCTGATCGCGATGCGCTGATCGTTCGTCATCAGCAGATTAAATGGAGCTGGCAGGAGTTAAAGCAACAAGTCGATACCGCAGCAAGGGCATTGCTCGCGATAGGTGTTAAGAAGGGCGATCGCGTCGGCATGTGGTCACCGAATAACGCGCAATGGACAATCACACAGTTCGCGACTGCCAAAATTGGTGCGATTCTGGTCAACATTAATCCTGCTTACCGCCTGCACGAACTTGAATACGCGTTAAACCAATCTGGTGCAGCATATCTGGTGACCGCGGATACATTTAAAACATCCGATTACACTGGAATGCTCTATGAGCTTGCGCCCGAACTGAAACGTTCTGAGCCGGGGCAGCTGCAGGCCGCTAAACTGCCTGGACTTAAAGGTATAGTCACGCTATCTGCAGAGCCGCTCGATGGCATGTGGCGCTGGCAGGACTTTATGCACCTTGCTTCAGATGTTGATCTTGCTGAGGTTGAGACTCTGCAGCGGACACTACAGTTTGATGATCCGATCAATATCCAATACACCTCCGGCACCACGGGCTTTCCAAAGGGGGCAGCGTTGTCCCATCACAATATTCTCAATAACGGCTACTTCGTTGCTGAGAGTATGAATTTTACCGAAGAGGATAGATTAGTTATCCCGGTTCCGCTGTATCACTGTTTCGGTATGGTAATGGGGAATTTGGGTTGCATGACACATGGTGCAGCAATGATCTATCCATCTGAAGGTTTTGAGCCTGAAGCTGTGTTGGAAGCCGTTTCCGAAGAGCGTGGTACAGCGCTATATGGCGTGCCCACCATGTTTATCGCTGAACTGGATCACCCGGAATTTGAGAAATATGACGTTTCTTCACTGCGCACTGGCATTATGGCGGGTTCGATCTGTCCTGCTGAGGTGATGAAAGCAGTGAACTCGCGTCTGCATATGAAAGAGGTTCAGATCGCCTACGGGATGACGGAGACGAGCCCTGTATCAACGCAAACATCAGCTACCGATCCGTTTGAAAAACAGGTCACCACTGTTGGTCGCACCCAGCCTCATCTGGAGTCAAAAATTGTCGATCCTGCCAGTGGCCAGATAGTGTCCCGTGGCGAGATCGGCGAACTCTGTACCCGTGGCTATTCGGTGATGCTGAAGTACTGGAATAATCCAGATGCTACAGAAGGTGCAATCGACGAAGCTGGTTGGATGCATACCGGTGATCTGGCCACCATGGATGATGAGGGATATATCCAGATCGTCGGACGTATCAAGGATATGGTGATCAGGGGAGGAGAGAATGTCTATCCGAAGGAGATTGAAGAGTTCCTTTATACCCATCCCGATATCTCGGATGTACAGGTCACAGGCGTACCGGACAAAAAGTACGGCGAAGAGCTTATTGCCTGGATTAAGTTGGCACCGGGAGTGGAGTCCCTCAGTGAAGAGGAGCTTCGGGCCTTTTGTAAAGGCCAGATCACTCACTTCAAAATCCCACGCTACTTCAAGTTCGTAGATGCTTTCCCAATGACGGTTACCGGGAAGATTCAAAAGTTCAAAATGCGTGAAATCTCAATTGAAGAGTTAGGCCTCGACGATTAACTTCTCCTGAGCCTGCAGAGGTATCTTTGCAGGCTTATTTTATTGTTGGAAACTTTCGGTGTTGCTGAGAGTTCTTCCAGCTCTTAATCTGTAGCTATGGAAACCTGTCCTAAGTGCGGTTATCAGCGCAAGAAACACGATAGTCATGTGATGGCGGGGGTGTGTCCGTCCTGCGGCATAGCCTATGCTAAGTGGCAGGCCGGCAACGAAAGCGGAGATCAGTCTCATTTGCCAGCAACAGAGCTGTCGGGCTTTCAATCAGAACCGGTGTTAAGCCTGAGGAAAAGACTAAGTCGGCAGTTTTTATCACCGACAACGGGCCGGGGACGATTACCTTCTGCTGTGCAGATTGTGATTTTGATCGGGCTGGTGGTCTGGGGTTGGATGTTTATCCTCGGAGGCATTGATTGGATCTCGATCGGCGGATCTTTCCTGCATAACGTTAATTTACCCTTCCATGAGTTCGGGCATGTGCTATTTGCGCCTTTCGGACGCTTTATGGCGATACTGGGCGGTAGTCTGTTTCAGATTATGATGCCGTTGATCGCGCTAGCGGTGTTCTCATTTCAGCAGAAAGATAATTTTGCGGCCTCTGCCATGTTGTGGTGGTGTGGCCAGAATTTTATCGATGTTGCGCCTTATATTGCAGATGCTCCTAGTCGATCCATACCGCTGATCAGGGGAATGGGGGAATCCGCCCATGACTGGGGCAACTTATTGACGATGACCGGAACCCTCGATTTGGCCGGGGTATTTGCAGCTACATCTTTCGTTATCGGTTCATTAGTGATGATTGCGGCGAACATCTGGATGCTCCAGCTAATCTTTGCTGACCGCAGTCGGCTTCTCTAGGTATCTTATACCGTTATCTCCTTGTCGGCTTTGTAGCTGCCGCTCAATTAGCAATGAACTGTTATCAGGCGGGGACTTCGCCCATCTCGTAGTCGATACCAGAAGATTTCGCGCGGTACATCAGTTGATCCGACTCTTTGATGATGTCGCTAAGTGAAAGAATCGGGTTTCTCGGATCAAAGACGGTAACGCCGATAGACGCACCTAGGGCGATTCCATCAAGATCATCCAGGCAAACCTCTGAAATCCGATTGATCATGCGGTCACAGAGGCAGGTAACATCCTGTTGGCTAACGCCTAGTGTCAGAGCAAGAAACTCATCGCCGCCGTAACGACAGAACAGATCATAAGAGCGCAGAGCGCTGCGCAGAGCATGGCTGGTCTCTATCAGCACCCGGTCTCCCATTGCGTGGCCTAGTTGGTCATTAATCAGTTTGAAGTTATCAAGATCGATAAACATCAAAGCAGCCTTTTTATCTTCCCTTCCTGCCATTGCGATGTAGTTAGTGGCGGAATCAAAAAAGAACGATCGGTTGTAAACACCGGTAAGCTGATCGGTGTTGAGTCTCTCCTCGGTTCTTTTTTTCTCAAGCATCACGCTGGCGACGTGAGCTGCTGTTTCGAGGATCTCAAGCTCAGTGCGACCAGGGGCAGAGACTTCATGGCTGTATACAGCGAACGTGCCCAGCACTGCTTCATCAGTAGCCAGCATTGGGATCGACCAGCATGCCCGAAGATCGTGTTTTATATTGAGCTTGCGCATATTCTCCCAATTTGGATGGCGAAGCGTATCGCTTACAACAAAAGGTTTCTTGTAATATGCCGCAGCGCCGCAGCTGCCTGACGTCGGGGAGATCGATGTTCGGCTTATCTTCTCGAGATATTCCTCCGGTAAGGTAGAGCCCATTGTTACCGGAAATAGTTGATGCGACGCCTGATCGGTTAGCATTACGGTAGCGATACGGCCCGGTAGTAGCTGTTCGATAATTGTTGTAAGCCGTAGTAATGTATATTGGTCGTCTTTGCCAAGTGCCAATAATTTCAATACCTTACTGAACTTTCGATGTGCTTTAAGCAGAATCGTGTTTGCCAGATGCTCAGTAAACAGGAATGGGTCAATCTGTTCTTGTTCTGGTGCCGAAGACATTGCGTACAAACCTCGGTGATTTGTAGCCACAATTCCGTTGCTGGCCGTTTGTGTCCCCCTAAAATACGGGGCTCCGTTACTTAGAGTGTAGCAATGAACTGGAAATAAGCGTCTTTAAAAGGTGACACTGTTATCGCAGGGCGATCTATCTATATAGCCTGAGGTAGTCACAGATACCAGAGCAGGATTCAGGGTATGGAAGTCGAAGTTGAGATCTTAAATGCGTTTACGCTAAATGACTGTGGTGGCAATCCGGCTGGGGTGGTCCTAAATGCGGATGATCTATCAGATTCGCAGATGCAGTGTATAGCGAACAGGGTTGGTTTATCTGAAACTGCCTTTGTGATGGGGTCGATCCATGCAGATAGAAAAATCAGATTTTTCACCCCTTCAGAAGAGGTAGGGTTTTGTGGGCACGCGATTGTAGCTGTTTATGGGTGTCTGCTTGAAAAGGGTGTTGTGGAGCCTGGTGTTCATAGCCACGAAGTCAGAGATGGAGTTCTGCCTGTAGAGGTCGGTTGTGATGGCGCGGTTACGATGCGACAGCATCAACCGATATTTGGGGCGCAGGTATTAGCCGAAGACGTTGCTGAGCTTTTACAGATCCCCGCCAGATGGCTTGAAAATCCAAAACTGCCTATTCAGTTCGTTTCGACGGGGCTGAAGGATCTGATTGTTGCTATAGATAGCAAAGAGCATCTGGAAATCGTAGAGCCGAATTTTCAAGCGTTGGCCGATTTCAGCAAAAAGACAGATAGCGTTGGTTTACACCTGTTTTGTCTGGCATCGTCAGGCAGTGATCTGACTGCACATTGTCGAAACTTCGCGCCAGCATTCGCAATTAACGAAGAATCCGCGACTGGCAGCTCCTGTGGTGCTCTGGCTGCGTATATTACGAGATATTTGGACAGGGATAAGAGCGGGTTTAGTTTCCTGCAGGGCGAAAAAATGGGCTCTGCATCAAAGATTAACGCGGTCGTTGACCCTTCGGCAAAACAAGTTACAGTGTCTGGCTCCGTTACTTGGCATAAACAGCTGACGTTGTCGGTTTAAGAGGAAGAAAAGATTTGAAATTGATAGCAGGGCTTGAGCTTGCGCAGCAGCAAGATCTCGACGCAATTGTCCGTATCTATAATGATTCAATTCCTGGTCGACTTGCGACTGCTGACACTGAGCCTGTTACAGTGTCCAGTCGAAGAGAGTGGTTTGAATCCCATCATGGAAACCGGCCGATACTGGTCTTTAGGGATAGTGAAGAAGAAGGAATTATTGCTTGGGTGAGCTTTAGTGATTTTTATGGCCGCCCGGCCTATCAGGCAACAGCCGAGGTCAGTATTTATATTGACCCGGCTTGTCAGGGACGTGGGTTAGGTAAGTCGCTGCTAGAAGCAGCGATCGAGATAGCCCCTGATTTGGAGCTCACCCGTCTGGTTGCTTATATCTTTTCACATAATGAGCCGAGTATCCGTTTGTTTCGTCGTTTCGGTTTTGATGATTGGGGGAAACTACCGGATGTAGCGCTGCTGGATGGAAACCCAACCAGTGTATCAATACTTGGGCGGGTGCTTTGACCCTAACTCTTCCTCAAGGTACTCGATAAGAGCCCTTAGCTTTGGGGTGACGCCTCTACGACTTGGGAAAATTAAACTTATATCTGTTTGGTGAATATGCCAGCTTGGCATAATTGCAACGAGTTTTCCGTCGGCAGCTGCTGGAGCTGCGATGTAGTCAGGAAGTGGAGCTATGCCGGTTCCGGCACAAGCGAGTGTAAGTAAGGTGCTGAAATCATTGCTGCTCGCGGCTGGCTCAACCTGTAATGCATATTTAGTCGCATCTGAAACCAGTTGCCATGATCTTTCATAACGGGTGTTCGTCATCGTCAGAAGAGGGTAATCAGCTAACTCTTCTGGCGTTGCCGGTTTCGATTGCTTCAGTAAAGCCGGGCTTGCCCAAAGCGTTAGCTTGGTTGTACAGAGCTTCTTTGCAACCATTGTGCTGTCATCCAGTTCACCAACCCTAATTGCAGCATCAAACTGCTCCTCCAGTAGGTCTATTCGTCTATTACTGAGCTCAAGTTCAACTGTGACGTCAGGGCACCGTTTTTTGAATGCTGGCAGCAGAGGGGTCAGTAGGTGCTGCCCGACACCGATAGAGGCAGTAAGCCGCAGCTTTCCGCTTGGTCTAGCAAGCGAGCGTGCAATGTTGTATTCCGCCTCTGCAATCTCTTCTTTTATCCGTTGGCAATGATGGAAATAGATCTGTCCTATTTCGGTGAGGCTAAGCTTTCTGGTAGTGCGCTGAAGCAGCAAAACACCAAGGGCCTGTTCAAGGCGGGCAACTTTGCGGCTGATATTGGACTTAGGTAGATCCATTTTATCGGCTGCTGAGGTGAAGCTACCGCATTCGACTACCTCGGCAAAGACGATCATGTCATTTAAGTTTTGCATACTGTTACCTTAAATAGAACAAAGTGTAACTTCTTATGCTGTTTATCATGATACGGGTATAAAACACAATATCCCTAACGAAACGACAGTTATTAAGTGGGGTGGATGATGCAGGTACTTAAACGAGATTCATTGAAGCTGGGAGGCTTTGCAGGCTTGACTGAGCACCGAATGGTTACTGATAGTCGAGCTTTTGGTGGACGAAAAGCACCAGGCACCTGGGAAGGGATCGGCAATTTCATCTACTTGGCGGATGCTCGTTTTCAGCCCTTTGGCGAAACTGGCATGCACGGACATCGTGAAATTGACGTGATCTCTGTTGTGTTGGAAGGGCGTATTGAACACGGCGGGTCGATGGGGCAAGGGCAGTATCTGCATGCTGGTGATGTGCAGGTACAACGCGCAGGTGATATCGGCTTCAGTCACAATGAAGTTAACCCTGATAGCAGTGAAAACAGAATGCTTCAGTTATGGGTATTGCCTGAGAAACCAAATCAGCCTGAGGACTATGAGGTGATAACGCCAAAGGCAGGGGTGGTAACACCTATATATGGAGGAGCGAATAGCGCACTACCCACCGAAACCACCATAGTGGTGCATCGTCCACAGGCGGGCGAGAAGGTTCAGATTGATAAGGATTCGCTGTTATACATCTGTGATGGTCTGGTCACTGATGGCGAAAGTGGATTCGTTGATGGCGATTTGATCCGGACAGATCAACTAACTTTAACGGCGAAAGAGCCTTCATTCGTGATTGTCGTCAGTGCGTAGTAGACGCTTAAAGGAACACGATATGAATGCTGTAACCAAACACCAGATGGTAGTGATAAATTTCTTTGCACTCATACTACCGGTCTACTTCGTGCCTGGTTGGATTGAAACATGGTTATCGGGAAGCAAGCTTTTGGTTGTTGCGCTGAGTCTGGCGGTGATAGTGCCTGTTGTTTCTTATCTGATAACACCAGGTATTGTGAAAATTCTAGGGCGACTTAGGATTAATCTGAGGGCTTTGGTTGAGTAATAGAGCAGGGCGGAGAGGCCGCCCTGCCAGCAAAGCTTACTGGTCGAGGTTGTCAGCAGCTTCTAATGTGTTTTCCATCAGGCAGGCGACGGTCATTGGGCCAACACCACCAGGAACCGGTGTGATCCAGCCCGCACGAGCTGAAGCGATATCGTAGTCGACATCACCGACCAGGCGGCCGTCATCAAGGCGGTTAATGCCTACATCGATAACAATAGCGCCTTCCTTAATCCATTCCCCTTTAACCAGTCCTGGTTTGCCAACGCCAACGACGACTATATCAGCACGGCCAACATGCTCATCGAGGTTTTGGGTAAAGCGGTGAGTCGTTGTGGTTGTGCAGCCTGCAAGTAGCAGTTCGAGCGTCATTGGGCGACCAACAATGTTGGATGCACCGACAATCACTGCCTCTTTGCCGTAGAAGTCTACACCTGTAGATTCAAGCAGCTTCATAACGCCCTTTGGGGTGCAAGGGCGCAATTTTGGCATGCGCTGGGCGAGACGGCCGAGGTTGAATGCATGGAAGCCGTCAACATCTTTGTCCGGGCGAATGCGCTCAAGCACTTCGTCGCCGTCGAGGTGCTCTGGCAGCGGCAGCTGGACCAGAATGCCATCTACTTCTGAATTTTGGTTTAGTTCATCAACCAGCGCCAGAAGATCGGTCTGTGTGGTTTCTGCAGGCAGATCGTAGGAGATGGACTCGATACCTACTTCCTTGCATGCGTTCTTTTTGTTTCGGACGTATACCTGAGAGGCCGGATCTGCTCCGACCAGTACGACCGCCAATGAGGGTGCGCGTTTCCCTTCTGACAATCGACTTTGGATACCTTCAGCAACCTGGCGACGGACGTCGGCAGCGATCTCTCTGCCGTCAATAATCTTCGCAGTCATCTTTGAGCTGTTTTCCTGAGTAGTTTTATATTCGAAGGCTGGCGCAATTTTCGCACGCTAGGCGCTATTTGGCCATGGCCAGAGGGCGATCGATTGCCATTTTTGTATCAGATTGGAAGGATAGCCATAACTCTTACCAAATGGTCAGCGCTCAATTTGTTTGGATACAGGTAGTGAGCCATATAGATGTAGCAATAACGATAATCTGATTAATCAATGAACAGTCTCTTTAGTTACTTTCAAATCAAGTGGTTATGCTGAATAAATGGCCTAAAAAAATGGTGTTTTTTTATGAAAAGGGTGTTGACGGCGTAAAAGACAGTCCCTAATATACGCACCTCCTTCAGACGGGGCGCTAATAACTCAATTTATTGGGTTGTCAGAATCCTGCAAGGCAGGCAGAGCGCCCGTAGCTCAACCGGATAGAGCAACGGCCTTCTAAGCCGTAGGTTGCAGGTTCGAGTCCTGCCGGGCGTGCCATTTTGGCCATGCTGAAGGGTAGAGAAGTTATGGTGGGCGTAGCTCAGTTGGTAGAGCTCCGGATTGTGATTCCGGCGGTCGTGGGTTCAAGCCCCATCGTCCACCCCATTTCTCTGAACACTGCGGACGTGGTGGAATTGGTAGACACGCCAGATTTAGGTTCTGGTGCAGCAATGTGTGAGAGTTCGAGTCTCTCCGTCCGCACCATGTATTCGGGTGTAAAATGAATACGCTATGGTGGGCATAGCTCAGTTGGTAGAGCTCCGGATTGTGATTCCGGCGGTCGTGGGTTCGAGCCCCATTGTCCACCCCATTTCTAGGTTATTCGACATTTGTCGCTCTGTGGTGGGCGTAGCTCAGTTGGTAGAGCTCCGGATTGTGATTCCGGCGGTCGTGGGTTCAAGCCCCATCGTCCACCCCATACCTATAACACTGCGGACGTGGTGGAATTGGTAGACACGCCAGATTTAGGTTCTGGTGCCGCGAGGTGTGAGAGTTCGAGTCTCTCCGTCCGCACCATGTGTTTATAGGTAGAGCCAGTTATCTCTATGGTGGGCATAGCTCAGTTGGTAGAGCTCCGGATTGTGATTCCGGCGGTCGTGGGTTCGAGCCCCATTGTCCACCCCATCTCCTGTTTGATTTAAACTACACTTCTCTGTCATTATCCCGTATGCCAAGATATCTGGCGATTTTTTGCTATCTATCTAATTTCTGTAGGGAAGTTGCATTTTACTCAGGCACTTTACTTGACTAATTCGGGTATCTGGCCGAGAATTTCGCGCTTCGGGATTTTTACGCTGCAGATGCCGGCGGAATGCAGGCGGAGAATGGCCCTGAGCGTTCAGCGCTGGGTCTGCAGTGTTACACACATTTATTAATGCAAAGCATTTGTGAGGAATTTCATGCAAGTTTCTGTTGAAGCGACTACCGCGCTCGAGCGCCAGATGACCGTGACTGTACCGGCTGAGCGCATCGACAACGATGTTGCTAAGCGTTTGCAGCAGACTGCACGCACTGCTCGTATCGACGGTTTCCGTCCGGGTAAAGTGCCAGTAAAAGTTGTTAAGAAGCGTTACGGCGCTGGTATCCGTCAGGAAGTAATCGGTGATGTTGTTCAGCGTTCTTTCTACGAAGCTGCTCAGCAGGAAAAACTGATCCCAGCTGGCGGTCCTAACATCGAATTCAAAAACGATAAAGAAGGCGAAGACTTCGAGTTCGTAGCAACTTTCGAAGTTTACCCAGAGATCGAACTGGCTGATTACTCTGCAGTAGAGATCGAAAAAGCATCTGCTGAAGTTACTGAAGCTGATGTTGATACAATGCTGGAAACTCTGCAGAAGCAGCAGACTGAGTGGGTTGAAGCAGACCGTGCTGCTGAAGACGGTGATCAGCTGAACATCAACTTCGAAGGTTTCATCGACGGTGAAGCATTCGACGGTGGTAAAGCTGAAGGTATGGATCTGGTACTGGGTTCCAACAGCATGATCCCAGGTTTTGAAACTGGTCTGGTTGGCGCGAAAACTGGTGAAGAAACTGAACTGAACGTTACTTTCCCAGAAGAGTACCACGCTGAAAACCTGAAAGGTAAAGATGCGCTGTTCAAAGTAACAGTGAATAAAGTATCTGCTCCTCAGCTGCCAGAACTGAACGAAGAGTTCTTCACTAAGTTTGGTCTGGAAGGCAAAACTGTAGAAGAGTTCAAGTCTGAAGTGACTAAGAACATGGCGCGTGAAATGAACCAGGCGCTGAAAATGAAGTTGAAAGACCAGGTGTTCGGCAAGCTGATCGATATCAATGCGATCGAAGTACCAGCTGCGCTGGTTGACAGCGAAATCGACGTGCTGCGTCGCCAGGCTGTTCAGCAGTTCGGTGGTGCTAACTCTCAGCTGGATCCAAACACTCTGCCTAAAGAGATGTTTGAAGAGCAGGCTAAACGTCGTGTAACTATCGGTCTGTTGGTTCAGGAAGTTATTAAAGCGAACGAACTGAAAGCTGACGACGATCGTGTTCGTGAAGTTGTTGAAGAGCAGGCTGAAACCTACCAGGAACCTCAGCAGGTTATCGACTACTACTACAGCAACGATGAGATGCTGAACCAGATCAAGAGCCTGGTTCTGGAAGATCAGGTAGTTGAACAGCTGCTGTCTTCTGCTAAAGTCAACGAAGTAACAGTCAGCTACGAAGACGCTATCAAGCCAGCTGCTCAGGCGGCTGCTGAAGAAGACGCTGAATAAAGCGTCTGCGTCCCTTATGACGCGATAGCATCGATAAGGAAAACGGCAGTTGGCGCAGGCTGGCTGTCGTTTTTTTCGCTTTTCAGGTTTAGGAGAGATCTGTATGTCGGATATCTATAAAGGGCAATCCGAAATCATGAATAACCTGGTGCCGATGGTTGTTGAGCAGAGCGCTCGCGGTGAGCGTGCTTACGACATCTACTCCCGGTTGCTGAAGGAACGCGTAATCTTCCTGATTGGGCCAGTTGAGGATCATATGGCTAATCTGGTGGTAGCGCAGCTGTTGTTCCTGGAGGCGGAAAACCCTGATAAAGATATTCATCTCTATATCAACTCCCCAGGTGGTTCCGTGACTGCGGGCATGTCTATCTACGACACCATGCAGTTCATTAAGCCGGATGTCAGCACAATGTGCCTGGGTCAGGCAGCAAGCATGGGTGCTTTCTTGTTGGCTGGCGGTGCCAAGGGCAAGCGTTTTGCTCTGCCTAATTCGCGCGTTATGATTCATCAGCCGCTGGGTGGTTATCAGGGGCAGGCGACGGATATTGAAATCCATACAAAGGAAATTCTGTCGATTCGCCATAAGCTGAATTCATTGCTGGCGGAACATACTGGTCAGGATCTGGATACTATCGCGCGTGATACTGACCGTGATAACTTTATGGATCCAAACGCAGCTAAGGAATATGGTTTGATCGACGAAGTACTTGATCGTCGTATCCAAGCAGCTGACGAGTAACATCCCTGTACCGGTTCTATAATGGAACTGTTGGGTAGTATTGAGTTCTTAATTCCTGAAACACGGGATTTGAATCGCGCAGACGAGGTAGTCGAATGAGCGACGAGATCAACGGAAAAGACGGCGACAGCAGTAAGCTGTTCTGTTCTTTCTGTGGCAAAAGTCAGGAAGAGGTCCGCAAGCTGATCGCCGGGCCTTCTGTCTTTATTTGTGACGAGTGTATCGATCTTTGTAACGATATTATTCGTGAAGAAATTCAGGACGCCGGTTCGCAGGAACCAAGCGATAAACTTCCGACCCCCGAAGAGATCAAGACAAATCTTGATGAATTCGTTATTGGTCAGGAGAAGGCAAAGCGTGTTCTGGCGGTAGCGGTATATAACCACTACAAAAGACTTCGTTTTCAGGATCGCTCTGATAAAAACGTCGAGCTGGGTAAAAGTAATATCCTGCTGATCGGTCCAACCGGTAGTGGTAAAACATTGCTGGCGCAGACGTTGGCGCGCATGCTGAATGTGCCGTTTACAATCGCTGATGCGACTACGCTGACTGAAGCGGGTTACGTGGGTGAAGATGTAGAAAACATCATTCAGAAATTGCTGCAGAAATGCGATTACGATGTTGAAAAAGCGCAGCTGGGTATCGTCTATATCGATGAGATCGACAAAATCTCACGTAAGTCCGACAACCCATCAATTACGCGCGATGTGTCCGGAGAAGGCGTTCAGCAGGCTCTGCTGAAGCTAATCGAAGGCACTGTAGCGTCAGTGCCTCCGCAGGGTGGTCGTAAGCATCCGCAGCAGGAGTTCTTGCAGGTTGATACTTCCAATATCCTGTTTATCTGTGGTGGTGCATTCGCCGGCCTCGATAAGGTTATTCGTGATCGCTCTGAGCGTAGCTCTATCGGCTTCAGTGCTTCGGTTAAAAGTAAGGACGACAAGAAGTCTATTACTGAGACTTTGTTAAGTGTTGAAGCTGAAGATCTGGTTAAATATGGCCTGATTCCAGAATTTGTGGGTCGTCTGCCGATGGTGGCGACGCTTGGCGAGCTGGATGAAGAGGCGTTGATCAAGATCCTTACTGAGCCGAAAAACAGCCTGACTAAGCAGTATACTGCTTTGTTTGAGATGGAAGGTGCGGAAGTCGATTTCCGTGCTGAAGCGCTGCAGGCCGTTGCTCAGCGAGCGCTTGAGCGCAAGACTGGTGCTCGTGGTCTGCGATCCATTCTTGAAGCGACTCTGTTGGATACCATGTACAAATTGCCGTCCACTGAGAATGTTTCCAAGGTAGTGATCGACGAAGGGGTTATCAATGGTTCATCTGAGCCGTTGCTGATCTACGAAAATCTGGAGCAACCAAAGGCAGCGCCGGATGAGTAAAGTTTACTCCTGGTGATTCATTAAAAAGCAGCTTTCGGGCTGCTTTTTTTGTGTCTGGAGTAAATTGGCAGAGGTAATGGAAGGCCGATATTTACCTGATTATTGTTGCTGACTATAGGGAAAGATAATTTCCATTATGGAAAAATCTATATATATCAACTAGATATGTTGTTTTTGCGCTTTTGCGGTTAAAAGATGTTCTGGTTAGGATGTACGCATAATAAAGACAAGTTACCGTTCTTGAGGGCTTTACCATGATTAATATCCAGCAGATCCATCACGTTGCGTACCGTTGTAACTGTGCCAAAGAAACCGTCGAGTGGTATCAGGAGCACCTGAATATGGATTTCCTGGTAGCGATTGCTGAAGACCGCGTGCCATCCACCAAAGAGCCGGATCCGTATATGCACCTTTTCCTGGATGCGGGTAACGGCAATATTCTGGCCTTCTTTGAGCTGCCAAATTCTCCGAAAATGGACCGCGATCATAATACGCCTGAGTGGGTTCAGCATATTGCATTTCAGGTAGAGAGTAATGAGGCTCTCCTGGCTGCTAAAGCCGAGCTTGAAGCTAAAGGTGTTGAGGTCCTGGGGCCTACGGAGCACGGTATTATTCGCTCAATCTATTTCTTTGATCCTAACGGGCATCGTTTGGAGCTGACCTGTCTCACAGGTACAGCAGAGGAACTGAAGCAATTGAAAGAGGTTGCTCCGGCGATGCTTGAAGAGTGGGCTGTTACTAAACGCGCACCTAAGCACGCGGCTTGGCTGCATGAGAAAGAGTTTAAAGATCTGTAATTGAATCTCGGTAGTTTCTAAAAGGGCGCTTGTTTAAGCGCCTTTTTTTGTGCCTTATCAGACGTGGTTTAACTAAGGGGTCAGTTACAAGCATTAAAACTTAAGAAGCGTTTTGCAGGGGGCGGTGGCCAATCAACGTTACCTGTTCTAGGGTGATAATGTCAGTTAGGCCGTTAAGAACCGCAATTAGTCTTCAGTGCACTAGGGGTTTCGATATGTCGATGTATGTATGCGAAGGTTTTTCCAGTCTCGATGCCGAAGTCATAGAGGACTTTTACGCTTGTTTCGTGGAAGCCCGCGAGGAGATAGAGGGTTGTTGTAGTTCGTTGGATCGGGCCTACGATGCCGAAGTGCTTAACTCGATGTTTCGCTCTATGCATTCGCTTAAGGGTAACTGTCGAATGGTCTTTATGGATCCGTTTGTAGAGGCCTTTCATCTGTTAGAGGAGTTGGTTTCAGATATTCGGGCGGGTAAATGTGAGTACAGCCCCGAGATGGGAGAGTTTTTCGTTGAGTCAGTCGCCAGACTTGAGGAGATGGTGCAGGCGATGATTCATAAAGGGCAGGTGGCTCAGGATCGTCTGGATAGTATCTCGAAAGATATACGCGATATTCGCGAGGCATCGGTTGACCAGCGTAGTGCGCTGATCAAACAGTTCATGGAGCAGGTCACAGTAGCGGGTGTTGCCCCTGAAATATCGGAATCTGAGGAGGAGGCGCCTGGGTCATTAACTGGTGATGATCTCGATTTTTTCTACGAATTGGCACTGAAAATGGATGCGATTGGCATTTATCAGCGCGAGCGTATCTCTCACGTGCTTAGGCTTTGTATGGAAATTAATGATGAGCTCGGCCTGACTGTGCCGCCTGATCAATTGAGTGCTGCTGTTTATATGCACGATGTAGGATTGGCGCTGCTGCCAAGGAAACTTGTTGCTAAGGATCCGGAGCAGATGAATCGTGATGAGGCTGCTTTGTATTATGATCATGTTCGTATAGGTTCTGAGATGTTACGCAGAATGCATGGCTGGCAGCAAGCAGCAGATATGGTCGAGCACAGCCATGAGCGGTTTGATGGTAGAGGTTATCCTGCGGGTTTGATGGGGGATCAGATAAGTACAGGTGGCATGATTTTATCAGTGGTTGATCGCTATCAGTACGTCATTAATTTGCATTCGGATAAGAGTTTTCGTAAGACCCTGTTAAGGGCGGTTACGGAAATTAACTCAAACGCTGGCGGTGCTTTTGAGCCGGCGGTTGTTGAGGCTTTTAACCTAGTAATCAGAAGGCAGTTTGTGTCCAAATCCTAAGTGGAGCTCAGGCATAAAAAAAACGCAGCGAATGCTGCGTTTTTTGTTTTTGGCGTATTACCGGTTTGGCAATACATCCTTAAGTTTCTCTGCCATATCGAGCAGGGATTTCTCAGTTGCATCCCAGTCAATGCAGGCGTCCGTCACTGATACGCCATATTTGAGCTCGGACAGGTCATCAGGGATGCTCTGATTACCCCATTCAAGGTTGGACTCAATCATCAGGCTGGAGATTGACTTGTTTCCTTCCAGAATTTGGTTGGCAACGTTTTCGGCAACCAATGGTTGCAGTGCCGGATCCTTATTGGAGTTGGCGTGACTGCAATCAACCATAATGTTGTGCGCCAGTTTGGCTTTGTCCAGCTGCTGCTCGCACAGTGCAACATTTACTGAATCGTAGTTAGGCTTGCCGTTACCACCGCGCAATACGACATGGCCGTAGTTGTTGCCTTTTGTCCGGATGATCGATACCTCACCCTCTGGACTGATACCCAGGAAATTGTGTGGATGGCTGACGGACTGCAGCGCGTTCATTGCAACGCCGAGGCCGCCGTCGGTACCGTTTTTGAATCCTACCGCGCAAGATAGACCTGAGGACATCTCACGGTGAGTCTGTGATTCCGTTGTGCGGGCACCAATGGCTGACCAGGAGATCAGGTCCTGTAAGTACTGTGGTGAAATAGGATCCAGTGCTTCAGTTGCCAGTGGTAGTCCCATTTCTGCTAGATCAAGCAGCAGGCGACGGGAGATGTGCAAGCCTTCCTCAATATCGAAAGAATCGTTCATATGAGGGTCGTTGATCAGGCCTTTCCAGCCAACGGTGGTACGAGGTTTCTCAAAATAGACGCGCATGACCAGATAGAGCGTATCTTTGACCTTTTCAGATAGCTCTTTGAGACGTTTCCCGTATTCGATAGCAGCTTCAGGGTCGTGGATAGAGCAAGGGCCTACTACGACGAAGAGGCGCTTGTCTTTTTTATCCAGAATATTGCGGATTACCTGACGACCTTCCATTACGCTAGCAGCGGCGGCATCAGAAATCGGCAGTCGGTCTTTCAGCTGTTCAGGTGTTACCAGGACAGAATGTTTATCAATATTTAAGTTTTCAACTCTTGGATCGGTCATGTTATTTCCTTTCCAGCCTCTTTGGGCTGGTTCGAAAACGATCATAAAAAGGATCGTTTCAGAATGATTTTCGCGTCTGTCAGCTATCTGACGAAATCTTTTTTACCACATTAAAACCCCCGATATAAGTGGTACTTAGGTATATGTATAGGCTGTTGTTTGTTGATGCCTGAAAGAATCTTTCTTCGAATATTGTGTGATTTGGTGCAATTACCTTTCAGGCGTTATTTTGTGTTCGATGATGCGCCGGATCATTGGAACATTGTTGTGCCAGCAGGCATACTTTGCGGCGATAAATTCACCCTCAGTTCATATTGGTGGTGTGATATACGAATAGTGGAACAGCAGAGTATTTTTAGAACTCGCTCAAATATCTGCTGTCATAGACGTGCCTAAGCAACACCAGGAAGGAATCCACCCTGTGCCAAGATTGAGCCAACGATTATTGTTAACTCTAATGACCGTTATCTCGCTGTGTCTGTCGTTAACGGCGCAAGCGAGCCTGTTCGGTAAATCGAACCCGTTTGCCAATGACGGCCCTTTACCGGTCGAAGAAGCTTATACATTGACCCACGATTTTGAGAATGGTGAGCTGAAACTGTTCTGGTCGATGCCCGATAGTTACTACCTGTACCAGAACAAGATTGAAGTAAAGGGCGGCGATAATGTTGAAGTCGGTCCGCTAACCACTTCTCCATCTAAAGAGAAAGATGACCCTTTATTCGGTCGCGTGCAGGTCTATTACACTCAGGCGCAAGCCTCTGTGAATCTGACAGCCAAAGGCGATTCGGTTAGTAATACCTTATTAAAGGTTACCTATCAGGGTTGCTGGGAAGGCGGCATTTGCTACCCGCCAGTTACCAAAGAACTTAGCGTGGGGCCAGTCCCACCAGCTGGAGCAATGACTGCCTCGATGCCTGCTGCAGCTGTTGAGACCGCCTCTGTTGTACCTATGGCTCAAGCAGCTGTACCCGTGTCTGAACAGGGACGTTTTGCAGCATTGCTTGAAGGCGGCAATCTGGCACTCATTATGGGCGCATTCTTTGTCGCGGGTCTGGCGCTGTCGTTAACGCCATGTGTCTTCCCGATGATCCCGATTCTTTCCAGCATCATCGCTGGTCAGAAGGCGGTTACTACATCCAAAGCGTTTACGCTGTCACTGGTATATGTTTTGACTGTCTCAGTGACCTATACGATAGCGGGTGTATTGGCTGGTTTATCAGGTGAAAACCTTCAGGCTGCCTTTCAGAATCCGTGGGTGCTGTCTTCATTTGCGCTGATCTTTGTCGCACTATCTTTTTCAATGTTCGGCTTTTACGAGCTGCAATTGCCTAACGCTATCCAAAGTCGGTTGGCAGCGATGAGTAATCGCCAGCAGGGCGGTCAGTACAGCAGTGTTGTAGTGATGGGTTTCCTGTCTGCGCTGATCGTTGGCCCTTGTATGGCAGCGCCTTTGGCTGGTGCACTGATCTTTATCGGTGAGCGCGGCGATGCGGTGCTCGGCGGTGCAGCGCTGTTCTCTTTGAGTATCGGCATGGGTATACCGCTACTGATCGTCGGTGCTTCGGCAGGCAAACTGTTGCCTAAAGCCGGGGCCTGGATGGATAGCGTTAAGGCGGGTTTCGGCGTGCTGTTGCTGTTGATGGCGGTATACATGCTGGATCGAATTGTTTCCACTCAGGTAACTATGGCGCTCACAGCACTGGTGCTTATTGTCTCTGCTGTTTATATGCGTGCCCTTGATCGCCTGCCAGAAGGTGATAGTGGCTGGCAGAAACTATGGAAAGGCTTTGGTCTGGTGATGCTGGTGTACGGTGTCGCCCTGATGGTCGGCGTTTTCTCCGGTGGGCGTTCTATGGTGTATCCACTTCAGGGAATAGGTGGTGGCACTGTTGCAATGCAATCTTCAGGTCAGGTATTGCCGTTTAACAAAGTAACTTCGGTCTCTCAACTTGAGCCGTTACTAGCACAAGCGAAAGCAAATAATCAGCGAGTAATGCTGGATTTCTACGCCGACTGGTGCGTTTCCTGTGATGAGCTTGAGTTCGTCACCTTTGCTGACGGTCGGGTACAGCAAGCACTATCGGATTACATGCTAATTAAGGTTGATGTTACCGCTAATGATGATGCTTCTCGCGAGCTGAATCAGCGTTACGACGTCATCGGCCCACCATCATTGGTGTTTTACAACACTCAGGGGCTCGAGCGCAGTGATGCGATGATAGTGGGAGTGGTATCAGCAGATGAGTTTCTTAAGCATCTGACAGACTTTAATATCTGAAGCGTCGTACAACAGTAACAAGCACTTTAAAAAGGCACCTTCGGGTGCCTTTTTTTATGACTATCGAAACAGTTAAATGCAGGCTACGTTGATCTTGGAGATTCCGAGGCGGTCGAGGAGAGTGTTAGTATCACCTTTGGTAGTCGAAGCTGCTTCGCTACTGAACATTCAGGGAAGAGTTATAGGAATACGCCATGACAGCATATGTAATCTACCACTACAAAATCATCGATCGCGAAAGGGTGAGTGAGCTTCGAGCTCCATCAGAAGAGTTAGATAAACTGTACGGCGGTGAACTCGTAGTAGCCAGTCCCGTTAAGCATTTGGAAGGCTCGGGCTTTACCCACATGGTGATGAAAAAGTTCGATAGCTTCCAATCTGCACAGGTCTATTTCAACTCTGATGAGCATCAGGCGCTCTCTAAGCTACGAAATGAGATCACCGAGGGTTGGTCAACAATTGTGCCGGGCATCATGGAGACAGAGCTCGTTGTACAGTCAGGGTATTTTGACTAGAGGGCCAAGTGAAGCATCTGGTATAAACGCTCGTTTCACTTACTGTGGTTCGAACCGGAATATAGCCTAGTGGCAGCACAATACCGCAACCCTTGATGAACTGAGGATGTTAAGAAAGAAGTGTGAGAGGGAGTCGCGGGTAACCTTCTCAAATCGCCATCAGTTAAATAGCGATCTCGCTCAATTGGGAGTAGCTGAAACTGGTCGAGTTATACGGACTGCGGAGAATTATGTTTTCGTTGCTGATATTCAAAGGCTTTTCCCGAATGTTTTATTTGACCGCTTCAAGATAGAGCGATTTGCAAGCGAAATATCCGAATCAATCAGTCATTCCTCCTCTTTTTGGGCGCATGTTGAGCTCCAGCGTCAGACGTTTGACCTTAACGGCTGGGATCTCTTTGATAAAGAGATTCCTGGCAGCGGTGGTACGTTGTTTTGTGATTACTACCAGCGAGCGTTTAATGAGGCTAACACAGTGGAAGAGCTCTTTGCTGATGGTAATTAAGGCTTAATACCGGAGAGTCATTAACCTCAATTCTATTTTATGATCAGTGCGGAGGGTGGCAGCGCAGTGAGGAGGGTTTTAGACGGTAGTTATGGACTATAAATGGAAGTGCAGTGTTTGCGGTGTTACAAACGCAAAGCAAAAAGGATGTTGTATTGGTTGCCACTCAGCGGCCGAACTCAGTTCAATTGAAATTGCGGAACGTAAACGGGAAATTCTTAACGGTACGCCGATTGATGATCGTGGAATGACAGTTCTGGATGCCAGAACCCAACAAGGAATATTTATCGCGCGAGCGGTGAATATCTCAATGGGGCAGAGTGTATCCCTAAGAAAAGCTGGATTGGTCCTTTGGTACGCCACTATTCTGCTTGTCGCTTTATCTCTAGCTTATGCTTATCTAACCCAGAATCGTACGACAGAAACGCTATTCTCGTGTTCGATATTCGCGCTTGTCGCAAGCTATGACATTAACAACTTTGTTAGGGGAAAGAACACCTACATGGGGCAGATCGATACGAGGAGTGTAAGAACGAACACAGGGGCGCGTTGGTTTGGTGCTTTTATTGATCTCCTTGTTTTAGTCGTATCATTAAGCTTTTTGATCGATTTCTAATGTTTTTTGTGCGCATAGGATGCGGGAATGATTGAAGCGAGTGTAAAGGAAGAGATCCTTAAACGCCTTAAAGCAACTGAACAGAGCGAAGGTGTACGGATTCTGATGGCGATTGAGTCTGGCAGTCGGGCCTGGGGATTTGCTTCGCCTAACAGCGATTATGATGTGCGTTTTATCTATGTCAGGGACCCGGACTGGTATCTTTCAGTAGATCTTGAAGAGCGAAGGGATGTCATTGAATACCCGATTGTTGATGAGATAGACCTGAATGGCTGGGACCTTCGGAAGTCGCTGAGATTGTACTGGAAATCTAACCCTTCCTTTGTTGAATGGATACAATCGCCGATTACCTATATCGATAATGGCTGTTTCAGGCGCGAGGCGCGTGAACTTCTGCCTGACATCTACTCCGTAGAGAGAGGAATATATCATTACCGCAGCATGGCAAAGACAAATTATCGCGGTTATCTCCGTGGTGATATGGTGCCATTGAAAAAGTACTTTCATGTATTTCGCCCGTTACTGGCAGTTCGTTGGATTGAAAAGTACGGTACTGCAGCGCCGATAGAGTTTGATCGCGTGCTTGAGTTGGTATCCGATAAAAGAGTACTTGATGCTATTGAAGCGCTTCTCGCGCGTAAAAAAGTAAGCGAAGAGAAGCTACTGGCGCCGGCTGTGCCTGTATTGAATCAATTTATCGAGTCTGAGTTGGATCGACTTGAAAGTTTCGAGCCGAAGAAGTCCGTTCGATCAGCCGAAATGGCTCAACTCAATCAGCTCTTTCATCAGGTGCTTTCGGAGCGGGCCGTCGTTTAGTTCGAGAGAGGGAGGCTAAACAGCTTCCCTTTGTTTAAACCACTGTTCCAGAAAAGCGATGCAGTGTACCAGCTTAGGCGGTGCGAACTGGCGCTCTGGATAGAGTGCGTAAAGGGTTAGTTTCGGCCTTTGCTCTTCGGACAGGACCTCTACAACCTCTCCTCTTGCCAGCGCTTCCTGGCAGACGAAGTCCGGTAAAAAACCAATACCCAGTCCGCTTTTAATCACTTCTAGCATGAATATGGTGCTGTTAACTGTTAGCGCGCCTTTTATCTCGACACCCTCGCCCAGGGGCCATACGTTCTTGCCTCGGAAATAGCTGTAAATGAAACAGCTGTGTTGGCTTAGATCTGCAGCGCAATTAATGGCTGGCGCTGATGCCAGATAATCTGGGGAGGCGCACACGTGGTAGCTGAACTGCTTAAGAGGGCGACCCACGTAGCCCGAATCAAAGGAGGTACTGGCGGCACGGAAGCCCACATCGAAGCCTTGCTGCACCAGATCGACGGGCTCGTCACTGAGTTGTATATCCAGCTCTATATCCGGGTAGGCCCGCATAAAATCGGAGAATAGCTGAGATAGATCTGTTAGCCCGAGCGCCATAGGCGCGTTGATACGGAGCTTACCTTTGGGATTGTCCTGCAAGTCCTGAACGTAAGCGTCAGCATCATCTAGTTTCAGTAGTATCTCCCGGCATCGCTCCAGGTAACCTTCGCCTACCTGTGTCAGTTGTAATTTACGGGTAGAGCGGTGAAGCAAGCGCGCACCAATTTCCTCTTCCAAACGGGAGACTTCTTTGCTGATCATGGACTTAGATGTATTCCTTTCCTCCGCAACCTTGGTAAAGCTACCTAGATCTGCGAGTCTTACGAATAGCTCAATAGCCCGTAGTTTATTCATTTGCTGTTTCCGTGGTGAGAACAAAGGGTTCTCATTATAGGTATATATGGAATCAAAGCGTACCCCTAATATCTCTCTACGCAACAAACGAAACCAAGAGAGATTTATTTATGTACACACTGTATTTCATACCTGGAGCATGTTCACTGGCGACACAAGTTGTTCTGCGCGAGATGGGGCAGGCTGTTCAACTGGTTAATAAAGAAAACGTTGAGAATTTTGGAAAGATCAATCCCGTCGGGTCTGTACCTGTGCTGGAAAGTGAAGGCGAGCTGTTGCGGGAAGGTGTAGCAATTATTCTCCAGCTGCTGGACAGACATGAAAATTCGCTGATGCCGACCGCTGGCGAGGCCAAATCCAAAGCGCTTGAGAACCTGCTCTTTGCGAATGCAACTATGCACCCGGCATATGGCCGCTTGTTTTTCCTTTCTCAGCACCTGAATGACGGCGCGGAGAAAGATCAGGCTCTGTTAGTGGCTACAGATGCTATCAACCATCTGTGGCAGGTGGTTGAGCAGAAATTGGAAGACCATCGTTATTTAGGCGGGGAACGTGTGTCTGCAGCGGATATTTTGTTAGCCGTTTACTCGCGTTGGGGCGAGTTCTTTCCGGTTGATATCAAGATCGGTGTGAAGGCCCGTGAGATGTTGGATTCCGTCATCGCATTGCCGAGCTTTCAGGCAGCGCTGGACGCCGAAGCTGCGGCATCTAAAGCAGCATAAGTCATCATATCAGGTTAAAGGGTAAAGCTATGCCGTTATCAGAGATGCAGGTGATCGAACGGATTGTTACTGACTATTTTGATGGTCTTCATCAGGCAGATGTCGCCAAGCTAAGGCGAATATTCCATCCTGACGTGGTACTCAAAGCGCCGGGTTTACGACGGACGATGAACGAGTGGTTGTCGGCAGTAGCGAGCAGACCTGTGCCGCAGGAAGAGGGCGCGGCCTATAGGTTCAAAATCTTGTCGATAGAAGTGATCGGTGAGCAAGCGATGGTCAAAGTGGAGTGCCCACTTTTTGATTACTTCTATATCGACTATCTGGGCCTGCTTAGAGAAGAAGGAGAATGGCTGATCGTCAGTAAGATGTATTGCGATATGGCAGCTGAGGCTGAAAAAGACCTTGCTCAAACGGAGGCTTAAGAATGCCAAAGTTAAAGATAGAGATGGTGCATGACGTGGTCTGTTCCTGGTGTCCGATTGGATATCAGAACATGAAGCAGGCAGCGGAGCTCTTACCCGGGAATACTGATATAGAGTGGCGCTTTTTACCCTTTCAGTTAAATCCGGAAATGCCACCGGAAGGTGCTGAAATTGAAGAGCATCTGAGGCAACGATATGGTTTTTCTGCTGAAAAGCAGAAAACCTACCGTGCGAACCTTTTGAAACTCGCAGATCGGGCGGGGCTTATATACGACTTCAGTAAACGTAAGAAGTACTGGAATACCGCAGCCGCTCATAAGCTTATTCATTGGGCTGAAGGTCAGGGAAAGCATCAGGAGATGCATGAAGCTTTGATCAGCTACTACTTTACTCAAGGTAAAGATACGGGTGATCAGGATCAGTTGTTACGGCTGGTCGAGGAGCTTGGGCTTGATGGTCAGGACGCCGCAGATTCTTTCAAAAGCGTAGAGAGCCAAAAGCAATTGGACGAAAAATATGTGCGTGCGAGAGAAATTGTGACGGGTGGCGTGCCAGCGTTTTTGATTAACGACCAATACCTGATTGAGGGCTCGAATACGGTTACGTTTTTTCAGCATGAGCTGGCGAAGATCGCGGGTCACGAAAACGAAAATACAGCTCAATACAGAGATTTTTGAGGAATATCGATGCCTTATATAAACATTAAAGTAACCGATGAAGCTGTTACTGCCGAGCAGAAGAAGCGGCTAATTGAGGGTACGACTCAACTGATGGTTGATGTTTTGGATAAGAATCCGCAAACGACCTTTGTGGTGATTGATGAGGTTAACACTGATAACTGGGGGATCGGTTATGACGTAGTGACCGATTTGAGGAAAACCGCGAAATAGCTTTAGATTGGGGGCTACCTATAGCCCCCAATTCTGTTCACGAACAACGTAATTGATCCCACCCCGCCATAGCAAACTCAGCAGCCGCCAGTAGTGCTTCGCGTGAAGAGCCATCGCGTGCTTGAACAGACATTCCCTGTTGAACGCTAAGGAAGAATGTTGCTAATCCCTGAGTATCGATCTCTGCTCGTAACTCGCCTTCTTCAATTGCGCGCTTGAGTCTTCCTTCTATTAACTTAAGACAGACTGCCCGACGTGTTTGTAGCTCTGCTCGAACGGACTGGTTACCGCCTTCAGCCGTTAGCGCTCCGAGTATCACCAGGCAGCCGTTTGGCTTGTCGGATCGGGTAAAGGCATTCGCGCTTGCCACGAGCATAGAGCAAATTGCGTCAAAAGCTGATACGTTGCCCTCAAACTTCCCCCAGATAGGTTCTTTTTCGGCTTCAGCGTAGTGTTCTACCGCTTCAAGGAATAGTTTCTCCTTGCTACCAAAAGCTGCATAGATGCTAGGAGAGTTAATCTTCATCTCCCGGACAAGGTCGGGCATAGAGGTGCAGTCAAAACCTTGATTCCAAAACAGATACATCGCCTTTTCGAGGGCTGCTGTTCGATCGAAGTTGCGAGGGCGGCCGCGTTTTGTCATTGCTTACTCTTATTAATGTAATGATCAGCACAGAAATATGTTGAGTTTAATTTTGCGCTTATTTATATTCTGTGTCGATCGTTACATAAATAGGAGTTAGAGATGAAGGATCTGATAGGCAAAGTGGCATTAGTAACTGGTGGTAGTCGTGGGATGGGAGCGGCGATTGTAAAACGGTTCGCAGCGCAGGGGGCCACAGTTGTTCTGACATACAGTCGATCATCTGAGGCGGCTGAACAGGTAGTGGCCGAAATTGAGCAGTTAGGGCAAAAGGCTTTGGCTGTCGCCGTCGATAGTGCAGAACCTGCGGCTGTTATGCAGGTAATCGAGAAGACAGTAGCTGACCTGGGTCGGTTGGATATTTTGGTCAATAACGCAGGGGTGTTCACCGCGAAACCGATTGATGCATTAACGCTAAATGATTACGAGGAGACTATGGATGTCAATGTGCGTGCAGTATTCGTTGCCTGCCAGACCGCTTCTGCTCATATGCAGCCGGGTGGCAGGATCATCACAATCGGTAGCAACCTGGCGGAGAGGGTGCCGATGCCGGGGGCGAGCTTGTATAGCATGAGTAAGGCCGCGTTAGTCGGATTCACTAAGGGATTAGCGCGTGATCTGGGTTCCCGTGGTATTACAGCAAACATTGTTCATCCTGGATCGACTGACACAGCGATGAACCCGGCTGATGGTGAGTATGCGGAGTCTCAGCGCGATCGTATGGCGATCCCTCAGTTCTGCCAACCAGATGATATTGCCGGGCTGGTAACTTGGTTAGCGAGTGATGAAAGTCGTTTTGTCACAGGTGCAGGCTTCACCATTGATAGTGGCACAAACGCCTGATTCTGGGTTGCAAACGGGGTGCGGGCTGCGCCCGTACCCGTCTCAAATAGGCAGCAGTTGGTCAGAAATGGAAGTAAGAACCCAAGTAGCGTCAGCCGTAAAAGAACGATCGAACCCACAAAAGATTAATAAGGACGTTGCGTGTCTCGGCTTTTTGGTCTTTGTCATAGTGACTTCAGAATTTGCAGTAGTCGGACTTATGCCTGAGATCGCGAACGAGATAGAAGCGGATCTATCTCGGGTCGGCTGGTTAGCAACTGTATTCGCGATCGGTGCCGCTTTGATTGGCGCTCCGGTCACAATGCTAACAAGCCGGTTTCAGCCAAAACACTTTCTAATTGTTAGCAGCCTAGCGTTCGCCTTGGCAAATCTGTTGTTATCGCTGGTTGATCAGCTGATCACTATGGTCATTGTTAGGTTTTTGCAGGGTTGCATTTTGCCATCGATGGTCAGTATGGCGACCATGGAAGCGATTCAGATGGCTAAGAATAGATCTGAAGGTTGGGCTATTTCGAGAGTCAGCGCCGGTGTCGCTATCACCTCTGTCATTGGTCTTCCCGGTAGTGTGATGGTGGCAGAGATATTCGGGTGGCGAGTTAGTTTTTTTGTCCTCGCGGTTCTGGGGATTTTATCGGCTCTGTTCGTTGCACGCATCGACTCTAGAGAATCTGTTTTAGTTTATCGGGTGGAACGGAATAGCGCGCTCAACGACTATGACCTGCCGTCGATCGTTAAGCCGATGCTATTGTCTTTGATCCTCTTTACCGGGATGTTTTGCTCCTACACGTACATTACCGTGACATTGCAGCAAGTTGCGCAACTGAGCGCAAAACTAACTGCGTTGGTTTTGGTAGGTTTCGGTGTGGCCGGTGTTGTTGGAAATCTCGTTAGCGGTCGGATTAGTGTTGGGTCGTCGCTTAAAGCGACTATGGCTCTCGTAATTGGTTTCGCAGTTGTATTCTTTAGTTTTGAAAAGATGCTATCAAGCAGCTTTACCTTAGGCCTTTCAATAGTGGTCTGGGGGGCTATGCATGGCGCGTCCTTTGTTATTTGCCAATTAAGAGCAATCGCGATACCTGGGTTAAACAGAGCTTTCGCGTTATCCCTAAATATAAGTGTCTGCAATCTCGGAATTGCTGCTGGTGGTTGGGCTGGTGGTGTGGTTATCGATTACCTTGGCGTGTCTTCGCTTGGTTACATTAGTGCCGGGATCATGATATTGGCATTTGTCGGAGCCTGCTATTTACAGCGTTTACACGAATGAACGCAACCTCGAAACGGACTCTGCGTTTCTGTTGCCATCGATAATTCAAGTGCTTCAAGTCTCAAAGATTGCAAATATAGGACGATTGTCCTAGTATCTCGATTAGGGCATTTGTCCTAATTTATGCGAGGGGATAATGAAGCAACCTGAAAGGCGCGAGCAAATCATCGAAGTGGCGGATCGGCTGTTCTATGAGCAGGGCTATGACCACACCTCATTTGCAGATATTGCAAAAGCGGTAAAAATTTCACGTGGCAATTTCTATTATCACTTCAAAACGAAAGACGAGATCCTCGCTGCAGTCATTGCCTTCCGAAAAGTTAGGACCAAAGCAATGCTCGAGCGTTGGGAACAACAGGGCGATTCACCGGAGAAGCGGATTAATTGCTTCATCCAGATCTTGATAGCCAATCAGGCAAAGATTTTGCGCCATGGTTGTCCGGTTGGAACCCTCACAACCGAATTAGCAAAGCTTGGGCATCATTCGCAGGCGAGCGCTAGCGAAATCTTTACCCTTTTTCGTGAATGGCTGTGTAAACAGTTTGAAGATCTGGGGCGTGTAGAGGATGCAGATCAGTTAGCGATGCAGCTTCTTGCCAGAAGTCAGGGGGTAGCGACCTTAGCGAGTGCATTTGCCGATCAGAGCTTTATTGATCATGAAGTAAGGCAGATGTCTCTTTGGTTAAGTAATTTAAACTTTACGCAATAGAGAAGGAGAATATGGATGTTTGTGGTACTGCTTAAATTTTCTGACAACCGAATGAGTGCGGGCCAATTCATGGCGGAGCATAAACAATGGATTCAGCAGGGAATCGAGCAAGGCTTCTTCCAATTAGTCGGATCTTTGAAGCCAGAACAAGGCGGGGCCATTATAGCTCACGGTATTGAACGCCCAGCACTTGAAGAATACGTCGCCCAAGATCCTTTTGTAGAACATGGCGTTGTCCGCGCAGAGTTGCTGGAGATTAGTCCGGCACTTGCGTCAGATGAACTGTCGTTTATGCTCGCGAAATAAGGGATGCTCTAATGACAAAATTAATGACCGGTGATGACGGAAAAGTACGTTGTGGTTGGTGCAGCGCAACCGAGCAATATATCGACTACCACGATCAGGAATGGGGTTACCCGGTGGCCGATGATCGTAGATTGTTCGAGAAACTTTGTCTCGAGAGTTTCCAGTCAGGTCTGAGCTGGAGGACAATTCTGACCAAGCGCGATAATTTCCGCCGGGCATTTTCCAATTTCGAGTGGAAGCAGGTCGCGGAGTTCGACGAGTCAGATGTCGAACGATTGTTGCAGGACGAAGGGATTGTTCGTCACCGGGGTAAAATAGAAGCTGTCATCAATAATGCTCAGCGGATGCGTGAACTAATAGAGCAGGAAGGTTCGTTAGCGGCATATGTTTGGAAGTTTGAGCCGGCGGTTAGTGACCTTCCTGAACCGCAGACACGTTCAACTTCGCCTGAATCTGAAGCCATGTCGAAAGATCTTAAGAAGCGAGGCTGGAAGTTCGTTGGTCCAACAACTGTCTATGCTTTCCAGCAGGCTATGGGATTAGTGAATGACCATAGTGAAGACTGTGAGTTTAGGGAAAAGGCGCGGCTTGCCAGAGCTGAGTTTGTATCACCGTCCTAGCCCCCCTGATCACTGATTGATACAGAGCCTGTGCTCTGTATCGACTTTGATGAAATGCTGACAGTACCTGAAATTTCTATACCGTTTTTACTCATCGTTTAGCGCTGGATCGGTGCGGAAGCTATTGGTTAGATGCTCCAACACAATTTTAATCCGTTCTACCTGGCGAAGATCGGGGTGGGTCAGCAACCATAAGTCACTTTGTTTCCCTTCTGGTAACGGAATTAAGCGTTTTAGCCCGCTACGTTGTTGGTCGTCCGGCAAAAGCGCAATGCCAATGCCTTTTTCAGCCATCGCAGCCATAGCTACTAGGTCATTTGAGCGAGCACAGATCGAGTCCGGTAGATGTTTCTCCAGCCAACGGAAGGCAGGTAGTTGAGCCATGCTGCCATCAGCACCGATAACGCGTTGCTTCTGGAGTAGTGATATCGGATCGCTTGCTGTTGTTTGGCAGTCTTCCTGACCATAGAGGCTCCAGCCGATCGAACATACTTTTTTCCCGATCAGGTATTCTGGCGGCTGAGACGTAGCTCGCACAGCAATGTCCGCTTCGCGGCGGGATAGGTTAAAGTCCTGGTTACTGACGATGAGGTCAAAGGTTATCTCTGGGTATAGTGTGCGAATCTGATGCAGATAACCGGGTAGGTATGAGTACGCAATGTTATCGGGTGCTGTGATTCGAACATTTCCTCTCGGCCGAAAGTCCTGACCACTTAGTTGGCGCTCTAAACCGTCGAAAGCGTCGCCTATATTCTCCGCGTGGGAGAGCAGCGCTTCGCCTGCCTGCGTCAGTCGATAACCCTCCGCCAAACGGTCAAATAGACGTGCGCCTATCGATTGCTCTAGCTGATTCAGCCGCCGGAACATTGTGGAATGGTTGACAGAGAGCTCTCGCGCCGCGCCGTTGAGAGTGCCCTGCCGAGCGATTGCTAAGAAGCTTCTGATTAAATTCCAGTCCATGCAAAAGTCTCGATAAGCAGAAATGATCGCTTGCACTGATGCAAGCTTGGTTTTCAAATTTTGATGATGTTATTGCGATTAAGCAAGATTTAAAGTTCTCCTATCGACATTAAGAAATCTTAGAGAGGAATAACGATGACTGCTTTAACACAAGATTCATTCGGTCTGTTAGAAAAAACAGAACCAACAGGCTTAGCGGCATTAGTGTTACGGGTAACCTTAGGTATTGTGATGCTGGCGCATAGTATTTATCTGAAGCTAATGGTCTTTACACTGGCGGGTACTGCGAGCTTTTTCGAATCTCTTGGCTTGCCCGCAGCTGCAGCCTATTTAGTCTTCACAATTGAAGCAGCGGCAGGCTTCACCCTGTTAATTGGCTACAAAGTGCGTCTGACCTCGCTATTCCTAATACCGGTATTAATTGGGGCGACATGGGCGCATTGGTCGAGTGGCTGGCTGTTTACCAATGAAAACGGTGGTTGGGAGTATCCATTGTTCTTGGTGATGGCTGCAGTGGTACAACTACTACTCGGGGCAGGTATCTATAGTTTTGATAACAAATCCAGCACTCCACTGAACAGTAAAGCGGAGGGCTGAGTGATGATTGATTTCCCGTTAAGAAGTAAGCAATCGCGCTATCTGCTTATCAGCCATAAGCTTTGCCCATATGTTCAGCGAGCTGTTATTACTATGCAGGAGAAGGGCATTGAATATGAACGTATAGATATAGATCTGGCGAATAAACCTGACTGGTTTTTAGCGCTTTCGCCCACTGGGAGGGTGCCAGTATTGATTGTCGATGGCAGGCACAGGTTGTTTGAATCTGCTGCAATATGTGAATATTTGGATGAGGTTTCCGACAGTAGACTGCATCCGGAAGGTGCCCTGACAAGAGCTCAGCATAGAGCCTGGATCGATTTTGCTTCGTCGCTTCTGGCGGAGGTTGGCAAGCTTTATAGTGCTTTAGAAACAGATGGTTATAAGCACTCATTAAAAGTAATTCGAGCTAAACTTGAGTGCCTGGAGAAAGCAAAAGAACCAGGCGCCTATTTTTCAGGTGATCAGTTTTATCTGGTCGATGGAGTCTTTGCCAGCGTTTATCGTTATTTTGATGTGTTTGAGAAATACAGTAGTGACCACGAAATCTCAATGCTATTTGACGGACTGGATGGCTTAAAGAGATGGCGGGAAAACCTTACAAAACGTGATTCGGTAAGGTCCGCCGTAGCGGGCGATTATGATGTAATGCTGCAACAATTCGTTGCTCGTAAGAAGGGCGTTCTCGCTGGTAGCCTTAGCTCGAACGTGGTTTGATTAGCGTGTAAGTATCTGGCGCGATTAGGATAGTGGAATGGATTTGCAAAAAAAATTGAGCTTGCTGACTCAGTACAAGCTTTGGGCAGACGAACTGACCTTTACTTCAGTCAGTGAATTACCCGAGGGTGAAGCTCTGAAATCGCGCCAGACACGTTTTGGAAATATGGTTCATACCTTAAATCATGTCTACGTTATTGATGACATCTTCAAGGCTCATTTGACGGGCGGAAAGCATGCTTATACCGCCCGGAACACGGAAACCAGTCCAGCGTTTGATGAACTGTGGCGAAAACAGATAGAAATGGACCTATGGTACATCGATTATGTGGATGGCCTGAAGCCGGGGCAGCTATCAGAACTGGTTCACTTCCAGTTTGTCGGCGGTGGAACCGGGGTTATGAGTCGTGAGGATATGATTATTCATGTCGTCAATCATGCAACTTATCATCGCGGTTTTGTAGGCGACATGTTCTATCAGGCGGGAGCTGTGTTGCCAGCCAATGACTATCCGGTATTTATTCGGGATGCGAGAGCTGATTCTCGAAGATGATCAAACTGATTGCGCCACCCAGGTCGTTTAGTGATCCACCTTCCTTATAGCCACCTGTTGGGTCGGGTTCGCCTTTTGGTCCGCCATGGCACTCCAGGCATGATTGATCATAGTATTCGGGGAGAATGTATCGGAAGGCGACTTTACCCCGAATCTTTGTAATCTCTGAGAATGGCTTGCCGATCGCGTAGTCCTTACTTTTGAAGAACGCCTCGATAATATGGTGCTCCCAGCGGTCAGGGGCGTTGGTCAGATTCCTGATGAAACTCTTGGGCGCCGTTAGTTTGATCTGCATCTTTCCATCCATTATTTCTGTAAAACGGCTGGCTACCTGGCGGGCGAAAACGGCGGGAAGAAAGCCTTTATAGCTCTGTCCCTTTTGGTTTATCAGCGATTGATTTCTGTTAATTGTGTCAGTAATTGCTGCCTGCATGGCAATAACGGCTTCATGTTCTTCGTTTAAAGGTTCACTAGTGGCTGTCCTGTAGTTTGCCTTTATTTGCTCGACGAGTATCTCAGCGGTAAGGCCTTTATTGCCAAGCGTCTCATCGTTGATCAGGGTTTGATTGAAGGAGATAACTTGTCTGGCTGAGCGGAAAAGCGTGGTTAATTGATGGCTTATAGCATGCTGCTCACGTATATCAGCGACGGCCGGAAAGGTAAGCAGCGAACAAAATATTAACATTGTTAGCAGCCCACTCAGTATTGGGTCTTTGCTATCTCCCTGCATGCGTGATGTCCTGAAATGGATTCGCTTAAGAGGCTGAAACTTGATATGGAAAGTATAGCCAGTTCCGACATGAGCGAATGCTAAGGCGAGAGGGGAATAAACAGGGATAATCGGCGATAGCGGTAAGCAATGTTAGGAGGGAGTAGCCAGGGTTCTGGCTTGTAACAAGCCGCAGATCTTTGTGACTATAGAAAGGCCCCGTTCAATGGCGGGGCTTTTCTATTGGTGCGGGTATCAGCTTTCGAGTTCTTTCAGGCCGCGATACAGTTCAAGCGCCTCTGGGTTAGCCAGTGCATCTTTGTTTTTAACTTCCTCGCCGATGATGATCTTACGCACTGCCAGCTCAACAATCTTGCCGCTAATGGTACGTGGGATGTCGGCAACCTGAATGACCTTTGCAGGTACATGGCGCGGAGAAGTATTAGCGCGGATCGTTGTTCTGATCTCTTTGATCAGGTCGTCTGTTAGCTCGACACCGTCTTTAAGGCGTACAAACAGCACAACGCGCACATCATCCTGCCACGGTTGACCAATACAAATACTCTCCAGCACGCTATCAACTTTCTCAACCTGTCTGTAGATTTCTGCAGTGCCGATGCGCACACCGCCAGGGTTGAGTACAGCATCGGAGCGCCCATGAATAATCAGTCCGTCTTCAGCTGTGCGTTCGCCATAGTCACCATGTGCCCAGATATTGTCGAACTGATCGAAATAAGCATCATGATACTTCTGGCCGCTTTCATCGTTCCAGAACCCAATCGGCATAGATGGGAAAGGCTTAGTGCAAACCAATTCACCTTTCTCTTCTGTCACTGAATGGCCTGCGTCGTCAAAGATATCGACGGCCATACCCAGTCCCCGGCACTGAAGCTGACCAGGGTAGACTGGGCGAATAGGGCAGCCCAGTGCAAAGCAAGAAACAATATCAGTGCCGCCTGATATGGATGCCAGTAAAAGATCTGACTTGATATCGCGGTAAACGTACTCGAAACTTTCATGTGCCAGTGGTGAACCGGTTGAAAGCACTGCACGCAGAGCCGGTAAGCTATGGCTCTCACGTGGTTTGACACCGGCTTTTTCAAGCGCAGCAATGTACTTTGCACTGGTGCCGAAAACTGAAATACCTTCTTCTTCAGCGATGTCCCATAAAATGCCAGGTCGCGGCGCGAATGGAGAGCCTTCGAAAAGCATTAATGTTGCGCCGCAAGCCAGACCGCTGACCAACCAGTTCCACATCATCCAGCCGCAGGTTGTGTAGTAAAACAGTACATCATCCCGTTTCAGATCCGTGTGGAGCATATGCTCTTTCAGATGCTGGATCAGTGTCCCGCCAGTACTGTGCACGATACATTTAGGCACGCCGGTGGTGCCTGAAGAGTACATGATATATAGCGGAGCATTGAACGGTAGTTGCTCAAACTCGATCTCAGTCGCTGAGTTATCGACAAAATCACCTAACAAGATGGCGTTGTTAAGAGTCGACAGATCTGGGTTGCCAGTTGTATATGGCACAATAATGATCTTCTCAATAGAGTCGATCTGAGCGGCGATCTCGGCGATACGTGGCATAGAGTCCAGCGTTTTGCCGTTATAGTAATAACCGTTTGCCGCAATCATGATACGCGGTTTGACCTGACCAAAGCGATCAACGACCCCGTGTTGTCCAAAATCAGGAGAGCAGGAACTCCACACTGCGCCTATCGAAGTGGCTGCGAGCATGGCGATAACAGTTTCTGGCAGATTGGGCATAAAGCCTGAAATGCGGTCGCCTGCAACGATACCATGCTGGCGTAGTGCAGAAGCCAGTACTGCTACGCGCTGGAACAGTTCTGCATAGGTAATCTCTTCGCGGTTACCCTGTTCATCGCGGAAAACAATCGCTTTTCGATCATCTCGAAACTTCAGCAGGTTTTCAGCGAAATTGAGTTTGGCTTCTGGGAACCATTGAGCGCCGGGCATCTTTTCGCCGTCCGCGAGGATCGTGTCCCCTTTGTATTCGGAGACAACGCCACAATGCTGCCAAATCGCATCCCAAAACAGCTCATTGTTATCAACACTCCACTGATGGAATTGCTGGTAGTCATCGAGTTCTGCATTGTGTTCAGTGCTGATCTGTTTCATCAGCTTAAACATCTGGGTGTTTTTAATCTGCTGCTCAGATGGCTGCCAGAGTGGCTTTGTCATTGTTATCTCCAGTTTCGGTTAGCCGCTACAGGGATCAGTGTGCTATAAGACGTTATATTTAGCCAATTTAGATAATTTAGCGATTAATAAAATATATTAATGAATGTATCAGTTAAGCAACTACGTGCCTTTGTGGCGGTAGCATCAACGCGGAGCTTCACAGAGGCCTGTAGTCAGATTCACTTGTCTCAACCAGCGCTTAGTATTGCGATAAAGAACATTGAAGAAGCAGTGGGCGGCCCTCTGCTGACGCGAACGACTAGAGCCATCGCATTAACGCCAGAGGGTGAAGACTTCCTGCCAGTCGCAAAGCGTCTGATAAAAGATTGGGACGGTGCCTTTAGTGATCTGAATAATAGGTTTGCTTTGGCGCAGGGCAGAGTAGAGATCGCTGCTATGCCTTCTTACGCATGTAATTTACTGCCATACATCATGAAGGAATACCGAGAACTCTATCCGAACGTGAATATTACCGTGCAGGATGTGGTCGCAGAATCGGTAGTGGAGATGGTGCGTACGGGGCGCGTAGAGGTAGGAATAAGTTTTGATCCTGGTGAGTCCGATGAGCTCTCATTTTCGCCAATCTACAGTGACAGGTTTATTGCCGTTTGTAGTCCTGATCACCCACTAGCTGGTGAGTCTCTTGTGAGTTGGAAGCAGCTGCTACGATATGACATGGTTGCGTTGCAACGGCCATCAGTTGTGAGTGTATATATCGAGCAGGCACTGGCCGAATACGGTATGACATTTCCGGTAGTTTTTGAGTCTCACCAGTTGGCGACGGTAGGGCGGATGGTGGCAACCGGGCTCGGAGTGAGTGTGGTGCCTTCACTATGTCGTCAACAGATGGAGGAGTTGGGAGCGCTATGCCTTAGCCTTCAGGCACCAGCTGTCGAAAAGGAAGTTGGTATTATCACTCGCAAGCGGCATCCACTATCAGTGGCGGCCCGAGCCATGGTTGATGTGATTAGGGCGAGCGAACATAGTCGTCCAAAATGGATGGCGAGCTAATTTTTTGTGTTTCTCAAAAGTGAAGATAAATCCGGCAGGTCGAAGCCGTGCGCTTTATAGATCTTCTCAAGGCGGCCACTTTGCATCAGTTTTTGAGTTCCTACAACGTAAAACTCCATGATCATCTTCCCGCGAGTGGTACGCGGAGTGATCATGTACCAATGTGCCGTGCCGACATAGCTGATATCAAACTCCTGATAGGGTGGTAGGTTGCTGTTGCCGAACGCCTGTTGGTAGTGCCGGCTAATGGTCTGGCGCATCTCATTACGGTCATCTATATAGACGTCGCATTTGCCTGCTGCGGTTTGCAGAAATGCTTCTCTTTTTGTCTCTTTCTCCTGGTATTGATGTAACTTGAGACCTATTGCCAGTCCGATTTGTGGTGACGAACAGACTCTGTAACCGATCAGGTCATCTTTGTTGGTAGGACTTTGGGTAAACTGATTGATACGATAAAACGCGCTAACCGGGGTGCTGAGTATTGGAAAGGGTGCTTGATAGTGACGCATGTCGCTCCCCTGATCTTTAACAATGCCGCCGGCGAAGTCTGCTTTGTCATCATGGATCAAACGGATGGCTTCACGAAAAGAACGGCCTGTTTTGTAAACCTCTATATCATGTTGAGAAAACACTTCGGGAATGATCTGGTCATATAAGCCACTGTTATCAGCTTCAGTTAGGCTTGGCCATTGTTCGGTGACCCAGCTGATATTGTCGATAACAGGTTGATGTGAATCTGCATAAAGGTCGCTTAACGTCGATACCGTTAAAATGAGTGCAGAAAGTGAAGTTAAGCAATTTGATATGCCCATTCTCTTAGAATCCCCGGCCGGTTTTCATTGTTATAGGTGTCCGAGAGTGTGGAAATCAGTCCATTGTTTATTACTTAATCAAATTACTCTAACTGATCTTATAAACATAAAGTAGTACTCAGATCAGTAGAACGTCTGTTATCGAAGAGACGTGTGAGTCATAACGCGGTCATGAAGATAGCTGCCGGGTATTGAATGCCGAGATAGAATGTCAGCGCCGGCAGCTAGTTGTTTGAGCAATTAGCGGAGATACTCTTTGCTAATCTTTTTGAACTGGTCTGTACCGGACTTCTGCATCCACTCGAATGCGACCATCTCGCGACTGACAATATGTATGCCGTTAGCACGGAGTCTGTCGAGAGCGAGTGACTTATCTTCAGCAGAGCGGGAAGAGACACAATCAGCAACGACAAATACTTCTCGTGCCTGTTGCTTCAATTGCATCGCAGTCTGTAACACGCAGACATGTGCTTCCATGCCGATCAGAATCACCTGATCAGGCCGATGTTCGTTAATCCGACGATTACATTCTGGCTCTGACATACAGGAGAAATGGAGTTTCTCAAGTACCATCTCAGGGTCAATCTGATCGTTTATCGCAGGAACTGTATGTCCTAATCCTTGTGGGTATTGTTCAGATGCCATGACAGGCACGCCAATAACATTGGCGATTTCCAATAACCATTTACAGTTATCGACCAGCTGCTCTTTCTGGTAAATGGCTGGTACCAGCTTTTCCTGAATATCGATAACCAGCAGTAAAGACTTGTCTGGATGAATCAACATTGGATTAACCTGCTTCGCGGCTATTGACCATCAGGGTCGCTTCGCCAATAGTGACCGGCTTATCGTTGACTGAACAAACGGTGCTCAGCTTTACGCGGCGACGGCGTTCGTTTATTTCCTCGACCGTTGCAGTCGTAACTACCTCATCACCGATCTTGACCGGAGCGCGAAATTTAAGGTTCTGATCAACATAGATCGCGCCAGGTCCTGGAAGTTTGGTGCCTAACACGGCGGAGATAAGCCCTGCATTCAGCATGCCGTGAGCGATCCGCTCCTTAAACATTGTCCCGGCAGCGTACTCAGCATCCAGGTGAACAGGGTTAGTATCGCCGGTTACTTCTGCAAAGGTAATAATGTCCTGTTCAGTGACTACTTTACTGATTGTGGCGCTCTGACCAACTTCCAAGTCTTCAAGGTAATACCCGTGAGTAGCTGTCATCCTTTCGACACTCCCAATGTAATAAGGAAAAACCTGTATTCTACGCGAACTTTCTCGTCGCCTGAAAGCGATTATCGACCTATGACCCGTAACATTTTTTCAACGGTTGGTAACTTTTTTCGAGGCTTTTGGTCGCAGGCACCACGTTTTTCATGTTGATCGATCAGCGTCCAGTCGGCAAAGCTGCTCGCTTGACCATTCAGGCCTAGTGCGGGATAGCCCGGTTTGTCAGCGGCAGTGGTCTGTTCCGCTAACTGTTTGGCCAGCTGCATCGCATCAGCGCGATTCGCAGGGATGACTCCTTGAGGGCCTCGTTTACACCAGCCAACGCAATAAAGGTTATTACCTATAAAACCGTTATCGTGAGCAAAGGTACCTCGCTCTGCGTCGTATGGAACGCCATTAAGCTTGCGAGTGGTAAACCCGGTAGCAGTCACTATAGTGCCGACCTGAAGGTCTGACTCATCTGATCCATGCTGTACCCGTAATACTTCGACTTGATTGTCGCCAATGATCTCTAACGGAGAGGTATCGAAGTGGAAGTGTATTTCAGTTGATGCGTCTTCTGGATCGTCGAATGCTTGCTGCAGTATCTTGAGATTGCGATCGGCGTTTGGTGTCAGGCTAAGGTCTGCCGGGTTTGGGATACGACCGGATGCCAGTTTAAAGCAAACATCTTCCAGCTCGGCAAGCTCTTTTAGTTCTGCAGAGGTGAACTTTGCGTATTGGGCAGGACTACGGGCGATGATATGGATCGTTTTGACTGCAGCTCGTTCGAGCGTTGAGGCAGCCTCTACTGCTATGTCGGTAACTGAATGTTTCGATCCGGTTAGTAAGGTACGTGCGAGATCCAGCGCGACATTACCAGCCCCTATGATCGCGACTGTATCGTTGATAGCTGGTTGGGCTTGTTGGTGATCTGGGTGGGCGTTGTACCATCCCACCAGCTCTGCTGCACCATAGCATCCGTTTAATTCCAGGCCATCTATCGGTGGCTGTCGGTCATCAAATGCTCCGGTTGCCAGAATAACGAGGTCATAGTGTTGCTGTAGTTCATCGACACTGATATCACGGCCGATCTCAATGTTGCCGACAAAGGTAACGTTCTCTCGGTTAAACACGCTCGCTAACTGGCGTTCGATCTGTTTGGTGCGCTGGTGGTCGGGGGCGACACCGTAGCGAACAAGACCAAAAGGCGTTGGCAGCCGATCGAACACATCAATTTTTGACTCGGGGCACTGACGGGCGAGGGCGTCGGCCAGATAGCAACCGGAAGGTCCGCTACCAATAATTGCAACCTGTAACATGTGAGTCTCCTTGGTCGAAACTGCCGATAGTTTATGATTAAGCAGCAATAAGCGTGACTTTATCCAAGATAAGGTAATAATTACAATTGCTTTCAAAATAACATAATCCGGGACGATGATCCCGGTAGCACAGGGCAGTTCTATGGATCTTCTGACCAGTATGGCGGTGTTCGTCAAAGTGGTAGATCACAACAGTTTTTCAGTTGCTGCAGCTGAACTGGGTATTTCCAGTTCTTCAGTCAGTAAACAGGTTTCTCAATTAGAGTCCCATGTTGGGGCGCGTTTATTACAACGTACTACCCGACGTATCAGCGTTACTGAAATCGGCGCGGCTTATTATGAGAAGTGTATTGTTATTCTTGCTGAAGTGGATGAGGCTGAAAGCCTGGTCTCCACGTTACAGGAACACCCACGCGGCGTGCTGCGTATTAACAGCAACATGACGTTCGGTCAATTGCAGCTCGCCAGGGCGTTGCCGGAGTTTATGGAGCTATATCCAGAAATCAGGGTAGAGCTGACATTAGACGATCGTAAGCCCGATATGATTCGTGAAGGGTACGATTTGGCCATTCGTATTGCTGACCCTCAGCTGCCGGATTCAAGCCTTATTGCTCGCGAGCTATCTTCTATCCCGCTATATACTTGTGCGACCCCGGCGTATCTGGATAAGCACGGGCGTCCAGAATGCGTAGCAGATTTGAATCGACATAACTGTCTTATATTCGTTCATGCCAGCAGCGCGTCTCAGTGGCTCTATGAAAACGATGATGAACGTATAAGCGTGCAGGTTAGTGGTGATCTGCAGGCGAATAACAGTCAGGTGATCCGTGAGGCGCTTTTGGCGGACCGAGGAATCGCAAACCTGGCTTCGTTTGTGATCGGTCCTTACATTGAAAATGGCGATCTTCAGCTATTGTTTCCTCAATACAAACCTCAGCGTTTGAGTATTTTTGCGGTCTATCCGGAGCGGCGCTATACCTCGCCTAAGGTTTCCTGTTTCATCGATTTCTTTAAGGAGTGGTTAGAACAGAACTTGCAGCAGTCATTCCAGGCGCAAACTGCGAATAATCAATAGAGATAGAATTATTGTTTCCAATTTGGAAATAGAGTTCTGCCATGTCAGGGCAGGCGGAAGCAAAGGTTTTTCGCTATGTTTACGGGTTATGAATACGGGGCATATAGGTAATAGTAAAGGCCCCTGTACAGCTGACAATTTGAGGTACGAGAAATGAAACTAGCATCTTTAAAATCAGGCCGGGACGGAAAGTTACTGGTGGTTTCCCGTGATCTGACCCGTGCAGTTGTGGCTGCGGACATCGCGTCCACTCTGCAACAAGCGGTAGATAGCTGGGATGAGATCTCTCCAAAGTTGGATGCGCTATATCGTCAGCTTAACGACGGGCCAGTCACCAATGAATTTGAACTGGATATGGCGGCGTTGGCATCTCCACTGCCACGAGCTTATCAATGGTGTGACGGTTCTGCCTACGTCAACCATGTAGAGTTGGTTCGTAAGGCGCGCGGTGCAGAAATGCCTGAGACTTTCTGGACAGATCCGCTGATGTATCAGGGCGGATCAGATGCATTCCTTGATCCTCACGGTGATATTCCAACTGAGAGCACTTCATTTGGCATCGATTTTGAGGGTGAGGTTGCGGTGATTACCGATGACGTACCTATGGGTGTGTCTGCTGAGAATGCAGCGGATCATATTAAGTTGTTGATGCTGGTGAACGATGTTTCCCTGCGAGGCTTGATTCCAGGTGAATTGGCTAAAGGTTTCGGTTTCTTCCAGTCTAAGCCGTCCTCCGCGTTTTCTCCTATCGCCGTCACACCGGATGAACTCGAGGGTGCCTGGACAGATACTAAGGTCTGCCTGCCGCTTAACGTTCGTTACAACGGAAAAGAATTTGGTAAGGCTGATGCTGGCACTGATATGACGTTTAACTTCGCTCAGTTGGTTGCTCATGCTGCTAAAACACGTCCTTTAGCGGCCGGTGCGATTATCGGGTCCGGTACAGTTTCCAATAAGCAGAACACTGAATGGGGTTCGTCGATCGAGCAGGGTGGTGTGGGTTATTCCTGTATTGCAGAAATTCGAATGATCGAGACCATTAATAATGGTAAGCCAGAAACATCCTTTATGTCTTTTGGCGATAGCATCGAAATTGAGATGAAAAACAAAGATGGCGAAAACATTTTCGGTACCATCTCTCAAACTGTGACCGAATACAAAGCGTAACGGAGAGCCGGATCATGAAACTCTTCGATTACGTTCGGTCATCTGCAGCATATAGGGTTCGTATTGCGCTGAACCTGAAACAGATGGACTACGAACAGATTCCGGTCAACCTACTTGAGGGTGCTCAGCGAGGCGAACAGAATCTGGCGCGTAATCCTCAGGGATTGGTGCCATCGTTTGAAGATGCGGACACAACGCTGAATCAGTCGATGGCGATCTGTGAGTATCTGGATGATGCGTATCCTGAAAGCTATCGGTTGTTGCCGGATGCACCACTTGAAAAAGCACGGGTGAGAAGTTTGGCGCAGCTGATTGCTTGCGATATCCATCCCGTCAATAACTTAAGGGTGCTGAAGTATCTGGTGGGGGAGCTAGGTGCGACTGAAGAGCAGAAGCTCAGCTGGTATAGACATTGGATTACCCTTGGCTTCGAAGCGCTTGAAGAGCATTTGAACTCAGAACAATCCGGAAAATTCTGCCATGGTGATGAGCCAACACTGGCAGACCTCTGTCTGGTACCGCAAGTGTTCAACGCTCGCCGGTTTGAAACTGACCTATCTCGATTCCCACGAGTCGTGGAAATCGCTGATCGTTGCAATGACATTGATGCTTTTATAAAGGCGTCGCCGGATAATCAATAAAGCAAAAGCACCCAACAAGGGTGCTTTTTTTTGGCTTGTTCACTGAGCGGCTGCTCTCCGGTAGCGGATAGCGTCTATCGCTAGATTTACCGGGAGTTTGATTGAAGATAGTTAAAGATCAAACGCGGAATCTCGTCATTTGCATATCCCTGAGCAATAACCTTGTCAAACTCGCGCAGAAAGGCTGTTTGATTGAGGTCTTTATGGAACGCAAGATGATTTGAGTCCCGTACCAAAGGAACTGGCAGTACGCTGAAATCCTCTGCGGTAAGATCAGGGGCCTGATCTAATGTGAGCTGTAACGAAGAATACCCCGGGCTAAAGAGCGCAACATCAATTCTGCCGGACTTTAATAGCCGAAGACGCTGAAGCCGATCTCGATCGTAAGTCATAGTGAATTGCTTGCTGGCTTTTTGAAATGCTTCGCCGTAAACACATGTGTAGCAGGTAGCAACTTTCTTACCCGCAAGGTCAGTGGGCTGCTGATATGGAAACTCCTGGCCTTTACGCGTCACTATGATGACTTCGTCGTAAAACAGGGCGGTAGAGTAGTCGAATGTGCGCTTTCTATCCTCGGTGATAGACAGGCCTATGATGCCAGTGTTTTCTTTACATCCCATTGCCGTTTTGTAGCTACGTGCCCATGGGTAAAGCTCGATGTTAAAACGGTGCGACATACGTTGTTCGGCATATTTGAGGATCTCAACAAGAATACCTTCCGGGTAGCCCCGCTGGCTGCTAATCTTTGGCGCCTTGTCGTAGTTGCCAACAATTGTATATTCAGTTGCCGTTGCCAGAGAGGTCGTCAATGACAGTGCTATTGAGGCGATAAAGGACGGGATACGCATGAGCTGTGAATGGTGGTTTCAAGGGAGTTAGGCAGTATACGAACTGCTCATCCATGAGCAATAGGTAGAAATACTGAAAGCATTCGCGAGTGGCAACTGTTGAATGCGGATGAAAAGGTTAATCTTCGTGCATTGCCTGAAGTGCTTCTTCAGTCCATTTCATCGCAGCACGGTAGGCCAGATCGTGCAGGCCAGCATCAAAATCAGCTGATAACTCACCCCAGTCCCCAGCTTCGTAATGGATTACGTTGCTAAGCACTTTTCCTATTGGTCCGGCGTAGTCTGTGATGGCCTCAGTGATATCTTCGCCCAGAGGAACCTGACCCAGCATGGTCTCCTGATCAATATCGAGCATCGCGTGTAAGCCGGACATCATGCCGGCCATAAAGAAACTCGAAGCGTTCGGGGCTTTTTGTCCCTCTGCAACCAGTTCACACATACGGCCACGAATCAGCAGGATTCGGGTGAGTTCTTCAGGCTTGTCTTTGTTGCCAGACATCGAGATCAAGGTTGCCCATTTCTTAACCTGTTCGAGGCCAAGCAGAACGACCGCTTCAGATATTGATTCAACTTTACGGACGAGAGAATATGCGGCCGAGTTTACTATCCTCAGTAGCTTAAAGGTCAGGACTGGATCTCTGATGATCAGCTCTTCAAGGTATTCGGGCGCTACGTTTGGTTTCTGTAATGCCTGTACCAGTTGCAATAGGGCGATCTGGTTTGCCTGAACTCGTTTCCCTTTAACAACCTTAGGCTTGCTGAGAAAACTGCCCTTGAAGAGTTTGAAGCCAAGTTCCACGCACTCTTCAAGCTGGGTGAAGTTGTCGATGTTTTCAGCAATAAAGGTCACTTTAAATGGCGCATACTGATCCATTTTTTCTTTAAGGGCAGTCGCGTCATGTTTGCTGGCATCAAGCTTCACCATGTGGGCGATCTTGAGCAAGTTATCAAATGCCGGTCGGTACTCGAAACTGTTCAGCGCAATACGGTAACCTGCGTTGCGCAGCGCCAGCAGACCATGGACAAATTCCTTGGTAATACCTGCATCTGGTTGCACCAACAAAACGACCTGTTTGTGTGGCAGTTCAGGAACGTTTTGGTTACTGATTATCTCGTTGGAAAGTGCAATAAATGCGGGCAGCCGTTTTTGCTCCCCTTGATCTGAGATACTGGTGTAACTATTAAGGATCAGTTCGCTGGTGGCCTGGCTGTCATCAAAAATCGAATGCTCGTCACCGCTATCGCTGTGGCATAGTAACTCGTAGGCGATAACTTTTTGCTGAGTATCAAAAATGGGTTGCCGGGCCATTAATACCTGGCCGCCACTTGATGAAGTGATTGCGTCTGTCGACATAGTCGTTGCTAGTCCATGTGGTCGATGCCAAGGATTCTACCTGCGAAGCATCGATTGTCCCAGTAATAATATGAGTTGTATTTCTTCAAAAACACTATCGGTTATAATAGGCGATCTTTGTTCCTGATGTACGAATAAATCATGTCTATAAACTGGTTTCCCGGCCACATGCACAAGGCGAGAAAAGAGATCGCCAAGGTCATGGATGAGGTCGATGTAGTGATAGAAATTCTGGACGCCCGGTTACCGCAGTCCAGTGAAAACCCGCTGGTCGACTCACTGCGTAAAGGTAAGCCAGTTATCAAATTGTTGAATAAAAATGATTTGGCAGACCCTGTTCGTACCAAGCAGTGGCTGGACTTCTTCAATGCGATGGAGAGTGTGACTGCTTATGCGATGAATTATGAAGATCGCAAATTTATCAATAAGATACCTGATCTTTGTAAGAAAGAAGTTCCAGTTAGAGCTAAGCAGGGCAGGCCCGTACGTGCGATGATTATGGGTATTCCTAACGTCGGTAAGTCGACGCTGATCAACGCGCTTTTAGGGCGAAAGATTGCTAAGGTCGGTAACCAGCCAGCCGTAACCCGAAATCAACAGCGCTTTACCTTAAAGAACGGTATGGCATTGTCTGATACACCGGGGATCTTGTGGCCGAAAATAGAAGATAAAGATAGTGGTTATCGTCTGGCCTCCAGCGGCGCGATTCGTGATACTGCTATCGAATATGAGGATGTCGCGCTTTTCGCAGCAGGATTTATGCTGTCTGACTATCCTCAACGCCTTCAGGAACGTTATAAACTTAAAGCGCTACCAGAGCTTCCTGAAGAGTTACTGGAACAGATAGGTCGAAAGCGTGGTGGATTACGTCCAGGTGGCATAGTCGACATGCATAAAGCCTCAGAGATTCTGTTAACGGAGTTACGTTCCGGGAAATTGGGCCAAATTACATTTGAAACTGTCGCTGAGTGGGATGAAAAACGTCGTCTTGCAGAGATCGAAGCGATGGAACTGGCGGCTGCAGAAGCAGAAGCTGCAGAAGCTGAGAAAACAGAGAAATCATGAGTAGAACCAAAAAAAGACGCAGTAACCTGTACCGAATCGTCGGTGATCAGTTGCCAAGCCGCCGTGAACGTCTGGCTGATGATAATAGCTACGAGAGCCGAAAGCGTAAGGCCAAACAGGAAGAGAAAAAGAAACAGTCGGTTTATCAACGACATCTGGAATCAGAAAAACCAAATAAATCTGATAATGAGCCTGAGGCGCAACCGCGCGGCGGGCGTCTGGCGGATAAAATTCGTCAGCTAAATCAGGAAAAAACTGAACAGTCATAAGCGCGTTACATCCGTGGCGACGCTCTGTCGTTACAATAAACCTGCCGCAAAATTTGATCTGCCGGAATTGCTCTTCTAGTTTTATGGTTGAGTAATTCCGGAGATACCGCCATGTCTCATGATCCTGTGCACCGCGCGGCTGATCGACCTGTTAAAGTTCGAGTCGTTGCTGGCGAGACGTATTGTTGGTGTGCCTGTGGCCGTTCTGCCACACAGCCGTTTTGTGACGGTTCCCATCAGGGAACAGGCCTTGATCCAGTCGTGTTCACCGCAGAAGAGGATGCCGAACTTTGGCTCTGCATGTGCAAACAGACTTCAACGCCTCCAACCTGCGATGGTTCTCACAAACGAAACAAGGAATGATTGGCTAACTCCCCTGAATGCGCGTCGGTGCTGTGCTAAGATACGCGCCGTTTTTACTTGCCGGAGCTGAGTCGTGCAATCCTGGGATGTCATTATTGTTGGTGCAGGCGCCTCTGGCCTGATGTGCGCAGCCACTGCTGGTTATCGTGGCCGTTCAGTTCTGTTGATTGAGCATACAAAAAAGATCGGGCGGAAGATATTGATGTCCGGTGGCGGCCGCTGCAACTTTACTAATATCCATAACGGCCCGGATAACTTCCTGTCTGGTAATCCCCATTTCTGCAAATCTGCATTAAGTCGTTATAGCGCACGTGATTTTATCGAACTGGTTGAGCGCCATGGCGTGGAATACCACGAGAAGACATTGGGGCAGCTGTTTTGTAACGAGTCGAGTAAAGAGATTCTTAATCTTTTGATGACTGAGGCCGACTGGGCGGGTGTAACGGTCAAAACAGAGTGTGAAGTATTCTCTGTCGAGCAAGAAGGGGAAGGCTTCCACCTGCGAACCAGTGCGATGGGCGACTTGACCTGTGAGTCGCTGGTGATCGCAACAGGCGGACTGTCGATCCCGAATGGGGGAGCGACTGGGTTTGCTTATGATGTTGCGCAACAGTTTGGTCTGGAGGTGACGCCACGCGCAGCAGCGCTAGTCCCTTTTACTATGCAACCGCATGAGTTGGAATGGATCAAGCCTTTGTCGGGCACTTCACATTGGGTCAAGGCAACGATCGGCAAGCAATCATTTACCGAAAGCATGTTGTTTACCCATCGTGGTTTAAGTGGCCCGGCGATTCTGCAGATATCATCTTATTGGCAACCCGGCAGTGAAGTGGAGATAGATCTTTTCCCAGACATGGATCTCGCTGTTTGGCTGGTTGATCAACGGGAAAAACACCCCAACATGGAGCTGGCAAATCTGCTTGGTCTCAAAATGACCAAACGTTTAGCGAAAGCACTGTGTGAGCTCTGGCAGTTTAGCGGCCCAGTTAAACAATATGACCAGCGAGCGTTGGAAAACATCGCTAATACCTTTCATCAGTGGAAGGTTAAACCTTCGGGAACTGAAGGATACCGAACAGCGGAAGTGACCATTGGTGGAATCGTGACTGATGCTGTCTCTCAAAAGACTATGGAAGCTAAGGCAACTCCTGGACTCTTCTTTATCGGAGAGTGCCTTGATGTAACCGGTCATTTGGGTGGTCATAACTTCCAATGGGCCTGGGCGTCAGGAGTAGCAGCCGGACAGGCGGTTTAACGTTGTTGTCGTAGTTCAAACTAAGCCAGTTCAAGCAACTTATCTGTGTCACGCAGGGTGAAATAAAGCGCGGGTCCTGGCTTCTGTTTGAGTAACGGTTTAGTTCTTGTTATTGACTTAAACTATCTCAATTTTTTTCGTCTGGTGATTGCCTAGCCAGAAAAGACTGGTTAATCCTAACATCAAAAACGCCAGTATCTGGTAGCTAAGCCGAGAGCTATACATCTCGCTTATCAGCCCGATGAACAGCGGACCGCAGAATACACCAAGCCCCCACGCCAGATAATAGCCACCGGAAATTGAGCCCCTCAAGGAATCAGGAACGCATTCATAGAGATGCGCCATAGAAGTCACGCAAAATATGCCTAGCCCGAAACTTGCAGCCGTCAACGATATGTAAATCCATGGATAGGGCAGGAAGTCGAATAAGCCAATACCTATGCACGCAATTATAAAGCCCGAACACATAAAAGCGCGTCGATCATATTGATCGGATAGTGGACCAGCGATTATCTGGGAAACACCAATTGCTATAAAAAATAGAATAAAGAAGATTCCAACGGATTGATGATCAAACCCTTTAGCAGCGAATAGGTAAGCTGGTAAGACGCTTGTGAAAATACCATACGCAGCGCCATAGATAAGGATGCCAGCGAGGGTGACGAGCGGTGCCTTTAAACGTAATAAAGAAAGCGACTTTTGTAGTCGTGCTGAAGGATCATAGCTTGTGACTAATAAGGGTTGTGAGCGTGAAAGGCATAGCAAAATGATGATTCCTGAACAGAAACAAAGCAATGTGAAGATCAGGAAAGGTGCGTTACTGATACCTGAAGGGAAATACAGAAGTCCCAGTAGAGGGCCTAAAGTAAGCCCCGCATGTATTGCTGCGTTGTAAAAACCAATGACTTTACCTTTAGCATTAGGATAGGCCGATGAGAGTAGAGCGGGGCCGAGTGCCCAAATGGGTGCTTCACCAGCCCCCTGAATCAGACGGCCAGCCAAAATGGTTCCTGATGATTGAGCATAAAAAAAGAACAGCCCTGATACGCCGCATAATAGGTAACCACAAACCATAAAGGGTTTGACTCCAAACTTGTCGGCAGAGCTTCCGATAACAAGTTGGAAAAGCAGATAAGATAATGCAAACACCGATGTGATATGGCCAACCGTTTTTATTGAGCCATCCATATCAACTATTCGTTGGGGCAATAATGGAACCATGAGTCCTACACCAACCATAAAGAGTGCTGCTGCGAGACTGATAGTTATCAGAAGTCTGTATTGAAGCATTGTTAAAGTTCTCAACAAATTAATCGATCTATACGATGCTCTGAGGCAATGGAGGCAGTGTGTGCTTATCAGAAGCCTTCGAAAAGCGCATAATTCACATGTTTATCATTAGGAAATCGAATTTGGCGGGTGTGAATGAGCTATCAAGATCTCCAGATTGACTGGCTGAAGTGTTTTGTAAGTGTTGTTGATGCGGGCTCGCTTTCTAACGCGGCGCCCGAGATAAATCGCTCTCAATCTGCCGTGAGTATGCAGCTTAAAAAGCTGGAAACTGCATTAGACTGTCGTCTATTAGTGAGGGGGCCGCGGGAACATGTGTTAACCCCGGAAGGTTTGAAACTACTGGGTTATGCGCGCCAAATGCTAGATCTTCATGCTGAAACTCAGGCAGCCTTTCATGGAGATGAACTGACAGGGAAAATTCGCCTTGGTGTCCCCGATGACTATGCACAAAATTACATGACACCAGTGCTTAAACGATTTTCTCCAAGATATGGGGCGATTGATATTGAGCTGTTCTGTGAACAATCGACAGCTCTGATACCACGTGTCGAAAGTGGTGATTTAGACCTCGCTATAGTCTCTAGAGATAATAAACGAAGAGGAACCTTGCTGTTTCGCGAGCCGATGGTGTGGGTATGTTCACCACAGTTTGAAGTATGGAAACGTGATCCACTGCCAATTGCGGTCTATGAAAGTAGTAGTCTTGCAAAGCGCAGCGCTATAGATTCTTTAGCATCAAGAGGCCGTCGTTATAAAGTCGTTTACAACAGCTCCAGTCTGGCAGGACAAATAGCTGCGGTTGAGAGTGGCCTGGCTATAGCTGTTCTGACTCAATGCAGTATCCCAGAACACTTTGAAGTTCTAGGGCCTGAACAGGGCCTAGGTCCTCTGAAACCCATGGAAGTTGCCGTTTATCGAAGTCGCGCGTCGCAAGATTCTAACGCTGTAGATAGCCTGTATAACCTTATAGTGAAGACTCTTAAAAAATCAGAAGATGTCTGAATGATTTAGACAATCTGACACTACTCTCCAGTAGATAAGTAAGGCTCACCTTTGCGAGAGATCCATTAGTCACTATTTATTGTTACTACTCTCGGAGCAATAAGGTGGCTAAAGTCCAGATGTCACTACAAACTGAAAGCAGTTCATTGGTGACTATGTTGATGGTTGGGAGAGGCTGTTTTGTCGGATTTTGGAGGAATGCGTCCAGAACAGATTGCAGCTGAGGTTTTGCAGATAGTCAGGCAGGTGGCTACTGAACTACATCCGCATCTTGCGTTACCTGCCACACTAGATCTGGATAGCTCGCTCGATCAGGACTTCGTGTTCGATAGTTTGGGGCGTGTAGAGCTACTGCTGCGTCTTGAAAAGGAGTTTGAGGTCGCTCTACCTGAATCTTTTATTGGTCGGGCGGATACTCCCCGCGATCTACTTCGTTATGTCTTAGAACGACGGGGTCGAGACAAGCTTGCCTCTTCTCCGGAATTGGCGCGTATAAACGCTCGTATAGCGACATCTGGCGAGTTGCCGGAACTTGAAGACACCCTGTTAGGTGTCTTGGAGTGGCATCACCAACGACACCCTGATGACGTACATATCACCCTTTACGACCCAGATGGTGAAGACCAAAACATAAGCTTTAGACAACTTAAAGAGGAGGCATTGAATATAGCTTCAGGTTTGCAGGAGATGGATCTTCAGCCACATGAACCAGTGGTCTTGATGTTGCCGACCTGTGAAGACTATTTCTATTGTTTTTTTGGGATCCTGTACGCCGGTGGTGTTCCATGCCCTGTATATCCGCCTGTGCGTGCCAGTCAGATTGAAGAGCATCTCAACCGTCATACAAGTATCGTTTCGAACGCAGGTGCTAGCATTATGATTACCCCTGAAGAGGCTATTCCCTTTGCGGGTTTGCTGCGCCATCGGGTTCAATCATTAAGGTTATTGGTCACCCCGGATGAGTTGAAGGAAAACTCAGCGAGCCCTCCGTTGCCAAAATTGCGTGGAGCGGATATCGCCTTTCTTCAATACACATCAGGTAGCACTGGAACACCGAAGGGCGTGGTACTGACTCACCAAAATCTGCTATCGAACGTTCGGGCCATGGGAGAGGCAGTACAGGCTGATTCGAACGATGTTTTTGTCAGTTGGTTACCGCTGTATCACGATATGGGTTTAATTGGTGCCTGGTTTGGCAGTCTGTATCACGGGGCACAGCTGGTAATAATGTCGCCGCTCTCATTTATTGCTCGCCCACGCCGTTGGTTTGAAGCGATTCATCGATATCGAGGTACCTTATCCGCCTCACCAAATTTTGGCTATGAACATTGTATACGGCTGTTAAGTAGTGAGAGTTGCCAGGGATTGGATCTTTCTAGTTGGCGCTGTGCGTTCAATGGCGCTGAAGCCGTTAATCACCAAACGCTGGATTCCTTTTGTAAATCATTTGCGGATATCGGTTTCTCGGCCGAAGCTATGATGCCGGTCTATGGTCTGGCTGAGAATAGCGTTGGGCTTACATTCCCTCCTATAAACAGGGGATATCAGCTGGATCACATTAACCGCGATCGCTTTATGCGCAGTGGGTACGCAGAGCCCACAAATGAAGAAGGGAAGGCGATGATGGTGGTGGTGAGTTCTGGCGGTGTTTTACCCAAGCACTCATTACGGGTTGTCGACGACAACAATAGGGAGTTAGCTGATCGTTATCAGGGTAGGATTCAGTTTAAAGGCCCATCGGCCACCAGCGGCTATTATCGAAACCCCGATAAAACAGCTTCACTCTTCCAGGGGGATTGGTTAGAAACCGGAGACCTGGGATACGTTGTAGAGGGGCAGCTCTATATCACTGGTCGGCAAAAAGACGTGATTATACTGGCGGGACGAAATTTCAATCCAGCGGAGTTAGAAGAAGCCGTTGGGGAAGTGGAAGGAATTAGAAAAGGCCGGGTAGTAGCTTTTGGTAGCCATCGACAAAGCATGGGAACAGAGCGCTTGATCGTGGTGGCTGAAACTCGGGTGACCGACGACAATACTTTAATCTCACTACAGGCAAAGATTAATCAAATATCACTGGAGTTGTTGGGAGTGTCGGTAGATGAGGTTTGTTTAGTCGGCCCCAATCAGATCTTAAAAACATCCAGCGGAAAGGTCCGTAGATCAGCCTGCAAGGAATTGTATGAACAAGGCAATCTAACCAGGCGGGGCGCGGGGATATATAAAACGAATTGGCTACGAATAGTATTATCGTCCTTAAAAGGATTGTTTTGGCGCTTTACCCAGGCGCTGATTGATAACCTGTACGCAGGGTATTGTTGGCTGGTGTTTCTACTTTTCGCAGCAGTTGTAATACCGGTAGCCTCGTTTATGACAACAAAGCCGATCCGTTGGACAGTACTTAGTTATGGGATTCGGGCGATTTCCTGGCTTACCTTGATACCGGTTAGAGTGGAAGGCGTCGCTGACCTGCCAGATAAAGATACTCCATTTGTTTTCGTGGCTAATCATGCGAGCTATTTAGATGGCTATGTTCTAACTGGATTTTTGCCACGATATGTACGCTATGTCGTCAAATCAGAGTTAAACAAAAATAGGGTGATGGCCTATCTGTTAGGTAAGCTGGGAGTCGAGTTTGTCGAACGTTTTGATGTTGAACAGGGTCATGCGGATGCAGCTCGGCTCGCGAACCATGCGGTGGGCGAGGGGCCATTGCTGTTTTTCCCAGAGGGTACCTTTACGAGAATGCCAGGGCTGCGGTCCTTCCACTTGGGGGCTTTTGTTGCGGCCTGTAAGTGCTCTATACCCGTTGTACCTATCGCTATTAGGGGAACTCGGACGATACTGCGTGCAGAGAGCTGGTTTCCAAAACGAGGCAATATCATTATTTCATTCGGTAAGCCCATTCTGCCTACTGAAACCTCAGATACGGGTGAATGGCAGCGAGCGATAGACCTTCGGGATAGGGTTAGGGCCGAGATGCTTAAATTATCTGGCGAGATAGATCTGAGATCGGAAGAACCCTTAAGTAAGAACTGAACCGTGGTTATAGCCTGTGTGACCTCTTACGAATTTGCTCACCTCAGCAGTGATAGTTTTATGATCATTATCTGTTGCTTATCCCTTTCGGCTTAAAGCTGATGTCGAAGTTGTATTCCATCAAAAGAAGAACATCGAGATCTTTTATAAATGCTTATTCCCAAATTGGCTTCTGTCGTTGCTGGCATGATCTCTGCTTTTAAGTACTGAATTGCTGTTTTATGCCTGATAGCGTTTCAAAGCCCCCGTAGCAAATGTGATTCCAAATTACGTGTGCAAACTTGTGCACTGCTCCGGTGCTTAGGTGCTGTTTTGGTGCAAGGAATGAGGTTTGCATGAGCGCCAGTCAACGGATACTGAAAGAACGAAGGCATTACAATAAGTGGGTAGCGAACCAGACCTTGGAGGACTATGCGCTGAGGTTCACTGCCGTCAGCGGTCGGCATATGAGTATCGCCAAAGTGGGGATTACCGCACTGGGGGCGACCTCTTTTCTGGCGCTGGAAAGCTTGGCGGCGGCTATTACGCTCAGTTATGGATTTGTTAATGCGATTTGGGCCATGTTGGCTGTCTGTGCGGTGTTATTTGTCACCGGATTTCCTATCGCTTATCAGTGCGCCAAGAATGGTCTTGATATTGACCTACTGACGCGGGGAGCTGGCTTCGGGTATTTGGGCTCGACCATCACATCGCTGATCTACGCATCCTTTACTTTCATCTTTTTTGCGATTGAAGCGGCGATTCTTGCGTCGGCCTTAAAGGCGCTTTTGGACATACCGCTATCTATTGGCTACATCCTATGCGCTGTCGCTGTGATTCCTATTGTGACGCATGGCATCACGGCGATCAGTAAATTCCAGTTAAGTACTCAGTTTGTCTGGCTAGTGCTGCAGATCTCTGCACTGGCGGTCGTTATCAGTTACGAGTCTGAACAACTACAGGGATGGACTGAGTACACTGTGCCCGCACTGTCGCATAGTTCCGAGTTTGACCTGGCGCTGTTTGGTGCGGCCGTATCAGTGCTTATTGCGCTGGTGGCACAGATAGGTGAACAGGCCGATTATCTGCGGTTTATGCCGCCTAAAACACAGCACAACAGAGCACAATGGTGGTTTTGGGTCGTGCTATCAGGCCCGGGTTGGGTCTGGGTTGGGCTAATAAAGATGTTGCTAGGTTCATTTCTGGCCTACTTGGCGATTACTGAGTGGGTTCCTTTTGATCAGGCGACAGATCCGACCCAAATGTACCGCAGAGTATTTCAGGATCTGACCCAATCGCCGGCGCTGTCACTAATTCTGGCAGCTGTAATGGTCATTCTCTGCCAGATGAAAATTAACGTGACTAATGCTTATGCAGGCTCAATTGCCTGGTCGAACTTCTTTTCGCGTCTGACCCATACACATCCCGGCAGGGTGGTCTGGCTGGTGTTCAATGTAGCTATCGCGTTGTTATTAATGGAGTTGGGGATTTACCAGGCGTTAGAAGCGATTCTGGGAAGTTTCGCGATAGTTGCACTCGCCTGGCTGGGCTCTTTGTCTGCGGACCTGCTGATCAATCGACCGTTAGGTCTTAGTCCGAAACAGATCGAATTTAAACGTGGGCACCTGCATGATATCAATCCGGTCGGGATAGGTTCGATGGTAATTTCCGCGCTGATCGGGTTCATGAGCTATCTCGGTGTGTTTGGTGAAGAAGCTAAACATCTGTGCCACTTCATCTGTGTTGCCAGTTGCTTTCTCTGTGTACCGACAATCGCATTTATTACTAAAGGACGTTATTACCTCGCGAGAGAGCCCGATCAATGGATTCTTAACCAACAAAAATCCGCTGAGATCATTCATCTGCGAGCTCCAGCAACTATTACCTGCGGCGTATGCGAGAACAGTTTTGAACTGGAAGATATGAGTTACTGTCCGGCCTATCAGCAACCGATCTGTTCACTCTGTTGTTCGCTTGATGTGCGTTGTCTTGATGCCTGTAAACCCAGGGCCGGCGTTTCTGTACGAATGCTCAGGTCACTATATCGTTTTCTGCCAAATAGTTGGGTAAGGGCAATCTATTCCAGATTTGGTCGTTTTGCTTTGCTTGTTGTGATCTGTAACGGATTACTGGCTGGTTTGCTCGCACTCATTTTTGATCAGCTACAGGTAAAGACGCTGGCTGAGTCGGCAGTGCTTGACCAAGCTTTTGTCGTACTTTTCATCGTACTCTCTATTGTTTCTGGTGTGATTATCTGGCTTTTCCTGCTGGCCCATGAGAGTCGGGTTACTGCACAACGCGAATCAAACCGGCAAAGCATGAAACTCACCCGTGAAATTGATGCGCATGAGCAAACAGACCGCGAGCTGCAGCAGGCAAAAGAACAGGCGGAGAGAGCGAATGAGGCGAAAAGTCGTTATCTGGCAGGTATCAGCCATGAACTAAGAACACCGTTGCAATCGGTATTGGGCTATGCCCAGTTGCTCGCTGAAAGGGATGGATTAGATGGCGATCAACAGCGCGGACTAAAAATCATTCATCGCAGTGGCCAGTATCTGACGGACCTGATAGAGGGGTTGCTGGATATCTCCAAGATTGAAGCGGGCAGATTAGATCTGTTTCGAAATCAGCTATGTCTGACGGAACTGATTGATCAACTGGTCGAGATGTTCCGCATAGAAGCGGACAAAAAGGCGCTGGTGCTCAACTTCAGTGTACAGGAACGCCTGCCAGATTACGTGATGGGGGACGAAAAACGGCTTCGCCAGATTCTAACTAACTTGTTGTCCAACGCTGTTAAATATACCGATCAGGGTAGTGTCGATTTCGAAGTAAGGTACCGAAATCAGGTGGCAGAGTTTGTTGTCCGGGACACAGGTACGGGTATCTCCGAGAGTAACCTTGAGCGTGTGTTCCAGCCTTTCGAACGAGTTCGCAATTCGGTTTCTGTCTATCAGCCGGGCACAGGGCTTGGGCTGACTATCGTAAAATTGTTAACCGAGATTATGGGGGGCGACATTCAAGTCAGTAGTGAGCAGGGAGTAGGGAGTGAGTTCAGGGTCAGCCTGATGCTGCCGTGGGTAGAACAGCAACTTGCAGAGGATATCCAACGCAGCAAAATCGTAGGTTTTGAGGGGTTGCAGAGAACACTTCTGGTAGCTGATGACGATCCGGTATTAAGAGGACTGTTGGCCGATCTGTTGATTCCCTTAGGTTTTGCCCTGATTGAAGCTCATGACGGCGAGAGTGCACTGGAGCAACTCGAACATCATCGACCGGACCTTTTCCTGCTTGATATTTCTATGCCGGGAATCAGCGGTCTGGAGTTGGCTGAGCATATTCGAAGGCGAGGCCATTCAGAACCTATTCTGATGCTCTCTGCGAATGTCGAAGATGATAGTCACAAGAGTACCTACAGCGGTTTCTATAACGACTACCTGGTTAAACCGGTCAATAACCGTCAACTGATGGAGCGCCTGGGGCAGCAGCTTGGGCTTAAATGGGTATATAGGTCTGATACTGTGGAGCCTTATACCGTAAAAGGTGAGGGCGATGAGAAGAGGTCAATATCGACGCAGGCACTACCTAAAGACCATGCGCTATTAATTGAGCTAAAAGCATACGCAGAGATGGGATTTCAGCGAGGTGTGAATAGTAGCCTTAAACGTATTGCTGAAGCGGAAATCGTATCTGACGAGGCGCTGGAAGCGTTGCGGTTACTGAGTGAAGGATTTCAATTCGAGAAAATGGCAGATCATATAGAGGCGGGAACCATCTGAGATGACCAACTTTAACGATATTGTACTAGTGGTGGATGACTCGCCTGACGCACTGGGGCTGATCAACGATGCGCTTGAAACAGCGAGTATGGATGTACTGGTGGCGCTGGAGGGGCGGCAGGCGTTAACAATTGCCAAACGGATACGGCCTGACATCATACTGCTGGATGCGATTATGCCGAATATGGATGGCTTCGAAACCTGCGCTGCACTTAAGCAGGATCCGCAATTAGCAGATATTCCCGTGATCTTTATGACAGGCTTGACCGATACCTGTGATCTGGTACGAGGACTTGAAGTTGGCGGAGTCGATTACCTGACAAAACCGATAAACACCAGTGAACTTCTGGCAAGGATGCGAGTTCATCTGAATAATGCCCGCCAAACCACGAATGTGCAGAACGCCCTGGATAACAGCGGCCAACATCTCATGACATTCGATAATCAGGGCGAAGTCCTTTGGGGCACACCGCAGGGGCACGCACTATTGGCAAAAGTGGGTATCGATCAGGCGTTCTTACGGCAGCAATTACCCGCGAAGTTGAAACCTCTGTTGATCTCTCCGCCTGTCAAACAACCATCAATCGTACTGGAACGGGGTGAGCAGTCTGTCGAAGTTAAAATACTCTCTGTACAGGACGGCAGTCAGATCCTGGTCAGGTTGATAGATGGAGACAAGCTTTCAGGCTCTGCATTGCTGAAGGACAAGCTGGAGATAACTGAGCGTGAATCTGAAGTACTACACTGGATTGCAAATGGCAAAGCGAATCGGGAAATTGCAGAGATACTTGGCCTTAGTCCGCGCACCATCAACAAGCATCTGGAACAGCTGTTTCCAAAGCTGGGGGTTGAGAACCGCACTGCAGCAGCAGGTGTCGCGTTGCGAATTTTTGCCGCTGAATCGTAACTTTGCACTCGGACCCTAATTTCAAATATCCATTTGGTCATAGATCTCAGAATGTTTACAGATCCCGGCGTTCAGAGATTCACTTTGTCTCGTAATAACAGCAACTACGTCAAATGACGTATACCGATGCGTTGATCACCGAATACCTCATTTAACTCTCTTTCAATAGTCTTACTGCAATGCAACAAAGGTCGGTTAGGGCCGCACTGAGGTTGCGACAGAATCACTAATCAAAGGGAAGGGCAGGTAATGAAAGTTAACGCGTTGGTAGCAGGTATTGCACTTTCAGTAGGGGCAACGGCGATCAGTTTTCATGTGGCGGCTGCAGAAACTATTAAGGTCGGTGTGCTGCATTCACTGTCAGGCACTATGGCCATATCTGAGACGACCCTGAAAGATACTGTTCTGATGATGGTCGAAGAGCAGAACAAGAAAGGCGGCTTGTTAGGCAAGAAACTTGAGCCTGTGGTGGTTGATCCGGCATCTAACTGGCCGCTTTTCGCAGAGAAAGCACGTGAGCTGCTGACGAAAGAGAAGGTCGACGTGATCTTCGGCGGCTGGACTTCGGTCTCCCGCAAGTCAGTACTGCCGGTGATCGAAGAGCTCAACGGCCTGATGTTCTATCCGGTGCAGTATGAGGGTGAAGAGTCATCCAAAAACGTATTCTATACAGGTGCTGCGCCAAATCAGCAGGCAGTTCCAGCGGTTGATTACCTGATGAACGAACTGGGTGTTGAACGTTGGGTGCTTGCCGGAACCGATTATGTTTATCCGCGTACCACCAACAAGATCCTCGAATCCTACCTGAAAAGCAAAGGTGTCGCAGAAGCTGACATCATGATCAACTATACGCCATTCGGCCACTCTGACTGGCAGTCTATCGTGTCTGACGTGAAGAAGTTCGGTAGTGCAGGCAAGAAAACGGCTGTGGTATCGACTATCAATGGCGATGCTAATGTGCCTTTCTATAAAGAATTGGGCAATCAGGGTATCTCCTCTGAAGAGATCCCGGTGGTCGCTTTCTCTGTTGGTGAAGAAGAGCTGTCCGGTATTGATACTAAGCCACTGGTCGGTCATCTGGCGGCATGGAACTACTTCCAGAGCGTAGATAACGAGTCTAACGCTGAGTTTATCGAAAAATGGAAAGCCTTCACCAGCGCCGATCGTGTCACAAACGATCCTATGGAAGCCACCTATATTGGCTTCAACATGTGGGCCAATGCGGTCACACAGGCTGGCTCAACAGACGTAGACGCTGTCGAACAGGCGATGATTGGTCAGACTGCGCCTAACCTCACCGGTGGAATGGCGGTGATGAACAAAAACCATCACCTAAGTAAGCCTGTTTTGATTGGTGAGATCCAGGATGACGGTCAGTTCGAGGTTGTATGGGAAACTGACAGCATCGTCATAGGTGATGCCTGGTCGGACTATCTGCCTGGTTCAAAAGACCTGATTGCTGACTGGACGGCTCCGGTTAAGTGCGGCAATTACAACATCAAAACTAAGGTTTGTTCTGGCCAAAACTATTAAGCCTAGCCGGTTAATAGCCTCTACAGGCTGATGGCAATAGATGCCTGATACCTGTTCTGAAGTGGGCTCTGTAGCTTTGTGCAGAGCCTTCCTATCTCTGGTGTGCTCATGCTTTTAATTTTTATTAAACAATGGGTTATAGCCACTAAAGGAGAAATTACGTGAGACGAGTTTTAGCTGTGTTGTGCTGCTATATCGCTGTTTTATCTGTCTCCGTACAGGCTCAAACGAGCAGCTTATCCGAGCCTCATATCCAGCCACTGATCGAGCAGCTGGTAACGGTAAAACTATCGAAGACATTGCCTGTGTTAGAGCAGCTGGAATCTACAGGTGACGCAAAATTACTGCCGCTATTTCAGACCCTGCTAGATGGCCGGTTGTATTTCATTAAACAGAACAAAAAGGTCGTGGCTGTCGATAAACACAACGGCCGCTACTTAGCTGAGGATCTGTTCAGTGGTCAGTCGCTGGGAGAAATGGCGAAGCGTGATATCAAGAAAATCCGCGTAAATAACAAACTTCGTGGATTCCTGCGTCAGGCAATCGCACGTTTACAGATCCAACATCCTGATCCGGTTAAGCGACAGGCTGCAGTGAAAGCGTTGTTGGGCAGTTTGTCAGAACGAACCGTATCTGATCTGCAGACTGTGTATGCCCATGAAACAGACGGAGATGTTAAAGCGATCATTGAGCTGGCGTTTGCGGTTTTCAATAGTGGTAGCAAAGACACGGAAGTCCGGTTGGCTGCTGTGACTGTGCTGGCAAAAAGCCTAGAAAATGAAGCGCGTAATACGCTTGTATCCCTCTCTATCAATGATGCGGATGCTCGCGTGCAGGCAGCGGCCAATAAGGCAGTTAAGCGTATAGACGAGCGGGTTGAATTCTACGATTTTGTCGACCAGCTGTTCTTTGGCCTTAGTCTGGGTTCTGTACTCCTGTTGGCGGCTATTGGTCTTGCCATCACTTTTGGCGTGATGGGGGTGATCAACATGGCACATGGCGAAATGATAATGCTTGGTGCTTACACCACCTATGTTGTGCAGCTGCTTATGCCTGATTTCATTGAATATTCACTGATGGTCGCGGTACCTGCTGCTTTTCTGGTATCCGGCCTGTTTGGCATTTTAATAGAACGCGGTGTTATTCGGTTCCTGCATGGTCGTCCTCTGGAAACACTACTGGCCACTTTTGGTGTCAGCCTGATTCTGCAGCAATTAGTTCGCACAGTGTTTTCGCCGCTCAATCGGCAGGTAGAGTCGCCATCCTGGATGAGCGGCTCGCTGGATATCAACCCCGTCCTCAGCCTGACTCTGAATCGACTGTATATTCTGGTATTCGCTTTACTGGTATTTGCATTGCTGTTGCTGATCCTTCGCAAGACATCACTTGGACTTAATGTTAGAGCGGTTTCGCAAAACAGAAGTATGGCAAAAGCGATGGGCGTTAAAACCGACTGGGTTGATGCAATGACCTTTGGTCTGGGGTCCGGTATCGCGGGGATTGCAGGCGTAGCGCTCAGCCAGTTAACGAACGTCGGACCGAACCTGGGACAGGCCTATATTATCGACTCATTTATGGTTGTCGTCTTTGGTGGCGTTGGCAATCTCTGGGGAACTCTGGTCGCTGCATTCTCACTCGGGATCGCAAACAAATTCCTTGAACCTGTTACAGGCGCTGTGCTGGCGAGCATCCTGGTACTGGTATTCATCATACTGTTCATTCAGAAAAAACCTAAGGGCCTGTTCCCGCAGAAAGGGAGGGCTGCCGAATGAATCAGCTAATCCGCTTTACCCGTTTAGACAGTGACAGCAAGGTCGCTCCTTTTGTTGCAATTCTGATAATCCTGACCCTGTTGGCGTCGCTGGGTAATTTGCTGATGCCGGAAGAATCAGTGTTCTACGTCAGCACTTATACCATCACGCTACTTGGCAAATATCTCTGCTACGCAATGCTGGCTCTTGCTGTTGATGTGATTTGGGGATACTGCGGCATCCTAAGTCTTGGCCATGGCGCTTTCTTTGCATTAGGTGGATACGCGATGGGAATGTACCTGATGCGCCAGATTGGTGATCGTGGCGTTTATGGCAACCCTGATCTTCCCGACTTCATGGTGTTTCTGAATTGGACCGAGTTGCCATGGTTCTGGTACGGATTCGATCAGTTTTGGATCGCAATGTTAATGGTATTGCTGATACCGGGCGCACTGGCGTTTGTCTTTGGCTGGTTGGCGTTTAGGTCCCGTGTTACCGGTGTTTATCTCTCGATCATGACTCAGGCGTTGACCTATGCATTGCTACTGGCATTTTTCCGAAACGAAATGGGGTTTGGTGGCAATAACGGGCTTACAGATTTTAAGGATATTCTCGGCTTCGACCTCCAGGCTGACAGCACCCGTGTCTCGCTTTTTGCAGTGACGGCACTATTTCTCGCGTTGACCTTTGTCGCCAGCCACAAAATTCTCAAATCTCGTATGGGTAAGGTGATAGTTGCGATTCGTGATGGTGAAAGCCGCGCCCGCTTCCTGGGATATCGAACGGAAAGGTACAAAGTCTGGTTGTTTGTCTATTCAGCCATCGTGGCCGCAATTGCCGGAGCGCTCTATGTGCCTCAGGTAGGCATCATTAACCCTGGCGAGTTCTCGCCGGTGAATTCTATCGAGATCGTGATCTGGGTGGCCGTGGGTGGCCGCGGTACCCTGATCGGAGCGATTGTTGGAGCCTTGTTGGTTAACTACGCCAAAACCAAGTTTACCGCAATCATGCCGGAAGGTTGGTTGTTCGCGCTGGGTGCACTCTTTGTTTGTGTCACGCTATTCCTGCCTCAGGGTCTCGTGGGTCTGTTCAATAAATTGCGAAGTAGTTCCGGCGTTGTGGCACACCAGTCGCGGACGAAGGAGGTGAAGGCATGAACGCACTTACGGGCGTACGAGAGGTGATGCGTCGGGACCAGACCTGGTCGTTTCTTCAGAACACTGTCAAAGAAGTCGATGTGTCCCACGAGGTAATTCTCTACGTTGAGGGGCTGAACCTTAGTTTTGACGGTTTCAAGGCGCTTAATGATCTCAATCTATACGTTAATGACGGTGAATTACGCTGTCTGATCGGTGCCAATGGCGCAGGCAAAACCACGCTGATGGATGTGATTACCGGCAAAACAGCGCCTGACAGTGGAATGGTTTATTTCGGTCAGAGTTTAAACCTGCTGCAGCACGATGAGGCGGATATTGCCGGGCTCGGGATTGGGCGTAAGTTTCAGAAACCGACAGTCTTTGAAGCCCAGACGGTCTTCGACAATCTCGAGCTCTCGCTGAAACAGCATAAGGGAGTGATCTCGACGCTGGTCGCTCGCCTGACCCCTTCAGATATCTGCCGTATCGATGAAGTACTCGCAATAATCGGACTAACCGAGCAGCGCTTTAAGTTGGCGGGGGCCCTGTCGCATGGCCAGAAGCAGTGGTTGGAGATCGGCATGTTGCTGATGGCTGAACCACGGTTATTGCTGGTGGATGAACCTGTCGCTGGTATGACCGCACAGGAGACGGAGCGCACCGCGGAACTGCTTACCTCGCTTGCCGGCGACCATACAGTGATAGTGGTTGAACACGATATGGAGTTCGTTCGCAGTATTGCGCGCACCGTGACGGTGTTACATCAGGGGGCTGTGCTCGCCGAAGGGACAATGGACCAGGTGCAGAACAATACTGATGTGATCGAAGTTTATCTGGGAGAAGCACCATGATCGAGATCTCGAAACTGAATCAACGCTATGGCGGCACCCAGATACTGTGGGATTTGGACCTCGATATAAAATCGGGTTCCTGCACTTGCATCATGGGCCGCAACGGCGTCGGAAAAACCACGCTGTTGAAATGTTTGATGGGACTACTACCAGTTGCCAGTGGTGAAATAAGACTAAATGGACAACCCCTCCAGCTTAAGCCTGCTGAATATCGCGCGCCTGCGGGCATAGGTTATGTGCCGCAAGGGCGAGATATTTTCCCAATGCTGACGGTAGAAGAGAACCTGCGGATTGGATTGCCTATCCGAAAAGACAACAGCAGGGAGATCCCCGAAAAGATATTCCAATTATTTCCGGTCCTACGGGAGATGCTTCATCGTCGTGGCGGCGACCTCTCCGGTGGTCAGCAGCAACAGTTAGCCATCGGACGGGCATTGGTTATTGAACCTAAAGTACTGATCCTAGATGAGCCGAATGAGGGAATACAGCCAAATATCGTTAAGCAGATTGGAGATGTCATCCTGAAGCTAAACGAAGAGGAAGGGATGACCGTGATACTGGTCGAACAGAAGCTTGGTTTCGCGCGCCGTGTTGGAAAAGAATTTCGTTTAATGGAAAAAGGGCGGGTGGTCGCCAGTGATCGGATGGCGAATTTGAGCGAAGCGTTGATCAAACAGTATCTGGCAGTTTAGGAGTGACGGGTGAACCAATTAGTGACGCCATTATTTGATACTGACAGCACTTGGCAGGCAGAGCTCAACCTCGGCCTGATGAGAAGCGATAGGGGAACTGTGCTGCGTCGTTGTCGTCATCGGGGGCCGCTATACGTTCAAAAGCCCTTTTATCCTGAGGGAACTGATTTAGCGCATCTCTACCTGTTGCATCCACCAGGGGGGATGGTGTCTGGGGATGATCTGAGGATCGCCGTTAAAACAGAGAGTGGTGCCCGAGCGCTGATCACTACTCCCGGTGCTGGAAGGGTTTATCGCGCCCGGCCTGATCGAAGTCTGCAATGTCAGTCGATCGTTCTTGATGTTAAAGCGGGAACGAGTATCGAGTGGCTGCCACTGGAGAACATTATCTATCCCGATGCCTGCACGAATTTGACTATGGATATCTATCTGGCAGAAACATCCTGTTTTATAGCATGGGATGTGACCTGTTTCGGCTTGCCGGCCAGCGACGAACGCTTCGATCGAGGTCAGGTCGCACAGACACTGCAGGTCTTCCAGCAAGGGCGTTTAGCCCTGCGGGAGAAGCTAACTCTCAACCCACTACAAAATGCGTTGATGGATAACCGAGCCGGCATGGGAGGCTATGCAGTAAATGGATTACTGGTTGCCGGACCTTTTCCAGAAGCAGAGCGTATTTCCGAATTATTGAGCAGATTAATAGATATCTGTGGCCGCAGCGATGAGCTGGCTGCAGTAACGCTGAACGGAGAATTCCTGCAAATACGCAGTTTGGGTAGCTGTTCCACCAGAGCACGACAGTTACTGACCGATTGTTGGTTTCATATCAGGCCGATCCTGATAGGACGTGACGGATGTGAACCGCGAATTTGGGCCACCTGAGAGATAAGTGATATGGATCTGTTACCACGTGAAAAAGATAAGTTACTGGTGTTTACCGCGGCTTTGTTAGCGGAAAGACGCCTGAACCGAGGCCTTAAGCTGAATTATCCCGAAGCTATGGCATACATCACCATGGAGATCATAGAAGGTGCCCGTGACGGCAAAACAGTGGCCGAACTCATGAGCTATGGCAAGGAGTTGCTAACCGCAGAACAGGTCATGGATGGCGTACCTGAATTGATACATGAGGTTCAGGTGGAAGCGACTTTCCCCGATGGCACCAAATTGGTGACTGTACATAACCCGGTTTGCTGAGGAAGAGAAGATGATTCCAGGTGAGATACAGGCTGCTGCTGGCAGTATCAAACTCAACGCAGGGCGGAGGACACTGCGCCTGAGAGTAGAGAACAGCGGTGACCGCCCGGTACAGGTTGGTTCCCATTACCATTTCTATGAGGTGAACCCGGCGTTAAATTTTGACCGGGAAGCGGCGAAGGGATTTCGCCTGAACATCGCGTCGGGTACCGCTGTACGTTTCGAACCCGGTCAGGGGAGAGAAGTTGAGTTAGTGGAATATGTCGGTAGCAAAATCATCTATGGTTTTCGTGGCGAGGTGATGGGCCCGGTGTTGAATGAGTCTACTGAAGCGGAGGGCAAAGCATGACAGAGATGGATCGTACAGCTTATGCGCAGATGTTTGGCCCGACGACAGGCGACAAAGTTCGTCTGGGGGACACTGAATTATGGATCCAAGTTGAAAAAGACTTCACCTGCTACGGCGATGAAGTGAAATTTGGCGGAGGCAAGGTTATCCGTGACGGCATGGGGCAAAGCCAGCGTACAAATGATGTCGCTGTGGATCTGGTTATTACCAATGCACTCATTCTTGATCACTGGGGCATAGTGAAAGCTGACGTAGGCATCAAAGAGGGCCGTATAGTTCAGTTGGGTAAGGCGGGTAATCCGGATGTACAGGACAGTGTTGATATAGTTATCGGCCCGGGTACTGAGGTGATTGCAGGGGAAGGCTCGATTCTAACGGCCGGTGGTATTGATGCGCACATCCATTTTATCTGCCCACAGCAGATTGAAGAGGCTTTAATGTCTGGTGTGACGACCATGATTGGTGGTGGCACCGGACCTGCTACCGGCAGTAACGCTACAACCTGTACACCGGGCCCCTGGTATATGGGCAAGATGTTACAGGCAACAGACGATATGCCGATGAACCTAGGTTTTTTAGGTAAGGGGAATGCCAGTCTGCCTGAGGCATTGGAAGAGCAGTTAATCGCAGGCGCTTGTGGCCTGAAACTGCATGAAGACTGGGGCACCACGCCCGCATCTATCGATAACTGTCTGACGGTTGCCGAAAAGTATGATGTTCAGGTGGCGATTCATACCGATACACTGAATGAATCCGGCTTTGTTGATGACACCATAGGCGCCTTTAAGAATCGCGTCATCCACACTTACCATACTGAAGGCGCTGGCGGGGGCCACGCGCCAGACATCATAAGGGCATGCGCTTACCCGAATGTAATGCCATCTTCAACGAACCCGACACGGCCTTATACCCATAACACAGTGGATGAGCATCTCGATATGCTGATGGTCTGTCATCACCTGGACAGCAATATTCCAGAAGATGTCGCTTTCGCTGATTCCCGTATTCGTAAAGAGACCATCGCCGCCGAAGATATCTTCCACGACCGTGGAGCCTTCAGCATGATCTCTTCTGATTCTCAGGCGATGGGGCGTGTCGGTGAGGTGGTTACCCGAACTTGGCAAACTGCCCACAAAATGAAAGTGCAGTTTGGATTGTTAGCTGAAGATCAGGATCTTGGAGCTGATAATCACCGCGCTAAACGCTATATCGCTAAGTACACCATTAACCCTGCAATCACTCATGGTGTATCCCATGAGATCGGATCGATCGAGATCGGGAAATTGGCTGACTTGGTACTGTGGAAGCCCGCGTTTTTCGGCATTAAGCCTTCGATGATCATAAAAGGCGGAATGATTGCCGCCGCGCCCATGGGCGATCCGAACGCTTCAATACCGACGCCTCAGCCGGTGCACTACCGACCAATGTTCGGTGCTATGGGGGCTGCACCTGCCAAAACCTCGGTGACCTTCGTGAGTCAAGCTGCGCTTGAGAACAATATTGGCGAATCGCTAGGCCTAAAACGCCGTTTAGTGGCCTGCAAAAACACCCGAAATATAACCAAGTCTGACATGGTTCTGAATGATTGGATGCCAGAAATAACGGTTGATCCGCAAACCTATGAAGTACGTGCAGATGGCGAGTTGCTGACCTGTGAACCGGCAGACAAACTGCCACTCGCTCAGCTGTATACGCTTTTCTAAAGCCGGAGGATAGATCGATGTTGGAAGTGTTTGAGCGTTTGGGCACTGAGTGTCAGGAGCCGGCAGACAGTGCGGTGATATTGAACCACGAACAGCGGGATCGGGGGCGTCTTCGCCTGACCAGTGTCTGTGGAGAAGAAATTCGTGTCTTTCTGGATCGAGGTAAACCGCTGCAGCTGGGAGAGTACCTGAAAAGTACCTGTGGCCGTCTGATCAAAGTTGAGGGAGCTCAGGAGGCGGTTGCCTATGCCCGTTGTGATGACTGGCATACCTTTGCTCGTGCCTGTTACCACTTGGGTAACAGGCACACCAAGATCGAAGTGGGCGAACGTTGGTTGCGAATTAAACCTGATCATGTGCTGGAAGATATGCTCCGTTTGCTGGGCCTGAGCGTCACCCATGAAACCGCCGTCTTTGCCCCGGAGTCAGGAGCCTATAGTCATGGTCATCACCACCACTGATACAGGTCTGATTCGGCTGCTACAGCTGAGCAGTGTGAGCCTTCCAGTGGGAGGATATTCATTCTCTCAGGGCCTTGAATACGCAATTGATGCTGGCTGGTTAAGAAACTCTGAGCAGGTTCACAGTTGGCTGGAGTTGCAGCTGCTGCATTCGGTTGCTCAGCTCGACCTGCCATTGTTGCGTCTACAGATGTGTGCTTGCAGACAGCAGGATTGGTCCGAACTGAGAAGATTGAATGACTTGTCGTTGGCCTGCAGGGAAACCAAAGAGCTGAGGTTAACAGATACGGCTATGGGAGAGGCGATGCTGAGGCTGCTGAATAGTCTTGAAGTTAAACATCCATTTGACCTTCGTCCGGGGGCCGAGGATATCAGTTTCGTAACCATGTTTTCGGCTGCAGCGAGCTTTTGGCAGATAGATAAAGCCGCTGCGCTGACCGGATATTGCTGGGCTTGGTTAGAAAACCAGATTGCGGCGGCAACGAAGTTAGTGCCTTTGGGGCAGACACAGGCACAGATTTTATTAGGCGAACTTCAGCCAGTCCTGATCGAGTCGATCGCGCTGGCCGAATCCATTAAAGAGCAACAGATCGGCTCCGGATTACCCGGAGTTGCTATCGCCAGTGCTTTACATGAGCAGCAGTATTCTCGTCTTTTCCGCTCCTGATAACCGAGTATGAGTGACTGCGGAAAAACAACGGACATTATCAGTGAGAGACATTATGAGTAATCGAAAACAGACTTTGCGGGTAGGTGTTGGTGGCCCTGTAGGATCGGGTAAAACTGCGTTACTAAGATCTCTTTGTGCGGCGATGAAAGACCACTATGAGATTGCGGTGGTGACCAACGATATATATACCCAGGAGGATGCGAAGTTCCTGACCGAACATAAGGCGTTGAGTGCAGATCGTATCCTTGGGGTTGAAACGGGTGGCTGCCCCCATACAGCCATTCGCGAAGATGCATCTATGAACCTTGCGGCCATTGATCAGCTGAAAGAGCGTCACGGCGATCTCGATGTTGTCTTTGTTGAGAGTGGTGGAGATAATCTCAGCGCGACCTTCAGCCCTGAACTATCCGACCTGACGATCTATGTAATCGACGTTTCGGCCGGCGATAAAATACCGCGCAAGGGTGGCCCCGGGATTACCAAATCGGACCTGTTGATCATAAATAAGATCGATCTGGCACCTATAGTGGGTGCGTCCCTTGAAATCATGGATCGGGATGCGAGAAAGATGCGCGGTGACCGGCCTTTCGTATTTGGTAATTTGAAGCAGGCAAAAGGTTTAGACGATATTATTCAGTTCATCGTGGCAGAGGGTATGCTGGAATCTAAAGTACTGCCTCCGGCTAAAGCTGTTGTTTGATAGAGATAAGGAACCGAAAATGAACTCTGGATATACCAAAATGACCGCAGTGTCCGCTGCTGTTTTTTCCGCACCGGCTTTTTCCCACGCTGAACATGGGAGTGTATTGGAAGGGATTGCCCACTTTATGACCGAACCCGATCATCTGGCTTTGTCAGCTATCGCTGCAGCGGCAATTATTTTGGCCGTCCGTAAACTGAGAACAAAACGCTCTTAAGGCGTTATTCCCTGCGAGTACAGGACTAGTGGCTATCCCGTTGTGAATTAATCAGTGTTTGACATCGGGATACCACTATCAGTGCCAGCGTCATCATTTGACGTCCATGCGTGTTTAAAGCCCCGCCTGTTTTTTCTAACACCAGCAAAAGCCTCCTAACTCGTGAGTGAGCTAGTCAGTCAATCAGCTGGTAATAGGTGCCACCGTTACTAAAAAAGTTTTTAGTGCTTCTGCCATTGCTGAGATACGTGATGACAAATGCTTCCGGTGAGGGTAGAGCAGATGCACAGGAACAACAGTATTAGCGCCGTCAGTGGAGAGGTCGACTAATCTGCCCGCGTGAAGATCAGCCGAAACCGCAAATGACGGGCATAATGCTATTCCGGCCCCTTCTCGGGCTAGCGTAGCGGCGGCTAGTGCACTGTTAACACTAATACAGGCTCGTTGCTGATGCCGGATGGTTATACCGCTATCTTCTAGCTGGCGATAGCGGGTATTGGTGTCTGCGATAAAAGGCAGCTGTTGGAATTTCTGGTGATCAATCGCTCGTTTATTGGCAGCGTAAAAGTCGGGACTACAACATAGATGCATCGAAATAGCACCAATCCTGACAGCAATTAAACTGGAGTCTTCCAGCTGTCCAATGCGAATGGCCGCATCAAAGCCTTCTTCAACCACCCGAACGTAGCGATCGCTAAGTACAATATCAAATTCGAGCCCTGGGTGAGATCGTCGAAATGATGCGAGAAAGGGCATCAGCGTAGTTTCACCGAACGTCATGGGTACAGACAGACGAAGTTTGCCTTGTAACTGATGGTGTCGTTCTTTGATTGATAACTCAAGATTGGCCAGGTCTGCCAATAACTGCTTAGCCTGGTCATAGTACTCGATTCCAGTATCGGTTGGGCTAATACGTCTGGTAGTGCGAGCGACCAGCTGCACCTTAAGGTCATTTTCCAGCTGCGTGATTTGGGTGCTAACCATTGCTTTGGTTTTACCAAGTCTTTTCGCTGCTGCGGTGTAACTTCCTTCCTCATATACAGCGACAAAGCACTGCATCAAATTAAGCTTGTTCATTGTTAAATAATATTTAACTAAAAGTTTGAATATGAGGATATTGTTAGATTGGTGCTTAGAAAGCAAGATTGACGCAATAGCTTTGGAAGAGGTGTTGTGATGTTAGTAAACGGTGTTTGGACCGAGAAATGGCAGCCAGTGCAGGCGAAAGATCAGCAGGGACGTTTTCTTCGTGAGACAGCGACTTTTGAAGGCCGCATTGAAAATCCGCATGATTTGCTGGGTGGGCGATACACGCTTTATGTCACTTACATCTGCCCTTGGGCGAGCAGGGTGTTAATCGCCAGATCTTTGTTAGGGCTGACACAATATCTGCCAGTAGTGATTGCTGATCCCGTGTTGTCAGATTTTGGCTGGCAGTTTAGCGGCAACATGGGGACTAGCAATGAAAATGAAGCAGAAGTAACGTACATCCACCAACTTTATAGTCGCAGCCAGCCGGACTATACAGGGCGCGCAACGGTGCCGGTGCTTTGGGACAACTGGCGACAGAAAATAGTAAATAACGAGTCGTCTGATATTCTGCAAATTCTAAATGAGGATTTAAGGACTATTCATCGTTCGGAGATAGACCTTCGCCCGAACACTTTAGTATCGCAGATAGATAGCTTTAATGAACGCACATATCATACGCTGAATAATGGCGTCTATCGCGCGGGTTTTGCCAGTAGTGATCTCGCTTATAGCGAAGCAGTTCAGGAAGTATTTGAAACCCTAGACTGGCTGGAAGAACATTTTCAAACGCAAAAATATGCTGTTGCAGACCAGCTGACAGAAGCCGATATTCGGTTATTCGTAACCTTAGTTAGATTTGATCTGGCTTATTACGGTCTGTTCAAGACTAATATCAGGCGGATTAGCGAATACCCTTCACTTTCCCACTATCTGAAACGCCTGCTAAAGCGTCCAGAATTTGCCGCAAACACAAAGCCAGAACACATTAAAGCGGGCTATTACTCGATTAAAGCGCTGAATCCTTCACAGCGGGTGCCGCTAGGGCCTGACCTTGACTGGTTGACGCTACTGGAGGACAGCTAATGAGCAGCGCGCCTTTGATGTTTGTAGGTCACGGGTCACCGATGATGGCATTGGAAAAAGGCCGCCCAGCAAAACTGTTACAAGAGGTCTCTTATCTGTTCAGCGAAGCGCGGGCAATAATTGTTGTTTCAGCTCATTGGTTAACACAAGGCTGGACACTGTCGACGGGCGCATCGCCGCGAACAGTTCATGATTTTGGTGGCTTTCCTTCAGAGCTTTATCGAGTGCAGTATCCGGCCGCTGGTGATCCGGAGTTAGCAGCTGAACTCCGCCGAGAGTTGATATCACTCGGGATTGATGTACAGGAGGATCAGAATCGAGGCTGGGATCATGGCGTCTGGGTACCTCTGATACATCTGCGACCTGAGGCTGATATTCCCGTCATACAACTATCGCTGAACATATCCGCTTCCCCTCAACAGTTGTACTCAATGGGTGAAATACTCAGGAGGTTTCGTCACCGGGGCATTGCCGTAATTTTGTCCGGTAGCCTGACCCATAATCTCTATGATCTCCGGGCGTCGCATGATGATGTTGCTAGCTACGTCGTGCGCTTTCAAGAGTGGATAAGGGATAGGCTAACTAACAAAGACTTCGGGTCGCTGTTGGCCGCTGATCAGCATCGATATTATGCTCGAGCGCATCCAACAGATGAGCATTTTCTGCCGCTTCACATCGCGCTTGGCGCAACGGATGGTCTGGATGAATTGACCGTGCTAGCTGGTGGTATCCGCCACTATGCTTTATCGATGGACAGCTATCTTTGGCAAAAAACAGGATAATTTAGTATCAGAGGCGGAAATTCTGTATCCCTCTGCAATACTTACTGTGAATTCGCATCTTGTCTGTTATGACAACTGGAGGTCACAGTGCAGGGCGTGTTAAACCGGATGACAATCCGTACCAAAGTCTTGGGTAACTCTTTCATTCTAATCTGCCTGATTATCGCGTTAGCCTTATACGCCATCATTTCGATGTCGAGTATCGGCTCTGAACTTGATGCGGTAGCAGAGCAGGATATTCCAATCACCAATAGCCTGACGAAAGTCACAGAACACCAGCTTGAGCAAGCGATACATTTCGAACGAGCGCTGCGTCTGGCAGAGCTTGATGACATCAGCTATCAGGACCGTTTGAAGGCTGAAATTTCCGCTTTTGAAACGCTTGGTTCAACAGTCGACAGAGAGATTAGCGAAACTGTTGTGAAAACTCAGCAAGCGATGGAAAACGCACATTCCATCGAGGAGCGGGAGGAGTTTAGCAATATTCTCGATGGGCTAGGTATGGTTGAGCGCGAACATAAGACCTACCAGCAGCATGCCAGAGAGTTGTTACAGCGGGCAGGTCATGACCCAGCGAGTGCAATAGAAGCGCAGGCGATAAAGCTCGCTGATGAAGAAGATCGCTTGATTCATCATCTGGAAGCTTTGCTTGGCGAGATTGAAGCCTTCACTGAAGCGGCTGCTAAGCGCGCTGCAGTGCATGAGCACGACTCAGAACGAATGTTAACTGCGATGGTCATTGTTGCTCTGGTTGTTGGTTTCTGCAGCAGTTGGTTGGTCTCAGGCAATGTGGTCAATCGTTTACGTAGTGTTGCCGCATCACTCGATGTGATCGCAAGCGGTGATTTGACGAAAGATGTCCATGTTGATGGCTCTGATGAGATCGGTAGTCTGCAGCAATCGGCGACAGATATGCGCTGTCAGCTGTTGAAGATAGTTGAAGAAATTAACCAGAATACTTCACAGCTGGTGGCTACATCGGAAGAGCTGGCACAAGTGATGAACCAAACCAGCGATAATATTCAGCACCAACAGCTTGAAACTGAAACTATTGCGGCAGCGATGGATGAGATGAGCGCTACTGTGCATGAAGTGGCTCAAAGTGTATCCAATACATCGACTGCGACTGAACGGGCTGATAGTGAAACCCGTCAGGGGCATGAGCTCGTGGCTCAAACCGTGACCGAAGTTAAAGAGCTGGCGGTGCAGATCGAAGAGTCCTCATCTGCGGTGGCTTCACTTGAACAGAGCACGGAAGAGATCACTACTGTGTTGGAGGTGATTCGAAGCATCGCTGATCAAACTAACCTTCTGGCCCTGAACGCGGCAATTGAGGCGGCGCGGGCTGGGGACCAGGGTAGAGGTTTTTCGGTTGTTGCCGATGAGGTTCGGACGCTTGCTGGGCGAACCCAGGAATCAACCTCTGAGATCAACGATATCATCGACAAATTAGTGGCTGGAGCGAAACGTGCCGTTTCTTCGATGCAGCAAAGTCAGTCGATGGCAACATATGTGGTTGAACGTGGCACGAGTGCTGCTGAGTCTTTACAGGCGATCTCCTCGATGGTTGAGCAAATTAATGATATGAGCACTCAAATAGCCGGCGCGGCTGATGAGCAGAACACTGTTGTCGAAGATATGAATCGTAGTGTGACTGGTATCAGCGATCTCGGGCAGCAAAATGCTTCTGCGGCTGAGCAAACTTCGATGGCAGGAGCAGAGTTAGCCAGAATGGCAGAGAACTTGAATGTGCTGATCAGGCAGTTCAAGGTTTTAGCTGCTCAGGAGTACGGCGACCACGGTTGATCGTGGTCCCGTTATGATGTTTAGATTTCATGGTAATACTGCTCAAGAAAGCCAATAAACGCCTTTACCTTCAATGGTAGATATTTTCGGTGAGGATAGATCGCATACATGCCGAAGCTGGACTTCTCCAGGTTCGGCAGCACTTCGATAAGCTCACCGTTTTCGAGTGCTTCACGTACCACGAAATGTGCACAGAAACCGATCCCCTGGCCGTTTTTTACGAGTTCAGCAACAGCCTGGGGGTTATTGACGCTTATACGGCTTGGGACCTGTTGCTGCCAGACCGAACCATCGGAACGGGTGATAGGCCAGCGTGACCCAACACGGAAATTGCTGTCAACGATACATTGATGATCAAGCAGGTGCTCGGGCTCAGTCGGCGTATTTTGAGTTTCCAGGTAATCTGGCGCTGCGACCAGCACCAGTGGCGTTTCGCTAATCTTGCGAGCGATTAAGCTAGAGTCATCAACGCTGCCGAAACGAATAACAAGATCAATACCTTCCTCCACCATATTGACCATCTTATCGTTGAGGTGAAGGTCAACGTTGACGTTGGGATATTGTTCAAGGAAATGATGTAACGTTTTAGACAGGTGAGAGACGCCAAAAGTGACTGTGGTACTGATTCTGAGTGTGCCAGAGACCTCTCGATTGTCACTATCTACACTTTCTACCAGTGAGCTGTACTCTTCAAGCAGCGGCAAAGCCCGATGGTAATAGCGGTCTCCGGCTTCAGTGAGGGCGATTCGTCGCGTTGAGCGGTTGAAGAGCCGGCAGTTTAGCTGCTCCTCAACTTGGCCAACATACTTGCTCACCAGCGCCTTAGATATCCCGAGCCTTTCCCCAGCCGCGGTAAAGGACCCGGTTTCAACCACCGCAACAATTGTCTTAATGCCATCTAATGTATCCATGATTGGAAATATAGCATTGACAGTTATTCAATATCACCTGTGTTTATCAACAAGCGCGTTGTGGAGATACTTTGCTCACTGAACAAACACTGTGAGAGAGCGAAACATGTCTAATTCACCATCCATTAAGTTGTACCGCCATCCTCTGTCTGGCCATGCACATCGTGCCGAGCTGATGCTTTCGTTGCTTGGCCTGGACGTCGAGCTTATCGATGTGGACCTCTTAAAAGGCGAACATAAACAGCCGGAGTTTCTGAATAAGAACGCATTTGGCCAAGTGCCAGTTATCGAGGACGGTGAGCAGACCGTAGCTGATTCGAACGCCATTCTTGTCTATCTCGCAAGCAACTATGACCAGAGTCATCAGTGGTTGCCTCTGGACCCTAAGGTAGCATCCAATGTTCAGCGCTTTTTGTCGGTCGCTGCGAGCGCAGTGGCAAATGGTCCCGCTAAGGCGCGTCTGGTAAATGTCTTTAATGCGCCTTATGACATCGAGCAGCTGATACGTGATTCACACAATCTGCTTGGTGTATTGGATGCTCATCTACGTGATCGCCGTTGGCTGGCCGCTGACCACGCGACCATTGCAGATATCGCAAACTATACCTATATCGCGCATGCACCAGAAGGCGGAGTTGACCTTGCACCTTACCCAGCGGTATCGGCTTGGTTGAATCGCATTGAGCAGTTACCAGGATTTGTTGGAATGCAGAAAACAGCTGCAGGCCTCGCTGCTTAAATTCTGATTAGTCACCACTTAGCGCTGCTGCCACCTGGTAATAGCAGCGCCTCCCGGAGTTCCCGCCATGTCGAACCAGCCAAGATCACCTTTTCATCAGGGTGAACAAATCATCCAGCAGAAATTAGGGGTTCGCACTCAGATGGAGAACTTCGGGCGCCGGGTCATAAGGGATCATATGCCTGAACAGCATCAACGATTCTATGAACAGCTGCCATTTCTGATTGCTGGGCACAGTGATGTTGAGGGTAGGGTATGGGCTTCGATACTGGTTGGGCAGCCTGGCTTTGCAGTTGCTGAAAGCGCGCGACAACTGGACATCAAAGCATTGCCTGTTCAAGGTGACCCTCTGGCTGACTCTCTTATTTCAGGTTTGGACATTGGTTTGCTTGGAATAGAGCTTGAATCCCGCAGGCGTAACAGAATGAATGGCAGGGTGAGCCGGGTTGATGATGATGGCTTTTCCATCAGTGTCGGACAAAGTTTCGGAAACTGCCCTCAGTATATCCAGCTACGTGATCACTATTTCGTAGCACCAAACCCAACCCCAAAAGTCGAGCGTCATTCTACTCTCGATAAGGCCGCTAAAGACCTGATAATGGGTGCTGATAGCTTTTATGTGGCGAGTAGTTCGGGTGATAGTGCTATCGGTGACACTAGAGGAGCGGATGCCTCTCACCGAGGCGGCAAGCCCGGATTCGTTAAGGTAGAAGAAAGTGGTGATCTGTTGATACCCGACTTTCCAGGCAATAATCACTTTAACACGCTAGGTAACTTTGTTGAGAATCCGGCTGCGGGTCTGCTGTTTATCGACTTTGAGTCCGGTGATCTGCTTAGCCTAAGCGGTCAGGCAGAAATTCTATGGCAGCACGAGGATCAACAACATTATCAGGGCGCGCAGCGTTTCTGGCGCTTCAGGTCTGAGGTCGTCGTCAGAATACATGGTGCTTTGCCATTGCGCTGGACGTTCCGCGAATGGTCACCAAATAGTCTGTTAGCTGGAAATTGGGCCGATACAATGCAGGCCCGAGATATTGCCGAAACAAAAGACAAAGTCTATGACGCAGTAGTGACATCGGTAGATAGTGAAAGCTCTGATGTTACTTCTGTCGAGTTCAAACTAACAGATGAGGCGAAGTTTGCTCCGGTTGGCGGTCAACATGTCCGCGTTATGTTACCAGCACACGCCGGGAACGCCGCTTCCCAAGGGCGCTACTTCAGCTTAAGCAGTGCGCCTTCTGCAGAAAATTACCGAATTAGCGTTAAACGCTCTGGTAAAACCGGCAATCGTTCGGTGTCGGAATACATTAATAGTAGCGTTAAGCCCGGAGATAGACTCTCTGTCTCAAAGCCGATGGGAGATTTTGTAATTGAATCTGATGGCGAACGCCCGGTGATAATGCTTGCCGGGGGCATTGGCATAACTCCATTGTTGGCAATGGCTTATGAGTGGCTAGAAAATGCAATACGCTACCGACGTGATACACCATTAATGCTGATCAGTTGCCAGCGTGATGAGAGCGAGCAATTGTTTGATGGTGAATTAAAGGCACTTGAGCGCTCGTCCGGTGGAATTATTCGTTATGTCAGCGTGCTTAGTCAGCCTATTGGATCACCGGGAAATAACCCCGATTATGACTTCGCCGGTCGTTTGAATGTTGAAATACTTCAGCACTTGTTGCCGTTGGCAGACTATGAGTTCTACCTCTGTGGCTCCGCTGGTTTTATGCAAAATGGATATGACATCCTTCGAGTGCTAGGCGTTGATGATAATCGCATCTTCGCAGAGGCTTTTGGTCCGTCTTCCTTAAAAAGGGATGTCCCAGAATCGGCTAGCGAAGATGCAGTCGCCACAACAGCCGTAGTTGAGTTTAGTCGGTCTGGCAGAACAGAAACATGGACTCCGGATGATGGTACCTTGCTGGAGTTTGCCGAAAGCCTGGGTATAGAAGCTGAATTCAGCTGTCGCGCGGGGCGCTGTGGGAGCTGCCGCGTAGATAAATCTGCGGGTAGTGTGGTTCACCGTGATGCGCATATCTCGCCCGATAATGGTGTTTTACTATGCTGCGCTAAGCCAGCAGCTTCGGATGACCTTATCGATGAACGTCTGACACTTGAGCTGTGACCAGTTATTCAGAAAGGTTTTCGAGGACAAAGTCGACAAAACACTTCACCTTTGAAGACATGTACTTTCGACTTGGGTAAACGATAAAAACATCAATATTTTGTCTGGGATATTCAGGAAACAGCTCGATCAGTTTCCCTCTTTCAATTTCATCAGAAAGATTGAACCGGGGCATCCGGGAAATACCCATCCCAGCGATGCAGAGCGACAAGTTAGTTTCAGGGCTGTTGGTGAGAATATGGTTTTGCAATACTGGCTGAAATTGGCGCCCGTCTGGATCAGTGTAGCTCCACATCTGCGATTGTTTGAGGTAGCTATAGCCAATCGTTCGGTGTTCAGATAGGTGCTGGGGTGTAGCGGGGATCCCATTTTGCGATAGGTACTCTGGTGAGGCCAGAGTAAGACCTTCAGATTGCATTATTCTCCGTGCAACAAGACTTGAGTCCTCTAGCTGTTGCGAGGCTCTTATCATCACATCAAATCCTTCGGAAATGATATCCAGCTTGCGGTCATTGAGATCCAGATCCAGCATGATTTTAGGATATCGGCTAAGGAATTCCGGTAACAGGGGCCGAATTCTGGAAAGTCCAAAGCTCAATGGGCAACCTACTTTGAGTACTCCCGCTGGTTCTGCTTGCTGGCCACCGAGGGCGTCTTCAGCGTCTTCCGCGTCCTGAATCAACTGCTGGCAGTGACGAAGGTACAGAGTTCCTTCCTGTGTCAGGCTTAACGAGCGAGTAGTGCGATTGAGCAGGCGAACGCCCAATCTGGATTCGAGCTTATTGATTTCTTTACTGATATATGAGGTTGAGTGGCCGGTTGCCTCAGACGCTTTGGTAAAGCTGCCATGCGAAACCACTTCATTGAAGATCACAATACCGTCGAAAAGCTTAGTATTAAACGCCATTGTTGATACCCATACACATCAATTAAGAGTCATATGGAAATAATTATTCACTAAAAAGGTTATTAATGATAGTTCAGCTTGTAGTTAAACTGGAGCTCAATCACTAAGGATAAAGCCTGACAGTTTGATCAGGGCTTCCTTAACGCCAGACGCTTAACAGGAGAGCTACGATGAAAGTGGTCGCATTTGGGGCAAGTAACAGCAAATCTTCAATCAACCAGAAGCTTGCAGCTTATGCCGCTGGAATGATCAGCGGAGCTCAAGTTGAGTTACTGGATCTGAACGACTATGAAATGCCGATTTACAGTGAAGATCGTGAAAAACAGCTGGGAGGCCAGCCAGAAGCTGCGCATCAGTTTTATAAAAAAATTGGTGAAGCTGACGCAGTGATTATCTCATTTGCCGAGCATAACGGTAGCTATACGGCGGCTTATAAGAATCTGTTCGACTGGACATCGCGCATCGACATGAAGGTCTATCAGGGCAAGCCAGTATTGTTGTTAGCCACTTCGCCAGGTCCTGGTGGTGCTGCGACTGTACTGGGCGCAGCTAAAGGCTCAGCTCCTTATTTTGGTATGGATGTGCGTGCGGATCTCTCACTCGCTTCCTTTTATGATGCATTTGATATGGAAGCGGGTGTCATCACTGATGACAGTAAGGCGACTGAATTAGCAGTAGCAGTGAACAAACTCACGGCTTAACGGCCAACAACCTCTTAAAGCCCGTACGGTTCTTCCGTTGCGGGCTTTTTTGTGCCTGGAAGAGCCTAGGATGAGGAGCAATACAAATATCCGCTCGTTCAAACTTAGGCATAGCCCCGATTATTTTTCAGATTGCTCATCGAGCTGCTTTTTCAGTTTCTCTATATAAGCCTTCTGGGAGCTGAGATTCAGATCGTTCTCAACAAGCTTGAGTTCATTGGCGAAGTTTTTATTGGAAGCCTCTCGGAGCTCAGCCATCTGATAGATGTTAAAGGCGATAGAGCTGGTGAAAAGCAAAGAAATGACGATTAAGGCGTCCAGATGGAGCGTAAATTTCCGTTTCAACAGAGTTGTTCCTTTATGCTGATAATTGCAGCCAGTTTAAAACAACAGGGAAGAGGGGAACAGAGGATATAAATGAGAAAGGCCGCTCAGAGAGCGGCCTTTGAAGGGGAATCGTTAATCCGATTCCGCTAAGGGATCTTAGCCGAACTGGTTCATAGTGTTGTCTTTACCAGCAGCTTTCAGTGCAGCATCACCTGCAAAGTATTCTTTGTGGTCGTCGCCCATGTCAGAACCAGCCATGTTCTGGTGCTTAACACATGCGATGCCCTGACGGATCTCTTTACGCTGTACGCCAGCCACGTAGCCCAGCATACCCTGGTCACCGAAGTACTCTTTAGCCAGGTTGTCAGTAGACAGTGCAGCAGTGTGGTAAGTCGGCAGAGTGATCAGGTGGTGGAAGATACCAGCTTCACGAGCAGCGTCAGCCTGGAAAGTACGGATCTTCTCGTCAGCCGCAGCAGACAGAGCAGTATCGTCGTACTCAGCAGACATCAGGTTAGCACGATCGTATGCAGATACGTCTTCACCAGCTTCAACCATCGCATCAAATACCTGCTGACGGAAGTTCAGAGTCCAGTTGAAAGATGGGCTATTGTTGTAAACCAGTTTTGCATTCGGGATAACTTCACGGATGCGGTTTACCATGCCACCGATCTGGCCAACGTGTGGTTTTTCAGTTTCGATCCACAGCAGGTCAGCGCCGTTCTGCAGGGAAGTGATGCAGTCCAGTACGCAGCGGTCTTCACCAGTGCCCTTACGGAACTGGAACAGGTTGGAAGGCAGACGCTTAGGACGCAGCAGCTTGCCGTCACGGTTCAGAACAACGTCGCCATTCTTCATGTCCGCTGGGGAAACTTCTTCGCAATCCAGGAAGCTGTTGTACTGGTCACCCAGGTCACCTGGTTCGTTAGTTACAGCGATCTGCTTAGTCAGGCCAGCACCCAGAGAATCGGTACGTGCAACGATAACACCGTTATCTACGCCCAGTTCCAGGAATGCGTAGCGAACTGCGCGGATCTTAGCCAGGAAGTCTTCGTGAGGAACGGTAACTTTACCGTCCTGGTGACCACACTGTTTCTCGTCGGAAACCTGGTTTTCAAGCTGGATACAGCATGCACCGGCTTCGATCATGCGCTTAGCCAGCAGGTAAGTTGCTTCTGCGTTACCGAAACCAGCGTCGATATCAGCGATGATTGGAACGATGTGAGTCTGGTGGTTGTCGATCTGAGACTGAATTTCGTCTTCTTTAGCTGTGTCACCAGCTTCGCGAGCGTCGTCCAGAGCGCGGAACAGACCGCCCAGTTCACGAGCATCAGCCTGACGCAGGAAGGTGTACAGTTCTTCGATCAGGCTAGCAACAGAAGTCTTCTCGTGCATAGACTGGTCTGGCAGTGGGCCAAATTCAGAGCGCAGTGCTGCAACCATCCAACCAGACAGGTACAGGTAGCGACGGTCAGTGCTGTTGAAGTGCTTCTTGATGGAAATCATCTTCTGCTGACCGATGAAACCGTGCCAGCAGCCCAGAGACTGAGTGTACTGAGAGCTATCGTTATCGTAGCGCTCCATGTCGTTACGCATGATGTCTGCAGTGTAACGTGCGATGTCCAGACCGGTTTTGAATTTGTTCTGAGCACGCATGCGAGCAGCGTATTCTGGGGAGATTGCTTCCCAGCTAGCGCCTTGTGCTTCGCGCAGAGTAGCAACTGCATCGATATCTTTAGTGTAATTTGACATGCTTAATCCTCTACAGTATCAGCTGTTAGGTATCTTTATTTCTATGGCCTGAGGCGTTAGCTCCAGAACCAAATCCCTTAGCTCTTTATATTTTGTGGGAAGCTAAACCGGATGTTGTGTCCGTGGTGTTTGCTTCCGTTATTCGGAGTCCTGCGGTTTTCTGTAGGGCTCCTGAGCTGATGCAGCGAATAATGGAGTGCTGAAGCAGAGCTGTCAAAGCGGTTTTGTGCAGGGCAGCATTTCTTGTAGTGAGACTACAACCCAGTGCTGTAGTTTTACTACAGGGCGTAAAAACGGGTTATTCCCGTGAAAGCCAGATTTAATGGGGTATTCAAACGCTGACGCTAAAGTCGTAACGACTTTGGTATAGGCGACGAAAGCCGAAATTTACAAGGAAAAGTAGTTATTAGAACGTCATTGCTTATATTAATATGTTCTAAAAAAACTTAACTACATAAATTGTTAAAAACGCTGAAGTTGATGTTTTTAAAGTAATTTCTACTTCAAAAGTCGAAGGTGACCGATTGCAGACAATAAAAAAGGCCGCTGAGCGGCCTTTAGAAAACAACGGGTTAGCTTAGTCTAAAGTCTCATAATAGAGGCTTCCGTTGCTGATCAGTGCTTTAAGTACGCGGTTTATTTCAGTACAAAAAGCCTGCCCATTTAAGGCAACTTCAGGGCTGCTGCAAAGCAATTGCACGAAGTCGAGGTGCTCTTTGGCCAATGGATATTCAATGCCATCGGCAAACAGGTGAACAAGCTCTTCACCGCTGTAGTATGCGAAGCGCGAACCTTCGTTCCTGTGCAGCAGATCTATCGAATTCAGATCGGTAGTTTGGGGTGCATCCTCGTTATGCTGCAATGCGTCAAAAAGCTCTGGATATTTGGGTTCAGTCATAAAACGTCCAAACCAGCGCTCAAGTGCTTCACCTTCAAGTCCGTCGATAAACATCTGTCGAACCTGTGACATAGCGAGAGCTGAAATTTCACCACTATTTTCCTGCAACTTGAGATCAGGATCGGCGTAGCGCTGTTCGCTAGTCAACTGGTCCGACAAGTGGTCGGTGTACTGGCGCAGGATCTCGCTTTTTGCCGGTGCTCTGAAGCCAACCGAGTAGGTCATGCAGTCGTCGCCATCTGCGAAGCCATTATGTCCAACCTGTGGTGGCAGATAGAGCATATCTCCAGGGTTTAATACCCAGGCTTCTTCCGCTTCCCACTCAGGCAAAATCATCACCGGAACATCTGGGCGGCGGGGTGAATTCTGGTCATATTTTCCGCCGATCTCCCAGCGCCGACGACCAGATGCCTGAATCAGGAATACATCATAGTTGTCGTAATGAGGTCCAACGCCACCCTGATCAGCTGCATAACTGATCATCAGATCATCGATCCGCCAGTTCGGTACGAATCGGAAGCGCTCCATCAGCTCTGCAGCCTCGGGTGACCAGTGATCGACGGCCTGTACCAATAGCGTCCAATGACTTTCTGGAAGCTCGCCGAATCGTTCCTCATCGAAAGGCCCGTGCTCCAACTCCCAGTCGTCATTGTCTGGATTCTGAATGATCAAACGTGACTCGACGTCTTCTTCGCAGGCGAGTCCGGCAAGTTCATCGGCAGTTACAGGAGGAATGAAATCAGGGAAGGCGTTGCGAATCAGCAGAGGTTTCTTTTGCCAGTACTCAGCCAGAAACTGTTCAGCGCTGATCTCGCCTAAAGGGAAGTGGTTGATCATTATTGGCCGCCCAATAACTCAAGTAGCTGGTCTGCAGCTTCTTCGAGTTCTGCCATCACTTTGCGCTTGTCACGTGCAGCAAGTGCTGCAACTTTATTGTTACCGATCATACGAACGCACTTTTTAATAGTTTCAGCGTTCTTCTGAATACCTGCCTGGTTGTAGTTCAGGTTATTTGCTTTTGCACTTACTTCACTCAGGCCTTCACGTAGCAATTCTGCCTGATCGAGCAGTGATTTCAGTTGAGCTTCCATTATTTTCACCTCAGCGGGCGCATAACTTGAGCCCTTTGCTAGCAAAGGGCACAAATTCGGCGCCGGAATTTCTACTTCTGTTTGTCTACTGTCTCTTCGACGGAACGAAGAATGCCTCTAAGCATGTTGAGTTCAACGCGCTCTGGACGTGAACGGTTGAAAAAGCGGCGTAATTTTTCTAGTACTTTGCCTTCATGCTGAGGGATGATGAAGCTGGTTTGGCGGAGTACCGACTCTAAATGCTGGTAAAATAGCTCCATCTCCTTATGAAGAGGGTATTCTTCTTCGGTCGCAGGGTATTCTGCCTTGTCCTGCAGGTTTTTGGCCATCCATATTTCGTAGCTAATCAGCTGGATTGCTTGTGAAACATTGAGTACGGGATACTCGGGATTTGCATCGATATATACGTGGAAATTACAGAGGCGAATCTCTTCATTCAACAGCCCCATCGTTTCCCGGCCAAAGACAATAGCAATCGGCGCATCGCTGCTTTGCTGTACAACTTTTTCGCCGCATTCACGGGCGTTAAGTTTTGGTAGGTTAAAAGTGCGATCTCTTGCACTGGTGCCAATGACCAGCTGACAATCTCCGATCGCATCTTCCAGTGTATCGACGACAATAGCGTTATCGAGAATATCCTGGCCACCAGCAGCCCTGGAGTCAGCTTCAGGGTCGGGGAACTTTTCTGGCTGTACCAAATAGAGTTGGCTAAGGCCCATGTTTTTCATCGCACGCGCAGCGGCGCCGATATTACCCGGATGAAAGGTGTTTATCAGTACAACGCGAATATTGTCCAGCATTGATCGTATCTGTAGCTATTAAAAATGATGCGCGATTATAGCACTGCTGGGGACGGCTTCCTAAGCGAGAGCGATTAATCGGAGTATGTGGTTTCGAGAGGGCAGAAAAAAACGGGGTCAGGCCCCGTTTTTGGCGGGCGGAGTCTCAATCAGCCGAAGGGCTCCGCCAATGTCCTTAGTATAGGTCAGATCTTTTCAGCTTGCGCGACAGCGTTGCCGATATAAGTCTGAGGTGTCAGCTTAAGCAGCTCATCACGTGCTTCAGCTGGCATATCCAGAGTACTGATAAACTCCTGAATAGTGGTCTTGTTCATCTCTTTACCACGGGTCAGGGCTTTCAGCTTCTCATATGGCTCTGGGATACCGTAACGGCGCATCACTGTCTGAATTGGCTCAGCCAGTACTTCCCAGGCATTTTCAAGATCTTCATCCAGGCGAGCTTCATTCAGTTCCAGCTTGGAGATGCCTTTCAGGCTAGCCTGAAAGGCAATCAGGCTGTAACCAAAGCCAACACCCATGTTACGTAGAACAGTGGAGTCAGTCAGGTCGCGCTGCCAGCGAGAGATTGGAAGTTTCTGCGCCAGGTGAGAGAACAGTGCGTTAGCAATGCCCAGGTTACCTTCGGAGTTTTCGAAGTCGATTGGGTTTACTTTGTGAGGCATTGTTGAAGAGCCAACTTCGCCAGCAATAGTCTTCTGTTTGAAGTAGCCCAGAGAAACGTAACCCCAAACGTCCCGGTCAAAGTCGATCAGGATGGTGTTAAAGCGTGCAGCAGCATCGAAGAGTTCAGCGATGTAATCGTGAGGTTCGATCTGTGTCGTGTAAGGGTTGAACGTGAGACCCAGGCTTTCAACAAATTCCTGTGCGTTCTGCTGCCAGTCGATATCTGGGTAAGCAGACAGGTGGGCGTTATAGTTACCAACTGCACCGTTGATCTTGCCCAGAAACTCGACTGCTTGAAGCTGCTTGATCTGACGCTGCAGGCGGTATGCAACGTTTGCCATCTCTTTACCCATGGTAGAAGGAGAGGCTGTCTGGCCGTGCGTACGGCTGAGCATCGGCTTGTCAGCGAAGTTGCGACCCATAGCAGCGATTTCGTCGGCTACCTGCTGCATGAATGGCAGCATAGTTTCCAGACCGTTCTTCAGCATCAGTGCGTGAGACAGGTTGTTGATGTCCTCAGAAGTACATGCGAAGTGAACGAATTCACTGATCGCAGCCAGTTCGTTGTTATCACCGAACTGTTCTTTGATGAAGTACTCAACCGCTTTCACGTCGTGGTTGGTGGTGCGCTCGATTTCCTTAACGCGCTCAGCCTGCTCGACGCCAAAGTTATCAACGATGCTGTTCAGTAGCTCGTTAGTCGCATCGCTTAATGCTGGTACTTCGGAAATCTGTGGGTGAGCAGCCAGTTTCTGTAACCAGCGGATTTCAACTTCAACACGGAAGCGAATCAGACCGAACTCACTGAAGATTGAACGCAGGTCAGCAGTTTTGCTGCCATAACGACCATCAACCGGGGATACGGCTGTCAGGGCGGAAAGCTCCATTTATAGTCTCACTTAATAACTGGAAGGTTTTCGAGAGTCGTAAAGTATACCGGAAAAATGACCGGGGCTCAGCCCGATCATTTACTCCGTTAATCTAATAGGGATTTTAGCGCCGGACGCATTCGATGTTTGAACATCAGTAGATGCAGTCGACTGCCACCGACCTGACGCCATAGCATTGCAGCACGGATACCTGCTAGTAGCAGTGTACGAATTTTCGCTGCGTTTTCCGCTTGCTGCAGGTGGCGCGGATCGCCAACTACGTTAATTCGGAAACTGAATGTACTTATTGTGTCCTGATACAAGCTAGCAAGGCCTGCGACTACATTTGGATGGCAGAAAGCTGAAGGTTCTACCGGGTTATCATCAGGGCTGTCGCCAGCAAAATAACGCGCCTGATCGCGCGTCTTGTCAATGCGCGATGATAGTGTGCCCAGCATCTCGGAGTCTTTCGCCAATTTCGATTGCAGCGTAATCATGCTAAGAACATAGTTTGCGATATTGCGATTGCTATTACCGCGACCTCGCTCAATCATCTCCTGTAGCGCCTTAAAACCGAGATTCAGGTTGTACTTGAGCTCCCGCTGACCACCGTAAATATCTGCCACGGTAGGGGGATTGGTCTCAAAAATACTATTAACCATGGTTTCAAAATTGTTCTGCGGGATCATGCCTCGGTTGGCAATCTGATCAACCAATGAAGCTGCCTGGCACATGGCGGCGAAGGCGATAGCCTGCTGTTCTTTCTGCGTAGACATCTTTTTATCTGGCCTCGGTATGTTTGCCAGTTGTTTCGATTACACCGCCACCCAGGCAGTGTTCATCCTTATAAAACACCACTGACTGGCCCGGAGTAATGGCACGCTGTGGTTGCTCAAAGATAACCCGGTACTGTTCCCCTGAACGTTCGATGACACAGTCCTGATCGTCCTGGCGATAACGAATTTTAGCGCGACACTTCATTGGCATCTCTGGTTCCTCACCTGAGATCCAGAAAATCTCCTGTGCCGTCAGCCAATCCGTATAAAGCAGATCGTTTTGTTTACCCTGCACTGCGATAAGAACGTTGCGAGTAAGGTCTTTCTCTGCAACAAACCAAGGCGCTTCAGGGTGATTTTTCAGACCCCCAATATGCAGCCCCTGACGTTGGCCAATGGTGTAGTACATCAGGCCGCTATGGTCGCCGATCACTTCACCTTCAGGTGTTTCAATTTTGCCTGGCTGGGCAGGGAGGTATTGTTGGAGAAAGTCCTTAAAGCGCCTTTCGCCTATGAAGCATATGCCCGTGCTGTCTTTCTTATTATGGGTAACCAGATCATGCTCTTCCGCAAGTTTGCGAACAGCTGGTTTTTCCAGCTCTCCAACTGGGAATAGTGTCATTGCCAGCTCATCAGTGCCGACCTGGTGCAGGAAGTAGCTTTGATCTTTGTTGTTGTCGAGGCCCTTTAGCAGGCAGGCTTTTCCGTCAATGTCACCGCGGCGAACATAATGACCTGTAGCAATGAGGTCGGCGCCAAGCTCAGCGGCGTATTCGAGGAATGCTTTGAACTTTATTTCGCGGTTGCAAAGTATGTCAGGATTAGGTGTACGGCCTGCTTTGTACTCTTCGAGAAAATGTTCAAATACATTATCCCAGTACTCCGCTGCAAAATTCGCTTTATGCAGGGTGATTCCGAGTTTGTCGCACACAGCTTGCGCATCGGCCAGATCTTCTTTCGCCGTACAGTATTCAGTGCCGTCGTCTTCATCCCAGTTCTTCATGAACAGGCCTTCGACTTGATATCCCTGTTGCATCAACAACAGCGCGGACACTGATGAATCTACACCGCCGGACATGCCGACGATCACCTTAGTATTGGCGGGTGATTTCATTTGGCGGTCAATAACTCTCAGTTCTGATTTTCATAAACGAATTCCAGCGGATAGCGTTTGCCCGCCAGATAGTCATCGATACAACGCAGGACCATTTCACTGCGTAACTCATCGCGACGTTCAATAATTTCTTCACGGCTCAGCCAGAGCGCTTGAATGATTCCATCATCGAGTGGAGCGTTTTCTTGGTGGCTAAGCGCATCTGCTGCAAAGCACATCCGGTGATAGGTCACTCCATTAGATGGCGCTCGGTAGACATAGAGTCCTACCAGGTATTCAGGGCGAACGGTCCAGCCGGTCTCCTCCTGAGTTTCCCTGACAGCGGCATCGTAAAAACGTTCAAACTCTTCAACGTGGCCAGCGGGTTGATTTAGCACCTTGCGGCCACCGGAAAACTCTTCAACCAGAAGGAACTTTCCGTTCTGTTCTACGATCGTTGCTACTGTCGCATGTGGCGTCCAGCACATACGAGCTCCATATAACTAAATAACTATGTGATAAAGGCGCAAACCTTAGCATTTCTGATATTATTTTTCCTCCCATAATCGTGTTTCCTGATAGCTCTATCTGACACGTATATATTTTTCAGGAGTTCTAATGAGCCAGACCGTCATAAAGGTTCAACAAGAGAAATTTGATATCGGGTCGGAAACTGAAGCGTTACGGGCTGACGAAGCGAGTTGTGGTGCTATTGTCACTTTTACCGGGATAGTCCGCGAGCTTGCTACTGGTGAATCGCTGGAGAAGATGTTTCTTGAACATTATCCAGGGATGACTGAGAAGGCATTGGCGTCAATCGTTGAGCAGGCGCGTGCTCGTTGGCCATTGGGTGCTGTCACTGTTATCCATCGCGTTGGGGAGCTTAGCCCGAATGAAAATATCGTCTTTGTTGGTGTCGCCAGCGCTCATCGTAAGGCTGCATTCGCTGCCTCACAGTTCATTATGGATTATTTGAAGCGTGATGCGCCTTTCTGGAAAAAAGAGATTACAGCTTCAAACTCAGACTGGGTCGCCCAGAAAAATAGTGATCTTGATGCTGCAAATGAGTGGTAATGTTCTTGTTTTACAATTGGTTGGCTGTATCACTTTGAGCGTTTTTTTACAGTAGCGCTTTTGCCACGTGCCAGTTTTTTATTCCTACTTTCAGAACGCTTGCCAGCGGCAGGCTTCGCGAACCTGTGTTTCGGTTTTGGCCTTGCTGCTGGCGCGTCGACTTGCTCTCTTCTGCACTCACCAGATTTCAGGTCATCGAGTGTCCATTTTCCGATTCGGTATCGAATAAGTCGTAAGGTCGGAAACCCTACAGCTGCGGTCATCCGTCTTACCTGACGATTCTTGCCTTCGGTGATGGTTAATTCAATCCAGCTGGTAGGGATGTTTTGGCGTTCACGAATAGGTGGCGTTCTTTCCCATAGAGCTTCGGGCTGAGGTATGCATTTAGCTTTGGCAGGACGAGTGAGGCCGTCTTTCAGTTCGACGCCTTTCCGCAGAGCTATCAGCGCATCTTCAGTTACTTCTCCCTCAACTTGTGCCCAATAGGTCTTTTCCTCTTTGTGAGACGGGTGTGCTAACTGATGCTGTAGTTGCCCATTGTCAGTCAGCAATAATAGCCCTTCAGAGTCGTAGTCCAGTCGGCCTGCAGCGTAAAAACCTTTGTCAGAAATATAGTCGGCCAGTGTCGAGCGACCCTGGTCGTCAGTGAATTGGGTTAACACCTGAAATGGTTTATTTAGGAGGATGATGGTGGCCATTGTGATCCTGAAAAGAAATTAGCCGGAATCCCACACTTTTTCCCAGCTTGTACAATAATTTATCTGCGCGAACAGTATTTTACGAACACTTTGAGTGGAGTAAAGGAATGGGATACAACAATATTCAGGTGCCGCAGGAAGGCGAAAAAATAACCGTTAATAATGATCTTTCCCTGAATGTACCGGACAACCCCATAATACCCTATATCGAAGGGGATGGTATCGGTATTGATGTTACCCCGCCAATGATCGAAGTTGTTAATGCTGCAGTCACAAAAGCATATGGCGGAAAACGCAAGATTGCCTGGATGGAAGTTTATGCGGGTGAGAAAGCGACCAGTGTCTATGATCAGGATACCTGGCTACCCGAGGAAACTCTGGCAGCCTTTCGTGAATTTGTCGTGGGTATCAAAGGCCCTTTGACAACTCCGGTAGGTGGTGGCATTCGTTCTTTGAACGTTGCACTTCGTCAGGAGATGGATCTATATGTTTGTCAGCGACCTGTGCGTTGGTTCGAAGGCGTGCCAAGTCCGGTACGTGAGCCGCAAAACGTTGACATGGTGATCTTCAGGGAAAACTCGGAAGATATTTATGCCGGGGTTGAATGGAAAGCCGGGACTCCTGAAGCTGAAAAAGTCATCAGGTTTCTTAAGGAAGAGATGGGGGTTACAAAAATAAGATTCGACCAGGATTGCGGTATTGGTGTGAAGCCAGTCTCCGAACAGGGGACAAAGCGCCTGGTCCGTAAAGCCATTCAGTATGCGGTAGATAATGATCGTCGCTCTGTAACCCTTGTTCATAAGGGTAACATTATGAAATATACGGAAGGCGCCTTTATGGAGTGGGGTTACGAGCTGGCACAGCAAGAGTTTGGCGCAGAGCCCCTTGATGGCGGGCCTTGGTGTGCATTTAAAAACCCGACCACCGGGCGCCAGATCGTCATTAAAGACGTCATTGCAGATGCCATGCTGCAGCAAATTCTATTGCGGCCGGCTGAGTACGATGTAGTGGCGACACTGAATCTGAATGGTGACTATCTATCGGACGCGCTAGCAGCGGAAGTTGGCGGCATCGGTATTGCTCCTGGGGCCAATATTTCTGACCAGGTAGCGGTGTTTGAGGCAACTCATGGTACTGCGCCTAAGTATGCCGGTCAGGATAAAGTCAATCCGGGTTCTCTTATTCTGTCGGCTGAAATGATGTTGCGTCACCTGGGATGGACTGAGGCCGCTGATCTGGTTATTAAAGGAATGGATGGTGCTATTGCGGCTAAAAGGGTGACCTACGATTTCGAAAGGCAAATGGAGGGGGCGACATTGGTCAGTGCGTCAGATTTTGGTCGTGAAATTGTGCGGCAGATGGATTGAACGGGGGAGTAGTCGTTACGTGGCGACACTAAGTTTGTCGCCAAACACTAAAAAACCAGCCCTATGGCTGGTTTTTTTGCCTGTGTTTTCGTTGTGTTAAATTCTAGTCCCCCGGTTCCTCCCCTTACTAATTCGGTTCTAAGGCCTTGATGTTGATAGCGTGTATGCCTTTCGGACCTTCTTTCGTCTCAAACTCAACCAGCTGGCCGGCTTTCAGGCTCTTGTAGCCGTCTGAGTCGATTGCTGAGTAGTGTGCGAATAGGTCCTCAGCGTGGCCTTCTGCGAGAATAAACCCATATCCTTTAGCGTTATTAAACCACTTTACTTTCCCTGTCTGCATATCATACTCCCGTATTGCTGTGCTTCGGGTCTGCCTGCAGCAACAGACCTGAACTACTATGCCATCAGTTGTTACAATGGTAGCTACGGATGGCAACTCCTTTACAACATAGCAGTTACTACAGATACTGGATCTAACCTGCGAAACCAGTATAGCACTATGTAGAAAAGTCACTACTTATCTGTTGGTTAAAAACACCGCTACCTTTGACTTAGAGCTAAACTATTAAACATGACCAAAGAATTTCAAATTGTATTATCCGGTGATCAGCATGAACCCGGATCCGATGACCATGAAGGAAACCTCGCGGTACAGGAGGCAAAGCCGCAGCTGAAAAAACCACCGATGTATCGGGTTGTTTTGATAAATGATGACTACACACCGATGGATTTTGTTGTAGATGTGCTGATGATGTTCTTCACTATGAATGAAGAGAAAGCAACACAGATCATGCTGGCAATCCATACGCAGGGGAAAGGAGTCTGCGGAATCTTCACCCGAGATGTTGCTGAAACTAAAGCAGCGTTGGTGAATCAATATTCAAGAGACAACAAGCATCCGTTGTTATGTGAAGTAGAGTGCGTCTAGAAGGGGGCGGTTATGTTGAATCGTGAACTTGAAGATACCCTAAGTACGGCGTTCAAGTCGGCCAGAGACAAACGTCATGAGTTTATGACGGTAGAGCATCTGCTGCTTGCGTTACTGGACAATAGTGAGGCGCAGGGAGTACTCCGGGCCTGTGGGGCGGATCTAGATAAGCTGCGCCAGTCGTTAAGCGATTTTATAGATGAAACGACACCATTGTTGCCAGACAATATTCCGAATATGGAGACGCAGCCAACGTTGGGTTTTCAGCGTGTTTTGCAGCGTGCCGTATTCCATGTTCAGTCTTCCGGGAGATCAGAGGTCTCCGGTGCAAATGTACTTGTAGCGATATTTAGTGAGCAGGAAAGTCAGGCGGTTTATGTCCTGCAGCAGCAGGGTGTAGAGCGGATTGATGCGGTTAATTACATCTCTCACGGAATATCTCGTGTTTCTGATCATGAGAGCCATGAGCCAGACACTGCGGTTGATGAAGAATCAACCGATGATAATGAAAAGAGCCCGCTGGCTAAATATGCAGTTAATCTCAATACCCAGGCGATGCAGGGGCGGATAGATCCGCTGGTCGGGCGCGATTCCGAAGTTGAGCGGGTCGTGCAGATACTCTCTCGCCGTCGTAAGAATAATCCGCTGTTGGTAGGCGAAGCCGGGGTTGGTAAAACGGCAATAGCTGAAGGTCTGGCAAAACTGATCGTCGAGCAGAAAGTACCGCAGGTGCTGGAAGAGGCGACTGTTTATTCATTGGATCTCGGAGCCTTGCTGGCGGGGACTAAGTATCGTGGTGATTTCGAGAAACGCCTGAAAGGCCTGTTGAATGAAATCCGTCGCCAGGAGCATGCAATTCTCTTTATCGATGAGATTCACACCATTATCGGTGCGGGGGCTGCTTCCGGTGGTTCGATGGATGCATCTAACCTCCTTAAGCCTATGCTTAGCTCCGGTGAAATTCGCTGTATCGGTTCTACAACGTTCCAGGAATTTCGTGGCATCTTTGAGAAGGATCGTGCGCTTGCTCGTCGATTCCAGAAAATTGATGTATTGGAACCAAGCGTTGAGGATACCTATCAGATTCTAAAAGGACTTAAGCGTAAGTTTGAAGAGCATCACGATATTGAGTATGAAGATGCAGCGCTGAGAGCGGCTTCTGAGCTGGCTGACCGTTACATCAACGACAAGCATATGCCTGATAAAGCAATCGATGTTATCGATGAGGCTGGGGCGTATCAGCGATTGCTGGAGCAAGATAAGCGCTGCAGCTGCATTAAGGTGGTCGATGTTGAAAATATCGTCGCTAAGATTGCGCGTATTCCACCGAAGAGTGTTTCCGCTTCCGATAAGGATCAACTCAGAAAACTCGACGACAACCTGAAAATGGTAGTGCTTGGTCAGGATCGTGCGATCGATACCTTATCTTCGGCAATTAAGCTCTCTCGCGCAGGCTTGAAAGAGCCAAACAAACCTGTTGGTTGTTTCCTGTTCTCTGGTCCTACCGGCGTTGGTAAAACCGAGGTCACTACGCAGCTGGCGCGTATTCTCGGGATAGAATTGGTGCGGTTTGATATGTCGGAGTATATGGAGCGCCACACTGTTTCAAGACTGATCGGTGCGCCTCCGGGGTACGTCGGTTATGACCAGGGCGGCTTGTTAACTGAAGCAATCACCAAGGCACCGCATTGTGTATTGCTGCTTGATGAGATTGAGAAAGCGCATCCTGAGGTGTTCAACCTGTTACTGCAGGTAATGGATAACGGTACTCTTACTGATAATAACGGTCGCAAAGCGGACTTCCGCAATGTGATTCTTGTCATGACAACTAACGCTGGTGCGGAAGCGATGACACGGCCTTCAATTGGCTTTACTCATCAGAACCACGCGACAGATGGTATGGCTGCGATTCGTAAGATGTTCTCGCCGGAATTCCGTAACCGTCTGGATGGCATCATACAGTTTGATGCTCTGACTACCGATATCATCGTCGGCGTCGTCGATAAGTTCCTCACTGAGCTTCAGGTACAGCTGGACGACAAAAATGTGGTCATTCACCTGTCAGAGGACGCTCGCCTTTGGATCGCTGAAAAAGGTTACGATGAGCAGATGGGGGCACGTCCGATGAAGCGTCTGATTCAGGAAAAACTGAAGAAGCCGCTGGCAGAGATGATTCTGTTTGGTGAATTGTCAGACGAAGGCGGTGAAGTGCTGGTTGATGTCGGTGACGACAATGAGCTTGAATTGAATGTGCGGGTAGCGGAGCCGGCGTGATGCCGGTTCCCAGTCGTAAAAAAAGGCAGTTTTAACTGCCTTTTTTTTGACGGGTTTTTTGTCAGCCGCTAAGTTGGGCTGAAACGCACTGCAGCATTAACGCGCGCGGTAGACGATACGGCCTTTGCTCAGGTCGTAAGGTGTCAGTTCTACTTTTACCTTATCGCCAGTCAGAATGCGGATGTAGTTTTTGCGCATTTTGCCAGAGATGTGTGCAGTCACCACGTGACCGTTTTCCAGTTCTACACGGAACATAGTGTTTGGCAGCGTATCGATTACGGTGCCTTCCATTTCAATGCTGTCTTCTTTAGCCATCCGTCGATAACCCAGTCAGTTTTAAAGCGCCGTATTTTGCACTAATTATAGTGTGAGTTCAAAGATAAATAGGTGAGAACTAAAGAAATATTCTATATTTCCGGGGTGAGCACCGGTACTTATTTTAATAGTACCCAATGACCATCCAAAAGCATTTCAAGTGGGCGATAGCTGATCTTATAGTTCATCTTACGACAGTCTCTGACCCAATAGCCTAGATAGATGTAGTCGAGGTTGAGGTCACGCGCTTCAGCTATCTGGTAGAGGATCGCATAGGTTCCGAGGCTGCGCTTGGTCAGAGCAGGATCAAAAAACGTATAGATCGCTGAAAGTCCGGATTCAAGCTGGTCTGTTACAGCTACGGCAACCAGTTGGTCCTGATCCCAGAATTCATAAAATAAGCTGTTCTGGTTGCCATCGATAAGAAAGCTGCAGAACTGGTCTTCAGTTGGCGGATGCATATCTCCATCCGAGTGGCGGGCGTTGATGTATCGGCTGTACAGATCGTAATGTCGATCAGAAAAGTAGGGTTCTTTGACATTTACCTTTAGATCTCTGTTTCGACTTACCACTCGCTTCTGGCTTTTAGTCATTGAGAACCGGTCAACAGGAATCCTGATTGAGATACAGGCCTGGCAGTTATCGCAATGTGGGCGATAGATATGTTTGCCGCTACGTCGAAAACCGAGATCTGAGAGTTGGCTGTAAGTATCTGTGGCGATGATTGCCTGAGGGTCGACGAACAGGGTCTTAGCGTGCCTGCCTTCAAGGTAGCTGCAATCATGCTCAGGAGTAGAGTAGAAGTGCAGTGCCCTCAGGTTGGTCATTGGCTGCCTCCGTGAACGCATAGGTCGTCATCAAACTCCCAGTTGTGGCTAACAGGCCTGTCGAGGTACTGATTGAGATAATGCTTGAAATCAGTACGTGGTATTTCGCATGCCCCTAAGCTGACTAAGTGGTCGTTGTGTACCTGACAGTCTATTAAAGGATAGCCCCACTTTTTAAGTTGTTCGACCAGATAGGCAAATGCGATTTTAGATGCATCACGTTGCCTGCTGAACATCGACTCTCCAAAGAAAAGCTGCCCAATTCCTAAACCGTAAAGCCCGCCTGCCAGCTCATTGTTCTGCCAGACCTCTACTGAATGGGCAATTCCGCGCTTGTGAAGTTCCGTGTATGCCTGCTTCATTTCCTGGCTTATCCAGGTGTCATCGCTATACCCGCGAGGTTCTGAGCAGGCATGTATAACTGCTTCAAAAGCGCGGTCGAAGGTGACGGTGAAATCATCTTTGCGTAGTCGTTTGCGCATACTTCGGGACAAGTACAGGTCGTCGCAAAAAAGCACGCAGCGAGGGTCAGGGCTCCACCACAGAATAGGCTCTCCGGGACTGAACCAGGGGAAGATGCCTTTCTGATAAGCGTCGAGTAGCCTTTCCGGTGAGAGGTCTCCACCTGCAGCGAGAAGCCCGTTAGGCTCCTTCATTGCCTGCTCAAGTGGTGGAAATGCGTCACTATGAATATCTAACCAAGTGATCATAGATATTGAATGCTAACGTCAGGGCAAGGCATCGCCTGCCCTGAACACTAGGCTTACTTGTCCAGATCGTCCAGGAAACGCTCTGCATCAAGTGCCGCCATGCAGCCAAAACCTGCAGAGGTGATCGCCTGACGGTAGATGTGGTCACAGACGTCGCCAGCAGCATATACGCCTTCGACACTGGTCTGAGTAGCGTTGCCCTCAAGGCCGGACTGGATCTTCAGGTAGCCATCTTTCATTTCAAGCTGACCAGCGAAGATGTCGGTGTTCGGCTTGTGGCCGATGGCGATAAATACACCTGCCAGATCCAGCTGCTGAGTGCTGTCGTCGATAGTGCTCTTAACTCGGATACCGGTGACACCCATGTCGTCGCCAAGAACTTCATCCAGCGTATGGTTGTACAGGATGTTGATGTTACCGTTTTCAGCACGTTCAAGCAGTTTATCCTGCAGAATTTTCTCGGCGCGGAATGTATCGCGGCGATGGATCAGGGTCACTTCTTCCGCGATGTTAGACAGGTATAGCGCTTCTTCAACTGCAGTGTTACCGCCACCTACAACGGCTACTTTTTGGCCGCGGTAGAAGAAACCATCACAAGTTGCGCAGGCAGAAACGCCTTTGCCCTGAAATGCTTCTTCGGATTCGAGACCAAGGTACTGTGCGGAAGCGCCTGTGCAGATGATAAGTGCGTCACAGGTGTATTCACCCATGTCGCCTTTTAGACGGAATGGGCGGGTCTTAACGTCTGCTTCATTGATATGGTCGAAAATGATCTCTGTGTCGAAGCGCTCTGCGTGAGCCTGCATGCGCTGCATCAGCTCTGGGCCCTGAACGCCTTCAGCGTCGCCTGGCCAGTTATCGACATCAGTAGTGGTAGTGAGCTGGCCGCCTTGCTGCATACCGGTGATGATAACCGGGTTAAGGTTTGCGCGAGCAGCATAGACCGCTGCAGTGTAGCCTGCAGGGCCGGAGCCCAGAATAATTAGACGATGGTGTTGTACTTCACTCATAAAGCCGCTGTCGTGTTGGGTTTATTTTAATATCGAAAAACTAGATTGGGGCGAGCTGAAAAATATCAACCCGCTTTATCGAATATCTGCTCCAGATTCTGATAGAGGCGGTCCATCGATAGCATCATATAGTTGTTGCCGGATTTATGGCGCAAGTAGCCGTCCAGAGGTTCTTCTTCATTGCTAAGCGAGATGCTGCGATCTACCTGATCCGGTTCGTAATCGATAATATCGTCGATCTGGTCTAAAACCAGAGAGAACCATGGCGTGACGCCATCTGAAGTCAGATGCAGAACTACCGGGTGGATGTTTTCTTTCAGGTAATCACGGATAAAATCTAAAGCGCGAATTAACTTACGGAGTGTGGTAGCGCGTTCTAGCTGGAGCATTCTCAGGGCGCGTTCACGATCACCGCCATCTTTCATCGCAAGCAGCCGATCGGCAGCACTGTAGAGCTGCTGATGAGGTTCAGCGATTTTGTCAATCAACTGGCTCAACCCTTCATCTTGAGTATCTAGTTCGGTGTACCAGCGGGTAAAGTCACTGTTGCGTGTACTACGTGCTTTGGTAAATGGTGTGTCTGAGGCGATAGAATGCTCCAGTGCATCTACCCACTCGGACTGTGCCTTTTGGTACTTGTCGATATCAGCGATGAATTCAGCCTGTTGGTCGCGTTGGCGCTCAAGATGCAGAATAGTTGCGCATTCAAATACTTTTACCAGTGTATCGCGGTAGTCGAGATAACCGACAAATCCAGGGGTGATACTCGTCGCTGCCTGAATCTGATTGTACTCGTCAGAGAAAGCCAGAATGTAAGACACATCAATGCCAAAACGGGTATCACCGATGGTGAATGTCAGAGCGCGAGAGTTGTCCTGGAATAAATTAGGTAAGGTCATAGTCCATTCGCCGTTTAATGGTCGCTTGCTGCAGACTAAATATCGCCGATAAGTCGCTGATCAGCAATACTCATTTCAGTGCTAGCCGGTGATTGTGGTATGTTTTAACCCCGATATACCACCGGTAACATTAAGGATCTGTTGCTTGAACGACCAGAAGTTAAATAATGCGCTTCCCTTCGGTGAACTGCTGGCCCGAATTGCCAAGGACGCGACGCTTTTTACCATTATAGGCGCAGGATTGTATTTATTGCTGTCTGTGATCGGATATCACAGTCACGATCCGGGCTGGTCGCATCTAGGCTATCGCCCTGATGTCGATAACTTTACGGGAGTGGCCGGTGCCTGGCTGGCAGACTTTACCATCTCATTTGTAGGCGTCTCGGCATATATCATTCCGTTAATGCTGTTGTTCACAACGATCCGCTTTATGCTTCGCCGACAAATCGGTTTGCTTGATGGCATTCCGTACCTGATCCTACGTGCCGTGGGGGCCACATTGGTGATTCTGCCATTATCGGCACTCGCAGCTATCCATCTCAGTAATCAATCTTTGCAATATCCATTTACCGCGGGCGGCATTCTCGGTCAGGCTATCTCTGACTGGACAGTATCCTGGTTCAGTATCGTGGGTAGTTCGCTGTTGCTATGGACGGTTATGCTGGTTGGGCTGACGTTGTATATGGAGATGTCCTGGAAAGACCTGCTAACGACGATCGGTAAGGCTATCCTATCGCTCGGTAGCAGAGCGAAGAATGAAGCACGCGATCTTGCCGGTTCGGAAAATGATCAGAATGAATATTCAGAGCGCACTGACGCAGTTGCTTACGAAAAGGATCCAGCAGATGCTGACCCTGACCATTCGGCAGGCCATAAGGTCGCTGATCTGATTAGTCGTTTTAATCAGCATGAGGTCACCCCAGAGCGAAAAGAGCCAGTATTTGAGCCTGAAGTCGCTCCTCAGCCTGAAGGGCGTAGGGAAGAAACCATCGATCTTAGCTTTGGCGCGACAACTGTGAGCCAAGGGGAGTCAGGCGGCAATGCCGTAGTTAAGGATCGATCTGAGGCTCCTGCAGCTAAGGCGGTTATTCCTGAACTGGTTGACAGTGTGTCTGAGGAAGAACTCGAAGCAGGGACTGTCTTTAAGGATACTATTAAAGCTCCAGTTCCAGCTCCAGCTCAAGAGACTGATACTGTCATGCAGCCGGTCGCCGAAGAGCCGCAAGAGGTTGCCCGAATTCAGGCAGAGCAAGAGTCCCACTCGCATCAGCATAGTAACGAGGACGGGAAAAAAGGCGTTAAGATCGTGCCGCTCTCGGAAACCCATAAGCCTTTAAAAGACAACGAGTTAGACGTGGGATCTAAAGAGGCGCCTGTTGTTGCTAAACCGGTTAGAATTCCGTCGCTGGATCTTTTAGATCCGCCGGAGCTTAAGCAGGAAACCGGCTATAGCGAAGAACAGCTTGAATCGATGTCGCGCCTGCTCGAAGCCAAATTAAAAGACTTTGGTGTTGTCGCAGAAGTTGTCGAGGTCAACCCAGGCCCGGTAATCACACGTTTCGAAATTCAGCCAGCCCCTGGTGTTAAAGCGAGCAAGATAACCAACCTGGCAAAAGATCTCGCACGCTCAATGGCGGTGATGAGCGTCCGTGTGGTTGAGGTCATTGCGGGTAAATCTGTGGTTGGTATCGAAATACCGAATGAAGTTCGACAGACGGTACGCTTAAGTGAGGTGCTTAATTCTAAGCCTTATCTGGAAGCAAGCTCCCGTCTTACGTTGGCACTGGGTAATGATATTGCAGGCAATCCAACAGTAGCGAATCTGGCCAAAATGCCTCACCTGCTGGTGGCCGGTACCACAGGTTCTGGTAAATCTGTTGGCGTAAATGCGATGCTTCTCAGTCTGTTGCTGAAGGCGCGCCCTGATGAAGTGCGGCTGATGCTGGTTGACCCGAAAATGCTGGAACTTTCGATCTATGAAGGTATTCCACATCTATTGACACCAGTGATCACTGATATGAAGGAAGCAGCAGGCGGTTTGCGTTGGTGTGTTGCTGAAATGGAGCGGCGCTATCGTCTGATGGCGAAGATGGGCGTACGTAACCTTGCCGGTTTCAATGAGAAAATCGTGAATGCCCAGAAGCAGGGCGAACCGCTCCGCGATCCGTTATGGAATCCTGCTGAATATGGGTACCCGCCAGAAGAGCCAGCGCCTGAGCTGGAAGCATTGCCGTACATAGTCGTTGTGATCGATGAATTTGCCGACATGATGATGATGGTAGGTAAAAAGGTCGAAGAGTTGATTGCTCGTATTGCGCAAAAAGCGCGTGCAGCAGGTATCCACCTGATTCTGGCGACACAGCGTCCTTCTGTTGACGTTATTACCGGTTTGATTAAAGCAAACGTGCCGACTCGTATTGCATTCCAGGTATCCTCTAAGATCGACTCCCGAACCATCCTTGATCAGTCCGGTGGTGAGCATCTGTTGGGATGGGGCGATATGCTCTACCTGCCTGCGGGCACCAGCATGCCGAACCGTGTTCATGGCGCTTTTGTATCTGACGATGAAGTTCATCGAGTGGTAGAAGCCTGGAAGCAGATAGGCCAGCCTGATTACATCGTTGATATAGTTTCTGAAGGTGAAGGTGAAACTGGTGGCGGATCTGGTGGTCTGTTTGATGACGAACAGGACGCGCTCTACGACGAAGCTGTGGCTTTTGTAACCGAAACCCGTAAAGCATCTATTTCAAGCGTGCAACGTAAACTCAAAATCGGTTACAACCGCGCAGCTCGGATGATCGAGGCGATGGAAGCTGCTGGCGTAGTAAGCGAGGCTGGCAGTAATGGACAGCGAGAAGTGTTGGCTCCACCGCCACCACCAAGGAATTAAGTGTGAAGATTAGAAAAATTATCAGTATTGCAGGCATTGTGCTGGCAGCATCCTGCGCCACTGCGGCGGATCAAAAGCCTGCTGATCTGCTTGCAAGTCAGTTACAGAACTATCAGACATTTAGCGCTGATTTTGAGCAGATATCCCGCAGTCAAAGTGCTACTCAGCCACAGCAGACGTTGGGTAATCTGAAAGTAGCTAAACCAAATCTGTTTCGTTGGCACAGTGATGAGCCTTTCCCGCAGGAAATTGTTGGTGACGGCGTTTATGTCTGGATCTACGATCCCGACCTGGAGCAGGCAACTCGCAAACCGTTCCGATTTGATGCTAACAACGCACCGGCGCTGATACTCAACGGACAGATTAGCCAGTTAGTAGAGCAATTTGACATTGCGCTACTTGAGCAGAGTGAAGCGGAATCGCTGTATCAGCTTAAAGCGAAAGACGAAAACAGTAGCTTTCAGATGATTAGATTATTTTTTGTCGATGGATTGCTGACCGAGCTGATGATGGAAGACTCTCTTGAACAGCGTTCCACGATTCTGTTCCGTAATCAGCAGCTTAATCCTGAGTTTGCTGAAGAGACCTTTCGCTTTGCGCTGCCCGACGGTGCTGACCTGATTGTGGATGACGGCGCCTGATGGATGATCTTTTTGCGCCGGAGAAATCTTACGAACCTTTGGCTGCCCGTATGCGACCAGAGTCTCTTGACGAGTACTGTGGTCAACAGCATTTGTTAGGAGTAGGGAAGCCTTTGCGCCTTGCATTGGAGCAGGGGCAGCCGCACTCAATGATCTTCTGGGGGCCGCCAGGAGTTGGCAAAACAACAATCGCGCGCCTTGTAGCAAAATACGTTGATGCACAGTTTCTATCGATCTCTGCAGTGCTGTCAGGTGTTAAAGAGATTCGTCAGGCGGTTGAGCAGGCGCGTCAGGTTCAGGCTCAGTCTGGTCGCAAAACAATATTGTTCGTCGACGAGGTGCATCGATTTAACAAGTCTCAGCAAGATGCATTTCTTCCTTACATTGAAGATGGCACCGTAATCTTTGTTGGTGCAACAACCGAAAACCCCTCATTTGAATTGAATAATGCATTGCTATCCCGAGCGCGGGTATATCTGCTTCGCTCATTGGAATCAGCGGCGCTAAGCCAGCTACTCGAGCGAGTGTTATCAGATAGTGAAAGAGGGTTGGGTAACAGGTCGCTTAAGTTTGCTGATGGCGTTAAGGACAAGCTGGTTAAGGCGGCAGACGGCGATGCTCGCACATTGCTCAATTTGCTGGAGATCGCTTCGGATCTCGCTGTCCCTCGTGATGATGTCGAATTTGTTGATGAAGAAGTCATTTCGGAAGTTTTAGCGGCTGGCGGCCGGCGATATGACAAGAATGGCGATCTGTTCTACGACATGATTTCAGCATTTCACAAGTCAGTACGCGGCTCGTCACCGGATGGTGCCCTCTACTGGTATTGTAGGATGCTGGATGGCGGCTGTGACCCGCTCTATATCGCCCGACGTCTTGTTGCTATTGCCTCTGAAGATATAGGTAATGCTGATCCCCGGGCAATGCAGGTGGCGTTGTCCGCTTGGGATGCGTTCACCCGTGTTGGACCTGCCGAGGGTGAGAGGGCGATCGCGCAGGCTGCCATCTATTGCGCTTCAGCTCCTAAGAGTAATGCAGTCTATATGGCGTTTAGTCAATGCAAAGCAGATATCAGGAAGGACCCAGCATTTGAAGTTCCGGTCCACTTGCGCAATGCACCAACCGAACTGATGAAAGATCTCGGCTATGGCGCCGAATACCGATATGCTCATAATGAACCGGATGCCTACGCCGCTGGTGAGTGTTACTTGCCGCCGGAGATCGCTGATCGACAGTACTATCGACCAAATGCGCGTGGTTTGGAAATGAAAATTAAGGATAAACTGAGTCATCTGGCAGAACAGGATCGAATGAGCCCGGTTCAGCGTTATCAGGAGCAAGACAAGGATCGCTGATGTCACACCTTATCTTTATTGCAGTGGGGGGAGCTGCTGGTGCGCTGGCGCGCTACGGTATGAGCGGGCTTCTCAATAATGCTACTAATAAACTCCCGTATGGCACCCTGGTTTGCAATGCTCTCGGATCGTTGGTGATGGGGGTGTTATTTGTTCTGATATTGGAAAAAGCTCGCCTTAGTCCTGAGCTGCGTCCGCTGTTGATGGTTGGATTTCTTGGCGCCTTCACCACCTTCTCTACATTCTCTCTCGAAACCGTCGCAATGTTGCAAGAAGGGCATATGATGTCGGCGGCAATCTATGTATTATTAAGCGTTGTTTTAAGTATTGCGGCTTTATATGCCGGAATCACTGTTACTCGCCTGATTTAAAAAGGTTTACTGATTACCCATGTTGGACCCGAAATACGTTCGCGCCAATCCCGAAGAAGTCGCAGCCCTGCTGAAAAAGAAAGGCTACGAATTCCCGGTTGAGCGCTTTATCGAGCTGGAAAACAAACGTAAAGATGCGCAGGTAGAAACTGAAACCCTGCAGAACGAACGTAATACCCGCTCGAAAAGTATCGGTAAGGCCAAAGCCTCCGGTGAAGATATTCAGCCACTGCTGGCTGAAGTGGCGTCGCTGGGTGAAAAACTGGATTCAGCGAAAGAGATCCTCGCAGATATTCAGGGTGAATTGGACGATCTGTTAATGGGCGTTCCAAACATCCCGGACGAGTCTGTGCCTGAAGGTGCGGATGAAGACGATAACGTTGAAGTTCGTCGCTGGGGCACACCGGCTGAGTTTGATTTCGAAGCCAAAGATCACGTTGCTCTGGGTGAGAAAGATGGCGAGCTGGACTTTGAAACAGCAGCTAAGCTGACCGGCTCCCGTTTTGCTGTGATGAAAGGCAAAGTTGCTCGTCTGCACCGTGCATTGATTCAGCTAATGCTGGACACTCACACTGGTGAGCACGGATACGAAGAGATCTACGTGCCTTATATGGTTAACGCTGATTCCCTGCGTGGTACAGGCCAGCTGCCAAAGTTTGAAGAAGATCTGTTCAAGGTGCCTTTTGGTGATCGTGATTACTACCTGATCCCAACATCAGAAGTGCCTGTAACTAACGTTGTCCGTGACGAGATCGTTGATGCGAAACAGATGCCACTGAAGTATACCTGTCATACACCTTGTTTCCGCTCAGAGGCGGGCGCGTCTGGCCGTGACACTCGCGGTATGATCCGTCAGCATCAGTTTGAAAAAGTCGAATTGCTGCATATCGTAGAGCCATCCAAATCCTGGGATGCTCTGGAAGAACTGGTCGGTAACGCTGAAGCCATTCTGCAGAAACTGAACCTGCCTTACCGTGTCGTTACTTTGTGTGGTGGCGATCTTGGTTTTGGCGCAGCTAAGACTTACGACATCGAAGTATGGCTGCCGGGACAGGGCAAATACCGTGAGATCTCTTCCTGCTCAAATATGCAGGACTTTCAGGCGCGTCGCATGAAGGCTCGCTGGCGTAACCCTGAAACTGGTAAGCCTGAGCTGCTGCATACGCTAAATGGCTCCGGTCTGGCAGTGGGTCGTACATTATTGGCAGTGCTGGAAAACTACCAGCAGGCTGACGGTACGATCAAAGTGCCTGAAGTACTGATCCCTTATATGGGTGGTGTAACCGAGCTTTAAAGTCGGTCTTGGAAAAGCCCCGGTAGTCAGTCTGGCGTTGCCAGCAGGATTAACGGGGCTTTTTTGTATCTAGTCGCTGAGGAAGGAGCGCAGATCTGTGGATTCAAAATATGATCTGATTATAGTCGGGGGCGGGATGGTCGGTGCGACCATCGCTTGTGCACTGGGCGGAAGCCAACTGAAGGTTGCAGTGCTGGAGTACAAACATCCTTCGGCATTCTCTCCAGAACAGGAGCATGATCTTCGGGTATCGGCTCTTAGCGTAGCATCGGTGAATATTCTCAAGTCCGTCGGAGCTTGGGACGGAATCGCTTCTCGCAGGATGTGCCCCTACAGTCGTATGAAGGTCTGGGAACAAGATGAAGAGCGAGCCGCAACTGAGTTTGATTCTTTAGCGCTTAATCGTTCAGAGCTGGGTTTTATTGTTGAGAACCGCATCATTCAGCTGTCGCTGCTAGAGCGGCTTAAGGCATTCGACAATATTGATCTTTATTGTCCAGCGATTACTGAGTCAATTGAATACGTACCCGGTGCCAGTGTTGTGCGTTTGAGTGACGGCCGGGAACTTATCGGTAAGTTGCTCGTGGCGGCTGATGGCGGCGAGTCACGAGTACGTCAGGCGGCCGGTATCGGCGTGACTAAATGGGACTACGAGCAGTGCGCACTGGTTGCCTCGGTGATAACCGATTATGGCCAGCAGGATATAACCTGGCAGCAGTTTACTCCAACAGGTCCACTGGCATTCCTGCCGTTGAGTGGTAATCGGGCATCACTGGTGTGGTATAACACGCCTGCCGAAGTGAAACGCCTGATGGCCTGCGATGACGATGCATTCATGGCGCAGCTGGTTGAGGCTTTTCCGGCCTCCCTTGGGTCGTTGGACTGCCTGCTTGAACGCGGTTTCTTTCCGCTTAAACGTCAGCATGCCCAGCAGTATTACAAAGAGGGCGTTGTACTTACCGGAGACGCAGCTCATATGATTCATCCGCTGGCTGGTCAGGGTGTCAACATTGGTCTGCTTGATGCTGCTTCTTTAGCTGAGGTATTGCTTGAGGCTGACTTGCGTAGGGAAAGCATTGCCGAAGAAGCAGTATTAAGTCGATATGAGAAGCAGCGTCGTCAGCATAATCTTATGATGATGCAGGTAATGGATTCGTTTTATCGGGTATTCAGTAACGACCTGTTGCCGCTGAAAGTGATGCGCAATATCGGCCTTGGCTTGGCTGCGCGTGTCACACCTGCGAAAAACAAGGTAATGCAATTTGCGATGGGCTTGGAAGGCCGATTACCGGAAATGGCAAAGGACAGGAGTTAATCGGCGGCAGACGCTATACATGCGTCAAACACGGTATTAAATGCTGTTTCCAGGCAGGCGTTATTTAGAAATAAAAACGGCCGCTCAAGTGAGCGGCCGGAAGCTTGGCTAATAATAGCCAGAGTGGAGAGGGGAAATACCGGGATTTCCCCAGAGCGCTAAATCAGGCAGCGGCAGCAGCTTTACGCGTGCTTTTTACCGGAGCTTTTTTGGTTGCTGCAGGAGCTTCTGGCGCTGCAGTTTCCATAAATTTCTGGATATCCATAAATGGAGGCTGTTTGTCAGAGAGGTCTGACCAGCTTTTCTCAACGATATCTGTCAGCTGTTCTTTAGCTTCAGTCATCGCAGCAATTTCTTTCTCAGCGAGATCAGTCGTTTTAGCTTCCAGTGATTTGAAGTACTGAACTTGCAGGTCAACCAGCTGGTTAGGTTCTTTAACTTCTGTCAGCGCTTTCATCTGTGCCAGACCGGAGTTGATGAAGTCAGCGACATACTCGGACTGCAGAGCGAACAGGCGCTCGGTTGCTTTTTTGTTGATCTCAGCCATATCTACTACCGGCTGCATGGATTCTTTAACGTCTTTGATCAGATCCTGATACATGGATGAACACCTCAAAATGGTAATCAGCAGTTTTGTTAAATAATTGTGCAGCGCAACAATGGTTAGCAATATAGAGGTATCCTGTATGCATGTCAAACTAATTTTGTTGCACCGCACAAAAGGCTGTTGTTGATTGAAAACTCTATAATTAGGCGGTTTATATCGTGACGGATGTTTGTTGCCTTTGCGTTGCATAATGATTACTGCGAAGCAGCAATCGGAACTGAAACAGTGAATTAGTGTATTCTCTTTTTGCTTCATGGCTCGCAGCCTTTACAATGAACTCAGAGGCTGGCCCTAAGATATTTACCCGAAGGTATCCTGGTGAACGGGGCAAAGATCAGCCAAGGCTATAACCGGATTTGAGGCCGACAATTTCTATGCCGACACATTCTTGTCACAGCAGTTTTGAATTCATCCGCTCCGAGCAAATCGATTCTCTGGGTATTGAGGTTTGCGAATATAAACACCGTGTTACCGGAGCTCCCCATTACCACATTGCTGCGGACCACGAAGAAAATGTATTTCTCGTAGCGTTAAGAACAGTACCCACTGACTCTAAAGGCGTGGCGCATATTCTTGAGCATACCGCTTTATGCGGCAGTGAACGTTATCCTGTTCGCGACCCATTCTTTATGATGACGCGCCGTTCACTGAATACGTTTATGAACGCGTTCACCAGCTCAGACTGGACCGCATACCCATTTGCCAGCCAGAACCGAAAAGACTTTGATAACCTGCTGGATGTTTATCTTGATGCAGTGTTCTTTTCTCGCCTTGATGAGATGGATTTTCTTCAGGAAGGGCATCGGGTTGAGTTCAGCGAAGCTGACAACCCGCAGTCACCACTTGAATATAAAGGGGTGGTCTTTAATGAAATGAAAGGGGCTATGAGCTCGCCTGTTTCAACGCTCTGGCAGACGCTGACCAAGTACCTGTTCCCGAACAATACCTATCACTACAACAGTGGTGGTGATCCTGAGGCTATTACCGACCTGAGCTATGAAGAGTTGCTGGCGTTCTACAAAACGCATTACCACCCAAGCAACGCAATCTTTATGACCTTCGGTAACATTCCAGCCCAAGAGTTGCAGCAGCAGTTTGAGGATCGCGTGCTATCACGTTTTGAAGAGCTTGATACCGTGATCTCAGTTGAAGATGAGAAACCGTATCACGCACCAGTACGTATCGAAGAGGCTTACGCACTGGATGAGCAGGATCTAAGTAACAAAACACATCATGTAATGGGCTGGGTACTGGGGCATTCCACCTCGCTTGACGAGCAGCTTGAAGCTCATCTGCTATCCCGTGTGCTTTTAGATAACAGTGCGTCACCGCTGCGTAACGTGCTCGAATCTTCTGAATTGGGCGCTGCGCCATCACCTCTCTGCGGACTTGAAGACTCCAACCGTCAGATGAGCTTTATGTGCGGTATTCAGGGCAGTGAGTCGAAACATGCAGATGCTTTTGAGACTCTGGTACTGGACACTTTGAAGTCGGTCGCCGAAGAAGGTGTGCCTCAGGAGATGATAGAGGCACAGCTGCATCAGCTCGAACTGTCTCAGCGCGAAATTAGCGGTGACGGATACCCCTATGGCCTGAATCTGATTATGTCTGCAATCTCGCCAGCGATTCATCGTGGTGATCCGATCGCTTTGCTTAATCTTGATCCGGCAATCGAAGCACTGCGCAAGAAAGTCGAAGATCGCAGCTTCTTGCCTGAGCTGATCAATAGATACCTGTTGAATAACAGCCATCGAGTACGCTTAACAATGCGTCCGGATAGTGAGCTGGCTGAGCGGCGTGATCAGGTTGAGCGCAATAAACTGGACCAGATTCGCACAGAGATGAGCGATGAGCAGATTCAGCAGGTTATCGACCAGGCGAAAGCATTGGAAGAGCGCCAAATGCAGGTCGATGATGAAAGCATTCTGCCTAAGGTCACTAAACAGGATGTGCCTGATGAAATGCATATCCCGGAAGGAGAAGAAACTGAAACTGGCCTTACTTGGTATGGTCAGGGCACCAATGGTCTGCTTTATCAGCAACTGATTGTTGATCTTCCGGAGCTGAGTGAGCAGGAATTGCAGTTTATGCCGTTGTTTAGCCACTGCCTTACAGAGCTTGGCTGCGGTGAGCGGGACTTCATGCAGAATCAGCAGTACCAGAGTGAAGTATCCGGTGGCGTTAGCGCATATTCAACGATGCGTGGGTCTGTCAGCAGCGAACAGGATGTTAAAGGATACTTTGTTGTGTCTGGTAAAGCGCTGGTGCGGAATCAGCAGGCACTGACCGCATTGCTGCAAGATACGTTGCTGAATGCGCGCTTTGATGAGTTGCCGAGAATTCGCGAAATAGTGTCTCAGCAGCGTACTCGTAAGGAGCAAAGTGTTACAGGTCAGGGCCACTCGTTGGCTATGATGGCTGCGGCAGCACGCTTTAGCCCATCAGCGCTGGTGGCGCATAACGCGAAAGGCTTACAGAGTATCATCAACATCAAAGCGCTTGATAACAGCCTGGCCGACGATACGAAACTTGCAGAGCTGGCTGAGCAGTTTAAAGCGATGCATCAGAAGATCGCCAATGCGCCACGCCGATTCCTGATCGTTGCCGAGCCTGAGCAAAAAGAAGCCCTGGTGGGCACGCTCGGATCTCAGTGGGCTGATGCGGCAGAGATTACTGCGGATAGTGCTTTCTCTCTTGAGCCGACCCGTGAAGCTGTTAAGCAGCTATGGGTAACCAGTACACAGGTTAACTTCTGTGCTAAAGCCTTTCCGACCGTTTCTGTCGAGCACGACGATAGCGCTGCGCTAACCGTGCTCGGTGATTTCTTACGTAACGGCTATCTGCACCGTGCTATTCGTGAGCAGGGCGGTGCTTATGGTTCAGGAGCTGGGCAGGATTCAGGCGATGCTGTATTCCGTTTCTTCTCTTACCGTGACCCGCGCCTCGAAGGCACGTTAGAGGACTTCGATGCTTCTATCGAGTGGTTGCTTTCCAGTGATCATGACGACCAGAAACTGGAAGAGGCAGTACTGGGCGTGGTTAGCTCTATCGACAAGCCAGCCTCACCAGCTGGCGAGGCTAAGCAGGCGTATCACAGCGAGCTATTTGGCCGTACAGCTGAGCAGCGCAAGGCATTCCGCAAGCGTATTCTTGAAGTCACAATCGATGATCTTAAGCGCGTCGCTCAGACTTATCTGACGTCCAGTGAAGCAAGCTATGCGATAGTCACCAATCCTGCAAATGCCAAGGATCTGGCTGATGATTACGAGATTATTGAGATATAAATCAATGACTTATAAGTAACTTGTAATCTCTAACGCAAAAAGGTGCTGCAGCTTCTGTAGCGCCTTTTGTTTTATCTCAGACAGAGCATTTCAGCGAATAGAACCATGCAAACCAATCTTTACCGCGGTGCCGCGGTGTTACTGCTGGCGGAGATCTTTATGGTGATAAGCGGGATGATTATCCGTCAGATTGAGCTGCCTACAGCGATGATTGTGTTTTTGCGTAGTCTGTTTGGTTTGAGTCTTTTATTGCCGTGGTTGGCACGAAATGGGTCTCAGGCGATAAAGACGGATAAGCTGCGGTTTCATCTGATCAGAGGCGGCCTGGGCATTGTTGCCATGACCTGCCTGTATTACACCTTCATCGAGCTGCCGTTGGCGCAAGCAACGCTTCTGAAGCAAACGGCGCCGTTCTTTATGCCGTTTATTGGCTTCTGGTGGCTAGGGGAGCGGATCGGAAAGGCTGTTTGTGTTGCGGTGGTATTCGGTTTCATTGGGGTCTACCTGATACTTAATCCCGGAGAGGGTGCTATTAATCTCGCCGTGCTCGCTGGTTTGGCAGGAGCGATACTTGGCTCTGTCGCAAAGGTAACAATCAGGCGGATGAGTGATACAGAGCCAGCACGCCGCATCGTTTTCTATCTTGTGCTCTTTGGATCGCTATTTTCTTGCTTGCCGGCAATTTGGTATTGGCAAAATCCAACAATTACGCAGTGGCTGATGCTGTTTGCGTTAGGCGCTACTGCTACCACTGCTCAGCTATGCGTCAGTAAAGCATATGGGCTGGCTCCGGCGGGGCAGCTCGGGCCATTCACCTATGGATCGGTAGTATTTGCCGCAGTAGCTGGATGGTGGGTCTGGGACGAGATGCTATCGCTACAGGCATGGCTGGGGGTGTTAATCGTCTGTGTGGCTGGCGCGTTAACGATGCTGACCCGGCAGCAGTCAGCCAGTGGTGTTAAGGCCTCTTAAAATATGGCGCCCGACATCTGATCGGACGCCCGCGTTATTTATGCCTCAATTGAAGAGATTCGCTGTCTCATATAGTGCGCGAGGGATAGCTCATCGAGACCGCCATGGTCGATCAGGCCGTTGTAAATACCTAGCTGATCGCCGGATGTTTTGTTTTGCCCCAGTTTTTCTTTAGCTACGATAGTGTCGATCGACACACGAAAGCCGCAAATCGCTTTTGCAAGCTTGCGCCGGTATTGCTCTGGCATTAGTTGTTCTTGGCTAAGCAAGCTTGATTCGTATTTTGCCACCAGAGCATTCAGATCATTCCAGGTATCCTCTTCACTACAGAATTCCAGTGTTCCGGTTACATGTACAGCAGCATAGTTCCAAGTCGGTACAGCGGGGCCTTTCTGATACCAGGTCGGCGAAATATAGCTGTGGGGGCCGCTGAATATGATTAAGACCTTTTGCCCGTTTTGACTTATGAGATCCGAATTTGGTCTAGCAAAGTGGCCGCATAATTGAGGTTCGGATTGCTCATCGCCTCTCCTTAGTAACAGTGGTAAGTGGTTCGCATTCATTGATTGTGTGATCACCGTTGCGAAGGCGTGATCTTCGATAAAGCTGAGAATGGAATTCTGATCTGATAACTCTGTGCTCTTTGGTACATACATCGTTGTCGGCCCCGTCATTGGTGAATTGGCTGGTATTAAACGGCAATATGGGCCATATTCAGAGACCCAAATAGGCAATAAGTATTGGCCCAAATGAATCCGCTTTTGTTAAACGAGCTGAGCTCTGAATCTTCTCTTCCTCAGTATCTGCAGATCTATCATCAATTCCGACAACTTATATTGGATGGCAAGTTGTTGCCTGGAGAGCGGCTACCCGCAACGCGCAGCTTTGCAGCTGAGATAGGGGTGTCGCGAAATACGATTAAGGCTGCCTATGAACAATTGCAGTCTGAGGGGTATGTTGAGACATCGAGGGGCGGTGGTACTCGAGTCTGCCAGGGATTGCCTAAGCCGCTTTCTGGCGAGAGAAGCGATACCTTAACTCAGGGTAAGGATGCTGTATCACTGTCCGATGCAGCAGAGCGAATGCTTGGATCATATCGAACACTCAATCGTAAAAGTAATTTGTTGTTGAGTCCGGGCAGGCCTGCGTTTGATCTGTTTCCTCGCTCAGCCTGGGCAAGATCGGTTAGCAAGGCAGCAAAAGAGATGGAGTTGTTTAACAGCGATCCTGACGGTGCCGGACATCCGCTATTAAGACGGGAAATTGCGGAGCATCTGAGGAAGACGCGAGGCGTGCTTGCCGATGAAAGCAATATCTTTGTCTTTAACGGCTCTCAGCAGGCACTGGATTACTGTTTTAAGCTTTTGCTGAATGAGGGAGATGATGTAGCCATTGAGTCGCCAGGCTTTCCGGGGCTTGATGGTGCGCTGCGAATGCAAAATGCGAAGCTGAGCTACCTGTTAGCTGATAAGGATGGCTTCCCCGTTGAGCAGCTGATTGAGCAAAACAGGCGGTATCGTGCGGTGCTACTGACGCCATCTCGAAACTTTCCGCTCGGTTATACGCTTTCGCTGGCGCGAAGACTAAAGCTACTGGATTGGGCTGATACGGCGGGTAGCTGGATTATCGAGGATGATTACGATAGTGATTACGTGTTTGATGATCAGCCAATTACCGCAATGCAGGGGTTAAGGTCATCGAGTCGTGTGATCTATGCGGGAACCTTTAGCAGAAGTATGTTTCCTTCCATCAGGCTTGGGTATCTGGTAGTGCCCGATGTATTAAAGGGTAGCTTTTCGCAGTTACGCAGATTCTATGATGGAGGTGTATCAGTATTGCCTCAATTGGCAATGGGGCACTTTATGTCATCTGGCGCCTTTGCACGGCATCAACGTCAGCTGCGAGCAACTTACAGAGATAAGCGCGAATTACTCGATAGACTTATGGCCGAGGCGCAAATTCAGGGCTTATCTAAAGCAGTTGGAGCATCTGGCGGAATGCATTCAGTTTTTCCATTAGATCATGCTATCGATGGACAGCTTTTGGTAGCAGAGTGTTTGAGCGAGGGGCTTGGGATTAAAGCTTTGTCGGAATACTTTGCTGACAGTGCACCTTTTGATGCGCTGATATTAGGTTATGCCGGTTATAACAGTGATCAGCTGGAGCGCGGGGTGGGTATGCTTAATGATGTTATGGCGAAATTCCCGCTATCGCGTTGCTAAGCCGGCTGAATTCGGCATCATTTGAAGGTAGTCCGAATCTAACTCCATTCCGGTGATCGAGGAGTCGGGTCCATATCCCTTTGCTGGCAAGAAGCTGGTGGAGCTGGGCTGCGTTATCGGTAAAGCAGGTCACAAATAGTGGGGTGGTTGCGCATCTGCCTAAAGGTTCGATCAGGGACGCGAGTCTTTTGCTATCGACTAGCAGGCGGCTATAAGTTTCTTGTTGCCACTTAGTATCGTTGAGTGCTTTAGTTGTCACCCAGCGTGCCGGATGACTGAGATGCCAGGGACCAAGTTCTTGCTGTATCGCATCAAGCATTTCTGGCCACGCTGCAACGATTCCAGAGCGAATGCCAGCGAGACCAAAGAACTTGCCTAGCGATCGCAGCACGATAAGGCCCTTTTTGCCGGTAGCATTGGCAACGCTCATATCAGGCGTACAGTCGATAAACGCCTCATCAATGATCAGTGTCTTGCCCATTGTCCGGAGTTTTTTGCGCCAGCTGATTATCTGCTCTTTTTTGTAGTATTGACCCGACGGATTACCCGGGTTGATCAGCAAAAGGTAATCGCACCGCTCAATCAACGCTTCAGCAGCGTCTGGCTCACTGGCTGGCCATTCAATAACTTTGTGGCCATGGTTACTCCACGCCCAGTAATGCTCACGGTAGGCGGGTGACGGTATGGCGATAGTGCCTGTTGGTAACAATTTCGGCAGTAGTTGAATGATCTGCTGGCTACCGGCGCACGCCAGAAGGTGTTTGGTGCCGTAGTATTTGGCAGCCGCGTCTTCAAGGCCATCATTGCCTTCAGGTAGTCGTTGCCAGATCTCTGGAGGTAGTGCTGGAACGGGCCAGCCGATTGGATTGATGCCGGTAGATAGGTCAAGCCAGTCATCAAAATGGATACCGAACTCTTCTACGGCTGCTCTAAGGTCGCCGCCGTGACTAGGGCGTCTGGAAAACTCTGTCATATTAGAATGCTGCTGATTCAATAACGATGGCCACAGAAATAAGTGCTGCCGCCCAGCTCCAGCTACCATAGTTAACCAAGCGGACGGCGCGCTCGATATCAGCGGGCTCAGCCTGCGCACCTCGGCCAAGTGTAGGGCGCGCCTGTCGTTCGCCATGGTAGATTGCCGCACCGCCCAGCTCGCAATTAAGTGCACCGGCACCTGCTGCCATCACCGGGCCTGCATTTGGACTTTTCCAGTTTGGGGCCTGTTGGAGCCAGCAACTAAATGCGTTACGGGTTGAACCGAATAGGGCGTAGGTGCAGGCACACAAGCGAGCCGGTAACCAGTTAAGGACGTCGTCGAATCTAGCGGCTGCCCAGCCAAAGTGAAGAAAACGCGGGCTTTTATAGCCCCACATGGCGTCCAGCGTATTGCTTAGCCGGTAAATCAAAACACCAATCGGGCCTGCGACAACAAACCAGAATATAGCTGAAAACACGGCGTCGGCGCCGTTTTCGAGTACAGACTCTACTGCAGCTTTGCTTATTTCTGATTCATTGAGTTGTGAGGTGTCTCTGCTCACGATGTAGCCAACACGAGTGCGGGCTTCTGTTAAATCGCCAGCAGCCAAAGGCCGCGCTATTGCCAGTGCATGCTCTTCGAGGCTTTTGCCGCCGAGCGATAGATATAGTGCTAGTGTCGATAACCAGTATTCGGCATAGGGTAGCTGCAGTAACAATGCACCTAGCGCGGCAATAGGAATGATGGCTAGTGCTACAGCTGCTGCTCCGTTAAGCCGTTGCCTCACCGGGCTCGAAGTGTTGCTGCTGAGTAGCTGCTCTATCCGGGTAACAAGATATCCGAAACCGACTAGCGGGTGGTAACGGCGCGGCTCACCTAATATGCGATCTAGAATGATAGCGGCAATAACGATCAGGGCGGTTTCGAGCATAGCTTAGTTGTAACTAATTGCCGGGAGGACGGTTGGTTAATAGCGGGCGATTGTACCTTAAAGTAGCTGCCTGAATAAGGTGCTCGCTAACGATACTGGGTGTAAAAACAGTTAGCGCTGGTATGATTGCGACTCACCTGAATATCGGCTGGATACAACGTCTGAATGTCTCTGCTTTTTAAAAACACTCTTGGCTCTCGATTGAAGGGCGCTAATTGGCTTCAGATCGAATTTTGCGGCGAAACTATTTCGATTGTTTTGGCCGATCGGAAGGTTATCCTCCAAATAGAAGATGCAGTTTTTACAGGCGCGCCCTTACGTAAAGCGCTTGGCTTTGTCGTTAATCTTAGTGGGATTGAGCTTGGAGGCCTTTCACGTAAACAGGCGTCTCTGTTCGTCGCTGGTATAACAAGCGCACGTTTAAGCGTAATCGAGACCGAGATACTGCAGCGTGCTAATCAGTTACGTCATGCCATTGCAGGCGAGGGATATTTAAAGCACAAGCGCGCTGCTCAATTCGCTGGCCAAGCAGATGAAATTTTAGCCTGGATTGGCTGGCTTCCGGAGGATCTGAAAAAGCCGACGGCAGTTGATAAGGCGATCAGATTTTTGCGTTCGAACTCACTGATGAGCGAGGCGCGTATCAGTGAGTTGCAGCAGGCGTTTCTGAAAGCTGAGAAGCAGCGGTACGACCACTTCTTCGATACATTTGAAACACACCCGTTAACTGAGCGACAACGCTACGCTTGTCTTATTCGAGAGCGTGCGAACCTTGTGCTGGCTGGTGCCGGGACAGGGAAAACAAGTGTCATGGCGGCGCGTGCCGGGTACTTGTTGAATTCAGAAAAAGCATCTTGCAAACAAATACTTATGCTTGCCTTTGCAAGTAAGGCCGCAAGAGAACTGGAGCAGCGAATCGCTGAGCGACTTGATCGAAATCTCGGTATTTCTGCCACAACCTTTCACTCTCTGGGGCGTCAGATCATAGGCGCAGTAGAGGGCGAGCTTCCGCAAATGTCATTGATGGCAGATGATATGAAGCTTCGTGCTGATTACGTTGATCAGGTGTTTAGCTACTTGCTAGCGACGGACTCCGTTTATCAGCAGTCTTTGATTAGTTACTTATACCGTTATCAATATGAAGAAACATCACCGTTCGAGTACCCATCTATAGGAGAGTATCATCGAGCGTTAGCAGACCGTAATGTGATTACGGATAGAGGAGAAAAGGTAGGTGGGGTCACTCATGCTCGAGTTGCCAATGCACTGCTTCGCTTTGGTGTTGAATATCAATGTGATCAACAGATTAGAAAGGAAATAGCTGGCGGAGCAATCATTCGCGATACGGTTGAGCTTACGCTAACGGAGTATGATCTCTATATTGTCTTTACCGATATAGATCGAAACGGCTGCCTTCCTGCGTGGATTGATGCCCATCAGCATGAAACACGTATCGACAAACTAAGATCAGTGCTTGGAAAGCAGCTAATCGAATGCCGTATCTCCGCCGGGCAAGGCCACCCTGTTGTCGACGTGATGGGACAGCTTAAAAGTCGAGGGGTTATTCTTGAGCCGCTACCTGTCGAGGCTGTGTTAGCGACATTACGAGAAGCAAAGGTTCTAGCGGGGATGTCTCAGCTATTGTCTGACATGCTTTCTACAGCCAAAAATGGTGGTTATACCGTCGAGGCACTGAATGAGACAGCAAGGAGGGATGTTAGTGGCCGCGCTTCCGCGATTCTGAATCTCTTGCTGCCTATCTATCAGCGATATCAGGAAAATCTCGAATCTGAACAGCTAATCGATTTCGATGACATGATTAACAAAGCCGCAGAATATGTTCGCACCGGGCGCTTTCGCAGCCCCTGGACAGATCTGTTGGTAGATGAATTTCAGGACATATCGCCAGCTCGGGCCGGTTTAGTCCGCGCTTTGCTAGAGCAGCGAGCCGATGCGTCGGTATTTGCTGTTGGTGATGACTGGCAATCAATCTATCGTTTCACTGGTAGCGACCTTTCTCTAACGACGGGCTTCGATCGCTTTTTTGGTTGCACGGCGTCGATCCAGCTCGATAAAACCTATCGATTTAATAATGTTATCTGCGAAGTCGCTTCTCAGTTTGTGATGCAAAATCCCGGGCAGCTGAAGAAGCAGTTGGTCACCCATGCAGCGAGTGCAAGTGCGTGTGTTCATCTGGTACCTGTCAGCTTGCTCGGATCGTCAGGCAGGCAAAATCGCTTGAAGGCAATAACAGACATTTTGTCAGAGATTAGCTCGTCTAACGAGGAGGGGAGGGGTGTCGCTCTGCTCGCGCGTTATTCGTATAACCTATGCTCTGCCGGTGAGGTCGATCAGTTAAAATCAGAATATTCTGACTTGTGCTTAGAACAGATGACTATTCATGCCAGTAAAGGCAGAGAAGCTGACTATGTTGTCGTGCTGGATTTGATTGGCGGCAGATCTGGCTTTCCTTCGTATAAGCAGTCGCATCCTCTGCTGGAGATGTTGCTGCCGGCTTCGGAAGAGTTTCCATACGCTGAGGAGCGGCGTTTGATGTATGTGGCTCTGACGCGAGCAAAGCATCAGATCTGGTTGCTTTGCGATCCAATAAAACCATCCTGCTTCCGGGACGAGTTAAGGGCAATTCAGGGCGTTAGCTATCGCAAACGAGAGTCTTTAGTAAGCTGATAGAAGCCTGCTGTAGCTAGGGCGGTGATGCCTTAGTTGCTATTTCCTTCCTTTTTATTTACTGAGAAGTGTCCAGCGCGGAGGGCGATTGCTGCTCGGTGAAGCAATCATTTCTGTGTGCCTAAGGCTGCTGTCTCGCAATCATTTTCAGCCAATCGAGCTGATTTCATGGTGTTTCAGTTAAAATCATGCCTCTAAAACCAATACGTAATAAACTACCTTTTAATGGCAAAAATAGCGCCTAAGAGGTAATTTATTACCGATGGTGAGTGCTAACTTAGAGATCCTAATTCCGGGCGAAGATCTTGGTATTTGTTTTTATTAAGGGGTAATAAATCACCCTTTAGGCCGTGCATTTAAGCTTTATGGGTAATATAATTCCTGTTATGGATGTATATGAACTGACAGACGACCAGGTGCTTGCTGGTATTGGCAAGAAGATTGAGCAGTTAAGGCTTGAGCGAGATATTTCTCAGATCGAGCTGGCTGCTGATATTGGTGTTACTCCGAAAACATACCGAGCCTTTATTGCCGGCAAAGGCAAGATGGAAACGCTGGTGGCGGTATTGCGCTATCTGGAGTCTTTGGAGCTTCTTTCCCCGCTTAGCACCGCAAGCGCATTCAGCCCAATGGAGCTGGTGGCAGCGGCGGGTCAAGCACGACAGAGGGCGTCAAAACGACTCAATAAATCTACTATTGCTACTGATGGTAAAACAGGGAATGAAATCGATGATGGGCTGGATTGGTAATGGATGCTTATCAGAAGGGTCGATTGCTTGAATTGCTAATCTGGGGTCGCAGAGTCGGGGCGCTAGCAGTCAGTGATAGTGGTGTCGGCGTGTTTCAGTATGATCAGGATTGGCTTACTACTCCCTCTGCACCGGTAGCTCCATTGGCCATGAAGGCCTCTAAAGATAAATACAGTTTTCCGGATCTGGCAGCCGGTGAATACTACAATCTACCGCCAATGTTTAAAGAATGGATCCCTAACGGTTTTGCGCGTCGTGTATTTGATTCCAGATCCGAGCTGTTCCAGTTAAACCCGGTAGCTCAGCTGCAGCGGTTAGGCAGTATGGGAGGGCAAGCAGTCTCATTTCAGGCAAACGGGCTTGAGGAGAGTGTCGAAGATGTTGTGTTTGACCTAAATACTCTTGTTGATGAGGCTCGACACATCGCCTCGCGATATCATCATCACGACAACGCGAGTCCGCATCAAAGTTTATGGCGATTATTTGCCTTTTTGCCGGGTGAGCAGCCTAAAGCTTTTGTTCATGGTTCGGCTTCCGGTGAGCGGTTTGCCAGTGTCTGCAGTGATAGCGGCTTTGCTGAGTCATTAGTAGCGAAATTTGAATGGCATCCGGGGCAGGCTCGCGCAGAGATGGCTTACTTAAGAATGGCGCGGGATTGTCAGATTAGTGTGCCAGTCACCACAATGCGAGAGGAGGCGCGCGGTGTTATTTTGCTACAGCGCCGTTTCGATTCTGCCGGTGAAGGAGGTCGCTGTTTTACGCAGTCTGTGGCAGCCCTGAAGGGCGTCGCTTTTACTGATAAATCAGCTAGTTACGAGAATTTGTTTGCTTTAATTCGACGCCTTCGTCTTTCGCGTCAAGAGGCGATCGAAGTGTATCGCCGAATGGTATTCAATATTGTCGCAAATAACCGCAATGACCATTTTGGCAAATGGTTGTGCCTTCTAGGCGAAGGAGAGTCTCAGTGGCGTCTTGCCCCTATGGTCGGCTGCAACAATGCTGCAGTGTTTCAAAGCCCCTCCAACAAGCTTCCACTCTCGGTTAACGGAAAGAGAGAGGGGGTGACTCGAGCTGATCTTAAGGTATTAGCTGGCTTGATCAGTCGTTTTGATTCCGAGGCCGATAAGATCATCGATCAGGTTATAGACACAGTATCTATGTGGCCCAGGTATGCGCGTAACACCGGGATTCCATCTGATATTGCGGAGCAGATTCGTTTATCTCATCGAGTCATTATGAGCCAATAGCTCTCATAGCCGCTATACGCTATCTCAAAACGTCGGCTTATACCGTTATCTATTTCAGAAAAGCGTATTCGCGATAAAAGTACAGGATACGTATTGTTAATACAGAAAAGAAGCGAGAATTGGGGTATTCCCAAATGAGGCGGGGCACATAAATACGAGATAACCCCCTGTATTTACGACAAAAGGCCCGCTGAGCGGCCTTATCAGTTGCAACCCAAGAGATGTCACGTTAAGTTCAGGGATAGTTCTTAAGTAGTATATACGGAAGTATATAAGGGCTAGATGCGTTTAACGCATAAAAAATCAACAACTACAATAATAAAAGGCATCTTGCAGGCCTCTTAGCGGCAGTGATGGCGGTCTGCGAAAGGTTCCGACAATACGGGATGAGATTTCGTTTATGACCATCAAGACAAGAATCCTTCTTGCCATTATTAGTATCGGGGTCATACCGCTGCTGTGCGCTAGTGCCATCATCAGCTATTCCACATCGGGTCAGATCAACGTTGCGTTACATGATGCAGTTTCAGCAAAGCTGGTTGCTGTTCGTGAAATGAAAAAGGATCAGCTAAATAGCTTCTTCGATGACCTGAAGACCATCGTGCAAAGTTTTGGCAACAATGAGCAGGTTGTAGTAGCGACCGGCTATATGGTTAAGTCCTTTAACGTTCAGGCAAAAGCCGATGATGCAGAGCGGGGCAGCATTCAGGCTTTTTATGGTGGCGATTATCTAAATCGTTACAAAGAGCAGGACCCTTCTGTTAGCAGCGATAGCGCAAATGCATTATTTAGTAGTCTTGATGGTGCAGCAATGTTCTATCAGGCTCGCTACATCGGACAGAATCCACACCCTATCGGTTCAAAGCAGGAGCTGATGGCGGCTAAGAAAAAAGGCAAATTCCAGCAGCGTTACGAGCTTTATCATGGTCAGTACCACGATATGTTTAAGCAATTCCAGGAGCGCTTTGGATTTGACGATATCCTGCTGGTCTCTAATGAAGGCCGTGTTGTTTACTCAGTTGTTAAGAACATCGATTACGCTACCTCGCTGAAAGATGGAGCGCTTGCCAGTTCCGCTCTAGGCGACGCTTGGCAACAGTCGTTGTCCGCAGAAGCAGGGCAGATTTATCTCACCGACCTAAGCAGCTATACCCCTGCATATGGCGCTCCTACTGCATTTATGTCTTTGCCGATTTTTGAAAATGGCAAACGTGCCGGGGTATTGGTATTCCAAGTACCGCTCGCACGCATGACTAGCGTCATGACCAGTGACAAGAAGTGGTCAGAAGTAGGCCTTGGTGAGACCGGAGAAGTATTGCTGGTTGGTTCCGATAGTCGCTTACGTACTGATAGCCGCCTGCTGCTCGAATCACGTGATAAATACCTCCAGGCAATCGAGACGACTGGCTGGCAGGACAGTATGGCTGAGATCGGTAGTCGTAATACTGGTGTTGGTCTGCAAAAAATATCCTCCGACAGTCTCCAGCAGGCACTTAACGGCTCTACCGGTATCATGCTTGCGCAGGGTTACTACGGTGAAGAAGTACTGTCAGCATATACACCTCTGCAGGTGATGGGGCAGAAATGGGCATTGATCTCTGAAATTTCTTCTGCTGAGGCTTTCGCTGATGAAGAGCGGATTCTTACCGCAATCGCCGAGAGCAGTGTGATAGTGATTGTTGTTGCATTGTTAGTCGCTGTGGCTTTTGGCCTCCTGGTCTCCCGCCTGCTGATCAATCCGCTTCGTGAGTTAGTTGATTCCTTTAACGAGATCGCTGAGGGCGAAGGTGACCTGAGTATTCAGCTTGAAAGTGCTAAGCGCAAGGATGAGATTGGTGATCTTTCGACGGCGTTTAATACCTTTGTTAAGAATATTCGGAGTGTTGTCGTTGAAGTGACCCGCACTTCTGCTGAGCTGGCACAAGTTGCGGCAAATCTACAGCAAAGCACAGGGGAAACAAGCTCGAGTATGGGGCATCAACGCCAGATGACCCACAGTATTGCTAGCGCAATGACTGAGTTTGCTGCCTCTATTGATGAAGTGGCCCGTGGTAGTCATGAAACCCTGGGAGCAATGAATCAGGCAGATGAAGTAACCCTGTCAGGTTCTGATAGCGCTCAGCGCTCGGCATCTGAGATTGATCAACTGGTAGGCGATACTCGTCAGTCCGCAGGATCCATTGCACGCCTGTCTGATGAGATCGATCAGATTAGCGATATCCTTGAAGTCATCAATGGCATCGCCGGTCAGACAAGTCTGCTGGCGCTCAATGCAGCGATCGAAGCGGCTCGCGCCGGCGATCAGGGCCGCGGGTTTGCGGTAGTTGCTGATGAAGTCCGACTGCTTTCCTCCCGAACACAGACGGCAACCGTCGATATTCAAGACAAGATGGAGCAGCTTCGTGCTACGGCCGATGAATCTGTTAGCCGTGTAAATAGCTCAATGGACAATGCTGAACGCGGTATTGATCTCGTTAACAAAACGGCGACAGAGCTTGATCAAATTCGTCAGCTGGTTGGCGAGGTGCGCTCAATGCATTCTCAGATTGCATCTGCTGTTACCGAACAGCAGGGAGCGATTAAGGAGATTGAGCAGAACGTTGTTGAAATCGACTCTCTGTCCGAGACTACGCTAGGCGGCACCGAGCAGGCGGCACTTAGTACCGAAGAACTGCGGGCAATGTCTGAACGACTGCGTGATCTGGTTGGCAGATTTAAAACCGGTTAACCACATATTCGGTTAAATTTGAAAGGGCGACCTCCGGGTAGCCCTTTTTTATTGGTCCTGTTTAGTTGGCTACGCAACTACGGACGTTGCTGTTTGTGCTTGTAGTTGGACCGGTGCCTGCTGTCGGATCGACAGTACGAATAGTCGCAACTTTATTTTGGGTGAAGAAGTCGATCGCGTCTTTGCCCTGAACCTTGTTGTTTCCAACCAACGAACCTTTAATTCCGCCAAATGGAAGATATGGATGCGGTGCACAGATACCTACATTTACGCCCACCATACCGACATCGGCTTCATTGATGAATTTCTCAGTGTAAAAACTGTTTTGCGTAAAGATGACGGCGCCGTTACCCATTGGTTGCTGTTTAATCATGCCAAGCGCGCTATTGATACAGCCGGTTTTGATCACGCTTAATACCGGGCCAAAGATCTCTTCCTGCGCAATGCGCATACATGGCTTAACATCGGTAAACACTGTCGGGCCAACAAAATAACCTTGCTGGTTTGCCTCTGGCAGTTCCGGTGAGCGACCATCCAGAGCCAGTGTGGCGCCGGCCTCCTGACCAATGTTGATGTAATCCAGGACGCGTTCTTTAGCTCGAGCCGAGATTACCGGACCCATGAATACATTCGGATCCATCGCGTCACCAACTGTAAGTTTTTTCGCCGCGGACACCAGGCGCTCGACAAACTCATCATGTATTTCTGGAACAACAGCGATATTGGAAACAGCTAGGCAGCGTTGCCCGGCAGATCCGAATCCCGACATAAGCACGTTCTCGATAAGCAGATCCATAGGTGCATCTTCCATGGCTACCAGGAAGTTCTTAGCACCACCCAATAACATCGTCTTTTTGCCGTTTCGGCCACAGCCTTCGGCGATAGATTTTGCAGTAGGGGTAGAGCCGACAAGACAGACGCCTGCGACCCGCTCATCGTCATACCAGGCCTCAACGACCTCCCGGTCTCCATGGACGATATTGACGACGCCGTCTGGCAAGTCGATATCGACCAGTAGTTGCATCATCTTCTGCATAAAGAGGGGGGATTCGGTCGATGGTTTGTAAACAAAGGTGTTACCGGTGCCGATGGCAAATGGGATAAACCATCCAAATACCAGTGCCGGGAAGTTAAAAGGCGCAACACCGCAGAATACGCCTAGCGGTGCTTTAATTAAGCGTCCGTTGATGTTGTTAGCGATCCCCTGAACAGTTTCTCCCTGCATCAGGGCAGGTATAGAACAGGCCATCTGCAAGATCTCGATGACCCGACCCACTTCGCCACGTGCTTCGGCAATATGTTTCGCCTGGTCGATCGCGATCGCTTCGGCCAGCATCTCTTTGTTGTCTTGCATCGCTCTATGCATGGCAAAGATATAGTCCATACGCTTGGGAAGCGGGGTGCTGCTCCACGCGGGGAAGGCCTCCGCTGCTGCGGACACTGCATCGATAGAGGTCTGTTGAGAAGATAGCGGCACTTCTCCGATCAGAGTTCCGGTAGACGGGTTTTTTAAGGGTTCGTATTGGCCGTTGCTTTCTTCGAGCCATAGGCCGTTGATATGGTTTTTTATCTCAATGTAATCAGCAGCATTCATGGCTGTACTCCTGTTTTCGATAGGTTATTCAGGCCTATGGCCGAATAGGGTTGTTGTTTATAGGCTACCTGCGCGAATACGTTCGCCGCGGGCTCGCAGATATTCGATGGTGAGCAAAAGTAGAGCGGATACCACAACCAGCAACACGGCCACCGCTAGAATGGTCGGATTAATCTGTTCGCGAAGCCCTGAGAACATTTGCCGAGGGATGGTTCGTTGCTCCGGACCTGCCAGGAAAAGGATGACCACCACTTCATCAAATGAGGTCACAAAGGCGAACAACGCGCCTGAAATAACCCCTGGTCGGATCAATGGCATAGTTATCTTAAAAAAGGTGTAACCCGGCTTTGCGCCCATACCCAGAGAAGCGCGGTTCAGTGAATGTTCAAAGCCAGACAGGGCGGCATTAACAGTGATAATGACGAAGGGTGTACCTAAAGCGGCGTGAGCGATAATGACCCCAATGTAGCTACCGGCCAGGTTTAACTGGGTATAGAAAAAATACATTCCCGCAGCCGTAATGATCAGTGGCACTATCATGGGTGACAGCAGAACAGCCATCATCATGCGCTGGAACGGGATAATCGGATTCGAAAGCCCTATTGCTGCAAAGGTGCCAAGCACTGTTGCGATGACAGTAGAGCAGATGCCGATTACGAAGCTGTTCTTGATTGCCAGAATCCATTTTTCATCAGCAAGAATCTCTTCATACCAGCGAGTGGAGTATGCTGATGAATCAAAGCTCAGCATACCTTCGGTGAAGGTAAAGTAAGGCTCTGCGTTAAACGAGAGCGGTACAATCACCAGTATCGGTAGCATCAGAAATGCTAGCACCAGCCAGGCCGTCAGCCGCAGGCCGTGAACGCCCATCTTCTGCCAGATCGAAAAGTATTTTGGAAAACTCATAGTTCACCCCAGTTTGATGTTGCTAACGCCTACCAGTCGGTCATAGATCCAGTAGAGCAGCGTAATCACAGCTAACAGCAGTGATCCCAGTGCGGCTGCAAGCTCCCAGTTGTTCGAAGACTGCATATGGAAGGCAATAATGTTACTGATCATCTGACCGTCGGTACCGCCAACCAGTGCAGGGGTGATGTAGTAGCCAATCGAGATGATGAACACCAAAAGTGCACCAGCACTGAGACCCGGCAGAGTCATTGGAAAATAGATTTTGGCAAAGGCCGGTAGCGGCTTGGCGCCAAGAGAGAGTGCAGCGCGGAAGTAACTAGGATCTATGCCTTTCATGACGCTATAGAGCGGCAGAATCATGAATGGCAGCAGGATGTGGGTCATGGATATCACTGTCGAGAACTGGGTGTACAACAGCTCCAGCGGCTCGCCAATCAAACCCAGAGCCTGCAAAAAGCCATTAATAACCCCGTTTGTTTGTAGTAATGCGATCCAGGCGGAGGTTCGAACCAGTAGAGAGGTCCAGAACGGCAGTAAGACAAATACCATCAGGGTATTTGCAGTTCGATCAGGTGCATTGGCGAGGTAGTAGGCCAGCGGGAAGCCGATGATGGCCGTTAGAAGTGTGATCAATAGAGCAATCTTAAGGCTTTTCATATAGAGCTTGATATAAACTGCCGTGTCTCTGGCTGCTATATCGCCTGCGGTGTCCCGCTTCAGATCAAGCGCTGTGAGATAGAATTTGTCGGTAAAAATAGCGCCCGATGCTTTCATTACCCGCCATATATCGGGGCTATTCCAGGCTGGTTTAGCTGCTAGCAGTAGCGCTGCTAACTGCTGATTGCTGCTGTCTTCAGGCGTCTTGCGCAGTTTGCGCGCTGTTGATTTTACGACGCTGGAGCTTCCAGGCAGGCCACGGTTAATCTCTTCTGCAAGCTTGCCTGATTTACGTGCTTTAGCGAGCTGCTTAAGTTCGCTGGCAAATACGGCCATTGTGCCGATGTCAGGCGGAACACTACCTGCCTGGTCCCATCGCTGAAGTTCATTGAGCGTATTGGGAATGAGCTGAGCAACTGTCGGGTGGTAGACACTGCGGTAAAGCATGGTGCCGATAGGGGCTATAAATGCAATCAAGACAAACAGCATTAACGGCACGACAAACACCATCGCAAGGAGTTTACGGCGGCGCAGATTTAATCTGCTCTGACGAATTTCATCGGCTGTCAGGGTTGATGAATTCGCACAGGCGTCTGAGCTGACTCGGACACTCTTGTTGGGTATTACTTCAGATGCGGACATAGGCGTAATCTCTACTGATCCGCTTCCCGACCCACGACCAAAATTATTAGGCATAGGCTGTTGTCAGGCCGGGAAGCTTATTCAGGTGTAAACCAGGCGGGAATTAATTCAGCAACCACTCATTGAATTTCTCACCGAGGGACTCGCCGTAGTCCGCCCAGAATTCACCGGATGCTTTAAGGCCTTTGTCGAGGTGAGCTGAAGGCAGCTTCGGCAAAATGGCAGGGTCTACATAGGCGTAGGCTGATTGACGAGTAGGGCCGTAGGCGACGTCTTGCATGCCGCTTTCAGGCTTGGAGCCGGTTGCGAATCGGATGAACTCTTCGGCCAGGGCTTTTTTCTTCGAGCCTTTCACAATTGCCCAGACATCCAGGTCATAGACGTGAGCGTCCCACACCATGCTGAATGGTTTATTGTCTTTCTGAATCGCGTCGAAGATTCGACCATTTGCCGACTGAACCATGACTGCGCCGCCATCATTCAGCAGCTGTGGGGCTTGCGACCAGCTATCAAACCAGACCAGCTGATCTTTGATGCTGTTGAGTTTGGCAAATGCTCGAGCTTGGCCTTTATCTGTCGCTAAGACGTCATAAACCTGATCTTTAGGCACACCATCAGCAATGAGAGCCCATTCAAGATTTACCTGAGGGCGTTTTCGAAGCGCTCGCTTGCCCGGGAATTTAGCAGTATTAAAGAAATCGCCAATAGTTGCAGGCTGGCCGCCCTTAATGGTGTCGTTGTTGTAAGAGAAAAGAATGGTCCAGATGATGTTGCCGACTCCACACTCGTTCGCTAGCGCTTGTGGCGTGAAGTCTTGTGCAGCTGATACGCCATTATCGCCAGGCGGCAATGTTTCCTGCGGAAATACTTCCAACAAGCCTTCAGAACAAGCGCGCTCAAGGTCGATAACTTCAACGTCGACCACATCCCAGAGAATGTTTCCGCTCTCTACCTGAGCTTTGATTTCGGCAATGCCTCCGGAGTAGTTTTCAAACAGAATTTTATGGCCTGTTTTTTCTACAAAGGGATCGATCATATGTTTTTGCTGCGCTGCGCCGTAGGCGCCACCGAATGAAACGGCGGTCAATTGATCTGCCATAGCGGGTGCTGTTACTGCACAAAAAGCTATAGCCGCGCTGAGTCGTTTGAGTGCTTTCATTATTATTTTCCTCGTTTACTAGCGTTTGTTTATCAATGGGTTAGCGGTTACATGTGATGCGGCCTGTCGAGAGCCAGACCGCCAGCTTCGGCCCAGGTCAGACGGGTATGTGCACCCGGCAATATTTCTGGGGCCTGATGGTCGTTGAGGGTTTTAACCATTAATTCGCTGCCGCAACGCATGCGGAAGAAGTAACGAATTGAATCGCCGACATAGAGTCTGGTGATGAATTCGGCATCGATTGCATTGTCTAGCATCTGCTCACCGGCGATGAACAGGTTTTCTGGCCTGATCGCCAGCACACAGTCATCGCCACCTGGCGGGCAATTAGGGTTGCTGGCGGTCGTAATGGTGCCGTCGGCGAGTCGAATTTCCGCGCGTTTTCCATCGAATTTCGCGACTGTGCCCGGGATATGATTGTTTTCACCAATAAAGTCGGCGACAAAAGAATTGACCGGTTTTTCATACAAAACATCAGGCGGCGCGCACTGTTGAACCACGCCGTTATTGAACACTGCGATACGGTCAGACATGGTCAGGGCTTCAGTTTGATCATGGGTAACATAGATAGAGGTGAATCCAAGTTCCTGATGCAACCGTTTGATTTCAAACTGCATTTGCTCTCTAAGATTCTTATCTAAGGCCCCCAGTGGCTCGTCCATCAAAACGATGCTCGGCTCGAAAATAAGCGCCCTTGCTAAGGCCACGCGCTGTTTCTGGCCGCCTGATAGTTGACCTGGATACCGCTTTGCGAAGTCCTGTAATTCCACCAGCGCCAGCGAATCTTTTACTTTTTGATCTATCTCGGATGCTTTTAGTTTTCGTACCTTAAGCGGATAAGCGAGGTTCTCGCCGATTGTCATGTGAGGAAAGAGCGCGTAATGCTGAAACACCATTCCGATGTTGCGGTGATAGGGGGCGATGTGTGTGACTGGCCGACCACCAATCAGGATGCTGCCACTGGTAACATCCTCGAATCCTGCCAGCATCATCAGGCAGGTTGTTTTACCCGAGCCGGATGGCCCCAAGAGAGTGACGAATTCGCCTTTGCGAATATCGAGACTGAAATCTTTAACGACCAATAGTTTTTGATCGTAACTCTTTTTAACGTTTACAAAGCGGACATACTGACTCTGATCAGTACTGATTCCAGTAGCTGGTTCAACTTTCATACAATCTCCCGTGATCCTGTGCGTTTTTCGAAGCAAGCTTCAGGCAAAGTGAAGCCCTGGCTGCATCGAATGCCATTGCTAGTTATTGCCTGATTTCAGGAATCTGAGCTTAGGTGCTGCGGGAATTTGAGAAGGTAGTGTTCATAACGTGATCTCGCTGTTGTTTTTATTTTTGTCACTTAAGGAAGTTACACAACAGATCTGCTATCAGCTGGCTGTATATCTTCCTTCGTCTGAGAATCACTATATGAAATCGTAATTGCGGGGCTATAGACCCAACGCTAACCCAATTTGTGGTTCCAATGATGGAGTTTTAGATCCAGATTGGAACCAGATTTGGTCAGGAAAATATCAATTGAGGTAGTTGATGAGACGGGCGAGGCGTTCTATTCCAGGCCTGATCCGCTCAGTCGCGATCGAGGAGTATCCGAGCCGGAAGAAATTAGTGGGGGGATTGCGATGGTAATAGATATCGCCCGATTCGATAACTACACCTTTTTCAAGCGCTAGCTGTTTAAGAGTCCGTGTATCGATGTGCTCGGGACTTTGTACCCAATATGCCGAGCCGCCAAAAACCGGGGGCTCTGATGATGCGGGCAGGAAGTCATGCAGAGCCTCGCCCATCAGCTGCCAACGGGTTTCATAAACTTGTACAAGTGTACGGATCAGCGAATCATGATAGCCACGGGAGAGAAACAGCCCAACAGATCGTTGGTTATTCATCGGTGGGTGCCTGAGCATCATGCGTCGGAATTCACGTAACTCCCGGATTAACTCCTTAGGGCCGACAATATATCCCATCCTCAAGCCCGGCGAGAGTGTCTTTGACAGACTTCCCAGATAGATTACACGGTCATTACGGTCCAGACTTTTCAAAGCCGGGGTCGGATGATCTGCAAAGCTTATCTCGCACTCGTAATCGTCCTCGATGACCAGAAAATCATGCTTCGAAGCCTGATCAAGCAAGGCAAGGCGGCGCTCTATCGGCAGGGTCACTGTGGTCGGAAACTGATGGCTTGGAGTGGTAAAGATCAGGTCACAATCTTCCAGCTGCGTATCAGTCACTAGTCCCCGATTATCGACGCTGAGTGGCTTTACCCGTGCTCCGGTGCAATCAGCCATCCGTATCAAATCGGGGTAGCCCGGCTGCTCAAGACCAAAGGTGGTGCCTTTACTGAGCAGTAACCGCATCAGCATGTATAGTCCATGTTGTGCGCCTACTGTTATCAATATTTCATCAGGCTCTGCCCAGACGCCCCGACGGGGAAGCAAGCGTGAATGTATCTGCTCTATCAATAGCGAGTCGTCGTCATCATAGCGATCAGCTGACCACTCTCGGATCGCCTGTACTGAGACTGAATCCCGGCAGCACTCACGCCAGTGGTTGGTCGGAAACATTTTGGGGTCGAGTTGGCCGTAGATAAAGGGGTAGGGATAATCCTGCCACCGGTGAAGTTTATTGAGTCGGTGCTGTGTAGGCCGATAACGTAACCGACGCTGCCAGTCAGGCTTACCGTCGGCTCGTGTTATCTGATCGGCAGGCGAAATCAGATCGTGCCTGACATCACCTTTTAGAATCTCTTTATTTACATAGAACCCGGCACGCTCTCTGGATATAAGATAACCGTCATCAGTGAGCTGCTGGTACGCAAGAATAATGGTGTTACGGGAGACGCCAAGGATCTCAGCCAGCTTACGAGTTGAGGGCAGTGGTAGATCCGCTGGGATATGCCCATCCATGATTGCGGCCGAGATCTGCTCCCGTACCTGTTTCTGCAGGCTGGAGGCACTATTTGGCTTGAGGTGAAACAATTGATTTAGCATGGCGATCAGCGTCCGTTGATGGTCTGCTCAATAGCTAAAAACTAAATTTATGGTGAAAGAGGATGTAGCACCAGATTGGTACTAGCGGTAGGGCCATGGGCACTTGCCTTATAGCCAGGTATAAAGACCGCGGGCATTCCGCCGCTGCCGTTACATCGCTTCAGTGTTTCATTCCAGCTCGGTCAACACCTTGAGTTCGCTATGTAGAGTGCGATGAACGGGACAGCGATCGGCAATCTCAAGCAAGCGTTCTTGCTGATCCATGGTTAATCGGCCAATGAGCTTGATGGTACGGCTTATAACCTCAATCTGGCGGTTACTATCGCCACAGTTTTCGCAATCATCCGCATAACTGCGGCTATGCCTTAGCTCCACTTCTACATGATCAAGAGCCAGCTTTTTACGGTTTGCGTACATTCGCAAAGTCATCGCTGTGCAGGCACCCAGAGCTGCGAGCAGGTGCTCATAGGGATCAGGCCCGCTATTGGTGCCGCCAACGCTCAGGGGTTCGTCAGCGAGCCAATGGTGAGTATCGCTATAAACGTGTTGGGCAAACTTATGATCTTTTTCTTCGACACGGACATGACCGGTGGCGGGAGGGCTCATATTTGTATTCTGATCGGTGATGTACCTGCTTGCCCAACCTGCGATTGTAGCCGCTATGTAATCAGCATCTCTGACGTTACTGATCAGGTGATCGGCGTCATCAAGGCTAACAAAACTTTTAGGATGCTTCGCCTGACGGTAGATCTTTTCCGCTTCGCCAATATCGACTGTTTGATCAATAGGTGAATGCATCACCAAAAGCGCCTTGCGTAGGTTACCAATATGGTCGGTGTCTTGATTACGCAGATCATCGATGAACTGCTTTTTGATCGTAAATGATCTTGGGCCAAGCTGAACATCTGCGCTACCAGTGGCTTCGATCTCATCTATGGATGATGTCAGATGGTGGAGGACGTGGTCTGGCGAAAAGGGGGCGCCGATGGTCACAACGCCTTTAACCTCAGGAACCGTCGCAGCCATCGATAGGACTGCTGCGCCGCCAAGGCTGTGGCCTACCAGTAACTCAGGCGCCTTATAGTGCGTCCTTAGGTGATCGACGGCGGCATTAAGATCTTCGATATTTGAAGAGAAATTGGTGTTGGCGAAATCACCGTCGCTGTTCCCGAGACCAGTGAAATCAAACCTCATAACGGCGATACCTTGTTCAGTTAACGCACGAGCAATGCGCGAAGCTGCTGCTATATCTTTGCCGCAGGTAAAGCAGTGAGCGAATAGTGCATAGCACTGAATCTCCGATTCTGGCATTTCAAGCTGAGCAGCAAGCCTGTTGCCATGACTTTCGAACTGAATTCTTTGCTTCATTGAAAATCCCCGCCGTATTGAAATTTATTTGGATAACGAAATAAGGCTTATGCCGGTTGTTAGCTTAAACCAGGATCAACCGGCACCGTGATACGAATACAAGCACCTTGCTGGTTCTCAGCACTGACGCTCCCTTTTAGGAGATCAGAAACAATCGAATGAACAATACTTAAGCCCAGCCCAGAACCTCCCTGACCAAAACGAGTAGTAAAGAACGGATTGAAGACTCGTTCGATATCGGATGGAGCGAATCCTTTTCCATTATCTATGATCGTTAGCACTGCGTTTGGGCCTGATTGAGTGATAGTGACCACAATTTCACCCTGGTTTCTATCTTCGAAGCCGTGAACAACGCAGTTATTGAGGATCGCCAGAAGGGCCCGTTGCAGTGCTGACGGATAGCTATTCATAGACAAAGTTGAGATGCCTGTCAGGTTAATCGTGAGTACTTTTTCGGAAATTGTCGTTTTGAATAGAAGAATGGTTGTATCGACCAGTCGAACAAGGTCAAACTCATGGCGTTCTTCGTCGCCCTGATCTACAGCTAGTTCTTTAAAGCTATTTATCAGACGTGCTGCCTGATCGAGACTACGCGACATTACGGACAGAGATTGGCCACTATGTTCCAGATATTCCGCTAATTGGCTTTGATCCAACTGCTCAATCAGTACTAACTGCTCTAGATCTTCTGTGGATTCGCTTAAGGTGCTGGTAAGCGTAATAGCAACGCCCAGCGGAGTATTAATTTCATGCGCTACACCTGACACTAAGTTACCAAGTGCAGCCATCTTTTCGCTCTGAACCAGCTGGCTTTGGGTTTGTTCAAGATGTTGGACAGTCTGCTCTAAGGTCGCATTGGATTGTTGAAGTTTGGCCGTTCTTAACCGTACCGTACGTCTTAAAATCAGTATAAAAACGACTGCAACAGCAATGACGAATAATAAGATTGCGATAACGGCGGTGTGATAGATTGAGCGGACTTTTCTCTCAGTAAGATAGACAACTTGATGGCCATTCCATTCATCGTTTAGTCGCTTCAGTTCACCGTTACTGTGCAGCGCTTTCATTCCTTCACTAAGCGCTTGTGCCAGCAGTTCGTCACCTTTTCTAATACCAAGGTGCGTGTCTTTGATGAACATAGCCTCAGGAAGCACTTTGATTCCTTTTAATCCATATTTCTGGATCGTATAGGCACCCACCCATTTTGTTGTCGCAATGGCATCAACTTCTCCGCTTAAAAGCTGCCTGAACCCGCTCAAGTGATTGTCGATTACGATGAGGTTTGCTGTGGAGTTATGCTCCATATAGCGACGTAAAAAACCTCCTTTGGTGATGCCTGTGTTGATGCCCTTGAGATCATCGATGCCATAAATGGTCACGTTGTCTTTGCGTACGAAGAGGCTCATTTCGAATTCAAGAAAACCCGGGACGAAATCATAGTGCTCTTTGCGATCCTCATTGGGACTAAATACGGTGAGCACATCTGCTTCGCCGGCCAGTACTTGCTGCTGCGCTCGTTTCCAATCCATCAATCGGTATTCAATACGCCTGCCCATGGCTTCGGAGAGTGAAGGCAAAAACGATGGAAAAATACCTTTGGCGGAATCATCTTCAAGCCATTCGATAGGGGGATAATCCCTATCGCCGACGAAACGTATCGCGGGCTTGTCACTATATTCCTGGCCAAATACCAGTAGCGTGTCTGCTGCCGCCGGGCGCTCAAGGAAGGCAAGCAACACCAGCAGAATAGATATGGGCCTCATACACCGGCACCTTGAGATGAAGACGACTAGTGAAGTATAGGCATTCGGAACTTGAAGCAGAGAAAAGAAAGGGCGGGCGCTGATGAAACAGTGCCCGCGAGGATGAATCGGGTTAACTTACTTTAAATTGTTTAACTAGCTGTTGCAGCGATGCAGATACGGCGTTGATATCGCTGCTGGCATGGAAAGTACCTTCTACAGCCGTAGCGTTTTGCTCTGATACCGTTCGAACATTAGTAACGCTGCGGTTTATATCTTCCGCGACCACGCTTTGTTCATGGGCGGCACCCGCGATCTGGGTGGTCATATCGCTTATGGTTACAACCGCATCTCCGATATTGTTAAGTGCTTGAGCAACCTGGTCTGACAGGCCAACACAGTCGTCAGCAACAGTTCGCCCTTGTTGCATCGCTGTAACGGCATTGTTTGCCTGCTGTTGCAATCGTTCTATAAGGGTTTGGATTTCAGTTGTCGACTCCTGTGTTCGCTGTGCAAGCGAACGTACTTCATCGGCAACTACCGCAAACCCACGTCCTTGCTCACCAGCACGAGCTGCTTCAATGGCTGCGTTAAGCGCCAGCAGGTTGGTCTGCTCTGCGATACCGCGGATAACGTCAAGAATGCTGCCGATGCTGATACTTTCGGCCTGAAGGGACTGAATAGTGTCGGTAGATTCCTGGACATGGCCTGCGAGCTGATGGATGTTACTAACACTTGAGCCAACAATTGCCTGGCCCTGTTCTACCTGGAAGTTAACATTGCCTGCTTCATCTGACATTCTGCTGGCGCTACTGGCAACTTCCTGAGCTGAAGCTGCCATTTCATTGATCGCAGCAGCTACCTGATCAGTTTCCGCTTGCTGATGGTCAGTCCCCGTTTTGGCCTGTTCGGACACACTAACCAAGCGGGTGGCTGAATCACTCATATTCGCGCTGGCACTGTGAATTTCCTGCACTATCCCTTTTAAGCTCGTAGCTGTGTTGTGCAAGGAAGCCATCAGCTTTCCGATCTCGTCATTTCCTGTATCTTCCTGTCGAATATCAAGGTTGCCAGAAGCTAAGGTGCTGGCAATTTCCGTAGCTCGGCGCAGCCTAACTTTAATCGAACCTGTAATACCCCATGCCGCACCAGAGCAGAGGAGCAGGGCAGTCGCGGTAATCGCAGCCAATATCATGACCGATTGGTGATTATCTTGTTCGAGCATAGGTCCAAGAGCATCCTGATCGCGCATAACAGACAATTTGACGTCTTCAAGTTGATCAGCGATCTTGGGGCCATTCACGTCCAAAACACCATTGATAAGCTTATCGCTTTGACTAATAAGGCGATGAATCTGGCTGGCGCCTTCTATATATAATGATCGGGCTTGCTTAAACCGGTTTATCTGCTCCTGAATCGGCCAGTTTCCACTACTGATCAATTCGAGATTGCGGCTTAACTCGACATCAAGTTTATCGATTGCGACGCGGAAATCTTCTTCATGGTGATTGGTATAGAACTTCAACAGATACAATCGCCCCAACAACAAGTTTTCCTGCAGATTGCCGGCGAGATTGGCCAGTGCAACATCGTCCAACTGGACCGCTACCTGACGTATATCTGTAATAGCCTTTCGCATTAAAGGGCCATTGTGATCAAGGACTTGTGTCACTATGCGAGACTCTTCCTTAACCGCCGAGCTGACAGTTTTAAATGTTTCTCTATACTGCTCGACAAGAGGGGATGCCTGTTGAATAAGCGCTGCGCGGTCAGGCTTCTGTATCTCTTTTTTGGCAGTTGCCATAAACTGATCAAGCTTAGTAAACCGCTCCTGATAGGCATCGAGAGACGATTGATCAGGCTTAATCAGATAGTTTTTTACCGCCATTCGAACCATTAGCAAATTCGCCTGAAGGCGACCGGCGAGATTGGTATCCCGTGCTAGTCCACGGTACTCACTAAACCCATCAGCGGACGTCGATAGGCTATTCAGGGCTACACCTGATGCAGCAACAAATAACATCAGTATTAGACCAAACGAAGCCGCAAGCTTTGCACCAATAGGAAGGTTTCTTAACATAGATTCTCCTTGTCGCCACGCGAGACATCCGTTCTTTCGGTATTGGCAACGGTTTAATGAAACGCATGAAGTGTAGCTAAAATTAATATCTATGAATGATGGTATTGCCTCATATTTGCCGTGTTAATCCTAAAAAAGTTTAATGATAATCAGTCTCAAGTTTCTACCCGTTAGCTAACTGCCTGATTCGACGGGAAATTAGAGCTCAATCGGGAAGAATTCCCTTAGTGCGGTTGATACAAGCAACAAAGCGTTGTTTGACGATAGTCAACATTGATCTACGCGCTTAGGTTACCGGAAGAAAAAAGCAGTGCTGAGAAGGCAGAAAGAAGAAGGGTGGGTCCGCCTGTAACAGGAAACCCCAGTTCTACAGGCGGAAAGATGAGTGATTAGTTTAACTGTCCCAGGTATTTATCCAGCCGGTCTTTATTCATCGCGAAGGTGGCTGAGAGACTTGCTGAATTCGCTTTTACGTCATCAAGGTTAGTCGGGTTGTCTGCAACCACAACCCCAACCATTGCCATAACCGTATGGGGCGCACATTTATAAACGTACACACCTTCTTTATCGAGTGTTACCGATATTTTCTGGTTCATTTCGCCTTTCCAACCTGCAGCGCCCTCTGGTATAAGCCCTGGGACAGATTCAGAGTTATGGGCCATATCGGTCGGGACAAAATGAACGGTGTCGCCAACAGCCGCCTTAACAACCGCTGGTTCAAACACCATAGTTCCATCCGCACCGACGTTCTTCATCTGAACAGTATGTTCTGCAGCTACAGCAACTTGAGAGGAGAGGAATAGGGCCGCAGTGATCGCAAACGCCTTCAGTTTCATAGTCACATCCATATTTAGTTAATGAAAACCACGACATGATATGCGAATGATTCCTATTATCAATAGATATCTGGGTATCTATAGCTATTTTTTGATCTGGATCCGTAAACGGTAAAAGCAGATAGCCGCTACCGCGCCAAGATCGATTGAATAGAATATGACGAGATAAGAAACGGCTTAGGTTGATAGTTGCTGTTTAAACATTCTGCCGTTTCGCACTAGAAGCCCGCTCCATGTTGTCTGAATCAACATAGAGTTCATCCGTCGTTCGGATGCTGCCGTGACCGAGGTCAGCCTGAACATGTGACAATTCGCGTCCAGCCGCGACCTCCATCGAAGCACCAGTATGTCTGAGCCAGTGGGTTGTCGCTGCTCTTAATTCTGACGCCTCAACTTCGAAACCATCCTTCGCTAACGAGTGGCAGCTTTCTTCCAGGGCAACTTCTACGATGTTTCTTAATTGACGGCTACCAATTCCACGATTGTTTACTCTTGAAGCGATAAGCGGTTCATTGGAGTCGTTAGATGGCAGAGCAGGGAGGCCACGGTGCTGACGGTAACGCTTTAGAAAGTACAAATAGTCATCTGAAATGGATATGTCGCGTTCCTTCGAGCCTTTGCCGAAAGCACGAAACCACCAATTTCCTTCATGGTCACGATGAAAGTGAGACATCACAGGCAACCAGCTTGGTCGTTCCGACAACTCAGAAACCCTAAGTTTTAACGACTTAAGGGATACAATCACAAACAAGGTCCGTTCGTGTTGAGGGTCGGCATCCGCCAGCGATACAGCTGCATTTAACAGATACTCCCACTGTAGCTCAGATAACCGGCGGGCCATATTGATACCGGTTTCTTTACGAAGATACGGGCAATTCTTCTTGATAATAGGAATCTGATTACCGAAAGCATAATCTTCAGCCATCAGATAGTTGAAATATACGCTTAGGTTTGAGAATAGGCCTTGCCAGGACTTTGTGTTTAAACGACCTTGGCCAGCACCGGCAGATCTGAATGGACGCCAACGATCATTTGGAACACGCAAACCTGAATCAGTTAAGAACCGTTTAACGGTTCGGTCCGTTTGCCAATTGGGGTCAGGCTTAGCAACAAAATCTGTGTATTCTTCAAGATCTCGCCGGCGGAGGGTAACAACCGATTTTCCTTTTACCAACCAGGACCAGAGCAACAGGCGTTCAGCATCCCCACGAAACTTATCGTAAGTGTCCTGGCTCTTTTTACTGTAACTGGCGAGAAATTCCTTTGTATGCCGATAGTCATCATAGGCGCCGTCTATACCCAGTTCACTAATAAAATCCTGAACAGACGGGCAGTCGGCCATGAAGAGTTCATTTCGAGAGATCTGATTAAAGTACTTAGCAGAATCAAACAGTGGCTGGCCAGGAAACTTTGATGTAGCCAAAACGGACCTCGAAGCTTAAAGATGACGACGAATGATGAACTTAGATGATGCTAGCTTTAATATACTTTAATTTCCAGTAGTGCCTACTACTGGAAATAGTGTGATTGTATGAAATGATACTCCGGTCTCGGCGTTAGCTATCCATCTATACATATATAGTCCCAGCTTTACCTGATGCATTGGCAGTCTCGTTCGAATATCTCTCGATTAACGTTCAGCCAAATCGGCAAGCCACCGCCTTATTGCTCGTCAGTTACATCAGAGCTGCTTAGTTTATTCATCCGCCTGATTCAGTTGAAGACCAGTCGTAAACTGATCACGGTTTTTGAGATCTCCTGATAATTGATCATGGCTTTATTCGAGTGGCTGCACTGACAGATATCGCGCCTTAGTAGTTTAAGCATTGTGGGAGTGCCAAATCCTAATCAAGAGATCACCCATATAAACCAGTTATATTTTGTTACCGAAACGAACCATGGCTTACAAAATGTATGCGATCACTCAACACAGTGAATTGGCTTTGTATGACTCACGAATTCGATGCTGAGCTGTGCAGATCGATTAATGAGGGACTAAGACACAAGCCAAAATAGCAGGCGACGCTACGTGCACAGAACGGGTCTTTACCCGCAAAACTAAAATCTTCGAAGCTCTCCGCACGATATTAATCAACTAGACAGAACAGCAATATCGACCAGGCTGTGGTTTAAATCATGGAGTAGGTGTGTATCAACAAGCCTACCGCCATAGGTATCATTATATGATCATATCATTTAACATAATATAGATTATGCGTAATTGCATGTTACGAACGATCGGGCCTATCAGGTTTGCTGGCGGTTACAGACTGATTAGAAAAAAGACTCGGATGCTCAGCCTCTACACGACGCT